>Ga0233441_1000036_pt1 | contig 207559 bp, 195 predicted proteins | sample SI_123_September_4_FD_182781 | JGI IMG/M metagenome (GOLD analysis project Ga0233441, IMG submission 182781) | Seawater microbial communities from Saanich Inlet, British Columbia, Canada - SI_123_September2016_135_MG | ecosystem: Environmental > Aquatic > Marine > Inlet | place: Canada...
GTTTCTTCTTGGTAGATAGATTTTCCATCACTTTCCATGAATAAATTAGCCAACAACATTTGGCTCACCCCTATAATCCCCTGTTTACTTGCTGTCCAATCCCGTGGCAAAAAGTAAACCATCACTCGAGAGTTAGGTTGTGAAACACCAGTAATTGTTACTTTATTTCCAGTAAATCTAACACCATCTTTTAAGTTAGAAAGACGAGTTTGATAAACTTTAGCCTCATCCTTATTTGGGACCAAAGGATCAGTAAAATAATGTCGCATTTCTTCGGCATCAGTATATCCATCACCATCCGTATCTGGATTATTTGGATCTGTTCCACGATTCATTTCTACCCAATCATTAAGACCATCTCCATCTGTGTCTCTCATTCGCATATCTAAAATAAATGAGCCACCAGCAAACTGCACTGGCTCCGTATAATCAATCTTATCCATTCCAAATTCTTCCTCCCATTTATCAGGAGCCCCATCATTATCATCATCCTGGATGCCAATGTTGGGATCCAAAGCTCCGGAAGCACCGCCACCACCGTAACTTCTTTCTACATAATCAGAAATACCGTCACCATCCGTGTCAGCACTGGTAGCACTTAATCCAAGTTCAATTTCCACAGCATCAATAATTCCATCACTATCTGTGTCTTCCAAAACAGCGCTTGTTCCTAAGGTTATTTCTTCCTGATCGGTCAAACCATCACCATCAGTATCTGCGCTTTCAAGGTTAGTTCCCATTAATAATTCTGTTCCATCATTTAAACCATCTTGGTCTGTGTCTTTGCTTAAATCAGCCGCTCCCAAAACCTCAATAGATCCCATAATAGCTATTTCTAAACTATCTGGGATCCCATCAGCATCCGCATCATCACTAACTTCAACATAAGCTGCTTCTGCCAAAACATTTTCTCTGGTACTAACCGCATTAACTGCTTCCGCTGGGACTTCAACTTCAATTACAAAAACTGGCTCTTCTTCCTCTTCATCTGCTGAACCAAATAAATCACTTAAAAAACCTCCTTCATCCGCGTCCTCATCTTCAGCTACTTCTTCAACCACTTCAGCCACCTCTTCAATAACTTCCTCAACTACTTCTTCTTCAATCACAACTTCCTCCACAACCTCCGAAACATCTGGCTCATAAACTGAATACTCATCTTCCACAACTTCCACTAAATCACTAGCGTCAACTTCTTCTACAACTTCTTCTACAACTTCCTCTACAACCTCTTCCACCACTTCTTCCACCACTTCTTCCACCACTTCTTCCACCACTTCTTCCACCACTTCCTCTACAACTTCTTCATCACTAGAACCAAAATCATAAATAACATCAGAATGACCACCACTTCCGCCGCCACTGCCACCACTGCCACCACCACCATAAGAAACTGGGGTTGGGTCTTCTTGAACATTTTGTGTGTAGGTAATTGTTGTTGAAACTCCTGAAGAAGCATTTAAAAGCGTATCTTTAGAAGTAAAAGCCCCTACCGCATTAGAGCCAACACTAAGCGTTGTGGCGTAAGACCAAGTGGTTGCTTCGCTTGCTGCCACCGCCAGTGATCCGCCCAAATAAATTGAAGAGCCGGCATCTTTGGTACCAGTCACTGTAAATGAAGATGTTGCCGAATCACCGCTCGCCGTTGTTAGCGAAGTAATTGTTGGCGCACTTGGAGCGGTTATATCTACAACAATTGTCACTGTTAAAATATCTGAATTATTATCAGAGTAATCTTTAGAAACAAACGTAAAAGTATTAGTCCCTTCAGAAAGAGTCCCGGTACTATATTCTTCACTAGTATCTGAATCTACCGTTGAAATTACTTCATCCGGTTCCACATCAGTCCTAATTAATGAAGAATAAGCCTCTTTAGTAATTGTTAAAGTCTGCGCATTGGTACTTGCCACTGGCGTAGTCATCCCGCTAGCAACCGGGGTTGCTGGGATCTGACCATCAGCCACCACAGGTTCTGAAGAAAATTCTGTAGTATCACCATCCTCTTCAACAATATGAAAAATAAACGTGTCGTCAGCGGCCGCTGCAAAGTCCATATCCAGTTGGAAAGCACCATCAGCAATCGTCGCTGTCCCTTCATAAACGTCTGTTCCCCCAATAAAACTATAAATATCAACCTTTCCAGTTAAATCAGTGGTCCCCGCAAAACGACTAGTATTTCCCGTTGTAACTAATGTCCCAGAAGTTATATCCACTCCATTATTCGGAGAATTCGTAAAAGAAGTACGCGCTGTCTGGGCCCCACCAACTGCAAATATATTCCCACGGAACTCATTTTCAGTACTTGTAACTCCATCAATCGCTATCCCCTCACCACCATTATAATTAATTAAATTTCTTTTAGTTGAATCAATTGTGTCCGCATAACCAAACCCAATTATATTAGTACTTGCTCCGTTAATAATATTAATTCCCATATTTGTATTCCCTAAATCTGTTATTTCATCTGATCCCATTCCAATATAGTTACCTTGAATTTGCACACCGGTACTATTATTTAAGCGAATCCCCTCGGCGCCATTCCCAGAAATAATGTTACTCGCATCAGTGGCAGTGCCACCAATTAAAACATCAACCGCCCCACTATCGACGTGAATTCCATATGAATCGTTCCCCAACTTAGCTGTACCAGCAGCGTTGGTACCAATCTTATTAGCTCGAACAAAAACTCCATCCACTGATCCTTCTGTCACGGAAAGCCAAATTCCAGCTCCACCATTACCAGAAATCACATTTCCAGCATAAGTAGTTTCTGCTTCATCTGCTCCAATAAAAATATCTTTACCTTGCTGAATTTCAATTCCACTAGAACTAACTCCTCGATCCGTTGCACCATCTGGGGCAACCCCAATATAGTTATTTAAAATCGTAATATTACTCTCAACTGCAGATGAATTAATTATGATCCCAGATCCAGCTAAAGCTCCAATATAATTACGGCCATAACCCACATCTGATCCCACTATTGTATTGCTACCACCAATTCGAAGACCTTCGCCACTCCCGGCAATCGACAATCCATCGCTAAACATCCCAATATAATTACCTAAAACATTAACTCCAAAAGTATTAGTATTTAAATAAATTTGATAACTACTTTGTCCACCAATCACATTTCCTTCTCCCTCCGAATATCCTCCAATAGTAGCCCCTCCCCATTCAGAAACAATTCCATATCCACTATTACCAATGGCTGCAGTCTCTGTACTATTAACACCAATAAAATTACCTTTTATTGTACTACAATTATTAACTCCAGATGCTCCATTACCAGAAATTACGTTATATCCACTTGTTCGCGTATTACCTACTATATTTACTCCATCAACTCCGGCCCAACTATTAGCAATCGCCGCATCTTGATTCGCATTCAATCCAATATTTGAACTATAAACACTTACCGTTCCACTTCCACCTCTAATCCCTCGATCGCCATTTCCAGAAATAATAGAATAGATACTTTCGTGACTTGAATCTCCAATAACAACTGTTCCAACGCTTTGCGCCCAAATTCCACTTTGGCTATTTGCAATCGCCGCCGTCCCCGCCGCATTCACGCCAATATAGTTAGCAGGCATATTAATCGTTCCAGTCGCATCTTGAATATGAACCCCTTGATTAGTATTACCAGAAATAACATTCGGATAATTAGCCAATCCAACTGTAATATTTGTGGCTGCATCCCGAATATAAACACCACTTGAAGCGTTCGCTAAAGCCGTGTCTCCATTTTTATTTATTCCAATGTAGTTATTCGCCACTGTCCATCCCGAAGAATCACCTGCAAACCTTATTCCATTATCATCATTACCAGAAATAACATTTCTTTTTCCTTCCGCATTTCCACCAATAAAACAACCTGATCCTCCGCTACAAGAAGAATCATAAATCTGAATCCCCTCCGCATTACCAACATCTGCCGTACCATTCACATCAGTCCCAATATAGTTCCCCAAAATTTCAAATCCTCCAGTATAATCACTTTTTAATTGAATCCCAAAATAACTACCAGAAATAATATTACGATCAGCAGCAGTGGTCCCTCCAATTGTAATTGAACCAGTAATAGTCTCCGAAGCGCCTCCAACCGAGGCATTATCACAAATACCAAGACCAGTCTCTGCCGTCAAATCTGCAGTTCCAGCGGCATTGGTCCCAATTTTATTACCAGTAATAACCAAATCTTCAAGATCCCCCGACGAGGAAGTCATCACAATTGCACAATAATTTTTATTCACAATCACATTATCCTCAATCGCCAAATTAGAGTTAGCTCCCGCCAAATAAATACCACTCTGATTAGCCGCCCGTGTGGTCCCATCAGACTGAACCCCAATATAATTATTTTTAATAACAGCGTTAGTTGTATTCACAGGATAAATGCCACTTCCATTTCCATCACTATCATTCCCTAAAATGTAAACCCGATCTGCCACATCATCTCCCCCCACAATATTCCAAGTTCCTCCTAAATAAATTCCCGCCTCATTAAATTCACTAATTGTAATACTTTTTATTTGAATATTATCCCCACTTAAACCTAATCCAGCGTATGTATGATTATCTCCATCTAAAACAATATCACCACCACCATCAATAACTACACCTTCGGTGCTGGTGATGCCCGGAGCATTAGAAGTTAACGTAATTGTTCCAGAACCACTGAAGTCAATTACATCAGATTCGGCATTAGCATCGGCACAAGCAAACGCATCACGCAGAGTTGTGTCTATCACACACTCTCCATCGTTAGCCTCATCAGTTAGAGTGTCGACTGTAAAAGTAGCGGCCATAACAGAAGTTGCTCCTAGTAAACTCACTAATAGGGAGAAGCCACCTAGTCTAAGCCATGACTTAAAAGACAAAATTTTCATAGTTTTTACTTTTTATTTTTAAATTTAATCTTGAAAACGTTGTTTCTGAGTACGGCCAATTAGCCATAAAACAGCCATAACTAACACTCCCGCAAAACCGAATCCAATCACTTTTATCCGAGCATTTGGATCATCTTGCGCTACCTCATAAAGTCCTCCTGCTACCACTGTGAAATCCACACTAATCGCGGAAGTATAAAGACTTTCTGCCACATCAAATCCTTGGACCACAACTTCATGGTCTCCTTCTTCTAAATCAGAAGGGGCTAACATCACAAACTCACCTTCCTCTGTATCAGAGTCTACTAATAAGGAAGAAGAGAACAATTCACTCGCCCACATTCCTTCTACTTCATAACCATTAGGAGCCGTTCCATAAAGAATCGGCCGACTATTAGCTACGGTTAACAATTTAAGATTAGTAACATCAATTTCCTGATCATCTAACTGATGAGGAGTAACTGAGCCAACTTCTTTTTCTGTATTAACAGAGAACGCTACAGGAGTTGATTCTGTACCATCAGCGTAACGAGCTACCATGTCATAATCACCATTTGGAAGATCTGTCTTTGCCAAGAATTTACCACCTTCATCAGTCGTAACTTCTTGCTTATAATAACCCTCAGACGCTGTATCAGTAAATAAATTTGCCATTAACATTTGACGGAAAGATATTGGCTGCGCCGCCGCTCCTCCTTGAATAAAGAAGAACAACTCAACTTGCGTATTAGGTTGCCCCATACCAGGAATAAACTGTTGCTTATGAGCAAAAGTAGAACCTTGCGTCTGCATAGCCACTCGTAAACGATGTGATTGTTCAGGCGTTGTTACCGCATTTGGATCTGTCCCAAATTTCGCTTCCTGTCCATCAGTAATTCCATCACCATCCGTATCTGAATTATTCGGATCTGATCCATCTCTAATTTCCGCTCCATCAACTATACCATCACCGTCTGTATCTACGGTCCAAGGATTAGTACGATACGTTCTTTCCGTACCTGGAATTAATATATCTTTCCCATAAGCGTTTGTTAAACCATTTTGCGCTAACAACGCATCAGCCACCCCATCACCATTATCATCTGCCGGTGTAGTAGAAGCATCTGTAGCAGAAGCTCCACCGGAAACTCGCACCTCCACTCCATCTACAACTCCATCCCCATCACTATCAGCATTATTTGGATCTGTCCCTATATCTCTTTCCGCTGAATCAGAAAGTCCATCATTATCTGAATCCCAATCTAATGGATCCAAACCTAACTCTAATTCAACTATATCAGGGGTACCATCTTTATCACTATCACCTTGGGTTGGATTTGTTCCCAAAACTAACACTTCCACAAAATCAGTAATTCCATCTCCATCTGTATCAGTTGTTTCATCTACTCCATCCGGAAGACGAACATCAGCCACCCCATCATTATTTTTATCTTGAACCGCACTAAGATTATTATTGTAAGCCACATTATTAAGCAGTCTTACATTGTTCTGAATACGAACCACTGGATTAGAAAGTTGTGCTTGAACTTGAGCCGGAGTCATAGCTACTGGAGGTCCAGCTGGAGCGCCAGTTGCCCCCTGTGTACCAGCAGGACCTTGCGTGCCCGCAACACCTTGAACACCCTGCGTGCCTTGTGTTCCACGTGCATTATTAACTAAACCTGGAATCACAATTTGAGCTCCATTAACTCCTGGAATAACCACATTTCCAACCGCACTTGCATTATTATTTCCTCGGGCCGCTACATTGTTTGGAAAAAGAACTCCATTATCATTAGCTGCCACATTGTTCGGGAAAAGAACTCCGTTATCATTAGCTGCCACATTGTTCGGGAAAAGAACTCCGTTATCATTAGCTGCCACATTGTTCGGGAAAAGAACTCCATTATTAGTTACTATATTATTTGGGAAAAGTACGCCTTGCTGACCATTTTGATTTCCAGCAACCGGGAATAATCCTGATAAAGTTTGTTGTAGTCTAGTTGGCGGAGCTTGTTGGCCTTGCTGACCTTGTTGGCCTTGTTGGCCTTGCTGACCTTGTTGGCCTTGCTGACCTTGTTGGCCTTGCTGACCTTGTTGACTATTTTGATTCCCATTTTGCGCCACTGGTCCAACCATCCCCTGCTGTCCCGCCACAGAATTTACATTGTTATTCTGTGATGGACGTGGTGGTGGATTCTGTTGAACTGGCGGAGTTGGAGTTGGATTTGTATTTGGAGTATAAGCTGGATATAAATCTGTCGCTGCACTAACAACATCACTAGCATCAGCTGATGTTTGTGGTTGCGCCACTGGTCCTGGAGTAGCTGGTGGACCTTGTTGCGCTTGTTGACCTTGCTGGCCTTGTTGATCTTGCTGCGCTGGTTGCGCTGGCGGACCTTGCTGCGCTGGTTGCGCTGGCGGACCTTGCTGCGCTGGCGGACCTTGCTGCGCTGGCGGACCTCCTGGGCCGCCTCCCGAAGTAGCGGCCACTTTAATATAAGTAATATTTAAACTAACCACTCCAGACTGATTACCAGCTGGATCTTTTGATTGAATAGCAAAAGCATTAACACCCTCACTTAAAAGCACATCCGAAATCCAGTCTGTTGAAGCATTAGCAGTAACCACCCGATCTCCATTTATCCAAATACTAGAATTTGCACCTTTAGTCCCATTTAACCGATACCACGGCTGAACCGCTGTCCCGGTCACAATAGTTGAAGCACTAACCACTGGATCCGGAGGAGCTATTGTATCTAACACTATATTTGCAGCCAAAACAGGAGACTTATTCCCAGCCTCATCCTGAGCTCTAAAAGAAAAAGTATTCAAACCTTCAGTCAACACTACATCATAACTCCAAGTCTCTAATTCATCTGCAACCAAAACTTCTGAACCACCCTCCCAGATAGCCGTAAATTTTTCTTTCACCCCAGTAAAAGTATAATTTTCGTTTGTTCTCGCTGCTAAAGACGATTCAATTGTTGGTCTACTTGGCAATGTAGAATCAAATGTTACATAACGATAAGCTCCATAATCAGTTGACTCCCCACCAATAGTTGTAATTTGCACAAAATAACGATCTCCATCACTTACTGTAAATGGTTTTAATAATACAAAATCACCATTTCCATTAATCACGGCTGTGCCCTCAAAAGTAGTTACATCAGCGGAAGTAATTTTATAAATATCCGCTTTTCCACGATAATTTGTTCGTCCATGAACCACCGCATCGGTCGCTGTATACAAATGAGTATATTTAAAATCTCGATTACCATTCGCCGCATTTACCATCCCAATCGGAAACAAAGTATTATTTGCTCCCACAATATTTCCACGCAAATTATTCATCTCGGTTGTTGCTCCATTCATATAAATTCCATTCCCATCATTATAATCAATAAAATTACGTCTAGTGCCATTAATAGCTGCACTATAAGGAAAACCTATCAAGTTATATCCTGCTCCATTTATCAAAGAAATCCCATGCCCCCCATTTCCAACATCCGTTCCAATAGTTGTTCCATGCCCAACATAATTACCTTGAATAACTACTCCGTCTACCCCATTCAAAACAATCCCATTTTGGGTATTTCCAGAAATCACATTACGAGAAGCCGCGTCTGCTCCACCAATAACCACTGACGTGCCATTAGCTACCATCACCCCATTGCCTTCATTGGCTAAAGCCGCTGTTCCCAAGGCGTTAGTTCCAATTTTGTTAGCTTCAATTTTTACATTAGTAATTGTTCCTTCAGGAGCCAATCTAATCCCAGACAACGTATTACCAGAAATCACATTTCCAGCATGAATTAATCCCGTATTATTGACCCCAATATATATATTTGAACCACTAAAAATATTAATCCCTTGTCCAGTATTTCCAAAATCACTTGTTCCATCTGGTCCCACGCCAATATAATTATTCAAAATATCTACTCCACTAACTCCTGCTCCGCCAATATAAATTCCATTACCTTCAACATTACCAATTACATTTCTGGCCGCTCCATTCGGGCCACCAATAACAGTATTTATTGAAGAGCCCTCCACTGTAATACCTTCCGCAGATATAGTCGTCGCCGCTGTCCCATCCGGTTTCACTCCTATATAATTATTTATCAAAGTCGCACCAGTTGATGAGTCTAATTTTATTGCAATTCCACCTAAATTTCCAAAATAATTTCGTCCGGCATCAATAGCCGATCCAATAATTGTTCCTGACCCTAAATTATTAACTCCATTAGCGTTAACCCCTAAATCATCTCCATTTTTATCTACCCCAAAAAAATTACCATATACCGTGGTATTAGCGGCTTGAGGACGAATTGCAATTTGTCCCACCGACTCACTTTCAATATTTCCTGAAGCGCCGGCAAAAACATTTCCTTGTCCGACTGTAGTCCCTCCCACTGCCACATTATCACCAATAATTAATAATCCATCTTTCCCAGCATGCGGAGGGATAAAAGTACCGCTACTATTAGTTCCAATATAATTCCCGCGCAAAGTCGCACTAGAACCATCATCAATTTTAATATTACTCAAAACACCCACCTCCGAAGCATTACCAGCAATCACGTTATAACCAGTTGTCAAAGTATTACCAATTGTAATAACAGCTAAATTACCATTCTCCCCATCAATTTTAACTCCCTGTTGTCCATTTGGAATAACTCCAGATTCATCCGCATTCAAACCATCAATCGTACTGAAAAAATTCACAGCTCCTCCAAGTGTATTTTTAACCCGAAATCCAGAAGCAAGATTACCAGAAATAATATTAGCTGGAGCAATCGCATCAGGTGCTCCAATTGTTATGTTCGCACTCCCTCCTTGCACGTAAATGCCAGCCATTCCATTTGGAATCGCGACCATCCCAGCGGGATTAGTCCCAATATTATTACCCGAAATTCCTATTGCCCCAATAGCATCAATGATCCTAATTCCCCTACCAATATTCCCAGAAATAATATTACGATGTCCTGAATCACCAATTACTAAAGCCGCTGAGTCAGTTATATAAATCCCATCTGCTCCATTTGGAACCGCAGTATCACCCGCGACATTCAAACCAATGAAGTTCTTTTTAACTGCCCAGTTAGAAGCTCCGTTTCCAAAACGAAGTCCTGATCCCGCATTTCCAGAAATCACATTACGCGCACCCTCAGTTGTTCCACCAATCACACATTGCACAGCCGTACAATTAGCCAAAATCAACCCTCCTTTGGAATTAGGACGAGCCCCATTTCCATTAATAGTTGTCCCCATAAAATTTCCCTGAATAACAACTCCACCTGAATAAGTGCCTCTTAAATCAATCCCATTTCCAGTTAAACCAGAAATAATATTCCTAGTCGCCACATCTCCTCCTCCAATCGTCACTAATCCAGAATAACTCCCACCAGCCTCATCACAAATTCCAACACTAGACGCCGAGGAAGACCCATCCGTTCTCACACCAATTTTATTACCAATTGTTGTAGAAGAACCCGCTCCATTTAAGTACTTAATTCCACAACCTGCTCCATTAGCAATATAGTTATCTTTAATCGTGTTATTAGTTGAACCAGCACGAAGAGCAATTCCATTGCGCATTGCAGTTTTGGTTGTTCCATCAGATTGCAAACCAACATAATTATTTCTAAACATATGTCCATTTCCTCGCATAAAAACGGCTGTCCCAATATCACTAGTAGTCCCATAAAAGAAATTCCGATCCGCCACATTTGGACCACCAATTAACCAGTTCGATCCCGAAACACACAAAGCACCATCCGTCCCAAAATTTTGAAAAGTAAGTCCCTTAATTGTCACTCCGCTCACGGTAGAAACTTCTTCATCTGTCCCAAAACAATCAGCTGCTCCACTCTGGCCATCAAGTTCAATATTACCACCGCCATCTATTAAAAAAGTCCCATCATCCTCTATTTGCGGTGTTCCAGCTGGATCACTAAAACTAATTTGTCCAGAAACTGAAAAAGCCACCACACTACCGACTCCATCATTATTAGCTACACAAATCGCTTCACGCAAAGAAACATTAGTATCAGTTCCCGGCAAATCTCCAATCACCATCGATCCACAATCTACCCCCGTATCATTGTTATCAACTAGGGTATCTACAATAATTGGCGCCGCACTTGCTATTGCCACCCCCATCATCAAAAACAACCCAGCAGAGGCTATGGTAAGCCCCATTAAACGAATCATAATACGAGGTGGATTTAGACGCATTTTTTGAGTTTATTTTTATTTTCATATAATTATACACTAAAAAGAGTGATTGGTAAAGAGTTAAACGTGAGCAAAACTTCTTTTACGAACATCCTTTGAAGGAAAGGGGTTACGTAGGGGGAAACCTTGGTTTCCCCATGCGAAAAAAACTGGTAGCGCCAGGGGGAATCGAACCCCCGTTACCAGGATGAAAACCTGGCGTCCTAACCACTAGACGATGGCGCCACACTTTTTAAAAGCAAAACTAGTATAGTCAGCCGTTCCCTCCTGTCAACTAATTTTCCAAAAAGTCTCCAATTCTTCCTCTGTTCAAACCTGTAAATAAAATAAAAAAAAGAATCGTCAACGGATTCCCTTTAAACCTGTCCTAACCTGTAAAACCTATAGAAGAGCCTATTTTCCAGGTTACGTCCAGGTTGGAAAAACACATTTTCCCTTTACAGGAGAGGAACAGGTTTATTATCCTGGGGTTAGCCTATTCTTAACCCATTTCAAAATGGCTTACTCACACACTAACAGTAAAGGCCAAACTTATTACCTTCACGGTAAAGTTGTTACCCTTCGTGGTGGCCGCAAACAACAAATCTATTACTTCGCTCGCGAAGAAAAAGCAGATGCTCTTGATGCTCTTCCAGAAGGATACGAAGTTGTAGAAAACAAGAGAACTGGTCTTCCAATGCTTCGCAAAGAAAAGAAGTAAGACCTGTTATTAAAGAATAAGGGCCCCGCCGTCAGGCGGGGCTTTTCTTTTATATAAAAACCAGTTTTTAATGCTAAAATATCCTCATGCTTGTCGACGCCATTCTCATTTTCTTTTTAGTCTTCGCCCTACTGCTCCTTATTACTGCTGTAGTGAATATGATTTCTGGAGCCCCATCTGTCCCGAGCAATCGACGCACAATTGCGCGTATGCTAAAGGAAGCTAAATTAAAAAAAGGCCAAACCATTTATGATTTAGGTTGTGGAGATGGACGTTTACTTATTCGTGCTGAAAAAGAATTTGGAACAATTGGCATTGGTTACGAAAACGCCCCCATTACAATTATGCTGGGCCTTATTAATAAATTAATTCATCGCTCCAAAATTCAATTCCGCTTTTCTAACTTTTTCAAAGCAAACCTAAGCGACGCCCAAACCATTTTTTTATATTTAGGACCCGAAGCTCAACAAAAACTTTCTCCTAAAATTAAAAAAGAATGTAAAAAAGGAACCACTATTATATGTAATACCTTTCACCTTCCTGGATTTAAAGAAACTAAAAAAATCCCCAAAGATAAAAAAGCTCGAACCAATACTATTTATATATACAAAATTTAATGGACAAACTGCTAGACTTCATGACCATGTTTCCAACTATTGGCCCGTATGAATCAATTATTTTGGCTATTGTTTTAATCCCTACCTTAATAGCCTTATTATGGGGAGCTCCCTGGGTTCCAACTCCTATGAATCGCGTTAAAAAAATGCTGCATTTAGCCAAAGTTAAACCCGGCGAAAAAGTTGTTGATTTAGGTTGCGGCGATGGCCGACTTGTTCATCATGCTTCTCGTCATCACCAAGCCAAAGCCGTTGGCCTCGAACTTTCCCCACTTATATATATGATGGCTAAACTAGCCCAGCCTTACCACATCCTCCGGGGATCAAAAGCCCAAGTTAAATTTAAAAATTTTTATAGTCATGACCTCTCCGATGTCGATGTTCTAGTTTTTTATTTAATGCCGCACGCTCTCAAACGAATCAGTCCCAAATTCAAAAAAGAACTAAAACCTGGCACCCGTATTGTTTCGTATGCTTTTGAAATGCCTAAAGAATGGGGTGAACCAATTCATCACGAACCACGTATTCCTGAAAAAAAATTCAGCCCAATTTGGGTTTATAAAGTTTAAACCACTTCAACTCCATCATCCTTTTCAGCAATCGCCGCCAAAACATTAGTTATGCAATGCAAAGAACCTTTTTGGTCAAACGTAAAATTACGAACTGGAATTGGTTCATAGCCTGCCTCCCTAAAAGCTCGATAGGCTGCTAAACCTTCGTTTGTTAAATCATCTTCTGTAATTGGATAATTTCTAAAATACTCCAAAGGATTTTCATATATAAGCGGATCACAAAAATCTTCCTGATAAACAGGGAACATCATCTTTTTTACACCAGTTTCTTTATCAACAAAAGGAATACCATTTACACAACTCATATATTCCTCAAACCTTTCTACTGTAGTTGGAATTTCTATTATTTTATATCCCATTGAACTAAGTAAAAATTTGGCATAATTCACTTCCGCTTTAAACGCTGTTTCCTCTTGATTTGGAACACGCATCACCACAGTCTGATCATCTAAAATAGTGAACAAAAGATCCAAATGAAAAACTTCTGTCGGCTGAGGCCGATATCCCATAACTATAATTTCCGCCCCTCCAAAATAGGCTGACATCATTTTCTCAATCTCCTCTTCAGAAAAATTTACATCCCGCCAAGCATAAGCCTGCTGAGTTTTTGAAATACTATCATAACCTACAAAAACTCTTAATCTTTCTCCATTCGTATCAAAAAACATGTTACCCCCTTCAAAAAAGAAAGGGACTTGAAAAAGCTCTTCTTCATTTAAAAGCTCTTTTAACAACTCATTTCTAGCATTAATTCTTCTTAAAAATTGATAATTCTTACCAGTTACCTCAAATGGGATATCTTCAAAATTCATTCCCATTAATAACTTACGTTTCCCATTAACTGTAACTACATCTGTATAATCCTGTGCCCATAGCTCAATATGAGATCCTTTTTCTTGCTCATAAAAACTATATCTTTCTGGAGAGACACCTAGTTGTCTAAAAAGTACTCGCAAATCTCGAACTTTATACTTACTACTAATCACTACTTCAAAGTGTGTATATTCTGGACAATTCAAAATAAAATCTCCGTATGTTTCCTCTATACTACCAATTCTTGGAAACGTAAGTATTACTCGTTCTAAAGAACGCTCATATTCAGGCACAACCTCTACTGAATTCTTATTATGCTGCTCAACTAGATTCGCTAATTCTTCTCTACTTGGTGGTATGTCAGCAACTTCCGATTCTTCCTCATCATCAAAGAAAGAAAAAATATCTAAATCCATTTTAATAAAATTAAATCTATTAATCATACCACTTTTAACCTTAAAACTCAATTGAACTAAACGGCACCCGGGCTGAAAAGTAGGCTATTTGCATAATCAGTTCCAAAAAAAACCAACCAACATACGCCACAAGTAATCCCCCATAAAACCAAAAACACGAAATCAACACCGCTCCAAAACTAAACAACATAGCCAAAGGAATAAACGACACTGCCACCACATTTGCAAAAGGCGCCACTAATGAAAACCGTCCAAACGCTCCTATAATAATAGGCACAGCAAAGGTTTGAGCAGCAAGTGTAGTCACAAACGCTTCTCTAATTGAAAAAATTTCTGGAATGAATTTCCAAGTGCGTATTTTTTTAAGGAACCTCTCCACAGAATCAGTCATATAAACCAAACCACAAGTCGCGGCAAAAGAAAGTTGAAATCCCACGTCATCCACCAAAATAAATGGATTCCACATAGTCATTAAAGCAGCTGTTAAGGCCAGTAACCGGGTCACTTCAGCCTTGCGCCCAAACCACACGGCCCAGAGCCCCAAAACACCCATAATTGCCGACCGCACCACCGCTGCGGTCCCACCCACCAGCACCACAAATACAAAAATAACCAAACTCGCCATAATTGTTTGCCAGCGTTTACTCAAAAATTTAAGCAACCCGGACACAAACACAATAATCAACGTGATGTTATAACCAGAAATTGCAATAATATGCGTTAGGCCACTTATATTAAAGTCTTCCATTAAGTCTTCTGGAATGCCGCGCCGCGAACCAAGTAATAGTCCTGCCGCAAAACTAGCGTGGGGTTCTGTAAAAAGCTGATTAAGGCGCGTTTCAAACACTTTCTTTAATCCAAAAACCCAATATTTCCAATCATCGATACAAGGCGCCTCAACAACCTCCACATACGGATAATACATCACCGAATTAATTCCATATCGCCGTAAATAGTTCTTGTAAGAAAAATCTTCAAACTCAATTGGCTCCTGCACAGCCCCCCACAACCGAATCCTTTCCCCATACGCAAATTCCGGATAACGATTCACAGTCACCAAAACTCGTCCCTTAACCACGCGCTCGTTCAATTCACTCGCCTCCACAGTTAATTTAATCCGATCTCCCCGCACATCTGGATAATCCACAATCACTCCCTCCAAACTAACCGCCTGTTCCTCACTATGATAAAACGCCAAATCACCATCTCCAAAAACCGGCACCGCCATCTCATATCGCAACACTCCCGCACACAAAAGCATCACCATCATCATTACAAAACCACGCTCCAGTCGCAATAACCAAAATCCCACCACCAATCCAATCCCCCACAAAATCCCACTAAACCCCAACCCCCTCCCAGCTAACCACACTCCCCATAACAAAGCAGCTGCCCCCAACACCACCCGCCGATGTTCCTTTAGCCCATAATCCATAACTTTCACCCTATCAAAGTGAGATGAACAAAAGATGAATAAAAAATGAACTTCCCTCGCCAACCTCTAATTTTTGCGGTAGCATATGGCGCGTCATGAATGAATTCCAAAAAAAGCGTATCAGTAAAGGTCCCGCTCCTTCGGAACGAAAAACTATCGAAACCGAAAAGGTCAAAAAACGGGCCGAAACCAAAGAAAAACTGCGCCAAATTCCAATTATTAGTGCGTTGCTCGACTTTTCTAAACATCACTATATTTGGGCCACAATTATCATTATTCTCTTTGCTGGCGTCACCAAAGCAGCTTGGAACGTAGTCACCCTAGCGGAAAACTTCTCTATTAAGGAGGTCGCACTTTCTATTTTTAGTGAAAAAATTAAAACTGACACTGAAAACCACACCAACATTCTATTGCTAGGCACTGGAACCGAAGAACATGACGGTGCGGAATTAACAGACACTATTATAGTAGTTAGCCTAGATCACGATCAAAACACAGCTTCTATGCTATCTATTCCGCGTGATCTTTATGTTGAAATTGACGAACTTTATGGCGGCAATCGTATTAATAGTGTTTGGGAACTAGTAGCCGAAACTGATATTTACGAGAACGAGACTCCCGAAAAAGAAGCCTATAAAAAAAGTTATGACGTTCTAACTCGCACTATTTCCGAAATAGTAGACCTGCCTATTCATTATTACACCCGCATTGATTTTGATGGTTTTACCGAAATTGTAGATGCCATTGGTGGAGTTGATGTTTACGTTGAAGAAGATATTTATGATCCTTATTATCCCGCTGAAAACGGCACTATTGGTTATCAAATATTCTCTGTCTCAGCCGGAAACCAACATTTAGACGGTGACACGGCTCTTAAGTACGTTCGCAGTCGCAAAACAACCAGTGACTTTGATCGTTCTGCTCGCCAACAACAAGTTTTAAGCTCTATTAAGGACAAGGCCCTTTCTTTAGGTGTTCTTGGTAGTCCTAGTAAACTCAAAAACATCTTTACTGTTATTAACGATAACTTTGACACCAACTTAGAATGGGACGAAATGGTTTATCTAGCCAAAATTGCTGATAATTTTGATACTAACAGCCTTACAACCTGGGTTTTAAATGATAACCCACTTACGGCCGGAGGATTTTTGTATACCCCAGACCGAGAGTTTTATGGCGGAGCTTTTGTATTAGTACCTTTTACTAATGATTATTTAGATATTCAACAGTTTGCAGACACTGTTTTAATGAATCCAGAATCTCACTCCGAAAACATGAATCTTCAAATCACCAACGGAACTGGAGCTAACGGGATAGCGACAGAAACTATGTATTATTTAGGTCGTTATGGTTACGATATTGTGCGTTTTGGAAACGCGGCTAATCAGGGGATCCCCACTACTCGTATTATTCCTCGCACCGCTCTTTTAAGTGGCCAAGATGCCGAAACTATAAACTCTGATCCCTCTCTAAATTATTTTCACGAAAACTATATTCCAGTTGGTTTTGTAATGACGGAACTTCCCCAAGAATACTCCCCCGCTGAATGGGAAACCGAAGCTGATGTAATTATTGAATTAGGCCAAGATTACGTTGACTGGATGACTGATAATCAAATCTCATTTTATTAAGAACAAAATATGCGCTTAAATAAATTTATTGCTAGCACTGGATTTTGCTCCCGCCGTAAAGCGGATGAATTAATTAAATCCGGAAAAGTCCGTATTAACGGAGAACCAGCCACTCTTGGGCACCAAGTTGATCCGCAAACCGACCAAATTTCAGTCCACGGAAAAACCATCGCTACTCCGGCCAAGTTCACTTATATAATGCTCCACAAACCAACGGGTTACATTACTACCAAAGCTGACCTTCAAGATGACCAAACAATTTACGCCCTTTTGCCGCAAAAACACCATCACCTTCATCCCGTTGGACGTTTAGACCGTGAATCCGAAGGCTTATTACTTCTTACTGATGATGGCGATTTTACATATCAGATGACTCACCCTAGCAATGATTCCGAAAAAATCTATCAAGTAAAAATTAAAAACCCACTTAATCCTAATCAAATCCAAAAAATAGAATCCGGCATAATAATTGAAGAAAAAAAAGGTCCCTACAAAACCAGACCCTGCGAAATCAAATCAATAGGCGTAAATCGTTTTGAAATAACTTTGCATGAAGGCCGCAACCGCCAAATCCGAAAAATGTTTAAAGCTGCGGGGTCATCCGTTGTTTTCTTAAAAAGAATAAAGATGGGGAAACACGAATTAGGGAAACTCAAAAAAGGAGATTGGAAAAATGTTTAATTTCGCGCTATCTTAAGTACACTTTAAATCACTCTTGTGCTCAAAGCTTTACTTTCTTTTTTGATCGCCTCCACTCTTCACGCCACACCAATGGCCGACGGAGATTTTGCGCACAAAGCTGCTTGGCAACGCGAACCACTTCTTAGCGTTCAACCTATTCCTGTTACTTCCGAAGAAATAACTATCCCCGAATTATCAGCAGGGTCAGCTCTGGCCATTGATTTAACTTCCGGAATAATTCTTTACGAAAAAAACACCGAAACCCAGCGTCCCATTGCCAGCCTCACTAAACTTATGACCGCCTTAATTATCGCCGAAGAAGAACTCCCCGGCAGTGTAGTTACAATTAGTGAAAACGCAGCCAGCATTGAAGGTTCTACTCTTTGGCTCAATACGGGTGAAGAAATCACTGTTAAAGATTTAATGTACGGCATGATGATTGCCTCTGGAAATGATGCCGCCATGGCTTTGGCTGAATACAACGCTGGTTCTATGGAAAATTTTGTTCGCAAAATGAACCAAAAAGCCGAACAACTTGGCCTTAAAAACACTAATTACGCTAACCCCATGGGCTTTGATAGTGGCTATAACTACTCCACGGCCCGTGATTTAGGATTACTTTCCATGTACTCCCTTCAAAATGAATTCTTAATGGAGCCAGTTGATTTAGTTGAATACGAAATTGAAAGCAAAAGTGGGATTACCCATGAATACCTTTCTACCAACAAACTACTTGATAAAGATTTAGGTTTAGAAGGAGTTGAAGTTCACGGACTTAAAACCGGACGAACCCCAGATGCTGGTGAATGTTTAATAACAGTTTCTACTTTCCCAGATGACCAACAAATCATGACTGTGGTTTTAGGGAGCGAAGACCGTTTTGGCGACACTGAATCCTTGATTGATTGGATTTACGAAAGTACCACGTGGTAAAGTGCTGCTATGAACCCTTTTCCTATTACCGAAACCGTCCGGCACCTTTTTCTCATCTTTTCATCATTTGGGCTAGCTTTTGTAATCGCCATTGCACTCGCTAGACCATTTATTGAACTACTCAAAAGCTTAAGTATTGGTAAACAAATTAGAGAAGTAGCCACGGATGGAAAAGTAGCTAAGCTTTTTCACAAACTACACGCTAAAAAAACTGGAACACCTACTATGGGAGGGATTCTTATCTGGGGAACAACCTTAATTGTAATTATTTTATCGCGGGTTCTTTCTTATTTTGGGATTTTTGATCATTCTCTTTTAAATAGAAAAGAAACTTACTTACCAATTTTCACCTTAGTAGTGGTGGCCTTACTGGGAGCGGCGGATGATTACCTTAATATTAAAGGAATTGGAAAAAGCAAAGGCATTAATGTGAAGCCTAAATTTTTATGGCTTACATTATTCGCTACATTAGGAGCCTTGTGGTTTCATTTTAAGCTTGGTTACGACCAAATTCACTTACCTGGAATTGGTGATTTTTTTATTGGGTTTTGGTATATTCCACTCTTTATTTTAATTATTGTAGCTACGGCCAACGCTGTAAATATTACCGATGGATTAGATGGTTTAGCCGGAGGACTTTCAATCATTGCCTTTGGTTGTTTTGCCGGTTTAGCTTATGTTCAAGGGCTGATGCTTTTAGCCGCTTTTTGTATGGTTATTGTTGGGGCTACTCTCGCCTTTTTATGGTTTAACATTCCCCCCGCTAAATTCTATATGGGAGATACCGGGGCCCTGTCGTTAGGGGCCACTCTGGGAGTTATTGCTATGCTCACTGATTCTGTGCTTATTTTGCCTTTTGTGGGCTTTATTTTTGTAATTGAAACGCTATCTGTCATCATCCAACTCACTTCCAAAAAACTCTTTAAGAAAAAAGTCTTTCACATTGCACCCCTTCATCATCACTTTGAACATTTAGGCTGGCCAGAATCAAAAGTCACCATGCGTTTCTGGATGATTGGTGGGATTGTAGCTGGGTTTGGGCTTATTTTAGGGTTAGTAGGAATGGGAATTTAAAAATCGCAGCCTAAACAACCTTTGCCTCTTCCTCAAATTCAGACCCTGTTTGCTCAACTGAATCATCAACATATTCTTCCAACAATGGGGCTTCTTCTTCATATTGACCGTCTTCCAAAATAAGTATTTCTAAATTTTCATCTCCATAAAATTCTTCCAAATCATTGATAACTTGCATGAATTCAAAATCAAGAGGCACACTTTTTTTCAAACGCCCCAAAATCTGCAATTGCATTGTTTCGTCTGCTTTAACATCTTCCAAAAAAGTTCCCAGTTGCAACACCGCTCGCTCCTTTAAATTCAAAACCAAAACATTTAACTGGTACAAAGTGTCTGTATAAACCGCCTCCACTTGATCCCGCAATCCTACGCTCGCTTCATTGTCCTCACCCAAACCATCCAGCTCCGCCACAATCATTTTAAGCACTAGTAGATCGCGCAACTTTTGATCCAAAATTTCAAAAATCACTTGTTTGCGCGACTCCATCGGCAACTCCGCCAATCCAGCCAAAACATCACTCAATCCAGTCTGATAATCTTGCAATGACTGCTCCGCCAAATCATAAGCTCCAATTTGAATAAAATCCAAAGCCAAGCCCAAACGATCAGCCGTAGTTTCTAAATTAATTACTTGTTTCTCGGCCTCGTCATTAATAACTAGCACCGCGGTTTCTTCCACTAAATCTCGTACTTCCTGAATAGAATCATTCACCAAAAATCCTTCCATCATCTTTTTATTCTCTTGCAATACCGCCCGTACTTCTTGTTCATAAGCTGGCACGTCTTCAGATAAACCAACCAAAGTTTCTTGATAATTTAATAACATTTTCTGGGCTGCCTCCTTATCACCTTGGCGCATCAAAACCGTGGCCTCAGAAAATCTCTGCTCAGCTACCGCTAAATTAGCTTCTACACTATTTTCATCACCAAAACTAAATAACAATCTAAGCTCCTCTCCCCCTCTTTCTAAAAAGTACAATGAATCCCCTGGTAAAGTCCCAGCTTGCTGCGTAGTTCTTTCCTCATAAAAACTCTGTAACCGACCCAAATACTTATTGTGATTTTCTAGATTAGTTTGCACCCAAACATCATCGGTTTTCAAAACTTCCACATTCTCTATCTGCTCAATCACTAAATCTCCATTCAATTCCATCATTAAATTAGGACCAAGCGTCCCTTCCCGAGTTACTCCCGCGGTACTAACCGCAAAATCCACTAAATTAGAAAAAACGCGCAGTTCTGTTTTTTCCGGAGAAACAAAAACATCAAAATTCGCTTTTCGATTCACCGTAAAATCTCCTTTTTCCGTAGAAACATTAAACAAAGAAGATGTTGGAGACAAATTTATAACCTGTGCAAAAGTTCTTCCCTCCAAAACATCTACCTCAATCGAAGTACTAGCCTCGTTTTCCGGATCAACCCAAAGTTGAGTTATCTCTACAATTGTATTTGGTCCCAAAGTAAGCAAACTATCATCCACAAACATCACATCCATCCATCCATCACCCTCGGTAATTAAACGATCTCCTTCCTTAACCAAAAACCCATTTTCTAAACCTAGTGGCCTTCCCTCTCTTTCCACAAAAACTGTACCTCGCACCGCATCCACCTGACTAACTTTAGCCGCTGAAACCTGTGGCATTTGCATAAAATAACCAAAAGTCCCAGTTACGAAAATTGAACAAGTTACCACTGTGGCCCACAACCGACGTTTAGCCAATAATTCCCCAAAAAGATCCTTAAGCCAGAGCCGCTGGGTTCGCAAAGTAAACATATCTACCAAATCTTCACGCGCGTTCTTTTTAAAAGCAGGTGAAGGCATGGCTGTTAATTGAAGTTTTTCTAATTGCTCAGCTAACTGCTCAAAACCAATTTCTTCCCTGGCCATAGCTTCATCAATACGATTAATAACGCGCTTTTTCATCGCGTTTTTTCTCGTAGGATTTAAAGGGGCTTTTCTTTTCGCCACCTCCCGAAGCTTTTGCTCCAGAATATCCAATCGATGTTTACGGGTAAGCCAGGAAATCATAGTGCACTATTTAAAACGAAGATTTAAGGTTAAGTGTTACGCGGAGACATCCCTTTTTTTTCTAGGATGACACGAAGAGCTTTCAAAGCTCGGTATTGAAGGATCCTAATATTGCCCTCTGTTCGATCCATTACTTCGGCAATTTCTTTATTACTAAAACTACTCAAAAATTTAAGAACTAAAACCTGTTGATAAGGTTCTTTAAGTTCTAAAAGTGCCTCGCGCACCTGGGTTTGATTAAGGCGTTGTGAGGCCCAGTCCGCGGGGTCATCATCAGATTGGCTAACATGTTGCGGCAACCGTTCCCGCAAAGAAATATGCTTTCGATGAAAACGATAATGGTCCACTACCAAATTATGAGCAATTCGAAAAAGCCAAGCCGAAAAAGGATGTTTCCCCGGGGTGTATTTATCAATATTTTCCCAAACTCTTACAAAAATATTTTCAGTAATATCCTCTACTTCTTCCTGACTAACTCGGTAATAGACATATCGATACACCGAATCAATATAAAGGTCATAAATACCTCCAAATGCTTCGGCATCTCCATTTTGGCAAGCCGCAACTAGTCGTTGAACTTCCACCTCATCCGGTTTTTTAGAACCCCCACGCGGAGGATCTCCAGTCGAGTGTTTAATCATAAAAACAAAAAATAGGCCTAGGTCACGATTGTTGCATAAATCTGGAGAACAGGGAAGGGGTTTCCCTTGCAATCTCATGCTACAATACGATCGTAATATCAAAAATTTAACAAATTTTTAATGAACAATATGATTATTGGCCAATCTGGAGGGCCAACCCGCGTCATTAACCAAAGCCTAGTTGGCGCTATTTTAGAAGCAAAAACACACACTGATATTGGAGAAATCTACGGGGTGAAATACGGAATTACTGGTGTTTTTGATGAACAATTTATAGATTTGCGTAAAATTTCTGATGAAAAACTAGAAACTATTGCCGGAACTCCTGGTTCTGCACTGGGATCTTGCCGTCATAAGCCTACCCCCGAAGATTGCGAACGAATTTTTGAAGTTTTTAAAAAATACGGCATTAAATATTACTTTTATATTGGCGGAAACGACACCGCCGAAACCGCGCATATTATTAGTGAAATAGCCGCAGAAAAGGGTTATGACTTCAAAGCCTTTCACATCCCCAAAACAATTGACAATGATTTACAAATAACAGATCACTGCCCGGGCTATCCTAGTGCTGCTAAATACGTGGCTGAGTGCTTTTTAGGAAACGAACTAGATAACCGATCTTTAAAAGGTGTAAAAATTGACGTGGTTATGGGCCGGCATGCCGGTTGGCTCACCGCCGCGAGCGCCCTCGCGAAATTCCAGGAAGATGCCGGCCCCCATCTCATTTACCTCCCCGAAGCTCCCAAATCATTAGAAGAAATCACCACCGAAATCGATGCTACCGTTGATAAATACGGTCGCTGTGTAGTCGCTGTATCCGAAGGCATCAAAGACGAAACCGGTGAATTACTAGCCAAAAAATTCAGCAAAGAAACTGATTCCCACGGCAACATTCAACTTTCCGGAACTGGTGCTTTAGGCGATCTTCTAGCTGATCACATCAAGAAAAACTCCAAACACGATGGCTTGCGCGTACGCACCGACACTTTGGGTTATGCTCAACGCTCCTATGCCGGCAGTGTCAGCCAGGTAGATGCCCAAGAAGCCCGCCTTGTCGGCGCCGAAGCAGTTAAATTTGCCATGAGTGATGCTAAATCTGGCTCGATTTATATAGAACGCACTAGTAACTCCCCTTACGCTTCCGAAATAAAATTAACTGAACTCAAAAACGTGGCCAAAGTCACCAAAGACATGCCACGTGATTTTATTAACGACGCTGGCAATGGGGTTACCGAAAAGTTCTTAGAATATGCAGCGCCTTTAGTTGGTGAAATCACTCCAGTTGCTACTCTATTTTAAATACCATTCCAAAGATTTTTTTAGGCCCTCTTCGATGCCTACTTGCGGGTCATAATCTAACGCCTCTTTGGCTTGCGCTACATCAGCGATAAACCGAATTACTTCGCCAATTCGACTTTCCTCTACCGAAATTTCACTCTCACTCTTGAGTAATTCCTTTAACCTTTCTGCCAAAAACAAAATCGACGTTCCTTTTCCAAACGCTAAATTAAAAACTCGATTCTTAACTTCATCAAACCGTTCCAAACTAGAAACAATCCCACTCACCGTGTCATCAATATAAGTAAAATCTAACAATTTATCTTTTCCAAACACCACAATTGGCTCGTTTTTCTGCAATTTCCGAATAAACAACGGAATCACCCGATCACTCTGATCATATTTTCCATATACATTAGAAAAACGATAAATCAAAAACTCTAAACCATAACACTGACTATAAGAATGCACCAATGCCTCCCCCGTAATTTTCGAAGCCGTATATGGACTCTCACAATTTTTCACATAAGACTCATCTTCATTATGAATTTCTTTTTCTGAATTCCCATAAACCTCGCGAGAGGAAGCAAAACACAGTTTAGGAATCTTTTTCTGACGAACTGTTTCCAGAATATTAAAAACCGTCAACATGTTATCCATGGCTAGCTGCGGCTCTACCACTAAATCATAAACCCGCGCATTCGCCGCCAAATGCACCACAATATCAATGTCAGCTGGCACCGCCTGCAAAGTCGCTTCCAAATCTCTTAAATCCACATCCAAAGTCTTATCATTCAAACTTTCATTCCATTCATTTTTCACAAAATCCAAACCCACCACTTCATGCTCCAGCCCTAATAATCGTTCCATTAGGCTGGTCCCAATCATTCCGCTGGATCCAGTAATAAGTATTTTCATGACTCTTACGATACCACATAGAGGATCTATATGTTAAAGTTTTGACATGAATAAATATTCTAAGGGTGTCTTAACTGGCGTCCTCTCCGTCCTCTTCCTCTCTTCCTACTCTATTTTTGGGAAAATTCTTTTAGAAAACCTAGCCCCCGAAACTGTCGCTGGCCTGGCTCAAACTTTATCCGTTATAACTATTCTGCTTTGTTTTGGCTTTCTGCCAGAAATTAAAAAAATCCATCGCTTACCAAGAAAAACCTTGTTTTATCTTTTTCTTGTCGCTTTTTTAGCCGGAGCAGTTGCCCCTTTACTTTTTTTAAAAGGCCTACTTCTCACTACTGCTACCAACTCTATCATCATCGGCCGCATAGAAGTTGTTTTTGTAGGAATCATTTCTTTTCTTTGGTTACGAGAGAAAATCACTAAAAATCAAATTGGTGGAATTGCACTCATGTTTATTGGAATGCTTTTGATTGCCACCCAAAACTTTGCCATTGGTTTTAATTTTAATCACGGAGATATTCTTATTATGGGCAGTGCTCTTGTCTGGGCCCTAGCCACGGTTATTTTCAAAAAAAACCTTCACCACATGTCTCCCGAACTAGTGGTTTTAATTCGAAACTTCACGGGCGCTATCTGTATGTTTTTCGTTATTCCACTTATTTTAAATGTTGAGCACACTGTTAATCTTACTTTATTAGATCAAAACATTCTTATCCCATTAGTACTATTTGCACTTCTCACCATTGTTTTTGGTCAAATGCTTTGGTACAAAACTTTAGACTTAATCCCAGCCACAGTGGCTTCCTCTATCGGGTTACTGGGACCTTTATTTGGTGTAATTTTAGCGGTCACAATTCTTAAAGAAAATCTTTATTCCTATCATTTAATTGGTGGTATTTTCATTTTAATCGGCTTAGCCCTTACTGTTCTTCACCATCAAAAACACCCTCACCATCATAAGTTACAAAAAACCAAACACTGGACTCATTAAATCTCTACTCCGCCGAAATCCAACGAATCAAGTCACTAACGCGTGAAATATAACCCCATTCATTGTCGTACCAAACTATGATTTGAGCGGTTTTACCATTCACAACTTTTGTAGAAAGAAGATCAACAATACAAGAACGGGTGTCACCTTTATAATCAATGGAAACCAATGGTTCACTGGAAGTTCCCAAAACACCCATTAATTCCTCACTCTCAGCCTTCAGAAAAGCTTCATTAATTTCATCAACTGTCACTTTCCGATCAAAAGTAACCGCCATATCCAAACAAGACACACAAAGTGTTGGTACTCGGAAAGCCATACCACAAACTTTCCCGTCTAATTCTGGGAGAACCTGTGAAATAGCCGCCATGGCACCAGTTGTAGTTGGGATTACGGAAGACATGGTTGCTCGAGCCCGACGAAAATCACCAGAGCTGGAATTATCAAGTAAATTCTGAGTATAAGTTAAGGCGTGAATACTAGTGACCACAGCATTATTAACCCCAAAATTTTCCACCAAAACTTTCATGGTCGGAGCCAAACAGTTAGTTGTACAAGAAGCATTTGAAACCACACTGTAATTATTGGGGTCGTAATCCTTGTGATTAACTCCCATCACCAAAGTTTGAACTGTTTCATCTTTGCACGGGGCCGTAATTAACACTTTTTTAGCGCCACTTTTCATATGACGCTTAGCGTCTCCCTGTTTAGTGAATTTACCAGTCGATTCAATTACTACATCAACATCCAAATCACCCCAAGGTACATTTTCGGGATCTTTTTCTTGAAAAACTTTTACAATTTCATTGTTTACCTTCAAATCCTTCCCTTCAACCGAAACTTCCGCATCAAGTGTTCCGTAAACTGAATCACGCTTGAGCAAAAGGGCATGTGAATCTGCGCCAGCCCGACTATTAATAGCCACTATCTTTATATCATCAGAAACAATAGCTTGACGGTGGACTCCTCGACCAATACGACCATATCCATTAATACCTACGCGAATCATTTTGAATGAAGTTAAAGAGTTAAAAAAACTAAAGATTTAAGAAATCAAGCATTTCAACATAATATTGCGCCTTATCCGCACTGTTAAACGCCTCTGTCATCATCATAGCAATGTGATCGGTCATTTCCTCTACTGCAGCGGTATGATCAAGCTGATCAAATTCTTCCTCAAACAACATATAAACCTTTCGGCGGGGACGACCCATCTCTTCGCCCTTAGCATCCATTCGATCTAACAGTTCTTGTGGGGTGTGTTTAAAGAAAATGTTTTGAATACTCGTAGCGTAATTAATTTTACGCGCCCCATTATTTACCAAAATTTGAAATTGTTCTGGTTTAAGACCACTTCCCCCGTGCATAACTGGATAAGCCCCAAGCGGACGAATTGAATCGGCAATTTCTTTAAGACGATCATAACCAATTCTTGGATTTTCTTCCTTATAAATACCGTGTTGATTCCCAATAAAACAAGATGCTCCAGTTCCACCAGTTTCCGCCATCAATTTATGCATATCATCAACTTTGGAATAATAATTTTCCACATCAGCTGCTACTTTTTCAGCCTCTTCAGATCCAACCGAATGAACCACTCCTTCTTCAACCTCTAAATCAACACCTAATGGATAAATTTTCTTTGCTATCTCCTGACATCCCGCAATATTTCCTTCGAGAGAAAGCTTAGAAAGATCAATCAAAATAGAAGTGAAACCAGCCTCAATAGAACGCTGAGTGCAACCCTCTGTGTCTTTTTGAACATGATCGTGATGCAAACCAACCGGCACGGAATAACCATATTTATCAATCATTTCTTGAATAATCTCGTGTGCAAAATCGGATAAACGTTCTGGCAACATATTGCAGTAAGAAGTTTCACTTTCCGCAATCTCCAAAATCACCGGAGACTTTGTTTTCCAAGCTGCCTCAAGTGTGGCCCTCATAATGTATTTATTGCGTTGGTTAATCGCCACTACCCCAAAATTATGTTTGTCAGCAACAGACATCATTTGGCGCAAATTAATAGCGTGAAAACCAGATGGCAAAACGCGTAGGTGGGGATTGTTTTGTTTATTCAGTTCAGCGAGTTCAGGGAGATCCATAATCCTCTGGGTTAAAAATTAGCGCCCTGAGAATACTGCGATTGCGGGGAAAAATCAACTGAACACCAAGACCTTGACAAGCCTTACCCATTTTTTACATTTTTACAGAGAAAAATTCACCCCCGGGGGTGAATCCTAATCTGAAAATCTGTGCACACGCACATGTTATAATTTAAAAAATAACTATCAAAAAGCGTGAGTGAATTTTGTTAAGGTTTTCTGGAACAGAAAATCGTCAAGCACACAACGAGCCGCAAACACCCACGGGTCTTGTGGGTCCCGGGGTGGCTTGCGGCGGAGTTTAGCGGAACAAAATTCACGAACAACCGCTGAAGGGAAAAGGGGTACATGGGGGAAAACCGCAGGTTTGTCCCCATGCACAAATAGCCCAAATCCCCCTACGGACCCACGAGGGAGATTTGGATGGCTTATTCCTAACCCATGGAATAATGAAACAAAGTCAGTGGCCTAATGGCCCTCTTAGTTAGCACTCGCAAACCCAGAAACACTTTCTAGGTAATACACATCTTGAGGTTTAACCATATTTTGAACTAACTGATGCCCTTCAATGGTTTTCATTGAACGAGCTTGCAGAATCAACATGTCATTAATTTCACCATCTTGAACTAAATCTTGATGTTCACTTTCCAACTTATTAATCTCATATCCTTTAGTAGACATGGCATTTAAATGCGTCAAAGAAAGAAGCCCCATCATCGCAATCAAAACCATCATCAAAATTACGGCCACAAGTGGGCCAATACTTAAATTCACCCCTCTTTTAGAGGAGGAATTCGTGGTCATATCGTTTCCTTGCGGATGTGTCAGCATGATGTGGGACATTGGGAGGTTTTAAGGGAGTTTATATTTTTTTGATAGCGCGCAATTTTGCACTACGGCTTCGAGGATTCTCTTGAATCTCAGAATCAAAAGGGACAATCGGCTTTTTAGTAAGAATTTGAAAGGAAGTCTTTCCTGAACATTCACATTGCAGGACTTGTGGCGGACAAATACAGGCTCGAGCCACTTTTTTAAACGCTCTTTTTACTAGGCGATCTTCCAGTGAATGATAAGAAATAATCACTAGTCGCCCACCAGACTTGAGGAGAGAAAGCAAAGGAGGGATGACTTTCTCTAGAACCTCAAGTTCTTGGTTAACTGCAATTCGAAGCGCTTGAAAGACTCGGGTCGCTACCTTTCGCTTATCTGTTGAACTCTTCATAATAGTTCCAACTAAATCAACAAGCTCTGAAGTAACGGTAAATGGTTTCTCCTTCCGTTGCTCAACTATTAAACGAGCAATTTTGGGAGCGTACCGCTCTTCTCCATATTCATAAATGATTTTCTTGAGGTCTGATTCTGGCCAGGTATTAACTATTTGAGCTGCTGTCAGGGTATTAGATTGGCGATCAAATCGCATATCTAGGGGCCCATCTTCCTGGAGAGAAAATCCTCTAGAGGGATCATCTATGTGGGGAGAAGAAAGTCCTAAGTCGAGGAGAATGGCATCGACTTGGTCGATTCCTTCCTCATGAAGCCGATCATGACAATGAACAAAGTTATCATGGAAAAAATTTGTTTGAGCAGAAAACTCTTTAAGACGCTTTTTGGCTTCAGTGAGATTATCTATATCAAGGTCAAAACCATAATATTTCCCAGCTGAACCAATAGCTTTTAAGATGGCTTTTCCATGACCACCTAAGCCTAGCGTTCCATCCACAACTACCTCCCCCTTTCGGAGGTTGAGTTGTGTGAGCGTTTCTTGTAAAAGAACAGGTTTATGATTCACTTTTTTTTCTTATAATGTTCAAAACTTGTGTACAACTTGTGTATAATTTTTTTGAACGCTTGTGTAATCCCAAAATTAAGGATAGAAAGCCCCCTTGTCAATGATTAAAAGTACAAAAAATCCAAATAATAGCTTTAAAAGTACAATTTTTGTGTACACAAACACCTACTAATTAGGCTTATTTGGCTTACTAAAGCCATTTTTCAACGTTCATATAAATTTTATTGCCAAATCACTAAAAAGTCTCCAAATTTAAATAAAATAATGTCCCTTTGCGCCTACTTCGATTCATGATACAACATGGGTTGTTATGGAAACTCACTTACTAAATATTTTACTCACCATTGGTATTGGAATGCTCCCAATTCTTGAAATTAGGGGGGCTCTTCCGATTGCCCTTGGTGCTTTCAAAATGCCTCTTTGGGAAGCTTTTTTGTGGTCAGCTACTGGCAATATTTTAATTGTCGCCATTCTACTTAAATTCCTAAATCCCGTGACAACGTTCTTAATGAAACATTCTAAATTCTTTGATCGTTGGCTTAATAAGCTTTTTCACAAAACTCGTCACAAACATTCCGCTAAATTCAATGAACTTGGGGCCTTAGCTTTAATTACCTTTGTAGCTATCCCTTTACCTATTACTGGAGCTTGGACTGGGTCTTTAGCTGCTTTTTTGTTTGGAGTTAAATTTTGGCCAGCTTTGTTCCTAATTTCCATTGGTGTGTTATGCGCCGGAACACTCGTAACTCTAGGATTTGAATCCATTACGGCTATTATCCACGCTATTTTAAGCTTTACCTAAAGCAAGCCCGCGTACAAATCAAATAAATCACCATGTCGCAAAGTTGTGGCCCGACCTTTTTCAACGTGAATTACAGTAGAAGGCTTATGATGCTCCTTTAAATCCCCCACATCTATTACTAAATCTGGGTCAGCTGTAATTTGTGAAATAGAAAACGGGGTTGGCTGACCATGAAGATTAGCACTTGTAGTTGATAAAGGTGAATTCATAGCCTCTAAAAGCGCAACGGAAACTGGTTCCTCAATAACTCGCAAACCAATACAATCGGCAGTTGAATTTAATGTTTTCGATAAATTATCCTTACGCGGCACCACCAAAGTTAATGGTCCCGGCCAAAACTCCCCAGCCATTCGCACCGCTAAATCACAAAACTCCCCATATTTAAGCGCCTCCTCTAAAGACCTCACCAAAATGCTCACCGGCTTATCTAAAGGCATTTGTTTGGTGTTATAAAGCTTTTTTAACGCTTTTTCATTATTAATGTCCGTGGCCAAGCCATAACAGGTGTCCGTAGGGTGTGCTATGACTCCCCCATTTTTTAAAACAGCAACAGCCTCCTGAATTACTTCTGGGTTCGGCGAACCTGAATCGTATGAGAGGACTTTCATCCTCACCATTATAGCATTATAATGCGCCCTGCGAACTCTTAACTTATAAATTATGAAACCACGCGTAGCTATCAACGGCTTTGGAAGAATTGGACGGAATGTTTTCCGCGCTAATTTAGAGAAACAAACCTGTGACATTGTGGCCATCAATGACTTAGGAGACCTGGAAACCCTGGCCCATTTACTGGAATACGACTCCATGTATGGAATCTTAGATGCCAAAATCGAAGTCACGAGCGATAAACTCATTGTGAACGGCCAAGAAATTCGGGTGCTTTCTGAAAGAGACCCTGAAAAACTCCCTTGGGCCGAAGAAAACATCGACGTGGTCGTAGAATCCACTGGCTTTTTCCGAACCCGTGAAGGTGCCTCCAAGCACCTTCAGGCAGGAGCTAAAAAGGTTGTGGTCAGCGCCCCTGGTAAAGACCTCGACTTAATGGTTGTCCTCGGAGTAAACGATGCTGATTACGACCCAGCTAATCACCACTTAATCTCCAACGCATCCTGCACCACTAACTGCCTCGCGCCAGTTGCCAAAGTGCTGCACGAAGAATTCGGAATCGAGCATGGCCTTATGACCACTACCCACGCCTACACCAACGACCAACGCATCCTAGATTTACCACACAAAGACTTACGCCGCGCTCGCGCTGCTGCGCTTTCCATGATCCCAACCACCACTGGCGCCGCCAAAGCAGTTGCTATGGTCCTACCGGAACTAGACGGCAAATTAAACGGCATGTCCCTACGCGTTCCAACCCCCACTGTTTCCGTAGTAGACCTTGTCGTAACTCTCAACAAATCAGCTACCGCCGAATCTGTGAACGCTGCTCTAAAAGCCGCAGCTGAAGGTCCACTCCAAGGCATCCTTGCTTATTCCGAAAAACCACTTGTTTCTATTGATTACAAAGGCAATCCTCACTCCTCTATTGTCGACTCCCTAGCCACCATGTCCATCGGCGACAACATGGTCAAAATCCTAGCCTGGTATGACAATGAATGGGGTTATTCTTGTCGAATGGTAGATCTGGTTGGGAGGCTTTAAAAGCTTATTTCACAAAAACCTACAAGAAAAACACTTCATCCAGCAACGAGTTGTAAGAAAGACAGAAAAATGGTATAATTAGAAAAATAAATACTAAATAAAACAGTATGTTAAGCCTTTCAGTTGATGATACGCAATTCTCAAAACTTAAAGACACTGGGGAGCTTGAAATCAAATTAAGAGTTAATGCGGTACATCTTCGGATTAACGAAAGCATGAAAATTGTAAGAGGTTTGGCAAGCCCAGAGGAAGAGCAGGTCACAGTAAAGATTGAAGAAATTAAGGCTGCAAGTGATAGAACAAAAGGTAAAACTATAAGAGTCATCCTTGATAGATAAGGAAAGTATTTTTCTATCCATCGTACAACAGGGTATTAGCGGCTCAGCTTTTTACAAAAGCCTCGCCCAAAACATCACCTAACAGCGCATATGCCATTACGCTTTTTGGTCAATCTACTCAAAAGAAGAAGAGTTATAATGATCGGGCATTTCTCTATCTCGTGAAAAAATTACTTCTTCTTTACGCCCAGAAGCGTCATCAATCAAATAGAATCTTGTAACACCATCAGAATCAGTAGCAACTGATTCAATAGTTTTCCCTTCCAAAGGCAATGAACTCATACGAACCGCACGAAAGCCGTTTCCTTCAACTACTTGATGAAAAACATCCCCAGTATCTACAAGAGGTCCTTTTGGCCTACCAGCAACACTAACGTTGATACCGTTACCTACAAGCCTTCTTACTACCGTAGGAGTCAAGCCTGCTCCGTTTAATATTTCATCATCTACCAGGGCTTTCAACGCTTGTTCAAGACGCGCAAGTTCCACATCATCAACTTTAAAAGCCGCCTTTTCCCTTCTTTTGCATTCCTCGCGTTCAATTCTAAGAGCTGGGCTATATTCACCCTCAGTAAAAGTCGAAGGTGAATAGCAATCAGGCATTTTAGATTCTTTCGAGAAAATGACATCCTCTTTTCCACCAGAGGAATCGTTAAGATGAAAAATTACCACGCCATCTGAATTTCGTGTCACATAATCAATTTCCTTACCTGCCAAAGGCAATGAGCTCATTTGAGTCGCTCGGAACGCATCCCCTTCGATTACTTGATGATACGCTTCAAATGTATCAATATATGGTTTGCCTCCTACTACACTTGCTTTAATGCCATATTCTTCTAGCTGTAAAACTAGACCTGGAGCTAAACCTGCGTTAGTAAGTATCTCATCATTAGACATCTGATCTGGAAACGGCTTTCCTCCTTCATTTAATTCTGGTCCGGCCATAATAAAATTGGTTAAATTTAAATCTAATAATTATACCATAAACCTTACCCTGAAGCAATCTATTTACGATCAAAAATCACAGTCAAAAGCATCGCATATGCTGGAATTTCAGCTCTTTGGCATCGCTTATAAAGATAAACCAATAATTTTCATAAACGTCGCACTTATGTTTATTCAAGCTCCTCTATACAGCTAAGTCTCTGCTTGCCTAAAACCTTAACTTTGATTTATAATCCGATGGATAAACCTTTTTTGATATGCATGATTTAATCCCTATAAAATCAAAAAGTGATATTCCCGCCCTCTACCAAAACACACCAATCGGGCTCTTGCTGGAATATCACAATTTAGGCCGCCAAAACGGCTCCTATTCAGAAGCACAGCTCTTAGTTGGGATGTGCATGGATAATCGCAAACGCCTTAACGTCCCAGAGAACTTTGCCTTTATTATTCGCGCTGGTGGCGCCAATTTAAAATACAGCGAATTCAAGGTTTCCTATTCCTTTGGCGTCGAAGGGATTCGTCATATGGCCCTAATTGGACACAACCACTGTGGCATGGTTAATCTGGCCGCCAAAAAACAACAATTCATCAACGGTTTAGTAAAAAACGCTGGCTGGAATCATGGAGCCGCCGAAGAACATTTTAATCACTTTTCCCCAAAATTCGAAATCGGCAATGAAATCGACTTCACCCTTAACGAAACCAAACGACTTCGCCAAAGATATCCAAAAATCATGATAGCGCCACTCATTTATCGTCTTGAAGACAATCTGTTATACTTAATGAAAGATTAACCAAAACAATCATGACTCAATCAAAAGGCGAACTAATCATTAAGGAAAACATAATAAAAAATCTTATTATTGTGATCCTAGCATTTCTATTCTACCCAAACTTACAAAATGCTTTATCTGACATCCCTCCAGAAGCAACCAGTGACCTCCTATTAATAATCAGCATATTGTTAGTAACAGTAAGTTTCGCGAGTTTTGCTTTTACTTATGAAAAAATAAATCTTAAATCAATAGGTTCAAGGATTTTGGCACATAGTGCTACTTTTCTTTTTCTTTTAATCACAGCCCTTCTTCTTGAAGTAATGGTAATAGCAATAGGGCTTGCTTATCCTCCCCTATTTACTATTGCCATAGTTTTTTCTATTCTCCTCTATATGTCGATCATTCTTTACGATTTCTGGGATCTATTCAGGCTGCAATAACATAACTAATCTTCCGAAACCCCACTTTATTATTTTCATACTTTAAAAGATCTAGTGCCTCATCAAGTGAGCACCATTTTTGCTCTGAATGCTCATCCGAAATTACAGACTCTGTCTTTTCATCGACCTGCACCCCAAAAACATACTCCTTCATCCAACCATGGCCCCCATTAGCCTCAAACTCAAAATAATGAAGGTCTTCTAACACTTCCACGTAATTCTCAATCCCAGTTTCTTCCTTCATCTCACGCAAGGCTGTCTCTTTTAAATCTTCTCCTTTTTCTACCCCTCCGGTTACTGGCTGCCAAAATCCTCCCCGATGCAGCTGACGTTTAAGAAGTAAAAACACTGGCTTTTCATCAATGATTTTAAAAATAATAACTTCAACTTGGGCAATTCGTCCGTCACTCATAAAAATTAGGCTTATTTAAATACACCAGCAGTATATACTACGAAGGCGACACATCATTAACCAATTCAAATGATTCCAATTGAATTCCTTAGACAATTCCGCGTTGAAGAGTATGCAATTTTTGATTTTGCAGCCGCCTTTTTACTCATTTTTCTAATCGCCCCCCTACTTTCCAGAATATTTTTAAAACTCAAACTTTCTATCTCCAGAAAAAGCTGGCTGTTTTTTACCTTACCCATCAGCATTTTAGCTCACTTAGCAGTTGGGAAAATCACACCCATGACTAGAGATTTCATTAGCCTGCATGACCATTATTTACTAAAAATATTTATTCTCGGATTACTAATCCTCGGAATGAAAAACATTAAAATAATCAAAAAAACAAACCCTTCTTTAACAACAGAAGACTTAATATCCCGCCTAAAAAAAGCTCAAAAAACTCTAAGCGCCAAAAAAATTGATCTCAAAAAACTAGATATGTGGGGCGACGAAATCGTAGCCGCCTTTAATCGCGCCATCAACTCCCTAGACTTTAAAATCAATATCAAAAAAGAGTTAGAAGCAAAACGCGTCAAACTTAAATCATGGAAACTCAGCTGGGTAAAAACATTTTTTCCCATAAGTTTTAAATACCTTTTAAGCGCTCCTTTTATTTACGGGATGATTATCCCCGGCGTAATTTTTCATTTCGGATTAGAGATTTATCATCAAATCTGTTTTCGCGTTTATGGCATTCCGCGAGTAAAAGCAAAAGACTATTTTGTATACGATCGACACCTGCTCCCCTATCTTAACTGGTTCGAAAAACTAAACTGCATTTACTGCAGCTATTTTAATAACTTGCTCCGCTACGCAACCGAAATCTCCGGACGAACCGAACGATTCTGGTGCCCAGTAAAACATGCCACCCATTTAACCAAACCTCATTCCCAATATGGCAAATTTGCAAACTATTTAGATGCCAAAGATTTTCGCGAAAAGTGGGAGGGATTAAGAGATTTTTCAGATATTGAAAACCCACCAAAATCATGAACCGCCTTATTCTTGCCTCTAAATCTCCCCGAAGAAAAGAAATTCTAGAAAAACTAGGATTAGAATTTGAAATCATTCCGTCTGGTTATAAAGAAAATTTACAAGCCAAAAAAGACCCCGTGGAACTAGCCAAATTTTTAAGCCTCAATAAAGCCAAAGATGTTGCCAACAAAATAAAGGGCAACGCTATTATTATCGCTGCCGATACGTTTATCGTGCTAGAGGGTAAATTTTTAGGGAAACCAAAAGACGATCAAGACGCCAAAAAAATGCTCAATTTTTTGAGTGGCAAAACTCACGAAGTAATAACCGGGATCGCCCTCATCGACACATCCACCAACCAAAAAATCACTGATGTTTCAATTACAAAAGTAACCTTCAAATCCTTATCTTCAAAAGAAATTCAAACATACATTAACACCGGCGAACCTCTCGGAAAAGCCGGGGCCTATGCCATTCAAGAAAAAGGAGCTGTTTTTGTCTCTAATATAAATGGAGACTTTTTTACAGTCATGGGCCTCCCCCTTCACCTTCTAGCGGAGCATCTTAAAAACATGTCCCCGAGCTCTGATTGATTCAAAACCCCAAAAGTGGTATAATAATAAGATTACTATACCTGTTTTTTATGGATCTTCAGGCCTTCATCAATCGCATCAAAAAAACCGTTCTTCTCACCGAAGAAGGTAAAGCTCGTTTTGAATCCGAAGCTGATGAATACTCGCCAGAACTACGCCAAGAATTAATTTCTGCTTTAGAAAAACACGAAAAAAAATTCATCCAAGAGGGAAAAGAATACTTGGCTCAAACAAAACGCGATCAAATAAATAAACAAATGACCGAAATAAAAATCACTCACTCCCAAGAAGAGGACGATGAAAAAACAGCTGCTGAAAAACAATTAAAAACAAACCTCTCAAAAATATAAAAATGCCTGCCCAACACAACGAACATATCGAAGTCGCTGCCGAAATCGCTTTATCGCTCGCCCAAGAAGCAATCGATATCCGTGGCATGCTCTCCCAAATGCCCGGAGCAGAGAATATTTTTGAAAAAGCCCAATCCGCGGCCGCTGAAAATCTGACAAAAATAGTTGATAAATGGTGGGATAAAATTTCTAAATATAATTCTAAAACCGATCCTATTAAATCGCTAGGTGGTGGAGATGGTGGCGGTGAACTCGGCACACCAGAAAATATTGGAATAACTCCCAATAGCGAATTCCAACTCCCAGAAGAAGATCCTGAGTTGCTAGCCTTAATCGAAGCAGCTCCAGGCATTAATGAATACGAAACCATTCTCCTAAAACACATAGACGGTTTAGTTTGTATTTCCGCAGATGTTTTACCCTCTCTAATTCGCCTTCTCCCAGCCATCAAAAGTGGCGATCTAGAAGCTATTGGGGACTCCCAAGATTTCACTGTTTTATTACAAGCCCTGCGTGAAGGAATCATCAAAGATGAAGCGCTACGCACAGATTTAATTGGTTTATTTGGTGATTGGCTTAAACAAGCCTCTACCCAAGCCATTAAAGAACAAACTAACGATAGCATCCCTCCGGAGGTCTTAAACACTTTGGCCTCAGACATCGATCGACTTTTAACTGACCCCGAAAATCAAATTACACTGCTAAATATTATTTTAGATGACAACGTTTTCCCAAAAATACTTTCCGGCGAAGATCTAGACTTAGCCACTGAAGCCAAAATTATAGGCTCACTCGGAGCCAAAGGCTATAGCTTATGGAATTTAAATCATTTACAAACAACTTTAAGCAATTTTTGGGGTGGCATGACCACCGAAGTAACCACTAATCTATTATGGGACAGCCTAACTGGCCCCGAAACCGAAGAAGAAGAAGAAACCACTGATTTAACGGCCTCCATCCCAGACTTCCTTGGCGAACAAGCCAATGCTGATCAAGTAGCGTTATTTTTTGAAGAAAACCAAGACTTACTAGAAGCCGCTGGTGAAGATTTGCCAGTTTTATATTTAGCTGTACGGGCTCTTTTTAATAAAGATTTTGATAACCCAGCCATTAACGCCTTAGCCAACAACGAATCTTTTGGAATTATGCTAACCGCCTTACGGGAATTCACCGACCAAAACTCCGCTTTTCAAGAAGGAGTTTTAGAGGCTAGTGGGAAAGGGATTGTCATGGTCCTTAAATCTTTCGCTCCCGAAAACGAATCTCGAGATTGGGACTCTATTGAAGGCGAAATCAACGGCTTAATCGCGGCTAGTCCAGAACTACAAAATGACTATTTAGATTTTGTGTTTTTGCAATTTGACAAAGGTTCATTTGTTGAGGCTTTACAAGGAAATATCGATCCCCTTCAACTAGCTGGCGAAACTCTTAGCATTCCTTTTATTCGCAATTTAACCAATCAACTAGGCAACCGAGAACAAACCCCTAATTTAAGAACCCTCTTAACTGAAACCGGAATCCACGCTGGCCTTAGTCTGCTTGGAGAAGAAATGCAAGAAAACGAAGACTGGCCAATTCTAGAAGCAGAATTAAGACAATTAGCCGAAAACCCTGAATTACAAGACGCCTTTTTTGGACTCTTAAAAGAAGGTAATTCCACCGAATTACTCACCGGCTTCCAAAAAATAATGGCTGGCGATTATCTTGACGGAGCCAGCACCCTACTTAGCAACCAAAACATTCAAATAATTCTTAGTGAACTACGCGAATTTGTCCGCGAAACTGACAAAACTGAAGAATTTTTACTCAACATCGCGATTGTTAACTTAGGTGACTATTTAAATGACGTTTATCCGCAAATGGCCAATAGCGCCTTAACCGAAAGCCTACGCCAAATTGTAGTTGGAAATGATGTAATGCGAGAAAACATACTACAACTCGCCTTAAATCCGTACAAAATAAATCAAGTTATAGAGATTACAAGAAACATCACACCAGAAAATTTAGAAGAAACCGTTATCGCCCTTCGAGACATTCCCGAACTAAACGCTATTTTAGATAATCTACCTGACATCCTAGCCTCAGACCAGGGTCCCAGCGTAGTTATAAAAGAAAACATCACTAAAGTTGCCTTAAATTTTGCCACTCAAAATATTCCAATTCTACAAACCCCCGAGGGACAAGAACTTCTCCAAACAATTCGCCCCCAAATCACCACCTTTTTGCGTGACTCTGACGTCTTACAAACAGGAGTGGCTTTTGGGACAACTCCCGAAGGAGCCCAAGTCATCGAACAAATCCTAGCCAACCTAAACAATCCTCAACAAATTTTTTCAATCATTGAATCCGTCCCCGAATTAAAAGCCATCACCGAACAAACTTTAAATTTTGTTAAAACCAACACCGAAACCCAATATGCTTTTTTAGATTATGTTTGTGAATTAGATGAAAGATTTAACCCCGCCAAAGAATTCTTTGAAAGAAAACCCGAAGCCCTCCAATCTTTGATGGACCTAGCCTGCGACATAGAAAATTTCGATGAATTCATTACTATTTTAGAACCAATTATCACCGAAAAAGAAGTTTCCTCAGAATTTATAACCAGCATTAACACTCTTGCCGCCTACCCTGGCCTTCAATCTTTTATTGATGCCTTTGCACACGATTTTCAAGAAAATCCTGATGCCTGGCAAGACACTATTGCGGCTGGCACTGAATTAATCATGGGCAGCCTTAAAGAAATAGTCACAGAGCAAGTTGTTGATTCTTTTGGATCCGCCTGCTTACCACAAATAAATCAGGCTCTAGATCGCGTCGAAGCAGCCTTAACCAGCAATATAGAAATCCAAACTCAAGTAGTTAATTTTCTTAATAAACCCGGAAATCTCACTATAGCCACTAGTTTATTCGAAGAATTAAACCAAGACGAAATAAATCCCGTAAAAATTATTAATTTAATGGGAAGCAGCGAGGAATTAATAACCGTTTTAGATCTTACTACTGACGTCCTTTTTTCAGACCCCGAATTTAGAACTTCTTTTACGGCTGTCGCAACTACTTACCTAGACAATTTAGACACCATTTTAGCAACCAATGATTCTGACAGTTCTTCCAATGTGGACATTGAAGCCATCTTTGACGCCTTAATGGCCAATGAAGATTTAAAATCTGTTTTAGATGGCGCTATTTCTGAAGTTGCCAGCGATGAATGGGACGAATCACGAGAAGAACTTTTCACGCACGGCACCGAAGCCATGCTGGAAATCACCCGTTCCCTCATGGAAAAAAATCATATTCACTTTGACAGTGAAAAATGGGGAACTATCAGTAATCGTTTAAGCACTTTTATGGGCTCAAACGACGCGGTCCAGCAAGCCATCCTTCATTTAGCCACAGATCTAGAAACCATGAAGGCCCTTCTAAATTTCAGCCTAGAAAGTGATTTTTCAATTCTTGACCATCCCGATATAAAAATTATCATCGAAGAAATTGGAAATTTCTTTACCCAAGATGCGGAGACTTGGGATTTAACAAAAAACACTGTTTTTGACGCGGTTTACGACAAATATTCGCAAGACGAAGAATATAAAGATTTTCTTCCAGAAAAGAAAAAAGAAAAATACCGAGCCGCTATAATCAATGATTTAGAACCCGGAATTTTTAATGCTGATAAATTAATCACTGTTGGCGAAAAAGGCGCCGAAATACTAGAAAAACCCAACACCTTTAGAATAGCTACTCGAGGCCCAAAAATAGCCCAAGTCCTCGAATTATCAGTAGGAAAAATTTTACGAGCTTATGTTTAATCCTGCTTCTCCATACTAAAGGCCCCACTCTGGCCGGTACTAAAATAAAAAGTTCCACTCGCATAAGGCTTAGACCCATCAATATTTATAGCCCCTGAAAAACTCGAACTAAGATCATGTGCCTCAATGCCTAATTCTTGGCCATTCATTATCGTGTAACTAGCAGAAGCATCCTTTGCTTCCAAAACCTCACCCCCTACATACGACCGTATCGTATCGATTTGACCTAAATAATAACCCACCATTTTTGAGGCTGGATGAATATAAAGCTCACTCACCACCGGCATTCCTTCAACATCAAGTGTCATCACCCAATTTCCTTGAAAAGCTTCTACCACGGCTAACTCATCAACTCCTTCTTCCTCCTCTTCTTCTTGATCTTCATCCGTAACCGCATTTTCAACAAAAAAGTCTATCTCCGCCATCAAAGGGTCTTCCGCTACTTCCTCTAATTCCTCGGGATTTGGAACCATTTCATATAACTCCTCCCATCCAAACAAAAAACAACCATTCAACACAAACATCATTCCCAAAATAAGACTTATAGAAATAATTCGTTTACTCATATTAAGCTTAGTTAAAAATTATCTTTAATAAAGATAACCTAATCTAACCTCGTGAAGCAATCCTTGCTCGAATTTCTTCTCTCACAGGAAAAAAATCATCAGCTGCCGCGATAACCTTCATCACATCTGTTGTACCAGCAATTACTTCCCTAACTGGGTCATCTTCACCAAATTCAAATCCACTCCATCTTGCTGGAGGATCAAACAAATTATCAACTTGCAAAAAATGCATTAAACCCTCAGTATCTCGATCATCAACACGCTGTAAAATTAAGACCCCACCCTCTCTTCTTGGAGAATCTTGGGGAGTTAATTTTTCCCAAGTTGTTCCTTGGGGAGTAGTGATTTCTTCGCGGTCATACTCAGGACCTTCAAACGTAAATTCGCTCATAGTGGGGTGGTTTAAGAAAAGGAAACTAAACTACCGCAAAATTACTGATTGAGCAAGAACACCTATGCTACAATTCCAAACATGAACCCTTTCATCTACTACATCGTCCTCATTACTTTGTTTGACTTAGCCGGCACAATTTGCGCCAAATATTATAGTCTACACAAACACCCAGGCTTCCTAATTGCAACAGTGCTGTTTTTTGGTGGGGCTGGTTTTGTTTTTGCTAAATCACTCAAGTACGAAGGCATGGCCATTACCAATGTTTTATGGATCGCTTTATCGATTATTATTGTTACTTTGATTGGCTATTTTGCGTTTAAAGAAGAAATCGCCATTATTCAATTAATTGGAATTGGAGTGATATTGATAGGATTAATTTTAGTAAATTTAAAACTATGAAATTCAAAAAAAACCTTTTAATTTTTAGCGGCTGGCTACTTATTCTCGCTGGCTATGTTACTTATAAACTCAAAAACCCATCCATCCTTTGTTGGGATGGTGTTGATGAAGATCCCGTAACTGGCGAATTAATTAAAGTTGGAGGCTGTGAACCAGAATACGACATTGCTTTACAAATGTTGATTCTGCCAATTACAATTTGGGTAGGAATATTAATCACATTACTAATTCTTAAACATTACTATGTCAGACAAAAAACTAGATAACATTCGGATTGAAAGCTTTACCAAACTCATCTCCCCTAGTGAAATACGTAAACAAATCCCCCTTTCCCCCCAAGCCACCGAAACCATTGATAAAGGTCGAAGTGATTTCTGCAGTATTTTAAACAATGAAGATAATCGTTTTGTTGTTATTGTCGGACCCTGTTCAATTCATGACCCCAAAGCCGCGATTGAATACGCTGAAAAACTCCAAAAACTAAACGAAGAATTAAGTGATAAATTACTTATTATGATGCGGGTTTATTTTGAAAAACCTCGTACCACAACAGGTTGGAAAGGCTTTATAAACGATCCTTTCCTAAACAAAACCTGCGACATGGAAGCTGGCATTAAATTAGCAAGACAATTACTCGTTGATATTGCGGACTTAGGCCTGCCTACAGCCACCGAATTACTAGACCCCATTACGGCTGCCTACATCGGTGAAATGGTTTCTTGGGCCGCAATTGGCGCTCGGACTACTGAATCCCAAACTCATCGTCAAATGACTAGTGGACTATCTGCTCCTATCGGATTCAAAAACAACAGCGATGGTAATTTAGACATTGCTGTAAACGCCATGAAATCTGCCAAAAGTTCACACAGTTTCTTAGGAATCGATGATGAAGGAAATTGTTCTATTCTCAAAACCAAGGGAAATCATGCCACGCATATTATTTTAAGAGGAGGAAATGGTCGCCCTAATTACCACCGTGAAGACATCGAAGAATGCGAAGCCAAATTAAAAAAGAGCGAATCCCAACTCAAAATCATGGTGGATTGTAGCCATGAAAATTCTGGGAAAAATCATGAAAAACAACACTTTGTAATAAAGGATATAATCGCCCAAAAACAGGAAGGTAACCAAAGCATTTTTGGTCTAATGATTGAAAGCAATTTAGGCCCGGGAAATCAAAAAATCACTGAAAATATTGATGATTTAGAATATGGTGTGTCTGTCACAGACGCCTGTATTGGTTGGGAAGAAACCGAGGATTTGCTACGACAATTGCACAAAACCTTTTAAACGCTTTAATTGCGTTATTGACAAAATCCACCATAAAGCGTATTCATAAGTCCATCATTCATCCCCTTGTGATATCGCAACAATAGGCACCCCACCCGAAATTTCAGATGAAGACAAAGAAGCTTATTTTGAAGAATGGAAAGCCGCTTATGCAAAAGCTCATCAACTTTTTGCAGATATAATAGATGTTTTAAAAACAAAACATCCCTCAGATTTAGATGATTACTTAAGCGCCTATGAAACCACCACAAGAGAAATCAGCCAAAAAATTCGCACCATAATAACACTTCAAGTAAGAGACCGTCTTCAAGACCTAATCCCTTCCCATATCTCACCTGAGTTCACAGATGACCTGATTCGCAATTTAGCAGGCACCATAATGCGCCAACACTGCACCTATCATCCCCTTCTAGGATCAACACCAAATTTTCGAGTTCATTCACTTATTGATCTCCCCGGCGAAGCATCTATTATTAAAATCCTCGAAGAAACTCTCGAAAAAATTCAAGCCTCAATTGCCAAAATCCCATAAGCACTCTATAATTCGCAGTGCTAATTAGTCTATTTTTATGCTGCCAATTGATCCAAGAAAGGAAAAAATCTTAAACGCCATTATTCAACATTTTATTGGCACAGCTGAGCCAGTCGGTTCTAAAACCGTGCTTATTAAATACAATTTAAGCGTTAGTCCGGCCACTATTCGCAATGATATGGCTTTTTTAGAAAACGAAGGCTTGATTTCCCAACCTCATACTTCAGCCGGACGCATCCCCACAGAAAAAGGCTATCGAATGTATGTTGAAAAGCTAGCTGACTACAAAAAAGCCGAACGCTTAGCTAAAGAAAATCTCAAAAAATTAAGAGTTGATCTAAAAAAACGCCGTGCTCAACAACAAGTTTACGAGGCAGTTTCTATTCTGGCTCAAGCCATGCCTAATATTAGCTTTGCCAGCATTCCTGAAAATCGCCGCACCTTTTATTTAGGTGTTTCCAACATGCTGCGCCAACCAGAATTTTTAAATAGTCCTATTAACGCTAGTCAAGTTATGGAAGTTTTAGAAGAAGGTGTTCATTTACTCAAAACCCTTGATCAACTTGAACTAGATGACCAGCCACATATTTTCATTGGCAAAGAAAATATCCTCCCCCAAATGGAAAGCTGCAGTTTAATTGTATCTAAATACAACATAGATGGATTTGAAGGTTATCTTGGTTTACTTGGCCCAACTCGTATGCCTTATGCCTTTAATTTCGCCACTCTAAAAGAAGTCTTAAAAATGCTCCAAAATGACCAATAAAAAAGATGATTCCAAAAAACTAACTGGGATCGAAAAAGATCTTGAACTTACTAAAAAAGCCCTCATTCAAGCTGAGGAAGAATTAGCCGAAATGACTGAAACCGCCAAAAGAACTGCCGCGGATTTACAAAACTTTCGTCGCCGTTCCGAAGAAGAACGTGGAAATTTGGCGCTTTATGCCAATTTACAATTTTTACAAGGAATTTTCCCAATTATCGATAACTTCCAACTCGCTTTCCAACATATTCCCGAAGATCTTAGCGAAAACGAATGGGTCAAAGGTGTTTATTCAATTGAAAAACAATTTATGAACACTTTAGCGGGACTAGGACTACAAGAAATTCCGTGTGAAATAGGCTCCCCTTTTGATCCCAATCAACACGAGGCTCTCCTACAAGGCCCAGGCGAAAAAGACACCATCATCGAATGTTTTGAAAAAGGCTACCAATTTAAAGATCAAGTTGTCAGACCAGCCAAGGTTAAGGTTGGGGACGGGAGCTAATTACCTCTAACATCCTTTTTTGTTGTGCTAAATGGCCGTGCTGAGCCTCGGCGTTTACGTATGTAATACCATTTTGCCCACAATAAACAGACAGTGAACCATCATCGGTCATTCGACTATTATCTTGCAAAACCACATTCATTCCCGCTGCTTTCAAATAATCAAACACCGCCCGATCAGTCACATAAAAAAAATCATCTAAATCCCCTCCCCTACTAAAAACTAATTCAGCATCACTTTCGTACTGCCCCCCATCTTGATAACTCTTTAAAGAATACCGATTATCAGTATTATTATGAACAGCAACTAATGTTCTTTCTGGCGAAGCCAACGAAAAATCCGCAATAAAACCATTTGCAAAATTTCTAATAAGGCGAAGCGCCTCCTCTTTATATGTCATTCCTCGATAATCAGCTGTTTTTTGACGCAAAGACGCGGCGGCCCCCACATCTGTAAACATCCTATTTGGATCAATGGTATAAACTTCACCATGAATTTCAAAATCCAAATTCCGATCACCAGTATGACGAAGTTCAATTAAACGCCCGCCTTGACTATCCACAACATCCCGCGCCGCATTTGCCGCGGTATCTTCGTTATCATGCATATTAAAAAAAGTCAGTGAAGAACCTGGCTTTTCATACATCACCACCTTAATTCGCGTCTCTCCAATCATATACGTAATTTCCACCTCTTTAGCCTCTACCTCCTCAGTAGTTTCACCCACTGTTAAAGCAGCATCAATTTCACGTCCTTCCTTTTCTCGGAAAGAATCAAACTGTTCATGACTAGGCGCAAATCCCATTTTATTTTTGTTAAATCTAATAATTATACCCCATTTAACCTCTACTTACAATTTATATATTTTTAAAAATTAGTCTTGACGCCTGATTTTTAGCACTCTATAATTATGAGTGCTAACGCACATATAATAAATCTTTAAACACTTTATTAATTATGGGAAAAATTATTGGAATCGATTTAGGAACAACTAATTCCTGTATGGCAGTCATGGAAGGAGGTGAACCAACGGTAATCTCAAATTCCGAAGGTCAACGCACTACTCCATCTATTGTCGCTTACAAAGACGGCGAACGCTTAGTCGGTATTACCGCTAAGCGCCAAGCTGTTACTAACGCTGAAAACACTGTTTTCTCTACCAAACGTTTAATTGGACGCCAACTAGACGAAGTAGAACAAATGGTAAAACGCATGCCTTTCAAAATTGTTAAAGGAGGCAAAGGCGAAGCAGACGTGGACTTTAACGGCAAAAAACACCAACCAGCCGAGATTTCCGCTATGGTTCTTCAAAAGCTCAAAGCTGATGCCGAGAAATACCTTGGCCAAGAGGTTACAGAAGCCGTTATTACGGTACCAGCTTATTTTAACGACTCGCAACGTCAAGCTACTAAAGATGCTGGGAAAATCGCTGGTCTCGAAGTTAAACGTATTATTAACGAACCAACTGCCGCGGCTCTTGCCTACGGCTTAGACAAAAAAGGAGCTGACAAAAAAATCGCTGTTTTTGACCTAGGTGGTGGAACTTTTGATATTTCCATCCTAGATTTAGGTGATGGTGTTTTCGAAGTTCTTGCTACCAACGGTGACACTCAACTTGGTGGTGATGATTTTGACGAAGTGATCTTAGAATGGCTAGTCAAAGAATTCAAAAAAGACCAAGGAATTGACCTTAAAGAAGACAAAATGGCGCTTCAACGCTTAAAAGAAGCTGCTGAAAAAGCCAAAATTGAACTTTCTTCTACTCACGAAACTGACATTAACTTACCGTTCGTTACCGCTGATAAAAGTGGGCCTAAGCACATGAATCTCAAATTAAATCGCGCTAAACTCGAAGATTTAATTGCTGAGTTACTCGAAAAAACCGTAGAACCTTGTCGCAAAGCTATGGATGATGCCAAAACTTATGCCAGCGACATTGATGAAGTAATTTTGGTTGGCGGAATGACTCGGATGCCGATTGTTCAAGCCAAGGTAAAAGACATTTTTGGAAAAGACCCACACCAAGGAATTAATCCTGACGAAGTTGTAGCTCTTGGAGCGGCAATTCAGGGTGGGGTTTTGCAAGGCGATGTTAAAGATGTGCTTTTACTCGACGTCACTCCCCTCACACTTGGAATCGAAACTCTAGGAAGTGTTTCCACTCCACTTATTGAACGAAACACCACTATCCCAACTTCTAAATCACAAGTTTTTTCAACCGCCGCGGACAATCAATCTTCTGTAGAAATTCACGTTTTACAGGGAGAACGACCCATGGCGGCCGACAATAAATCACTTGGTAAATTCATTCTTGATGGCATTCCACCATCCCCCCGCGGCGTCCCACAAGTCGAAGTTACTTTTGATTTAGATGCCAACGGAATTCTGAATGTCAAAGCCATGGACAAAGCTACCAGCAAAACCCAACATATTACTATCACTGGCTCCTCTGGCCTATCCGACGAAGAGATTGAAAAAATGCGTAAAGAAGCGGAACTTCATGCTGACGAAGATAAGAAAAAGAAAGATTCCGTTGAAGTTCGCAACCAAGCTGAAGTCTTAGTTGCTCAAGCTGAACGCACGATCAAAGACGCTGGCGACAAGGTCACTGATGACATCAAAGGCCCTGTCGAAGAAAAAATCCAAGCTGTTAAAAACACTCTTGCCAAAGAAGGTGCTAGCACGGACGACATCAAAGCAGCCACTGAATCTCTCTCCGAAGAAATTCAAAAAGTTGGCGCTGCCATGTATCAAGACATGGGACAATCCGAAGAAGGCGTAAATGTTAAAGACATGAACGAGGAGGGCGAAGAAGAGGCTAAAGACGACGAAAATGTGGTTGATGCCGAGATTGTAGAAGAAGATGAAAAAAAGGATGAAAAAGAAGAGGACAGTAAAGAATAAAAGCAACGCACATTGTTGCGTTTTACCAAGATTTAAAAGCGTTCCAAACTTGGGGCGCTTTTTGTTGTATTTATGACCTCTAGAACCTATAATGGGGCGGCCTTAAGCGCTCACTAAACAATAACTCTTATGACATTAAGGGAAAATGACATTGCTTCACACAATAAAATAGATTTCACAGAAATAAAATCACTAAAGGAATTTCTAAAATATAAACTACAGCGCCATGATGAATATAATCGTCGATACAAATTAGAATGTGAATCAATTGGTAATACAGAAGGATTTTTATTAAAAGGATATTGTGCCGTTTGTCATAACGAATCATCATTTTACACTGATTTTCAACATGCAGTCACTGATTATAAAGGTGATAAACATCCCAACTGGCGAGAACATCTAGTATGTGGAAAATGCAAATTAAATAACCGCATGCGGGCATCTATTCATCTTTTTCAACAAAAATGTGCACCACATAAAAACGCTGATATATACATAACAGAACAAACAACACCTTTATATGCTTGGTTAAAACAACATTACACTTCCGTAATAGGAAGTGAGTATTTAGGGTCGACCTGCGGTTTTGGCGAAAATAACTCTAAAAACATAAGAAATGAATCATTAACAGAGCTATCATTTGCTAATAATTCATTTGACTATATTTTATCTTTTGATGTTTTTGAGCATATTCCGAATTACCAAACAGCGATACAAGAATGCGCCAGAGTTCTACGAGCTGGTGGACAAATGTTGTTTTCCGTACCATTTATGGCTGATTTAGAAAAAAACAATGTTCGAGCACGCATTTGCCAAGACGGAACCATTGAACATTTAATGCCCCCAGAATATCATGGTGATCCTATCAATTCTGATGGCTGCTTATGCTTCTATCATTTTGGATGGCAACTTCTAGATGAATTCAGAAAAGCAGGATTCAATTCTGTAAAAGCACTCTTTTTTTGGTCAGACAAACTTGGCTATTTAGGTGTCGATCAAAAATTGTTTATTGCGACTAAATCCAATACAAATGACTAAAATTTTAATCACCGGTGGAGCTGGATTTATTGGAGCTAATTTTGTCCATTTATACGCCCGCAAACATCCCGAAAACAAAATCGTGGTCTTAGACAAACTCACCTACGCTGGAAATTTAGAAAACCTCACCGCTCTCGAAGTAAATCCGAATTATAAATTCGTTCAAGGGGATATCGCAGATCTATCATTTGTGAGCGATTTATTTGAAACCGAAAAATTTGATGTAGTGGTGAATTTTGCGGCTGAAACGCATGTAGATAAAAGTATCGAGTCTCCAGATGATTTTGTGAGGACAAATGTCATTGGCACGCATAATTTACTTATGGCGGCTAAAGACAACGGACTAATTCGATTCCATCAAATATCAACTGACGAAGTTTACGGAGACTTAGGCGACACCGAAGGAACGTTTTTTCACGAAAAAATGGCTTATGACCCCAGTTCACCTTATTCCGCTTCTAAGGCGGCGGCTGATTTATTAGTAAACTCCTATTTTCGAACTTTTCAACTACCCGTCACAATTAGCACTTGCTCCAATAACTACGGACCATACCAATTCCCAGAAAAACTTATCCCCTATTTCTACAAACTAGCTTCCGAAGGACAATCCCTACCTCTATATGGTGATGGTAAAAATGTTCGCGATTGGTTATATGTAGAAGACCATTGCGAAGCTATCGATCAAATAATCGAAAAAGGACGCCTTGGCGAAACCTACTGCATTGGCGGAAACAACGAAAAACAAAACATCGAAATTGTGCGACTCATTCTTGAATATGTCGGAGCCTCCGAAAACCTAATTACTTTTGTTGAAGATCGTAAAGGCCATGACCGACGTTATGCTATTGACTCTTCAAAAATCAAAAATGATCTAGGTTGGGAACCATCTGTTACTTTTGAAGAAGGCATCCAAAAAACACTCAATTGGTACAAAGAAAATGAAAGTTGGTGGAAAGACTTACTTGCTAAACATAACCGCATTTAATCATGATCAAAGGCGTTATTCTTGCTGGCGGAGCTGGCACCAGATTACATCCCATTACCAAAGTTACGAGTAAACAATTACTCCCCCTCTACAACAAGCCAATGATTTATTTCCCAATCCAAACTTTATTGGAAGCTGGGGTAAAAGAAATTTTAATAATTGTAGCTCCTGAACATTCCGGCGATTTTATAAACTTACTGGGTAGCGGAAAACAATTTGGAGAAGGCGTTAAATTTTCTTACGAAGTGCAGGATCAACCCCTCGGCCTCGCCCACGGGCTCGGCCTTGCTCGCGACTTTGCTAAAGGCTCTAAATGCTCATTAATTCTCGGCGATAATTTATTTACCGACTCATTCAAAAAAGAATTTGATGAATTTGACGAATCAGGTGAAGGGGCAGTCATTTTTGCCACTGAAGTCCCTGATGCTCGTCGTTTTGGAGTAATTGAATTCGACGATCAAATGAACGCCGTATCCATTGAAGAAAAACCCGAAAACCCTAAATCTAATTACGCTCAAACTGGCTTATACATCTATGACGAATATGTTTTTGATTATATTGACCAACTAACTCCTTCCGCACGCGGCGAACTAGAAATCACTGATCTTCACAAAATCTATTTAGCCAAAGACCAATTAAAAGCTGGGATTGTTGAAGGTGTCTGGCAAGACACTGGCACATTTGAGAGTATGTTTGAGGCGGCTGAAATTGTAAAAAATATGGAAAACAAATAACAATGAATCATCTTAAACAATTAGAAGCCGAAAGTATTCACATTATCCGCGAAACCGTAGCAGAATGTAAAAAACCAGTAATGCTTTATTCTATTGGCAAGGATTCTTCAGTCCTTCTTAAACTCGCCGAAAAAGCTTTTTACCCTGGGAAAATTCCCTTCCCACTATTACACGTTGATACTGGTTTCAAATTCAAAGAAATGTATGACTTCAGAGATTACTACACCAAAAAAATTGGGGTTGAATTAATTGTCCATAAAAACACCGAAGAAATCGCTATGAATTTAGACCCGCGCGAAGCCCATACCGATAGATACATCTACTACAAAAAAACAAAGCCTTTAGTCGAAGCCCTTAAAACCCATGAATTTGATGCCGCCTTTGGTGGTGCCCGAAGAGATGAAGAAAAAGCCCGCGCCAAAGAAAGAATCTTTTCTTTCCGTAACAAAGAAGGAGCCTGGGAACCCAAAAATCAACGCCCAGAATTGTGGGAACTTTATAACACTCGCTTAGAAAAAGGAGAACACATGCGCGTTTTCCCTCTATCTAACTGGACCGAAGCCGACATCTGGAGCTACATAAAAGAAGAAGAAATCGAAATCGTCCCCCTCTATTACGCCGCTAAAAGAAAATGCCTACAACGAAACGGCATTTACTACATGCTAAATGAATTTGTTCAACCCGAGGACAACGAAAAAGTTGAAGAGCTCATGATTCGTTATCGAACTTTAGGTTGCTCCCCTTCCACTGGAGCAGTTCTTTCTAAAGCTGACACTGTTGATAAAGTCATTGAAGAAGTATTAACTGCCAAAGGATCAGAGCGCGAACTTCGTGTTATTGATCATGGTTCCGAAAGCTCAATGGAAGACAAAAAGAAAGAAGGCTATTTTTAACCTAAACCATGTCAAAAAACCCATATCAATCAGATGACATTCAATTACTCCGCTTATCTACGGCTGGTAGTGTAGATGACGGCAAATCAACTTTAATTGGCCGCTTACTTCACGATTGCCAAGCTATTTACGAGGACCAATTTCAAGCTGTCCAAAAAGCCAGCAAAAAAAAGGGTAATGGAGAAATTGATTTAGCACTTCTTTTAGACGGACTTTCCGCGGAACGCGAACAAGGAATCACTATTGATGTTGCTTATCGTTATTTTTCCACGCCCAAAAGAAAATTCATAATTGCTGACTCTCCCGGACATGAACAATACACTCGCAATATGGTTACTGGTGCCTCCACCGCTAATTTAGCTCTTATTTTAGTAGACGCCCGTAAAGGAATACTAACTCAATCCAAAAGACACTTATTCATTGCTTCCTTACTCGGAATCCCACACATCCTAATTGCGATTAACAAAATGGATTTAGTTGATTACAAAGAAGATAAATTTGAAGAAATCAAAAAAGACTTCCTTAAATTCTCAGAAAAATTAGATATTAAAGACCTCCAATTCACACCAATCTCCGCTCTGAAAGGAGACATGGTAGTAAATCGCCAAGAAAATTTAACTTGGTATGACGGCCCAACTATTCTTTCTTATCTTGAAAACGTTCAAACTATTAGTGATAAAAACTTAATCGATTTCCGATTCCCAATTCAATATGTTATGCGTCCTAATCAAGATTTTCGTGGTTACGCTGGGAAAATAGCCAGTGGAACCATAAAAAAAGGGGAACCAGTTATGATCATTCCTTCTGGGGTCGAAACTAAAATCAAATCCCTATACTGGGACGAAAAAGAAGTTGATGAAGTGGCGACTCCCATGTCCGCCATTATCACTCTAGAAGACGAAATTGACGCTAGCCGCGGCGATATGATCGTGCGCACCAACAACCTTCCCATCGCTAGCAATGACTTTGAAGCCATGGTTTGTTGGTTTGATACTACTTCCATGAAAAAAGATCACCGCTACATTCTTAAACAAACAACTAACTCAACTTCAGCCTTTGTGACCAAACTTAATTATCGCATTAATATTAATACTCTTCACCGTGAAAAAGAGGCTGACACCCTAGAATTAAATGAAATCGGAAGGCTAAGTATTCACACTCAACACCCCATCTTTTTTGACACTTATAAAAAGAACAAACAAACCGGCAGCTTTATTCTCATTGATGAAGCTACTAACAACACCATTGCCGCTGGCGTAATTATTGATAAAGGCAAAAAAACTTCCTTTATCCATGGTGATAAGGAACTAACCTCTCAAAAAGGCGCCGCTCTTTGGCTCACTGGGCTTTCTGGCTCTGGCAAATCTACTATTGCTAATCACCTTTATAAACGTCTAAAAGAACGCGGATTAGAATGTGAACAATTAGATGGTGATGTAATGCGTGAACATTTATGCCAAGGTCTTGGGTTCTCCAAAGAAGACCGTGACATCAACTTAGACCGCGCTAGTTTTGTGGCTGGATTACTTTCTAAGCATGGCATTCTTACCTTAGCCAGCTTCATTTCGCCATACGAATCACAACGCGCCAAACTACGTAAAAACATCCCTAATTTTATTGAAGTTTTCATAAACACACCCCTTAAAATTTGCGAAGAACGCGACGTTAAAGGCCTCTACAAAAAAGCCCGCGCTGGAGAAATCAAATCTTTTACTGGCATTTCTGATCCTTACGAAGCTCCTGAGAACCCAGAGCTAGAAATTAAAACTCCAGAAACTTCCATCGACAAAGCCGTTGAAATAATTATTAATTACCTGCTTGATAACGGATATCTAGGAAATACTAATCGTATGCGGTAAATCTAGACTGCCATATATTTCTTTTTCCTTTTTTATTGAAAAGGTAATGAATTTTTCACGCCAATCATAAAATAATTTTCCATCACGACTGCCAACCGTCCCAGTTAAATGATATTCCCCCGAAGAAAAAACATTTGGAATTACGTATTCCACAATAACTTGATCCCCAGAACTATAATTAGCTGTCTTAACCTCTTTAGCAAAAGTAGTTGTCGCAAATTGCTGCAAGTCGGTCTCATTATATAATTTTATGCCAAAGGACGGATTATCTATGTCTTTATGGCACACGTGCTTAATTCTTATACGAATTTGATCATCTTTATCTGTAAAAACATAAATTGGCTTATTATCAGAATTAACTAACTCACAATCATCAATAACCATTTCTTGCGATCCCCAACGCTTATCTGTTTCTTCATGTTTAATAAAATCCTCATTTTCTTTCTCTAGTCCATCCTCCGCCTTTTCCAAATTATCTGTTTTATAGGCCTGAATCACTCGACCCGTTAGACCAATCATTTTCGCGCATCCCTCTTTTAAATAAATCACTTTGTCACAAAATTCTTCAATGTTAGGCATGGCGTGAGAAACCAAAATAATTGTTTTTTCTTGTTTTTTTAGTTTTCGAAAAACACGAAAACATTTTTCTTGAAAATTACTATCTCCAACCGCTAAAACTTCGTCCATAAGTAAAATATCAGCATCTACTTGAATAGCTACTGAAAAGGCTAATCTTACGAACATTCCAGAAGAATAATTTTTTAACTTCATGTCCATAAATTTTTCCAATTCGGAAAATTCAACTATTTCTTGATAACGCTCATCGATTTCATTTTTGGAGAGTCCTAGCAAGGCAGCATTTAAATAAACATTTTCTTTCCCAGAAAGCTCAAAATTAAAACCGACGCCAAGCTCCAAAAAAGGAGAGAGTTTTCCGTTAACTTGGATTTGTCCTTTGCTGGGAGTGTAAATATTTGCCAGTATCTTTAAAAGAGTACTTTTACCGCTGCCATTCGCACCAATAATTCCGATAAAATCACCTTTTTTGATTGAAAAAGAAAGATTGTGCAGAGCATCAAATTTTTCATAGGTTCTTTTCTTAAATAGTCCAGTGAAATACTCCTTTAAAGTGTCTCTTTTTTCATGAGGAATTTTGAAAGTTTTAGTTAAATTATGGACTGTAATAGCGTAAGTCATAGTTACAAATGTTCGATGAGATTTTTGTTAAGGCGCTTAAAAATAAAATATCCTATTAATAGGATTCCTACACTGAAAACTAAAACTATTAAATTATATTTAAAAGCAGGGATATCTGCATTTAAGAAAATAGTGCGTGAGTAATGAATAATGCGTGCTAAAGGATTCAGATAAAAGAATCGATGATATTCAACGGGAACAATATCCAAAGTGTAGAAAATTGGGGTAAACCAAAAACCAATTTGGAGCATGATTTCCCAAATATGACTTAAATCGCGAAACCTGACATAAAGAACAGATAATATTAAGGAAGTTCCTAAAATTACAAAATACAAAGCAATTAAATAAAAGGGAAAAAACAGCATTGATGGTGAAAAACTGATGTCACTTGCAATCACAAAAACAATAAAAACCAAAAAATTCAAAATAAAAGTGATCGAAGCGCTAACAGTAGAAGCAATGACAACTAAGATTCTAGGGAAATAAACTTTTGAGACAAGATTGGCTTTACTAAAAATAGAGGCTAAACCAAACTGAGTTCCTTCTGCGAAAAAATTCCAAATAATTACACCAAGTAATAAATAAATTTGATAGTGTTCGACCGGAAACCTCATGATTAGAGTAAAAATCGTATAAAGGACTCCAAAAATCATAAGAGGCTTTATCAGTGTCCAAAAATAACCGAGCAAAGAACCGTGATAGCGAAGCTTAAAATCAGTCCTTGCCAAAGCCATTGTAATTTCAAAATAATACTTCCATTTAGATTTTTCCATCAATATTTTTAAGTTTTTAAGCTTAAAGAGTATAGTATTTAAAAGAAATATTATAAAGCAATTTGTAAAGAACCCTTAATTAATGTAAAGATTTATAAGCTTTAAGTTCTAAATTATGCTAAACAATAAACTTGGTTTTGGGTTAATAATTACAAGCGTTATAAGTCTCAGCCTAGCTGTAATATTTCAATGGCTCCCCTATCAAAACTTAATTACGAATGGACCGTACGCTTGGCATATTCAACAACCTCAATTTAGAGAAGGCGGGATTGAGTTATTGGTTGTATTTTTAATTTTCACCTTACTCATTTGGCTTTTTAAAAACAAAATGTCTACTGTTGGGATTTTGCTTATTTCTGCCTTATTTTTAAGATTACACCAAGGCTTAGTAGCCGCCTTGGTAGCTTTATTATATTTTGAAATAATAATATCTTTTGGAAGGTGGCTAGAAAGCTTATTCTTAAAAAGAATAAAAAAAAATAAAGATACACTAAATGCCTATTTAGAATGGTTTATTATTGGGCTAATAGGTTGGACTATTTTAGCCTTACTGATGTCTTTATTAGGACACGGTCGTTTTTCTGACTTAAGATGGTTAACAGGATTTGTGGGGATAGTTAGTTTAACAAAAGGTTTATATAAACCATTTTGTTGGCAAATATTGAAGAATTTTATGAAATTACCAAAAACGGAAAAATGGATTTCTTCTTTTATTTGGGTTGTTATTTTGGCGATGTTTGCCAAAGCTAATATTGTGGTTTGTTATGATTCGATTTGGTATGGCTTACGACCCGAAAATGTTTTGATTGGGCCAAATTCATTTTTTGATCATCTCGGTTACACTTTTAATGTTTACTATTACCCAAAACTTTTTGAGCTATTTTTGCTACCAATTAGTAATTTAAGTGATTACAACTTTATTTATTCTGGGAATATATATTTTCTAATATTACTGTTTATTACAATTTATAGCTTCTTGAAATCATTTAAAATTAATACTAAATGGGCCTTAATAGGAGTTGCTTTAATTGCTACTATCCCAGTTGTTTCAAATTTTGCAGTTACTGCTAAGCCGGATATATTTGTTACTTTTTTGATGCTTTTTGGAGCTTTTAATTTTTGGAAATGGATAGAGAACAAAAAAAATAAACATTTTTGGTTAGGTTTATCTGCGGTAGCTTTGTGTTTTGGAAGTAAATATACGAGTTTTGCATATGGACCATTTTTAGTATTAGGAGCAATAATGGGGGGGATAAAAAGCGGTGCTTTGAAGATTTTTATTTCTAATTTAAAAAAACTCAGTAATAATCAGCACGTTGGAGTTTTAATTGGATCAATTTTGGTTGTAATTGGAATTTCTTATCGCACCTATGTTTTAACCGGTTATCCTTTTTGGATTCTTCGTAGTCTTTGGGATTTTTTGGGTTTTGAGATTAAATATCCATTGGCTAGTTATGGCTATAGTGTCGTTAATGATTTTTTTGGATTTAAATATTTAAACTTAGAAACAGCGAATTATTTATATGGAGTGCTTTTTAATCCAAGTGAGTTCGGGCATATCATAATGGCTTGGTTTGGGAATAGTGTTTTGTATCTATTTATAATAATGATGTGTTTGTTTTTAGTACGAAAAATAAAAATAAGAAAATATAGTGCAAAACTTTTATTATTATTGCCGATCATTTTAATTGGATTGCATTATTTGCTTTTAATGCAATATGGACGTGTTGCTGGAGGTGATAGTAATTATTATTTAATTCCTTTGATATTTTCTATTGTTTTATTTTATACAATTACCATAAGGGCGGAGATCTCTTATCGCAAAATTTTATTGCTACCTTTAGTAATTTTTATTATAGGACAATCATTTTTTATGTTTATGATGCATCCCTCTTGGTCTACAGGGGCTGAACCATTTGATTTTGATTTAAGTAAACCAATTATTGAAACAATAGATAGAAATATTAGAAGCTTTGAAGCTAACGGCTTGCCTGAAATAGCAAACTATATAAATGAAAACGGAACAGATAAAAACGCGCTACTTGTTAATAGTGATATTGCACATATTGCTTATCGTTTACCTTGTAGAGTAGATAATTTTAGCCATTTAGTAATGAGAACACCTTTATTAAAACAAATGGATGAGTTTCTTGAATATTTAAGTTGGGCCGGAATTGATTATATTATTTATCCTACCGACTATATTGATAATCCGTGTAGTGATAGTAGTAGCTGTTATATAGAAGGTGAATATGATTTAATTCAATCCTTAATCAATAATGAGGAAGTTTTAATGATAGAAGATAGAAATTTCCATCTTCTTGATATATCTCCTCTTAATAATGATTTTAATTTTTAAGTGTTCTTTTTTTAATAACTTTGGCTGGGACACCTGCGGCAATTGTATAAGGAGGGATATTTTTTGACACCACTGAACCAGCACCAATAATAGCTCCTTCGCCAATGGTTACTCCTCCTAATATGATGCTTTTACCACCAATCCAAACGTATTTCTCGATAGTAACAGTTTTACCAACTACCGGCAGATTTAGGTAATTATGATCATGACCCCCAGCAAATATAGTAACATCTGGTCCAATGGCAACATGATCTTTAATAATGATTTCCACGTTTTTTACTTGTTGGATTGGGAAAAATTTTGAGCCTCGATTAACAGAGACATGACTGCCAATTTGAATTTTTGATGGATAGCGGAAATAGGTTCGGTAATCGATAAATGTTTTTTTGCCTAGTTTTTTAAATAATAATTTAAAAACCAAATTTCTAAAAAATGGCGGGCTGATTTCTAAGAAAAGAAACAGAATATTATATAGATATGAATAAGCTAAAAAAAACCTTTTTTTGATGGTCATATAAAAATATTTTTACTTATGGTGTATTATAGCTTTTGTTAGTTTTGATAAGCAAATACTAATAAATGACTTATGAAAAAAATTTCAGTAGTAATACCTGTTTATAACAGTGAGAAGATTGTGGGGACAACTGCAAAAAATGTAGTTAGTTTTTTTGAAAATCAAAATTTAGACTATGAAATTATTTTAATTAATGATCATAGTCCAGATGGTAGTTGGAAGATCGTGAAGGAGTTGGCGCAAAAATATCCACATATCATTGCTATTAATTTGCTTAAAAATTATGGGCAGCATAATGCGATTTTTTGTGGTTTTTGCCATGCGACCGGAGATTACGTGGTAACCATGGATGATGATATGCAAAACCCTCCAGAGGAAATAATTCATTTACTAAACAAAGCAAAAGAGGGTCATGATGTAGTTTTTGGAAAATTTAGAAAGAAAAAACACAGCTTAAAGAGAAGATTAGGTACAAAAATTATTGGTTATCTTAATTTTAAAATTTTTAATAAACCCAAAAATATTACGTTAACCAATTTTCGTTTAATCCGACGCGATGTAATTGAAAGGGTGATTAATTATCAGACGGCTTTCCCGTATATTCCAGGATTAGTTTTAATGTTTTCGCATAATGTGGGCAACGTGATGGTGGAGCATCGAGCGCGTGAAATTGGAAAATCTAATTATAGTCTATTTAAAATTTCAAAATTGGTGGGAGCACTATTGTTTAATTATTCTTCTTATCCCATTAAACTTTTTACCGCGGCCGGTTTTGTTGTGTCTTTGGTGAGTTTTCTTTTAGGACTTCGGTTTTTAATATTTGGGTTGATATTTGGCTCTTCTGTGCCAGGTTGGACAACAGTGGTGGTGTTGGTTTCTTTTTTGGGTGGTTTTATTATTTTGATGTTAGGAATGATAGGCGAGTATTTAGCGCGAGTTTTAAATCAAGTTACTTCAAACAAAGGCTTTATTGTAAAAGAGATAATTAATAACGATGACTAATAATCATTTTTTTATTGTAGGCGCACAACGGAGCGGTACTACTTACTTATATAGTGTTTTGGATGAGCATTCGGAAATACTTATGGCTAAACCTGTTAAACCAGAGCCTAAATTTTTTCTTTCTGAGGATTACAACAAAGGAATTGATTTTTATGAAAATAAATATTTTAGCAAAATTGAAAGTGATGTTAAAACCCTGGGTGAAAAAAGCACTAGCTATTATGAGAGTGAAGTAGTCCCGGATAGGATCAAGAATTATTTTCCAGAAGCTAAAATAATTTTTATATTAAGAGATCCAATACAACGAGCACTTTCAAATTACTACTTTAGTGTGAATAACGGTCTTGAAAAAAGAACAATTAGTGAAGTCTTTTTAGAAAAAATCCCACCAGAAACATATCCTGACCATATTTCAACTGACCCATTTAATTATTTAGGGCGCGGTGAATATATGAAGTTTATTAAAAAGTATTTGGATTGTTTTGGTGAAAAAAATGTAAAAATTCTAATTTTTGAAAGACTAATAGGAAACATTAATCAGGTGCAGGGATTATATGAATACTTGGAAGTGGATAGAAATTTTGAACCAACTTTACTAGGTCAAAAAACAAATACTGGAAAAGATAAAGAGGTTGTTAGTGAGAAAGTTCTAAAGAAGTTAAAGAATTATTTTCAACCTTACAATAAAACTTTGAAAGAATATTTAGGTGATAACTTAACTGAGTGGCTATGATTAAGTTTTTTTTAGTTTTTTTTACGGTTTTATTACAAGTGTTATCAGCATTAATTGTTGATCATGCATCTTCTTTGGGTGAGACTTTAACTTTAATGGCAGGTGTTTTAATTGGCTTAGCTTTTTTGGTGAATGCTTTAAAGTTTGTGGGATGGGGAGTAATTCATAAAAGATTTGATTTAAGTAAAAGTTACCCCATCACAGCGGTATTTTTCCCTTTAATTTATGGGGTAGCACTTTTTAAAGGAGAGGCAGAAATTGAGTTTGCTAAAATTATAGGAATAATTTTTATAATCATTGGAGTGATTCTTATTCAAAAAAAGGTTAATAATAAAAAAATTAATATATGACTTTGTCTTTAGTCTTTTTAGGTTTAGCAATTATGTTCACAGTATTGGGGCAATTCTTTTACAAAAAATATTTTTTGACTAAGAATATAACTTTAGTAGGAATTTCATTGTTTTGTTTTGTTTTAGTCCCTTATTGTAGTTATAGAGCATTAATAAATCTTCCTATAGACGTAGTATATGTTTCAACAGCTTTATCTATTATTTTGGCGGTAGCTTTGGCGGTGATATTTTTGAAAGAAAAATTAACCAAGCAAGAAGTGTATGGAATGGCGGCTATTATAGTTGGTATTTTGCTGTATAATTTCGGTGCTTTTATATAGAATTAAATGATTAAATTTAATAGGCCAGTAATTTTAGGATCTGAGGGGGATTATTTACAACGGGCTTTTGATAATGGAAAACTTACCGGAGATGGACCCTTTAATGAGGAATGTGGCCAATGGTTTGAGGATAATTTTGGTTGTGCAAAGGCTTTGCTTGCTACTTCTTGTACAGCTGCGCTCGAAATGGCAGCAATTCTGTGTAATATTCAGCCCGGGGATGAGGTGATTATGCCTTCTTATACTTTTGTTTCAACGGCGAATGCTTTTGTGTTGCGTGGAGCTAAAATTGTATTTGTCGATGTGCGACCGGATACTATGAATATCGATGAAAATTTAATTGAAGCCGCGATTACTGATAAAACAAAGGCGATCGCACCAGTACATTATGCCGGCGTCGCGTGTGAGATGGATCGAATTATGGAAATTGCACGTGAGCATAATTTAAAAGTGATCGAAGATGCCGCCCAGGGCATGATGGCTAAATACAAAGGTAAATGGCTGGGGACGATTGGAGATATTGGCTGTTATAGTTTCCATGAAACTAAAAACTATACTTGTGGTGAGGGAGGAGCGATTTTGTTAAATGATGAGGCCTTGGTTGAACGAGCAGAAATAATTCGCGAAAAAGGAACTAATCGTTCTAAATTTTTCCGCGGACAAGTAGATAAATATACTTGGGTGGATGTTGGGTCTAGTTATTTACCAAGCGAATTAAATGCTGCTTATCTAATACCTCAGTTAAAAAAAGCTCAAGCGATTAACGAAGATCGTCTCAAAAGTTGGGAATTGTATTTTGAATTATTAAGTCCGCTGGCTGAAGCGAGCAAAGTTGAATTGCCAGTTATTCCAGAAGGTTGTGAGCACAATGCCCACATGTTTTATCTGAAAGTGAAGGATTTGCAAGAAAGAACAGCCCTACTAAAACATTTACGTGAACACGAAATTGGAGCTGTTTTTCATTATATCCCATTGCATTCTTCGACAGCGGGGCAGGAATTTGGGGTTTTCTATGGAGAAGATAGATATACCACCAAAGATAGTGAACGACTTTTTCGTTTGCCTATGTATTATGGTTTAGCTGAGAAGGATATTAAGACTGTAGTCCAGGCAATTGAAGCTTTCTATTTGTAGCCAGTATTCCTAAGCGATTGCGGGGCTCTTCTTGATTATAGACGAGTGGCACACCGTTAACACCAGTTATCTCTCCTCCAGCCTCTTTAAGGATAATTTCTAGGGCACAACTGTCCCACTCCCCCATTCTATCAGTTGGATTGACGAAAAAGTCGGCTTCACCAGCCGCTATTTTACCAATTTTAATACCATTGCTGCCACATTTAACCATTTGGGAGATGCCAACCTTATTTAAAATGGCGAGAGTCTCGTCGCTTAGGTGATTGCGGCTAATAATAGCTCTAGCTTCGCTTAAATTAGTTATATTTGAAACTTGAAGTTTTGTTTCTTTATCTCCTTCAACAAGATATGAACCCTGGTCCTTAATCCCGTAATACAATTTATCTTGAGCGGGCTGATAAACAATCCCTAACACCGGCACATTATCTTCTAACAATCCAACCATTATCGAAAACTCATCTGTTTTTTGAATAAAATCCATCGTTCCATCCAATGGATCCACCACCCAAACTTTTTTTGCAGTCAATCGTGAATGATCATCCTTACTTTCTTCAGAAAGAATCGGATATCCATATTTCTCCAAATGATTACAAATCATTTCATTCGCCAATAAATCCGCTTTTGTAACCGGTGATCTATCTTTTTTTTCTTGAATACCATGATCTTCGTCATAGATTTTCATTATCTCCTCGCCAGCCTGCCTAACAACCGGGATTATTTCATCCAAAAGCTTTTTCATGCTCACATTCTATGGGATATTGATAATAATCGCTAGATGTGGAAGAATCCTTGTGCCTAATCCATGTTCTTATGCCTATATCGCACGACAAAAAGTTTATTTTTATACACCTAGTAAAAACCGCTGGTGACAGTATTGAAAAAACTTTGGACCTTCAAAAAGACAATGAACTTTATGGATTTGAAGATAAAGAAGGAACTTATTACAAAAACATAGGTGGAATGCTTTTAAGCTCTATCCGAGGATTAGACGGTGAAATGACTTGCTTACAACATTTACCAGCCATCGAAATCAAAAAACGTTATCCAAAAAAATGGGATTCCTATTTTAAGTTTGGCTTTGTCCGAAATCCCTGGGATGTAGTTGTTTCTTTATATAGCTACATCACTCAAAGCCGAAAAGACCTACACAAAATATGGGAAATAGATGAATCAACCTCTTTTCACGATTTTGTTATGAATGCTAAAGTCGGTTATTTCCCACAATTTATGTTTTTATGTCCGCAATGCGATTTTTTAATGGATAAAAGCAATAAACCTATTGTCGATTTTATAGGAAGATTCGAGAACCTAGAAAATGACTTTCAAAAAGTTTGTGAAAAAATAGAAGTTACCGCTGAATTAAGAAAAACCAACAGCTCTAAACATAAACCCTACCAAGATTATTACGACGAAAAAACCAAGGTAAAAGTTGCTGATATTTTTGCCAAAGATATAGAGTATTTTAAATATAAATTCTAACCTTTACACCGTGAATTCTTCTGATGAAGAAAAAAATATTGTCACTCAATTAAAAGCTGAACTTGCCGAAAAAACCAAATGGGCCTTTGCCTTAACTGATGCCGTAGAAGCTCAAAAGGAAACCGGTGATAAATTAATATTTGAATTAGAAGAAAGAACCAAATGGGCCCAAGGCCTTGACCAAACGGTTGAAGAAAAAAACAAACTTATTAAAGATCTTCAAAAAGAATCTCAAGAACGAACTGAGTGGGCTCAAAAAATTGATAAAGAACTCACTAGAGAGAGAAAAGAAATTCAAACTCTTAAATCTTCACTTCAAGAAAAGGAAGACTCCATCCAAAAACTACAAGCAAACCTTCAAGAAAGAGAAGACTCCATCCAAAAACTACAAGCAAACCTTCAAGAAAGAGAAGACTCCATCCAAAAACTACAAGCAAACCTTCAAGAAAGAGAAGACTCCATTCAAAAGCTACAAGCAAACCTTCAAGAAAGAGAAGATTCTATCCAAAAACTACAAGCAAACCTTCAAGAAAGAGAAGACTCCATTCAAAAACTACAAGCAAACCTTCAAGAAAGAGAAGACTCCATTCAAAAACTACAAGCAAACCTTCAAGAAAAAGAAGACTCCATTCAAAAACTACAAGCAAACCTTCAAGAAAGAGAAGACTCCATCCAAAAACTGCAAGCAAATCTCCAAGAAAGAGAAGACTCCATTCAAAAACTACAAGCAAGCCTTCAAGAAAAGGAAGACTTCATAAATAGGCTAAATTTCATCATTCAAGACCACGAAAACACTATCAACATTATCTTAAACTCCCGTAGTTATAAGTTAGGATATCTACTTATTCAACCATTAAGAATCCTAATCCCACCACGAAGCAAAAGAAGACTGCTCTGTAAAATGTTTTTAGGAGCCCTTAGAAATCCAATTAAATTCTTTAAAACTTTACGTCTAAAAAACATAAAGAAATTTTTAAGCGCCTCCAAAAAAGACGGTTACGACATTTTAATTAAAAAATTCGACGATCATCTAAACCAACGAAACTTATCAGCTAAAAAATCTGGAGCTACCCCTGAAAGCATTAGCCTTTTCGACGATAATTTAGACACCACTAAAACAATTAAATTCAAAAAACATAAAAATCCTTTGGTTTCTATTATTATTCCTGTTTATAACGCCTGGGATTACAACTACCGCTGCTTATTGTCTATTTTTGAAAACACTCACCCAGATATCTCCTACGAAATTATTATTGCTGATGATTGTTCCTCAGACACCACCAAAGATATTAAAAAACACATTAAAAACATTAAAGTTGCGCGCCCTGAAGAAAACCTAGGCTTCTTAAAAAACTGTAATAACGCTGCTAAACAAGCCGTCGGAAAATACGTCTTCTTCCTTAATAATGATACTCAAGTCCAAAAAAACTGGCTTAAATCACTTGTGGATTTAATTGAAAGTGACAAATCAATCGGTATGGTTGGATCTAAACTAGTATACCCAGACGGAAGACTACAAGAGGCTGGAGGAATAATTTGGCAAGATGCCTCAGGGTGGAATTATGGCCGCCTAAACGACCCCAGCAACCCCGAATATAACTATTTAAAAGAAGCCGACTACATCTCTGGCGCGGCCATTATGTTAAGCAAAAAACTATGGGATGAAATTGGAGGATTTGACGAAAGATACGTCCCTGCTTATTTCGAAGACAGTGATTTAGCCTTTGAAGTAAGAAAACACGACTTTAAAGTTGTATATCAACCACAATCAGTGGTGGTGCATTTCGAAGGAATTTCACACGGGACCGACGAAAATTCTGGCTTAAAAAAATACCAAGCAATTAACAAAGAAAAATTCATTGAAAAATGGAGAGAAACTTTAGAAAAAGAACACTTTGAAAACGGCCAAGACGTTTTTTGGGCCAGAGACAAAACTAAAGACAAGAAAACTATTCTAATTATTGACCATTACGTCCCACATTTTGACAAAGACGCTGGATCCAGAACCATTTATCAATACATCGAATTATTTGTAAAACTCGGTTATAACGTTAAATTTTTGGGTGATAATTTTTATAAACACGAACCATACACTGAACTACTTCAACAAATGGGAGTCGAAGTTCTTTATGGCGTTTGGTACTTAAAACACTGGCAAGACTGGATCAAAGAAAATTCCGCACAACTTGATTTTGTATACCTACACCGAGGCCATATTGCCTCTAAATACGTTGATTTTATTAAAGAAAACACTGCTGCCAAAATTGTTTATAACGCCGTTGATTTTTCATTTTTAAGAGAATTAAGACAATACGCCATAACCAAAGATCCCCAATATCTTCGCCAGGCCAACCAAAGCAAAACACGAGAAATGAATATTTTTAATTTAAGTGACGTTATTATTACGATAAGCGAACATGAAAAAGCCGTCCTAAAACAACAGCTCCCTCATAAACAAATCACTGTTATTCCTACCTTTATTTATGATGAAGAATTTCCGCTTAGCAAGAATAACAATTTCAATTCCAGAACGGATATCACTTTTGTTGGTGGTTTTAAACACGAACCAAATGAAGATGGAATACTATGGTTTTTAGAAAAAATATATCCAATTCTTCAAAAAACCATTCCCAAAACCAGAATCAATATCATTGGATCTGGTCCCACTGAAAAAATTCTTAAATTCCAATCTGATTTAATAAATGTGACTGGTTTTGTTTCGGATGAAGAGCTAAAAGAATACTACTCCAAAACTCGAGTTATTATTGCCCCACTTCGATTTGGAGCCGGTGTTAAAGGTAAAATCATCGAAGCTATTGCCGAAGGAATTCCCACTGTAACCACAGTTGTTGGTGCCGAAGGAATTCCAGAAAGCAAAAATATTCTAAAAATAACTAACAGTGAAGAAAAATTCGCTTCAAAAATCCTTAGCATTTATCAAGACAAAAAAACCTGGGAACAAATTAGAAACGATGAAATAAATTATTCCAATAAACTATTAAGTGCCTCTTACGCCCAAAAAATAATCAAAAAAATCTTCTAACTTATGAAAATTTTTGTAATTGGCAAAAACGGATTCATTGCCCAAAAAATTCTTCATGAATTTCAAAATAAATACAACCTAATCCCAACCTCATCTCAAGCAGAAAAAGATGTTGTTTTTTTAGATCTCCAAACTCCAGAAAATTTCGATTATGACCTGATTAATAAAGATGATTTTGTTATCCACTTAGCCGCCATCTCCTCCCCCGACGCCTGCGAACAAAACTATGAAACTGCTTATCAAATCAATGTTAAGGGTGCACAATTTTTCCTTAAAAAATGTTTAGAAAAAAACGCTAAAGTTTTATTCTTTTCTTCGGATGTTGTTTATGGAAACAGCGAAAACTGTTTTGACGAAAATTCCACCTGTGAACCATTTGGGGTATACGCCGAAATGAAACATGAAACTGAACAAGCACTTCTTGCCGAACCAAATGCCAAAATATTTAGACTTTCATATGTTTTTGCAAAAAACGATAAATTCACTAATTACTTAAAAAACTGCGCGGAAAAAAACGAAGCCGCAGAACTTTTCCATCCTTTTTTTAGAAATGCAGTCTACCTTCAAGACCTAGTAGACGCCATCGAAGCTCTTATTAAAAACTTCGACCAGTTCGACAACAAAATCTTCAACATCTCCGGCCCTGAACTCCTATCACGAAAAGATCTTGCCCAAATTTACCAAACCTACATTAACCAAAATTTAAAATTCAACATCGTTACCCCAGAAGAAAATTTCTTCAAAAAACGTCCAAAAAGCATCAAACTCAAATCCTTATACTTAAACAAACTCTTAGATCGCGAACCATTAGCTATTGAAAAGGCCATGCAGCTCGAGTTTAATAAGTAAGGACCTACTATCTAATTAATTACTATGGCGAAAAAAAGAGCACTAATTACTGGTATAACAGGCATGGTTGGATCACATTTAGCTGATTACCTACTTGAAAATACTGATTGGGAAATCTATGGAATGTGTCGCTGGCGCAGTCCTATGGATAATGTTGAACATTTATTAGACCGCGTTAATAAACAAGACCGTGTTCATTTTCTTTATGGCGATTTAAATGATTTTTGTTCTCTCTTAGATGTTCTTGAAAAGTCTAAACCAGATTATGTTTTCCATTTAGCGGCTCAAAGTTATCCAAAAACTAGTTTTGAATCACCTTTTGAGACCTTTAACACAAATATTATTGGAACCGCAAAACTTCTCGAAGCAATTAGAAAGCTAGAATTGGATCCAATTACTCATGTCTGCGCTTCCTCCGAAGTTTTTGGTCGAGTCCCCAAAGAAAAATTGCCCATTCATGAAGATGTTACTTTTCATCCAGCTTCACCCTACGCAATTTCTAAAACCGGAACTGATTTAGTAGGCCGTTTTTATGCCGAAGCTTATGGGATGACCGTGATGACAACTCGTATGTTTACTCACACTGGGCCTAGGCGCGGTGATGTTTTTGCAGAATCAACTTTTGCCAAACAAATCGCCATGATCGAAGCTGGTTTACTCCCACCCGTCGTCAAAGTTGGTAATTTAGATTCATTGCGCACTTGGGCAGATGTCCGTGACGCCATAAAAGCTTATTACATGTTAGTTACTAAAAACCCAATCCCCGGCGAATACTACAATATTGGCGGAACTTATAGCTGCACAGTAAAAGATATGCTCGATCACCTCCTTAGTCTTTCCACTAAAAAAGGCATTAAAGTTGAAATGGATCCAGAAAGATTACGCCCTATCGACGCTGACCTCCAAGTCCCAGATACTTCAAAATTCGAAAAACACACGGGCTGGAAACCAGAAATCTCTTTTGAGACTACAATGCTAGATTTGCTAAATTACTGGCGCGATCGCGTTGCCAAAGGTGAAAATTTTTGGAGTCGCTAAACAAAAGCCTGCTCCACTAAGTCACAAATAATATGAATAATCAAAATATGCGATTCTTGAATTCGCGGGGTGTCTTTTGAAGGAACTTTAAGCATCACATCACACATTCCATCCATTTCTCCACCATCTTCACCAACTAAACCAATCACTAAGACCCCATACTTTTTAGCTTCTTTTATTGCTTCTACTACATCTTTTGAATTCCCAGAGGTACTAATTGCAAACAAAACATCCCCGTCCTTAGCCAGAGCCTCTACTTGCCGAGCAAACACCCGACTAAAATCATAATCATTCCCAATCGCAGTTAAAGTCGAAGTATTGGTAGTTAAAGAAATCACCGGAAGTCCTTTTCGCTCTCTGCGATATTTAGACACTAACTCTGCAGTCAAATGCTGACTATCAGCGGCACTCCCACCATTTCCACAAACCAACACTTTCCCATCATTTTCTAAACAATTTACTAATTCGTTAGCTGCACTTTCAATACTTTCAATCAACTCATCAGAAAACGACTGTTTAATTTTTATACTTTCCTCAATTTGATCTTTTATATCTTGTTTCATAATAAATTTTAAATTATCCAAGTAGTAAGCCCATCATAATCAAATGCAAACGAAACATCTTTTAACCCTAAATCTAAAGCTTTTTGACGAACGTGACACCTTCGCCCGGGACGACAATAAAAAAGCATATGCCCCCCACCTCCAGCACCAGTAATCTTCCCACCAATTCCTCCAACTTTTTGTAACTTTTCATAAATTTCATCAATAGAACCAGTACTTATTTTTGAGCTTAATTTCTTTTTTTCTTGCCAAGCTTCATCAATAAGTTCTCCAAATCGATTAAAATCACCTTTTATCAAAACTGATTTAAGCTGAGCAGTTAATTCCTTGGTCCGATGCATAGCTTCGATTGATTTTTTATCCTTTTTTAAATTTTCAACCTGGTCAGTAATAACATCTCCCGAATCTTCTCTTTTCCCAACATTAAGTAATAACAAATCAGATTCTAATTCCAATAAATAGTCAGGCTTTAAATTAAAAGGATTCACCCGCACAAAATTATCACCTTTAAACTCAATAAAATTAATCCCACCAAAAACCGTAGCATATTGATCTTGTCGTCCTCCGGCATTATTTAGTTTTTCTCGTTCCAAATAAAAAGCCAATTCCGCCAACTCATAATCATCAATACGATACTCTCGCCCTAATCTGTTAAAAATCCCTATCACACTCGCAAACATCGAAGCCGAACTCCCTAATCCTGATCGCGGCGGGATCTCACAATTAGTATGAATTTCAAACCCATGTGGATGTTTTTCAAAAAAATGTGGGTGATGTTCTTTGAAATACAAAATCACTGACTTTACCAAATCCAATTCTCCATTCAATTCAATTTTCGAAATATCTTCATATTCAAGGCGAAGATTTAAATCATACGAATCTAAAATTATTTTCTTATCATCCCGAGGGATAAAAGTCGTATAAGCATATCTATTAATAGCGGCGTTTAAAACAACTCCACCATATTCTTCAGTGTAGGGGCTCAGGTCAGTCCCTCCCCCACCAAAGCTAATTCTAACCGGAGCACGTGATCGTATTATTGGCATAAATTAATCTTATGAAATTCCTCTACAAATTGATTATAAGTGTCAAACGTCCCTATATCAATAAAGTATCCATCTTGAACCTCCCACCCATAAAAATCTTTTTTAAGTTTTTCGAAAATCTCATACTCTAAAGAAAACTCCCCCTCTGGCATTAAATCCAAAATACCTTTACTCATCACACAAACTCCCGCATTTATTAAACCTGCTTCTTCTTGAGTTTCAATTGAGGCAAAGGTTGTAATTTCAGAGTCCTCATTCATTTCAACAAAACCGGAATTCTGATTTCTTTTTATCAATTTAAGACTCATGGTACACAAAGCTTGTTTCTCCTTATGAAAATCCATTAACCCCTTCAAATCTAGCTCCAAAAAAGTATCCCCATTAACAACTACAAAATTATCAGCCACTAAATCCTCCGCTAATTTTATAGCTCCTCCGGTACCTAATGGGTTTTCTTCAATTGTATATTTAATAGTAACTCCCCAGGCAGAACCATCCCCAAAATAATCTATTATTTGCTCTCTTAAGTACCCAACCGCCAAAATAAAATCATTAGCTCCTTGTCCTTTATAGTATTCAATCAAATACTCAAGAAAAGGCTTCCCGTCAATTGGGACCATTGGTTTAGGAATATCATTAGTTAATGGTCGCAGCCGTGTGCCCAACCCGCCACAAAGAATTAGAATTTGCATGGTTGAAATATAATACATTATTCAAATAAACCCAACCTTACGCTATGATAGGAGCCATGAACAAAGCTATTTTCTTAGATCGTGACGGAACCCTAAACTACGATGACGGGTATACTCACAAGCCATCTGACCTAAAAATATACGATGGGGTAATAGAAGGACTTAAAGAATTACAAGACCTCGGATACCTCCTTATTATTATCACCAATCAATCTGGGATTAACCGTGGGTTTTATGATGAAAACCAAATGAATGAATTCCACGAAACCTTATTATCTGAGCTAGGAGTTAAAATCGAAAAAATCTACTTTTGCCCACATAAACCAGATGAAAATTGTGATTGCCGCAAACCCAAACCAAAACTTCTCCAAAAAGCCCTTCAGGAATTCCATTTAACTCCCGAGGAATGTTATTTTGCTGGAGATAAAGATTCAGACATTCAATGTGGCCTAAACGCTGGCACCAAAACTTTCCTAATTACACACTCCAAAGGAGGCACTTTTCAAGATCTGGTTAAACTAATTAAATCGTAAACAAAAATCTATAACACTTCTTCCTTGCCCCCCTCCTCTTCTTAATTTAAAGTAAAAACGTTTTTATAGAATTCTAAATTTTTCTCATGCTTGATTTAAATATTTTCCGCGACAACCCAGAAGTCGTCAAAGCAGACCTCAAAAAACGCAACATAAATGAATCTATTGTTGATGAAGTTGTTAAACTCGATGCTGAAAATCGTGCCGAAATGCAAAAAGTAGAAGAAGCACGCGCTCAAAAAAACGCAGCTTCTGAAAAAATCGCCAAACTAGATGGTGAAGCTAAGCAAACCGCCATTTCTGAAATGAAAACAGTTGGGGAAAAAGAAAAAATCGCTCACGAAAAACAACAAAAAATCGAAGCTGACCTCAAAGAAAAATTAGCGAACATCCCCAACCTAACTCACGAAAGCACTCCCGCTGGGCCAGATGAAAGTGGTAACACCGTCATCGAAACCCACGGCACTCCACGCAAATTTGATTTTGAGCCCAAAGATCACGTTGAACTTGGCGTAAATCTAGGAATTTTAAATATAGAAGATGCTGTTCGAATGTCTGGATCCCGCTTTGCTTATCTTATGGGCGAAGCCGCTCTACTTGAATTTGCGCTCATTCAGTTCGCCATGCACAAACTTGTAAGTAAAGGGTTCAAGCCAGTCGTCCCGCCAGTCTTGGTCCGCGAACAGGCTATGTATGCAACTGGCTTTTTTCCCGCGGACCGCAACCAAATCTATCACGTTAATCCTAAACAAAGTGAAGACGATGACGAAAACGATGATCTCTATCTAGTAGGGACTTCCGAAGTGCCATTAACCATGATTCACGAAGGAAAAATCCTAGATGCGGCCGAGCTACCACTAAGGTACGCTGGTTTTTCAACCTGTTTCCGCCGCGAGGCCGGCACCTACGGTAAAGACATGCACGGCATCATTCGCGTCCACCAATTCGACAAAATTGAAATGTTCTCTTTCTGCCACCCAGACAAATCTTGGGACGAACACGAACTAATCCGCCAAACCGAAGAAGAAATCATGCAAGACCTCGGCCTCGCTTACCAAGTGGTAAACATTTGCTCTGGAGATCTCGGCTTCCCAGCTGCCAAAAAATACGATCTCGAAGCCTGGATCCCAACCCAAGACAAATATCGCGAACTTACTTCTTGCTCCAACTGCACTGATTATCAAGCACGCCGCGCTCGCATCCGCTATAAAAACCCCGAAACCAACAAAAACGAACACCTTCACACTTTAAATGGTACTGCTATCGCCATCGGACGCACCCTGGTGGCCATCATGGAAAACTACCAAGAAGCCGATGGCTCCATCAAAATCCCACCAGTACTCCATCCTTATATGAATGGGATTACGGAGATAAAGAAGACTTAACCAATCCTTTTCCCAATCTTGCCTTTACCTGTAATTACATGTATAATATATTGAAGTAAATTGGCGCCCAGAGAACCCTTAAAAGCGCCCTAACTAAAAACCTCCCATGCTAATCACACTTTCAACTGAATCTTTAAAAGGTTATGGGTTAAATCGAGTCTTTCGCTTTGCCAAAGAAGCTGGCTTTGACGGTATAGATTTAGCCATGGAAAACGGTCACTATGACAGTTTAGACGTCGATTATATTAAAGAACTAAGCAATGCGCTCAGCCTACCGATTGTAGCCATTCAAACCCCAAAAGCCACTTCCAAAACTAAGGTAGAAGAAGCTATTCGCATGGCTAAAAAGCTTGGAACTCGCATTATTGTAATTCAGCCACCCAAGTTATTAGATGTAAAACTAGCAAAATGGCTTCGTTCCGAAATCCCCAAGATTCGTCAAAAAGAAAATATTTCGATTGCCTTAGAAAATGCTTCTTCCAAAACCATGTTTGGATTCATCCCTGAATACGCCATGGCCAGTGTTGGAGAACTCAAAAAATTCAAACACGCTTGTTTAGATACTTCTCGAGCTGCGGAAAAGAAAGAAGACGTCATTCGCATTTATAGCGCTCTTAAAAAATATTTAGTGCACATTCATCTTTCCAATATCTATCGCAACAAACCTTACGCTCCCCCAGAAACTGGCAGCCTTCCCTTAGAAAGTCTTCTTTCTAAACTTAAAGCTGATAAATTCAAAGGAGCCATTTCTATCAGAGTAAAACCCAAAAACTATCACGTTGGGAATGAAGACAAAATGATGGAAAGCCTAAAGAGCTCTCTCAAATTTTGTCGCAAATATTTAGAAGGATAATTTTTAAAAAATCGCTCTCCTGTTAAATTGTTTTTAAACAATGTTTTTAATAAATTGCAATAGATTTTTCTGAAACAGGTTAATTTTCCTTTGACATAAGGAGAACTGTGAGTAGAATAGCTCTGCGCTTTTCTTATATATAAGAGTGTGTTGAGGAAGAACCTAAGTAAAGCACAAACCTGGGATTTACTCCCTTTATTCGTTACTTCCTCATGCTTTTCTATGGCTAAAAAAACGTCTTCTTCTAAACCTGCAAAAGCAAAAAAACAAATCAAAAAGACCACTAAATCAGCCCCTAAAAAGGCCCCTTCTAAAGCCGTTAAGTCAGTTAAAGTTAAATCAGTTAAAGTTAATCCCGTTCGCCAACGTAAGCTTTTGGTAACTCAGGATGACTACGCTATGCCGGATCTGATTGAGATCCAAACTGATTCTTATAAATGGTTTTTGGAAGAAGGAATCCGTGAACTTCTCGAAGAAATTTCCCCTATCACAGACTTTTCCGGGAAAAAATTAGAACTACACTTTCTAGAGCACTCCATTGGCGATGCCAAATACAAATCTTCTTTAGCTAAGCAAAAAAACCTTACTTTTGAAGCTCCTCTAAAAGTTCATGTTCAGCTCATCAATAAAGAGACTGGTGAAATTAAAGAGCAGGATGTTTTCCTAGGAGGGGTCCCACTTATGACCCACCAAGGAACTTTTATTGTAAATGGAATTGAAAGAGTAGTTGTTAGTCAATTAGTGCGCTCCCCCGGAGTATTTTTCTCTCGTAATTCTGCCGCACCTCCGTACTGCAACGCCAAAATCATCCCAAATCGTGGCGCTTGGCTCGAAGTTGAAACCGACAAAAAAGGGATCATTACTGTAAAAATTGATCGCAAACGCAAAATTCCTATTACTAGTTTATTGCGTGTTTTTGGTTATACCGAAGACAAAGACATTCTCAATCTTTTCAAGGATGACGTTAAAGATGAAATTCAAAACTACATCCTTCTAACTCTTGAAAAAGACACTGCCAAAACTGTGGACGAAGCCTACAAATCTATTTACCGCAAAATTCGTCCTGGAGACTTGGCTACTCCCGAAAACGCCAAATCTCTTATCCAATCCATGTTCTTTGATTACCGAAAATACGACATGGGACCAGTGGCACGTTATAAACTTAACCGTCGCTTTAAATTAAAAACCCCAAACACTCGCAAGAATCATACTTTCCAAGTCGATGATTTAGTTTTGATTCTAAAACACTTAATCAAACTTAATAACGGCGATGCTACTCCAGATGATATTGATCACTTAAGCAATCGTCGTATTCGTCCAGTTGGTGAGTTAGTACAAAACAAATTCCGTGTTGGTTTACTCCGCACTGATCGTATTGCCAAGGATCGTATGACTGTTATGGACTTAGAAACTGTCACACCAACTGAATTAATTAACTCTCGACCAATCACCGCTGCTCTTCGTGAATTTTTTGCTAGCTCTCAGCTATCACAATTCATGGATCAGACTAATCCCCTCGCTGAATTAGCTCATAAACGTCGTTTATCTGCTATGGGGCCAGGTGGTTTATCCCGTGAACGTGCTTCGTTTGATGTTCGTGATGTGCATGCTTCTCACTATGGTCGAATCTGTCCAATTGCTACTCCCGAGGGACCAAATATTGGTTTGGTTGTTCACTTAGCAACTTACGCTCGACTTAATAAATTTGGATTTATTGAAACTCCTTTCCGAGAAATCAACCATACGGTTGCTCCAGATTTAAAGAATCTTGTTGGTCATACTCTTGACGCTGAAGTTAAAGATAAAAGTAAAAAAACTATTGCCAAATCCGGCACCAAAGTTAACGAAGCTTTAGCCAAGAAAATCATCAAAGCAGTACCTAAAAATTCTGAAGTTAAAGTGGTTGCTTACCCTGGAAAAATGGTTAGTTATTTTGATGCTGAAGATGAACAAAGCATCATCGTGGCGCAAGCTAATTCCGAACTTACTGAAGATAATGAATTCGAAAAAAATCGTGTTGCTGCTCGTAGTAACAACGAGCCAACCATGTCACATATTCGTGACTTAACACACATTGATATTGCCCCTCAACAGATTATTTCGGTAACAACCTCACTTATTCCGTTCCTTGAACACGACGATAATACTCGTGCTTCAATGGGATCAAATATGCAGAGACAAGCCGTGCCTTTGCTTAAACCATCTTGCCCACTCGTCGGAACTGGTATGGAAAAAATTGCCGCCGAAAATTCAGGACAAGTAATTCTAGCCGAAGGACCTGGAAAAGTTTCTTCAGTTGATGCCGATCAAATCACAGTTCTTTATGACAATGGTAAAAAACAAATCTACGAATTAACGGTTTACACTCGTTCTAATCAAGCTACTTGCTGTCACCAACGCTCCATTGCAGTCAAAGGACAACGCGTTAAAAAAGGTGACCTCCTCGCTGACGGAACATCTACTAACGAAGGAGAACTCGCCCTTGGAAAAAACTTATTTGTCGCTTACATGAGTTGGCAAGGTTATAACTTTGAGGATGCGGTTATTATCTCTCAAAAACTAGTTAAAGCCGATGCTTTCAGCTCTGTTCATATCGAAACTTTCACCGTTGATATTCGTGACACCAAATTAGGACCAGAAGTTGTTACTTGCGACATTCCTAACGTTGGTGAAGCTCGCTTAAAAGATCTTGATGAAATGGGTGTGGTCCGAATTGGAGCCACGGTTCGAGAAGGAGATATTTTGGTTGGTAAAATCACTCCAAAAGGAGAGACTGAGCTAACCCCAGAAGAACGTCTACTTCGCGCAATCTTTGGTGACAAAGCTCGTGATGTAAAAGATACTTCTCTTCGTTTACCAGGAGGTGAAGGTGGGAAAGTTGTTAAAGTTGAAATCTTTAGCCGTGAAAATGGTGATGAGCTTCCTACCGGAGTTATCCAACAACTTCGTGTAAATGTAGCGCAGACTCGCAAAATCTCGGTCGGAGATAAGGTCGCTGGTCGTCACGGTAATAAAGGTGTGATCTCTATTATTGTGCCGCAAGAAGATATGCCTTATTTACCAGACGGAACACCAATTGATATTATTTTGAATCCTCTTGGTGTGACCAGTCGTATGAATATCGGACAAATTTTGGAAACTCACTTAGGTTGGGCCTGTCATGACCTTGGCGTTAAGGTTGCTACCCCAGCTTTGAATGGTGCTCCAACTGAAATCACTCATGAATATCTCAAAAAAGCTGGTCTTCCTGAAGACGGGAAAGAACAACTTTTTGATGGACGAACTGGAGAACCTCTTGATCACCGCACTACCGTGGGAATCGCCTATGTGATGAAATTAAATCACTTAGTTGAAGACAAAATCCATGCTCGTTCAGTTGGTCCATACTCACTTGTTACGCAACAACCTCTCGGAGGTAAAGCACAACATGGTGGACAACGTTTTGGAGAAATGGAGGTTTGGGCGCTCGAAGCTTATGGAGCAGCTCACACTTTACAAGAAATGCTCACCATCAAATCTGATGATGTGTATGGTCGCGCCAAAGCTTACGAATCTATTGTAAAGGGTGAACCAATCAAAAAACCGCGCACTCCAGAATCATTCAATGTTTTAACTCGTGAATTACAAAGTCTCTGTCTCAACGTCGAATTAATTGAAAAACTAGTTGATACCAAAGAAGCAGATGATGAAGAATACATCGAACCACAAGAAGCAGACTTAGAGCTAAAACCACCAGACGAAGAAGCTCCTCTAGTTGATGACAGCACTAAAATTACTGATCCCGCTGTTATCGAAAATAATTAATATTTATTTTAACCCTTTTAAAATGAGAAGTGTAAACAAAGTTATCTTAATTGGTAACGTCACACGAGACCCTGAACTCCGCCAAACTCAAAGCGGGCAATCCGTTTGTACTTTTGGTTTAGCTACCAACCGTGAATGGGTCACTTCAGACAGTCGCAAAAAATCATCCGCTGAATATCACGAAGTTGTAGCCTGGGCTCAATTAGCTGACATTTGTGATAAATACGTTCGTAAAGGAAAACTTCTTTACATCGAAGGTTACCTTAAAACTCGCAGCTGGGACACTCCAGAGGGTATTCGCAAATTCAAAACCGAAGTTGTTATTCAAGACATGATTATGCTTGAAAAACGTAGCGATGCTGATGGTATAGATACTGAATTTGCTGGCTCTGGTGCTACCATAAATGATTATGATGACTATCAAGAAACTCCTGCTCCAGCCGAAGAAGCAGCCAAAGATGATGAAGAAACTAAGACTGAAACTGAAACCGAAGCAAACGAATCAGTCGAAGAAACTTCGACCGAAACTCCAACTGAAGAACCAGCCAAAGATGATAAAAAAGATGATGACGATGATGATGATGATGATGACGACGATAAAGATAAGGAAGAAGAGAAAAAAGAAGAAAGCTTAATTGACGCTGACTTTGGCCTCTAAATTTTATTCCTCGCTCTAAATAACTCCTCTTTATATGGCAAAACCTGCACCAATTGATTTCAAAGGAATTGCGATCTCCGTCGCTTCCCCAGAAGAAATCCTATCTTGGTCTCACGGTGAAGTTAAAAAACCAGAGACCATTAATTACCGCACCCAAAAACCAGAACGGGACGGTCTTTTCTGTGAAAAGATTTTCGGCCCAACTAAAAACTGGGAATGTTACTGTGGAAAATACAAACGCATCCGCTATAAAGGTGTGATTTGTGAAAAATGTGGCGTTGAAGTGGCCCGCTCTATTGTTCGTCGTGAACGTATGGCTCACATCAAACTCGCTGTCCCGGTAACTCACATTTGGTTTTTAAGATCAACTCCAAGTCGAATTGGTCTTCTTTTAAACCTTCCTGTAAAAACTATCGAACAAGTTGTTTATTTTGCTGCTTACATCGTCACGCAGGTCGATGAAAAAGCTAAAGAGGAAACCATTGAACAACTTAAAGAAGAATTTAAAACCTACAAGAAAAAAATTCAAAAAGAGTTCAAAGCCAAACTATCCGTCACCAAAGATGAAGATGCCCAAGCCCTTGTTGAACAAGAACTTGCAACTGAATTAGAAGAATTAACTTCTAAGCACAGCACTGCCCGCGATGAACTTAATTCTTTAGATTCCGGAAATGTTCTTAGCGAGCTTTCTTATCGCGATATGTCCATGAAATTTGGTCACGTATTCAAAGCTGGCACTGGTGCTGAAGCCATTCGAGATGTGGTTAGACATATGAATCTTGAAGAACAGGCTAAAAGCCTTCGTGAACAACTTAAGAAATCTAGTGGTCAAAAGCACAAAAAACTCACCAAACGTCTCAAATTTGTTGGGAGTTTAATGAAAGCAGAAATCAAACCAGAATGGATGGTTTTGACTGTTCTACCAGTTATTCCACCAGATTTAAGGCCTATGGTTCAGTTAGACGGCGGACGATTTGCCGCTTCAGATCTCAACGACTTATACCGCCGGGTTATCAATCGTAATAACCGTCTCAAACGGTTAATGTCCATTGGTGCTCCAGAAGTAATTTGTCGTAACGAAAAACGTATGCTGCAAGAGGCTGTAGATGCCCTTCTTAATAATAGTGCTCGTCAAAGCCGCACTGTTTTCAATACCGGAGATAAACGTAAATTACGTTCTCTTTCTGACATGTTAAAAGGTAAACAAGGACGTTTCCGCCAAAACTTGCTTGGAAAACGTGTTGATTACTCTGGTCGTTCCGTAATTGTGATTGGACCTAAACTTAAACTTCACCAGTGTGGTTTACCAAAAACCATGGCTTTAGAACTTTTCAAACCCTTTGTAATTGGTCAACTTATTAGAGATGGCTACGCTCACAATATTAAAAACGCTGAACGCTTAATCACAGCCAGTAAACGTGAAGTTTGGGATATTTTAGAAAAAATCACCAAAAATCACTACGTTCTCTTAAACCGTGCTCCTACCCTTCACCGTCTTGGTATTCAGGCTTTCCAGCCAGTACTTGTAGAAGGTAAAGCCATTATGGTTCACCCGCTAGTTTGTGCTGCTTTTAACGCTGACTTTGATGGAGATCAAATGGCGGTTCATGTGCCTCTTTCCAAAAGAGCCCAAGAAGAAGCAGGAAGCCTTATGCTTTCTTGTAAAAATCTTCTCAAACCATCAGCTGGAGAACCGATTGTTAATCCAACTCAAGATATGGTGTTGGGATGTTACTTCTTAACCCAAATTCATCCTGGCAAAAAAGGTGAAGGCATGATCTTTTCCGGATTCGAAGAAGCTCTTATTGCTTACCAAATGGGACATGTTCACCTGCAAGCTATTATCAAAGCTCGCGTAAATGGAGAAATCATTGAAACCTCAGTTGGACGACTTATTTTCAACGACACTATTCCAGAGGGTATGGAATACATCAACAAACCCATGACCAAAAAAGCACTCCTAAATGCTATTGCGCGATGTTACAACGAACTTGGCGAAGAAAAAACCGCTGAAATGGCCGATGAAATTAAGAAGGCCGGTTTTGAATACGCTACTTTATCAGGACTTTCAATTAGTGCTTCGGACATGGTTGTTCCCAAGGAAAAGGATAAAATCGTAGACAATGCCTCTGAAATTATTAAAAATATTAATAATCAATTTTGGAAAGGCTTAGTTACTGATCGTGAACGCTATGAGCACACCATTAAACTATGGTCTCAAACCAAAGTAGATATTGCTAAAATAATGATTAAAAACTTTAAGCCAGAAAACGATATTTTCTACACCATTGACTCTGGCGCTCGTGGTAACTGGGGACAAATTACTCAGCTTTGTGGAATGAAAGGATTGGTGGCTAATCCAGCTGGTGAAACTATTGAACTTCCAATCAAATCTAACCTCAAAGAAGGATTCTCAATTCTTGAATACTTTATTGCCACGCATGGTGGACGTAAAGGTAAATCTGATACTGCTCTTAAAACAGCGGAAGCTGGTTACTTAACACGTCGTTTAGTAGATGCTGTGCAAGATGTTGTTATTAAAGAATATGATTGTGGATCACGTAATGAGCATCTTATTACTAGAAAGCAAAGTGACGAAATTGGTGAAGATTATGAAAAACGAATTTATGGTCGTGTTCTTATTTACAACCTTAAAGATCCAAAAACCGGCAAAACCATTGCCAAAAAGAACACGGGGATTGGTCACCAACTTGTTGATCAAATCAAAGAGCTTGGTATTGATGAAATGATTGTACGTGACGTAATGAGTTGCCGTTCGCCTAAGGGTATTTGCCAAATGTGTTACGGCCGAGACTTAGGTACTAATGAGGCAGTAGACATTGGAACTGCGGTTGGAATTATTGCGGCTCAAAGTATTGGTGAGCCAGGAACTCAGCTTACGATGCGTACCTTCCACATGGGTGGTGTTGCGGAAGGTTCTGATATTACTCAAGGTCTAACTCGAGTAGAAGAACTTTTTGAAGCCAGACCACCAAAAAAACCGGCTATCCTCTCCCAAAACAAAGGGAAAGTTAAAATTACTCGCCGTTCGGGTAATATTGACATTTCTATTATTGCGGACGAAGAAATGCAAAAAACTTATCTTGTTTCTTCAGGCATGGAAGTCTTTGTAAAAGCTAAGGACAAATTTAAGAAAAAAGAAGTTCTTGCTAAAAACCCTGAGAACAAAAGCAGTGTTAAAGCCGAAGAAGCTGGCACAGTAGTAAAAGTAACCAAAGACAGCATTATCATTAAATCAGATGAAGCGGTTGAGGAAACTTACAAACTTCCTACCGGAAGAGCAGCTCTTGTTAAGAACAATGATCTTGTTGGTCCTGGTCAACCACTAACTACTGGACATCTTAATCTACGTGAACTAATGAGTCTTAATGGCTTGGCAGCGTCTCAAAAATACCTCCTAAACGAGGTTCAAAGTATTTACGCTGCTCAAGGTCAAAAAATTAACGACAAACACATTGAAATCATTATTCGCCAAATGTTCTCCAAAATTCGCATTTTAGAGTCTAATGACTCTAAATATCTCCCTGGTGAAATTATTGACTTCCTTGTATTCGAAGACACTAACGCTAAGCTCAAGAAAAAGAAAAAAACACTTGCCACCGGAGAACGTCTTTTGCTTGGATTAACCCGTATTTCTCTTCAAACCGATAGTTGGCTTTCTGCTGCTTCTTTCCAAGAAACCATTCGTGTCTTGGTTGAAGCTTCTACAACTCGTAAGATCGATAACTTACAAGGATTAAAAGAAAACGTCATTATCGGTAAACTTATTCCAGCTGGCGCCACCTATCGTCGCCTTAACAATTTGGAATAATAGCTTGCGCTTAAGGAAAAAATCCGTTAAAAGAGACGAGCGCAAAAAAATCTAATATCACTTAGTTAAATCTTATGCCTACGATCAATCAACTCATCCGTAAATCACGGAAATCGCCGAAGAAGAAAAGTAAATCTCCGGCTATGCAATGGATTTTTAATACTCTTAAAAATCGTTCTACTAAGCTTAGCTGTCCTCAAAAAAGAGGTGTCTGTGTGAAAGTAACAACTATGACACCAAAAAAACCGAACTCTGCCTTGCGTAAAATTGCTCGTGTTCGTTTAACCAATGGTATTGAAGTTAACGCTTACATCCCTGGTGAAGGTCACAATCTCCAAGAACACTCGGTTGTAACTATTCGTGGTGGTCGTGTAAAAGATCTACCTGGTGTGCGTTACCATATTGTTCGTGGAACACTTGATACTCAAGGTGTTGCCGATCGTAAACAATCACGTTCTGTTTACGGTACTAAACGACCAAAAAACTAAACTTATCTAACCTTTCTTTAAAAAATGGCCCAACGAATTCATAGACATATCCCAGAAGACTCCAATCCTCTACAAGAAAAATTCATCAACTACATTATGCTTGATGGAAAAAAGAGTATTGCCCGTACAATTTTTAAAGACGTCATGGACGAAATTAAAAAGAAAGGTCACAAAAACCCAGAAACAATTTTTGAAAAAGCAATTGAAACAGTTGAACCATCTATGGAAGTTCGCCCCAAGCGTATTGGTGGCGCGGTTTACCAAATTCCAATGGAGGTAAAACCAAAAAGACGAATCATGTTATCTTTCCGTTGGATTCTAAGCGCTGCCCGCAAAGAAAAAGGATCTCCAGTTGCCGTTCGTATTGCTCGTCAATTACTAGATGCTTCCGAAGGAATCGGGGCCGCTGTTAAAAAGAAAGAAGACACTCACAAAATGGCTGCAGCTAACAAAGCGTTTGCTCACTACGCAAGGTACTAACACGCGAAGAGAATGAAATTCTAGTTCGCGCAGCGCAGCGCCTGAAAAGGCGCAAGCAACCTTTGTATTAAACCATTTTTAAACCTGTGAGTTTATTCGCGGTGGAGCGAATATCCCCGTTCATCTTTTTTTAATTTTCATTTCATTTTTTTGTTAAATTTCCTTCATCTCATTTTGTTAACCTTAAATTGTTCAAGCCTGGGGGTGGTGCGGACACGTTGAAAGATTTGACATCTATTCAACAGGGGTTCAACTCCCCTCGCCTCCACCACTTGAACATAATGAAAAGGGCCTCCAAAATTGGGGGCTCTTTTCGATGGTGCGTTGAAAGATTTGACGTTTAAATTATAGCTCAAATACAACAAAAGTTCAACGCTTGAGGAGAAAATATCGCTCACATTCTTTGGGGAATCCGCCAAATTGCGGAAGACCCCACAGACAACAGAAGAACGATTTTTTTGGCAGCGATCAGAGAAGATCAGGCGGTATTGGGAAATAATGGTAACGAAAAATTATCACTAGCATCATCCCAATCCCCAGCGGTAACCCAAAAATTATCACCGGGACGCCAACAACTATCGTAATCCAATTCTCAGAGCTGCTTTCAGTCACCAAGGGGGAATACATAGCCGCCCGGCCCATTAACATCACCATTAACCCTCCCAGAGAAGACATACCGATCACCGACAAAGAGCTATCCGTCAGCCAGAACCGCACCACGCTGGCTTTCATCGCGAAACCAAAAAACACCGCGATGCCAACATTTCCCAGCCAGGCATAGTCAGTCCCTGCCACCAAATAACAACCGATCAGAGCCAAAACCAGCACCACCACGGCCTCCACCACCGACACGTACCAATACGCTTTCATTTCCTTGCCCCTTCGTTGTTTACGAACTTTTCTCCTCAAGCGAACTATACTAATGGCTAGGCGAAATAAGCACCTGCCCAAAACTTGGCCAGAACTCAAAATCTACCCTACCATAAGATAATCCGCTTAAAGTCTAATTTTCAAAGATCCGGATCCACCCCAGATCTAAAATTGGCCTCAACCCTACCCCAAAAAACCAAAACCTGTCAACGCACGACTACTTCAGCCTGTTGCTCCCCCTCTATTTCTCCTGTAAACTTGTCGGCGTACAAATTTAAACCCTCCAACAATGAAAATCCGTAATATCTTCCCCCTAGCCCTAATCGGAGCCTCTGCTCTTTTTATGACTGGTTGTTTAGATGATGGCTCTCTTTCCACCATTGAATACAACAATACAGTGGTTGAAACTTTAAACAGCACCTCTGCAGTTATTGAAGAAACTACTGATTCCTATGATTTAAGTGTTCCCAACATTGTCACCGAAGAATCTGAAATCGACACCACTGACATGGAAACAGCCCTTCTATCTGCTCAAGCCAAAGTCACCGAAGCCAAAACAGTACTCGACTTAATTAGTAAAAACGCTGAACAACAAGAAGCAGTTATGGCTGAATTTACAAATTATCTTGAACTAGGTGAAGCTTACGTTGTTATTTACGAAACTGTTACAACCTACTATTCTGCCCAAGAATACATTGAAAGCCTCGACCTAGTAGCTGAATACGACGAGTCTTTACACTCTGGATACAATGACTTTATTGATTCCAATAATACTCTCGTCGATATTTTAGCTAGTTATATTGAATAAAATCCGACTCTTAAGAACCTTGACTTTACCCATTCAAACCCTATAATGCTTCCGCTTTATAAAGGCATTTGATTTACTAAATCTTAAAAAAAATCACTCATGTCAGAAGATCTAAATTTCCTCCGCAATATTGGTATTTGTGCTCATATTGATGCTGGTAAAACAACTGTTACCGAACGTATCTTATTCTATACTGGTAAAAGCCATAAAATTGGTGAAGTTCACGAAGGTGAAGCCACCATGGACTGGATGGAACAAGAACAAGAACGTGGTATTACCATTACTTCGGCTTGTACCACTTGTTTCTGGACACCAATACACGGCGAAACCGAAAAACACCGTATCAACATTATCGATACTCCGGGACACGTAGATTTCACCATGGAAGTAGAACGCGCGCTTCGCGTGCTTGATGGCGCAGTGGTTGTTTTTGATGGCTCTCAAGGTGTTGAGCCTCAATCTGAGACTGTTTGGAGACAAGCTGATCGCTATGAAGTACCTCGAATGGCTTTTGTTAACAAAATGGACAAAACCGGTGGTGATTTTTACATGAGTTTAGATTCGATTCACGAAAGACTTAACAAAGACGCAGTTGCAATTCAACTTCCAATTGGAGAAGAAAACAACTTTAGTGGAGTTATTGATCTTCTAACTCAAAAAGCCTACACCTTTGATGGAAAAATGGGCGAAAATGTGATTGAAATTGAAGTTCCAGCTGACATGAAAGAAAAAGTTAAAGAATACCGCGCTATCCTAATCGAACGAATTTCCGAAACCGATGACGACCTTATGGAGAAATATTTAAGTGACGAAGAACCAACTCTCGTGGAACTCAAAAAAGCGCTTCGCAAAGCAACTATCTCCTTCCAATTAATTCCAGTTCTTTGTGGAACTGCTCTCCAAAACAAAGGAGCGCAGTTATTACTAGACGCTGTCTGTGATTTTCTTCCTTCACCAATGGATTTACCTCCTGTTAAAGGAACCAAGCCAAACTCCGAAGAAGAAGCCAGCCGCGAACTTACCGAAGACGCTCCATTCTCTGCTCTTGCCTTCAAAATCGCAACTGACCCTTACATTGGTAAACTTTGTTTCTTACGTGTGTATTCTGGAAAACTTGAATCTGGAAGTTACGTTTACAACTCCTCTACCGATCAAAAAGAACGAATCGGTCGTTTAGTTCAAATGCACTCCAACTCTCGTGAAGAAATCAAAGAAGTTAAAGCTGGTGACATTGTAGCGGCCGTTGGTCTGAAAAAAACCACTACTGGTAACACTCTTTGTGACGACAAGAATACAATCATTCTAGAGTCCATGGACTTCCCAGAACCAGTTATTGATATTGCGATTGAGCCTAAGACTAAGGCTGACCAAGAAAAAATGGGTATTGCCCTTCAAAAATTGGCTGAAGAAGATCCAACTTTCCGTGTTCACACTGATGACGAAACCGGTCAAACCATTATCGGTGGTATGGGAGAACTTCACTTAGATATTATTGTTGATCGCATGCGTCGTGAATTCAAAGTAGAAGCCAATGTTGGTCAACCACAAGTTGCCTACCGCGAAACTATTCAAAAAGAAGTTAAAGCCGAAGAAAAATATTCCAAACAAACTGGTGGTCGTGGTCAATATGGTCACGTTTTGATGAAAATCTCACCTAACGAACCTGGTAAAGGCTTCGAATTCGTTAACTCTATTGTTGGCGGAAAAATTCCAAAAGAGTTTATCAACCCCGTTCAAAAAGGTGTTGAACAAGCTATGACTCGCGGTATTGTCGCCGGATATCAAGTTGTTGATGTTAAGGTCGAACTTTACGATGGTTCTTACCATGATGTTGACTCCTCTGAAATGTCGTTTAAGACCGCTGGTTCTATCTGTTTCCGTGATGGGGCTCGCGCCGCTAACCCCGTTATTCTAGAACCAATCATGAAAGTTGAAGCCATTACCCCCGAAAATTATATGGGTGATGTAATGGGTGATCTAAACTCTCGCCGTGGTCAAATTCAAGAAATGGGAGATCGCGGACAAGCTAAATTCATCCGGGCTCTTGTTCCACTTTCTGAAATGTTTGGCTACGCTACTGACCTTCGCTCTATGACTCAAGGTCGAGCCAGTTACTCAATGGAGTTCGAACAATACGAAAAAGCACCTAAAAACGTTACTGAAAAAATTAAGGCTGATAAAGGGATTACCGCTTAAACATAACCACAATCCCCTTTTTAAAAACCACTAAAATATCACAAAATTGTCTTGCATCGTTTTCTTGATTCGAGTATAGTCTTCCCGCGTTTGCATTTCAGATGCAATCCATTCGCAAATTAAATAACCCTAACCTTTACCCGCAATGTCAGACACATTCCAACGTACAAAGCCTCACGTGAATGTTGGTACAATCGGTCACGTTGACCACGGTAAGACAACTCTTACTGCGGCCATGACTATTGTTGCTAACAAGAAATTCGGTGGGCTTAACAAAGCTGTAGCTTTCGATCAAATCGATAACGCTCCAGAAGAACGCGAACGTGGTATCACAATCGCAACCTCTCACCAAGAGTATGAGACTGAAAAACGTCACTACGCTCACGTTGATTGTCCAGGTCACGCCGACTATATCAAGAACATGATTACTGGGGCCGCCCAAATGGACGGTGCTATTTTAGTTTGTTCCGCTGCTGACGGCCCAATGCCACAAACCCGTGAACACATCTTGCTTGCTCGCCAAGTTATGGTGCCAGCTGTTGTCGTCTTCCTTAATAAAATGGATATGGCAGACGAAGAAATCGCTGAACTTTCCGAAATGGAAATTCGTGAACTACTTACTAAATATGGATTCCCAGGTGATGACACTCCAATTATCAAAGGATCCGCTCTTAAGGCCCTCGAAAACCCAGATGACGAAGCTGCAATTGCTCCAATCATCGAACTATTCGAAGCTCTTGATAATTTCATTCCAGAGCCAACTCGTGAATTAGACAAACCATTTCTTATGCCTGTTGAGGATGTTTTCTCAATTAAAGGTCGTGGAACTGTGGCTACTGGTCGTATTGAACAAGGTATTGTTAAAACTAGTGAAGAAGTTGAAATCATTGGAATCAAAGATACTCGAAAAGTTATTGTTACTGGTGTTGAAATGTTCAAGAAACTTCTTGATCAAGGTCAAGCTGGTGATAACGTTGGCCTACTACTACGTGGAATCGAGCGTGAAGAAATCGAACGTGGACAAGTTATTGCTAAACCAGGTTCAATTACTCCTCACACTAAATTCGACTCCGAGGTTTATGTTCTAGCCAAAGAAGAAGGTGGACGACACACTCCTTTCTTCAAGGGTTACAAACCTCAATTTTACATTCGAACAACCGACGTTACCGGTACTATCGAACTCCCTGACGGAGTAGAGATGGTTATGCCTGGTGATAATATCAAAATGGTTGTTTCTCTTGGATCACCTATCGCGCTTGACGAAGGTACTCGCTTCGCTATTCGTGAAGGAGGCCGCACTGTTGGTGCTGGTGTTGTAACCAAGATTCTTGAATAAGAGCTGAAGAAATAAATTTAAAAGCCCCTGCCGAAAGGTAGGGGTTTTTTGTTAGCGCCGAAAAACACTCTTAACTCGAGTTATCATCCTCCTGATAAGGCCATCTTTCCCGACTTCATTTAAAGTATTAATAGCTGATTCTCGTACCCCATAAATCTTTTCGGGATTTTGATGCTTATAGTAAATCGCGCGCACAAAATTACTCATCATACTCATCAAAACCACTCGTTTCTTCTCCTTATCAGTTTGCAAACCAGAATTAGCAGCAAATTCAGGTAAAACATCTTTTTCTAATCGATCTTTATTAGTTTCCGCCACTTCATCCAAAAGAACCATTAATCTCGATCGCAAAGGATCCTTTTTGTTAGTAACCCCCAAATTGTCCCAAGAATGAACATCATCAAAAGACTTCCCGCGTGGGGCAATAAAAGTATTATACTCCTCTACCAACCCTTCCTTAGGAACCCCAGCAATAAAAGATTTAAAAGCCCCCCGACATTGATTTAAAACAGTCTTTAAAATCTTATGATTAATCTCCTCAATCGTCTGCTTAACATCATCTCCAAACATCTGTATTTCTGGCTGTCCCTGTCCTCGTAAAATCTCATTTGCTTTATTAAATTTCTCTATTTCCATAGGATCCGCATTCGCCACATTTAAAGACGCCCCCCCTCCCCCTAAGCTCTGCGCAATTTGCTCTGGCGTATTTTTGATAAAATTTGTCACATCATGACTAGCCTGGGGCAAGCCCTGGATTTTTTTAATTGTTCGCCGATTGGGAAAAGAATCTACTACAGTTTTTGACCGCATAGGATTTCTTTGTTTTAAATCCTTATTATTATAAGGATTTTAACAGATTTGTCAAGCCTTCCTACTCCTTATACTTGACCTTCTTAAGGGTTTCCTATAAAAAGCTAGAGCAACAAAACGAAGAAGTTGCTTTTAACTTCTTCCTCGCCTACCTGTTAAACAGCTGGCGGGACATCTCAGCCTAATATCAACACTACTTACTGTAGCCGGCCGAGATGGGCGGCTATTTTTGTATCTCTAACCTCAAAAAAACATGCCTGCAGCCAAAAAAACCACTAAGAAGCCCACCACCAAAGCTAAATCTACGGCTAAAACTAAAGAAAAAGCAGCTAAAGACTCCAAAAAAGAGACTGCTATCGGAAAACAACGTATTCGTATCAAAATCAAAGCTTTTGATCACAAAGTTATTGACGACACTACTCGCCTTATTATAGAAACTGCCGAACGAACTGGAGCGGTTATTTCTGGGCCAATCCCTCTTCCAACTAAAATTGAGAAATTCACGGTTAATAAGTCTACTTTTGTACACAAAACTTCTCGCGAACAGTTTGAAATCCGCACTCACAAACGTTTACTCGACATCAATGAAAGCACTCCAAAAACTATCGAAGCCTTATCTGGACTCAGCCTTCCAGCTGGTGTGGATATTGAAATTAAGATGATTGCTGCTTAAAAAATCTCAAAAAAGCCCTTGACTTAAGGTTAAGGCCCCGTTATCTTAAGCGGGCTTTAAATCTGTTACTTTCCCTGTTGCCCAGGGAAGAGGGAGGAGGCCATCAGGTCAAAACCCTCGAGCATAAAGCTCATAACCTCTACCTATTATGTCTGGTATTCTCGGTCGAAAAATCGGTATGACCCGCATCATCCAAGATGATGGCTGTGTGATCCCTCTGACAGTGGTTGAGTGCACTCCTAATGTTGTCACTCAAGTAAAAACTGCTGAAAAAGATGGATATCCGGCGATAGTCCTCGGCTTTAATGCGTTGTCTAAACCTAAAAAGACCAAAAAATTTCACCACTCGCGTGAATTTAAGACCCTTGAAAACGAGGAAAATCCTATTAATAAAGGTGACGAAGTCAAAGTCGATATCTTTGAAGAAGGTGAATCAGTGAAAGTTACTGCCTTTTCCAAAGGTAAAGGTTTTGCTGGTGTAATTAAACGACACAATTTTTCCCGCGGCCCAGAAACTCATGGTTCACATCACCATCGTGAACCAGGATCAATTGGTATGTGTGCCAAACCAGCCCGCGTACTAAAAGGCAAAAAAATGCCTGGTCAAATGGGTAACAAACAAGTCACCCTCATTAATTCCACTATTGCCTATGTTGATTTAGAAAAAAATCTCCTAGGACTTAAAGGAACAGTCCCTGGTGGAAACGGAAACCTCGTTATTGTTAGAAAAAAATCTTAATTAAATTATGAAAGTCACTGTTTACTCACAAACCGGCGAAAAGAAAGGAGATATCACCTTAAACAAAGACATCTTCGGACACGAGGTAAACGAAGGTTTAATCCACCAAATGCTTGTTTTACAACAAGCTAACGCTCGAAGCCCAATCGCTCACACTAAGACTCGTGGCGAAATTCGTGGTGGTGGTCGCAAGCCTCATCGTCAAAAAGGAACTGGCCGTGCTCGTACTGGTTCTATTCGCACTCCTATACACCGTGGTGGTGGGACTGTCTTTGGGCCACGCAACACCCGCAATTTCACACTCATGATGCCAAAAAAACAACGCCGCAAAGCTCTTTTCTGTGCTCTTTCTAGTAAAGCAAATGACAAACAAATTTTAGTTCTAGATAAATACGAAACCAAAGAAGTTAAAACCAAAGCTTTCGCCGATATGATTGGTAAATTACCAGTTGAACGAAATGCGCTGGTTGTTCTTCCTGAGAAAAACGAAATTATGCAAAAATCAGCTCGCAACTTACCTAATGTAAAGACTGTTCTGGCTGGTTACCTTAATATTCAAGACCTTTTTAAATACAACTCTCTTATTTTCCTAAAAGACGCTCTTCCTAAGTTGGAAGAAACCTTTTTAAAAGCTTAAATAATGGATCTCTACCACGTTATCAAAAAACCAGTACTCAGTGAAAAGACTACTCGTGACGCTGCAGGTCGCTATACCTTCATTGTTCACAGCAAAGCTACTAAAATCGATGTTAAAAACGCCATCAAAGAACTCTACGGCGTAAAGGTAAAAAGTGTAAATGTCCGTCCTACTCCTTCTAAAGTTCGTTTAGTCGGACGAGGACGCAAAATCCAAAAACGTGATCGAGTTAAAAAAGCTACTATCACGCTTGAACCTGGTAAAACAATTGATATCTACAAATTTTCTAAAGTTAAATCTAAATAATTTCAAATGGCAGTACGCAAAGTTAAAGCTACAACTCCCGGCAGACGACAAATGAGTGTTTCCACCTTCGAAGAGGTGACTACCAACAAACCTCTAAAATCTCTCGTTAAATCAAAAAAACGAAGTTCTGGTCGTAATAGCCAAGGACGAATTACTGTTCGTCACCGAGGAGGAGGAGCTAAATCTCATTACCGCCAAATAGATTTTGATCGAACTAAGAATCTTAATATTGAAGGACGTGTAGCTACGATTGAATACGATCCTAATCGAAATGCTTATATTATGTTGGTTTTCTATAAAAACGGTGACAAGCGCTACCATATCGCTCCCGACAAAATCAAGGTTGATGATCGAATTTTAACTGCTCCTCAAACTAAGATTAAAACTGGTAATCGTCTTCACGTTGAAAACATCCCAGTTGGTTTCAGTATTTACAATATTGAATTAACACCTGGTAAAGGTGGTCAAATCGTTCGTTCTGCTGGAGCGTCCGCAAAACTTATTTCCCTGGAAAGCAAAATGGCTCAAGTCCAATTGCCTTCTGGAGAAGTGCGTCTTGTGCACAAACACGCTTTTGCCACTATTGGTTCTGTCAGTAATGCCGAATTTAGTAATATTAAAATCGGTAAAGCTGGTCGTAATCGTCATAAAGGTAAACGCCCTCAAGTCCGTGGTAAGGTTATGAATCCTTGTGATCACCCCCATGGAGGAGGAGAAGGAAGTAATCCAATTGGGTTAAAACATCCAAAAACTCCTTGGGGCCTACCAGCGCTTGGTGTTAAAACCAGAAAGCGTAAAAAAACCAATATGTATCGCCTTCGCGATCGTAAAGGCAGAAACCTTATTAAAAGCTAATTAAATATGTCTCGAAGTTCTAAAAAAGGTCCATACGTTGATCCGAAGCTGATCAAAAAAATCATGCTTCAAAACGAAAATAACCAAAAAAAGGTCATTAAGACCTGGGCTCGAGATAGTGTTATTGCTCCAGAATTTGTTGGGCACACTATTGCAGTCCACAATGGAAAACAACACATCCCTGTCTTTGTCACTGAACAAATGGTTGGTCATCGCCTCGGAGAATTCTCTCCAACTCGCAAATTCAGAAGTCACGGTGGTAGACTAGCTAAATAACTTACACTTAAATGATTGCACATCTAAGAAGAACTCGGATCTCTCCTAAAAAGCTAAGCCTCGTGGCGGCTATGATTCGTAAAAAATCTGTAAACGAGGCTCTCGAAATTCTTAAATTTACTCCAAAAAAAGCGGCTGCCACTCTATATAAAGTAGTGCAATCCGCCGGCAAAAATGCTGAAAACAATTTTAAACAAGATCCAACTTCTCTCGTAATTAAAGAAATTATTGTCACTCAAGGTCCAACTTACAAACGTTGGCAATCAGTCTCTCGTGGACGCGCTCATCCAATCTTAAAAAGAACTAGTCACGTTACTGTGAAAATCGAATCCTCCGGCAAAGTTGAAGAACCGAAAAAGAAAGTGGCCGCCAAAAAGGAAGAGCCCAAGACTGAGACCCCTAAAAAACCTACTGAACCTACTGAATCTAAAAAATCTTAATTTAATCACTCCCCTTCTCTATGGGACAAAAAGTTAATCCAAAAAGCTTACGCATCGGAATAATTCAAACGTGGGAATCGAACTGGTTCGCTGGGAAGCATCGTTATAAAAAACTTTTGCACCAAGATCTTAAGATTCGAACATTTATTAAAGAGTATTTCAAAGACGGACATATTTCTAAAGTAGAAATCTTACGTGACGCCAATAATACTAGCCTAATTCTTCACACTTCAAGACCAGGAGCAATTATTGGTCGACAAGGAGAAGGGATTGAAAAATTCCAGAAAACGCTTGAAAAGCGATTTAAACCACAACGTTTTAATGTCACTGTTAAAGAGATTAAAAATCCTGACCTTGATGCCTACCTTGTAGCTGAAAACATCGCTCGTCAATTAACCCGACGTGTTTCTTACCGTCGTGCTGTTAAAACTTCTATTCAAAGAGCAATTGAATCTGGGGCTAAAGGAATTAAAATTGGAATCAAAGGTCGTTTAAATGGTGTAGAAATTGCCCGCTCCGAAACCTTCACTGAAGGAAAAATTCCTCTACACACTTTGCGCGCTGACATTGATTATGGCTTTTTCCCGGCTTGGACCACTTACGGAACAATCGGTGTTAAAGTTTGGATATATAAAGGAGAAGTTTTCAATAAACTCTCTGAAATGGTCTCTGAATCTATTAAACCGGAAACTAAATAATTTTTTCCCATGCTTTTACCTAAAAAGATGAAATATCGGAAAACTTTCCGCCGACGAGGACAGTTCGGTGGCAAGACTAAAGGAAATGATCGCGTATGCTTTGGATCCTATGGATTAAAAGCAATGACCATGAGCGAAGTTACTTCTCGTCAAATCGAGGCCGCTCGTCGTTCTATGACTCGTTACATTAAACGTGGTGGAAAAATATGGATTCGCATATTCCCACACACTCCCGTTACTAGAAAAGGAGCCGAGGTTCCTATGGGATCTGGGAAAGGGACTGTTGATCACTACGCTTTCCGTGTAAAACCCGGCATGATTCTCTTTGAACTTGACGGTGTTCCTGAACCAGTTGCCCGTGAAGCCATGCGTTTAGCTGGCCACAAACTTCCTGTTAAAACGAAATTTGTTACTCAAGAAACTATCTAATTATGCTTCCTCTAGCTGACCTCAAAAAACTCAACTTAAAAGACCTCGGGGCTGAACTTAAAAAAGCTCGTCGAGAATGGCTTTCTACCAAACTTTCAGTCCAAATGAATCAAGATAAGAAATCTCATGTCATTACCCAAAACAAGCGTTATGTCGCTCAAATTCTAACTACAATGAATGCTCTACAAAAAGAGCAACCTCAAGAAAAATAACCTTTTAAATCATGCGTAGCAAAACCGGATTCGTAGTAACAGCTAAAGACAAAACCATTGTGGTTCGTGTTGATAGCTATCGAACTCATGCCAAATACAAAAAACGTTACCGTGTATCTAATAAGTTCCACGCACACGACCCAGAAAACACTCACAAAATTGGTGATAAAGTCACTATTTATGAATCTCGTCCTCTTTCTAAGTTAAAAAGATGGACCATCGTTAAGCCTTCTAATGAACCAACCCAATAAACCATGATTCAGACGCAAACACGCCTAAAAGTCGCTGACAACACCGGAGCCAAAGAGGTTATGTGTATCAAAGTCCTCGGTGGATCCAAACGTCGCTATGCTCGTATCGGAGACCTCATCGTTGTCTCTGTAAAAGAAGCTTCACCTAACGGAATTGTTAAGAAAAAATCCGTAGAACGAGCTGTTGTTGTCCGTCAACGAAAAGCAATGCAAAGAAAAGATGGCTCAAGTGTTCGTTTCGATGACAATGCCGTTGTAATTGTAAGTAAAGAGAATCAACCAAAAGGAACCCGTGTTTTTGGTCCAGTAGCTCGTGAGCTCCGTGACAAAGGATTCCAAAAAATTATTTCTTTAGCCCCTGACGTAATCTAACATGAAAGTTAAAACTGGAGATAAAATATTGGTAACAGCTGGAAAAAATCGCAATGCGACTGGTAAAGTCATGCGCACCTTTCAAAAAACTAAAAAAATTGTGGTTGAAAAAGTAAACATGCAAAAAAAGCACATCAAAAAAACTACTTCCCGAGCCGGAGAAATCATTACCTACGAAGCACCTATTCATGTCTCGAACGTAAAAGTACTTTGCCCACAATGCACTAAACCAACTCGTGTTGGTTACACCATTCTCAAGAATAAGAAAAAACAACGCATTTGTAAAAAATGCCAAGAATCTCTTGATAAAGCTCCTACCACTAGTAAAAAATCGTAAATAATTATGAAAACACTTTATAAAAAAGTTCTCCCAAATCTAAAGACTGATCTTGGGATCAAAAACGACCATGCCACTCCACAAATTACCAAAGTAAACATTAACGTGGGAATTGGTAGCTATGTTCGCCGAGGCGACAAAAATTACGATCAAGTAATCGAAAACATCTCTGCTTTAACTGGTCAAAAACCCGTTGTTACAAAATCTCGCTTAGCTGTTTCTAACTTTAAATTAAGAGAAGGAGACCCGGTTGGTGTAGTTGTAACCCTACGCGGAAAAAGAATGTATGAATTTTTAACTCGCTTAGTAGGTGTTGCTCTCCCTCGTATTAGAGACTTCCGTGGAATTTCTGCTAATGGCTTTGATGGCCACGGGAATTACACTCTTGGAATCAAAGAAGTTACTGTTTTCCCAGAAGTGAATCCCGATAATGTCACTCGTAATCACGGATTACAAATTACTATTAGCACTACTGCTAAAGACAATGTTTCCGCTTACAAATTATTAAAAAATCTTGGGTTCCCTTTTAAGAATCAACCTAAAGAAAGTCAATAACCTTATCTTTTATGGCTCGCAAAGCCCTCGTCGTCAAATGTGCTAGAAAGCAAAAGCAACACTTAAATGCTTTAAAAGCTGGAAAAAAACCTAAGCACCCTACGAGAATTTATAATCGCTGTGGTAACTGTGGAAGAATCGGCAGTTACATGAGACGCTTTGGCCTCTGCCGCATTTGCTTCCGCAAATTAGCTAGCAACGGCCTAGTAATGGGCGTTAGAAAATCCTCTTGGTAATAATCAACTCTAATTAATACAACATGAACACCGATCCCATCGCTGACATGCTCACTCGTCTAAGAAATGCTGACGCTGCTGGTCACAAAGAAGTACGCATGCCTTACTCCAAAATGAAGCACAATATGCTTCAAGTAATGGTTAAAAATGAATATTTAGACGAAGTAAACATCGACACTTCCGGAAAATTTCAAGAAATTCACGTAGTTCTTAAAAAACGTCCTCACCCATTAAATATCAAACGTGTATCTAAGCCTGGTCAACGAATTTATGTAAAAGCCAAAGAAGTCCCTACTGTTTTAAATGGCCTAGGGATGGCTATTCTTTCTACGCCTCAAGGAATTATCAGCAACAAAACCGCTAAAAGAAGTAAAGTCGGAGGCGAATTACTTTGCGAAATCTATTAACCTTAAATTTAATGTCTCGAGTCGGAAAACAACCTATTACTCTGCCAAGTGGCGTCACTGCTACTTATGAAAACGGCATCCTTACTATCAAGGGCTCTAAAGGAGAACTCCAAATGTCTCCAAACCCTGAAATGAAGATCATTATTGAAGAATCAATAATTACTGTTAAAAGGCCAGGTGATAGTCGTGAACACAAAAGTCTACACGGACTAACCCGCAGCCTAATATCTAACATGGCCACTGGTGTTTCCGAAGGATTCATCAAAAAACTAGAGGTTAATGGTGTGGGATATCGCTTTCAAATTCAAGGCAAAAAACTTAATTTAAGTTTAGGATATTCTCATCCAATTGAATACGAAATCCCTGAAGGAATCGAGCTCAAAACTGATGAAGAAAAGAAAAACATTCTTATTGTTTCTGGTATTGATAAACAACTTGTCGGACAAACTGCCGCTGAGATTCGCAGCTTCCGTAAACCTGAACCTTACAAAGGGAAAGGAGTTAAATACTTAGACGAACATATTCACCGTAAGGCCGGTAAGACTGCCGCTAAAACTGCTTAATAACTATTAAATCATGCAACGCAAAGAAATTCTCCGAAAAAGACGTCACCAAAAAATCCGCGCCAAATTAAGTGGCACTGCGGAAAGGCCTCGCTTGGTGGTTAATCGTAGCCTACGATCCACTTACGCTTCCCTGGTTGATGACGTTACTGGAAAAACCTTAATTACTGTCTCTGATCTTAAAAATACAAAAGGTTCTAAAATTGAACGTGCTAAAGCTGTTGGCGAAGAACTCGCCAAAAAAGCACTAGAAATGAAAATTAGTACCTGTGTGTTTGATAGAAATGGCTACAAATATCACGGACGCGTTCAAGCAATTGCTGACAGCGCTCGAGAAACTGGACTTAAGTTCTAAACTAACTAACCTACTATGGCAAAACCTCAAAGACGCAATCGCGGGCCACGGAAACAAGAGCCCAAAGAATATGATGAAGAAGTTATTCAACTTGATCGTGTAACTCGTGTTGTTAAAGGTGGACGAAGATTACGTTTCCGCGCCACTGTTGCTATTGGAAATCGAAAAGGAAAAGTTGGCGTCGGTGTTGCTAAGTCTAATGAAGTGGTTGGAGCTATTAAAAAAGCTGTTACCAAGGCGAAACAAAATCTTATTATCGTTCCAATTACCAAAGACGACACTATCCCCCACCGGATTCAAAGCAAATTCAAAGCTTCAAAAATCCTACTTATTCCCGCTGGTCCTGGTACCGGAATTATTGCTGGAGGTGCCACTCGTCGTATTATTGAACTTTCTGGTGTTAAAAACATTTTAAGTAAAACACTTGGTTCTCCTAATAAACTCAATAACTCCAAGGCTACTATCGAAGCTCTAAAAGCTCTTCGAGCCAGACCTGAAAATGAATTCAAAAAAGAAGACGAGAAAAAACCTGAAGCTAAAACTGAAGCACCTCCTGCTAAAAAGCCAGCATCAAAACCACCAATGCCACCAAAGCCGGCTCCTAAAAAATAATCTTACAACTAATTAATCATGAAACTTCACGAACTCAAACCAGCTCCGAAAAGCCGAAAAGCAAAAAAACGCGTTGGCCGTGGTAATGGTTCTGGACTCGGAACTTACTGTGGAAAAGGCATGAATGGTCAAACTGCTCGAGCTGGAGGACGTCGTCGTCCAGGTTTCGAAGGAGGGCAAACTCCTCTATACATGAGAATGCCTAAGTTAGGTGGTTTCAAAAATCCTTGCCGTAAAGAATATTTACCAGTAAATGTTAGTGTTCTAAACGATAATTTCAAAGCTAACGAAACCGTATCTCTTGAAACTCTAGCTGCTAAACGTATTATTCGTTCTACCAAAAGACCAGTGAAAATTTTGGGAGTTGGAGAACTTAAAATTGCCTTAACTATTCAAGTAGACAAGGTATCTAAAACAGCTGCCGAAAAAATCACCAAAGCTGGTGGTAAAATTGAGCAACCTGGCTCAAAAGCTGAAGCTTAAACCCTCCTCTTATGTTCAAATATATCGCCCAAATTTGGCACTCAAAAGATCTACGTAAAAAAATTCTTTTTACGCTCTTTATCTTAACTGTTTTCCGTTTACTTACTCATATTACGATTCCGGGAGTTGACTTAGATGCCCTACAAACTGTTTTTGAAAAAAATAAATTATTAGGAGCTTTTAGTTTACTAACTGGTGGAAGTGCCGAGAATTTCTCCATTGTTTTAATGGGTCTTTCTCCTTACATTAATGCTTCTATCATTATGCAACTTATGACGGTAATTTCACCAAGATTAGAAGCTATGTCCAAAGAAGGAGCTGATGGACGTCAAAAGATTAATCAAATCACGAGATGGCTTACCTTCCCGATTGCTTTCTTGCAATCATACGGAATGATCAGTTTGATCAATGCTTCCGCTCCAGTGCCAATTATTCAAGACATTGCTGACCCAAGTGTTATTCTTCCTATTATGATTACTGTTTCTGCGGGAACAGTTCTTCTGATGTGGCTTGGAGAATTAATCACGGAAAAAGGAATTGGAAATGGTATTTCTCTCCTTATTTTTGGAGGAATTATGGCCGGAGTTCCATCTATTCTCGGCTCTACTATGGCCTTGGCTGAACAAGACATCCAAAAACTTATTCCTTTTGTAGGAATGGTTCTACTTACTATTTTCTTTATAATTGTTGTTATTCTGGTGACCGAAGGACAGCGGCGAATCCCTATTACCTATGCTGGGCGGGGTAGATCAAATCGAGGCGAACAAGCTATGCTTCCTATGCGTGTTAACCAAGCTGGAATGATTCCTATCATCTTTGCGGTTTCCATGGTCACATTCCCATCTGTTATGGGACAATTCCTGGTCAACGCTGAATCTGCTTGGCTACAAGCTATTGGTGATTTCTTTATCACTTATTTCCAAAGCCAAAGTGCGCTTTATTTAGTTTTCTTCTTCCTTTTAATTATTGGATTTACCTACTTCTACGTATCTATTACTTTCAATCCCGAAAACGTGGCCGAAAGTATTCAAAAACGAGGTGGATTTATTCCTGGAATTAGACCTGGAAAAGAAACTGCTGAATATATTGCTAAAACATCCAGTTACTTAAACTTATGGGGAGGTGTTTTCTTAGCTTCTATTGCTATTGCGCCCATGCTTATTCAACAAGTAATGCAAGGGACTACTACCGGAAGCATTCCTCTTATCGTTAGTGGAGCTGGATTAATTATCGTGGTTGGGGTGGTACTTGACCTTATTCGTCAAGTAAATGCGCAGCTACTTTCTCACCACTACGATCGATTTAATTAAAAAATCATTAAACAAATTCCCTATGGATCTCGTCCTTTTTGGCCGCCAGGGTTCTGGTAAAGGCACGCAAGGAAAGTTTTTTACTGAACGTTACGGGCTTACACCTTTTGTAACTGGTGATGAACTACGCAAACTCGCCGCTCTAGACTCCGAATTAGGCCGGAAAATTAAATCCATTATCGAAGCTGGACACTTAGTCCCTAACGAGGTGGTGATGGAGATTATTGAAAACTTCATGAATAATTTAGAAGAAGGAAAATCTGTTTTATTTGATGGGATTCCTCGAAAAATGGAACAAGCAGAAAGCTTTAATGCTTTAATGAAAAAACTTAATCGTGAATTTAGCGGTGTACTAATTGAAATTGGTGAAAAGACTGCTATTTTCCGTCTTACTTCTCGTCGGATGTGTGCTAAATGTAAGGCTATTTACCCAGCCAAATACGACAAAGAATCCTGCGAAGAATGTGGTGGTGAACTAGAAACCCGCCAAGACGACGCTAACATGGATGCTATTCGGACTCGCTTGGATGCTTATGAAAACGAAACTGTTCCAGCCATTAATATGTACCGCGAAATGGATAAAATTATTGAAATTAATGGTGAACAAGACATTGAAGTTGTAAACCAAGATGCTTTTGCTGTTCTTGATCCTTTATTTGGAGTTTCTAACTAACTTTTATGGGAGCTCTTACCTTAAAAACACCAGCCGAAATCGAATCCATGCGTCAGGGAGGTAAAATTTTGGGATCAATCTTACGCGAACTTGGAACCCTAGTTGAACCTGGTGCTACTCCACTTGATGTTGAATACCGAGCCGCTGAATTATTTGAAAAATACCAAGTAACACCTGGTTTTAGCGGTTATAAAGGTTATCCAAATATTTGTTGTATTGCGGCTAATGATCATTTAGTACACGCCATTCCCACGGACAAACCTTTCCAAAAAGGCGATCTAGTAAAAATCGACTGTGGGTGCATTTTGGATGATCTTTATACTGATGCAGCCATTAGTGTTGTGGCTGGCGGCGAAGAAGCCGCTTCGGCTACAACCCGCAACCTAAGCGCCGCCACCAAAAAAGCTCTTAACCTCGCCATCCGCCTGGTCAAACCCGGCACAAAAGTCGGTGATTTAAGTCATATTATTCAAAAAACAGTCGAAAACGCTGGCTTTTCAGTTGTTCACGAACTTACGGGGCACGGTGTGGGTTATTCCCTCCACGAAGAACCAACCATTCTCAATTACGGCAAAAAAGGCACTGGCATTGCTCTTAAACCTGGTATGACCTTTGCGATTGAACCAATTGTGACCGCTGGTGAACGATTTATCCAAACCTTAGATGACCGCTGGACCATTGCCACCCGCGACGGATCCTGGGGTTGCCAGTGGGAACACACTGTTCTGGTAACAGAGAATGGACATGAAATTTTGACGGCTTAAAAGGCTACAAACTACTCAATTTACCAATTCACTTTATAAGGGGTTGACTTTTTCGCTATTTAACGTAAAATAATACTCCTTTGGCTCCTAACCAGGAACCATTCCCAAAGTGGAGAATGAGTTACCTGGTTGGTCCCAGGTCGCTTTGTTCCTTCACACTACAACGAGAATACAGTGCCTATTGTATTGCTCCTTCTCGGCTGGTGGCTTCTCAAACCCTACGACATGATCTACCTGAAGATGATCATCTTGTTCGTATTCATCGGCAAATGCGGCGTCTTCGCCTACTACCTGGACCACTACAAGAGCCGCCGCTGGCTGGTCATGCCCGTGATCATCATGCAAACCATCTGCTTCGGGGTCCACGTGTGGGCGCCCCTCGCAGCCATCAACGGCTACTTCCTCACGGAGGTCCTGCCGGAGATCGTCCAGTGGCTAGTGCGCTAAAAACGCTGAAAGAACAAAGCGATTCACGCTCCCCGACACCGTCGGGGGGCTTCGCTTATTTAGTTTTTTATAGTAAAGTACTCGCATGAAACACCTCCCAAAAAATTCCAAAAAACCAGCCCTCACCATTATTGAGCTCATTGTGGCCATGTCACTTTTTGCCATTCTCGCCACTATGGGGGTTATTTTGCTAAGCAATGTTTCCAAAATGAGCCGTGAAGCCGAAATGGAGGAATACCTTTTCACCGAAACTCAAGCTGTTATCGAACGAATTTCCAAAACAATCCAAGATTCTGCCATTGATTACGAGGAGTATAATAGTCGTTTATTAGAACAAACCATCGATCCTTCGATTGATTCTTACGCCGGAAATTCCACTTATGGGGACAACTATGGTTCCTATCACGCTAAATTTTTTAGTGGTACCAGTGAAATTGGTATCAACCCCTCTAGTGCTAGTGAGACTGATGCCGAAGCCAATGCTTTCTGTGGAGGCACACTTACCTGTTCTGACACCATTGATTATCACGAAACCACTGAACTTTATTTAATTGATAAAACTGGTACCGAACGCACCTTTTTTGTAACTGAAGACGATTCAGATGGAAACAAAGCTATTGCCATGGTGATAATGGAAGGAACCGATACTGATGCCAATGGTTTAATAGATACCTGGGCATGTGCCACTGAACCTATTTTTACTTGTACCGGAGTAGACAACCACCCTCTGGCCACTGATCGTAACGATCTCAATCGAGATAATGATGATTTTGTACCTCTCACTCCTTCTAACATCAACATCGAAGAACTTTACTTTTACATCTCCCCTCTCGAAGACCCTTACAAGGGCTTTGCCGAAGACAGTTCCGCTGTAATTGAAAGTGTTCAGGTTCAACCCAAGGTTACAATTATGATCAAAGCTACTTATGTAGCTGACAATGTTCTAGGAGAAACCCCAGAAGTAACCCTTCAAACCACCATTGGAACTGGTGTTTATAACAAAACATCAACCGCTAACTCTGACTAAAGTTTCAAAATCTTTTGACAAAAACCCCGCCCAAACCTATTAGGGCTTCTTGACACACCCCTTAAAAAAACTTTGGAAAAAACCTTGCTTCCCCTAAACCTATCCTGTAGAATCCTATAGCTTTAACAGGAGTCTATGGCTAAACAAGTAATTCAAATTGACGGAATCGTAAATGAATGTTTACCAAATACGACCTTCCGCGTGCGGCTCAATGATCCTAATTATCCTAGTGATCACACTGTCCTTTGTCACCTTTCCGGAAAAATGCGCATTCACTACATTCGCATCATCCCTGGTGACCACGTCACAATTGAATTAACTCCTTACGACCTTACTAAAGGACGTATCGTTTACCGCCACAAAGGCGCTCCTAAAAGAAAAACTGAGGAGGAAATCAAAGCTGAGGCTGAAGCTACTACTGAGGAAGGAGCTACTACTGAAACTGAAGCTACTTCCGAAGCTACTTCCGAAGATGCTTCCGAAGAATCCTCCGAAACCTCTCAAGAATCTTAAACCCTAAAATGATATGAAAGTTCGCGCTTCCGTTAAAAAGATCTGTCCAAAATGCCAAATCGTTACTAGAAAACGCGTGGTTCGTGTCATTTGTCCGTCTAAGAAAAAACATAAACAACGACAAGGCTAACCCTTATTTACTATGATTCGTATTGCTGGAGTCACACTCCCCGCCACTAAACGTGTAGAAATCGGCCTCACCTATATTTATGGGATTGGTCGTTCTCTTAGTCGTAAAATCCTTAATGACCTAAATATCAATTTCGATACTAAGGTTAAGGATTTAAATGAGTCTGAAGAGAAAAAACTAAGAGATGCCATTGAAAAGATTCCTAACGAAGGCGATCTTCGTCGCAAAAAAACCTTAGACATCAAACGTCTTCAAGACATTGGTTCTTATCGAGGCTTTCGTCATCGTCGAAGACTCCCTTCCCGAGGACAAAAAACTCAAACTAATGCTCGCACTCTCCGTGGCAAGAAAAAAGTCGGAGTTGGTAGCGGTAAACGTAAAGACCTCAAAAAATAACCCTTAATTTTAATCATGGCCGACAAGAAAAAAACCATTAAGAAAAAAGTTAGCCGCAAACGCCGTAATATTCCTGAAGGACGCGTCAACATCCACGCTGGATCTAATAACACTATTGTTACTGTTGCTGGTCCTAACGGTGATGTTGTTGCTTGGAGTTCTTCTGGCTCTAGCGGGTTTAAGGGAACTAAAAAATCAACTCCTTACGCCGCCCAAATTGCCGCTGAAAATGCCGCTGAAAAAGCAAAGGCTTACGGCATGGAACGTGTTCACGTTTGCGTAAAAGGAATTGGTAACGGAAGAGAGCAAGCTATCCGCGGACTTATCGCTGGTGGACTTGAAATTCTTTCTATTAGCGATGTTACACCTCTCCCACACAATGGCTGCCGAAAACGCCGCCCTCGAAGAGTTTAATTAACCTTATATCTAATATGTCTCGTTATATTGGCCCTCGGGCCCGACACTGCCGCCGATTTGGAACCAATATTTACGGCTCCGATAAATTCGACAAAATTCTAGGAAAACGTAATTATCCTCCTGGAATGCACGGTCAAGGCCGCTTTAAGAAAAAATCTGAATACGCCAAACAACTTGATGCTAAACAAATGGCTCGCTTTATGTTTGGAGTAAACGAAAAACAATTTCGACGTTATTATTCCAAAGCTGATCGTTCCCCAGAAGTAACTGGTGAACAATTACTTCGCCTACTAGAAATCCGTTTAGATAATTTACTTTTCCGCGCTGGATTTGGAATCACTCGCGCTCAATGCCGACAAATGGCAAGTCACGGACTTATTAATGTAAATGGCACCCGCGTGACTGTTCCTTCAATTCAAGTTCGCATTGGCGACAAAATTGAAATTCGCAAAAGAAGCGCTAATAGCCCACTTTTTGCTGATCTAAAAGGTGGAAAAACTAAAATTAAACCGCCTTCTTGGCTTAAGGTTGAAGCTAAAACCCTAACCATAGAAGTTTTATCTATCCCTGCCAAAGATGAGCTAGAACAAAGCATCGATAGTCAGCTCATCGTTGAATTCTATTCTAAGTAACCCTTTAAAAATGCATATCATCCAGGAAGAAATCGGTCTCCCTAAGATTGTACCTAAGGTACTAGGAGACAATCATGTTATCTTCACTATTGCACCACTTCCTCCAGGGTACGGAATGACTCTTGGTAACGCTCTTCGCCGCGTACTTTTGTCTTCACTGCCTGGGGCTGCTATTTCTGGAGTGAAAATCAAAGGAGTTTCACACGAATACAGCACTCTAAAAGGGGTTAAAGACAGTGTTCTCGACATTATCCTTAATCTCAAACAAGTAGAATTAAAGAAAGAAACTAAAGAAAAAAGCACCATTAAGCTTAAAAAATCTGGTCCTGGTGATGTTTTTGCTAAAGATTTTGATTGCTCAAGTGATGTTACTGTTCTCAATCCTGATCTTTACATTACTAGCTTAGACAACAAGTCAGCTTCTATTGAAATGGAACTTTACGTGGATAAAGGAGTTGGATATTTACCGACTCAACTGCAAAAAAATGACGAAGCTGGACTTATTCAGGTTGATGCTAACTTTTCTCCGCTCAAACGTATTCGTTACGACACCGAATATACTCGTGTTGGTCAAATGACTAACCTCGATAAGCTCACTATGGAATTGCAAACTAACGGTGCAATTACTCCTGAAGATGCGCTTAAATTCTCAGCTAATATCTTAAAATCCTACTATGGATTATTTGATATGGATGAGATCCCAGTAGAGAGTGATTTCATCTCTGATTACAACAAGATTGTAGCCAAGGCTTCCGAAGAAGAAGCTAGCACTCCAGCTCAAGAATCTTACACTCCAATTGAAATTCTTGGACTTTCCCCACGTACTTTAAATTCACTTATTAACGGCGGCATTGGTTCAATTGAACAACTTGTTAAATGCAATGAAGCCAAACTCAGCAACCTTCGAGGATTCGGTAAAAAAGCTCTTAATGAAGTAGCCGATGCTTTGGACGGTCGTGACTTAACCCTATCTGGTGACGAAGACGGTTCTGAACCAGCTGAATAATCTTAATTAATATTACTCAAAATGAGACATCGCTCTAAAAGACGTTCCTTCGGACGACAAACAGACCACCAAAAAGCTATGCTTAAAAATCTGGTGACTTCAATCCTTCTTTACGAAAAGATTAAAACCACCGAAGCCAAAGCTAAAGAAGTGGCTCCTTATGTTGAAAAACTTATTACTATCGCTAAAGCTGGTGAATCTGGCAAAAAGCCTAAGGTCAATGTTATTCGCGCTCTAAAAGCAGCTACTTATGATGAGAATGCTTCTCGAAAACTGCTCGAAGAGATTGCCAAACGTTACACTGATCGCAACTCTGGCTTTACTCGTATTACTCACTTAGGACCGCGCGCTGGAGATGCTGCTCCCATGGTCCAAATTGAACTTGTCTAACCTAAAATTCTTATCCAATGAAATTAACGACTGCTGCTAAACATAAAGACTTTACTCCAAAATGGTATCTCATTGATGCCGAAAAAATGGTACTTGGAAAACTAGCTACCGAGGTTGCCAACATTCTTCGTGGCAAAAACAAAGCTGTTTTTAGCCGCCATGTTGACTGTGGTGATCACGTAGTTATTATCAACGCTGAAAAAATAGTCCTAACAGGATCAAAACTCGATCAAAAAATGTACCGCAGCCACAGTGGATATCTTGGGAATCTCAAGGAAACTCCTGCTAAAGAAGTTCTCAAAAAGAAACCTACTAAAATTATAGAAAAAGCAGTGTACGGAATGCTTCCCAAAAACAAGCTCCGCAAACTTTTCATGAATAAACTTTATCTTTACGCCGGTCCAGAACACAAACACGCCGGTCAAAATCCTGAACCATATAAAATCTAATTTTCATGCCTAAAACTGAAGAAACTGTTGAAGCCAAAGGTCCTACCTTTAACGGCAAATACCACTACGCTAGCGGTAAACGCAAAACATCAATTGCGCGTGTTCGTTTATACGAAAAAGGACAAGGACGCATTGTAATTAACGGCAAACCTTTCAAAAAATATTTAACTGTTAAAGAGACTTACGGCATTGTTCAGTCCCCGCTTAATATTACTAGCCATCTAAAAACCTTTGATATCTCAGTAATTGTAATAGGTGGCGGAATGCACTCCCAATCCGAAGCTGTTCGTCATGGAATTGCTAAAGCTTTGGTTGAATTTGACCCTGAATTACGCGGAACACTTAAAAAAGCTGGTTTTCTTACTCGCGACTCACGTATTAAAGAACGTAAAAAATACGGTCTCAAACGAGCTCGAAGAGCGCCACAGTTTAGTAAGCGTTAGAGTACAGGTTTATTCACTATAAACTTCCCCTGTTTCTTCATCGTATTTTACGTATCCATTTATTCCCTGGGTATCTTGAATATCGTACCATTCTCCTCCTTGTGGAGCATACTCACGCCAATAGTAATAATCTGAATATTCAGGTTTTCTTTGTTCAATAAGTCCCAATGATTGCGCACTTACTGAGTCCCAAGGGAAAGTTGTCGCACTAACATCACAAAGGGGCTCTGTCAAAGCCTGTAACCGGCCAGTCTCAGGATCAATTCTTACCTTATAAATGTCACCAATTTCTTGCACATTAAATTCAAGTTGTAATTCTTCTAATCTAGCCTGCTTGTCATCCGAAAACTCCGTTCCCTGCGCCAAAGATTCTTTGCGCTCTGTTCTTAACTGCAGTAATTCCTCTTTTTTCTCTCGCCACCAATAAACATAAGGAAGATTTATATAGCGGTTCACAGCCACTCCATGCCCAAAGGGGGTAATGTAAAGAACTTGCAAATTCTCCGGAGCATTCATAATCTCAAAATAATCTTCCTCTAGTTCCAATTTTTGCCCCATAACGCCGGCCCCACTCCAAGTTAAATTACTATAATCACTTTCATCATAACGATCCAGCCCATTAATAATTCGATAACAACGCGCCACAGCTGTCATTTGCTGAATTTCAGATAAATTGAAACTCCTAGATCCCTTCAAAGCTTCTTTGTAATAAACCAAAGCCCGATCTAAATCAACTTCATTAGCTGGAGAGGCAGTATCAAATAATTGTGCAACATAAAGCATGCTTAACCCAGCCATTTCATTCTCTAATTCAAAATATAATTCTGGATCACCATTATCCATGATTTCTCGATATCGCCCTCTGTATATTGGCGAATTCTCATACCTTTTCAAAACTTCTTCTCTAAGATCAGGATCATCCGGAACCAACCATTTACCCAACGTTTCTCGCCTAACTTCTGGAGTACTCCATTCCTCCCGACATTTTTCTTTAACATCCTGCTCCATCAATACCCATTCCTCCACTTTTGAAGTTTCTTGCCCCTCCTCAAGAGTAGCCAAATATTTATCTGTTTCTTCAACGGTCATAAAATACCAAACAACATTTGAACGAGCGTCAATTATTTTACTTCGAATGCGAGCTACATCTTCCTCATCCATCCCCTCTAATTGCGCCTCTAAATCATCAAAAAACTGAATCGCCCTTTCTACTATAACTTTTCGTTCCCTTTCATTAGATGGAACAATTGAATCTAAATTATGATATCTCCTTCTTGACCCTGGGAAATAAGCCCTCTCTAAATAACGTTCAAACATATCTAAATACATATCCGGAGTAGTAAAAAACTCACTCCCACTATGTACTGCAGTCCCTTCTAACGCCCTTTGAATAGCTTTTTGCCACTCTCCATCTACATCCACTCGACTCTTCCCCAAATCCCTATTCCACTCCCATAAAGTCGCTCGTCGATAATGAGCATAAGCTAAGCTAATTTCTGGGGGGGTATCAAATAAACCTTCCCCATCATCTTCACAAACTGTTTCTAGTAATTCAATTCCTTGGTTTAATAATCTATTCGCTAACTCTGGATTTTGTTCCCGAATATCTTCATGCAATAAACTATTCGCCAAATCTATATAAATCCGACCACGAATTTGTGGATTCATGTCCATTCCTCGAGTCTGCAAAAATTTCACAAAATATTCTCGATTTCTAATTCTGATACCTGGTCCATGTGGTTGCTCGCCAGCTACTCCATACTTGTGCTCACCTAATAAAAGTATATAAAATTCTACATCTGAAAAACCAAAATTATTCCCTCTTTCCGCAAGTATATCCATTTCATCAATATCTCTAACCTTATAAGCAGTACTATTATCTATATACAACTCACCTGTTGAACCTTTATTATCTTTGTCCCCATACAATTTCACTGCCTCGCCCTGTGCTTGCAAAACTTCATCTATTAAGTCTCTTTCGCCCTGTGGAAGATTTTCAAAATAAACTCCAACCAAAATATTTTCCGACTCATAGCGTACTAAAGCTCTGCCCACCTTTTCTATTTCATTAAAAACTTCATCCGCCTCGCAAGCAAACTGGTAACGATCTCTAAGCGACTCATCAATTTGACCAGAGGTCCGCCAGCCTTCTAAATCACTAAAAAGGTTTGTAAAAGCACCCGCATAACCACTTGTTGGATACCTTCCAATATCTTGAATTTTCTTATAGGCTCTAAAAACCTTTTTACGGTCTCCACTTTCTAACATATTTTGCAAAGACTGTAGTTGCAAATTCATCAGCTTTTTCTCATCAAACCAATCTAAATCATCAATTGCATAATAATAATATCCATAATGATCAAAAAGTCTCTCTGCCCCCCCTGAAAACTGCTCCAAATAATTCACATAAGTTCGAAAAACTCCCTCATCAAATCCCTCCCTTAAAGTTTTTTCATAAGCAATACATTGCGCTTCATCAGGTTGACGTTGCGGCTTTGGGGCATAACCCAAACGCCTCAATTCTTTTTTTTGCATCGGAACTGTATAACCAACGTGTAAGGCACTTGTTAATGAATCTAAGATCTCCTGATCAGCACCGGCTGCTAATTGATCCTCAATAATTTCTATTAACATTTCTTTCTTTGCCTGAGGCTCCAATGACAAAAACTCCTGATCTTCCAGGTTAACATCCAGAGCCTCCGACACTTCAACCGGACGCAGGGCTCCTGGCCGAGGCGGCTTAGGTCGAGGAGGCTTGGGTTTATTCTGAAAAATAAAAGAATGGGGAGAATTGTGAGAAAACATAATTTATTTTTATTTCTATCTTAATATTATAACATAAAAAACCAATCGAGTAAATATGCTATTGACGACTTACTAAATAACTAGCTAAAATACTCTCCTACCTTAACCACCCCACCAAATGTTAGGATTAGACTTAGGGCAAAAAGCCCATGAATTAGCTGACAAAAGTCGTCAGGCTATTACTAATGTCCACACTGTTGCCCACGGGGCCAAAGAATTTGCTAGTGATTCTTGGTCAACTATGGCAATGGCCACAAAATTTGACGAGATTCCAGATAACGCCCGCATGTTAGTCAATGGATTAACTCCGTCAAACAAAGAAGCGACCCGCATTCAAGCTGGCAAACTAGCGTACCAAGTTTTAAAAGACGCTGGCATTCAACTTTCCAGTCAAGAACCACCCATGGGCGCTGATTTTGACCCGCATAGTTTTGACATCAAAGTCACGTTTTACTTCCCAGATGTTGCCGATGGGATTGTTGTTATGAGTGACCAAGCTAAGGAGCCAGATTTCGAAACACTGCAAAGCATCCACGATCAACTTGAGGACCAATATCCATCCTGGGGAGTAGAGCCTATTAAAGGAGGAGTCGTCATGCATGTTGATCGCGCTGATGTTGGCTTTAGAGAACTTTTTAAGGGACGAATAGATCGCGCTCTAAGGCCTATGTGTGGTTACGACATGTAAAAGGTTCCCTTCCTGGTCGCTTCCCGGTAAAATACAGGCATGCGTTTTGATGTACTAACCATTTTCCCATCTTTTTTCGAAGAAAACCCTTATTTTAAGTACAGCATCTTAGGAGAAGCTACCAAAAAGGGCCAAATTGAGGTGCACACACACGATATTCGCGAATATTCCGAGGATAAGCACAAAAAAGTAGATGATACGCCTTATGGGGGCGGCGCCGGGATGGTTATGACTTGCCAGCCGCTTTTCGCCGCCATTAAAAGTGTAAAAAAAGAAAATCCAAAGGCCCCGGTCGTGTTCTTAACTCCGCAGGGTGAAACTTGGACTCAACCGCACGCCGAAGAATTCGCCACAAAACATGAACAAACTGGCTTAATCCTGCTTTGCGGTCGTTACGAAGGCATTGATCAACGCGTTCGCGATGCTTTAGTAGATATTGAAATTTCCATTGGCGATTATGTTTTAACAGGAGGAGAATTAGCAGTCATGACTTTAATAGATTCCATCACTCGCCTTATTCCAGGCGTTCTTGGCAACGAAAATTCACCCGAAGAAGATTCTTTTTGCGTTAAATTTGATCGCAAAAAAGAATACCCTCACTATACAAAACCCGAAGAATTCCAAGGAATAAAGGTTCCAGATGTTCTTCTTTCTGGGCACCATGCCAATATTGAAGCCTGGCGCCACGACAATTTAAAGTAATCCCCAAAATTTAACCCTCCAACATGAATTTTTTCTTCTATGAAATCCTTGAACTAATTCTTTTTCTTGGATTCTGGGCTAGCTTTGGCTATTTAATCTATCTTTTCTTTGCCAAACGCAACCAAATCACTGATTCTGAACTCAAAAAAGTTACTTTCCCTAAAAAAATGGGCTGGACTATTGGAATCGCAATTTTGGCTTATAATGTTTTCCTTTATGAAACAATGCAAGCCAGTGGCGCTATCCCCGGTGTTGGTTGGGGTCTTTTTATAGTCGCTATTATTGGTGGTTTACTCCTCTCCTTCCCAGCTAAAAAACGTACTCCCCTAGTTTATTTTTTAGCGGTACTAAGCAGCGTATCTGCTTTAATTGGGGTTCTTCATGCAAGTGCCTTTATCCAGTCTTTTAACCTCGTGGTAACTCAATTAAGTTTCTATAGTTTGCTGTTTTTATATGTTCTTCCTGGAATTCAATGGGAAGGACTTTGGATTTTAAAAGCTATTTGGCACAGTATTCTCCAAGCCGTCAGACATGTTCTCGTTCTTTTTAAGTTATCTTTTAAACTCAAAAACGCCCCCAGTAACAAAATTATTCGTACTTTAAAAACTGTATTTTTAACCTTACTTTTACTTTTACTTTTCGCTTCTCTTCTCTCTCAAGCTGATCCTATTTTTGACCAATTAATTTCCGAAATCAAAGAAGAAGCCGCTGCCCGTACGTTTTTATCACTCCTTCTTGCTGCAGGCTTACTTTTTGGCTTAAGTTTACAAATCAAGCCTTCCAAAAAAACCACTGAATTCAAATTATTCAATTTTTATGACGTGGTCATTCCTATCATAGCTATTGAACTACTCTTTTTATTCTTTCTATTCATTCAAGGAAAATATCTTTTTGGATCACACGAAGCCATCGCCAATTTTGACTTAACCTATTCTGAATACGTTCGCAAAGGATTCACTGAACTTCTTACTACCACCTTCCTAGGAGGAATAATCGCCTATTTAGTAATTCTCAAAACCAAAACCACCAAAACCCTTAATCGTTCTAAATTCCTTCGTGGCCTAAACGTTATTTTGGTAATTGAATTAATGGCTTTGCTAAGCTCAGCTCTAAAACGAGACCTCCTTTATGTTGAAGTTTACGGACTAACGCGTGTCCGTTTAATTGGTGGCATTTTCTTAGCCTGGCTAGCCGCTACCCTAATCATGCTATTAATCACTAACATTAATAAACGATTACAGGAAAAACATTTATTCCTAGGAGTATTTGTAATCAGCATTGCTACTTTCTTGTGCCTGAACACGTTTAATATGGACCTAAAAATTGCCACTACGGAACCACCAGAAGGGCAACATTTAGACTATTTTTATCTCACCAGCTTATCTGTTGATGCCGCTCCCGGTTGGGAAACAGTAATTCAAGATATGAACACTCAATTCGATACCTTAGTTAATCAACAAACTCTAACCGACGAACAAAAAACTCTACTTACAGAACTTAAATTAGGCCTCACTAACATTCAAGAAAAACGTATTACACTCGAAGACAAATTCGGTGATTTAAAAACTTTTGAAGCCAAATTTGAGACCAAAGAAGACGAAAATTCCGAAGAAGAATATGACTACTACTATTATGATGATCGAACCACTTACAACGAATGGCAACAAGATCGACTAAAAGCCAGACGTCACTGGGTAAATTGGAATTGGGGAGAACAAAAAAACTTCCAATACATGGAAAATAATAGTGCCCTCTTTACAGACCAAGTAGATTGCTTATTAACTTCAATCGAAAACTATCAAATTGACTACTTAGTAGATCTTCAAGACGAAACATGGGAACGCATGTATGATTATGAATATCCATTTATTTCCGACCAGCATTCCTATTACGAGGACTTAAACAGCACTATAATGAGTGCTTTTTATGAAGAAGAAATTGATTGGGACAACGAGGAAGGCCCTTACGGAAAAGGTTATCTTGACCTCAATAACTTAACTTCTGAACAAGCCGCTGCCCTATCGGAACTCCAAGCCATCCGCCAAGCGCAATCCTGTTCAAGCTAAAATAATCTCCCTCCTTAATGCACCGTAAAACCGAACAACAACTTTACCGCCGCTTCAAAACCCGAGGTAACGGTCTTTCGGAATCCGAAGCTAAAAAACTTTTAAAAGAACATGGGCCTAATACTTTTATTACTAAAAAGAAAAAGCCTCTAATTGTTTCGTTCTTAGAAGAATTCACGGATTTAATGGTTATTATTCTTGTTATTGCCGCTTTAATTGCGGGCATTGCTGGTGAAACCGCCGATGCTGCGGTAATTCTATTTATTGTTATTCTAAACGCCACTATTGGCTTCTTTCAAAAATACAAAGCCGAAAAAGCTCTCGAAGCCCTCAAAAACATGTTGGCTCCGCACGCCAAAGTTATTCGTGATGGCGAAACTCTAGAAATTCCAGCCGCCAACTTAGTTCCTGGAGACATCATTATATTAGCAGAGGGAGATTCTATCCCCGCTGACTCCAGGCTACTTGAAGCCAGCGAACTTTATATCGACGAGTCCTCCCTCACCGGCGAATCTGTCCCGGTGCTCAAAACCACCGAACCCATAAACAAAAAAGAACTCCACTTAGATGAACACGAAAATATTGCTTTTATGGGGACAGCCGTTACTCACGGAAACGGTAAAGCCCTGGTTATCCGTACCGGAGAAGCAACTGAATTTGGTAAAATTGCCAACCTTACCCGTACCACCCAAAAAGATAAAAGTCCTCTTCAAAAAGAACTCAATAAAATCGGTATTTTTGTAGGAAAAGTAACGCTTATTATTTCTGGATTTCTTCTGTTAGCTGGCTGGATTTGGCAAGAAAAACCTTTTGCCGAAACATTCCTATTTGCGACTTCTGTGGCTGTTGCCGCAGTACCAGAAGGACTCCCAGCTACCATTACCATTGCCTTAGCCATCGGCGTTCAACGCCTGGCTAAAAAGCGTTCCATAATGAAAAAACTTTCCTCCGTCGAAACCTTGGGTTCCACCAGCGTTATCTGTTCTGATAAAACCGGGACTCTAACGCGTAACGAAATGACGGTAGTAGAAATTTTAACTGACAACCACATCTTCCCCGTCACCGGGAAAGGCTACGAACCAAAAGGGAAATGGGAAACCAACAGGCCAGATTCAGAAATCCAAAAACTCTGTGAAGTAGCTTGTTTATGTAACAACGCCAAACTATCCCGCACCCGCAAATCCTGGCGCATAATTGGTGATCCAACCGAAGGCTGCTTATTAGTTGCTGCATCAAAAACCGCTTTTAAACCAAAAACAATTCTCAAACAATTCAAACGCCTTCATGAACTCCCTTTTGATTCGACCCGCAAAATGATGACCACTATTGACCAAAATCGAGCCACCAAAGAAATTCATGCCCACTTAAAAGGAGCCCCAGACGAAGTTTTAAAAATATGTACTCACATTTACGAAAGCGGTCGGCGCCTTAAACTAACTCCAAAAAAACGCAAAGCCATCCTCGAAAAAAACAAACAAATGGCCGAGAAAGCCCTCCGAGTCCTCGCCTTTGCCGAACGTCCTTTAGATGGCCACGGCATCCCGCGTGGGAAAAAACAATACTCCAAAGCTTTGGTAGAAAAAGGCATGACCTTTATCGGTTTAACCGGCATGATCGATCCCGCCCGCAAAGAAGTCTACGCCGCCGTCGAAATGGCCAAAAAAGCTGGCATTGAAATGTACATGATCACTGGTGATTACGGCATTACCGCCGCCGCCATTGCCAAAGAAATCGGCATGACTGGCCCAAACCCCTTAATAGTCGCCGGCGCCGAACTGCACCGCATGACCGACAAAAAACTAGAAAGACTTTTCCGCAAACACGAAGGCAATATTGTGTTTGCTCGCGTAAGTCCCGAACACAAACTCAAGATCATCAAAGCCCTTAAGAGGCGCGGTGAAATCGTCGCCATGACCGGTGATGGTGTTAACGACGCCCCTGCCCTTAAACGCGCTGATATTGGCGTGGCTATGGGTATCACGGGCACTGATGTATCCAAAGAGGCCGCGGATATGATTCTCACCGACGACAGCTTTGGCACCATTGTAAAAGCCGTACGCGAAGGTCGTACTATTTACGAAAATCTCAAAAAATTCGTTTTCTATATTTTCTCCTGTAATATCGGTGAATTAGTGACTGTTTTTACCGCTATTTTGCTTGGGATTCCCGCCCCACTCACCGCTATTTTAATTCTCGCCGTAGACCTTGGCACCGATGTTTTACCAGCTATTGCCCTGGGCGTAGATCCCCCAGAGCCCGGCATTATGGATAAACCTCCTCGTCCCCGCAAAGAACACCTCATGCGTCGCGGTTTTGTGCTCCACTTTGTCTATCTTGGCCTCGCTATTGGTACTATTGTTACCACCGCCTATTTCTGGATGCTACACCGTTATGACTGGACTTGGGGAAGCACCCTTTCCGCAGACAACCTCACTTATCTCAAAGCTTCTACCGCGGCCTTTGCCATCCTCGTTATGATCCAAATGGTTAATGCTTTTAATTCTCGCAGCCTCAAACAATCCATTTTTAAACTTGGTTTTTTCACTAACCGCTGGCTTCTTGGTGCCATCTCAATCTCACTTATTACACTCGTGCTATTTGTTGAACTCCCCTTCTTCCAAGACTTCCTTCACACTACTCATTTAACAATAGTTGAATGGCTTGTCCTCGCTGCCTTTTCCCTTTCAATTTTAATTCTTGAAGAATGTCGCAAACTGATCCTAAATACATCCGAATCAAAGTAATTCCCAAAAGCCCTAAATCTGAATTAGTTGATGAAATGGCTGACGGAACCCTCAAAATCCGCATCGCCGCTCCACCCGAAAAAGGCAAAGCCAACATTGAATTAATAAAATTTCTAAGCAAACATTTCAACGTTCCCAAAGATCAAATTTCGATTATTAGCGGCAAAACCGATCCTTTAAAACTTATAAAAATATTGTATAATTGACCGCTCACGGTCACGTATTCCCCAAAAAATGAATCCTGTCAAACTACACCCAAAAAAATCACTCGGTCAAAATTTCCTTACTCACAAAGGAACTCTTCATAAAATCCTAAACGCGGCCGATCTCCAACCTACTGATCACGTCATTGAAATTGGCCCCGGGAAAGGTGTTTTAACTGCCGCCCTTCTGGAACACACTAAGCAAGTCGAAACCATTGAATTAGATGATCGCCTCATTCCTCTTTTAACCGAAAAATTCGCAAATACCGATCTCAAAATTCATCACCAAGATGCCTTAACCTTCGACCCTCCAAACACTCCATATAAATTAGTGGCCAACATTCCATATTACATCACTTCCCCCCTAATTAACCATTTTTTACGCGAACAACCACCCGAAAAACGCCCTCAATCCCTTACCCTCCTCGTCCAAAAAGAAGTTGCTCAAAAAATCTGTTCTAAACCTGGAAAACTAAGTGTTCTGGCCCTTCAAGTTCATTTTTTTGGCACCCCAAAATTAATCGCTAAAGTCCCACCTTCTCATTTCTCTCCCGCACCAAAAGTAGACTCTGCTATTCTTCAAATAAATCTCCACAGAAAATCGCTTATCAAAAATTCCGACCTCACCAAATTATTTGAACTCATTCACCGCGGCTTTGCTCACAAACGCAAAAAACTAATTCGCAATCTAAACGCCACTTCCGAACAATTCGCTAAACTCAATCTCTCCGAAAACACCCGCGCCGAAGAATTAACTATACAAGATTGGCTCAATCTGTTAGATTAGCTCACCAAAATTAAATCAAACTACATGCAAACTGGCCCAACCCAAGGCCGCCCCGATATTATCAGTCCTTGTCCTTTGCTTAGAGAGCAGTATCCGAACCGCAGGCAACCAGACACTCAATTACTCGAACCATCGGAACGAGATTATTTAGAAAGCCTAGAACCCGAACAACTAGAAGTTCTTATTCGCATGCTACAAGATCTTTCTATGAAAATTTTCAAGCATGTCCCAGACAATCCGCAAGAATTTAAATTTCCACCAACTGAAACAAACAAACGTCTATTGCCGCTATTTTTAAGAATTATGAAACCTCTCCAAGAACATCCTGATTATCGCCTTACCTGTCGTGATACTGTCGATCAACTAAAAATATTTGTTGAAAGAATCCGCACCAAAAAAAACGCCATTCAAGCCACCGAAGTCACCGCAGACCAACCACCAAAACCATCTTCCGCTGAAATCCGAGAAGAAGCCATTGAAAGCATGAAAAGAGCCAGCAAATTTCTTCAACAATCAGGTTTTCAACTCCCTAACCCCGACAACCATTTAGCCGTTAATCGTTATGCTTTGGCCTGCGTCGTATTAATACTAAGCCGCTTCCAAATCAGTGAAGTTACAAGCAAAAACATCCTAAATAACCCCACACCATCCTTACCTATCAGGTCGCAAGTCATAGAAAAAGCCATCACAAATTTAGCTGAATTAATAGGTATGAGACCCATGCACCTCAAACTCGCCCTTGGAATTGGAATCCCAAACTCTATCGCCGGAACAGTTATTGTCGAAAAACGCAAACTAGTTGCTGGTAAAACACTACCTTTAATATCAACTCCTCCTAAAGAGTAATTTTTAAGCCGCAATCGGCAACCTGAATTCAAATACCTTTGTCATACCTGGAGGGTTTATTGGCACATCCAATGAATCAACTTTTTCTATATCAGCACAAGGTGATTTCTGGATCCATAACCCAGATTCACCAACACGATGATAAGAAGTTATTCGACCTCCGGCAGCTTGAATAATATCAGCGGTCCGAGCTAAACCAGTCCCCATCCCAAATTCCCCATCTTCGCTTTTGATACCTTCTTCAAATAATTTTTCTAACTGATCATCCTCAAAAGATTTTAAATTATCTGAAATTCTAAAAACAACCTCATTCCCATCCTGATAAATAAATAACTCTTGCTCGGCATCATCTTTCCCACTAATTCGTTTTACTTTCGCAAAATTAGAATAAAAAGTACGAAGAATACTTCTCACTCCTCCAATAGGACAATTAATTAAAACATCTTCATCATCAAGTTCAATTTTTTGGTTAGGAAAATTGTCACTATTATCGGAAATAGCTTCCATCAAAGATTGATTTTCCCAGAAACAATTAGAATCACCTGTCTCACAATACTCCCCAAACGAAGCCAAAACATCTTTAATTCGAATTTGAGCCTCTCTTTTTAAGACCGAAGTCGAACCAGCTATTAAAACCTTATGCACAATATTTTTTACATCATGAATGCAAATACTCAAAACAAATCCCGAACCATGTAATTCACCCAAAAGGCCTTCTAAACATTTTCTCCGACTAGCTTCTCCACTAGGAAAAGTTGCTTGCCAACAATCCACAAAAACACTATCTAAATCTCTCTCTAAATACCTGTCCAAAAGGCGCATTTCACGAAGAATTAATTTAGGCAATTCAACCCCAACATCCGGCGAAAGAACTTTACTCGGTTCGGCCGGCAAAACTCTAACTAATTCTTTTAAAGAACTACAACTTGCAAAAGGAGTAACAAATTCATCCTCTTCAGACTCCTCAGGCTCTTCTATTTTTTTACTAACAGCACTCGGCTCTCTCCCTTCCAGGTGATCCAAAAGAGCGTTTAAACTCGCCATAAAATTCTTTACCCTAAATGGCTTATGCGCCGCCTCTATTTTTACTGACTCGTGACTAGGTCCTAATTTACTAATATATTCTTTTGGATCATAAGCCGAAGTAATAATCCACCCCGTATTCAGTTCTTGACGCTCCAAATAACCCAAAATTTCCTGAAAAGGAATTGTTCTTCTATGCAAAGTAACATCGGTTATCCAAAGCCGATGCCCTTCTTCTTCCAATAAACTTCTGACCTCATCAACGGTAGCCGCTTTTATGATTTCACCAACCCGATCGCCATAATAGTCACTTAAAACTTGAACTAAAAAATCCATAACAACCTGCTCATCCTCAACCACACAAACATCAAAACGAACCTGATTTTCAGCCTCTGCTTCGGGCAGTGCATCTCTTTCTTCTCCCTCAGTCGGATCCAGAGTCATTTTGAATTATTATTTTTTTAAGAGTTAAATATAACAAAAAACTATCAATTGTCAAGCCTTCCTAACCTATTAATGCCTAAAAAATCGTTTTCAAATCCGCGATCATTTCCAAAGCTGCAGCGCGAGACGCCTCGGCATATCCCTGATCACTTCCTGCAAAAATTATCCCTCGAGATGAATTCACAATCGCCCCAAGGCCATCATCGTTAAAACAAGGACGAACATCTGCTGCGCCACCTCCCTGTGCTCCATATCCCGGGACTAAGAAAATCGACTGTGGCAAATACTTACGGATTTCTGCGGCTTGTTTTGGATGAGTGGCGCCAACCACTGCCCCAACCGAGCTATAACCTGATTCACCCACTAAATCTGATCCCCAACTCTCCACTAAATGTGACATCAGTTCGTAATTAGTCATTTTGCCCTCCTTTACCATCTGATCCTGCAAATCCCCAGAAGAAGGATTTGAAGTTTTTACTAACACAAAAATTCCTTTTCCAAACTCACGACAAGCTTCTACAAACGGTTTAATTCCATCGTAACCAAGGTAAGGCGTCACAGTTAAGGCATCCGCATCCAAAGAAGGTAATTTTTCATCAAACAACTCTACTTCTCCCAAAAAAGTATTCGCATAACCCTGCGCTGTTGATCCAATATCATTTCTTTTGGCATCTGCCACCACAATTAAACCCTTTTTCTGCGCGTATTTACAAGTTTCCTCATAAGCCCACATTCCCCTAAACCCATACTGTTCATAAAAGGCAATTTGCGGTTTAACTACCGGCACAATCTCCTCCACGGCATCAATAATTCCAATATTAAATTCCAAAAAAGAATTGGCTGCAGCCTCAAAAGTTTCTCCAAACTTCTCAATTTGTTTTTTCTTAATAAACTCTGGAATTTGTCCCAAACGTGGGTCCAACCCCACACACACTGGATTCCCTTTTTTCTTAACCGCGGCAATTAATTTGTCCGCAAAATTACTATTATCTTTTGGGACGGCTGAAAGTGAAACATCTACTTCTTGATTCATAATTAATATATTTAAAAATTAAAGACCAACCCTTTCTGCCCAAGTTGGAGGATCTTTTTTGAATTCTAGAATTACGGATTCGTCCTCTGGTTTTATTGAACCAATCTCCGCTGCCAAACCAATAATTGCCGCAAATCCAGTTAAATTTGTAAGTCTCAAACCAGCCGCGTCAAAACGATCCTCAGATTTTTGAAGTTCCCAAGAAACAATCGCAAAAATATCCGTTACTTCACATTGTCCTTCATCACGAACTGCCTCGGCAGCCGCCACGCTACTTCCTCCTGTAGAAATTAAATCCTCCACAATCAAAACTTTTTGTCCGGGTTTTAAATCTCCTTCAATTTGCTTTCCAGCGCCATGTTCTTTTTTTTGTGGACGAATATAAACCATTGGCAAATTCATCTCATAAGCTAAAAATGCCGCCCAAGGGATCGCGGCTGTAGCAGTTCCTCCAAGAACATCTGGCATTTCCATTTCTCCAGATTCAACTCGCGCCTCAATTAATTGCTTCCAAGCCATGACCACCGCCTTGCGATGCTCAGGATAAGAAATTAAACGTCGGTTATCGCAATAAACCGGCGATTTAATGCCTGAAGTCCAGCTAAAGGGTGGATCCATCTTTACTTTCACTGCCTCAATATCCAAAAGTTTTTCGGCAATAGTTTTAGAAAAATCCATGGTTTTTTTAGGTTAAAGTGTGCCGTGATAATAGCGATTTTTAACCTAGTTGGCTAGCTATTTTACCACTCCTGCTTCCTCCCCACTCTATCCCGATGATATTTACCAAATTCAACCTGTTCCCGCGCTAGTTTATGATCCATGACCGGACCTTTTAAACAAGTTGGCATGCCGCTTTCGTCAACAACGCACTGCCCACAAACTCCAAATCCACACTTCATATAGCGCTCCACACTTACCTGGCACGGAAGGTCATGTTTTAAAGCCAAATCCGAAACCGCGATCATCATCATTTCTGGTCCCACGGTTAACATTCGATCAACTTTTAACCCTTCATCCATTAATTTTTCAAGTAAAGGAACATTGTAACCTTTGTGCCCCTCACTACCATCATCAGTTGCAACATGAACATTTGTGTCCGCTAACATCCCGGCCCGATTCAAAAACAATAAATTTTCTTTGTTGCGCGCTCCAACCACAAACTCCACTTTACAACCACGCTCCACCGCCTCATGTGCGAGGAAATAAAGCGGTGCCGCCCCATATCCTCCTCCAATTACCGCTAAATGTTCTGAATCTTCATATTCAAACGGTTTTCCATATGGTCCCCGAACACCAACTTTATCGCCAACTTTTAAATCATGCATAGCATTCGAAAACTCCCCTACTGCGGCAATTGCAATTTTTAATTCATTCCCATCATCAAAAGCCACGGAAAAAGGTTTTTCATTTAACCGCGGAATCCAAATCATCACAAACTGTCCGGGCTGCGCCCCCACGGAAATATCTAACGTAAAAGTTTTTACAAACGGATTCTCAGATTTGATATCCAAGACTTTAACTGTTTTTGGGATGTCGTTTTTAGATTGGCAAGGCATACTTATATAATTTTAGGTGTTAGGGAATGGTGGTTTTGATTTTGAAGTAATTATCGGAGCGCGGCTGGCTTGGTCTCGAACGACAGAGAGAGCAGCCGCGCGAGATTATAGGTTGCGTCCACCGCTGGAGCGGACGACAACCGGTACTGAAAAATCAGAATCACCATTTCCTAAAATCATACTCTATGAGATCGACCTACAATTTCCGACATGTCTTTCACATCATTTTCATCACACCACTCTTCCATCTCTTGAGCAATTTTTCCAAACACATCATTTCCACGGTAGTAAACTGCTGTGCCCACTCCGACTAACGTTGCTCCGGCCATCATTAATTCAATTGCATCTCTTCCTGTTAAAACACTCCCAGTTCCAATAATTGGAATTTTCACAGCCTCATAAAGATCAAAAATTCCTTTTACAACTAAAGGTTTTAAACCCGGCCCAGACACACCACCAACTTTATTTGCTAGCACTGGCTGAGCAGTTTCAATATCAATTACCATTCCTGGGCCAAAAGTATTAAAAGCTGTAATTCCATCAGCCCCGGCGGCTTCAACCGCCTTTGCAATCTCCGTTAAATTATTCACATTTGGTGAAAGTTTAACCACGATTGGATACTCACCATTAGTTCGTTTTTTTACAATTTTAGTTACTTCCGCTGCCTGATCCCGATCGCAAGCAAATGGTTTTCCAAGCTCATCCTCTACATTTGGACAAGAGATATTTACTTCGATTGCGTGTGGCTTAAGCTCTGCAATTTTTTCCGCAATTTCCGCAAAATCTGAAATCTTCCCCGCCACAATACTAGCAATTAAAGGCGCTTTTTTATCTTGTGAATTATACCAATTCATATAGGTTCCAATCTCATCTTTGGCTTTTTCAATCCCAGCATCCGGCAATCCCACTGCATTCACAAAAAAATGCTCATTCCCCATCATAGTTGGGTTGGGATGACCTAAATGTTCCTCTAACCAAATGGATTTTGTAGTCACACCACCCGCTCCATTTTCAATAACATTTTTCAAAGAATTTCCAGTCACTCCCAGAATTCCAGAGGCCAACACAATCGGGTTTGGGAAGTGGACGTTCGCGTAAACAATTGAAAGATCCATATTTTTTTACTTTAAAGAAGCTCGCGCATTATAGCATGACAATTTTATCCAGACCACTTAAAGGCTATACTGTGTAACTTCCATTTCAATAGCTACTTTTAAGGCATGAGACCATCCACACCGACGATTTTCCACCACCTTTAAAACCCTCTCCACCCAAGGCCCCCATTCATCATCATCAAAATTATGAAACTCCAATTCAAATTGAGCTTCTGCTTGATTTAAAAATAATTGATAAACCCAATCTACCGATAAATCATATTGATCAACAAAACCATAAATCCATTCTAAAACCCGGCGTTTTGCAGCACTCAAAAGCTTCCTCTTATTTTCCTCATCCCTCCTCATTTCACCTGATTTAATAGGAAGGTTCATAATTCTCAGATAAAAAATACCTCTAAGCTGATTTGGGTCTGTCACATAAGCCTCCACCTCGCGCATAGCAACTTGATGCCACTTATTTAGTGCTAAATGATCTTCGTCAGGACACTGTGGATTTTTTAAATGTGGTGCCAACCAATCATCCCATAAACGCTCTGCCACCCCTCCCAAAAATCGCCTTCTATACTTCTCATCTTCTAAAGATCTTTGCATAGCTCCTGACGAGGCATCCATTAAAAAAATCAATCGTTCTCTAGCTGTATCTATAGTTTCACCCAAAGAAACTTTTTTAGGCTCCTCCTCTGGAATCACTATATCGCCAATAACACCAACTTTTGATCCAGTTCTAGCGCGAACTCTTTTTCTAAACTGACTAAAATCATTTAATCCTTCTGCTGGAATCACCAATACTTCTTGCGTCAAACCCTGTTCAACTTGAGCTGGCACCATACAATGCACACGAAAATCTTTATCCATTTCTCCTGGGCCATTAAGCCCTAAACCATGCTGTATTAACTCTGGTAAATCCTCCCATAAATCCAAAGGGTAACAAGGATCTTCGCGACGAGAACCAGCGTCAGAAATATTAGGCGGGCGCATACAAAAAAGTTTATTTTCCGGCTCGTATAAATATCAGAAAATATCGTTAAACTCAAGCAAAATCACCGTTAATCATGGTTTTTATGGGCCAACCTTTTAATTTTTGTCCAGCAAAAGGACTCCATTTGCATTTAGTAAATTCTGCCCCTGGGCCACCATTCTCCACCGTCTTTTCCAGATCCATATCCACAATTACCAAATCCGCATCCGCCCCAACTTCTAACCGCCCTTTTCCTATTAAATCAAAAATTTGAGCCGGCTCCGCGCACATTACGCGCACCACATCTTCTAGGGTTAATTGACCATTATTTACGGCATTTAGCATCAAAGGAAGTGAAGTTTCGAGCCCTGGGACGCCAGAGGGCGCCGCCCGATATGGTTGTTCTTTTTCGGATGTTAAGTGCGGCGCGTGATCAGTAGCCACCATATTTATCAGGCCATTTTTAATCCCTTCCATCAGAGCTTTACAATCTTTTTCGCGACGGAGAGGTGGATTCATTTTGGCAAAATTTCCTTGTCTCTCTAATTCTAATTCCGTCAAAAACAAATGATGTGGGGCTACTTCACAAGTAATTTTTTCAGATTTAAAAGCCGCAAACTCATCTAATTCTCGCTTGGTACTTAAATGACAAATATTTACCCGCGTCTCGTATTTTCTAGCTAAATGCAAAACCATTTTAGTAGACTGATACGCCACTTCCTCACTTCTTATTTTTCCGTGAATCATCGGATCATCTTGGCCTTCAAATAACTTCATGTTTTGCTGGATCATTACTTCATCCTCCGCATGCACACAAATTAATTTCCCAGCCTCAGCTACTTTGGCAAAAATTTCTTCCAAAGCCTCTTTTTTCGACACCAACAAATTCCCAGTTGAACTTCCTACATAAATTTTATAAGCAATTGCATCTGATTCCAAAAACTCATCCACATTCGTAGACCCATCTTCATTAATCGCGGCCCCCATATACAAATCAAAATCGACTTTTGCTTTAGAAGTCACCAATTCCCTCTTTTCCTTCAATAATTCGCGACTAATTGTGGCCGGTGAATTATTTGGCATATCCAAAACATAGGTAACGCCACCCGCCAAAGCCGCCGCTGTCCCACTTAAAAAATCTTCTTTTGCCTCCCCTCCTGGCTCCCGCAAATGAACATGTACATCAATCACCCCAGGCAACACAAATTTACCCTCACAATCCACAATTTCTACCCCTTCCTCACTTAAACCCTCTCCCATCTCCACAATTTTTCCCTCACGTACCAAAAGATCAGCCAACCGCTTACCTTTCGGCGTTAATAAAGTCCCATTTTTAAGGAGTAAATCTTTCATTATTTAATTTTAAATTTTTCCCAAAACCAAAGCCAGCAAAGCCATTCGAACCGCCACTCCATTCCCAATTTGCTCAAAATATTTAGCCCGCGGATCATCATCCACCGCTACTTTTAATTGATCATCCACTCTTGGTAATGGATCTAAAATAATCATTTCCTCTTTCGCCCCCTCAAGCAATTTAGGTGTAATTGAATAAACTCCCCGATACTTTTCAAACGCTTCCGCATTTTCAAATCTCTCTTCCTGAATTCGTGTATTTGAAAGAACATCAAATCCTCCAATCACCTCTTCTAAATCTGTTGTTTCACGAATTTCACAACCAGAATCCGTAAGCTCTTTTTTCAAATCTTCTGGCAATTCCAATCCCTGTGGCGCCACACAAATAAACTTTGGCCGCGCCTCCGCCGGGCCAAAATTCTTAATTAATCGACATTGTGAATGAGCCACTCGACTATTCTTCATATCCCCAACTAACCCATAAGTGAGCCCTCCAAAATGTCCAAATTTCTTATGAATTGTATAAATATCTAAAAGTCCCTGCGTCGGATGATTCGCCCCTCCGTCTCCTCCATTCAAAACCGGCACCTCCGAACCTTCTGCTAACTCTTTAACCGCCCCCTCAACCGGATGCCTCATCGCAATCACATCTGCAAACTGACTTACTGTCTTCCCCGTATCATAAAGACTCTCCCGCTTTTTAATCGACGAACTCTCATTCATCGTATAATTCGAAATAACACTTCCCCCCAACCGCAACATAGCCGTTTCAAAACTAAACCGCGTCCGAGTAGAAGGCTCAAAAAACAACGTTGCCAAAACCTTCCCCTTCAACAAATCCGAGGCTTCTTCCTTTTGCGCATACGGTTCCATCTCCTTCGCCACCTCCAAAATCCGTTCAATCGCCTCCTTCGAAAGCGTACGTGCAGATAAAAGATGTTGTCCTTGAAAGTTCATCGCTTAGAACGATATCTCATGTAACCCAAAAAAACAATATCCTACTTCTCCCCCTCAACCCTTTCCCACCAATCAAATGGAAACTTCGAATCAGTGCCTCCAAGTGTAATATCACATTTCCTTAAAAAATCTTCTAACAACCCCATAAATCGACTCACCGACCGATGCAACTCCGCTACCAAAGCTTCTCCTCCCATAGCTGAATTAGCGCGCGCTATTCGAGCTGGGCCATCTATTTCACCATCTATATAACCCTGCTGACTCGCTTCTCCCACTAAAACATTTCCATTAAATATCACTCCGTTTTGCACTCCATTCGGCTCATGATCCGGCACCGATACTCGCCCCGCCGAAACAGCAAAAACCTCATCATCAATTGAAAAAGCACATCTGAAATCTCCTCTAAAAAACTCCACGTGAGTATCCACTTCCGTATTTCGATGAATCACAACATCATCAGGAGTTTCTAACACCCATTCACACTGCCCATGCAAATCACTCAACGTATTACGAGTGTCTCTACTTGGCATATTCTCTGTCCAATTACTGCGTGGCAACACCGCTGGGGCAGAATCATGCTGCACCTCCTGCAAAGTCACGGTTGGCGGATCATTATCAACCGGCACAAAAGGACCAACTGGCACTGCCTCTCTTAAAGCCGCACAACCTGTTTGCGCTGCCAAAGTTGTGAACAAAAATACCGCTGGAGCTTTCCCTAAAGACATTCTTTAAAATTAATTTTGGAGGTTATTATAACCTACTCCTCCACCGTCTCCAAGTAAGTCTTGCCGTTATTGGAAATTACAACCCAAGAAGATCTTCCATGTTCGCGTAAATACTCTTGCGAACGTTTTTGGTCATCACCATATTCTTCTGGAATAATCAAAGCCCACTCTGCCCCAGTTTCATGATCAGTATCAACATCCAAAATTCTCACATAATTTCCAACTGGTAATTGACTTTCTCTTCTTGACCTACTCCCTGGAACTTCTGATACATACCCCAAAGGCATATTACGCACATTCAATCCTCCATTTTTAGAAACTTCTCCATCGGGATCTACCACCCTCATAACACGAGGATGCTCAACTTCTTTTTGCACCAACTCCACAACTTTTTCTACTGCTTCCTTAGTAATCGGACTAGTATCCGCATTTCGATGTATATTGCTATAAGGATGAAAAACATACGCATCTAACTGTATTTTTCCATAATGATCAAAATCCCCACAAGCAGCACTCTTAGTAATATAAAGTGTAGTTATTTCACTTAAATCACTGTTCGCTATCTCTACCCGCCAATAATGAGTCATTCCTAATCCACCCTCACCACTTTCACCATGGGCAAATTCTTGATATTCAATTCGAATTCCATAATCTTCATCTTCATAAAACCGAGCATAAGAATGAGAACTTTCATAATCTGTCCCTCCTCCAAAATAAGAGCGATCTGAAATTTCACCAGGCAAAATATTATCTAACATAGGTGCCAAAGATTGCACAGCTTCATTAAGACTTTCTAAACCTTCTACTCCGTATTCACTTATAAAGTCCGGGGCCTCAGCAAAGCTCTCTGCAAATTGAACTAAACACTCCCTGGACGAAAAATTTTCCCTATTACCAGGCCCACCTGAAGGAGCCGCATTTTGAAAAACTAAACGGTTACTAAAAAACATGTTTATTTTTGTTAAATTATTCCAATTATCATACCAGAAAAACAACCTTTTTGCAATCTTCTTCACCACCCAATCTACCCAAAATACGAAACTCCATTTTGGAAAATCTTCATACCTTGCCCTTCTTCTGGCAAAGCAACTCCTTCACGCTCGGCTTTTTCCTTAATCAAAGTCCAGTTATCTTGATTGTAGAAAGTCCAATTACGTTCTGGGTGTGGCATCACAGCCATAATTCGACCACTAGGGTCACAAATTGCCGCCATATCTTCGACCGCACCATTTGGATTATGTGGGAATTCACCGCCAGCTAATGAACCATCAGGTTTAACATAACGAAAAGCTACTTGATCGCCTTCGTTTAACTTAGCAATCACATCTGGTTCCGCATAAAAATTCCCTTCTCCGTGTGAAACTGGGCAACGCAACACATCAATCCCCTTAGTCCAAACACATTTTTCACTAGTTACTTTCATATCTATCCAGCGACACTCATACCGCGCCGTCTTATTATGCATCAACGCAACTTCACGTTTACCAAACTCGTAACCTGGGACAAGCCCCAAATTCGCCATAATTTGGCAACCATTACAAATCCCGATTACCAACTTATCTTGTTGCACAAAATCGTGCACTTGTTCCCATAAATGATTACGAACTTTGTTAGCATAAGCATTTCCAGAGCCAGTATCATCCCCATAAGAAAATCCGCCGGGGAAGGCCATAATTTGAAAATCTTTCATGCTACTTCGACCATCAATTAGGTCATTGACGTGGATGATTTCGGTGTCAGCTCCGGCTTTTTCGAACACATACGAAGTTTCTTCTTCGCAGTTAATTCCATAACCGGCCATGACTAGTACTTTAGGTTTAGACATTAGAATCCTTTAAAAGTTAAACGGTAATTTTTATCTAGGGTAGAAGTATCAGTATCAATTACAGTTTGGCCTTCCAAATCTGTTAGAGTGAATTTTTCATCTTCGCGAACTGTGCCAATTTGCGCTAGCGGAAGATCAGTAAACAAGGCTTCAAACTCATCTTTCTTAGCTGGATTTATACTCATAATTAAACGACCTTGGCTTTCGGAAAAGAGCAAATGATCAGGACGAGTTACCTCACCTTTTACTGGTAGATTTTCTAGCGAAATATCCATTCCAAGTTGTCCGGCCACTGCTTTTCGAGCTAGAGCCACTCCAAGTCCACCTAAGAGTACACTTTCACAAGAAGTTAAAAGTCCAGCTTGAATTGCTTTTTCAACAGCGCGGTAAATCTTCATATTTTTCTCAGCATCAACTTTTGGAATGTTATTCCCAATAAAGCCAAGTTGTTCAAAATATTCACTCGCCCCAAGCTCATCACTTGTTTCCCCGACCACGTAAACCAAATCACCAGGGAACTTAACGTCCAAAGTTACAGATTTTCGATAGTCCTCCATTACCGCCAAAGAAGAAATCAACAGAGTCGGTGGCACAGAAATTTTCACGGGATTTCCGTCTTCATCATATCCTTTAAAGTCATTAAACATACTGTCTTTTCCAGATATAAACGGTGTTCCATAAGCCGTGGAATAATCATAACAACCACGCGCGGCTTCTTTTAATTGTCCTAGGCGTTCTTCTTCGTTTGAAGAGCACCAGCAGAAATTATCCATAAGCGCGAGATGATCTAATGGGCCACCAATTGAAACAATATTTCGAATCGCAGAATCAATCGCACAAGCGGCCATGTGATAAGTGTCGATATCACTATATTTAGCGTTAATCGCCTGCGAAACAACCACACCCTTCGTAGAATTCAAAACCGGTGCCATCACCGAAGCATGACCATTTACTCGGCCTTTACCATGCAGCGGACCAACAATAGTTTCGCCCTGCACCACATGATCATATTGATGTGAAATAAAATCAAAACTAGCTAAATTAAGTCGCGCCATCATGGTTTGCAGCGTATCTGTTAAATCAGCTGGGCATTCCATATCTGGTTCATCATGAGTTTCTTTTGTGTAAGTCGTAGTTAGTGTTTTGTGAGGGAGTCCGTCATGAAGAAAAGAAAGTTCCAAATCCATAATTTTATCGCCTCCAGAAACCACTTCACATTTCCCAGAATCATTAAATTCTCCAACCACCCAGGCATCCACGCCTCGGCGCTCCATTAAATTCAAAAATTCATCAACTTTATCCGGTGGGATCGACATAGTCATGCGCTCCTGGGACTCACTAATCCAGGTTTGCCAAGGATCCAGTCCAGGATATTTAAGTGGCACCTTATCGAGCTCTACATAACATCCGCCACATTCCTTTGCCATCTCGGCAATTGAACAGGAGATGCCGCCCGCGCCACAATCGGTAATACTATTATAAAGACCCAAGTCGCGGGCTTCTTTCACAATGGCATCGCTCATTTTTTTCTGAGTAATCGGGTCGCCAATTTGCACCGCAGTCGAAGGACTACCAGAGTCCATAGCTTCAGATGAAAAAGTCGCACCGTGAATACCATCTTGCCCAACTTTTCCACCGGCAACTACTACTTTATCACCTGGTTTTGCACACTTTTCCCAGCTTGGTGTGCCATTCAAATCTCGAGGCATTAAACCAACTGTTCCTACAAAAACTAATGGTTTCCCTTTATAGCGATCATCAAAATAAAGGAACCCTTGTGGTGTAGGGATCCCAGAGCAGTTCCCGCCGACGTTCACTCCGTCAATCACCCCATCCATGATTCGGCGGGGAGACAACATTTTTTGTGTATTATTGGCACCTTTATATAAAGGCCTTTCATCAGCTGGGTTTGCTAAACAAAAACCATACCGATTAATCACCGGCTTGGCTGCTTTCCCAAATCCAATTGTGTCACGATTCACTCCCACAATCCCAGTAATTGATCCACCAAACGGATCAAGTGCCGATGGACTATTATGAGTCTCTGCTTTATCTGTTACAATCCATTTTTCATCAAAAACAACTCCTCCGGAATTATCTTCAAACACTGACACACAAAAATCTTTATCACCCTTTGCGGTCCGAATCTCATTCGTTGCCCTTTTAATATAATGTTTATAAATTCCCTCCTTAATATCATCCATGGTGGCCGCAAAAATCGTGTGCTTACAATGCTCAGACCAAGTTTGCGCCAAAGATTCCAACTCCACATCGGTTGGATTGCGTCCAAGTCCTCGGAAATGTTCCTGAATTGTCCGCAAATAATCCATATCCAAGGCTAATGGACCTCGCCGAGTCCCATCATCATTTTCAATCCCCTGCTTTCCAATTTTTTGTAATTCCTCATCTGAAATCTCTAAATTCACCTCCTTAACTTGTGGTTCGTGATGAAGGTCAACTTTTGGCACTTTTACATCCATCCCACCATCTGCGTCATATTTTTCTTTCGACTTCACTAAAATTCGTTGAATAAGTCCGTTAGCCATCGAAGCTCCTAACTCCTTCGCCTGATCTTCCGTAAGATCACCTTTTACATAAGTGATTTGCGAAGTAAAAACATCTTCTTCTCCCTCAAATTTAGTATCTAACAAATCCTCCACAATCTCACGCGCTGTATGACCAACATTATCAGTCACACCAGGTTGAAAACCAACCTCAATCGCGTAATCAAAATCCGCAATTTCATACGATTTATTCATCGCATAAGCCTGCGTAACTGGATTTGTTAAAGAATTCGCAATTTTTTCCAATTCTTCCTCAGAAAAATCACGATTAGTAGTGTAAACATCCACCACAAAAACACTTTTGATATGTTCACCAAAAGCTTGCTGGCGGAAGTTTAAAAGGCGGACTTGGGCGCGGGTGTCTGGGACCAAAGAGCCAACTTCAATACGATGAGCCATTTGAATTTTTAAAGATTAGGTTAGCAATAAGCTTCCATACTAAAGCACAGCCCTAAATGAAAAACAAGATTGAAATCGACTCCCCTTGCCCTCCCCCACAATAAGCCCTAAAATACCCCCCGATGACTAACGACCAACTCACTCTCACCCTCGAGGACGGAACCAAACTCAAAGGCAAATCTTTTGGAGCCCATACTGAGTCTGCTGGTGAAGTGGTTTTTAATACTGGGATGGTTGGCTATCCCGAAACTTTCACCGACCCTTCTTATAAAGGACAAATTATTATTGTCACTTATCCGTTAGTTGGGAATTATGGTGTTCCAAAATCCGCTGAATCGGATCACAAAATTGAAGAAAATTTCGAAAGCCAAGGACTCCATATTAAAGGAGTTATTGTTACTGAATATTCCGAAAACCACAGCCATCACCAATCGATTCAATCACTCGGAGAATGGCTCAAAGAACACAACATCCCAGCCATAACAGGAGTAGACACGCGCGCTCTTACCCAAAAAATTCGCACTAAAGGAGCCATGCTTGGCACCCTTTCTCGTGATAAACACAAAATCGATTTTTACGATCCCAACCAAGAAAATCTAGTGGCCAAAGTCTCTATCAAAGAGCCCCAAACTTACCAAGCTGGCCCCAAACACGTGGCCATTATTGATTGTGGCATGAAACTCAACATTCTTCGCAGCTTTTTAAATCGCGACATCTCTGTTACCCGCGTTCCTTGGAATTATGATATCTGGGAAATGGACCAAAAATTTGATGGCGTGTTCTTTTCCAATGGCCCCGGCGATCCATCTTTAATGAAAGAAACTCTCGACATCATGAAAAAAGGCTTTGAACGAAAAATCCCAACCTTTGGAATCTGTTTAGGTTCGCAAATAATGGGAATTGCTGGTGGTGGAAAAACCTACAAACTTAAATTCGGACACCGCTCTCAAAACCAACCCTGCATCGACTTAGAAACCGGCCGTTGTTATATCACTTCACAAAATCATGGTTACGCTGTCGATCCCAAATCCTTAGACAAAGACTGGGAAGTTTGGTTTGAAAACGCTAATGACCAAACCGTGGAAGGAGTTAAACACAAAACTCTTCCTTTTTTCTCAGTTCAATTCCATCCCGAAGCCACTCCCGGCCCCACTGACACTAATTATCTATTCGACAAGTTTGTCGATCTTTTATAAAACTCGCCCGCCACGGGCTAATCTTTAACCTCCCTTAAAAATGCGAACCCTCTCTCGCTTAATCCTGACTATTTTTTGTTTTGGATTACTTATCCCCGCTGCTCTTGCTGTAGACACCCCAACTTTAGACGATATTGTCTCTCCTATTGATGCCACCAAAGCCGTTATTTCCGGAACTACCGAAGCTGATTATAAAGTCGTTGTCACTGGCGGAACTTCCCAAATTTCTCCTGTGTACGCTGATTCCAGTGGTTATTTCGAAATAACTGTGGCCTTAATTCAAGAATCCACCAACACTTTTAGTATTAAAGTCCAAGATGGCGATGGCAATTCTAGTGACACCCTTCAAATTGTTATTGTAGAAGGAGAAACAGCGGCGGCCGAAGCCGAAGCTTCTGGAGGCGGAGATCACACTGCCCCAGGCGCCCCAGACGTTGATGATGCCCCCGAAACAATTAACGCTGATTCCTACACTTTTACTGGTTATGGCGAAGCTGATACCACTCTCACTGAAACCTATTCTGATATAAGTGTTACTGTTGATTCTGATGGGTATTTTGAAATTACACTCGATCTAGAACAAGACGCAAACAATACCTTTAAATTTGTTTTACAAGACGACGCCAATAACATTAGTGCCTCCACCAAAGTGGAAATTGAAGAAGCATCCGACGAAGAAGAAACTATTAACGAAAACGAAACTGACACCAACGATGAAACCGACACCACAGTTGTTGTACTTTCCGATATTTCTGGGCACTGGGCCGAAGACTACATTATTGAACTAATAACCGCTGGTGTAGTTGAAGGTTATGATGATGGAACTTTCCTCCCTGATAGCCCTATTAATCGCGCTGAATTTACCAAAATTGTTTTAGGAGCCTTAGGTTACGAAATCCCAGACTCTATTTCTGAAAGTAGTTTTTCTGACGCTCCATTAGACACTTGGTACACCCCCTACACTCAAACTGCTTATGACGAAGGAATTGTCGAAGGTTATGATAATGGTACTTTTGGAGCTGCCAACTACATCAACCGCGCCGAAGCCGTTAAAATTCTACTCGGAGCAGCTGGCACTGATGTCACTGATTCATTATTAGATTTCCCAGACATTGATGAAGAGGCTTGGTATGCATCATACGTGGCCACCGCCTATTCCATGGGCATTATTAGTGGTTACGACAATGGCAACTTTGGCCCTGGCGACAACATGACTCGCGCTCAAGTTTGTAAGGTTATTGTGGAACTTCTAGCGCAGATTTAGAAAGTTCGCTATTCTAGGTTCCCATGTTCGTAGCCATAGATTTAGAAACCACTGGCCTCTCCTCCGAAAAAGACCAAATCATTGAGGTCGCGGCTGTTCGAATTTCTGAAGATGGCACTATTCAAGATGAATTTCAAACCCTGGTGAATCCAGGGGTAGTTCTTCCCGAAATAATTCGTCATTTAACAGGTTTAACTGACGATGATTTAAAAGACGCCCCTAAAATTGATGAAGTCCGTGCGGAAATCATTGAATTTATTGGAGAGGCACCAATTCTTGGTCATTCTGTTCAGTTTGATATTAATTTTTTAGAAGCCAACGATATCCCAGTAAAAGGTTCTGTTTTAGACACTTTTCATCTTTCTCAGACTCTTTTAATTAATGAACCGTCTTATAGTTTAGAAATTTTAAGTGAAAAATTCGAACTCCTTCACGAAAGCAAACACCGTGCCCTAGACGATACCAAGGTTGCGGTTGAGCTCTACAAACTACTCCTTAATAGAATCCAAGAAATTCCGTTTGAAGCAGCTGAGCAAATCCGCGAACTTTTACCAAAATGCGAATGGGGCTGGAAAGAAATTTTTGAAAAAAGTCTTTCTACCGAAAAAATCACCACATCTCCCCCACAAAAAAAATCTGACCCTCCTCGCCAAGGAGCTCTCCCCGAACTACAACAACAAATTCAAAAAGTCCTAGCACATCAAGGCAGTGCTATTTTTGAGGCACCACTTAGCAACGCCGAAGATTTAGCCATTGCCGCTATCAATTTTTCTGAACAATCTGGTGAAAAATGCTTACTTATCACTCCCGAACCACAACAAATAAAGCGTGATGCTCGCGTGGCCCACCTCCAACATCCCGCTCGCTATTTATGCCAAACTCGCTTTCAAGAATTCCTCAAAAAAGACTCTTTTGACACTAGTGAAATTCGATTATTAGTTAAGATTTTTCTTTGGTTAGCTAAAGGCGGGACCGGCGAAAAAAACGAAATCGTAGTTGGTGATGACGAACACCCAGTTTGGGAACAAATCTCTGCCTTACCTCATCTTTATGAATCCTGCGGCAACCCAGACTGCTACTACGAAAAAGCTTTTCAAAAAGCATCCCTCTCCCCGCTCCTCGTCGTATCAACTCATTTATACATCGACAACTTCACTCGTCGCGGCACCCTAATTCCTCAAAAACCTCATCACTTAATCGAAAGCATCGAGCAAATCGAAGAAACCACCTTAATGGCCCTTACTAAATATTACGCCCTTAACCGCCTGGCCAACCTTGCCCAAAGTCTGGACGAACAACTCTCTTCACGTTTTGAAATTTTCTTTGGCTTACTCGGAATGTTTATCGATAAATACGCGGCCAAAGACGCTTTTCAAAAACAAGTTATTTTAGAACCCTCACACCTCTTAACCCCTGAAGGTAAAAAAATCCTAGCCACCTTAGAAAACCTCACCGAACTCATTGCTCAAATCCCGACTTCTTCCAATCAAAGACTTCTCAAAAAAGACATTGAAATCTTAGGCAAAGCTTTTGCGGGTAATCCCGCGGTACTCACCTGGATTATGCTCAGCTATGACGATGAACCGGTAATTCGCACCTGCCCTAAACACCTAGCCCCTCTTCTTAAACAAGAACTTTGGGACAAAATTCCTGGCAGTTTAATTTTCCTAAGTCATTACGGCAGCTTAGAAGGATCTTTTTCCTTTATTAAAGAACGTCTCCATCTCGACAAAAATATCCTTGAAATCATTCTCCCTTCTCCCGAAAAAACTCATCACATCGAACTTTACGCACACCCAGAACTCCCTAACCCCCGTCACCCAAAAAACCTAAACGCAACCACTGAATTTATTAAGAAAGAAGCTCCCAAAACCACCACCTTCCTCCTTGTAAACGCAGTCTCTGCTGTCTCCAGCCTCCACGAAAAACTCGCCGATCCTATTAAAGAGGCCGAAATCATGCTTCTTTCCCAAGGAATTTCCGGTGGAATGGGCAAAGTTGGACAACGTTTCAAAAAAGCCAAAGAAAGTGTCCTTATTATAGGAACCGAAAGGCTCTATCGCTCAATTTTAAAAAACACACCCAATTCTTCTCAAAAAATCGAAACTTTACTCATTCATCGCCTACCTTTCATCCCACCCTTTCATCCCGTCCACCAAAAAGAATGCGAAAAACTCACTAATAGTTGGTATGAATACAGTCTTCCACAAGCAGTTTTAAGGTTAAAACGCTTTATTTTCTGGGCTTTAACCAAAACCGGAGTACGTACTATTCACATCCTAGATCCCCGATTCAATGACTATGATCAAAAGTTTACTAAATCTGTAAAAGATATATGCCAAAATGCTTAACCCCCAGCAGTCAAGCTTTTTCCTTTAAATTCCAAAGAAAATCACCCTTAGACCCTTGATTTTTTTGCAAACCCTATCTAAACTTACGCGCGATCTAAAATAATCCTAATTATGACACAACATCCAATTACAGATATCCATGACACTGAAAAGGAGGCCAAAAAAATGATAGAAGACTCCAAGAAACGAAACGATAAAATGATAGTTGAAGCAAAGGAAAAATCTCAAAAAGAATTTGATGACTTTGTTGATACTGAAAAAACAGCTGGCAAAGAAAAAATCGCCACTGCCAAAACTGAAGCCAGTCAAATCTGCAAAGAAGCTTTGTCTGGCGGTGAAAAAGAAATCCAAACCCTAGAACGGGAAGCAGAGATGCGCAAAGAGCAGGCTACTCGCCAAGCTGTCAAAGCTTTCCATGAATTTGTTGGTATTTAATATAATTTCTAACCCAAGACTATGGCTGTTCTCGCCATGGAAAAGGTCCAGATTCTAGGCATGAAGACGGACCTTGAAAAAATTCTAACTCTCCTCCAAAAACGAGGCGTTATGCAGGTCGAAGAGATCAGCGAAGGCGCTGAATTTGAGCTAGAAAATATTGAAAAGGAGGATCATGACATTGATTTTATTGTTGCAAACACTGATTTTGCAATTAAGTTACTAACTCCTTATGCCCTTAAGCGCCCAATTTGGGCTGGAAAACCTACCCTGACCTCCGAAAGTGCTATTGGTACGGTCAAAGGCGGCTTTGATTATCGCGCTATTATTAAGGAGTGTCAGTCTGCCGAAGAAAAACATAACGCTGACCAAAACAACCTCGCTGCCCTCGAAACCGAAGAAAAACTTCTTCAAAATTGGGGGAAATTAAACTTTGCTCTCGATACTGTAAAAGACACTGCTCACGCTCGCATTCACTTAGGTGAAGTTCCAACCCTTGAATACGACGCTCTAAAAGCTGCTCTCAAAGAACTCGGCGAACTTACTAGCATCAACAAAGTTCACGAAGAAGGATCTCACACTTATGCAGTAGTGGCTATTTCCAAAGAATACGAAGATGAAAGCAAGCAGCTTTTATCTAAAATGAAATTCCAAGAAATCGAACTCCCAGAACTTGCAATGACTGTCCCCGAAAGACTCAAAGAAATTACGACTCAAAAACAAGACCTTGAACAAGAAATCACTAAAAACAAAGAAGAATTCACTCGTTTAGGAAAACATCTTGAAAACCTACAAATTGTTCATGATGTTTTTGCTTGGCAACAAGAAGAACAACGTGTCCGCGAAAAACTAAAAGGAACTACTTATAGTTTTGTGGTTACCGGCTGGATTGCCAAGCTTGACCTTAAAAAAATTCAAAAAGAGCTAAACGAAAAATATCCATCCACAGCCATCCAAGAAATCAAACCCGAAGAAGGCGAAGATCCGCCAATTTTACTACACAACAAACGAACCTCTTGGCCTTTTGAATCTGTGACTAGACTTTATGGATTCCCTCTTGCTAACGAGGTGGATCCTACTCCATTTTTGGCCACTTTCTTTATTGTGTTTTTTGCGCTTTGTTTAACAGACGCTGGTTACGGACTTATGCTTTTTGTGATTATGTTCCTAATGCTTAGGTTCTTTAATCTTCCCAAAGAAAGCACTGGTTTAATTCGCCTCCTAATGTGGGGTGGAGTCCTTACTATGGTGGCTGGTTATTTCTTTGGTGGCTATTTTGGGCTCACCGTAGAACAAGCACCGGCTTTTATGATTAAAGATGGCGCTTTTAAAGGCCAAATCTTAAATCCCGCGGCTGGCTCTGGACCTCTTATTTTCTTGGTTTTAGCGCTAGTACTCGGAATTGTTCAAGTTTTAATTGGTAAAGCGATTGACGGTTGGTGGAAGATTAAACAGAAACAATATTTAGATGCTGTGTTTGATAGTTTCCTTTGGATTTACTTCTTACTCGCGATTATTGGATTTGGACTTGCTTCAAGCGGGGCTTTAATCCCAGTTGAATACGCCGGTTTATTTAAATGGCTTACCTTAGGTGGTGTAGCTGCCATGATTTTAACTCAAGGCCGCAAACAAAAAAGCATCCCCGCTAAGTTCGGTATTGGAGTCCTCTCCTTATACGGATTAGTTGGTTACTTAGGAGATATTCTTTCTTACTCTCGTATTATGGCGCTCGGACTTGGTACCGGAATTATTGCTTTTGCCATGAATATTATTGCTGCCCTTGCTTATGATCTTATCCCTTACGTTGGAATTGTTGTCGCGATTATTGTTTTAATTCTGGGTCACACGATGAACTTAGTACTATCTGCCCTTGGAGCCTTTATTCACTCTGCACGTCTTCAATTTGTAGAGTTCTTTAGTAAATTTATGGAAGGTGGCGGGATTGGTTTCAAACCATTCAAACGCACCTGCAAATACATCAATATTACTTAAAAAATCTTTAACCCTTATTATTATGTCTGCTGTTGCTATTGCTATCGCTGGAGCAACCATCTCTGTTTTCCTCGGAGGAGCTGGATCCGCCGTTGGAGTCGGACTTGCTGGTCTTTCTGGTGCTGGAGTGATTAGTGAAAAACCTGAACTTTTTGGTAAAGTTCTTCTTATTCAAGCGCTACCTGGTACTCAAGGTATTTACGGCTTCCTAGGAGGTCTTCTTGTTATCTTTAAGCTTGGTTTATTTAGTGGCGAAGTTGCTGCTATTTCTATGGAAACTGGCTGGCTACTTTTCTTTGCTTGTCTTCCAGTTGCTATTACTGGTCTTGTTTCTGGTATTTACCAAGGTAAAGTTGCTGCTGCTGGTCTTCACGCTGTTGCTAAAGATCAAGCTAATGTTGGTAAAGCCGTTATTATGGCGGCTATGGTAGAAACTTACGCGGTTATTGGTCTTTTGATCACCCTACTTCTTTGGGCTTTCATCGAAGTTTAATTTGAACTCTAACGGGAGATGAATTCGTTCATCTCTCGAAATGAATTTAAATTTAACAATAAAAAATGGCTTTAAAAGACATATTAGACCAAATCAAAAAAGCTGCTGAGGCAGAAATCGCTAAACTTAATGAAGAACGCGATGCTGCCATTGCTCAAATTACGGCTAGCTATGAAGAAAAACGCAAAACACGCAAAATCGAAATGGACGGAAAAATTGCAGACAACTGTGTTAAAGCTAAAAACCGCGCCGCAGTTTTCGCTAAAATGGAAACTCGTAATAATATGCTCCGCAAAAAACGCGATATCTTAGAAGCTGTTTCAACTGATACTATCGAAGCTCTTGTTAGCTCTGATCAGTACGTTAGTATTGTGACTGCTCTTGTTAAAAAAGCTGCCAAAGAATTCAACGAAGGAACTGTTTTCTCGCCCAAAGGCAAAGAAAACGAAACAAAAAAGGCAATCGAAGCCGCTGGAGCTTCCTTTAGTTTAAGTAACGAATCCGCTCCTATTAAAGGTGGATTCCTACTTAGCTCCGGCAAAGTCGAAGTCGACTTCTCCATTGAGTCACTCCTCACAAAAGAACTTTGGGGTGAACTTGAAATGCAACTTAATCAACTACTTTTTCCATAAACTATGAGCCAATTTTCTTACGCTACCGCTCGCGTCCGCTCGCTTGAACCCATGCTCCTCGACATGACTGATGTCGAACGAATGTTGGGTGCCAAAGAAGCTAAAGAAGCTTACAAAATTTTGAATGACACGGCTTACGCCAATCACGTTGGTGATATTGAAAAAACCGAAGATTTCCAAGAAGTAATTGATGCTGGGCTGCATGATGCCAAGGAATTACTCGATCGTATTGTGCCTGACCCATTATTACTCGACATCCTATTTTTACCGTTCGACTTCCACAATTTCAAAACCGTTCTAAAAGGACTTGCTGGCGATAAAGACCGAGAAGAAATTCGTGAACAATTAATGCCCATGGGACGGATCCCACTCGAAGCTCTCGAAGCTTTCTTCTTTGAAAAAGATCATGAGTTCTTCCCACTCGACGAAGCTCACACTGAAAAAATTAAAACAGGCATCAGAAAAGCACGTCAAACTTATGAAAAAACTAATGATCCTCGTTTTATTGACCTTATTTTGGATCGCGTTCTATACGAAATGTTAGCTGAAATTGCTAAAAAAACTGGTAATTCTTTTGTAATCAAATTTGTTCAAAAATGGATTGATTTAACTAACATCAAAGGATTTTTACGCATCAAACTACTTGGCCAAGAAGAATTTTTCACTACTAACAATTTACTCGACGAAGTATTCCTAAAGAAAGGAACCCTACCAACTTACAAATATAAAGACGGTATGGAAGCTGATAGAAATTCTTTAACTGGAATTTTTAAAGGCACTGACTATGAATCAGTGGTAAATCGTGGCCTCGAAGCCTACGACAAGTTCAAATCATTCCTTTATTTAGAAAAATACGCCGAAGAAGTCTTAATCGATTTTGCTCGTTCTTCCCGTTATATCGATTCTGGCCCCGAGGCAGTGCTTGCTTATTTCTTTGCCAAACAAAATAACGCCCGCATTATCCGCATGATTATGGTTGGCAAACTCCGTGGCATTAACGAAGAAATGCTACGTGACCGAATTCATAAACTTTATGTTTAATTATGTCTAAAACTACTAATCACGACCTCGCTATTATCGGACCAAAAGATATTGTTCTCGGATTCAAAGCAATCGGAGTCTGCACTCATTTTACTGAAAATGCCGAGCAAACTCTCGAAACCCTCCAAAAGCTAAAAGCAGAGACTATCGAAGGCAAAGACTTATGTCGTTACGCGATTATTTTTATTCTAGAATCAGACGCCAAAGCCATTCCGCAAGACGAGTACAAAAAAATTACAGCTGACGCTTTACCAGCCATTATCGCCTTACCCGGACCCGAAGGAGCCACCGGATTCGGCTTAGATCGACTCGGAGAAATCGTGGAAAAAGCAATTGGTTCCAATATCCTTAAGGAAAGATCTTAAATTTACTAAAAAAACTCTAATAACCTAACCTCATGAACACTCAAACGGCTGAAGAAGCCCCTCAAACTAAGAGCAAAGCTACTAGCGGAACTATTCTCCGTGTGGCTGGTCCGCTCGTGATTGCCAATGGTATGAAAAACGCCAAAATGTTCGAAGTTACCCGTGTTGGTGACGAACGTTTAATGGGAGAAGTCATTCGTCTAAATGGTGATGAAGCAGCGATTCAGGTTTACGAAGAAACTGCTGGAATTGGACCTGGTGAACCAGTTGAACTTACTGGTGAAACTATGACTGTGGAGCTTGGACCTGGTCTTCTTACTTCTATTTACGATGGAATCCAACGCCCACTAGCTGGAATCGAATCTAAAGTTGGATCTTTTATTACACGTGGAGTCGAAGTGCCGGGACTTGATTACGATAAAAAATGGGATTTTAAAGCCGTGGCTAACAACAATGACAAAGTAACTGGTGGTGATGTTCTCGGGACAATTCAAGAAACAACTCTTATTGAGCACAAAGTTATGGTCCCACCACACATCGAAGGAACTATTAAATCCATCAAGGGTGGGAGCTTAACTATCAAAGAAATCGTTGCAGAAATCGAAGACGCTGACGGCAAGGTTCACGCCATTAACATGATTCAAGAATGGCCAATTCGTATTCCTCGCCCATCCAAAGCAAAAAAAGTTCCTTACATGCCACTAAAAACCGGTGGTCGTTCTGTTGATACTTTCTTTACCCTGGCTAAAGGTGGTGCAGCTTGTATTCCAGGACCTTTTGGAGCTGGTAAAACTGTTACTCAACAAGCACTGGCTAAGTTCTGCGACGCGCAAATTATTGTTTATATTGGATGTGGAGAACGTGGTAACGAGATGACTGAGGTGTTGGTTGAATTCCCTCACTTAGAAGATCCAAATTCTGGTGAACCACTTATGAAACGAACAATTCTGATTGCCAATACTTCTAATATGCCAGTGGCTGCTCGTGAAGCGTCTGTGTATGTTGGAATTACCATTGCGGAATACTACCGTGATATGGGTTATGACGTGGCTTTGATGGCTGACTCTACTTCTCGTTGGGCCGAGGCCATGCGTGAAATGGGTGGTCGTTTAGAAGAGATGCCTGGTGAAGAAGGATATCCTGCTTACCTTGCTTCTCGTATTGCTGCTTTCTACGAAAGAGCTGGTTACGTTGCTTGTTTAGGTAACGAAGATCGTGATGGTTCTTTATCTGTTATTGGAGCGGTATCGCCTCCTGGTGGTGACTTCTCTGAGCCAGTTACTCAAAACACTCTTCGTGTTACCAAAACTTTTTGGGGTCTAGATTCTAAGCTTGCTTACGCTCGTCACTATCCCGCAATTAACTGGCTTACGTCGTATACTCTTTATACTGACAATATTGAAAACTACTTAAAAACTGAAATTGCCGAGGATTACCCACAAATTCGAAACGAAGCCATGGACGTCCTACAACAAGAAGCGAAATTACAAGAATTAGTGCGCTTGGTTGGTGCTGACTCCTTGTCTGCTCGTGAACAGCTCTTACTTTTAGTTTCTAAATCTATTCGTGAAGACTTCTTGTTCCAAAATGCTTTTGATGCTGAAGACGCTCGTACTCCACTCAAAAAGCAATACTGGATGCTCAAATGTATTATGACTATTTTCTACGCTGCTCGTGATCTTGTAAAAAATGAAAGTTTTGATATTGATGGGCTTAAAAACCACTCACTTATTCAAGAAGTGGCTCGCGTAAAAGAGATTCCAGAGGAAGAGGAAGAAAAATTCCAAGCCCTCATCGACAAGATCAATACTGAAGTTCAGAAACTTGCTTAATTAATTAATCTCGCTAATAACCTTATTATTCCATGCAAAAAGAATTTAAAACCGTTCGCGATATCGTCGGGCCTCTGGCTTTCATCGAGCTGCCAGAAGGGGAAAAGGTAACCTATGAGGAGTTGGTTATCCTAACCCTGGCTGATGGTAAAGAACGTCTTGGTAAAGTCCTCGACGCTCAAAAAGATTTGGCCATTGTCCAACTTTTTGAGTCTCCACAAGGAATCTCCACCGAAGGGTCAAAAGCCCGTTTCTTAGGAGAAACCTTCCGTCTTGCTGTGTCTGAAGACATGCTTGGCCGCACCTTTGATGGACGTGGTCAACCAATTGATGGTGGCCCAAAAATCATTGCTGACAAACGAATCGATATTAATGGTGCTCCAATCAATCCCGCATCTCGCGAAATGCCAGATGACTTTTTCCAAACTGGTGTTTCTACTATTGATGCTCTAAATACGTTGGTGCGTGGCCAAAAACTACCAATTTTCTCTGGTTCTGGTCTTCCTCACAACAAATTAGCTGCTCAAATCGCTCGTCAAGCTAAGGTACGCTCTGCTGACGGCTCAGGTGGCGAAGAATTTTCAATTGTGTTTGCCGCTATGGGTGTGCCATTTGAAGAAGCTCAATACTTTATTAACGAGTTTAAAAAAACCGGTGCGATCGAACGATCTGTTTTGTTCATTAACACCGCTGACAATCCTGTTATCGAGCGTATTGCCACTCCTCGGCTAGCGCTTACTACCGCTGAATATTTAGCTTTTGAAAAAGGTAAACACGTATTGGTTGTTTACACTGATGTTACTAACTATTGTGAAGCCTTGCGCGAGGTGTCTGCGGCTCGTAAAGAAGTGCCAGGTCGTGGTGGTTTCCCAGGTTATATGTACACTGATCTTTCGACTCTCTACGAACGAGCTGGTCGCATCAGAGGCAAGAGCGGGTCTGTGACTCAACTCCCAATTATGACTATGCCGAATGATGATATTACGCACCCAATTATTGACCTTACCGGTTATATTACCGAAGGTCAGATTGTACTCGGACGTGATCTTCACAAAAAAGGTCTTTATCCATCAGTAGCCGTGCTTCCTTCCCTTTCTCGTTTGATGGGTAAAGGACAAGGTGAAGGCAAAACTCGAGAGGACCATTCTAATGTAATTGCACAGCTCTTTGCTTCCTATGCTTATGGTGTAGAAATGCGTGAATTAGCGGTTATTCTTGGTGAAAGTTCTCTTTCTGATTCTGATCGTGCTCACCTTAAATTCGCTGAACAATTCGAAGAACGATTCATTTCTCAAGGCGAAACCAACCGTGAAATTGAAGAATCTCTAAACCTTGGCTGGGAACTACTCAAAGCAATCCCAGAAACTGAACTTAAACGTGTGAAAAAGGAATACATGGAGAAATATATGAAAGGCGGCGCAGCCGCCCAAACCAGCGAAAAAGCTGAGGCTTAATCCTAATGATTGTCCCGCGTCTAGCGGACGATAAACCTAATTTATATGGCAATATTAACTGGCTACAAACCGACAAAAATGGCGCTACTAGAGCTTAAAAATAAGCTCCAACGTGCCAAAAAAGGTCACAAGCTGCTCAAGGATAAACAAGAAGGTTTGATGAAAGCTTTTATGGACATTATTCGAGAGGTGCAAAAACTTCGTAAAGAAGTAGAAAAAGAACTTGGTTTAGTTTTCCAAAATCTTTTGCTAGCTTCGGCTGTTATCCCTCACCCAGAGTACCTAGAAACCGCTCTCTTAGCTCCTACAACTAAAGTTGAGCTTGATATCGAAACCAAGAATGTAATGAGTGTAAAACTAGCTGATATCAAAGCTGACATAGTTGGAGATGTCCTAAGTTATGGTTTTACAGAGACCTCTGGTGAATTGGACACTGCCCTTACTTCTCTACGCGAAATTTTGCCACTTTTAATTCAATTAGCCGAAACCGAGAAAAAAGCCGAACGCATGGCTGACGAACTTGAAAAAACTCGTCGCCGGGTGAATGCTCTTGAGCACGTAATGATTCCAAATGTAGAAGATACGATTAAGTTCATTAGCCAAAATCTAGAAGAGCGCGATCGCTCTGAACGCATTGTTTCTATGATTGTAAAAGCTAAGAACGAAGCCTAAAAGCCTTAACCGCCAAAAACCGCTTGTTTAAGCCATTTCCAATGGTTTAAATTAGCTATTTAGACTTGCTTTATTGAATTAAATATGTTATTATTAAATGAAGTAATTTTTAAAACCAAAATAAATGGATAAACTAAAACTTCACCCAGCTATTATTTTTCTACTTGGTATTCTCGTAGGAGCCGTTCTTGTCACCGTAGTTTACAAACTTGGTGTACCTGGAGAAAACATCGAAAACACGATTCTTCGTAACGATGTTCTTTTCCCAAATAATGTTACTGAAGACACCTCCGAAGGTGTTCTTTTCCCTAACAATCTTACTGAAGGGGCCTCTCAAGGTGTACTTTTCCCCAACAACATTGAACAGGAACAAGTAAATGACGTTCTTTTTCCAAACAACGTCCTTTTCCCAAATAACTAAAGCTGTCTAGTTAAAAAAACTCTAAAACCTCTCCCTGATTTGTTAACCAATTTAGGGGGAGGATTTTTATTATTCTTCAGCACCACCATTTATTTCCTCATCAAATTCAATCCAATGCCGAGCTACAGACTGTAAAGCTTCACTTTCTGGCGCCCGTTCAGCAAAACTACGCGCATAATTAGCAAACATCGGCACGTATACCATTAAACGCGGAGAAGCCTTACATTGCTCACGCATAGCTGTAATTCCATCACGAGAAGCGGCCAGTAAAAGATCCTCATAATCTGCTGGCAAAACTTGATCTACTGGAATTTCCCGATTACCCATTCTAACAGGAGGCATTTCTCTCCATTGAACCTTATCGCCAAACCTAGTTAATAACGCAGTAGCCATCACTAACCCTTCAAAGTAAGTCATTTTATATTCAGTCGCATTTTCCATGTCACGCCCTTCACGTCGCAAAATATCCTGCTCAATCGCCAATGAAGTCGCCACTCGAGAACAAGTCTTCATCACTATTTCCGCTGATGGCTCTTCAGCTCCTTCACGCTCTATTTCTGTCCAAAACCCCTCCGCTAAACTACGCCATACTTCACCACGCATATGAAGAGCTCGCCTATAATCAACAACCTTACCCGGGAGAGGATCTCCATCTTCATCGATCAAGGTCGCCTCTGCCCTTTCAAAATAAGGACTCGCTTTATCTGGATCCCCATCTATTTCCAACGCAACCATCCCCATGGTAGATGCTCCATTAAATCGTCTACGTCTAGACTGAGTTGAACCAGCCAATCCTTCTAATAAACGATATTTACCAGCCATTTCTTTATAGTTTCTCTCGGCTTCCTCAATTTCTTCTCGTAGCTCCTCCGGGATAGGCTCTTTATTACTGGTATGTGCTTTCTTTTTGGCATATAAACCTTTTAGAATTTGGTGTGCCGCCTGCATCCCCAATCGCACTACCTCTAAACACAACCGATCATCATCTTCGTAAACCACCGGCGCAAAGCCTGTTAAAGTCCCTGGAGCTGCTTCTGTTAGGCGTGATCTTCGCATCGCTGTATCCGAGGTAACTTTATTTCTAAACTCAACACCATAAGGGACATTAGACTCCCCAAAATATAATTTCTGAGCCAAATAAACAACTAAATGATATGACTCTTCTCCCTTCCAGTGACTACGTTGCGCTAAGGCGTAAATTGCAGCTGGAGAAGCACCTAAAGAACATTTTTCACTTAAATCTAATTCTAAACAAGTATCCTCGTCAGCCTCAATATCATCCATTTCTTTCTCAAATCTCTCCCAAGAACAACCCATTACTAATTTTGGTTCTACAGCTTGCGCCCAGGGCCAAATTCTTCGTCCTAAATTCAAGGCTACTTCCCAAATATCCTGCTCTTCATACTCAATTCGAGCTAACAAATGAGCCCCTTGTAACTTATAATAATCTTTCAAAGCTTCATAAATACGAGCCCAAACATCTTCGCTGGATTCCTCTCGTCCGTGCGCTGCGTAATAATCACAAAACATCATTAATAAAGAATCATTTAATTTTGCCAACTCACGCACCATAGCTGCTTCTTCTTTTGAAAAACCTTTATCCCCAATTCCTAGTTTTAGGAGACTAATAACTTCTTTTCCTAATTCCACAGCATACTTAGCTGAAGCTGGATCCGTATCAGCCGCCGCCATCCTTCCTTGTTCTACCAGACCAGGCAATAAAGCAACTAAGAAGAACCTATCTGATGTTCTTAATTTAAGTAATTTTTGCTCTCTTTCTTCATCATCAACAGCCTCATCTAATTGCGATCTTGTATCAACTAAACCTTTCGCTATCCCTAATAAATCCCCCGTTAAACTCCGGGTCGCCACCCCTCGCAAATATGATATATCGTCTGCTGTTAATGTTATTTGTTCCGAGGCATCTCTAAGAGCAGTTAACCTTTCTTTAATAGTCTTAGCCCGGCTATCCGAGCTATTTCTAACAAGCGGCAATAATTCCGCCACATCTCCTTGTCCTCTTTGTAAGACATGCGGTTCTCCAGCTCCTTCAATTTTTCTTAAAACACTCAAGACCTGTTCGCGCCTCATAACTCTTTGCAAAACTTCTAACGCTTCCCGATGGTTTTGCTGCTGACCAATAATAGTACTCCATTTTTCAATTGCTTTTAGTCTATCCATTTTCCAACCAGGCATCTGTAAAGCAGTTTCTAACTGATGCTCCAAAACATTCATTCCTACCGCCTTATTTTCACCAGGATAAGGAACTGCCGTCACAATCAAAGGCTGACTCTGAGCCCGAGGCTGTTCTTTAACACGCTCCATTAAACGTCTGCTTTCCTCATCCATAGAAGCAGCCTGATGCAAATCCAACACCACAAAAGCTGGTGCGCCTACTAATTCTTGATAACGAACAAACAACTCTACAAGCAAATTTTCTAAAAGATCAACTGGGTTAGGCACTTGCCCATTTAAGAAACTACACAAAATTTCAATTTTATCATCTCCCAAAGACCAAGGAGCTGTTCGCAATGGCTCTAAATAATGTAATGGGACCACCTCAAAAGTCTGCGCCGCATCAGCGTCTAATACTCCCTGTCGACTCGCCCGGGCCCAAACATCTTCCCCTAAAACATCTATCCTTTCTCTTAAACTTCGTACATCTATACCCACTTGGTTTAACATTTTTTCAAAAACCGGGAAAATCGTTCGATAAGGACCCTGTTGTGGAGCTAAATTAAATACTCCCACGTCCGAAGGTCTCATTTTTTCACGATAACGAGTAACTCTTGTGTCATCTTTAGGAACCCTTAATATTTGTCCCCTTTTGGTTGTTTCATGTTCAGCGTGCACCAAACTCGCCATTTTCCTAATTAATTCTAAATAAGCTTGTTCTTTATCAGCATCTCCAGGATTACGACCATTTAATAAATCCACTAAGTTTCTAATTTCTAAACCATCTAACTCCCATGTGCGCTCTAATACTTTCACCTGACTTGATTCAATTGGTCTCGGAGCAGTTTTGGCTAAAACACCCCTAGCTTGCAACCTGTTTAATAATTTATCATCCTCAGCTAGCAATCTTTCTTCAATCGGCCGAATATCAATTTTTTCCATCACTAAACGCCGCGCTAATTCCGACAAATGTCCAACAGCAAAAGGGACATCCTCTTCTTGAGGCTCTTGTTCTGAGGCTCCCAATTGGACATCTTTATCTGCTTCTTTTAACCCAAGGTTCTGCAAGGGTTCAATCCAAGCCTTAGATTCCCAATAAGCTGCTCTTTCTTCCGCCACTCCTGTAAAATAATTCTTCGGACTAGGTGATAAAAAGGTTTCATCTTCATGAAAAATTCTTCCACGTAATTGTCGCATAGCCTCAACTCGTTCCTGCAAAACCGGTCGATCAGAAAAAATATGTAACCCTTCTTTATGCGTACTTCCCCTATTACGAGCATTCTCCGAAGTATCATAATAAGCCCGCACCATAACTTTTATTTTCTCTTTAACTTCATCTCCAGTCGCAATCATTGTCATCACTGGCTCAGTCCCAAATCTTTCAAAAAGAGTTTTCTCAAGAGCCATTTGCTCCTGGTCATTAATAGAAAGTGTTAACACATCACCTATTCTTGGGTCAGGCATCAGAACATAACGAACCGCCAACTGCACTCCACTCAAACCATCACTATCACAAGCCGCCATGTCTTGAGCTTCATCATCAGAAGCCGCAAAAAGCTGCAATTCCAACCTATCAACCTCATCTTCACCATCAATCGCTGACAAAATTGGCCCCTGCAATGACTGCATATGACCAGGAACCAATCCCAAAATAGCCTGATGAGGGTGCTCTCTTCCCGAATCCTCAGGTTGCGCCTCCCAAATTTCCGTATCCAAATGTACTGAACGAGGACCGGTTGAAGGCTTTTCTAAAATTTCTCCACTATCAGGTAATTCTGCAGGCAAAGCTACGAGGTTATTTAAAGGAGAGTAATTATAAAACTAAACCATAAACAACACAACCCAAAACCTTGACAAAGATTAAAACTTTGCGCTACGATCGTATTCCTCTCAAAAAATTACTTACTTAACCACATACATTATGGCTAAAGGCGCACCACCACCTGAACCAAAAAGAGAAGAAGCTCCCGGAATGAGAGATGGCGTTCTAGATCTTTCAGAAGAAGCTAAAGGACTTGAGGAAGAATTAGCTGTTGCTGCTCTCAAAGCAGAAAAACTAGGAACATCCGGAGGCCCCGACGGAACTTTACAATTAGCCGGAGAAGAAGCTTTACAAGAAGGCGCAACCAAAGTTCGCACACGAATGCAACGCGGTAAACCAGCCCAAGAAACCCCAGAACAATAAATCGAGAACTAAAGTTCATCTTTTAAGCGGTCGATCTCATCTCTGAGTTCGGCTGCTTTTTCAAATTCCATGTTTTGGGCCGCAATATCCATATCCATGTTAAGGGATTTGATAAGTCTTTCAATCTCTTCTTTAGGTACTTTTTTGGTGTCATAATGACGGACTTGCTTCTTGGCTTCTTCTTTTTTGCGTAAACCTAAATCTTTAACTGCTTTTACAATTGTTTCCGGAGTAATCCCGTGTTTTTTATTATGCGCATGTTGAATGGCGCGCCGCCGATTCGTCTCAAATATAGCCGCTTTCATGGCATCAGTTTCTCTATCGCCATACATAATCACCGTGCCATTCACATTACGGGCGGCGCGCCCAATAGTCTGAATCAACGCCGTTGTTGACCGTAAAAATCCCTGCTTATCAGCATCCAAGATCGCAATTAACGAAACCTCTGGTAAATCCAATCCCTCTCTAAGCAAGTTAATTCCCACCAAAACATCAAATTCTCCCAACCGCAAATCACGCAAAATTTCAATCCGCTCCATGGTATCTACATCCGAATGCAAATACTGCACCCGCACTCCCTTTTCCCTCATAAATTCTGTTAAATCTTCAGCTGATCTTTTCGTCAAAGTTGTAACCAGTGTTCGTTCTTTATTCGCGGTTCGTTTATTAATTTCCTCTAATAAATCCAAAACTTGTCCCGAAGTCGGACGCACTGAAATTTCCGGATCCAATAACCCTGTCGGTCGAATAATTTGCTGCACAATGTCCTTCTTTTTTACATACTCAGCCTCGTACTTTCCAGGAGTGGCTGATACAAAAATTGCCTGATTCATGTAATTTTCAAATTCTTCAAATTTAAGCGGACGATTATCGTGCGCTGAAGGCAATCTAAACCCATATTCCACCAAAGTATTTTTGCGACTGTAGTTCCCACTATGCATGGCCCCAATTTGCGGAATAGTCATATGCGACTCATCAATTACCACCAAAAAATCATCTGGGAAAAAGTCTAACAACACCGCTGACGGCTCACCTGCTTTTATATCATTCAAGTAGCGTGTGTAGTTTTCAATTCCCTGACAAAACCCCGTTTCCTTCAAAATTTCTAAATCATATTCTGTGCGCGTTTTCAATCTTTCTGCCTCCAAGTTTTTACCCATCTTAATTAATTGGTCATACCGTTCTTTTAATTCTTTTCGAATCCCATCCTCTGCCTTTTCAATCTTATCCGGAGTGGTCACACTATGCTTAGCTGGGAATACTAAAATCTTTTCTAATTCATTAAAAAGTTCACCCGTAAAAGGATCCACTTCGGAAATCCGTTCAATCTCATCTCCAAAAAATTCTAACCGATAAACTGAATCCGAACTCGGTGGAAAAATCTCTACCGTATCACCCAAAACATGAAACATACCCTGATTAAAATCATTCTGCGAACGAATGTACTGCAAATCTGTTAATTTCCGCAATAATCGATCCCGCGGAATCTCCTGCCCAGCCTTAATTTCCAAACTCAAATCCAAATATTCCTGCGGCGAACCAAGACCATAAATACAAGAAACCGAAGCCACAACAATTACATCTTTTCGCGTTAACAAACTCGTAGTGGCCGAATGTCGAAATTTATTAATTTCCTCATTAATCGAAGCATCTTTTTCGATAAAAGTATCTGTAGTCGGATTGTACGCCTCGGGTTGATAATAATCATAATACGACACAAAATAATGCACTGAATTATTTGGGAAAAACTCCCTAAATTCCGTACAAAGCTGCGCCGCCAAAGTCTTGTTATGAACAACCACGAGCGTTGGTTTTTGAACCTGTTGAATCAAGTTTGAAATCACAAAAGTTTTCCCAGTTCCTGTGGCTCCCAACAAAGTCTGAAACTTTGTTCCATTATTTACACCTTTAACCAAAGCCTTGATAGCTGCAGGCTGGTCCCCTTTGGGCTCAAAATCCGAAATAAGTTGAAAATCTTGCGACATAACAAAAAGATTCTACCAGATTAAAGGATCTTACTAAATCCTAATTAGTCCACGCCACAATTTTATCCCCTCCCCTGGTTTCTGGAATTCCGCAAACTTGAACTTCTCGAATTCTACTTAACGCTGCGATTTGATTCAAAAATCCTTGTCTCGGAATTTCCATTCTAAAAAGCTGCATTGATTCTGGCTCTCCCTCCTTCGAAACATCACAAGGGATTGCCTCCTCCACCAAATCCAAAAAATCTATCTCACTACCCTGCGCTGGAGCACAAAAAGGTCGCAACTGAACCAAATTAGAGTCTTCTCGCTGATTTGGGATAAGCCTTAATCCTCGATCAACTCCCGACTCATTATTCCTGTTACGCGCTATTCTCTCTCTTGCTGAATGTATTAAATTTGTTAGAACTACACTACCTAAATCTCTCTCATCACTCTTTACAAAAGGGAGGTCTCTCAGAGTTCTCGTGTCACCAATATGCATATTTGGTATTTCAATTCCTAAACAACCTGGTTTTCTAACAGCTTCACGCGCTTGATTTCGAGCCCAATCTAAATGACGCTGTGTTTCCATTTCCGGACTAACCTCTAAATCTTCAAAAGCAAAATGAAATTCTCCTCCAAAAAAACAAACCTTAACTTTAAATTTACCTTTTAACCCATATGTCGTGAAATCTGAACTTGGATTTAAAAACACTTGAGAATAAATTCCGCCAGGCCCTCTACTAGCTAAATCAAACAAAAACCGACCCAAATTTCCCTGAGCTGAACCCTTCCAAGTTTCTAAACAAACATTCACACGAGGATCTTCCATAAGATCAAGTTGGCATAACTCTTCTCTCTCAACTGAAAAAGACGCCTCAGCTCGGGCTGCATCTAATCGGTGTTTACTTAAATCAACAACTTCATCCATTATTTTACGCGATATTTACAAATTAAATGATCAACAATTTCGTTAAACAAGTTTAACCTTAAATAACGCGATTTTTCAATGAAATTTTGTGGGGACTCGCTTGAACACACCAAATTTAAGGCACTCATAGTTAGCTCGGCGCGCAAACGCAAATCAATCAAAGCCATGTAACGATAGTGTGCTGGAGTCATAATAGAATTTGTAAAAGGTTTATATCTTAACAGATTTAATAAATAAGTCAATAGATGCCCTTAATTGACCTTCCTTTTTATAAATGTTACAATAAAGTCACTTTAAAATATCTTTTATGTACATATCCCGAAACACACTCAAAATATCGGATTTGCGCCATCATATGAACGATGTCTTAGACGAAATAGACACCAGCGATAGTCCTATTATTGTTTTTTCCCGATCACAACCCAAATTAGTTGTGATGAGTATTGAAACTTTTGAAAAACGTCAAAAAACTACCTCCGTTCCTAAAGACGATTATCCTTTCGGAGCTGATTTTTTTATAAACCCTCCAGAAGAATTTATCATTAAAAAAGGAGGATTAGACGCTGTTAAGCTTATTCGTGAATTAAGAGATTAAACATGCCCAAAACAATCACTATCGACAGCTCAGTTTTTGTATCTAGTTTTTTAGAAACTGATCCTAACTACAAAATCTCTAGAGATTTTATTAACAAAATCACCAAAGAAAACATCCCCATTTTAATCCCCCTAACAACGTTTATGGAAGTTCTACACGCTTGCCATCGCGCTTTTAACGATTTAACAAAAACTGATCAACTTTATAAAAAAATGATTGAATGGAATCTGACCCGCCAAATCCGATTTTTAAACATCGAAGCGCAAGAATTAGTTTACTTTACGGCTCATCATCATCGTTTTAAATTAAAAACCGCTGACGCCATTGTTGCCCTTACTGCTCATCGTCTAAAATGTCCATTAATTACTTGGGACAAACAATTACTAAATGTCTCATCAGAGATAGAAACCCTGACTCCCGAAAAATTTTTGCAAACTAAATAAGCCTTTTTTTAAAAAGGTATTTGCCACTCTCTATAAAAAATTTTACTAACAACCCTGGGGGCGGCGCGCTTTAGGAGCGCGCCGCCCCTTCAATGTCACGCTAGGAGCCAGAACACCAGCACAGTGAAGATGGCATCACCGATGATGAAACCACCACCGACCATCTCCGCGTACTTATCGTCCCACGACTTCAGCTTTCTCTCGGTCATCAGGCGCAACAGGCCGCCCAGGAGCATGGCCACACCAATGGCCAGACCAGCTGGATTTCCACCGAAGAGGAACCAGGCCGTGCCGAATCCGATTGCCGACGGCACGAAGAAGGACGAATTCCTTCGTTTGGCCTCCATCTTGCCCCACTTGACGCCTATGTATGCTCCTACCATGATCACCAACCACATACTTCGCGAGAAGTCCATTCCACCAGCTGCAGCTTCGGCCAGCTCCGCCAAGGCACGAGCGCCTGGCGCGGACATCAACTTGCTGCCTTCATCTCCGATCCCGTACCGACGAACAAGCTCGTACAGCATGGGCGTGGCGACTCCTACTCCGACCAGGCAACCCAACAGTTCTGCCCCCAGCCGCAGCCGGAAGGGCGTCCCAATTTGGTCTCCCGTTCGGGTATCAAGGAGCCAGTCCCCTGCGATCGTTGCACTTGCGCCGATCACCATGAGACCCATCAGCTCCCAGGCTCCTCCCGTGAATCCAAACAAGGCCGTCAGAACCATCAGCGCCTTGATCATCGACACGGTCGGGTTCACGTCGATCGAACCGACACAGAACCCCACGAGCAGAACCACAGGCCACGCCCCCAACAACATCAGGGACGCGGGGAGAATCGGAACCTCCACGAAGGCGTGAAGGAGGAACACCAACAGTGCAGCGTTGGCCACGAACACGCCTCCGTAGAGACCATAGGCCGCGACTTTGCTCTGCACACCGAAGAGTTCCTTTCCCCAGAAGGCGAACTTCTCTTCCTCAACTTGCCTGTCCAACTTGATTTCTTTCAGTTCGATCCACAACCGCGTAACCAAGGCCGACAGGCTGGCCGTGGTCATCAACGCGATCGCAAACCACCTCTTCCAAGGTTCTTCGCCCATGAACGGAAGGTCAAAGTAGGCGAAGAAGGCCGTTCCTAGCAACAAGGAGAGGCCCATTTGGTACCGCGTCAGGAACCCCAACCCCATGTAAAGGGGGTCGAAGTAGGGGGAAATCCCGCGGAAATTACCGAACAGTGCCCATCCTACGGACACCAGGAGGTGCAGCCAGTTCTTGACCAGCACTCTCCAATCGCCAAAATTGACGATGTTCTCAAGGTTATTAAGAATCTTCACACAAGCTGTTGCGGTGGGCCATGGGAGACCCAGCTTGTGAACGAGAAGCCGCCGCGCCGGAAGCGCGTACAGGATGCCCTGCACAAACACCACCGGCATGAGAACCATGACTTGCCAGGCTCCCAGTCGGAAGGGCGTATCCCCAGAATCCGGGTGGTCGATGATCATCAACGCGAAGATCACCACCATACCGCAGACCCCAAAGCTAGCCCCCGAACCAGCGGTTTGGGCCAGGTTGGCCCGGTGCTTATTGCTGTCCATGCCGAAGAGCATGTACAGAATGACAGCCGTCAGGCTGCCCCCCACCACGAGACCAACGCGGAGGAGTAGGTTGAGAGTGATCAGGCTCATCAGTGCTGCGATCCCGAGGACCACTGCAAACCGATAGACCTTAATCACCCAAGGAGGAATTATAGAGAGGGACTTCCGCCCCGTCTCCGACAAGTTAGTCCGGAAGAACATGAGCGAGCCCCTTTTTATCAGGTAGTTAATATTTTCTTTCAATAGAGAGTGGCTTATCCCTTACTCGAAACAAAATCACCACCCTCCGCAAACGCGAACGATGAAACTTTGTCCACACTTAAGGGACACACTTCTCTCTATTGAAGCCAATTTATCAAAGGACATAAGTTATGATAATACAATCAAAAAACCGCTTATACAAGCAAAAAAACGCCCTTTTCAACCTTCCCAAAATCTGGCCAAATAACTTATTTACATTCCCATTCCTAGTCCCTCTTTTTCTTCATACCTCATCCCTAATTCTGGTAAAACTTGTCTGGCTTCTTGCTCAACTGGATGCCCAAAAGCATAAACCACGCTTCCTTCATTGGTTCGAATAGGTGTCATTGAAGGAAAATTTTTCAAAACAAGAGCTGTAATTCCAGCCAACTCTGGTCCGGTGCCTCTCATTGCAATTGCCCAACCCTCAGTGTCTATGTCTCCTTCTGGCATTTTTCTAGCCGAAACATGCTTAGGACCAACTTCCAATCCTTCTCCTTCTTTTAATGCTCCCCGCCAGCGATGTAATAATACTTGTAGGCTTCCTTGTTCACTTTCAAAAACATCGGCCTCACTATCATGCGTACTCTTTTTAAAACCCAAGCCATTTAACAACAACCTAAATCTATTCATAAAATTATCCAATTCTTCCTGACCAGTTCGAACATGCTCCTTTTGCAAATAAACTCTAGGTTCTTCATGTGTTCGCTCAAAATCAGCTTTTTCAGTTCGCGGAACATTAGTCTGCGCTCCCCAAGGATTTAACGTAGCTAAATCCGCATAATCTATTTCTCCATCAAAGCTCAGCGCTACAGACATAATTAAAACAATAAATATTTAAAATCTGGTGTCCCCGACAGGATTCGAACCTGTGGCCTCAAGCTCCGCAAGCTTGCGCTCTATCCAGCTGAGCTACGAGGACACGATTAAACTAACGCGCCTAATCTATAGAAAACATCCCATAAAATCAAGCCCATTCAACCTCTGAGTGATTCAATCGCCTCCTTCCGATCTTCTGCTCCAAAAATATACGAACCTGCCACCAACATATTTGCTCCCGCTTCTACACATAATTTAGCGGTATCATCCTTTACTCCCCCATCCACACAAATTGCTAAATTTGGCTTCTTTTCGCGCACCCATTTAATCTTATTTAAACACTCATGCATAAATGATTGCCCTCCAAACCCAGGTTCCACTGTCATCACTAACACCATATCCACCATATCCAAATACGGCTCAATTTCCTCAACTTTTGTTCCGGGATTCAAAGAAAGTCCAACTTTCACTCCTAATCCCCGAATTTGCTCCAAAACTTCACCTGTTTTTTCGGAGCAAGCCTCAACATGAATTGTAATCATCCACGCCCCAGCCTTTACAAAATCTTCTACATATTTTTCTGGCTCACTAATCATTAAATGACATTCAACTGGTAATTTACTCTGTAATTTTGCCACTACCGGTGCCCCAAACGTCAAATTTGGCACAAAATGCCCGTCCATCACATCCGCATGAATAAAATCCGCGTATTCATCAACAGTCGCAACCTCTTCATTTAATTTTCCAAAATCAGCGGAAAGTATTGATGGCCCAATTTTTACATGATTCTCCTGAGAAATATGATGCTGTGACGAAGTTTGCATATTTTGAGCGAAAATTATAAAGACTGACGAAATCGTATCAGATAACGATACTATGAGAAAGGAGAAGGACTTTATTTCTTTATTTTATAGTTTAAGAAAATTAATATTAACACCCAAAAAACCCCTCCTTATTGTACGTTACGTTTGACACAACACGTTCCTGCCAGGTTTAAATATGGCATACGAGTCAAGCTATTGTACTCATCCAAAAACCCTCCTTCCCTAACTTAATCTTTACTTTTCTCACTAAAAGTATTACAATTTATATATAAAGTAATACCAATTATTATGAACACATCTGTCTCACCAAAAGGACAAGCCACCATCCCCATGCCTATCCGCAAAAAATTCAAAATAGAACCTGGCACTAAAATTGAATGGGAGGTTGACACTGAAAATAACGTTATACTCCTTTACCCTGTAAACAACGAAAAAACCACTAATGACTGGGTTGATGAAGCCTGTGGAATGTTCGCTGGGAGCGACATGCTTGAAGAATATCTAGCCGAAAAGCACAAAGAAGTCGAAAAAGAATATCGCACCCTTAAACCTAATTCAAAATGATTGCCTATACTTTGGATGCCTCAGCTTTAATGGCTTTTACTCAAAAAGAAAAAGGCCATGAAAAATTAAAAAAAATCCTTAAAAGCAACTCTCGGCCCTTTATGCACAGCATTAATTTTTTAGAAGTAGAATATAAATCTAAAATAAAATTTCCTCATTTATGGCCCCAATCTAAAAAAATCTTAAAACATCTTCCTATAACCGTAGCTCAACTTTTAACAGAGGAAATTACTAATTACTCACGTTATTTAAAAACTAAATACCACCTATCACTCGCCGATAGTATTGGGTTAGCTTTTAGTAAATTCGCCGACACAACCTTCCTAACTTGCGATCGTCACGAATTAGAAATTATTGCCAAAAACGAGCCAAATCTAAAAATAGAATTCCTTCGCTAAAACTATCTCCCCTCTTTTTCCATAGCCATCATTTTATCTACTCTATCTTGATGACGCCCGCCTTCAAACTCAGATCCCAAAAACACATCTACAATTTTTTTGGCATCTTCCTCGTTTTCCAAAATACGTTCACCAATACAAAGAACATTCGCATTGTTATGAGTCCGTGCATACTGCGCCATAATTTCGCTAGTACAAGATGCTGCTCGAATGCCAATGTGTTTATTCGCGGCAATACTCATCCCTGTCCCAGTTCCACAAACCAAAATCCCAAACGACGCATGATTTTCATAAACTTTTTCCGCTACTTCACGCGCAATATCTGGATAATCAACACTATCCTCACTAAAAGCTCCTAAATCTATTACTTCGTGACTTTGCGCCTCCATATGATCTTTTAAAACTCCCTTAAAATTGTATCCCGCGTGATCTGAACCAATATAAATAAGCATATTTTTTTAATTTAATTATTTCCAAATACCGGTAACTGAACGCGCCTCATGAACATTCTTAACTACACTTGCGATAAGTGGCGCTACTGAAATCTGTTTTAAATTTTTAAGTTTCTTTGCTTCTGGGATTGGTAAAGAATTTGTAACTACAATTTCCTTAAATCCAGCTTCTTTGAACCGATCCACACAAGGCGGTGAAAAAACCGCGTGCGTTGCTGCCACGTAAATATCTTTCTTTGCACCTGCTTTAATCAAAGCTTCACGAGCCGCAATAATTGAGCCACCCGTATCAATCATGTCATCTAACAAAATACATGTTTTTCCTTTTACATCACCCACAATTGAGTGCGCTACTGCCTTGTTATGCTTAGGTCGCATTTTGTTTACAATGGCTAACCTTGCACCCAGCGGCTCTGCCAAACGCTTAGCTGATTTACCTCCACCAGCATCTGGTGAGACCACCACTAAATCCTTTAACTTTTTCTTTTTAAAATAATTCACAAACAAATGATGAGTATGAATATTATCCACTGGTGAATCAAAAAATCCTTGTGTTTGTCCAGAATGAAGAGACAAAGTAATGACGTGTGTTGCCCCAGCTGCCGAAATTAAATCCGCCATTAATTTAGCTGAAATAGGTTCCCGCGGCGTAGCCACACGGTCCTGCCGCGCATACGGATAAGAAGGTAAAACCACATGAATACTCCTGGCAAACGACCGTTTAAAAGAATCCAACATCACAAACAATTCCATCATATCTTCATTTACATTGCGTGAGGCAGATTGAATCACATAAACATCACAACCACGGACTGTATCCATCGGCTTAGCGTAAATTTCACCATTAGCAAACCGCTGAATATCCATTTCCGACAATTTCACTTTTAATGCTTTGGCAATTTCTTTCGCCAAAGCCGGGTGTGAGCTACCCGAGTAGATTTTTAACTTAGATTTTTTTGGAGGCATTTTTGGAAGGGTCAAATTTTCGACCAAACTATATCACATGGACGTAAATCGGCCCATACCCTTCGATCATAGAAAGCACGGCTGTTTTTGCATCAGCTTCATTGGTTGGAGCAATCACATTCATATAAGGTGATTTTTCAATATGATCCTTTGCCTTGGTATCCCCTATCCCCACCATTTTTATATTTAAACAATTTCCCGACAAATTATCTTGAATCTCTTTTAAACTATTCAAAAACATTTCCGCACCCCCTAATACAATCGGAATTTTTCCAGTTAACGCTAACCCCACGGCCTGATTTATACAAATCCCCTTTAAATCAACTTCAATATACCGCTCCCCAAAAACTTTCTTAAAATCATTTTCCCCATAAAAAGAATCCCGCGCATCCAACACCACCCAGTTCTTATAACGAACTCCTACTTTAATTAATTCATCAAAAAAAACATTAGACAGCATCTTCAAAATTTAAAAGTTTAATAACATCACCCTTAAGAATTCCTAACTCCTCAGAAAGACCACCATTTATTTCCAAAACATAACTAGCTGGTTCATCCGAAAAATAACTCTCACAAAACAATTGCTCCGGACTGGCTTCCCGACACGGTGGTACGTTTTCCGCAATATTAATTATCTCTAAATTCTCATTTACAAAAATAATATCCAGCGAAATTAATGTGTCTTTCATCCAAAAACTCAATACTTGTGGAGCATCAAACACAAACCACATTCCTTCGTTATTTTTAAGATCACTAACGTGCTGCAAACCACTCATTCTTTCCTCATTACTATCCGCAATCGTCACTTCAAACTCATGAGTATCATTTATAGAAATTGTTGGCATATTACTAGTGTTATTTATATGAGAACAACCGCTTAATAGAATTAAAAAAATAAAAACCCCCAGCTTTTTAAGCATCATTCTGGGCTTTAAGAATTTCAACTGCTTCCTCCATTTCAGCTTCAGAAAAAAGAGCTCCTTTATATTGTTGCTTTCCTTCCATGAACGGGATTCCCTTACCTAAAACTGTTGGCGCCAACAATAAAACTGGCTGTCGTTCAACTTGTTTAGCTTTAGCAATCGTATTCAAAATCTCATTCTGATCATGCCCATTCATTAATTTAAATACTTTCCATCCAAAAGCCTCAAACTTATCTTGAAGTGGTTCTAATTTAGACGTCCCACTATGACTACAAATAGCCATTACCGAACTTAACCGATCATAAGCAATCCCCATTATCGCCTCCCAAGCCTGTCCATTTTTCAAATCTTCATCATCCAAAAGCACATAAATTCGATTCTTTTTTTTGCTTATTTGTAAAGATTGCGCCACACCATAAGCCACTGACAAACCCTGACCTGGTGATTTAAAAGCCATTTCTAATCCGGGAATTTTTAAACACTTTTTTGATGACAATATTTCATCCAAAAAACCAGCTTTTTTCAAAGCCACCTCAAAAACCGGCCAAGCTTCTGGATTAGACAAAACTACATAATCTCGGCCCTCCCACTGCGGCTTAGCTGCATCATATTTCAAAACAGACTGCCCGTGAGAATCTCCAAAATAAAGAGCCTCCACTAAATCAGCGTATGAAAATGCCAACCCAACATCGCCTGTTTTGGAGCGATTAATCATTTCCAAAATATCTAATCGAAAGGTGGTAGTCATAGTAAACGTACTGTAGCGGAATCTAAGCAAGCCCTCAAGAGAGGGGCATACTCTTTATCAATTTCTGCTAACGGCATCAAAACAAACTTTCGTTCTTTTAAACGAGGATGTGGAATTTTTAAATTTGGATCATTAATTTTTTCTTCTCCATAAATCAAAATATCTATATCTATTTCTCGAGGAAAATAACGACGTTTTCCATCTTTATCCAAAAAATTATTTTGCTCTAAGGTTTTTTTTGATTCACGTCCTAATTCCTCCTCAATTTTTTTACAAATTTTTAATAAATCTTGCGGCACAATTTTAGTTTCAATTTTAATAACCTGATTCAAAAACCAAGGCTGACTTGCATCTTCCGGACAATCCACCACTGGCTCAGATTCATAAATAGACGATTCTTCTACAATCTCCACTCCCAATTCTACTAGCCGATTTTTGGCTCGCTTTAAATTACCCACACAATCCCCCAAATTCGACCCCAAACTTAAAAAGCAATTTATCATAACTCAATTATACTCATTATTTCTACTCTTCATCAACAAACCAACTATTACCATCCATCGTGTCATCCGTCACATCATCACTTGGGACCTCTTCTCCTTCATCAGCATCATCGGTTTGCGCTGGCACTACTTCTTTATCTTCAGGAGGTAGGCCTCCTTCGCATAATGGCTTTGGAAATCTAGCCCTCCATACTCGATCACGTTCTAATTTAGCAGCACGACGCTCAGCCATTAAGGCTTCGCGAACTGGCGCTAAAGCTGATTCCGCTAATCTATACACTCCCTTCGCTAAAGTCATTACGTCTCTTGCCGTCTTTATCTCAGGCTCATCAGGGTTATTTTTACCATCATGAGCTGAATAAACCTCATCAAACTCTCTTTTTGCGCAATTAAACGCCCCTCTCTTTCTACAATAATCTCTTTTTAATATACGCCACTTTAAATACAACTCAGTTTCACCCTCCCTCTCTTTTTTCCACACTAAATATGCCTTATTAAAAGCTCTATAAGCCTCTACTAAACTAATACCAACCTCTCCTTCTCTAATCTCATCCAACATTGCTAAAGCCTCTGGGATTTTTACCGTAGGCTCCATTCCTCCTTTAGAGGTATTAGGACACAATCTTTTTCGAACTGATAATAAAACCTTAGTAATAGCCCTTGGAGCCTTACCCTCATCAATCATAACCTGAACCCCCTCTTTGGTTGTTGGCGCCTCTTTCAAAGCAGCTACCGCATCTTCCAAGATTTTAGCTATATCAGCAGTCGCTTCAGGCACTGAAGCTTGTGGAGTTGAACCCTCTTCCAATACACCCTCATCTGGGGAGTCCTCACCTGGGCCAGTTTTTGTGGCAGCCATTGACATAACTCATATTATAAAAGCACAAATCGTGCTAAATTAAGATGATATTCTAGGATTTGTCAATGAAAATGTCAAGTCAATTTCACCCTTTATTAAACCTATACTCTTCAATAATTTTATATTCTGGAGCCTGATTCGGTTTTAAATGACTCTTCATCAGATAAAATTTGTCTAATTTAAAAGATCTTCTTTGGACTCCCAAACGCCTCATTTTTTCGATTGTCTCTGTTGTTAAACCCTTAACATCACGAACTCGAGCCAAAGTAATATGCGGACGAAAACGTTTTTTCTCAATCGCAAACCCAATTTGATTAAGCCCTTCTGTTAAATTTCTCTGAAAATCCAGCAATGCCGGCGGTAAATAAACCCCAGCCCACACCACACTTGGCTGCCCTCCTCTAAAAAACACCCCTGCCTTCCCAAACGACATTTCTAAATCTTTTTCTGAAAAAATAACTTTTTGGGCTATTTCCTTGGCCTTCAAACGCACCCCCATCTCTTTTAAATCTGGTAGTTCTCCCAAAAACTTCAAACTAACGTGAAAATAATTGGTTAAACTATAACGAATTCCATCTTGAGGCAGATGATCTTGCGCCAACTTAAGAGGCTTAATCATTTCCTCCGGAATATTCAAAGCAAAAAAATATCTTTCTTTTTCTTCCATAGTTCTCTTATACCAGATATACTCCAACCATGAAAATCGTGATTCTTCTGCCAAAAATGCATGCTGGGGCAGAATTGGCTCTCAATAAACTTATTCGCCGCCCTGATCTAGAGATTATTGGGCTTATTCGGTCCGATATTTCGGTTTTTTCCAAAAAATACTGGAAATACATGCGTTATGGAGTTCGAAGAGCCGGTCTTTTTTACGCCATTGTGATTGGACTCATGGTTTATTTTGAATTTATTGGTGTGGCTCTAGCTGGGCTTTTTTATTGGCACCGTAAACGCAGTTGGCGCACTAGCTCCAAATTAGTCCAAATTCACAACCTTAAACTTCACGACACTGACAATATCAACTCCAAAAAATCAATTCAAATCTTAAAATCGTGGAAACCAGATGTCATTGTTTCCCTTTCTTTTGATCAAATCCTTAATAAAAAAGTTATTGAAATCCCAAAAATTGCAGCCCTAAATATGCACCCTGGTTTACTACCAAAATACCGCGGTATTTGGCCTAATTTCTGGAAACTACATAACCGCGAAAAATACGCTGGAGTTACCATTCACCACATCGCCGAAGAGGTCGATGCTGGCGAAATAATCGCTCAAATGAAATTTCCTATCAAAGAAAAAGATTCAAAAGTCTCCCTCTCCTTAAAATCCGCCCATCACGGCAGTAAATTACTAGCCAAAACCCTAGCCAAAATGAAGCAGGGCGTAAAAATCAAACCCCTTAAAATCAAAGGCAAACCCAAATATTATTCTCTGCCCAACAAAAAACAATTCGCCGCTTTTTTCGCACGAGGAAAAAAACTATTTAACTTATGTCTCATCTGGAAAAAATTTGGGCGGAAGGTTTAACCAACCTTAATTAATTCCCGCGCCTCCCATAATTCCTGCTCAAATTTTTCGATATCAAGATTTTTTTCGGCCTCCTCTAATTCCTCTACCCGCGCCGAAAGTGCCGGAGCTTTTGGAATATAAAGTGAACAACAATCGTCATACGGCTGCATTGAAATTTCCGCCGTTCCAATCTGTTCCGCCATTTTAATTATCTCATTTTTATTCATGCCAATAAGTGGTCGCAACACCGGCCGACTCGCCAAAACATTTACTACATTCATATTTTCTAAAGTCTGTGATGCTACCTGCGCCAAACTCTCACCCGTGACCAAAGCTTTTGCTTTCTCACGACGCATTACTCTTTCCGCCAGCCGAATCATCATCCTCCTATACAAAAGAACTCTTAGGGCGGCATCCGCCCCCTTCACCACCTCCTTCTGAAAATCAATCAACGGAATCATGTACAACTTACTTTTTCCTTGAAATCGATTCAATTTTTCCACGATTTTTTTCACATTTTCCATGCTTTCCATTCCTGTAGCTGGATAACTATGAAAATGTACATAAATCACAGTTGCCCCCCGACGCATCATCATAAAACTTGCCACCGGCGAATCAAATCCTGACGAAATTAAAGAAACAACTTTGCCACTTACTCCCACTGGCAAACCTCCTAACCCCGGCTCTTTTTTTACTGAAAGTTGCACTTCTTTTGCACCCCAATCCACGTACAAAACCACTTCTGCTTTTTTTAAATTCACCTTCAAACTTCCAATCACTGGCAAAATTCCCGCGGAAATCTTTTTGGCAATCTCCATGGAATTCATTTCAAAATTCTTATCACTACGATGCACTGCCACCCGAAAAGTCACTTCTTCGCTCTCTCCCACTTCCGCTTGCACCATCTCCAACCCACGCGCTATCACTTCCTCAAAATCCCTAGCCACACTCGAAACAAAAGAAAAGTTCTCCACCCCACAAACTTCTCCTAAAATCTCGCGCACACTATCCTCATCACTTTTTTCAAAATGAACTCGAAAATGATCGTGCTTTTTTTCTACCTTCGCCCCCTCAAAACCCACCATTACGCGCGCCAAATTCTCCTTTAATTTCGCTTCAAAAAAACTCCTATTCCCTCCTTTCAAAGCGATCTCGTGATAATGAATGATTGCCGTAGCCATAATTTAAAGTTAATATGTCGCGGAACACTAACCCTTTCAAAATGAAACATACCTTACTTTTCCTCGCTCTAATCTTAGTGATTGGTAGCATAGCAATAACCGCTACTGCGTGCAAAAAAGAAACTATTACCACCGAAGATGGTGAACTTATAATCGAAGATGTTGTAGTTGGCGATGGAGACGAAGCCCAAACTGGAGATATGGTTTCTGTGCACTACACCGGGACCTTAATGGATGGCACGGTTTTTGATAGTTCTGTTGCCAAAAACAAACCTTTTGAATTTAGACTTGGTGATGGTTATGTCATTAAAGGCTGGGATGAAGGTGTTGTTGGAATGAACATTGGCGGAAAACGCACACTAACTATTCCTCCGGGCATGGCTTACGGTGCAAATGGAATTCCTGGTGTAATTCCACCTAATTCAACTCTTCAATTCGAAGTAGAATTACTCGAAATTACCTGATTCTGGTAATAACATTTTTTTCTTTGATCGATCTCGTAAAGTTAACGAGACTCTTCGAACAATCCCAGCGGCATTATCACCACCGCTAACATCATTCCCTAGGTTTACACTTAAATCATCCCCCATCAATCCCGCTAAAATTGTGTATCCATTTGGAGCATTTGAATCAAGCGCTTGTGAATAACCCAGCACCCAAGCCATATTTGTGGCCCCTCGCACTGGCCGACCATTTCGCACTGGCTCCACAGTCCCGGTTTTCCCACCATCAATAAGTCCGTTCAAATCTTCCAAAGTTCCTTCTTTTTCTAATGGAACTGCCAACCATGAACTAGTTGCGCCATTCGCATGCGCCAACCTTGCACAACTACTTGCACTGTCTTCACCATTTGGATATTCAAAATGGAGCTCTGGTGTCACCACTGTTCCATTGCGCATTTCAAAAGACTGAACCACGTGCGGACTCGGCATTACCTGCCCATTTTTCGCTGCTTCCATAAAAGGAAGTAAAGTTCGAGGACTTGGATCCCAAACCCCTAAAGCAGCGTCTCTAAACCAGTTACGACCACTATCGGCATGCGTTTGGCCATAACAATTCATTAATCTATGTGCTCGTTCTTGCGAAGCTCCAACAGCTGTTGCTTCTCTAATAATATCTGATCGCGACATTCTTAAATCATCCCGAAAATCACTAGCCCTTTTATGACCAGGCCTTAATCCTTTCCCCGCCACACTAGATGCTAGCAACAATTTCCCAACTGACCCAACAGATTGATTAGCATCCATTCCTCCGATTCCATCAAAACCATTTTCATCACCAGCGTGCGCTGCAATAATTCGTCCTTCTGAATCCACCACTACCACAATTGAACGCGCTTTATCAGTTTCCAATCGCCCTAACTCTTGTTTACTCGATCGCACTGCTGTCCCCTGCACATTCGGATCAATTGTTAAAAAAATGCTTTTCACAACTTCACGCCAATTATCACCAAACCGCTGCCGAGCCTCCTCAATTGCCAACACAATCGCATAATCATAACCCGCGGTTGGCGCCACACTAAACCCCCTCCTTGATTCTCCTACATCACTTTTTGTTCGCGGTTTAGCCGCCAAAATTTGTTGCTGAATTTCTTCTCGATCTTTTTCAAAAATAACTCCTTTTTCAATCAATAAATCCAAAGCATACGAAGCTCTCCCCACAATATCATTATGCGAACCTGGATCATCCCAACGATTTTGCGTTGAATTCCAGGTATAACGAACCATCGCAGCTAATACTAATTGATGACCAATTGTCATTCGCGAATCTTCCACACCCTCAAACCCCCAATACAATCGCGCAAACAATTCCACCCCCTGTGCTTTTGGACCTAAATAACCAAACGTCGCGTAATGCGCCGCAATTTCTTCTGGTGTATACAAATTTGCCATTCCAATCCCACAAGTTGTATCTAATAATTTTCGCTCCCAGCGTGAAGATTCTTCATAACCATTAGTCCCAGCCCGAAGTTGTCCACAAGCCTGATCCGCCAAAGTCGACCCTCCACCAGACTCACCTAAACTCAATACCGCTCGTGCAATTCCAGTTGGATTTACTCCTGTAAAATCACTCCAACCACCTTCATGCCCTCGATCTTCTAACATCACTAATCCTTGATACCAATGCCACAACGAACCGTCTTGTTCTAACATTTCTGGCGGCACCGGAATCGAACGATCAATCCCCCGGAGCTCATCAGCCCCAGCTCGCGCTCCATAAATATAACCAATTGGCTGTCCTTCTAAATCCGGATCATGAACCACTAAACTCACCGCTGTTTTAGCCGCCGAACTTTCCACCGCATCACGAGCACTCTTTTTTCCATAAATTTGCACTACTATGGTCGATACCAAAGCCATTATCGCCGCAATTAAAACTTTATTCACAACTCTTAGGTGCACACTTTCCGATACTCGGCTCACTAAAGACTTTCGCCTTTTCCATTCTCTTATTTCCTCAAATTCACCACCTTCCATCACTTCGCTTCTCCGAACATCACTTAAAATCTGATCTAATTCAACTTGCATTTCTCCTGGACCCAAATCTTGCCCCCAAATCTCCTTACCAGGCCAGTCAGCAAAAATCGCCCGTAACTGTACCCCTAAACTACCAGGGACAGTATTGTCCGAAGCATCAATTACTTGTTGTACTTTAATAGACAAATCACGTTCAATCTGTCGACGCTCATCATCAGATGACCATTCCGTGGGGTGTTTGGATAGCATTTTAGGGGTGAAAACAAACTTAGGTATTGACACATTACGATAATGACCTACAATTGACAAGCCTAAATTCATCCACCCAATGAAAACTTTTAGAGGCCCCGAGCCCCTTGACCTAGACCAAGAACAATTTTGGGCCCTCGAAGAACTCGGTATAAATGAACCTGAGCTTCAAGCCACTACTTCCCAAATAGAAGGTGAAGCTAGTCCTGAGATGTGTTTTGATATTATTGCTTTTTTACACCATATTGCCGGAGATCCTGGGATGTATGGCCTTAACTTTGATGCTGAATCCGATACCACGAGCCTCAGCACTGGAAGCAGACACAAAAAAGCTCAACTTACCTTTGAGCCTTCACGGGATCCTTTTATTACTACTTCCCAATCTTTAGATTTCTTTGAACTATCTTTAGCCCATCCTTTAAACCGAGAAGGTTCGGCTTTGCATGTCAGTAAATCTTTAATTACCAGAGAAAAACAACGTCCTCGCCGCATCCTTGATGCTGACAATAGATTTGAAGCAACCATACTCTTCCCAAAGGAACATAAACCCACCATCGTATTACCTCATCGTGGAATTGATCGACTTGAACTAATAGAATTTTTAGTACGTGTTTTAAGGCGTAACCCTGATCGTCACCCAGAAATCACCAACATTATTCGTGAAGAATTAGAACGCATTAATCAAACAGCTGAAGTTTCTAGCCTCAGACATGATTTGTTTCTAGCAAACAAAGAAACTGAAAGCTGGCGTGTTACGGCCATTAAAGCCGCTCAAGTTGGACATGAGAGCCTACGAGTTATTAATGATGCGGATTATAATTATGCCCTTGCCAAACAACGTCGCAATATCCGTCGTAGTCGGGCCTTACTTACTGCTAGTGCCGCCGTAGCTACTGCTATTTTTTTACTAATTGGAGCCCAAATACTTCAAAAAGGTTTTTCACCTACTGATGCCATCAACAATTTCCTCTCTTCACTCGTCCAAAAACCAGATACCGAAGGAGACGATGAAACCATCACTCCGCCAGAACCCGAAACACCAACTCCCGCCCCCGAAGAAATTACTGACGACACAGACCTCGATGCCGAAGCAGAACGAATTATTAAAGAAATGGCTTTAGGTAGAGCTCCTTTTGAAATTATGGAACACGCCTGCACTCACGGAATTCCAGGAACATACAAATCCGCGTCTAAGAGCCCTCTGCCTACTAACAAATCACTTGGAGCCGTTAATGTTAATCACTATGACAAAGGTACTACTCTCAACGGCAATTTAATTGGAATCCTTGACGGCTCTTTTTGTACTAAAAATAGCGGTTTATTACTTAGAAGCTTCGCTGATTTTGACCCCCAAGATAACGACCAATTGCTAATGGAAGACACTCATGGCTCTACTTATCGCGCCCATTTTGAACCAAACGACCCCAAAGATTTACCAACTAAACGCTATTCCACCCCAGAATCAATTCACCAAGGATATTTTGTATATGTAATGTTTAACGGCGTTAATCTTATGTTTTATGGTTTAGGCAGAGATGGGACTGTTGGCGAAGGTTTCATTCAAGATCTCCGCGACATGGACAAGTTTGTGCGTGAAAAATATGACCTACCATTAAGGGTTATAAATCAACAAGATTTTCACGATGCCATCACCATGCGCCAAAGAGCTAATTCTGGAATGGAAGTCTCTGATTTCCTTCAACAAATACAACCAACCTAATACTTCCATTTAATCGAACAGCCAATCGAAGGCGCCTCTGGTTTTACAATTTCGTGTCCTTCGCGCATTGCCACCAAAGCATCCTTAAGCATCTGTTCTCCAACTTGTTCTGGGTCACGGCAACTATCATCAATCCCTCCCGTATAAACTAATTTTCGGTCTTTACTAAACACAAAAACTTGGGGTGTTCTTTCGGCGTGATAAGCCTTGGCCACCGCTTGCGAATCATCACGTAAATAAGGAAAATCAATCCCTTCACGCGCCACTAACTCCACCATTTTTTCATAAGAATCATCTGGATAATTCACATCATCATTTGAATTTACCCCCACAAATTGAACCTCCACAAACTCCGCTACCAACGCCTTCAAGCGATCCCAATAAGCCACCACATACGGGCAATGATTACAAACAAACGCCACTACCAAAACATCCTTATCCGCAAAACTCGCCAAATTATACGTTTCACCATCAGCACCAAGTAATTCAAAATCCGGCGCACTGGAACCAACAGGAAACGGATTAGTCGCAAGAGTGTATTCTGCCATTTTTAAATCTTTAAATTATCAAAATCCACATCTGGATACAATCGTTTAAACATCTCATTCGCAGTCTCCGTACTTCGCTCGTATTCCTGTAATTGCAACAGCTCAATCGTGTCATCTACTACGTGTGAACTCATGGCCTCAATCTCCATATAAACTGGGACTCCCGGATAAGCATCAATATCAATGTGTGCCCCACCCAAAACATAAGAACGTCGGTGTTTATCGTTATTTAGCGTCGCCTCAAACCCCAACCGATACATTAATTGCTCAAATTTATCTGCATCTTCCACATAAGTTTCTAATTCCTCGCGCGATTTACAACCATCTACAATTTCCTTGGGACCTTTAGTGCAAATTTCAAATTTATCTTTAAATCCCTCCTCTGCTTCCCAGCGGCGCAACCTCATTAAACGTCCATTTTTTCGCAAAGTATGTTCTGGAAAATCAAAATGCAAACACCGCACAATTCCCGAAAAAATCGCCTTCGCCCCAAGTTCCTCTAGGCGCGCAATCAACTTATCCACATCAATCCCAATAATTTTTACTTCAATTTCATTCATAAGTTTAGCTTTTCAGGAACAACGCTAGTCTACACTTTCACCCGAAATTCGTGAAATCAATCGACCAATTCGCGTATGCTCTCGCTTACGAACATTTTCGGGTTCCAAGGCCGCTATTCGCGACAAATAAATAAAAGGAGTGTCCATAAACGCCACTAACATCTTGATCACAAAAGTAAAAAACGCAATCTCGTGCAAGACCTCAAAATGCCCGTAAAAAGCCAAATAAGTAAACATAAACGAATCCACTAATTGCGAAGCCGCGGTAGAACCCAAATTCCTCATCCACAAATATTTTTCCCCAGTTCTTTTTTTAATAGCGTGATAAATCCAAACATCTAAATTTTGCGTTACCAAATAAGTAAACAACGAAGCCCCTACAATTCGTGGCGCCAAAGTAAACAACGTTTCAAAAGATCCCTGCACAAAATCAAATTCACTTGGCGCGTATTTAAGTGCAAACTGCAACATTACCATTCCAAAAATCCCCGCAAAAAATCCAATTCGCACCGCTTTAAACGCTTCTTTTTTCCCATAATGTTCAGACAAAAGATCTGTCGCAAAAAACAGCGACGCATAAATCACATTTCCAAGTGTGGCCTCCAAACTAAACACATTAACCTGTTTCATCACTACTAAATTCAGCAAAACCACGGAAATCGCAATATATGCAATCAGCCAACTTCGCCCCAATCGAAAACAAAGCAACACAAAACTAAGCGCCACAAGCGCCTGCAAAAGAAACCACGGTTCATTAAAAGTCCATTCAAACATCGCGTGTTACTTTACCATAAAAAGTTCCTCCACAACTAATCCCCACGATAAGCTACAAAGCTTGTCGGGCTTTCCCAAAGTTTTATTTCATAAAGCTTCACACCTTCTTGAGCCTCCCGCTTCAAACCTTTTGTGTCTTCTAAATAAGCCTTTAAATCATCACTTAAATTCGGATCTTCAATCTCTTCATGAAGCAACTCCTCCAATCCCACTAATTCCCCCCATATAAACGAAGCCAACCTCTCGGATGAAGGGTTTTCCACTACTTCATTCAAATAATGATGATCTAATTTCTCCAAAACACGCCGCTTTACAATCCTCTTCAACAACACAAAATCCACTACCATCCCATTTTTATGAACTGGGCCCTCAACCGTGACCTCCAACTTATAAGTATGCCCATGCAAACGCTCACATTTTCCATAGTAATCGGTTAATTTGTGCGCCGCATCAAATGTAAAAACTTTGGTAATTAACATACACGTCGATCAAGTTCTAAGGCCAATAAAATCTGACAAATTCCAGAAACTCCAGCCTTCCATTTTACTTCTTTTTGCAAAATACAAGAATCTTCATCAAACAAAACATCTGCTAATTCTTGAACATCTTTTTTGGAATTCCCTCCTGTTACTGTGAGTGCTCCGCCTTGAAGAGCCGCGTACATATCACGATCTTCAAATAATTTTTTCATCAACTTCAAATCCGCCTTAGGATCTTCGTGATAAATAAAACTCACGCCCATATCCTTGTCCGTAGCGCGTTCTTTTAAGTCTCGCAAAGCAAAATAATTAATCACTAAATCTGCATATTGTTCCTGCGCTTTAATATAACCCACGGAATCCGGTTTTCGATCTGCCAAAATTTTCACAACTTCATCTGGAGTATAACCACGTTTTTTTACATCACGATAAATTTTCCAACGTTTACGAATATCTTCGTCTGGACTTAAGAAAATTCTAAAATCAAACAAGTCACGCATTTCTCGCAAATGATACGGATGCAATCCCATAATCAATACAAATTTCCGTGGCTCAGTTTTTTGAGGTTCCGTAAATTTACCAGTGGCGTGATCATAAATAACCTTCCAAACTGTTTTTCCTTCCTTAAATTGCTTTACATGATCTAAGGCTAATTCTAGATGATTACATCCCGGATTTAAGTGAGTAATCGTCTTAGTTTTCATCTCTTCCCTATCCCATTTGTGATAAGCATCCATACTAATCACCAATAAATTTTCCTCTCCTACAATCGAAGCCAAATTATCAGACATAGTTTTCTTTCCACATCCACTATCCCCTCCCATTCCAATTATAAATGGGCGAATTTCTGAATCAGGCATATAAATAAGTTAAATAAAACCCCTTAAAGCGCCTACAGACTAGTGATCACTCCTTAAAAAGTCAATTTAAGAACGTGATTTTGTGTAATTAAAAACTTTTCAACACGTTAATAAAAATGCTAACCTTATTATTGTTAACTCACTATATGGAAATTATACGAAATCTCACCGAGGCAATGTTAGGAAGCGGCAATGGCATGCTTGGACATTTTGGCGATCTGTTTGGCGCTGGAGTTTTAGGCGCGGTACACAGTGTTATGACTTCTTATTATGAAGGCACTCTTGGCGGATCTTCCGGGGCCAGCTCTGGCGGCTCATCTAGTAGCTCCCCTGATTTTGGTGAACTTTTTGGCAATGAATTTGAAATGACTCCTAGCGAAGCTACCACACTCGCTGATGTTTGGGCTGCCGGCAATTCCCCTAGCGAACAAATCACTCTTTCTGACGTTCTTGGTAATTAATTTTATGAAAAAAACCTCTCCCTTTAAAAAATATCTCGAAATCGCGGCCATCGCCGGTGTGATTTATATTTTACTTAAATATTTAGCTGGCGACTTTGAAAGTTTTTGGATCGAAGCCTGGTTTATGTTGGAAATTTTAGTGCTAACCATGATTACGCGCACAGTCAGTCTCAAGTATGGATTTTTTGTTTACACTCAAGGATTAGTAATTGGCGCGGGGTTTACCTTGCTTGTCGGAATTATTATCAATGCCCTTGGGCTCCAAATTTCCGAAGGATTTTTTGGAGGGATTTTCATGCCCACCATCGAAGAAATTGCCAAAATCCTACCAGTCTTAATTGCTGCTTTCATCACCATTAAACGCCACCACACTGTTTTCAATATTTCAGACTTCCTCCTGTTATCTGTGATGAGCGGGGCAGGATTTTCAATGTTAGAAAAATATTTTTGGGAAGGAATTAATTTCAGTTTTACTTACGGGCCACACCTTGGCGACACTTACTTTTTTAGTGATGCCCTTGGCGTAAACATGAGCGGCGAAACTGTTGGTTATATTGGGCATGCGGCTGCTACTGGTTTAGTTGGGATGGGATTAGGGCTTGGACTCTATCTTAAAAAACGCTTTTCTTCGGCTAAAGCTTGGTGGTGGTTAGTGCCTGTTGCAACTTTTGGCTGGGTCACTTTCGAACATATTATTTATAATTTTCGGCACGATGTTTCGGCCATTTGGTTCAAAGGAATGGTCTTAACTCCCTGGATTTTCTTAGCTTTACTAATCACAACTCTAGCCATCGAAGGCCAAGCTCTTCGTAAACTTTTCAAACAATTCCCCTCCATCAAAAAACAAACTCTCTCTAGCTTTAAAGACACCGCATCCAACCTTAAAAAAGGCGAAGTCTCACTCACCAAAATCACCGCTCCGTTCCGTAAACTACGTCTAGTCAACCTTGCAGCCTGGAGAATTAAAGCACGCAAATAAAATTTCCATTAATCATTTCTCGCGTCTCCTTTACATCATGCACCCGCAAAATATGTGCACCATTTAAAGCTGCCTGTAAAGTGGTCATTACCGATCCTTCCAATCTTTCTTTGGGCACTTTTTCCCCAAACCTCGCCGTCAAAAAACTCTTCCGTGATGTTCCCACCAAAATTGGAAATCCTAACTCTTCCAATTCTCGAAGTTTCTCCAAAACCTCATAACTATAATCAGGATTCATACTCACAAACACGCCCATTCCTGGGTCCAAAATAATTTGTGGAATTCCTTTTTGTTGCGCCATTTCAACTCTCTCTCTTAAAAAATCTTTAATTGTCACCATCACATCATCGTATTCAATCGAATCTGTTGTAGTTCGCGCATTTCCATCTTTTGAATACATCAAACAAATCGGCACCTCATTCTCCAAAACCACGTTCGCCATTTCCTCATCCCCGCGTAAAGCCGTCACGTCATTCACCATGTCCGCACCCGCCACAATCGCCTGCCGCGCCACTTCTGCCTTCCACGTATCCACAGAAATCCAAACTTCTGGCAATTCAGCTCGCACTGCCTTAATCACTGGAATCACTCGCGAAAGCTCCTCTTCTAAACTTACATCCTTTGATCCCGGGCCAGTAGCCTCTCCTCCAATATCCAAAATGTCTGCACCCTCCAAAATCATTTTTTGCGCCCGTTGCACAACAGCCTCCACCAACACTCCACCCTCACTTCCATCCAAATCTCCCCCATCCGAAAAAGAATCTGGTGTCACATTAAGGATGCCCATAATCCGTGGGCAGTCTAATTTAAGCGTTTTTTGGCGAGACTTTAAAACAAAATTCATAACGTCCGAAATTTAGCACAGGCTAAACATATTCCCTAAGCTCTTTTGGTAAACCTTGTCTCAAATCTTCCTTCATTGCCTCAACATCAACCGCTTTAAAACGAGCAAATAAACCACCATCCATCAACCCTTCAGCCTCATCAAGAGCTCCCTCTATCCACCAAAGAACTGTAGCTACATCGCGTGTTGTTTGATACGTCTTCCAATCAACTTTATCATCCGCATTTATTCGCACCGTCTCTAAAAGATGAAATGGGACACGAATATTTCCTTCATGCCATTCCCACCCATCTACTTCATTCGTTCTACCCAAAGATTCAATAATATCTTCTGGCGTATTTGCTTCACGCATATTTAAATAAATCAAACGAAGTATATCAATACGAGAAAGTGGCACTGCTAAGAGAGGTTCCTCTTCCTCTTCCTCTTCCTCTTCCTCTTCCTCTTCCTCTTCCTCTTCCTCTTCCTCTTCCTCTTCCTCTTCCTCTTCCTCTTCCTCTTCCTCTTCCTCTTCCTCTTCCTCTTCCTCTTCCTCTTCCAACAAATCCGCCGTTGCTTCAATCCCTTCTTGCAAATCCCCGGTAAATAAATCCCCCAAACAATCAATCAAAGCCCTAACTCTAACCGCCTGCCTTCTTGCCCCAACATCTGCTAATTCATTATAAATTCCTTCGTATATCAATGGATAATCTTCTAATTTTTCAAAAAAACTATCTAATCCTACTAAATCAAAAGCAGTAATCATTTCACTATTTATTTCATCAACAAATAATTCTTGAGCCATTTCTAACCCACCTTCTTCCGCTGCAAATTCTTGCAGAGCTTCTTTTAACTCTGAATCCAAAGCAACATCCTGCGGAGACCAAGGGCCCGCTTCTGGAAAATGTTCTTGCATTAAAGCCGCTACTTCCTCATCGCTAGCCTCTAAATTTGCTAACCAAATATGAACAAATCCGCCCATAACACGCGGATCTAAAATTGTAGATTCCACTTCTAATTCCGCCGGAGATAAATCCACTCTCTTTTCTGGAAATACAAATGAACGATCCAATGCCTGACAAAATCTATCCTTAGAGACCAACATAAAATCTCGCAAAGCTCTAACTCTTTTCCCTTTATCTCTAAACTTTTGCGCCCCTTTGCGCCTTGATCGCCTTGAAGCAGGTTGCTTTATCATTGTCGTCACCTCGCGATTTAAAGTAACTCTCGACTCTTTTGAATCTATTGTAGAGGCTGCCAAAAATTCTCGCAGCCTACGTGCTACCTCTCCCTGATATTCATCACAAAGATCATGCTTACGTTGATCACGCGTCAATCCCCCTTTAGCTGAAAACACCTCTGTCACTAAAGGATCAAAAATCTTTATTAAATCCGCTCCTCGAGCAATTGAAGGCCGATCATCCACATCTGATAAAATAGGCCTATTCTTCCAATCCAAAAATCGCTGCACATTGAATTCTCGAAACACTTTTTCAAGTAATCCAATTTTAAATTGTTTTTGGTCCAGAAATTTATCCACGGCTAATCTTGGGGCAGGGTCCATATAAAATACAAATAAATACTTTTAAGAAAGTACTATAAAGATTTTAGTATTTTTGTCAAGTCAACCAACTCAACATAAGTATCTACATATTCTCGAGATCCACACTGTCCCTTAGAGTTTTTAATTTATCTTGCGAAGAACGCTCCTGATCCCACAACACAATCTCTTCCGCTGTCGCCACTGGAGGCATTCGATGTTGTTTATCAATAGTCTCCTCTGGGGGGTGAGCATCAAAATAATCTTCAGCGGCATACATCAACTCTTCAAAAGTCATTTTTGGATCATATTCATCAAATAGTGAAAATCTAAATTCTTCTCCAGCTTTCACATTATAAACATCCACTACCCTATTTTCATCACTATAAGTAATCATAAAGCGATCCCCATTCCATTCTCCATCCACATAAGACATTCTCCCGTCTGCTTTATCCTCCACATCGGCAACAGAATATCTAACGTCTTCTAAGCCAGCCCAACTAGCTAATTGACCCAATTTTGCGCGCATTTCTTCTGGAGAAAGGTCCAAAGGTTCTAAACCTGTTCCCTCCAGTTCATTGCTACCACTATAACCCTCCCCGGGGGCACTATTTTGATAAACTAACCGATGATTTTTAAACATGGATTTTTATTTTTAGTTTTCTCTTCTTACAATTATAACACAAAACATAGAAAAAATCAACCCTTCAACCCCTCCCAAACCCTCCTTGTCACCTCCCCCATTTTCCCATTACCAATTATTTTCCCATCAATTCGGCGCACTGGGACAATCCCGCGCGGCGCATTACAAATAAAAACCTCATCTGCGCGAAATAGTTCACGAACCTTAAAATCGCGCACTTTTAAACGCCACTTATGTTGGCGTGCCAACTCAATAATACGCGCCCGCGTTGTCCCCCCTAAAATTCCTGATTTTGGCGTATAAATAATCCCTTTTTTAACCATAAAAACATTAGAAATTGAGCCTTCTGTCACATATCCATTCCGATCCACTAAAATCGCCTCATAAGCACGTGATTTTTTAAGAACTTGCCGAGCTAACATCGCGGGCACCAAAAAAGTTGTTTTTGCTTCTGGCAAAGGTCTTTCAATTAAAAAAGTAATCACCGAAACACCACGTGCACGCTGCGCCCCAACAGAAGCAAGTGGCACGGCTGTAATTAAAATTGTAGGCTTTTCAGCTGGGGTCCCAAATCCATGAACTCCACCACTAACTGTAATCCGCACTCGTGCCTCACTCTTAAATTCATTTTTTTTAACAACTTGCTGGGCCCATTTACCAATTTTTTCAATTTCTTTTAAATTCATGCCAATTATCCGAGCTGATTGCCCCAATCTTTCCAGATGTGCCTCTAAATTCATCAATTTCCCATCTACAGTTCGCAAAGTTTCATAAATCCCCTCCCCATACAAAAAACCCGCATCGCCAACCGAAATCTTGGCTTCATTCTCCTTTAAATACCGACCATTTAAACAAACTATATTCATAACATCATCATATCATAGGGCATTCTTAAGAGCCGCTGCCTTTTGTAAAGTTTCTTGATATTCCTCTTTTGCCACCGAATCTGTCACAATCGCGCCCCCCGAATGATACGAATATTTTTGCGTTTCCCGATTAAAAGCAATCGTTCGAATCAAAATATTAAAATCAAACTGTCCATCCTCGTCAATGTAGCCCGCTGAGCCAGTATAAATCCCACGTAAACAAGGCTCTAAATTATCAATAATCTGCATAGTTCGATATTTCGGAGCCCCGGTAATTGAACCTCCTGGGAACAAGGCTTCCATCGCATCGACCCAATCCAAATCTTTTCGCAAAACTCCCCGCACATTAGACATAGTGTGATGAACATGTGAGTAAGATTCAACTGCACGATGTTCAGTAACCTCAACCGAGCCCGTCTCACAAACCCTTCCTAAATCATTGCGCGCTAAATCCACGATCATATTTAATTCCGCCTCATCTTTTTTGCTAGCTAAAAGTTGTTCTATATATTTGGCATCTTCCCCGGGTGTTGTTCCGCGCGGAACCGTTCCTTTAATTGGCCGCGTTTCCAGTAACATTCTTTCTTCTTTTTTGGGATTCAAAACACGCCTTCCCAGAACCAATCTCTCTGGAGAACAACTCACTACTGTAATTGGATCAAAATTAAAATAACAGGCGTGCGGCGAAGGATTCGCCTCATTTAAACGTCGAAAAACTTCCAAAGGATCCCCATCAAATTCCCCACTAAATCTTTGCGCAAAATTCACCTCATAAGTTTCACCAGCTCTAAGTAATTCGTGAATTTTTGCAATATTTTTTTCATATTCCGCCTGACTCAAATCTGCCTGCGGATCCCCAGCTTGAAAAAATTGACGCTGTAGTAATTGGTGGGGCGCCGGATTATCAATGTCAAATACATAAAGCTGTTCCGGCACTACAAAATGCAACAGTGGCGTTTTAAGCGGGTCATTCTTTTTTCCCACCACACCCTGCCAAGCCACCCCAAAATCATAACTTAAATACCCGGCTTTAAATCCCGGCGCCCCCCTCATATCTTGCAAAGCTTTTTGTGCCTCTTCCCAGGTCTCTGCCTTCCATTCATCGGCTATTCCAAACCCAACAAAAATCCTATCTTTTGCCCGGAGCCAAAACGAACCTGATTGATGTAATAAAGAGCTTTCCATAGCGCCAGAATCCTACTACCTCATCTTAAATTCGCCAAGCTAAAACGTGTCAACCTATCAACCAACTAATCAAACCCGAAGCTCCAGCCACTACCGGAATCGTTACCAAAAAAGCCACCAACAAACTCTTAATCGCGTGCTTTTTCATGCGCGGATGATCTTCACCAGAGTCCACTCCCAAAAACGACCCAACAAACACCCCAGTCGAAGACACTGGATATCCCATCAATGCGCAACCCAAAATCACCGACGCTGTCGCAAACTGAATAATCCCACCACGCAAAGCATTTAACTTAACCAATCGACTTCCCATAAAATCCACCAACTTTTTCCCAAAAGTCACAATCCCAAGTATCACAGCCCCCAAAACCCCTATCTCCAAAACCCCCAACAAATCAAAACTAAACTCTGCTTCTCCAAAACCAGACCAAAGCAAACCTGTAGTCGCAGCCACTGTACTCGCCCCTAATGCCAGCGCCATATATCCCGCCGAAAACAACAAAATCGCTTTAAAAACTTTTTCCCGTCGCCGCAAATCACCACTCACAATTTCCCCAACCGTTTCAATTGGATCGGTAAACAAATCATGCAACGTATCTTTAAAATAAAGATGCCTATGCCGCACAAAACCATGCACCACTTTAAACAAAATCCAGCCCACCAAAAACCCAATCACCGGCGAAAACAACCAAATCCCCGCCAAAACCATCACTTTTTCCCAAAAAATCAAATTAGCTCCAATTCGCAAACTTTCCACAATTCCCACCCCCAAAACCGCACTTACAACAGATTGGCTAATCGAAACTGGCCACCTTTTCCAAGTCGCAAAATGAACCCAACCAGCAGCCACAAACAAAGCAATCGTCGCCTGATTCATCCCAATCACTTCCTTCGGTACAATCCCCGAACTCACAGTTTTAATAACCTCCTCGGAAAAGAAAATCGCCCCAATCCCCAAACACACCACAAAAACCCAAATCGCTTTTTTATACGAAATCGTCCGCGACCCCACAGCCGTCGAAATAATATTCCCAGCATCATTAGCCCCCAGGCTCCACGCCAGGTATAAACCAGATAAAATTAAAAGAATTTCCGCAAACATATTCAAATTTTAAGCACGCTCTTCGTCATTGTAAACATGCTCATACTCAGTTTTGTGATATCCATAAAGTTCATCTTCCTTAAAAAATCTTACAACCTCTTTCTCTGCATTTTCTGGTGAATCCGAAGCGTGAATTACATTACAAGAAAGACTCATCGCAAAATCACCACGAATAGAACCAGCCTCTGCCTCACGCGCTTTGGTAATCCCCGTAATCAAACGCACGGCATTTACAACTTCCAAACCTTCAATACAAATCGCCACCACTGGAGAGCCCATCATAAATTTCTCTACTCCCGGATAAAAATCCTTATCCGCAATATGGGAATAATGTTCACGCAAAATCGCTTCATCAAGCGGCATCATTTTGAGCCCAATAAGCTTAAGGCCTTTCCTTTCAAACCGATGAAGAATTTGTCCAATCAGCCCACGTTGAATCGCGTCTGGTTTAATTAAAATAAGTGTACGTTCCATAAATAAAAGTTAGAAATTTTCGTGCATAAGATTAACGGGGCTCAGCAAAAGTTACAAGCCTTCTTCTTTATTATCTCGAGCCGCATCAAAAATAATCTCATCATCTTTCATGTTTTAAATTATAGTTGATCTTATTTAAAAAACAAGTTAAACTTAAGATGAACTTAAATTTAAAATTATGCACGCTATATCTGTTAAATATCTGCGCAATAAACTTCCTTTTATTCGCAGCGAACTCAAAAAAGGCACCACTTTTTTGATTATTTACAAAAGCCAACCCATCGCCAAACTCGAACCAGTCGAAAATTTTGAGGACTTTGAAGAAGCTACCGATGAAGAATGGGAACAAGCGACTGTTGATGATATGTGGAACGAATTAGATACACCCTCTAAAGAAGAAATTACTTACTACAAATCCATTATAGAATCTAACAAGAAAAAGAAATGACTTTTCAATTAGGAGAAATTTATTGGGTAAATTTTGAACCAAGCATTGGACGAGAATATAAAAAAGTTCGCCCCGCTTTAGTTTTGCAAGATGAAAAAATCTCAAAAAAATCCCCTTACGTCACTGTTGTTCCTATCTCAGGACAAATAGAAAAATGGAGACCTCCAGATGTATTCATCGCAAAAGACCACAAAAATAAACTTTTTGAAAACTCTATTGTAAAAATTCAACAAATCTCTTCTTTTGACAAAAGCCGCATTTTAGGAAAAATCGGCGAAGCAAATAGTCCAACACTCCGCCAAGTCCGCGGCTACTTACGAAGACATTTTAAACTTTAAGCAGCTTCGCAAACCTCTCCTTGTCATCCCACGGCCCAATTCCTGCCATATAAAGTTTGTCTTCTTGGAATATTTCTTTGGAAATCCGCGCTATATCATCAATAGTCACGCGTTCAACTAATTCTACGACACTTTCTGGAGTCCGCGCTTTCTTATACAGCACTTCATATTTAGCTAACAGGTGCGCATACTCCTCGGAATCCTCTAATTTTAGCACCATTTTCCCTTTTAAATAGTCTTTAGCTCGCTGCAATTCTGCCTCCGAAACACCATTATCCCGCACGTCTGCGTATTCCTTACAAATCGCTTCTACTGCAAAATCAACTCGATTCAAATCTACCCCGGCTCGCGTAGAAATCACACCAACATCCGTATAATCATCCGTACTTGATTGAATATAATACGCCAATCCTTGCGCCTCCCTCACATTCAAAAACATCCTCGAACTCATATTCCCACCCAAAATTATAGCCAACAATTTCATAGCCATGCTGTCATCATGCGATTCTGGATAACCCGGCACTCCTACCACCACGTGCCCTTGCTCAGTTTTTTTCTTCTGCAAAATCACCCGATCTTCCGAATCATTCGGAGTCACTGGCTGCCACGCAAAATCCGTTTCTCCGGCTTCCATCTTAAATTTCTCACCAACTGCGGCCACCAATTCATCGTGTGAAACATCCCCAGCCACCGAAACCACCAAATTATCCGGCCGATATAATTCATTCTTATATTTCACAAAATCATCATGTCCCAATTTATTAATCACTTCTTTTAAACCAATTTGATCCCAACCCATAGGCTGATCCCCAAACATCAACTTTTCAAAATCCCATCCAACCTGATACATCGGCGTATCCTGATACATATTATATTCCTCCAAGATCACGCCCCGCTCCTTATCAATTTCCTTCTGATCCAATTTCGCGGTAATCAACATATCCGCCAACACATCCATAGCCAAATCCTTGTGATTACTGGCCACTTTCACGTAATAACCCACATACTCTTTTCCCGTAAACGCATTAAACTCGCCACCAATTGAATCAATCGCCTCCGACACCGCCTTGGTATTTGGATATTTTTCACCACCTTTAAAAAACATGTGCTCCAAAAAGTGAGAAAGCCCCCGAATGTCTCGAGTTTCACATCGTGAACCCGCTTTTGCCAAAATTAATACTGTAACTGACTTGGTCCCCTCAATTTTTTGGGTTAAAACCCGAAGACCACTAGGAAGAATTGCTTTTTTCATAATTTTTTTATAAATAACTTGCCCCTAAAATATCACACCACCTCAAAGGTTCCCATGTAAGTTTCTACTTTTTCTGTCATTCTAAATCTTGCATGCTAAAATATTCATATGAAAAAATCACTCAATATAATTTATACCTTTCTTACATTGACCGGAGGAGCTCTTGTCGCACATTACCTTGGGCTGCACACAAATTTTATATTTTCAGCTGCAATCGCTGGTCTAATTTTTGCTTATCTTACTCCCAAATACGCCATCCCCGCCTACTGCGGGGCCTTTGTTGGAATGGCCTCTCTAGAAATTCTCCCAAACCTCCAATGGCTCATAGTCACATCTTTACTGGCGGCTTTAATTAAAGTTTTTCTCGGTCCAAAAATTCCAAAAGTTGGTGGCAAAGCTGGATTTATGGCTTTTCTCAGCATATTTATAATCTGTCTCCCTTCCCTTAAAGAAAAAGGAATTTTCAACCCTTCCATGCTTACAATTGAATTAATAATTGGAATAATAATCACGGCCATCATCGCCACTAAACTAACCTTTCTAATCAGAAGAAAAGTAAAAGACCACACCAAAGACAACCCAAAAATCAATGCTGTTGTCGGGTCCGCTATCATTGGCCTCCTAGCCGGCATCCCTTACATCTTCTTTCCTCAAATTAGTATGTTTTCCGCTGTTGCTTACGCCGCTTCTTTCGCTGGCATGAGCTCTTTCCACTCCTTTCCAAAAAAACACTCCATTTATCTGCTCGGCATAATCGTTGGCATAATATTCATCTGCGTAACACCATTTTTCCAAGGATTCGGCGGCAAATTAGGAACAACCGCTTTCATCTCAATGATGATTTATTTGAAGATTTTCCTAAAAAACTAATTCCGTTCTATTTAAATTCATCAGCCTCAAACAAAGAAAGGTTTTATTCTTCGTTGATTCGCCTAATATCCTTCATTCCTTGCTTCCCAATTTCTGCCACTCTTTGATCATATTCCGCTTGCTCAATTTGTTTTGTAGCAAGCAAATCATCTAATGCTTCTATTTCCCTAGTCATTCTTAGGCCTACTTGCCCTTTTCTCATTTTTTTAGATGTTTCATCTGTCATCCTTTCTCCTTCTGGCTCTCCTCCCTCTCTCTCTGATTCTATAGATCTTTGTAATTTTAATGCCTTTGGCCTAATTCTTTCCGCTTCAGCTGGATCTAAATCTATAACTCTTTTCTGCCCTCCTGCCACATCAATAATTTGATCTCCTCTCAAAATTGAATAATCACCAGCCTGTCGTTTAGCATGATATCGTCCCAAACCTCCCGTGCTTCCCTCTGGATAATCAATCCTTATATCTCCTTCTTGTGGTGGGGTTTCGATTCCTGGCCATTCCGCTCTCCGTATTTCTGCAATCCGTTCTCCTCCTATCACTTCTAATTTCTCCAACAATCTACTATATTCTGCCTGCTCAATTAGGCCGGCCTCAAGTAACTCACCCAGCCTACTATATTCTCTAGCCATTTCTGATCCAACTTCTGAGGTTTCATCTACCCCTCTCAATCTATCAGTCAATTCTTCAAATCTTCTTTCAGTTTCAGCTACAGCCCTTCTTGCGCCCTCCTCCGCGGGAGCTGAAGGTTCACCTTCTTTCCCCTCAGTCTTTTCCTTAATTCTCTTTAATTCTCTACCTAAACTCTCCAACTGCCCTTTAAGTAAGGATAAAACATTTCCATCAGTTACCGTTGAGATTCTTGGCACGCCTCCTATTCTTTCGTACACAGTATCTCCTTTTAAAATTATAAAATCACCGGCCTGTCTTTGAGCACGCCCTAAATTAGGAATCGTTACCTCTGCGCCGTATTCAAAATCTACCCTTACATCTCTAGGCCCTGCCGGCTCTGCCTCAACTTCCGCCACGGTTTCTTCAAGCAACTGATTTCTCCTTTCCGTTATTACTTCCCGTTCTAATCTTTTGTAATTATCTAACGCTTTCCCAAACTCTCTCTCAATCACTTTACGATCTCGTGGTGCACGACTTCCTAACCCATCTATGAATTCAACAAACCTTTCTGAACCAGTCCCTCCTTCCCACATTGCTCTAAACTTTGCATCTGGATAAGGATGAACTGGGCGAGTTGAAGACCCTTGGTGAGCGCTCTCAATAACAGCCAATTCTCCCAAACTACTAGCTTCTTCAACCCTTGCTCTTAATGCTTGTTCAGCAGATTCCATAACTGTAACCACTTCTGCCTGAAATTCACCTAAGGCTTCTAATTCTGCCCTATACTCTCTAACCAAAGTTTTATTATTTTCAACATAACGTTCTAGCCAAGCTTTATACCTAGAATTAGTAGTAGCATCCGCACTTTCAAACCCATTAGTCTCAAATATTTCTCTCATCTTAGCCGCCTCAAAGCCATGGATTTTACTACCATCAACCTCTCCTTCCCCACGCAAAGCTTGTTCCGCCAATTCTACCTCAGCCACAATATCCCCAAGAAGATTTTCTAATCCTTCTTTACTTCTAGAATTCCTAACCCACTGTTCAGCTACATCCTCTGGCATTCGAAGGCAATCCAAGTCTTCTTGAAACTGGACTTCTTCCACTGCCGACCTTTCTTGTTCTACTCTTTCGCGATCCACTCTCTCCCGCTCCACTCTCTCCTCCCTCATCCGCTCACGATCTGCTCTTCGTCCTTCAAGAACTTCCGCGTCTAACCCGGCTTCCTCAAAAGATTGATCCATTCTCTCTCTTGCCATTCGTACATCTATAGTGTCTACAAACCTGGCGTCAGTAGTAAAATAAAGAGCTCTTCCTCCTCCAGGAGACTCAATTTTTATTCCCTCCCAACTATCAGCCGCTTCAAAACCTTTGGAATATGCCTCAACCGCACTTTTCGGATACCCTAACACAAATCCTATTACTCCTCGCTCTACTCCAGTCCCACTTGGGCTTCCGGTTTCCACCCACGCATCAACATCCATTCCTTCTTTCCATCCCAATAATTCCGCTAATTTTGGCTCCGCTAAAATTCTACCTTCAACCGCAGCCCTACTATATAAAAGCTTGTTATTATGCAACCTAGCCTCCACCCCCTGTTCACGCAAACGGCTCACCATTCTTTCTCCTCCCGCCGTATCTAAAGAAAAATCAAATAAATAACCTGGCCTTTCCCCTAATCCAAATCCATATAAACCGGCTTCCATGTCACGCATTCCTGGTCCCGACATATCTCGATCAGACGGCAAAACTTCCCAAGCTTCATCCACTAACTCCATTGCTCTCCTGCCACGCTCTGGAACCGCATCCAACCACCTCCCTTCTACCCGCGCCTCAAACCTTTCTAAGTCCAAGTCTGCATTGCGTTCACTTTTAGCCTCCCCCTGAATTTCCTTATAAAATTCAAGCAAAGATTTTTTATTCGCCATATAAGATTCTAAAAACACTCTATATTTCAAACTAGAAGCAGGACTTTCACTGGCAAAATTATATTTCACAAATAAGTCTTTAAATCCTTCCACTCGTCCTCCCGCAAAAACCTCTCCCTCCAAATTATCAAATTCAAATCTAACCTCTCCGCTCAAAACTCGCTCTATAATTCTCACTTCTAGATTTAATCTTTCCAAAGTCATTTCCAAAGAAGGCTGCAATCTCCCCTCTCTCGCCGATTCTAAAACTGACGCCCTCTGCCCTTCCAACTCTGTTTTAGTTAAACGTAATTCGTCCAATTCTGCTTGAAATTCCAAATCTAATCTTTCTGCCCTAGCCGCTGGAGCTTCTCTTCCTATCTCATAACTACGCCTTCTTAAGGCTTCATACCTAGCTTTTTTATTCGCCGCATAAACCTCTAAATAAGAAATAAATATTTCATTAGATCCTAACTCTACTTCTTCAAACCCCGCTTCCCTGAACGATTTTCTCAAGGCTTCAACTCCTGATCCTTCTGGGTTTCCGCTTACTAAATTGCGCACAACTTGCTCGGCTGCAAAAGCTTCTACCTCTAACTCCGCCATGCGTCCTTCTATGCCTGCATCAAACTCTCCGTCATCGAGTCTCCGCTCATATCCTTCTAATTGCTCTTCGGTCATTCTCATGTCTCTTATTTGTTCTCGGTAACCTCTCCCTCCTGTCTTTCTTTCTTCTACCTCCCTTTTTTCTACCTCCCTTTCTTCTATCTTTTCTCTTATTCTTCGCGTCCTTTGATAGCATTGACCTAAGGGCTCCGCAAACCTTCTCGGCAAAGGAATTTGTTCGTAACTCTTTAAAACCTCCTCCAAAACTTTAATTTGCGCGGATTCCAAAGCCTCTAAATCCGCCCTTGTTAATTCATCCAAGGGTTTCTTAAACATTTTATCCGCTTCTATTAACAATTTACCCAATTTAATTGCACAAACATCTCCCATTAATCTTTCACAACGAGTCCAAACTTTATCTAATTCCCTAGAACGAGCATGTATTCTCCCTTCAGTGGCCTCAGATAAAAACCTGGCATCTTTAGTTTTTACTCCTGTTAAATTAAGGCCTTCTTCAAGACTATTATAGCGATCTACTAATTCTGCAATTTCTTCTACTGACAATTCTCCTTCTCGCCTTTTACTCGTTAACTCAGCTTCAAATTCTAAAAATTCTTGCTGCTTTTGCCTAAGCGCCTCAATTTGCTCTAAACCTCTTTGTTCAACTTCTGCTCTTTGTCTTTCTGTCCGATCTCTCTCCGCCTGATCTCTTTCTCTTATCAACTCGTCTCTCCTTTGTCTAACCGCCTCTCTATACAAATCATTATATTTTTGAGCAGTCTCAAGATAAACCCTCTTAGCTATCGGATCCACAGGCTTAAAGGGTTCATATAACCCTATTGATTTCGTGATTTTATGAAATTTTGAACCCAAGATCCAGCCTTGAGCAACCATCAAGCGTTCACTTCCTGCCAAACTTGCTTCAACCTCCGCTGACCTTTCTAAAAGCCGAGGAATTACTTCATCTAAATGACTCTCATCTAAGCCTCTAACGAATGATTCTATATCCGCCTCGGGATTTCCCAATTCCGCCTCCATTTCTTGTCGTATTTCTTCGGCACGAACGGCTTCTTGTGCTTTTCGTTCTTGTTCTATTCTTCTGTCTCTTTTTGGTGCTTTCATTTGATCAATGGGCCCAATTATTTCTCCATTTTCACTCCTAAAAGTAATCCTTCCTTCCGCATCAACAGTCCCTATCCACTTAACCTCTTGAAACAAAGTCCTATTCCTCCCCTCTATTTCAGTACTAACCCACACATTTCCTTCTGCATCAATTTCATTAACATTCCAAGTTATTTCTCTTCCCCCTTCTAAAGTTAAAACTACTTCACCTTCCGTTACAGCATTCCATTCTCGTCCCAAATCTGCCAAATCAGTCCGAAAACTAGCTGACCTTTCCGCCATTAATACCGCGTAATCAACTTCTGCACTAAACTTATAAAAAGCTTCTACAAATTCATTGTAAGACCTAACTGCCTCATTATAAGCATCTATTTGCTTAGAAGTTACAGCCTCCCCCTCCAATACTGTTAATCTTTCCGCCATTTCATCTCCCCTCTTTATCCAGCGCTCCCTTATACTTACATGATAAGCTAATTTTATAACGATCTTATCAATACCGCTCAATACTAATTTTTTTAAGGTTCTCACATCTTTTTCACAAGTTTTAGTGAACGCATTTGTTTTTTCTTTATATTTTCTGTTTTCCAATGCTCTTTCTTTCCTTCCTTTTCCTCTCTCCATCACCCGGCGTCCTGCATTGCCAGTCCTCCCTGTACTCGCTTTCGAAAAAGAATTAGCACCCATGTGCCCTCCCGTAAAAGCCACTGTAATTACAGTATTATGCAAAACCATATCCGCTATGTCAGCGTCACTCATATATTCAGCCTCCATAACTGCGGTTTCAAAATATCCAGTCCCGGTTAAAGAGGCTACCTGAGTAGTCATACTACCCGCGCCATGAGCAGCTCGTACCGGAATAGCCATCATTCCACCTCGTTGCGCTGTGCGCGCTCCTAGTCTTCCCAAAGTTCCACCATATGCTCCTCCTGCTAATTTCAAAACCGCCAAGGTTATAAAGCTTCTATTCCAAGCTTCTTTATATTCTTGCTTCCCACTAAACATTTCCCAATGCCCAGACGTCATCCCTGCTAATCCCCCGTGTACCGTCACAAAAGCTGTGTTTTCAGCCAAAAATCCTACTCCCCCAGCTGCTGCAATCATTGAATAATAACCCGTGCCACTCATCGAAGCACGCATGGTTTTCTTTAATAATTTCAACCCTCCTCTCTTCATTATTAATTCCACCGCATCATCTGCTTTCTTTTTAGCAATTTTTTGTGGGAAATTCCTCAACATCTTTTTAGCTAAAAATTTCTTAGCTTGTCTCTTAACCATCTTCTTACCAACAAATTTAGCCCCTCTTGAAGCCACTCCAAAACTAATTGCCATCATAAAAATTTCGACCGGCAAATCCTGAATTAAAGAGTCTAATCCTTCATCAGTCATTCTCCATATCTCATATTTTTCCCTATCAAATTCCATCATGTCATTGTATTCTGCTTCCCAAATTCGAGCATTATAGCCACCTCGCGCTAATCCGGTTTGGAAATAATCACACATCCCTTTTTTAAATTCTTCCTCATACAAACGATCAATCAATTCATCTCTAATTTCAGTACGCCATTCCTGACGCGCTTCTTCAACAACTCCTCCTTCCAACTCTGCCCTCACAGCCTGTTCATCAAATTTCTCCCCTGGATTTTCCAACTCAAACTGTTCCTCTGCTTCTACTAGCCAATCCTTAACAGCCTGTTTTTCTCTCTTACGCAATTTACGATCTAATGTTTTTTGTAATTTTTCATCATTATCAAAAGTCTCTTCATATCCCTCACGAGTTAATTCCGGCCTCTCCTTTTTTGCTGTTTCATATGAATCTGCAAAATAACGATCAAACAAAAGCTCTGCTAATTCATAAAAACCATTTGCCCGATACAGCCTAGCCTGCTCTAAAATTTTACCTCTATCGCATTGATCCATAGAGTTCCCGCAAGCCTCATACAAAGCAAACACATCAAACACCCCATCATTCATTTCTTTTAACTTCGCATACTGATCTTTTAGCCTTTCATAATCCTCTAGATCTTGTGGTGTCCTAAACATATGCGCATAAGCATTAGTGTCACATCCCAACACTCTCTTCGCTCGTTCAATAGTCAACACCTCTCCTCTTTCCACCAACCCCTGACAAAGCCACACACACTCCATCATCGCCTCTATTTCCGACTGCGCCTGAATTACCGGCATATTCAATTTTCGCTTATTCGTTACTGATCCTTGAACCGAGACTGTTTCATACATCTTGCTTAAATACCCTTGCATCTCTGCCAATTCTTCCATAGCAATCATCTTGAGCCATTCTTCTGCCATATCAATTCGCTCAAGTTCTTGAGCCACCATAACTTCTGGTGTTTCTTGAATATTTTCAATGTAAGCCAAGAACGACGCCTTCGCGCCCATCATGTCTCCCTGTCCCAACAACTGCCGTCCTTCGTAAAATGGTTTCTGAAATTCCAAAGCTCCTTCCGTATCTAAGCCCATCAAAACATCGTAGTAATACATTTCGCGAAAAGCCTCGACATCCACATTCATTATTTCCTGTTCTTCTGGTGAAAGCTCATCATAAGCTTCCTTCGTTACCAATCCCAAAGTCTCCGGATCCAATTCATAATACTCCGGATACTGCTGCACTAATTCTTGCAAATCATAAGAAGCCCGCGCTTCTTCTACAATCAACATTTTTTCCGTTAATGCATCTTTGCGCATTAACACTAAATTATAAGCCTCATCCGTCATAATGTCTTCGTGCTCTTCCACAAACTCATTCAACTGCTGAATCCCCGCCAAATACATATCTCGCGCTCGATCACAGCCCGCGTTAAAAGCTTCTTTTTCCTCCACTAAAGTCAATTCTTGATCTAACCCACTCACTGCTTCCTCTAGCAAAGCATCCCCATCCTCTATGATTGTATTCATCACCGCTAAATATTCATAAAAATCTTGTTTAAAAGGAGAATGTCCTTCACAAATTGATACTAAATCCGCAATTCTAGACACATAAGGCGCTGGATCTTCACCATCTTCCACTGCCCCCCGAATCGCGTAAAGCAAAGCATAAACTCTTAATAAAGAATCCTGCACAAATAAATCTTGCATAGATTCTTCCACCCCCTCCACTAACATCCCTTGAATCACATTCACTCCACCATTAAGCACTCCCTGACTTCCACTCAATTCTTCTACAGCCGCTAACTGCGTCTGCAAAGTAACAACATCATCAGAAATCGTTTCAAAATCTAATTCCACTGCATCCAAATCCATTACTTCAGCCTCTCCAGTCGCCATCCGATCCAAATCTCCAATGCTTAATTCTGGCAAAGGTTCGAAAACTGGAAATTCATAAACTGGCTCTATTTCTCCAGGCGGCTTATTTTCACCAGCAACGTAAATAACTAAATCACCCGCATCATTAAGTCGAGGACGAATAATAGGAGCAGGAAGCGGAGGCTTCGGCCTTGGGGGCTTTGGACTAGGTCCAACTATCGGCTCTGCTAAAATTGGCTCTTCACTCAAGGCCGCAATATTTGTTTCTATAGCATCTTTTGCTCTCTTAAAATTAACCATGGCCACAGCCAAAGTCTCTGGATTAATAAGCTGAATTGCTTGCAGCAAAGCTTGTAAATATCCATTTCTTACTACCTCATTTTCAACATCATTAATCGCATCCTGAACACTTTCTATTGCCTCCGAAAACTGAGTAAATAACTGGGCTCGCTCTCGAAGCAATGCTCTTTCCGCAGCATCTTCGGGTAACTGAGCTGCTTGCTGCATTATTTCCTGCCCCAAAGATTGTTGTTTTTTGTCTATTTTTTGATTTAAATCTTCCCCCATTAAAGTTTAGGTTAAATCTTGAAAAGCTCCCTCGAGCTTAGTTAATTCTTGTGATTGAAGATCTTTCTCCAAATCACGTTTAATTTTTTTCTTTAAAAAAGAGGCCTCACGCACTACCTTTTTAAGCTTCTCAGTAGGCATGCCATACAAAGCTCTCTTCAAAAACCCAACCTCGTCCCCCAATAATTCCTCTATCACATAATCCATTCCTTCATTAGAAAGTTGGTTCGAATTTTTAAGCCACCGTGCCTTGTCTTTTTTAGATAAAAACAAGGAGTTACGAACCATTTTTTGAAAACGAATTAATTTATTTTTGTTTTGGGGCATCTGGGAGGGATGATTTTTGATTTCCTATCTCATAATTATAACATTTTTTAGCAGATTGCACAACCCTACAAAAACATCTAGCCTCTTTTTGGGGTTTGCTTTACCATAAAATCCCATGAAAACCTCCAAGAACCTCTTTAAATATCGTCGCCATTTCCGCGAATTACCCATGAATCGCATCACGATTTTAGTTGCTTTTGGATTTGTGACAATTTTTGCAATTCTTTTGCAGCTTTTCTTTTTACAGGTTATAAAGTCTGGTTATTACCAACAAATCGCCTTTGAAAAAAACCAAGGCTACACCGAAATCCCCGCCCGTCGCGGCGAGATCCTAATTCAGGACCGCAACTCCGATGAGCCTTATTCCCTCGCCACCAATACTACTTTTAAACTAGTTTACGCTGACCCCACTTTGATCGAAGATCCTACCTACATCGGCGAAACATTGGCCCCACTCCTCTTTGATCTAGAAGAAGAGCAAGAACGCGACCAAGCGCGCTACGAAAATCTACTCAAAGAATACCAAAAAACTTTTGAAAATTTAGGAGAAATGGAAGACGCGGACGAAGAGGAGGAAGAGGCCACAGAAGAAGAAACCACAGAAAATGAAGCCGAACTTAATTTAGAAGAACTTCTCTCCTACACTGACTTAAAGCTTCACACTGACGAAGAGCTTTTTATTCTTTTTAAACAAGAACTAATCAACACTTTAAGTGAAAAAACTCGTTCCGTAATCCTTCTCACCGAAAAACTAGATCCCATCACGATCGAATCACTAGAAAACCTTCATTTAACAGGAATTGAAGTCACTGAAAACGGAACCTTATATGCTTACCCCTCACAAATTTCTAACAAAGAATCTACAGCCAAAAAATTAGCCGAAGTTTTGGAAGTAGATAAAGACAATCTAGAAAGCGTCCTACTTGGTCGCAACCGTTATGTGATCCTTAAACGCAAACTTCCGCACGACATTTCTCAACAAATCGAAACTCTTCAATCCGAACAAGAAAAAGAATTCTTTGGAATCAGAATGCAAGAAGAATACTATCGCTATTACCCCGAAGGTGAATTAGGTGCCCAACTTTTAGGATACGTAAATGCGGCTGGCAATGGCCAATACGGAATAGAAAGCACTTTTGAATCCGAACTAGAAGGAGAAACTGGTTATTTCACTTCCCAAATCGATGCCAGTGGCAAACAAATCACCGTTGGAGATAGTGAAATTCAAGAAGCTGTTGACGGCTCCAATGTCATGCTTACTATTGACCGCACTATTCAATCCGAAGCCGAAAAAGTCCTCGCCAAAGGAGTCGAAGATTTCCAAGCTGACAGTGGCCTAATTATTGTTCAAGAACCAAGTACTGGCCGCATTTTAGCTATGGCCCACTACCCAACTTTTGATCCTAATGATTACAGCGAAGCCTACGCCCTCGAGGAAATTGATGTTTCCGACGAAGAGGAGGAGTTTCTATATCGCGTTGGCGAAGGCGAAAACGAACGAATCTACCTCTACATTCGCACTGATCCTGATCAACGAATCGAACTTTTTTATGACGAAGAAAAAGATGAATACTACAAGTACAAAAATCTAGTTGGCCCCGAAGTCTACCAATTAAAAGCCGTTACTCTTCCGTACGAGCCTGGGTCTGTTTTTAAGCCAGTTGCCATGGCCGCAGCCATCGACGCTGGCGAGGTAACTCCTTTCTCTACTTTTTATTCGAATGGCCCGGTTCAAGTTGATGAATATGAAATTCACACTTTTAATGATATTTATTACGGAACTTCAACCATGACCGAAGTTCTTATTCACTCCGACAATACTGGGATGGTTTATATTGCTCAAAAACTAGGATCCGCCCTATTTTACGATTATTTACAAGCTTTTGGTTTCACCGAAAAAACGCACATTGAATTCGAAAACGAACATTCTGGAGTTTTGGAATATTATGATTATTGGGCTGATTCTGAATTAGTCACCAAAGCTTTTGGGCAAGGTATTTCCGTCACTCCAATTCAATTAATTACTTCTATTTCTGCATTGGCTAATGGTGGGCTTTTGATGCAACCCTACATAATCGACTACATCGAAGAAGCTGATGGTCGCCGCAATAATTTTGACCCCGAAATTGTCCGTCGTGTCATTACCGAAGAAACTGCCAACGAAGTAACCGCCATGATGACCGCCGTTGTAGAACAAGGAGCTCCTTTGGCCGCCCTAGACAATCATTATGTTGCGGGCAAAACAGGTACCGCCCAAACCTATAAATGGGGCAAAGCATTATCTGGACGGGGAACCACCATTACTTCGTTTGTAGGATTTGCGCCAATTGATGATCCACAGTTCACCGTACTGGTCAAAATGGATCGTCCAAAAACAGTGGAGTGGGGAGCGGCGACAGCCGGACCCGTGTTTAACGAGCTGGCGGAGTTTCTCGTTAGCTATTATAATGTTCCACCAGACAAGACATCTTAAGAATGCCTTTATGAAATTCATTCATTTTAAATCCGTCACCCTGGGTGTCGTCTTTTTTTGTACTTTATTCCCCTCCCTCGCCCTAGCTGAATATGTAGATTATTTCCACAGTAATATTGAGATTTTTGAAAACAGCACTATCCACGTTACCGAAACAATTGTTTATGATTTCGAAACCGAAGAACATCGCGGTATCTTCCGAGACATTCTCGAAACCTTTGATGACAACACCAAAATCATCTCCGTAACAGATGAAAATGGTGAACCCTACCCCTATGAAGCAACTGACGGCGATAAATACACATCCCTTCGCATCGGCGACCCAAATATTTACATAACCGGGGAGCACACTTACGTCATCACTTACGAAATCGAACAAGAAATTAGCTTTTTCGAAGAACACGATGAACTTTACTGGAACGTAAATGGGACGGCTTGGGAAGTGCCCTTTAACGAAGTTTCTGCCACCATCACCTACCCCCAAAAACTTACTTCCGAAGACATTATGACCACTTGTTACACTGGATTTTATGGCCTTTCCGAAAGTGACTGTTCTTACTCTCTCGGATCCCAAGCAGACCAAACCCAAATTCATTTTGAAGCCACCCGCGCCCTAGAAACCGATGGCTTTAACAGCGAAAATTTAACCATAGTAGCTGGCTTCCCAAAAGGAATTTTAAAAGAACCTCTTTTCTGGAACAAAAGATGGCCTGGCTGGCATGTCCCAACCTGGCAGGACCGCTTAGCTGATGAATGGTATATCCTTATTGGAGCTCTTATTTTTGCTGCTTTTTCTTACAAAATCTGGCGCCAAAACGGTGATGATCCCGTCCCCAAAACTCCAGTAGTCGCGCAATACAAATCTCCCGAAAACTTCACGGCAGCTGAAATGATTGTTCTTACCAAAGGATCCTTGGACGCCCGCGCTCTAACTGCCACTTTATTTGAATTAGGAACCAAAGGATTACTTTCTATCAAAGAAGAAGATAAAAAGCTTCGCTTAATTAAAAAATCCGATCCCAAAAAAGGCCAACTCGATTCTTTCCAGCAATATGTTTTTGATAAACTTTTTAAAACCCGCGACACGCGAACCCTAGACGAACTTAAACATAAATTTTCTGACTACACTTCTCACCAAAATAAAATTCTTAAAAAACTCAAAAAAGACGGTTACTACGACACTTTGCCTTTTAATGGCTATACCGTTCTTTTAGCTTTTATTTTTATGGGCTTAGCCGGAGCAAGTGTGCCGCTTTATTTAGCTTTTGATTACGCTGGATATGCTACCGCTATCAGTGCTGCTATAACCTTATTATTCGCTTTTTTCATGACCAAAAAAAGTCAAAAAGGAGTTGAGCTTGTCCAAGCCATCAAAGGCTTTAAACTCTTTTTGGAAGTCACAGAAAAAGATCGCCTTAAATTCCACAATCCGCCAGCCCAAACTCTTGAACTTTTCCAGACCATGCTTCCTTTTGCCATTGCTTTAAACGTAGAAAAAGATTGGCTAGGCTCCTTCCAAGGACTTCTTACCGAAGAATTAGAAAGCAATTCCGATTACTGGCTGAACTTCACAAATATCAGCGCTAACGCTCTTACCAATTCTATTGCTGGCTCCGTAAACTCCATGGATCGCATGACTAAATTAGCCATGGCTTCCAAGCCAAGCTCTTCTGGCTCTGGCCACTCCAGTAGTGGCTTTTCTAGTGGGAGTTCTGGTGGAGGAGGCTTTTCCGGAGGTGGCGGAGGTGGTGGTGGCGGCGGCAGTTGGTAGTTATGCTAAAATACATATTGTCCATTTAATTTAACCTCTCAAAAATTGAAAAATCCTAAAAAATGGTGGCTCATTGGCAGCGTTCTTGTAAGCACTCTTATATTCACTGTCCCCGGAAAAATAACTGAAGAAATTGGCATCAGTTTACCGGCAAATAATACCTGTCAAACTTTCACCGCCACTCCAGACCCGGCTGACTTTGCTTTACTAATCACCGGGGACACCCTGGAAGCTTTCACTCAATATTCCAGCGGTGTAGAATCCGAAGCAAACTACATGAACAACTCCGCTCACGCATCTTTTTAAAAACATATCACTATGCCCCCTCCCAAAAAAACATCTCCAAAAAAACCAAATTCAAAAAAAATCGACACCCATGTGGTTCTCGAAGATATCCCTAAATACTTTATTTTAGCCGGATTAATTACTCTTTTAATTACCATTATTTGGATAATGAGTCCTTTCCTACCTTCGATTGTAATTGGGGCGGTTATTGCGACTGGTTTTTACCCTATTCACAAACGAATTCTTAAACGTGTAAAAAAACGAACAGTCGCCAGTTTTATTAGTTTTGTTATTTTGCTTACCATTGTTTTAATCCCCATCACTTGGTTTGTAAGTTACATCACCGAACAAGCCATTGATATTTACTCTTATGTTGAAATTCAAGTCGGTGATGTTTTTGAGGATGTCCAAGTTATCCCCGAAAGAATTGAAAATAGCTTTATTGGCAAATACATTGAACAAGCCTCGGAATTTGCTCCCATAAAAACTGAAGACGTAATTGGCTTTGCTACCTCAGCCATCCAAAACGTGAGTCAATTTTTAGTAAACCAAACCACGTCCGTTGCTAAGTCGCTCTCCATTTTAGTCTTTCACTTATTTGTTCTTTTACTCTGTACTTTTTTCTTTTTACGAGACGGCGATCGCGTTATTCACGAATTCAAAGAACTAATTCCTGTTGCCCATAAATACCGCGTTATTTTATTTGAAAAACTCCAAGCCATGAGTCGCGGAATCCTTTATGGAATCTTTGGAGCGGCGATGGCTCAAGGACTTTTAGGAGGTATTGGGTTTGCTTTAGCTGGCATTGAAAACGCTGCTTTTTGGGGAACGATTATGGGATTTTTCTCTATTGTGCCGTATGTCGGAGCCACTTTAATTTGGATCCCAGCCGCCATTATTCTATTTATTACTGGCCATTGGATTGCCGGATTATTCCTAATTTTATGGGGAATGTTTGTAGTAGGAACAATCGATAATTTCATTAAACCAATTGTCATTGGTGAAAGCGCCCGTATTCATCCCCTTATGTCCTTCCTTACAATTTTAGGAGGAGTTTTCACAATGGGCTTACCCGGTTTAATTATCGCACCTTATTTACTTTCTCTTGCTCTAACATTCTTGTACATCTACAAGCTTGAATACAAACAAATTTTAGAGGAATAATTATTCTTTATTAGCTTCCATCGGAGTTCCTTCGATTGCCCGATCTACGGCGTCAAAAGCTTCCTGTGCTTTTCGAACTTCTTCCTCTACAACTCCTTGGGTGTCCTTGGCTTCAGCTGCCGCTTCTTCAGCTTCTAATTTAAGTCGCAATTCTAATGCTTGAAAATTTATAATACGATCCCCTAAAACGTCTAAGGCTGTTCTCGGCAGTAACTCTTCTAACCTACTCTGAAACCTATCGACTTGAACTTGAATCACTCCATTTTTACATTGTTCCGTTCCATCCGTCCAAATTCTAAATTCATCTTGCACATTACTTGGAGCTACCACTACCGCTTCGAAATAAGGAATAACTGGAGCGGTATTGCCTGCCAAACATCTTTCGCCTGGAGCATCAATCCCAAAAGCCCCTCCTCCTTCTTGTGGCTCCATTGGTCGCAACCAATTCATTTGTACATCCAATCGATGTCCTCGAGACGGCTCCTGCCCCTCAGGACACATTTTAACAATATCCGATCCATCCCGAGCCTCTAAACCATCTCGCATTTCACGAGACGCTGGAGCTACTAATGATGATGAAAATTCCTGCGCTCTTCTAATTGCCTCCCAGCCTTGTGCAATTCCTTCCTCATCACCATAAAATTCAATTTCTGGTCTTAAAAAAGCTAAGCCCGGATCATGCTCTGTTACTTGTACACAATTTCCAACCTGATCATGCGCCGCCAAAACCTGTGATTGTGATTGCGCATCAGCGTCACTAGTCATTGTTAAGCCCCCTATTACTAATCCTCCCATTGCGGTTAAGGCTCTTCCAGTATTCATAAGATAAGGTTTTAGAGAAATACAGCTTTCCCCAAAGCCCTAACTTATTTGACTATAACAAATTTAGACATGATGTCAAATTCAATCTTGTCCAAACCCTCACTACTAATAAGTGAAATTTTAATGATTGCCGAAGCGCTTCGGCATAGTTAAAATGTCCCTATGGCCAAGCGAAAAAAACAACGCCCCCAAAAGAACAACAAATACGACAACCTGAGCAAACCTCAGGCAGAATTTGATTTTCACGGCCATGGTCCGCTTCGCAAATTTGAAATCCAAAAACTAGCTGATGAATTTCTTGAAAAATGTAAAAACCGCCAGCTCACCAAAATTTTATTTATTACTGGAAAAGGACTCCATTCTGCCAAAGGAATGCCTGTAATTAAGCCTTTTCTTAAAAAATATTTACAAGACCATCCGCACGTTGCCCGCGTTTACGAGGGCCGCCGCGACCGCGGCGGTTCAGGAACATTAGAGGTTATTCTAAATTTTTAGAAACCAACCTTGTCCAAACCCTTACTACAAAAAACGTGAGTAAATTTTGTTAAGGTTTTTTGGAACAAAAAACCGTCAAGCTTCACAACGAGCCGCAAACACCCACGGGTCTTGTGGGTCCCGGGGTGGCTTGCGGCGGAGTTTTAGCGAAACAAAATTTGCGAACAACAATATAGGGAAAAGAGAGCCCACGAGAGAAAAACCGCTAGGTTTGTCTTTCGTGCTCTTTGGCAGGGGCGGCAGGAATCGAACCCGCACTAAAGGTTTTGGAGACCTCTGTGATACCATTTCACCACGCCCCTGTAATATGCCAATTTTATAGCACGAATTTACTCTTCTTCCAACAAAATCACACCACCAAGCTTAACTTCGTACTTAGTCGCATCTGCTGAAAATCCAAAGCTTTTTAAAGGTGCAATAAACTCTTTTAAATCAATTGTATTTCCCTCCGCTAACTCACCTTCTGTCACAACTTCTACATCAATCCCCTCTGCCGCTAAAGCTTCTACTAAATCTTCATCTACTTCGTCTTCAACTTCAATTACCACGGTATCTGATTCCAAAACCTCAGCATCAGATCGTAAAGCATCCCGGAAAGCCTCGAAAGCGTCCATAAACTCCATAATTTCTGCAAAATCTATAAACATCATCCCCTCTTTAAACCCTTTCAAATAATCCTGAACTTCTTCGTAAGTTTGAACATCTTCTAGCATTGCTTTTGGATCATCCAACCAACCATCATAATTAGAAATAACTAATCGATGATCTTTGGTAATTCCGTAAATTAAATTCACGGTTTGTCCTTGAATTTCAACCGGTAATTCAAAAGTTCCAGATGTATCGTAAACCGACATCAAAGCATCTAAATCCAACTCTATTTTATCAAATTCTAAACCATCAATTTCTATTTCTTCTTTTGAAAGCGCTTCGGCAATCGGCCCTCCTTGCAATGAAAAAACACCTAACAATCCCGTAATTTGAGCATCAATATTAGTCATTAATTCCTGGGCCAATTCAATCCCATCTGAAATATCAATCATGATTGTTAAACCAGGAAGGGCGCTATTATTCGCATGCAAAGCAATCGCATAACCTTCAGACAAAATTTCCGCTAAATCTGTAGTTGGATCCAATCCTAATAAAGCTAAATAAGAACCCAACATTCCGGCACTCCCTTCTCCTAATTGCCGATCCAAAACCGCTGCCAAATCATAAGACTCAATATACGCTCCCAAATTCAAACCAGGCATATCTTTCATTAAATAACTTTTTTTAGCCTGTAATTCATCCAACGAAACATCTGCTTCATCAATTTTTGCTCTATCACCCAAAGCAATTCCTCGAATTTGCAATCCTTCTGGCATTCCAACAAAAGCCATTCCTTGCCCCGCTAAATAAGGAGTTACTCCCTCAGCCAAAGACATCCCTGCTAAATCCCCTCTTCTTTCTGCTAAATATTCTCCATCCATAAACATAAATCCTACATGCTCAACTGGCAATTCTTCAATCACTGCCTGATAAACATCCTTGGACCACAGCGAATAATCACCCTGACTCTTGGCCAAATCCAACATTTCCGCCACTTCATCACTATCGTTAGCAATCAACATCAAATCCTCATATAATCCAAAATAAAACACATCCTTCCCCTCTTCTTCTGCGTAAACATTAAAATAAAGATCATAATCTTTCACCACTTTGCGCACAAAACGTCCCTCTCCAATTAATTCATCAAATAAATCTTCGGCCTTTTCCGGATTATCCAAAGTTAAACCCGCGTGCATTACTGGCGCATCATCACCATCACTCAAAGCAAACATAAATCGCAATCCCTCTTCTCCTAAAATCGGCTGAATATCCTCTATATAAGACAAATCAACGGTTGCCAAATTTTCATCAATTCCACTCAAAATACTAGTTCGAAAATCATCTGCGTCATCACTAAAACGCGCTATTAAATTCTGAAAAGAAGTTCTTTGCGCTTCGTTTAAAGTTGAAATACTAAAAGAAAACCACGTGTCATGAGGTAAGGTTTCTTCTATTAAATAACCCAGCTGTGATTGATGGGTTTCGTAAAAAGTCGGGCCATTTAAACAGCCACTAAACAAAAAACTGCTAGCCAAAACAACGCTAACTAAAGCGTGTGGGAGGTATTTTTTAAACATAACAAAAAAATTAATGAGACGACTTATAGTGTCGCAGATTTAGCGTTTGTTTCCAAGGCTTCCTTTGCTGGTGTCCTTTCGGAAAAAAGCTTTGTGTTCACGACATTGATTACAAAACATGGATTTTTCCTTGGTAACATTCTCGTTATTACGCTTGCTGTAAGTCGTAGTTGAATGAGTCTTGTTACAATCTGGACAACGCCAGTCACAGAATGTTGATTTTCCTTTCCCCATTTTTAGAAATGATCAAGATTAAAAGAGATGAAACTGGAGCCGAGAATGAGATTTGAACTCACGACCCCGCCCTTACCATGGGCGTGCTCTACCCCTGAGCTATCTCGGCTTAGTTAGCAGCAGGCGACCGCAAATTTAACACAAGCCACTCCAAGGAGCAAGCCAAAAAAGACTTAAAGCACAGGTTTGACATATCCAGTTTAAGTCCCAACCTGCCGCAGGGGGTGCGCGTACTGCTTGGACAACATGTCCGTTGCAGTCCCCCGTTGGCCTTTCAGGTCAAGTAGTGTAGTGAGGTCGCGGCCGAAGCCGTGCCTCGTGAAGGTCAGGCCACTGGCCCGCCCTCAAGGTGGACAGAAGCTCTGTCCGCAGCTCTCGGTTTACAGTGTCGACGAAGTCGACTTCAGGAATCCGTCTTCAACCAAGAAAAAACAGACTCCTCGACGCAAGCTCTTTCACAGCTTCTGGCGTGGCGGTTAGCACGTCAGGGCGAAGGAGAAGCTAGGGACAAGGCCCTGGCCCATACCCTCCACTTCCTGTGCCTGCACATTGCCGCTGGACGCCAACTGGCAATCCCGATTCGTGACCTCTGCCTCGATCATCGGGGTCAGCGCGTCGCTGTCGCTCGCCTGGCTGGTCGCGTCGATGTACTGCGCCATCGCCTGGCTCGTCAGGTCCATGGAACCCATCGCGGAAATCGTCCGATCCGCGAAGCTCCCCATGTCCAGGCTGGAGTCGGCGGCGCTCAGCTCGATGTCGGTCGACAGAGAGGCGGCGTGCCCCGTGTCGACCAGGTCGATGGTGGTGTCCTCCAGAACTCCGTCTGCGGCCACCTGCATCCCGTTGTCATCCATGTCCACGGAACCAGACACGCCATCGTCGGCGAGTGCCCAGCCCGCGGTCAGCAGCGCCATCAGCGCTGCCGAGGTCATCAATGCAAACATTCTCATGTTCCGTTTTCCTCCAAGGGTTTTCGCTGAGGTGATATTCGGCTTGCGCAAAAGCCTACTCCTCAAACTATCGGCGGGGACCCTTCCCCCCTTTTGTTGCCGCTAGTAAGCAACCTCTTTTACTTAAAAAAGAAGCCCTTCACTAACGACAACTATATAAAAAATGTAGTCAAACCTGTGCTTTTAAGGAGCGGCTGCTCAATTTTAGAGGAGTTATCACCCTAAATATTTTAGGGAACAAATCCTACGTGTTCGAGCAGGCCCAGGGTGGATAAACCCAGGGATTAACCGCTTTCCTAAGCGAAAACAACTAATCTCCAAGTTCGAAAAAGACCCTCTCACACCTTGCCCCTTATTGTCAATAAGTAGTTTAATATTGACAATGATTTACCTCTTGGATAAAGTCAGCTCAAGCCTTTTTGGCTTCCCTGCCTAAATAGTAGGATTTGTCTTCCACCCCATGGAACGGCTACCCCTCATTAACGCAGGCTGACATTTGACAGCACGGGTTTTAACTCATGGCTGGGTGACAGCTTCTTATACTTTTAATAAGCAGTTGCTACCCAGCCATCACTATGTGAATGGATAACCTGGGAGAAATGGATGTTCCTCATGCTCCACCACCACGACCACGACACGGACCATCGCATCATCGAGGACGGGCTGCACAGCGACCACCGGCACACCGACGACCTGCACGACGGCAACGACGGCGCGCACCGGTAGTTCTCAGCTGGCCAAACTCCTGTCTCGGCGATGATCTCGCCGGGCAACTACAATTAAATATTTCGCCCCGGCCGGGGAAGGAAACCGCATTTCGGGCCTCATACGCTCGTAACGCTTTCCCTCCCCGGCCATTATGGGGACCTTCTTTCACACTTAAAGCTCGTGTTGTCACAATCTTTTTTAACGCACAAAAATACCAAAAAGCGTGAACAAAAATAAGTTGAGCGGACGTAGTAAACATTTTTCTTCGGGTCTTGTGGGCCCCGAGAAAAATTTTACGAAGTTTAGCGAAACTTACTTTTTGCGAACAACCTTAATGAAGGGGGTTACCTAGGGGGAAACCTTGGTTTCCCCATGGGATAAAGAAAATCCCGTCACAAACGCGACGAGACTTCCTTAAACGCATTGGACTCACAGAGTGAGCCACTCCACCTCAGCCGTGAGGACCCAAATACTACCCCTGTTAGAACAGGTGGGAGACCTCACGCCTTCCGCCACGGCGGAAAGAAATATTGGAATCCCTTAGGTGAGAATAGGTGAGAGAGTATTTAAATGATCAACACGTACCAAGCAGAGTAAAATTATTGTACTAAAAATCCCCCATTTCGTCAAAAGCCTAAAACCCTCTTTTTCCGCTTGTTTACCACATATTGGGACCCTCTCCCCGCAAGCCCCCAACATACACCCAAAAAAACCCTTGCCTAAAAACAATTCTGCACTCTCCATCCTATGTCCCCAACAAAATAATTGACGCTAATATCTGATAAATCGTCCCTATAACTAACCACAACACTGAAAACCCAAACATCCTGCCAAACACAAACGAATCAATCAAAATCACAGCAATAAACCACTTAATTCCATCTCTTAAAAACTGAAAATAAGCCCGCTCAAACCTTCGCGGAATAAAGACCCCAATAATCTTTGACCCATCAAGTGGTGGCAATGGCAACAGATTAAAAATCGCCAACAACAAATTCAAATCAAACACCGACTGCAACAAGCTAATCACAACCACACTCCCCCCGGTTTCCACTAAATATTTATAGGGCAACGCAATCACAATCGCCGTCAAAATATTCGACGCTGGTCCTGCAAATGACACCAAAGCCGAATCCCGGCGCACAGACTTAAAATTATTCGGATTAACAGGTACGGGTTTCCCCCATCCCAACCCCACTACAAACAACATAATCGTCCCAAATACATCCAAATGTTTAAGCGGATTCAAGGTCACCCGACCGTGATATTTAGCAGTTGGATCCCCCAAATAATTAGCCATCCACGCGTGCGCAAATTCATGCACTGTAATCGCAACCACCAACGCAATGATAAAATTTAAATCAATCATATTTCTGTTTTACGCGAACCATGGCACAGGCGCAAGAGATCCCTTCAGCGCCTCTATCTGGTTTTTCGCTTGCCAAACTCCATTCCTCATAGTATTTTTGGCGGGCCTTATCTAATCTAAAAATATGTCTAAAGTCTGTGAACAATGTGGGAAACGTCCTAAAAGCGGGCACAACGTAAGTTACTCCCAACGCAAAACCAAACGTCGTTTTCTTCCTAATTTAGTAGTAAAACGCCTCTGGAACGCTGCTAGTAAAAGCTTTCAAAAAAGAAAACTCTGCACTCGTTGCCTCCGAACATTGACCAAAAAGATTTAGTTGACCCTACAAACTACGGAGAGATGTCCGAGTGGTTGAAGGAGCACGCTTGGAAAGCGTGTGTGGCATTTTTTGTCACCGAGGGTTCGAATCCCTCTCTCTCCGCCAATTTACAATTTCAGAATTTTCGGAAGTTTTACGCACCTGCGGTGCGGTCGCCCCGCCTGCGGGCGGGACGGAAAGGGCTGATTTTGCAACGATTTGCCACGCTCCGCGTGGCGAAAAAGAAATGTTTTGGTTTTGGATTTGGAAGTTCGAACCAATCTTTTTTAGAAAATCCCGAATCCCTTCGGGATTTTCTTTGGAAGCGATAATTTTGGCTTGTTTACTGTCTTTTATGAATTTGTCGGCGAGTTCGAACCGATTATTGCTTTTTAGTTCAAAAGCATTTAATTTGTCTTTCAAAACTTGTTTTTGATTGATGAGATTATTCTTTGCTTTTTGATATTCCTTGATATTCAAAACACTTTCCAAATAAGCGTTCATTAGTTTTTCTAACTTCTCATCAAGTTTTGAAAGTTCCTTTTTTAGCTTTTGAACAAAAAAGTCTGATGATTGGCTTGATTGGATTTTTTCTTTTTTCAATTCTTTGATCATCCAATCAGCGCAATCATCAGGCAAAGAAACTTTTTGAAGTTCAATTTTAATTTGAGATGAAATTTTTTCTTCTCTTGTAAAAACATTTTGTGTGCATTTGTGATTCGGATTTTTCTTTGTGCAATAGTAGTAAATATATTCTTTGCCACTCTTTTTAATTTTTCTATCTGCTGTAATTGTGTAGCCACATTCCGCACAATGAAAAAATCCGCGATAGAGAAAAAATTTCATCTTGTCCACTTTTTGCGGTTTTGATTTTCTTTTCATCACTTCTTGTACTTCATCAAAAAGTTTCTTTGAAATAATCGGTTTATGCTTTCCTTCATAAAATTCTCCACCATAGCGAATGAGACCATGGTAAAATGGATTTTGTAAAAGATATTGATAATTTGAAACGGAAAGCATCTTGCCTTTCTTGCCGACAAGCCCCAAGCCGTTGATAATCTTTCGGAGATTTTTCAAAGTATTATTGCCAGTGGCGTATGCCTCAAACGCCTTTTTGATAAATGGCGATTTTTCTTTATCAACATAAATCATTTTTGTTTCCTTATTATTCAAATATCCAAGCGGAGCCATTTGAGGCCATAAGCCATTTTTCAATTTTTGCCTATGCCCTCGCTTTATATTCTCCGAAAGATTATCAACATAATATTTTGACTGTCCGAAAGCTATACTTAACATAAATTTTCCTTGCGGAGTTGGATCAAACCAGAAAGTTGGAAATTTTAGCTCTTGAATTACGCCAGTATCTACAAGATAAATGATTTGTCCGCCATCAACGCTATTTCTTGCCAATCTGTCAGGGTGCCAAGCTAAAATTCCCACAGCTTCGCCCGCTTCAAGTTTTTTCAACATTTCGGCAAACAAAGGGCGACCAGGTTTCTTGGCGGTTTGTTTTTCCACGATAGTATCAACAATTTCCAAATTTTCCTTTTTTGCCAATTCCTGCAATTCAGAAATCTGGTCGCCAATACTTCGCACTTGCCGATCTTCTGAATCAATAGATTTGCGGGCGTAGATGAAAAACTTTCTGGTTTGTTCTTTTGTATTATTTGAGTTTGTCATAAGTCAAAATATTATTAAAAATTATCGCTTCCAAGTTTCGCCAAAGGCGAAACAAAAAAAGATTGGTTGTCCCGCCATTGCGGGACTTTGGCTTCGCCAAAACGAACTTCCAAATCCAAAACCAAAACATTTCTTTTTCGCCACGCGGAGCGTGGCAAATCGTTGCAAAATCAGCCCTTTCCGTCCCGCCCGCAGGCGGGGCGACCGCACCGCAGGTGCGTAAAACTTCCGAAAATTCTGAAATTGTAAATTGGCGGTACCTTTTGGTTGAAATTCTAACTTTTTTTGAACAGAACCCCGACTGATGCACGCTCTGCGTGCGTGGTGGCTCTGAACTCAATTTTACGCTCGTAGAGCGTGGTAATTCAATTGGTGCGT
>Ga0233441_1000038_pt1 | contig 195813 bp, 166 predicted proteins | sample SI_123_September_4_FD_182781 | JGI IMG/M metagenome (GOLD analysis project Ga0233441, IMG submission 182781) | Seawater microbial communities from Saanich Inlet, British Columbia, Canada - SI_123_September2016_135_MG | ecosystem: Environmental > Aquatic > Marine > Inlet | place: Canada...
CCGCCAGCGTTCATTCTGAGCCAGGATCAAACTCTCCAGTTATAATCCTTATACTACTAAACTCTTTAAGGTCTTGTTTTAAGACCCGCTTCAAAATTTCTCACTGACCAATTTTCAAAGATCAAACTAACTTGTTCAAAAAAAAACTTCCCGAAGACACTTCAAACCGTCTCTCGAGAAGACCGGCGTATAATGCATGAAAAGAAAGGATATGTCAAACCTTTTTTTCATAAAAATTAAAATTAAATTATATCTGTCTGAATTAATGAATGATTTATGCCAGGCAATTTAAGAGACCAAGGTTCCAGTGGCAGTCACAACAGGGTATATCATTGATATAGCAGTCCTGGTGAAAAGGTTCATCAAGAACATAGTCACACCTTGTTTCACACCAGGCATGACAGTTTGGATAATCATATTGTGCAACTTTGGTTCTAAATTTTTTAAACTCATCCTTGTTCCAGATCTCTTCTGGAGATACTGTATGAACATTTCCAAAAAAAACCGGTGTAACGTGTTTGATATATCCCATGCGCATAACCGTATATTTATGCCAGAGAAAATAACAGGGCGACACATTCCCGTCCCAGGAAACAAACATGGAGCCATCTTCAATAAAACAGCACTCCCTTTTTGTTTTAGGCCTGATAGAGGGCAGGGTAAGCTCTATGCCTTGTTTGTGTGCAATAGTTGCTGCCTGATCAAAAACTGTACGGATTCTGCCATACTCGCCTGAAGGTTCAGAAAGAATGTGAAACAAATTTATATAAAGATCTTGTTTCAGTCCTTCTTTTTTAAGTTTCCCGGCCATTTTATAAATCTCTATTTCCTTTTTGGATTTATTAACTTTCCAGAGGGCCTGATAATACTGGGCCAGGCTAATCTCTTTTATTTTCGCCTTTTGTTTAAATGTTTCATACAGGGCCAGTGCTTCATGTGAATTATTCAGAAAGGCAATCTCTTTTTCCATATGTTTTTCATAGGCCACAACATGGGTGACAATGATAAAATCCACCTGCCTTTTACCTGCCCATTCAACAAGAAGAGGAAGCTCTTCCATATTTTTTTTCATCAGTACAAACTCAATCCCGATTTTTACATTGGTTTGAGGAAACATCTTTTTTGCATATTTTACTGCATCAAATGCCTGGTTTATATCAGACAACGTTCCACCGTTACGGACTGCATCAAACAGACCAGGACGAATAGTATCCACGGATATGCAGATTTTATTTATTCCTGCTTTGAAAAGAGAGAGGGCTCTATTCCTTGTTAACAGTTTTCCATTTGTCTGAAAGCCTCGTATGCTTTTTTGGGGCATCAAATCCCTTGTCCTTGAAATATAGGTCTCAAGATTCTCATTTAAAAGGGGCTCGCCAATGCCTGTGAAAATGACGGATTTCAATGAAGGGAACAGGCTCTCACATCTTGAAAACGCATCATTGTCAAGATCGCCTTCAGCAATATCACACCCTTTGGATTGTTTCACACACATCTCACATTTGAAATTACACCGGGTTGTGGGTTCCAGTATCAGTTTTTCAGGGGCTTGTCTCAATTTATATTTACCTTTCTGTCATTACAGCTGTCCTTTATAAAGGTAAACATACCCCAGGATCAATGATAAATCCTTGATTTGCATCAAGTAATCCTCATTTTAATGCACGGATACAGGTCTTTTTCTTCTTCTCAGGTTTACAATAATCACCCCTGCCACAATAAAACCGATTGAGATGGCCAGATGAAGGGTAAAGACCTCCCCTAAAAGCAGCACACCAAATAAAACACCTGCCAGGGGCATGATAAAAATAAAGGAATGAAGGGCTGTGGCCCCGAATTTTTGAAGCAGGGTATTCCAGGCAATAAACCCAAAGGATGCAGTTACAAAGGACTGGTACAGCATGGCATTAATAACGGCGGGATCGATCATTTTTATCATTTGATCATCCCATAAAAATCCGCCCAGAAAAAAGAAGGGTATGCTGAAGATCATGGGATATATGGTAATTTGAACCACATTGTAATGGGAAATAATTCTTTTGACAAAAACGGCACTTGAACTCCAGAAAAAGACAGCCGCAAGAACTATTAAATCCCCTGTTTTTAACTCCCCGGTCAAATCCTGTTCATCAAAAAACAGGAATAAAACCCCTAAAAAACCGAGTGTTATGCCGACCCCCTTTTTTAAAGAAATTGTGTCACCTGGAATAAAAAAATGGGCCATAATCAATACCATAAACGGCAGGACATTTGCTATCAGTGCCCCGTGGGAAGCTGTGGTTTTGCCCATACCCTGATAAAAACAGGAAAGCTGAACAACAAAAATGGCGGCAAGGATCAGCATCTGTCCCAATTGCTTTTGACTGATTTTTAAGGGTATTTTTTTATATCTTGCCCAGGCAAAAATCACCAGGGCAGCAATGGCAAACCTGATTCCCGCCGCTGTAAAAGCACCTAGCCCCGTGAGACAAAATTTTATGGCCACGGGATTGGCACCAAAAAGAAAGCATATAAATACGGTTAAGGCCGATGCCTTAACCGACATATCATCGTTTTGCAATGTGTTCTCCAGACTAATTATTATTTATAATCTTTTTCCAGATAAAACTGAATCCATCAAAAAGTTTTAGTAATTCCGAGCAGACTGAATAGCGCCTGACCAAAAACTATATAAACCGGTCATCCGACTTTATAGAGACTGCTTTTTCATAACTTTTTTCAAGCCAGCCAATGGAAGTCACTTCTTTTGTATCAAACCCCGGAACATAGGGTTTGATGTCAATTAAAGGGGTACCATTTAATACATCTATTCCTTTAATGGTTAATCTATTGCCCTCTCTTTTAATGAGCCGGACTATGGATAAGCCGATGGGGTTGGGCCGTCTTGGAGCCCGTGTGGAAAAAAGACCTCTTTTATGATCATCTAAAAATGGCTTTACCATTAAATTATACCCCTTTGATTCATGGAAATGATAGAGAAGAATGATATGGGAAAAGCCGTCCAGATCATTTAAACCCTGTTCGTATTCCTTTTCCATAACAATGGTTCCCATGACTTTAGCTGCCCCTGATGGCTGTATGGGCATTCCCTTTAAATTATCAAATGGGGTTTGAATTATCCCTATAGGTGTAATGCTGAATTCCATTATTTATTCTCCTTTAAATATATTTATTCTACCCCTTCCTGCTAAAGGATCGGGTTATTTAGTGTTTCCGGTCAGGGGTTATTTTTTGCCATAGTTTGAATCAAAGGCAGTTTTCCCATCAAAATCAAGGATAATAATACGGATTTCAAGTTTATGGTCTGAAAATTTTAATGCTGTCTCTTTAATTTTTTTGCCCACAAGGGTTATAAGTTCAGGGTGGTCAGGATAAATATATGAAAATGCATGGCGAGCCGTATTGGCGTTATCAATATTTTTTGCAAGCTTGCGACTTTTAGTAGTATCAAAAGCCCATGTGGACAGCTTTTTCAAGGTCAGCTCAGACTTTGCCGCATGGGTATGTTCAAACCCCAAAGCCATTTTGACGGCTTTTCCAAAAAATACAGTATAAATGATAGTTTGAATCTCCGGGCTTTTTTCCACCATATCAAGGGATGCCTTAAAAAAATCCCCGGTCTGAATAAAAGCCTCTTCATCAAAAGACTTAAAGATTTCCATGGCAAAGCGTTCACTTCGTCTGCCCGTGGTAAATACAAGGGTATCCATGCCCTTGGCTGCAGCAACTGAAATACTTGATTTAATGGTTGCAATATAGGCATCGTGGGACATGGGGGTGACAATGCCCGTGGTACCTAAAATAGAAATACCCCCCAGAATACCCAATCGGGCGTTCAGAGTTTTTTTGGCAAGTATTTCACCCTTTGGAACAAAAATTTCTATATCTACACCTTTATTTTTAATATTGAACAGGGCAAAAACATCCTCCACGGAATTTTTAATCATTGTCCTTGGTCCTGGATTGATGGCAGTTTCTCCCACTGGCAGTTCAAGCCCTGGTTTTGTTATAGTCCCAACCCCTTTTCCACCAATAATATTTATCTTTAAGGAATTTGAATCAGACAATGTTACCCTGGCCCCTATTTGAGCCTTGTGGGTAATATCAGGATCATCTCCCGCATCTTTTATGACAATGGCCTCATATTGATTTTCCCCTGTTTTTCTTACGGCTTGAATATCAATTTGTTTTTTTTCACCTGTCAGAAATAAAATTTCAACTGATTTGGGATGTTTAGAAAAAAAAGAGATCAAAGCGGCTTTTACTGAGGCTGCTGCTGCGGCTCCCGTAGTAAACCCTTTTTTAAGAGTTCTGGATGACATTTTTATTATCCTTAAATCTTCTGCAGGTATCTACAAAATGTTTTGCACATCCCTGGTTGCTGCCAAAATGGACGTGAAGATAACTTCCCAGGGTGTTATGAACCTGGTATCCTTTCAGGGTTAGATCCTGCCCTGCCCTGGACGTCACATGATAAACATCAAGGATATCCTTTTTTTGATTTGCCTGATTTTGATTTTCAAGGGAAGAATAATGAAATTCATGCCCCCTTAACACATCACCTTTTTTGCCTATAATGGTATCCTTTTTTAAAGTTATTTCCCTGTATCCAAGGGATCTAAGTCGCTTTGACATGTGAATATTAAAATTAAAACACCCGGACATGGGGTATTGCCGGACTTCATCCATGCCACAAAGTTTGTTGCACAGGAACATGAACCCCCCGCATTCCCCGTAAATGGGCATACGGGCAACACTGTTTTTTTTGATTTCCTGAAAAAGGTTTGTTTTTTGTGACAGGTCTTTGGCAAACACTTCCGGGTATCCTCCGCCAAAATAAATCCCGTCAATACCCTGGGGCAGTCCTTCATCATTTAATGGTGAAAATTCAACAATGTCTGCTCCGAATTTTTTCAGGATGTCTATATTATCCTGATAATAAAAACAAAAGGCCTTGTCCCTTGCAACTGCAATTCTTGGACCTTGTTTTTGGTCAGAACCAATTATTTCCTGCTCAATTTGACAGGATATATCAAAAGAATCCAGGCTGTTTATCAAAGCTTCCATGTCAATATTGTCCCTGACCATGGAAGAAAGGGTTGAAAGAACCTCTTTGCTGATATCAAGCTCATCTGATGTGACAAGGCCCAAATGTCTTTCCGGCATGACAATGGCATCGTTTCTGGGCATAAACCCGAGACACCTGGTTTTGCAGTTTTGCTCAACGGCTTTTTTAAGATATTCATAATGGCGCAGGCTTCCCGTTTTGCTGAAGATGACCCCGGCAATTTTCAGGTCGTGATCAAACTCTTCAAAGCCCTTGACAATGGCAGCCGCACTTCTGGCCTTTCCCTTTGCGCTGATAATGAGCACGACCGGCAGATCCAGCCATTTGGCCATCTGGGCCGTGGACCCGGCTTCTGACAAGCCGTCATATCCGTCAAAAAGGCCCATAACCCCTTCAACCACTGCAATATCTGCACCTTTGGTATTTTCGTTGAAAACCTTTTGATTATACTCCCTGGAAAGCATCCAGGAATCCAGGTTAAAACTGGTTTTTCCTGCAATTTTAGTATGATGTCCCGGATCGATAAAATCCGGGCCTACTTTAAAAGGGGCAACCTTATACCCTAAATCAGCAAGATATGACAAAATGGCAATGCTGATTGTGGTCTTTCCTGTTCCGCTTCCCGTGGCACCAATTACAAACCCTTTGATAGCATCCTCCAGTTCTTTATTTATGTTCATTTGCCATGATTGCCAGGGCATTAACAATGGCCGCTGCAAGATTGGAACCGCCTTTTCTTCCCTTGTTGGTGATATAGGGAAAATCCAGGGTCATAAGCTCATCCTTTGATTCTGCCGCATTAACAAACCCGACTGGAAATCCTATCACCAGGGCTGGACTTGCTTTTTTCTCCTTTATCAACTCAATGAGCCTTAAAAGGGCTGTGGGGGCATTACCCACCACATAAATTCCGCCTTTCATCCTGTCACAGGCCATATCCACTGCTGCAAGGGCTCTTGTGGTCCCCTTTTCTTTTGCCATATTGGCAACATCTTTGTCGGCAATCAGACAACTTACTTTTCCGCCAAATTCATTAATCTCTTTTTTTCTGATCCCCACCCTGGCCATGTTGGTATCCGTGAATATCTGACAGCCTTGTTGTATTGCTTTTATCCCCGTTTTTACGGCATCGGGATAAAACCGGATCGTGTTCATATATTCAAAATCTGCAGAAGTATGAATCATTCGTCTGACAATGGGCCATTGGTCATCACTAAAGGCGTGATCCCCGGCTTCCTGTTCAATTATTTTAAAACTTAAATTTTCTATTTCCTGTGGTTTCATTATATATCGCCTTTAAATTAAGGGTTGTGACCAATATTCATCTTTTATTCAATGCAATACCGAGAACCGCCAATTTTTCAGATTATTTAGCTGTACTTTGAAAAATTTTCATGTTTCAGGTCAAGCTCTATTTAAATACCATTTTTCACTTGTTTTTTGCAACTTGTTTCAACATCTCATATCCTGATAAAACCCTTGTTATTGTTGTTATAAGACACAAAAGGGCAAAGAAAAAAGCAAAGAAAGGGAAATGGTCGGGAAATATACAGATTATTACCATAAAAATAATTGTTTCCGTTCCCTCAGTGAGTCCTCCTATATAATACAGGGCCTTATTGGGATAGGCCATACTTTTCCAATCATGCTTCTGGGCCATGACGGCAAAGGCAAGAAAACTGGTCCCTGTTCCCACAAAACCCAATAACAAAAAAACAGCTGCAAGGGCATTATTTTGGGGATCAGCCAGGGCAAATCCTGCTACAATTGAGGAATAAAAAATAAAATCCAGACAAATATCCAGGAAACCGCCTGCATCTGTTCTGGTTGTCAGTTTTGCAAGCGCCCCATCCAGCCCGTCCATAATGCGGTTCAAAACAATAAAAAACAATGCCACTTTATACCCGTTAATCCATATGGTAAAAAAAGCCAGCAGACCTATCCCAAAACCTGCTATTGTGACCTGATCCGGTTTGATACCTTTTTCTTTAAGAATATTGGCGCAGGCTTTCAAAGGTGATTCAACTAATTTTATCGCCCAGGGATCAAGCATGGTTTTATCCTTTTTCTTTGTTCAGATTTAATATCACCCCGCCTTCGGGACAATCCATGGGGTCGTGTGTCACCAGGAGTGCCGGGATATTCATTTTTTTTATCTGGGAAAAAACAAAGGCCCTGATTTTTGCCTTCAGGGTTTGATCCAGCTTTGAAAAAGGCTCATCCAAAAGAAGGGCGGTGGGTTTGGCCAAAAGGCTTCTCAAAAGACTGATTCTTGCTTTCTGCCCTCCTGAAAGGCTTGATGGGTCTCTTTTTTCAAACCCTTTCAGCCCTGCTGTTTTAAGGGCAGTATCAATTATTTTGTTTTTTTGAGCCCTGGATGTTTTCTCTTTAATGGCAAAGGCCAGATTGCCACGGATATCCATGTGAGGAAAAAGAAGATCATCTTGGAAAAGTATACCGATATTCCTCTTTTCCATGGGTAGATTTGCCATATCCCGGCCATATAAGAAAACAGACCCTTTGAGGGTGAAAACTTTGTCCAGGCTTCCTGACACGGCAGACAAAAGGGTTGATTTTCCACACCCGCTTGGCCCCATGATTGTTGTGATCTCACCTGGCTTAATCACAAGATTCACTGGATCAAATATAGATGATCTCTGTTTTAATATGCTGATATTTTCAAGTTCAAGGGACATTGTTCTTTTCCTTATACCTGCATTCCTTTTCTATTGTAATACAAAATTTTAGGAATGATAATGGCCGCAGCAAACATTATCAAGGGTAAACACTGCTGAATCAGCGCATAAACCGCCATAATCCTCCGATCGGAGCCAGAGGCAATATTAACCACCTCAGTTGTAATTGTTGAAAACCTTCCCGCTCCCACAAGCATGGTAGGAATATATTGTGCCACACTCACGGAAAACCCAATGGCAAAAGAAAAAAGAATCGGTTTTAACAGCATGGGCCATTTTACGCTGAGCATAACCCTTGCATATGATCTCCTCAAAAGCATTGCCTGGTCCGTCACCCTTTCGTCAAAAGAAAGATATGTGGCACTTAATGCAATAAACATATAAGGCAGAACAAACAAAAGATGTGATCCCATAAGGGTAATCCAATACCCGTCCATCTTCATGATGACCAAAAGAAGCTGAATACCTGCCATAAATGTGATCTGGGGAACCAATAAGGGAAGGTATAAAAAATAATGGATATTTTTTATAAAATTGTTAGTCCTTTTTTTCCGGATCTGGTTTAGTCCGATGAGATCTTGACTATTTTGATTTTGATTGGTTTGATTTTTTCGGTAATTGCCTTCATGTTCCAGACAGCCGATGGTCAAAAAAAGCCCAATAAAAGCAGAAGCAACTCCTGTGACAACAGTTGTCATAACCGGATCAAAAGATGAAACCATACCCTTTGCCCAAAAGTTGAGGCTCCATGTTGTGGGTAGAAAATCAGGGAACCGCCACTGCCATGCCAATGACCAGATCACAAGAATAACAGAGGAAATAATGGTGAAAAGGATGATACAAATTCCCATAAAGGCAATGAAAGGTTTAAATAATGCCAAAAAAGAACTGCGCTTTCCATTGGTAATCCAGGGTCCTAAAAAAAAATGGGCAATTCGTTCTATGAGATAAACAATAAAAATGCTGACCAGCACAATAAAAAAAAGGCACAAAGACCCTGCAGACGCCAAAAGCTTAAAGTTCACATCCGGGTCATTAAACCATTTCAAAACCAGTACGGAAAGAGAAGACGGCGTGTTTGGGCCTAAAAGAATGGCCATATCCACAACGGACAGCGAATAGGCAATAATAGCAAAAATAGATAATCTTAAGTGAGGATACAGCCTGGGAATTAAAACCTTCAGCCAGATCTGTTCTTTTTTATACCCAAGTGCTCTTCCCACCAAAAGGGTTTTTTTTATATCCAATTGACCCAGGGCACCCATGGCCACCATGATTAAAAAAGGAAACTCTTTAATCACCAGTGCAATGGTAAGACTGATGCCTAAAGGATCATTGAGAAGAATCCAGTCCGGTGGCGTATGAAAGCCTGTTAACACGGGAGAAACCAACCGGACCATCCATCCTGACGGTGCAATTAAAAAACCAAATCCCACGGCAAAAGCCGCATGGGGAATAGAAAGAACCGGGGAAAGAATTTTTTCAAAGAATTTCCATAATGCATTTTCATAGGAAACACTGATAAACAAAAAGGCAAGGGTGACCACGCAAAAAGAAGCAGTCATTCCGGAAAAAATCGTCACTAAAATTGAGGTTTGAATCCCGGGGTAGGAAAAAAAATCAAACCAGACGGATAATGAAAGGTTTGTATGCCCGATTACGGGTAGATAATTGAATGAAGGTAAAAGCGTTCCAATAAAACCGGCCAGTATTGTAACACTAAACAATCCCATTACAAATACAGGAAAGATATAGGTCTTTTCCTGTCCAAACAGTCTCATCATTATCCGGTTTTATTTGTTGTACTTTTTAAGCCATTCTTTTTCAAGAGCCTGAACCCATGACACATGGGGTTCAGGCAAACCCGGTCCCAGCTCGTCGGCGGACAAGGTAGCAATCCCTTTGGGAACATCATCAAATAATTTTTTATCCGGCCCGGAAAGTTTTTTGATATCAAGAACGCTTGGATCGCCCCAGATCTTTGGATTTGCTTTTCTGGCCTGGGCCAAAGGGCTTAAAAGAAAATTGGCAAACACCATGGCCCCGGGCTTGGCTGAGGAATTAAAGGGAATGGCCACAAAATGGGCATTGCCAATGGTGCCCCCTTTATGAATATAGGTCCTTATGGTATTGGGAAGTTCACCATTTTCAATGGCATTGCTCACGGAATTCGGGTTAAAACTCAAAGAAATAAAAATTTCATTATCATTTAAAAGACTTAACATCTGGGAGCCGCTGGTGGGGAACACTTTGCCTTTCCGCCACAACAAAGGATGCAACGCATCCAGAAAATCCCACAATGGCTGTGTGTGTTTTTCAAAATCAGGTGCGCTCACCTTTTGACTCAATATTTTTGGATCATGGATCAGCTCAGAAAGTGCCTGTTTAATAAAGGTTGTGCCATGAAAGCTGGGTATGGCAGGATAGGTAAATTTTCCTGGATGCTTTTTTGCAAACGCCAAAAGGTCTGACATGGTTTCAGGGTGTTTTAAAACCTGGCTGGTGTCATATGAAAACACAAGCTGGGCCATTCCCCAAGGCGATTCCAGATTGTCAACGGGAACGGTAAAATCATATTTCAATGTTTTTTTCTGATTGTCCACCTTTTGGAAATGGGGTAAATTTTGAGAGAACGGCCCAAACAAAAGCGTGTTTTCCTTCATGGCCTTAAAATTTTCGCCATTGATCCACATCAGGTCCACACTGCCGTTTTGCAATTTTTTTGCTGCTTTTTCAACGAGGATGCGGGAAACTACATCGCCAATGTCCGTTGCTTTTACATGGATGACCCGAACCCCATATTTTTTTTGTACCAACCGGCCGGCCCATTGAATATATTCATTAATAGGTTGAGATCCGCCCCATGCATTGAAATACACGGTTTGCCCTTTTGCTTTTTTTTCAATCTCTTCCCAGTCTACTGCATGGGCTTGAGATAAAAAGCCTAAAAAAAGCAGACTCAGAAAAATTAAAAAAAATTGTCTCATAATTTTACCTTTTTCCCTTTAATGACTTCTGTTTTTTATGATTCAACCATATTCTTTTGGAATAGTCCCTTTGTCAAGACAAAAAAAGTCCCTTTCTATATGCCGTCGACTTGACTTGCGATTTAAAAGATGGGTAGATGATCTTGTCAGCATTATTTTATTGGAGACAAAGTCAATGCATCAAAAAATTCTAGTGATTGAAGACAATCATGATCTTGCAGGTCTCCTAAAACTTCATCTGACAGATCAGTCCTGGAAAGTGGATCTAGAATTTAAGGGGAACACAGGGTTTAAAAAAGCTGTTACCCAGAATTATGATCTGATTCTTCTGGATATCATGCTTCCCGGGATGGATGGACTTGAAATCTTAAAGCAGCTTAGAAGTAAGCATATCCACACACCGATTTTAATGCTCACCTCCAAGTCTTCTGAAATCGACCGGATTCTGGGATTGGAATTTGGTGCAGATGACTATGTAACAAAGCCATTCAGTATCCGGGAGCTGATCGCCAGAATTAAGGCAATTTTCCGCAGGATGGAGACCTTTCAGCCTGCCATGAAAGAGAATAGGGACATGGTTTTAACCATTGGTGAGTTGACCATTATCCCTGAGAAACGAAAGGTGATGATAAACTCCAAATCCGTCGATCTGACAGCAAAAGAGTTTGATCTTCTCCTCTATTTTGCAACCCACCCCGGAAGGGTGTTTAACCGATCCCAGCTTCTGGACAAAGTGTGGGGATACGGGCATGACGGGTATGAACATACGGTGAACTCCAATATCAACCGGTTAAGGGGAAAAATTGAAAAAAATCCTGCAGAACCTGAATTTATTCTGACGGTCTGGGGCGTCGGGTATAAATTCCAGGATATTTAAAATGGGTTACTTAAAAAGTGATATTTAAAAGGGGGACTTAAAAGATGATACTTAAAAAGGGATTCTGCCATGTTTAATTCCCTATATTCTAAAATAGGTGCAGGGCTTGCCGTCCTTTTTTTTGTTTTAGGTCTGCTTTTTATCGGTGTGACAGTTTTTTCCACAGATATGTATCAGCAAGAGGTCAGCCAGAAACTCAACACCCAGCTTGCCCGGCAGATTGTAAAAGAGCGACTGCTCATAAAAGAAGGCCGTGTGAACCATAACGCTTTAAAAGATATTTTTCACATGCTCATGGTGATTAACCCTGGAATAGAAATATACTTGCTTGACATTGAAGGCAAAATTTTAACATTTTCCGCCCCAAAGGGAAGCGTAAAGCGTGAATCTATTGATCTTAAACCCGTTCAAAAATTTTTAAGCCAATATTTAACCCAGGATCTGACCGCTCCTATTCAAGGAGATGATCCCAAAAGCCTCCACCGGAAAAAAGTCTTTTCCGCAGCCCCTATTGTCCGGCAGAAAAAACTTGAAGGATATCTTTACGTCATTCTGGGCGGAGAAGAATATGACTCTGTTGTTCAAAAAATAAAAGGCAGCTATATTCTTCAATTGAGCGCCTCCATGATATTTGCCGGCCTTTTGTTTGCATTGATCACAGGACTTATGCTCTTCGGCCTTCTGACGGGCAGGCTTAAAAAGCTGGCCCATGTCATGGATGCTTTCAAGCGGGGGGATGCCGTTGAATCCTTTTCTTTTCAAAAAAATAACAGGTCATCTGATGAGATTGACCGGCTGAGTTCAACTTTTAAGGATATGGCCCGTCGCATTGAAACTCAGATGGAAGAATTAAAGGCCTCCGATAAGATGCGGCGAGAACTGGTTGCCAATGTTTCCCATGATTTACGAACACCCCTGGCCACCCTGCAGGGGTATATTGAAACGCTTTTAATCAAGGAGAAGCAGTATACACGGCAGGAACGAAGACACTATCTTGAAATTGCGATCCAGCATTGTCAACGGCTGAATCATTTGGTCAGCGAACTTCTTGAGCTGGCAAAACTTGAATCTGTCCAAATGCAGATTAATCTGGAATCATTCAACCTGCAGGAGCTTGCCCAGGACGTAACCCAAAAATTTTTATTGAGAGCTAAAGAAAAACAAATTTCGCTTGTCACCCGGTTTGAAGTGGGACTTCCCTTTGTAACAGCAGATATTGCCTTAATTGAAAGAGCTTTGGAAAATTTGATTGAAAATGCCCTTCATTATACGCCAGAAAAAGGTTGCGTCACCATTGAAATTACCAATGCAGAACAACTTGCTGTGGCCATCCGTGATACGGGCCCTGGTATTTCAAAACATGATTTGGAGAATATTTTCAAGCGATTTTATCATGCAGACCGATCCAAAACTAAGAGAGAGAGGCATTCAGGCCTAGGGCTTGCCATTACGAAAAAAATTATTGAACTCCACCAACAAAAGATAACCATTGAAACAAAGCTTAAAAAAGGGTCTTGCTTTTCTTTTTCCCTGCCAAAAACACGTTCTTTCTGAAATCACCACTGTTTTTTTATTTTGTGATAAACTTGTGATCATTTTACAACGACTCTGTGATTTTTTGCATTTATCTTTATGAGTAGGGAAATAACCTTAATCAAGGAGACCTATCATGAAAACAAAAATACTCATGCTTATGATCATCATTCCAGCAGTGATTTTATTTGGATGGCAATCCTTTGCCCAAAAACAAGAGACACAAAAAATGGATATGAAAGCAAAAATGACGTCTGATATAAAATCAGAAGTAAACGATAAGAAAACAGGTGTTCAAACATTGAAAATTGCCACTTTTGCCGGTGGGTGCTTCTGGTGTACAGAATCTGATTTTGAGAAGGTCAAAGGAGTGAAGGATGCCGTATCCGGCTATTCCGGGGGACATAAGTTAGATCCGACATACGGGGAAGTGTCCAAAGGAGGCACTGGCCATACCGAGGCCATACAGGTCCATTATGATCCCAATGTTGTGACCTACAAGGAACTTTTAGAAATATTCTGGCGGCACATTGATCCGACAGATCCTGGGGGACAATTCGTAGACCGGGGGTCCCAGTATCGGTCGGAAATATTTTATCATAATGAAATACAAAAGAAACAGGCTATTTCATCTAAAATGGCCCTGGAAAAATCCATGGTATTTGACAAACCCATTGTCACGCCCATTACAAAATTCGAAAACTTTTACACGGCTGAAGCGTATCACCAGGATTATTATAAAAAAAAGGCATACTCTTACAAATATTACCGATGGGGTTCCGGCCGGGACCAATTTTTAGAAAAGGCATGGAAAAAAACAGATATGGATAAGGAAAAAGCTCGACCCAATGATAATGCATCAATGGACGTTTCACCCTGGTCAAAACCCAGCAATGCTGAAATAAAACAAAAGCTGACACGGCTGCAGTACGAGATCACCCAGAAAGATGGTACTGAACGCCCCTTTTCAAATGAGTACTGGGACAATAAAAAACCGGGGATCTATGTGGATATCGTCTCAGGAGAGCCGCTTTTCAGTTCCAAAGACAAGTTTGTGTCAGGAACGGGATGGCCAAGCTTTGCTAAACCCCTTGAATCTGAACATATTGTAGAAAAAACAGATAAAACCCTTTTTAGGGTCAGAACAGAGGTCAGAAGTAAAACTGCAGATTCTCATTTAGGACATTTGTTTGACGATGGCCCAAAACCCACTGGATTAAGATATTGCATCAATTCTGCATCATTGAGGTTTGTCCCAAAGGAAAAACTAAAAAAGGAAGGGTATGGTCAATATCTTGATATATTTTGACCTACACTTTAATTTTAAAAGGTGAGTTTTTCGTAATGGGAACCTCACCTTTTTTCTTTTTTTACGGTGGATCAGGGCATAGGTATAAGACTACTTTTTGATTTCTCTTTTATTATCTTTAAAAAATCTGTTATATTTTTCTTGTAACCGGATTACATTTCTTAAAGGAGTCTGTTTTGGAAGATAACAATATTATTCGTTTTGCAAGTCGTATGGATCAACTTCCCCCGTATTTATTTGGAATGATCAATAAAATGAAAATGGAGAAAAGACGAAAAGGGGATGATGTCATAGACCTTGGTATGGGCAACCCCATGGATCCCGCTCCCAATGAAGTGATTGAAAAACTGGTTGAAGTGGCAAAAGACCCAAAAGCACACCGGTATCCTGAAAGTTCCGGCATGCCACACTTGAAAAATGAAATAGCAAAATATTACAAGCGTCATTATAATATTGAACTTAATGCTGAAACCCAAACCTATTTTACCATTGGTTCCAAAGAGGGAATATCCCATCTATGTCTTGCTATCATGGGCCCTGGAGATTCCGTGCTTGTCCCTGCACCTGCATTTCCTGTGCATATTTATGCTGCCGTTATTGCCGGGGCCACTGTCATGAAAATCCCCATAGAACCAGAAAAAGGATTTCTTGACAGGATTATTAATATCTGCGAATCTTGTTATCCTAAGCCCAAAGTTCTCATGATCAATTATCCTCACAATCCCACGGGAGTTGTAACGAACAAAGAATTTTTCAAAGAAGTGGTAAAGCTTGCCAAACGATTTAAATTTATGGTTATCAATGACTTTGCCTATTCAAAAATTACCTTTGACGGGTATGAGGCTCCCAGTTTTCTTGAGGTGGAAGGCGCAAAAGATGTGGGGGTGGAATTTGGATCTTTTTCAAAATCCTATAACATGGCCGGATGGAGAATCGGGTATTGTGTGGGAAATGAAAGGATCGTTCAGGCCCTTGGAAATATAAAGGGTTATTTTGACTATGGTATTTTTTCGGCCATACAGGTGGCCGGTATTATTGCCTTAAGAGACTGTGATGATACTATTCCCAAACTTGCCAATATTTATCAAACCAGAAGGGATGTATTGTGCAGCGGCCTTGAAAGGGCTGGGTGGGATATTCAAAAACCAAAAGCCGGCATGTTTGTCTGGGCAAAAATTCCAGAACCCTTTAACAAAATAGGATCCATGCAGTTTGCCATTGAAATGATGAACAAGGCAAATGTAGCTGTTGCCCCCGGAATCGGATTCAGCGAGGAAGGAGAAGGCTTTCTACGTCTTGCTCTTGTGGAAAATGAAGAACGATTAAGACAAGCTGTTCGTCAAATGAAAAAAGCCATGGAAAATATAGTTGTTTAATTTTAAATGTGATATGATCCCTGGAAAAGAGATACCCCTGACTTTGAGTAAACACTTAATAAAAAGGAATTCTTTACATGCACTGGTCTGATGCAGTTAACTCCACTTTACCTTGTATTGTTAAAATCGAAACCCCTACGGGTCACGGTACCGGGTTTCTATGTTTTCAGAATGAAGACAAATCCATGTATGCCATTGCTACGGCGGGACATGTGATTTACCATGCCGACAAATGGATGGAGCCCATTCGGATTTATTCTCATGACGGATCCAAATCTCTGCTCCTAAAAGCAAAAGCGCGCCATATTACCATGGGAGAACTATCAGACTCTGCTATAATTCTTTTTTCAAAAACCCAGGACCTGTTTGGGCAAACCTTGCCGCTGCCATTGCTGGACCAGGAATATGTCCTCAGGCTCGGAACCCAGGTCGGGTGGATCGGATTTCCCACACTGGAGCCGGACACTCCTTGTTTTTTCTCAGGTTCTATATCCGCCAGGCAGGATCATAAAAATTCCTACCTGATTGATGGTGTTGCCATCAATGGTGTCAGTGGGGGACCGGTCCTGCATATAGATGAGGAAGAAGATGTCAAGGTTGTAGGAACAGTATCTGCTTACAGAATGAACAGGACCAGTGGTGATACTCTTCCAGGACTTCTCATTGCCCAGGACCTGTCCCTGTTTCACGATGTGATCACTCATATTCAGTCCGTGGGGAATAAAGATAAGAAATAATTCTTGTTTTATTGATGGCACTCTTTTGAGTGTTCTATCGAACAGTCAGCCAAATACCAACAAGCATAATACAGATACCAAACATGCGGGAAATGTTAATCTGGCGCATTTCTGCACCTAAAAAACCATAGTGGTCAATAACAGCTGCAATGATAAACTGAGCAGCAACAATAATAGTGAATGCGGTTACAAGCCCCAGACGGGGGACGCTATACCCGATGGCTGCGATTAATATCAACCCCAACGGACCTACCAAAAGCGTATACGTAGGAATAGTTTGAAGAGAAGATAGATTTCCGCCTCTCAAGACCAGCATGATCATCCCGATAATGAGCCCTCCACCTCCATATGTTATAAACACACTCTCAAGAGTACCTATGTTTTTATCTATAATACCAATGAGTTGCCCTTGGCAGGCAACGGCGACACCCCCTATTGCTGCAATCATAACCAAATACAATAAATTCAAGATATCTCTCCTGAAAACAATAAGAAAAAAATGTTAATAATCCAGTGAAGAGACCTCAAGGGCGTGCTTTTGAATAAAATTTCTCCTGGGTTCCACTTCCTCTCCCATCAGAAGGGTGAAAATTTCATCTGCTTTTTCACCATCTTCGATATCCACCCGGAGCATATTTCTTTTTTCAGGATTCATAGTTGTTTCCCATAGCTGGTCTGCGTTCATTTCACCCAGACCTTTGTAGCGCTGAATGTTTATACCCTTTTTTGCTTCAGACATAATAAATTCAAACAGGCTGTCTGTATCATTAAAATTATATTCTTTTTTAATTTGGGCATCTGATTGTCTGGAAGATATGGAAAAAGGAGGTTTATTAAACTCTTTGATCCTTTCATACCCCTTTAACATTCTTTGATAATCGTTGGTGGCAAGAATTTCTCTGCCAACTTTCAAAAGGATCTGTTTTTCTTTTTTGTTATATATATCCATTTCAAATATATTTCTTTCCAGATCATATTCTATTTCACCTGCCACATATCCTTGTTTCCTGATCTCTTCTGAAAGCAAAATAAAATTTTGTTTTTCCTCAATAAAAAATTTATCTTTTACACCGTTTTTAATTAAAACAAGTAAAAGATTGATATCCATATCTCTTTTTTTCAATTGATTAACAGCATCATAATAATCTGTTAACCTATCCAAAAAAGAATAAAATTCTTCTTCTGAAAGAGGTTCTTTATTCCCATTTAGAAAAATCTCTTTTTGACCGGCAATTCTATTGACCAGATAATTTGAATATTCTTCTTCATTTTTCAGGTATACTCCATTTTTTCTTGAACCTACCCTAAAAAGAGGCGGCTGGGCAATATATAGATATCCCTGTGAAATCAGGTCCGGCATCTGCCTGAAAAAAAAGGTCAGCAACAGAGTTCTGATATGGGATCCGTCAACATCCGCATCCGTCATTATCACAACTTTATGATACCTGACTTTTTCAATATTATACTCTTCACTGCCAACACCTGTTCCTAAAACCGTGATAATATTTTTAATTTCATCGCTTCTCAGAATTTTATCAAATCTGGCTTTTTCAACATTTAGAATTTTTCCCTTAAGGGGAAGTATAGCCTGAAATCGTCTGTCGCGGCCCTGTTTAGCGCTGCCTCCTGCTGAATCTCCCTCCACTAAAAATAACTCTCTTTCAGCAGGATCTGCATACTGGCATTCAGCCAGCTTACCGGGCAGGGTTGAATCCATGAGTGTGCCTTTTTTTCTGGCAAGTTCCCTTGCCCTTTTGGCTGCATCCCTGGCTCTTGCCGCATCAACTGACTTGGCGATGATCTTTCTTGCAACTTGAGGGTTTTCCTCAAGATAATGACCCAATTTTTCATTTAATAATGATTCAACAATACCTTTAACTTCATTATTCCCCAGTTTAGTTTTTGTCTGGCCCTCAAACTGGGGTTCCATAAGTTTTACGGAAATAATAACAGAAAGGCCTTCTCTCATATCTTCTCCACTGATTTTAATATTCTGCATATTTTTTGGCAGATTATTAGATCCAGAAGAAATATATGAATTGACTGTACGGGTTAACGCACCCTTAAATCCAGACACATGAAAACCGCCTTCAATGGTCCTTATATTGTTGGCAAATGAATATAGTTTTTCTTTAAATGTATCATTATATTGAATAGCGACTTCAATCTGAACATCCTTTTTTTCCCCTTCAATATGGATAGGGTCATGCAAGACTGTTACAGAACGGTTCAAATACTCAACAAATGAAATAATTCCGCCCTCATAATAAAATTCTTCTTTTTCAGCCGACCTTTCATCCTCAATAATTATTCTGAGGCCTTTATTTAAAAAGGCAAGTTCTCTCATTCTCCTGATAAGAGTCTCATAAACAAAGTCATTTTCGTTCATGATTTCAAAATCAGGACAAAAAGTAATCTTTGTTCCCTTTTTATCAGTATCTCCTTTAATGGAAAGTTCGGTTATCTTATTTCCCTTGGAATAGGACTGATGATAAATTTTTCCATTTTTATAGACTTCCATTTCAAGTAGTTGGGAAAGAGCATTAACAACAGAAATTCCCACCCCGTGCAATCCACCGGAAACCTTATATGAGTCTTTATCAAACTTACCCCCTGCATGGAGTTTGGTCATGACCACTTCACAGGCAGGTATTTTTTCTGTTTCATGCATCTCAACAGGAATTCCCCGGCCGTTATCTTCCACACTCACGCGCATATCCGGATGGATGGTAACAAGGATCTTATCGCAATGACCTGCCATTGCCTCATCAATACTATTGTCCACCACTTCATATACCAGGTGGTGAAGACCCTGAAGATCAACATTTCCAATATACATGGATGGTCTTTTGCGCACGGCTTCAAGACCTTCTAATACTTTTATACTACCGGAATTATACTCTTTATTTATTGTATTTTCATTCATCATGATATATGCATCGCCATTATTACACAAATTAGTTTATCATCATCAAAACCCTTTATAATACATGGGCTTTTACTGTCTTTAATATTTATAACAACAACCGGATCTTTAAAAAGATTTAGAGCATCCATAAAATATCTCGGATTAAAACCACTTTTAATCTCTTCACCCGCATATGAAATCATCATCCTTTCTTTTGATTCACCTATTTCAGGATTTGTAATAGTTACTACCAGTTCATTTTCCCTGAAATTTAAAATAACACTTTTATAATCATCAGAGGTTAGAATAGAAACCCGCTTCATCAGGGTAAAAAACATGGTTCTGTCAATTTCAATGGGAATCATTTCTTCATTATTTATTATTGGTTTATAATCCGGATATTCTCCTTCAAGAAGTTTTATCATGATGAATTCATTTTTATTTTGAAAAATAAAATAATTATCTTTAATTCCCACATTTATTCCATCTTTACTGCTGTCAATGAATTTACTCAATTCAGACAGACCTTTTTTAGGAATGATAACACTTTCATCCGGCAGACTAAGTTCTCCTTTGAATTGGGCATCACAACAATGAAGCCGCCTTGAATCTGTTGATACAATTCGTATGGTTTCTTTATCATCGATCACTATTTTTTCGATAAGGGACCCTAAAACATAAATTCGTTTTTCTTCGCCTGAATAATTTACAATAGAGGCTACATCAACCATTTCTTTCAGGTCTTTGGAATTGATTTGAATAAAATCTATATTTTCTATAACCGGCGTTTCAGGAAAATTTTCATAATCTGATGATACTATATGATAAATACTGTCCCCTTCTCCAATTTCTACCCACCTGTTTTCTATTTCATTAATAAAAATTTTATTTTCAGGATATTCTCTGATGATTTCAAAAAATTTTTTAGAATTTATAGATAAAATTCCTTCTGTTTCCACCTGGGCGTTATACGTACCCAAAAAAACTGTTTCCAGATCATTGGCAGTTATAGTTATCTGTGATCCCATTGCTTTAATAAGAATATCAGATGTAATCGTTAGATTGGTTTTTCTTCCTGTCAATCCTTGAATTTTTGAAAGAACATCCAAAATTTCTTTTTTATCAAATGAAAATTTCATTTAAGTTCCTTTTCAAAAAAATTATATATTCATTAATATTTATATCAAATAATTTGTTTTATCAATTAATAAATATGTATGGTTTTATTAATTATATATTTAAAAAATTAATAATAATAATAAAGAGTGTTTAAATGTTTATAACTTTTTAAGTTATTAAAATTATTACTAAATTTTAATAAAAAATATTTTAAGATTGGTTTATTATTAGATAAAAAAATATCGTTTTTGTATCATTATTTTAAAGTGTTCAAAACTAGCTTTTTTTAAACAATTTATTAAAATGATCCAATCCAGTTTCTAATATCCTGTAATCCTTTTATATTCCATTCATCTGCTGTTCTTTGTTCAAGATAATTTAAAAAAAGAGTGTCAATAACTTTAAAAATATTAAAACAAAAAAAAGATTTTTCCAATACCACTCCTTCTATTTCATTTTCTTTGGTTGACAGATCTGTTTTTGGAGTTTTAAGACCTGTAATATTAAGACTCTCACCCTTGATGGTGAACCTATACTCATCTTCATTAATTTTACAGACAAGGTTGATCTGAGTGACATAGGCACCTTTTTTTAAAGCAGTAGTTCCTTCTTCCAGGCCTGCCTGATCCCCTTTTATGGTAATTTTTTCCTTTGATTTATCCCCTAATTTATTTTCAAGAACAATTGAATTACCAACTTCAAGTGTAACTACATCTTTTGAGTTTAAAAGAGATGAAATATTCTGATCAGTTTCAATTAAAAACCAGATCCAGGTTAGATAATCATTTCCAAGAAATTTGTATTTATTATAAGCAGTTGCAATATCAAGCATAAAGATTACCTCGAATATTTTAAAGGGACAAGTGTTTGGACCCGGTCTTTTTGCGGGTTGGAAAATTTGGATTTGGTTTCAACAATGGTATAGGGGAAAAGTCTAATGGGTTTTAAATTAAAGGATTTTAAAAATATGGTTTCAAAAAACTCATTAGCTGCTTTCTGTGTGGTATAAAGGTATAAATTTTTTTTTTCATAATCCCACAATACATCATATAAATTAGGAATTGCCGGAATTTTATGCATTAAAATGTCTATCACCATTTCTTTTATTTCAGTTTTTTCATTTTTGGAAATAAAATCTCTTCCTGATTTTTCTTTTTTTTTTTCAATTTCAATGGCCATATATTTTTGGATCACTTTGGCAGGGATTGCTTTTTTATCAATTCTCAGTGAAAAAAGAAAATAAGTTCCAAAAAGGAAAGAAAATTTATCAAAATCCGGATTATAAGGACTTTCAACCGGTGTCCACCCGGCTGAGATTTCATCATAGTCACTTTCAATTTTTGGAATTGAATGTTTTATTAAACCATTTCGCACTTCATCTATTAATGAACCCTCAATTTTTCCATCAATATGATACCGGCTGACAGAATGTGTTGAAGAGATTAATCCCATATATTTATCCTTGTTATAAATAGTTATTTTAATTAAAAATAATATATTGCTCGAACCGATTCTTTTTATCATAGTTGAATAAAAATTAACAGGATTCTTCTTTAATCTTTTGAATCAATACAATCCTTTTGTCCTTTTTTTTATTCTTGCCATATACAAACATTTTTGATAAATTTTTCAATTTTAACAGAAGGATATATATATGCCAGGATTACTTCCAGATATTGACCCGGATGGGTTACTAGAATACTCAGTGGTTTTCACAGACCGGTCACTTAACCATATGTCTCAATCATTCCAAGGAGTGATGAATGATATTTCCACCACGTTTAAAAAAGTATACAAGGCCAAAGCAGTTGTGATCGTTCCAGGAGGTGGTACGTTTGCCATGGAAGCCGTTGCACGGCAATTTGCAACAGATAAAAGATGTCTTGTTATTCGAAACGGTTGGTTTAGTTATCGCTGGACCCAGATTTTTGATATGTGTGATATTCCGCTTGAATCCATTGTATTAAAAGCCCGCCCTGTTGATGACAGCAAACAAGCCTCCTTTGCACCTGCTCCAATCAAAGAAGTTATAGCAACCATAAAGGCTGAAAAACCAGAAGTTGTTTTTGCCCCGCATGTTGAAACCTCATCAGGTATGATCCTTCCTGACGATTATCTTTTCGCAGTGGCAGATGCTGTACATTCAGTTGGAGGCCTTTTTGTTTTAGATTGTGTTGCCTCGGGAACAATTTGGGTGGACATGGAAAAAAGTGGTATAGACATTCTTATAACTGCACCACAAAAAGGCTGGAGCGGATCACCCTGCAGTGGATTGGTAATGCTGAGCTCCCTTGCAAAAGAAAGAATAGAAACAACTATAAGTACCAGTTATGCCTGCGATTTGCTTAAGTGGTTTAAAATTATGGAGGCATATGAGAACGGCGGACATGCTTATCACGCAACAATGCCCACTGATTCACTAAGAGCTTTTAGAAATGTGATGAAAGAAACAGAAAACTATGGTTTTGAGAAAGCCTGTGCTCAGCAGTATGAGCTGGGAGACAAAGTCAGGGCACTGCTTAAAAGCAATGGCATCAAAAGTGTTGCGGCAGAGGGATTCCAGGCTCCGGGTGTTATTGTCAGCTATACAAAAGATATTGGTATTCACACGGGGAAAAAATTTTCAGAGATAGGAATACAGACTGCTGCAGGGGTTCCTTTAGTATGTGATGAGCCGGAAGACTTCCAGACTTTTAGACTTGGATTATTCGGCCTTGACAAACTGCAAAATATTGATCGAACGGTCAAAAAGCTCGAGGATGCACTGGGTCTGGTCCTCTAGGGTCTCTATCTTAAGTATCGAATTTCTTTAATTATTTACATATCGAATCTTTTGAGGTATGACTTGAAAGCTATATTGGAATTTTAGCTTTTTTCATTAATATAAATGAGGTGAAAATATGAAAAAGAGAATGCAGACTATAGACGGAAATACAGCAGCAACCCATGTTGCCTATGCCATGAGTGAAGTTGCAACAATATATCCCATCACACCTTCAAGTCCATTGGGTGAGATAGCAGATAATTGGGCATCCAAAGGCCGGAAAAATATATTCGGCCAGGTGTTGAATATTAAACAAATGCAGTCTGAAGCAGGTGCAGCCGGGGCTGTTCATGGTTCTCTTTCTGCAGGAGCGATTACAACTACTTTTACAGCTTCCCAGGGCCTTCTGCTTAAGATTCCGAATATGTATAAAATCGCAGGAGAACTTCTCCCTAGTGTTTTCCATGTGACAGCCCGTTCGATATCAGCCCATGCCCTTTCTATATTTGGTGACCATCAGGATGTCATGGCAGCCAGGCAGACCGGTTTTGCCATGCTTGCATCCAACTCGGTCCAGGAAGCTCAGGATCTTGCGTTGGTTGCACATCTTGCCACAATTGAAGCCAGGGTTCCTTTTCTGCATTTCTATGACGGGTTCAGAACCTCCCATGAAATCCAGAAAATAGAGATGATTGAATATGATGATATGGCCGGCCTTTTTAATTATGATGCATTCAAAGAATTTAAAAGACGCGCTATAAACCCTGAACATCCTGATACCAGAGGAACGGCACAGAATCCGGATATTTATTTTCAGGGCAGGGAAGCCGTCAATTCATATTATCTAAAAATCCCGGCTATTGTGAATGATTATATGAAAAAGGTTAGCGATCTGACCGGCCGTCAATACAACCTGTTTGATTATGTGGGAGACCCGGAAGCAGACAAGGTAATCGTAGCTATGGGTTCGGGGTGTGAAGCCATTGAAGAATCCATCAACGAGCTCAATGCCAAAGGAGAGAGGCTTGGGCTGGTAAAAGTTCGTCTTTACAGACCTTTTGACAGGGAAAGCTTTTTAAGGGCCGTTCCGGCAAGTGTTGAAACCCTTACAGTGCTTGACAGAACCAAGGAACCCGGTGCCCTTGGCGAACCTTTATACACAGATGTCTGCACTGCATTCATGGAATATGGCGAAAGCCCCAAGATTGTTGGCGGCAGATATGGTCTGTCTTCCAAGGAGTTTAATCCCAATATGATTAAGGCTGTTTTTGATAACATGAAATCCATCCAGCCGAAAAATCATTTTACAGTCGGTATTGTTGACGATGTAACCCATACGTCCCTTGATGTGCAAAAAGGCTTCCACCCTGCACCCAAAGGAACTATTGCAGCTAAATTCTGGGGCCTTGGAGCGGATGGAACTGTTGGTGCCAACCAGAGCGCCATTGCAATTATAGGAGACAATACTAAAAAGTATGCCCAGGGGTATTTTGCTTATGATTCAAAGAAATCAGGAGGACTGACAGTATCCCATTTAAGATTTGGTGATGTGCCCATCCAGTCAACATACTTGATTGATAATTCTGATTTTGTGGCGTGTCATAAATCCAATTATGTGGAACTTTATGATGTTCTCAAGGGGCTAAAAGAGGGTGGAACTTTCCTTTTAAATTCACCCTGGTCTGTTAAAGCCATGGAAAAAAACATTCCCGGTGATTTAAGAAAAACTATTTATGATAAAAAAATCAAGTTTTTTAATATTGATGCCGTTAAAATTGCCGGGGAAGTGGGTCTTGGCGGACGGATCAACATGATTATGCAAACATGTTTTTTTAAACTTGCCAATGTTATTCCCGTTGAAAAAGCCATTACGCTTCTCAAGGAAGATATAAAAGCCAAGTTTGGCAAAAAGGGTGAAAAAATTGTTTCAATGAATATGGAAGCAGTTGATAAAACCCTTGAAAATCTGGTTAAAATAAAGGTTCCGGCTTCATGGAAAAAGGGTGTTAGACAAGAAAAGATAACTGAAAAGACCACAGATTTTGTAGATAATGTCATGAGAAAAATTAACGCCCAGGGCGGAGATGATCTTCCTGTCAGTGTGTTTGAACCGGGCGGTGTTTTTGAACAGGGAACTGCTCAGTATGAAAAAAGAGGGGTTGCCATTAATGTACCGGAATGGATTGCAAAAAATTGTATCCAGTGTAACCAGTGCGCATTTGTCTGCCCACATGCAGCGATTATTCCCATTGTTGCCACGGACGAGGAATTGTCTGCTGCCCCTGAAAATTTTGTTACAATTAAGGGCAATGGCAAGGGAATGGAGGCTTTTAACTTCCGAATTCAGGTGAATCCACTGGATTGCCAAGGCTGTGGAAATTGTGCGGATATTTGTCCGGCTAAAGTAGTTGCCCTTGAGATGAAGTCTTTGGCCAGTCAGGTTGAAAATCAGGTGGATAATCATAAATTTTCCAAAACAATACCGTTTAAAACAGATATTCTTAAAAGGGAAACGGTTAAGGGAAGTCAGCTTTTTCAGCCCCTTCTTGAGTTCTCCGGCGCATGTGCAGGATGTGGAGAAACACCCTATGCAAAACTTTTAACCCAACTTTTTGGTGAGAGAATGACCATTGCCAATGCCACTGGTTGTTCATCCATCTGGGGCGGATCAGCACCGGCAACACCTTATTGCACAAATGCAGAAGGGGAAGGTCCTGCTTGGGCAAGCTCTTTATTTGAAGACGCGGCAGAATATGGATATGGAATGATGCTGGCCACACAAACACGCAGAAACTCACTGGCCATAAAGGCCCAAAAAGCTCTTGAAACAAAAGTATCCCAGGAAGTAAAAGAGGCATTGGAAGGCTGGATAGCTGGAAAAGATGATGCCCAGGAGTCTAAAAAATATTCTTTTGCATTAAAAACATTGTTAAAGGATGAAACCACGGGCATTTTAAAAGAGATCTATGATGAAAATGATGTTTTTGTGAAAAAATCACATTGGATCTTTGGCGGTGACGGCTGGGCCTATGATATTGGATTCGGCGGCCTGGACCATGTTCTTGCCTCGGGAGAAGATATCAATATCCTGGTCATGGATACGGAAGTTTATTCCAATACAGGCGGGCAGTCTTCCAAGGCAACACCAACGGGAGCTATTGCAAAATATGCTGCCACGGGAAAAAAGATAGGGAAAAAAGATCTGGGTCGTATGATCATGAGTTATGGGTATGTGTATGTGGCATCCATCTCCATGGGGGCAAACAAAAACCAGACCATGAAAGCCTTGCTTGAAGCGGAAAAATATCCTGGGCCATCGCTGATCATCTCTTATGCACCATGCATTAACCAGGGTATCAGAAAAGGCATGGGAAAATCCCAGCTTGAAGGAAAACTTGCCGTTGAATCCGGTTATTGGCCTCTTTACAGGTATAACCCTGAATTAATTAAAGAGGGTAAGAATCCCTTTGTCCTGGATTCAAAAGCGCCGGATGGAACTATACAGGAATTTCTTGGTGGCGAAACAAGGTTTGCAGCCCTTGAAAAGAGTTTTCCAATAGAATCAAAACGTCTGAGGGCTAAAATAGGAGAAGAAGTAACAGATAAATATTCCATGCTTAAAATGATGGCTGATATCGGCAAAGAAAAAGAATAATATTTTAAACAGGTACAAATCATTTAAAAGGACCGGGATTTAAAATGCCGGCCCTTTTAAATTTATAGACAAATTTTTGTAATTATTTAAGCTCTTACGCTTGAAACCGCCCTGTCTGATGGATCTTTGTTTCGATGCTAAACGCTTAACCTTCTGCAAATATCCATCAGACAGGGCTTAGAGGATAACTTTTTTAACGGGCTGAACAATTACAAATTTAGTAAATAAAATTTTATTTACTAAAGATAATTTGGTTGTATATGGTTTCAAAAAATTTGAAAGAATGATTATTTTAAACAGGAAGAAAATATGAGGATATGCCATAGCCGGAAAAGGCCTTGTATAAAAAAAATTATTTTTATACTCTTTGCTGCCGGTATTCTTTTTAATTATAGTTTAAACATCGCTTTTGCCTTAAATTCGGACAAAAATGCCGGCAAGGGAAACTCTATAAACCTTCCCGATATTCAAGTTTTAAAAGGAGTTGTGAAAAAAGGAGATACTGCATCTTCTTTACTAAAAAAATATCTTCCGCTAAAAACTATATACGCTATAAACCGGCGCAGTTCAGATATTTTTCCCCTTACTCATATCCGTGCGGGCCGGATGTTTAAAATTATTTTGCAAGAGAATCATCTAGTTGGTTTTGAATATGAAATCAATAAAAAAGACAGACTGGTGATTCAAAATAAAAATGACCTGTTTTTGATCAACCGGTTACCGATTCAATATGATGTAGATCTTGAAGTGGTGTCCTCCACCATTACATCCACCATGTTTGATGCTGTGAGAAAATCAGGGGAACAAAAAGACCTGGCTAGAAAATTATCTGATATTTTTGCCTGGGATATTGATTTTATACGAGATCTTAAACCCGGAGACCAGTTCAAGGTTCTTGTGGAAAAACGATACCGGGATGGCAAGCTTTTTGGCTATGGTAATATCCAAGCGGCTTTTTTTACCAACAATGGTACTCTTTTTAAAGCCTTTCTGCATAAAACCTCAAATGGGGTGCCAAGATATTATGATGAGAACGGAAAATCACTTCAAAAGGCATTTTTAAAAGCACCCCTTGCGTTTTCAAGAATTACATCCAAATTTACCCAAAAAAGGCTTCATCCTATTTTTAAAGAATATCGGTCCCATCCCGGAGTGGACTATGCCGCACCCAAAGGCACGCCCATAAAAACAGTGGGGGATGGGGTCATCCTGGAAATCGGTTTTAACAGAGGCATGGGAAATTATATTAATATTCGTCATTATAATGGATATACGACAGGGTATAATCATATGTCTAAATTTGCCCGAGGAATGAAAAAAAATAAAAAGGTATTTCAGGGGGATGTAATCGGATATGTTGGAATGACAGGTTATGTAACGGGTCCTCACCTTGATTTTCGCATGAAGAATAAAGGAAAACTGGTTGATCCGCTCAAGCATCGATTGCCGCCGGCAAATCCCATCACACCCGATGAAATGGAAGCATTTATAACAAGAACAATTGAATTGTCTGAAAAAATCCTGACAGCCCGGAAACAAGGTTCCCACGATAAAAAGCCAACATAAAAGACTTAGGGGAAAAAATATGGCAAACCCAATTCGCTTAAAAGCAATTCAAGGCCTTAAACCAGGTGACTGCTTTACATATCAAAAAAGGTTTACAAAAAAAGAAACCCTTTTATTTGGTGATATTACAAGGGATTACAATCCTGTCCATTATGATGAACGATGGACAAGGGAAAAAGGTTTTAAGGAGCTTATCTGTCACGGCCTTCTGGTGGGGTCAATGGTCTGTGAATTTGGCGGCCAGGTGGGATGGCTTGCCACGGGCATGAATTTTAATTTTATTCATCCCGTATACTTTGGGGATACTATAAAGTGTAGTGTAACCATAACTAAAATCCAGGAAAACAACCGGGCAGAAGCCAAAGCCGTTTTCATCAATCAGGATAAAATACAGGTTTGTTCTGCCCACATGTCAGGCAGGCTTCCTATAGAAAAAGAAAAAGCCATTTTAAGTGCCATGGTAAAAGAGGGGGATCCAACCAATAAACTTTCCAACCAATAAATTTTCCAATCAAAAAACTTGCAATGGGAAAACGATACTTTAAAGAGATCTTCTTTTGTAAAGGACAGGTTCTAAAAAAACCGATATCCGACATTTGCCTCATGTATATGTAACAAAGATTTTTTTATAGCTTATATTTTTTTTTAGGCCTCACAGAAAGTGTTTTATACTTTCCCGACAACCAGTTTTCAAGATCCGAACAATACCATTTTGAAAATCTACGATCAGAAGGGCCTCCTGCCATGTTCGTGTATATTTCATCCTTGGCAAGATCAATAACCATTCTAAAAGACGGGGCAAAAGTGGTTTGCCTGCCTGCACTCTCAAAAATTTGTCCCTGATTCGGTGTGGCAAGGCTTCCGATAAGCGTTATCGGTCCGCGGTCAAAGCCTAAAAATTTTGGAAGTTTGCCGTTAAAAAGAATATTGTTCATCATGACTTTTCTTGTATTGCCCCATTTCTCAGGTTCAGATTCCAGGGCGGTTTCCACTGCCGTAATATAGAGGTTTTCTCTTGTATGCTTACCAAACCATAGGGATTTTTCACAAAGCAGTATTTGATCAAAATTGATATAAAAATCATTGAATATTCCCGAATGTTTATCAATATGATCAAAAGCCTTTGGGCCAAAACCGTTTTTACCAAAGACTTCCCGGTAAAGCGCTTTATAAAACCGATCAAAAATGAATGCACCTTTAGAGTTTTCACCATATTCAAAACCCCAATTTTTGAGGATTTTTCCCTGTTTTGTGTCAGGAATAAGAGGACGAAGAATTTTCATGAAAGCCTCAGCCTGAGTTGAATACACATCATAATGCAGTTTTTGCATGGTAACGGCCGTAATCTCATTGTTTTGTGAAAGAAGTTTGCCAATCCGGTCTGACCGATATGGCCCCATGCCCATATTAATCGGATTCAATTTTCCATATTCATTCAGGTTTTGATTACTGGTAATAAAATACCCGCATTCCGGATTATAGCATTTGGGCAGGTCTTTTGGATTTTCAAACCCCTGCCAGTCATTTTTTTCCTCCCAGCCGGGCAAGGGAACAAATCCTGTGATTCCTTTCCTTCTTTTCGGCATCAGTCCGGACATCTGGTAACCGATATTATCTTTCTTGTCTGCTAGAACAAAATTCCATGATGTCTCAACACGACCCAGAAGATCCATTCCTCTGGTGACGGTATTTGCATCAAATAATTTAATAATGCTGTCCAATGTAAGAGCACCTGAACGGGCAGGGGCCCAGGACGTTGTAAGATAATACCCGTCCTCCTTTGGATTTCCTTCAAGAATACCATGCCGGTTTTCGTAAAAGGCTATGGTTACAGGGTCTTTTTTCTTTCTTTTTATGATTTCTTCTCTTTGGGTAAAATTCTCCCAGGTGTCGCGCCGGCAAAGATATTTGCCGTGTTTACATTTTTCAATCCATGAATCGATACCATCCATGAAGGTATAGGTTGCACTCCAGGCAAGGTCCGGGTTTCTGCCCACAAGAAGGGCGGGTGCCCCGGGCATGGTTCCGCCCATTGCATATCTGTCTTTTGTTTTTAAAACGATTTCATACCAGATATTGGGGAGCCTGTTTACTTCAAGGTGAGGGTCATTGGCTAGAATAGGTCTTCCTGATTTTGTCTTTTTCCCGGATACGGCCCAGTTGTTGGAGGCCATCATTAAGGGTGCCGCAATGTTCCACAGAGATGTGGGCGAAACAATCCTCTCTTGAAGATTTATCTTTTTGATAAGATCAAAATCCGCTTCCCCAAGGATGTGAGGGAAAAGTTCGTTGAGTTTTTCTTTATCGATACCCGCCTGAACTAGTTCGATAAAAAGCCTTTCCATTTCGCCCTGGGATTGCGCAAGGGTAAGATAGCCGATCATTCTTGAAATGAGAAACGTATCCTCCGGGCACCAGGGATCCGGTTTAAATCCTAATAGTTTGCATTCCCAGGGTGTTTTTTGTTCCAATGCCCTGTTGACGCCCATACAATATGCCTCAATAATCTCTTTTGTTTCAAAAGAGAGCTTTTTTATTTCCAAGTCCGTTGAGCCGGACCAATTCATTCTTCTGAAGAAGGTATCAATTCCAAGCATTTCATCACTGGCGTCCAGGAGTTCAGATGCCCTTCCCTGTCCTAAAATACGCATTAAAATAATCTGCATACCCCTGTCTTTTCCATGGGCATATCCCATCATGCCAAAGGCATCGGCCTTGGTTTTTCCCTCAACATGGCATATTCCGTGCCCGTCTCTCCATATTTTATCATTGTTGTTCATATTTTTTCCTTTTGGTTCACAGACAATCAATTCGCCATCATACTCCACCAAAAATCGTATAATATTTATTGCGTATCAAATGAAATAAGTTTTAACAATTGGTTTTTTTAAATTGAATTCCAGAGCCTTGATGTAGTACACAAAGGTTTTATATTTTTAATTCCATAAAAAGAGTCATAGAGTTACAGATAAATTAACAATATGGAGGATAAATAACATTGAAAATCAGGGATTTCAAAACATTTGTAGTGGGGAATCCGCCACCCCATTTCGGGGGGCGTTACTGGATTTTTCTGAAACTCACAACGGATAGCGGGATAGTCGGTATTGGCGAAGCCTATTCCATACCATTTCATCCAAACATTGTAGAAAATATGATTGGGGATGTTTGCGAGCGGTGTGTTATTGGTTCTGATCCATTTAAAATAGAGAGGCTATGGCGGATTATCTATGGAAGCGGTTTTACACTGCGCCCAGATACATCTATTATGGGTATACTAAGTGCAATTGAAATGGCCTGCTGGGATATTATAGGCAAAGAACTGAACAAGCCGATTTATGAGTTGCTGGGTGGTCAGGTTCATGAAAAATTAAGAGCGTATAGCTACCTGTATCCTGAGACACAGGATAAACTATCTGTGTATAGTGATCCTGAAACAGCTGCTAAAAGGGCGGCTGAATATGTGGAAAAAGGTTTTACGGCAGTGAAGTTTGATCCTGTCGGACCCTATTCCGTATTTGATCCAAGACAGCTTTCTCTGGAAGCACTGGAACATACTGAGAAGTTTGTTAAAGCTGTTCGAGAAGCGGTTGGCAATAAATGTGACCTGCTTATTGGAACACATGGGCAGATGACCACTTCCGGTGCCATACGTTTGGCCCGGAGACTGGAAAAATTTGATCCATTATGGTTTGAAGAGCCTGTACCGCCTGGAAATACAGAAGAAATGGCCAGGGTTGCCAGTCAGACAAGTATTCCCATCGCAACAGGAGAGAGGCTTGCGACAAAGTACGAGTTTGCCAGGCTACTGGCAACACAGGCAGCATCAATTCTACAATTTGCCCTGGGAAGAGTGGGTGGTATTCTTGAAGCAAAAAAGATTGCAGGTATGGCTGAAGCACACTATGCCCAGATTGCACCCCACCTTTATTGCGGTCCTATTGAGTGTGCTGCAAATATTCAGATCGATACCTGCAGTCCAAATTTTCTTATTCAGGAAACTATAAAAACCTGCGAAGGTTTTCACGCTGAGATTTTAAATGATCCGATTTGCTGGGAAGATGGATATATTATACCATCAAACAAGCCTGGACTTGGTGTTGAATTAAACGAAGATGTTGCAGTTAACAATCCCTATAAGGGTAAAGAGCTTCATCTTGAGATGCTTGACAGGCCAGTTATTTGAATCGGGGAATTTTAAACACTTTTTCCAGAATATTTTCCATGGGGCAAAATTTTGTAAAAGCAGACTGCAGCAGATTCAATCCCACAAAAGCCGTAAAAAAGAGCCAGAGTGGTGAATGAAAATGTCCAAGGATTAAAGAGATTAATATTAATGACCCTGCAATGATTCTGATATATTGTTCCATTTTCATGATATTATCCTCACTCTATTTATTTTTCATATTTTGTTTTATAAACAGCATAATAGGTGACGGGGATCACCAAAAGTGTAAATAGCGTGGATGCAAAAAGACCAAATATCAAAGCCCAGGCCAATCCTGAAAATACAGGGTCAAAGGTGATGGGAAAGGCGCCGATGGCAGTTGTCAAAGCTGTTAATAAAATAGGCCGCATCCTGACAACCCCGCTGATTAAAATGGCATCTTTGAAAGCAAGGCCTTTTTTTATGGAATCTTGAATAAATTCGATCAATACCAGGGAATTTCGTATTACAATACCGCCAAGAGCGATCATTCCTATCATGCTTGTGGCTGTAAAAAAGATAGGATCACCAAAACCGCTTACACTGTCTGTGAACAAGTTTAAAATAAAAAATCCCGGCATAATACCAAGAATGGTTAATGGAATGGCCATCATGATTAACATGGGCATAAAATATGACCCTGTATTGATCACCAGAATAAAATAGATGCCAAAAAGGGCTGCTGCAAAAGCAAGGCCCATATCCCGGAAGACCCTGAGAGTAATTTTCCATTCGCCTTCTCCTGCCCAGTTGACACGTATACCATTTTGGACGGGTTTGTGTTTAAGCTTTTTCATCATATCCAGGACAGCTTCTCCGGGTGCTCTGCCCGTCATTTCTCCAACCACATAGACTACGGGTTCAAGGTTTTTATGGTAAATGGGTTTTTTGTTTTTTGTTTCCTTAACTTGGACAAGCTCGGCCAAAGGGATCATTTTACCTAAAAAAGATCTTATGGGAATGTGGGAAATAGAAGCCATGTCAGATCGTTTGTCCCGGGGCAAAATAACCTTAATCAAGAGAGGGTTTCGTTCCGGGTCCAGATGAAGACTTGCCGGGGCGATGCCTCCCACTGCACTTTTCAGGGCTTCAAGGATGGTTTTTGTATCAATTCCGTGTAAGGCTGCTTTTTCCCTGTCAATAATGATATCTATTCTCTGACTGTTTTTTTCGGTCATGATCTTTATATCGGAAACATTGGATTCCTGCTCCATGATGGTTTTAATATATTGGGCGCCCTGTAAAAGCTCTTCATAGGTTTTGTCATAACTGCCGTATATTTCAGCCACAATGGTAGATAAAACAGGTGGCCCCGGCGGTACTTCCACAAGCTGGATCTGGGCGTTGTTTTCTTTTGCGATTTTTTCAAGATTTTTTCTGATACGTAAAAGGATTGTATGGCTTTGCTGCTGTCTGCGGGATTTATCAGCCAGATTAATGCGTATGTCTGCAAAATGACTGCCTTTACGGATAAAATAATGCCGTACCATGCCGTTAAAATCCATAGGGGATGAAATTCCCGTAAAAGAAACAAAACTGATCACCTCGTTGACTGTCTTTATATAATTTTCAAACTCCCTTACAACGCGGTCCGTATATTCAAGGGATGTCCCTTCAGGCATATCAATTACGATCTGAAATTCGTTCTTATTGTCAAAGGGTAAAAGCTTCAAGGGCACAAGTCTGAATACTCCAAGCATACATGATCCGATCAAAAGGAGTATGATCACAATGAATAATAAGATCCGCATGTATTGTTTGTCTAAAAATGGTTTTAAAACGGCTTTGTAAAATTTGAATAGATATTGCTTTGATTCTTTTTTGTCTTTGGGTTTTTCTTTAAGGTCCTTTAAAAGCTTATAGGAGATCCAGGGAACAATAGTCAGGGCACACACTGTTGAAAAGGTAACTGTCAAGGGCACATTTATGGCCATGGGTGCCATGTATGGACCCATCATGCCCGTAATAAAATACAGGGGTGTAAAACAGACAATAATCGCAATAGTTGACATGATCACGGGTGGCAATACTTCTTGCACAGCATAAAGAGTAGCTTCAAAAGGCATTAAAACTTTTTCTTTAATATGTCGCTGGATATTGTCCACGTTAGTTATGGGATCATCAACCACAAGTCCCAAAGAGAGAATAAGAGCAAACAGTGTGACCCTGTTTATGGTATACCCTAAAAGATAGTTCGTAAAAAGAGCCAAAGAAAATGATATGGGAACGGCTATGGCTACCACACAGGCTTCCCGCCATCCCAGGGTAAACGCCAAAAGGATGACAACGGAAAATATGGCAAACCCAAGAGATTTTAAAAGCTCATTGACCTTGTCTTGAGCGGTTTTCCCATAGTTTCGGGTGACTTCAATTTGAATATCATCAGGAATGATGGTATTTTTAAGTTTTTCAACCTCTTCCAGTATGTATTGGGCTACTTTAACTGCATTGGTCCCCTTTTTCTTTGAAAACGCCAGGGTTACACAAGGAAAAGACAAAGGGTTGTCAGATTGTATATTATTAGCGGTTTTATAATAATTGGAAAACCCAATCCGGGTATAGGACTCGGCTTCTTTAGGACCGTCAATGACGATTGCAACATCTTCCAGATAAACGGGTTTAGATTGTCTTCCCGATATCACAAGTGCTTTAACCTCATTAACAGAAGTTAAAAAAGAACTGCTGGTAATGGTGATTTGGGTATTGTTTTTGTTAAAGTTTCCTGCCTGAGTTGCGACATCAGCCCCTTGAAGTGCCTGTTCAATATCCTGTATTGAAACACCAAATCCCTTCATCCGTAATGGATCAAGTTCAACCCGGATTTCTCTTTTTCGTCCCCCGTAAATGGAAGACCTGGAAATATTTTCAAGTCTTGACAGCCTTGCTATCATTTCTTCTCCAACCCTTTGAAGTTCATGATCGCTGTATCTGTCTGAATAAAGGGTGAGATTTAAAATAGGGACATCATCTATTTCTATGGGCTTGATCAACCAGTTGGTAACAATGCTGGGCACCCTGTCAAGGTTCATCTGTATTTTGTTGTGAAGTTTGACAATAGAATTTTCTCTGTCTTCTCCTACAAAAAACCGGACAGTGACAACGGCTTTTTCTTTTGTAGACATTGAATATACATACTCAACCCCGTCAATTTCCCAGAGAAGTTTTTCAAGGGGTGTTGCCACAAGTTTTTCTATTTCTCCAGGGCTTGCACCCGGCGCTTGAACATAAATATCTGCCATGGGGACAACGATCTGGGGTTCTTCTTCTTTTGGGGTGATATAGATACTGAATGCACCAAGGGCCAAGGAGATGATTATCAGCATAATAGACAGCTGGGAGGTTAGAAAAAGTTTTACAATATGGGTAATACTGGTATCTTTTTGTTGGGCCATGCTTATTTGTATCCTATGGTTTCATTTCCTATAAGCCCAGAAAGCACTTCAATTTTTTCTTCAAACTTTTTTCCTGTCTTGATATAAACCAATTGCCACGAAGTATCTTTTTTTACAAAAACCTGTTCAAGCTGGCCCACGAGTATAACAGCTTTTTGCGGAATAAGAAGTGTCTTATTTTGTTCAACGGGGATAAGAAGCCTTCCAAACATTCCTGGATAAATACCGGTAGTATCGGGCAATGATGCCTTTACCAGGAAGGTCCTTGTTGCCGGATCAGCATATGGTACGATTTCTTCAATTTTTGACGGTATAGTTTTCCCCAGACTTTCAATTTTAACAGGATAATTATTGCCCAGAAGGATTTGGCTGATCAAGCCTTCTCTTACATTGGCCTCAAGTCTTAAAGAGCCGCTGGTCTGGATTATTAAAAGCGGTTTTCCAGGTAAGGCAAGATCTCCCGGGTCAATCATTTTCTTAGCTACAACACCGTTTGCAGGAGATGTAATTTCAGAATAACCAAGAGCAATTTGGGCTTCTTTGACAATTTCCTGTGCCTGTCTGATGGATGCTTGTGCCGAGACTTCCATTTCCTGGGATTTTTCAAGCCGTGCTTTTGCCTGAAGGAATTTTGATTTATCAATTTCCAGGTTTTGAGATGTCACAATGCCGGACTTAAAAAGTTTTTTTGTTCTGTTGTAGGCTGCTTCTGCCTGGTCTAGATCAGCCTTTGCCCCATCCATGGATTTATAGGTCTGTTTTAGGTTGTTTTTTGCAACGACAAGCCCTTCCTGTGATTGTTTAAGCTGGGTTGTCAGCTGCCTTGCATCAAGCTGTATAAGAAGCTGTCCTTTTTTTACTGCACTACCTGGAACGATAAATACCTTTAAAACCTTTGAGCTTACCTGGGATTCAATAATAGCTTCCGTCAGCGGCCGGATGGTTCCGACAGCTTCGTACATCCGGGTGATTTCCTGTTCTTCTACAAAAACTATATGTTCAGGATCAAATTTTTTTTTAGAAGGGCCGTCCCCTGAAACTCCCGGCTGTATTTTATCATTTTCACAGGCTAAAAATATAAAAAAAATTGATATTAGAAATACGAAAAATAATTTTCTTTTCATGGATACACTCTTTTTTATTTTCAATTAATTATTAAAAGTCATCCTATAGAATCAGTTTTAATCGTCAACCCACATTGTGGTACTTTGAATAATTGAAAGAGCCCGGGGTTTTTTGGTTATCTGTAATCTTTATAGTTAATACCATATTTTTGCGCCTTATAAGAAAATTTCCTGACAGTGATCCCAATGAGTCTGGCTGCTTTATTAATATTTCCTTTGGTATTTTTTAGAGAATCCATCAGAATTTCTTTTTCAAGATGAGCAACTGCATCTTCAAGGGAGAGAGGAAGGGTTTTGGATTTAATTCCTGTTTGAAGGGTTGCCGGAAGATGATAGCTGTGGATTGCGCCTTCATTACATAAGATCACAGAACGCTCAATACAGTTTTCAAGCTCCCTTACATTTCCGGGCCAATGGTATTCCATCATCATATCTATGGCTGGAGTTGTGATTCTTTTGATATCTTTACCATGTTCTTTTCTATATTTTTCAAGAAAATGGTCGGCTAAAAGAATGATATCTGTTTTTCTCATTTTAAGACCGGGAATATAAATAGGAAAGACATTCAGCCTGAAATAAAGGTCATCCCTGAATTTACCAAGTTGCACCATCTCTTCAAGATTAGAATTGGTTGCAGCTATAATTCTGACATCGCTTTTGATAGTCTTATATCCGCCAACCCGTTCAAATTCTTTTTCCTGGAGAACTCTTAGAAGTTTTACCTGGGCGGAAATTGCCATGTTCCCTATTTCATCTAAAAAAATAGTACCTTGATCCGCCATTTCAAATTTGCCTCTTTTCAGGCGGGATGCCCCTGTGAACGCCCCTTTTTCATGGCCGAACAATTCGCTTTCAATAAGGTTTTCCGGAATAGCGGCACAATTTATTTTGATAAACGGCTTTTTATTTCTTTCGCTGTTATAATGAACTGAATTAGCCACAAGTTCTTTTCCAGTTCCGCTTTCTCCCCTTATCAGAACAGTTGCTGAAGAAGAAGATACCTGGGATATCATTTGAAGTACTTCTCTCATTTTATTGGAATTTCCAATGATATTTCTAAAGCTGTATCTATTTTCAAGTTCTGATTTGAGTCGGATGTTTTCAGTTTTTAATTGTTCTTTTTCAACCCGGATGTTTTCAATATTGATGACATGATGGGCAACCATTGCTGCTACAACAGATAAAAGCTTTTCTCCTTTTTCCAGGGATTTTTTGCCTTCAAATGGGCAATCTGCACTTATGGCACCAACGACACGGGTATCTTTTTTGATGGGAACACATATATAAGAATAGCCCTGGCCGTCTGCGATATCTCTTGATTGGGTTTTATCCAGGAATAACGGCTCTTCACTTATCCTTGGTACAATAGCCGGTTCTCCGGTTTGAATAACTCTGCCAATTATGCCTTCCCCTGGAAGGTACTTGATTTGCCGGGTGGTGTCTTCAGAAATGCCATGGGCAATTTCAATCCGAATTTCACCGGTTTCAGAGTTGATCAAAAAAATAATACCCCTTACCAGATTTAATGATTCAGAGAGAACGCTTAATACTTTGAATAATGATTTTTTCATGTCCATGTGCTGGTTCAATGATTCGCTGATTTCATACAGAAGGGATATCTCTTCAAAAGATTTCATTTCGTTTTTTCCAAATAATAATTCATATAAGAGATTGCTTTCATATCATCATTGTTATAATTTATCTGTTTGGAATATTATTGCATAAAATCAGATTTTATAACAAGGTATAAGTGAAAAATGAAGGGTGACAAAAATAAAAAAAAAAACATTCAAAAATGTGATGAAAGCTTAAAGAACAAACACAATATTCTTGAAAAGATTCTGGAAGCATCTCCTGTTGGGATTTGTCTTGTGGAAAACAGGGTTTTTACGTGGGTGAATAATGAGATGCTTAAAATGTTTGGATATGAGGAAAAAGAAGATTTTGAAGATGCTGATGTGCACATGATTTACAAGTCATTCGAAGATTATACAACGGCCGGAAAAATTATTTATCATGATTTAATGGAAAAGGGTAAATCTGATTTTGATTTTGATTTAAAAAGAAAAGACGGCACCATTTTTAAAGCGCATATTATTATCACGAGTAATGGCCCTGAAAATTCTATTGAAAGCACCATTGTCATTATTACCGATATTTCTCATAGGGAAGAGGCGCAAAAGGCAAAAATGGAAAAACAAAAGCTTCAAGGGGTTCTGGAAATGGCTGGCGCAGTCTGCCACGAAATTAACCAGCCTTTGCAAACCATTATAGGCTATTCAACCTTGTACCCGGACAATGACATCATCTCTTCCCGGCAAATGAATCAAATTAAGGCCCAGGCCAAAAGGATAGGTGAAATTACAAAAAGACTTTCCAATATTACCCAATATAAAACCATAAATTACCCGGGAAATACCAAGATAGTTGATATTTGGGGTTCAAGCAGTGATAATTCATGAAGAGTGTGTCAATAAGGGCAAAGATAAGGCAGATTGCTCAAAAATAATGAATATGCAAAAAAAGATAAGGAAAAAGAATTAATTTGATAAATAATATAACATTTGTGATCGGAGGGTGCAGAAGCGGAAAAAGTTCTTTTGCCCTGGATCAGGCCAACAAAATAAAAGGGAACAATAAATATTTTATTGCCACCTCAGTGCCAATGGATTCTGAAATGGAAAAACGGGTGGAAAGCCATCAGCAGGAGCGGGGAGAGGAATGGTATACTATTGAAGAACCAGTAAAGATTCACGAAAAAATCAATCAATACTCCCCTAAAGCAGATGTTATCCTGGTGGATTGCCTGACACTCTGGGTATCCAATCTATTGTTTCATTCCCTTGACGGGGTTCAAATTGATACGGCCATCACGAATCTGGAGGTGTCTCTTGAAAAATGTGAATGTCCTGTATTCCTGGTTTCCAATGAGGTTGGGTGTGGTATTGTCCCGGAAAATAAACTTGCAAGGCAATTCAGGGATTTTGCCGGATCTGCTAATCAAAGGATAGCAAAAGTTGCCGACACTGTTGTTATGACGGTTGCTGGCATTGACGTTCAGATAAAACCCGGACCTTAAAATGAACATTAGCAGTTTCCAACCGGCACTGAATTCTATCGGGAAATAATTAAAAATGAAATATAACCATATCTTCGGGCCGGTTCCATCACGACGTCTTGGAATTTCGTTGGGCATAGACCTTGTGACACATAAAATATGCAGTATGGACTGTATTTATTGTGAATGTGGGAAAACAACTCAATTAACCCTTGAAAGAAGGGAATATGTCAGGTTTGAGGATGTAAAAAATGAGTTGGATCATTATTGGAACCACAATGTTGATCCGAATTATATAACTTTTTCAGGGTCTGGCGAACCCACATTAAATAGTAGAATAGGAGAGGTGATTGAATATATCAAGGAGAAAAAACCCGATATTAAAGTTGCAGTTCTAACCAATTCAAGTCTTTTTTCTGATCCTGCGGTCAGAAAAGCACTTTTAAAAGCCGACCTTGTGGTACCGTCTCTTGATGCAGCATCAAAAAAGGGATTTGCAAGGATAAACAGATCAAATAAAGGTTTGGAGGTTAACAAACTTGTAAAAGGCATTGAAACTTTTGCAAAAGAATACCAGGGTAGACTATGGCTTGAAGTTTTTATTCTTCCAAAAATTAATGACGGCAAATCAGATTTATTGAAGTTAAAAGATGCCATAAAAAAAATCAATCCAGACCTTGTTCAGATCAATACACTGGACAGGCCGGGAACTTTGTTAGATATCAAACCCGCATCAAGATCAGAACTTGAAAAGGTGGTTCATACAATAGGGTTTCACAATATTGAAATCATTGCAAATGTAGATAGCCAGATTAAAGCCGGGATACAAAGAAAAGATGTTAAGGCAGCCATTATTGAAACAATTCACCGAAGGCCATGTACAAAAAAAGACTTGCTGCAGATCCTGGGTGTTGAAAAAAAAGTGATTGATAATAATATAAACCTTCTTGAAAAAGAAAAGAAAATTATTGGCAAAACCCGGGAACGCGGTGTTTTCTATCAGACATTAAAAGAGCAATGATAATGAAAAATTTATTTACACAACTAAGATCTGCAATATTGTTTATCAGCATTCTTCCAGCAGGAAAAAATGTGGCCTATTCTCCCCTGGGCATGATCAAGTTTTTTCCCATTGTAGGGCTGATATTAGGGGGCGGGCTTTTGGTCTTTGATCTGTGCATTACACCCCTTTGGTCTCCTTTTGTGGTGGCCGTCTTAGACGTTGTTTTTCTCGTTATTGTGACAGGGGCATTCCATCTCGACGGTCTTGGAGACTCAGCAGATGGGTTGTTCAGTCACAGGTCCAAGAAAAGAGCTCTGGAGATTATGAAAGACAGCAGGACAGGGATGATGGGGCTTGTGGCAGTTATATGCATACTGGCAATTAAAACAGCCGGGATTTATTCCGTTAAAACAAGTGGAACTCATTTCCAAATTCTTGCCCTGCTGTTGATTATTCCTTCTTATTCACGAGCAACAATGATATTTGGTATTAGATTATTAGAGTACGGCAGAAAAGACACTGGAACCGGACTTGATTTTTTTGAAAAGTCCATTGGCTTAAAAGATTTTTTATTTGTGTTGATTCCAGTGGTCATATCTCTTTTTTTAGGATATAAAGGCCTGGTTTTGAACCTTGTTTTTATAGGTTCCCTGGTGCTGATTTTAGGGTTTTATAAAAAGAAATTCAATTGTATTACAGGTGATATGCTGGGAGCCATGACAGAGGTAACAGAAGCTGTTTTATTTTTAGCAACAGGCGCATTAATAGTTTAACCTGCGTGTGACCTGAAGGTCACACGTAAAAGGAAGCATTCAATGATTATCGGCCATGGCGGCAATATTCAGGACCTGGCAAAAAAGGAGGGCTGTGCTGTTGATGATATAATTGACATGAGCAGCAATTTAAATCCTCTGGGACCACCTGAAACCATAGAAAAAGTTATTTGTGACAATTTAATTAAAATAAGATCCCTGCCTGAACCGGATGCATTCACCATGCGAAAAGGATTTGCCCTTTTTCACGGGATAGAGGATAATCAGGTTGTTGCAGGCAATGGCACCACATGGTTTATTTATACCATCCCCAAAGCCCTTGGTTCAAAAAAAGTGTTAATTTGTGGTCCCACCTACTCGGATTACAAAGATGCATGCCTTATGCATAAAATTGACTTTCACCATTGTACTGCAAAGGCAGAGAACTATTTTAATCTGAATATTGATGAAATATCCGGGATGGCAAAAAAGGCAGATACACTATTTATCTGTAATCCCAACAATCCCACGGGCTCACTTATTTTACGTGAACAGCTGGAGTATTTGATCAAAAAACATGAAAATACAATTTTTATTATTGATGAATCCTATCTCCCCTTTGTGGATCAGGCAGACCAATATTCACTGGTAGCCAAAACAGGGTATGAAAATTTGATCGTGCTTTCTTCCATGTCTAAAATATTCAGGATACCCGGGCTTCGCACGGGATTTTTAAGTGGTACAAAGGGGCTTTGCGAAAAAATCATGGCCTATTATCAGCCCTGGAGCGTGAATGCTCTGGCCCAGGCAGTTATCAAACATATTTTTGATTATCCTGAAAGAATCGAGCCTTTTTACAGGAAAACAAGAGACTATATTAAAGAGGAAAAAAAGGTATTCCTTGAACATCTTAAGGGTATTCAAGGTATTAATCTTTTTGAAACAAATACCTATTTTATTCTGGCCGGGTTAAAAAACAATATGAAATCAAAGGATTTTTGTGAGAAGATCGGTCATCATAAAATATTGATAAGGGATTGTTCCAATTTTTTTGGCCTGTCTGATCAATATGTGAGATTGTCTTTAAAGAAAAGACAGATCAATGATCGCCTGGCTAACCTGATAAAACAGGCAGCAAAAAATGATTGAAATTCAATGGTACATTATTGGGGCGGCTTTTATCCTTGATTTTGTCCTGGGTGATCCCGAAAGATTACCCCATCCAGTTATATATATGGGTAAGGCCATTGATTTTTTCGAAGGCAGGTTCAGGCGATATTTCAAACCGCTTCTGGTTTCAGGATTTTTATTTGCCGCCTTTCTGATTTTATCTACATGGCTTGTGGCTTTTGTTACGCTAAAGTTAAGTTTTTATATCCATCCTTTTTTTGGAAATTTTGTCCAGGTTGTTCTGCTCTTTTTCTGTTTTTCATCAGCAAGCCTGGAAAAGGCTGCCATGAGTGTTTTTTATTCCCTTAAGGAGAAGAATCTTGAAGAGGCCCGAAAAAAAGTTTCCTATATTGTGGGCCGGAACACCAAAACCCTGGATCAAAAAGGTGTGACCCGTGCCAGTGTAGAAACCGTGGCTGAAAATTTTGTGGATGGGTTTTTATCTCCCTTGTTTTTTGCCATGATCGGTGGGGTACCACTAGCACTTGCCTATAAAATGGTAAATACACTGGATTCAATGATTGGATATAAAAATGATGTGTATATTCTTTTTGGACGACCCGCTGCAAGGATTGATGATGTGGCAAATTTTATCCCGGCAAGGATCTCAGTTTTTATTATCTCCCTTAGTATGGCGTTTTTTTCGTTTGAAAAAGCAATTTCAGCATTAAAGATCGGCTTTTCCCAGGGCTCGCTTCACAAAAGCCCCAATGCTGGATATCCAGAGGCTGCTTTTGCAGGTGCTCTTAAAATAAGGCTTGGCGGCCCCAATATTTATCATGGGCAAATGGTTGAAAAACCTTATATAGGAAAAGAATTTAAAGATCCTGAAAAAGAAAGTATAAAGCAGGCATGTGATCTGATGATGTTTGGTTCATTTTGGGCAACCCTTATTTCCTGCTTTATCCTTTTTGTTTTTCAGGTTAAGACATGAAACCTGACAAACCTTTCAAGCTTGGTACCACTTCTTTTATTTTCCCTGATCATATCATTCCCAATGTAAAAAAACTGGGCCCGGTTTTTGATGCAATTGAACTCCTTATCTTTGAAAGTCAACCCGCTTTTGTGCTGCCGTCAAAAAGCGATGTGGAAGAACTTTTATATTTATCCCTGCAGCATGATATCATCTACAACATTCATCTTCCCATTGATGTGAGCCTGACAAGTAAATCATCAGGGAAAAGACACAAAGCAAAGGATGCACTTTTAAATGTAATTGATCTTTTTAAACCTTTAACTCCAACGACGTACACCCTTCACCTTGATATGCCACAGAAATTAAAAAATGATTTGGCAAATCAAAGCAGACTTGAACAATGGAAACAGAACACCTGCCAAGGCCTGGAGGATCTGGTGAAAGATATGGTTGACCCGGGCATCATTTCCATTGAAACTCTTGATTATCCTTTTTCTCTTATTGAAACACTGGTGGAGCAATTTTCCCTGTCCGTGTGCATAGATGCCGGCCACCAGATAAAATATAATTACGATCTTTTTCAAACTTTTGAAAAATATAAATCAAAAACGTCCATTATACATCTGCATGGTGTGGCCTTTTTGGATCATAAAATCCAAGATCACACATCGCTTGATAAATTGCCGAAAAAATATTTTGACCAGGTTCAAACGATTCTGAAAAAGTTTACTGGAGTGGTCAGCCTTGAAGTGTTTAATCTTGAAAATTTGAATCGGTCATTAAGTTTACTTTCAAAAATTTTTAATAATATTGCTCCATATATTCATTATAAGTAAATTAAACCAAACATTTAAATTTTGTGAATACTCAAAGTTTCAAAGACACTTGTCTTGAATAAAGAGGGAAGCTTTGGTATCTTTGATTTCTAAGAAGGTTAATACTTCTTGGCTTACAGTTTAAATAAACTGGTGTAAGTTTTTATTTTTTTAAATTGCAGGAAAATTTAAGATGTCATTGGTTCAAAAAAGACGGGAAACTCGGCAAATCAGTATTGGCAATGTTAAGATAGGCTCTAAGGCACCTATTTCGGTCCAGTCTATGACCAACACTCAGACACAGGATGTAAAAGCGACAACACTCCAGATCAAGGCCCTTGAAAAGGCAGGATGCGAAATAATAAGAGTGGCGGTTCCAGATAAGGAAGCGGCTTTAGCAATTGAAAAGATCAAACAGCAGATCACAATCCCTATCATTGCAGACATTCATTTTGATTACAGGCTGGCCCTGGCATCTGCAAGGGCAGGTGCAGACGCCTTGAGAATAAACCCCGGTAATATCGGGGAAACAAAAAAAATCAGGGCTGTGGTGGATTGTGCAAAAGATCATGGAATTCCCATAAGAATCGGTGTGAATGCAGGCTCACTTGAAAAACTGATTGAACAACGCCTTGGCACAACGGCTGAGGCTATGGTACAAAGCGCCTTGCGTAATATAAAAATTCTTGAAGATTTAAATTTTTATGATATCAAAGTTTCTCTGAAAGCCTCGGATGTTTCAAGAACTGTAAAGGCTTATCAATTATTGTCTTCAAAAACTAATGTGCCGTTTCATGTAGGAATAACTGAGGCCGGCGGTCTTTATGCAGGCATCACAAAATCAGCCATTGGTATTGGTATGCTCCTGGCCCAGGGCCTTGGTGATACTATCCGGGTCTCATTAACAAGGGATCCTGTTGAAGAAATCAGGACAGGGTTTGAGATCTTAAGGGCCTTAGGAATCAGAAACCGAGGGCCGGAACTGATTTCATGTCCGACTTGCGGACGGTGTAAGATTGATCTTTTTAAAATTACGGAGAAAGTAGAAAAAGCTTTACTTGAACAGCCCTCCCAGATTAAAGTTGCTATTATGGGATGCGTTGTAAACGGTCCTGGTGAAGCAAAGGAAGCAGATATAGGTATTGCAGGCGGTGATGGAATGGGGATTTTATTTAAAAAAGGAAAAGTGATCCGAAAAATAGACCAGAATCAACTTGTGGACCAATTGCTGGACGAAATTGATAATATGACAAATAATTCGGAGGAATTGAATGAGCAAGAAGAATAAATCAGCGATATCACCCACCCGGGAGCAGGACTATTCAGCCTGGTATCAGGAAGTGGTTAAAGCATCTGATATGGCTGAAAATTCACCTGTCAGGGGATGTATGGTAATAAAACCCTGGGGATATGCGCTTTGGGAAAATATCGTGCATAGGATGGATATAATGTTTAAGGAAACCGGGGTAAAAAATGCCTATTTCCCCTTGTTTATTCCTTTAAGTTATCTGGAGAAAGAGGCAGAGCATGTGGAAGGGTTTGCAAAAGAGTGTGCAGTTGTAACCCATCACAGGCTTGAAAAGGATGGTAAAGGCGGTTTAAATCCGGCAGGCAAACTTGCTGAACCTTTAATTGTTCGTCCTACGTCTGAAACCATTATCGGGGAATCCATGGCCAGGTGGACGGAAAGTTACAGGGATCTTCCGCTTCTTTTAAACCAGTGGGCCAATGTGGTTCGATGGGAAATGCGGACCCGGATGTTTTTAAGAACCAGCGAATTTTTATGGCAGGAAGGTCATACTGCCCATGCCACAGAGCAGGAGGCAAAAGAGCGAACCATGCTTATGCTGGATGTCTATACAAAATTTGTTGAAGAATATCTGGCAATGCCAGTGATCCGGGGCCAGAAGACCGTTGCAGAACGATTTCCAGGAGCTGACGATACCACCTGTATTGAAGCTATGATGCAGGATAAGAGGGCTCTTCAGGCTGGCACCTCCCATTTTCTGGGCCAGAATTTTGCCAAAGGATCTGATATTAAATTTCAGAATGAAGAGGGTGAAGAAGCATATGCCTGGACTACATCCTGGGGAACCTCCACCCGGATGATAGGCGGGATGATCATGGTGCACTCTGATGATGATGGCCTTGTGCTTCCTCCACGGGTGGCACCTGCCCATGTCGTTATTCTTCCAATTTTTAAAAAAGGTGAAGATAGCCGAACAATCATGGAAAGCACCCAGGGTCTTAAAGATGTGCTGGAAGAAAAATTATTCCACGGCATAAAGATTAAGGTTGAAATAGATGATAGGGATATCGGAGGTGCCAGAGGTTGGGACTGGGTTAAAAAAGGTATTCCCATTCGGATTGAACTGGGCCCCCGGGACATTGAAAATAATTCTGTTTTTATGGGCAGAAGGGATAAACCGGCAGGTCAGAAACAATCCATGAATAGAGAAGAATTTGTTGATCAGATCACAGATATTCTGGACGACATGCAGGATAATCTCTTTAATCGGGCAATTACCTATCAAAAAGAAAATACCTTTGAAATTGATGATAAAAAAGAGTTTTACAAGCTATATAAAAATACGGGTGGATATAATAATGGTGCCTTTGTCATGGCCCATTGGTGCGGGTCTGAAAAATGTGAAGAAAAAATAAAGAATGATTTATCAGTTACTATCCGCTGCATTCCTTTTGACAGCCCTACAGAAGAAGGTAAATGTATTTGTTGTGATAACTCAAGCTCACGAAGGGTTCTTTTTGCAAAAGCATATTAAGCACAGCTTATGATCAGGATCACAGACATACTGGATAAAATAGAGGAATATAATCCCGATGGAGATTTAGATATAATAGACCGGGCCTATGTTTACTCGGCAAGAGTCCATGAAGGCCAGGTCAGACTTTCAGGAGAACCATATTTGTCCCATCCCCTTGAGGTGGCCAGTATTTTAGCTGACATGCGTCTGGATGTTGAGAGCATTGCTGCAGCCCTTCTGCATGATGTTATTGAAGATACTCCGGCAACAAAAGAAGACATTGAAAAGATGTTCGGACCGGGTGTGGCCCATATAGTTTCAGGTGTAACAAAACTCTCAGCTTTGCCGTTTTCAACCAAAATAGCCCAGCAGGCTGAAAGTTTAAGAAAAATGATTCTTGCCATGGCTGATGATATAAGGGTGGTTCTGATCAAGCTTGCGGACAGGATCCATAATATGAGGACTTTAAAATATCATCGCATTCCTGAGAAACAGGCAGCCATTGCACAGGAAACACTGGATATTTATGCCCCAATAGCTGCACGTCTGGGGATTTTTTGGATCAAATATGAACTTGAGGAAATTGCGTTTTATTACACTTTAAGAGATGAATATGAACGTATTGATACCCTGGTGAATAAAGCCAAAGATGAAAAAGACGAGTACATTAAAGAGGTGAATGAGAAACTTTACGATAAAATGAGGGAGATGGGGCTGGAAGGTGAAATAAAAGGGCGTTATAAGCAGCATTACAGCATTTATCAGAAAATGATATCTCAGAGTCTTGAATTTGATGAGGTCTACGATATCATTGCATTTAGAATTATTCTGGATACGGTTCCCCAGTGTTATGCCGCCATGGGTGCTATTCATTCCATGTATAAGCCGATTTACTATAAAATTAAAGATTATATCGGTAACCCTAAGCCCAATATGTATCAATCCATACATACCACTGTTGTGGGCCCGAAAGGAGAACGGGTTGAAATGCAGATCAGGACCAGGGATATGGATAAGATTGCAGAATCCGGAATTGCTGCTCACTGGAGTTATAAAGAAGGTACGAAAGTTGATGAAAATACTGGAGAACTTTTTTCCTGGATCAGTAAGCTTGTGGAAAACCAGGAACATTATAATGATCCGGATGAATTTTTAGAAAATGTGAGAATGGATCTGTATCCTGATGAAATATATGTATTCACACCCCAGGGCGAGATCAAAACTCTGCCTAAAAAGGCAACACCCGTCGACTTTGCTTATCTGATCCATACGGAAGTTGGTGCCGAGTGTACAGGAGCAAAGGTCAACGGAAAAATGGTGCAGCTTCCACATAAATTGAAGACCGGAGATAAAATAGAAATTATCACAACCAAAGGTCATACCCCTAGCCCTGACTGGCTGAATTTCGTAAAGACGGTAAAAGCCAGAACTAAAATAAGGTCCTGGATTAATGCCAGGGAAAAAGAGAGAAGTTATTCCCTGGGAAGAGAGATATGTGAAAAAACATTTAGAAAGAAAAATCAGAATTTTAATGCTTTGGTTAAATCAGGAGAAATCAAAAAAGTTGCCGATAACTATGGTTTTAAATCAATTGATGATCTGATTGCCCATGTGGGCTTTGGAAAACTCACTCCTTTACAGGTTTTGAATAAAGCTTTGCCTGAACTTGAAAAACAGGAAGTTAAAAAAGGAAATATTCTTCAAAAACTGGTTGGAAAACGGAAGAAAAAAGACAGTACCGGCATCATCGTAAAAGGGCTGAATGATATTCTTGTCCGATTTTCAAAATGCTGCAACCCACTTCCGGGAGATCCCATAATCGGTTATATTACCCAGGGCCAGGGTGTGACTATTCACCGAAAAGGGTGTGTGAATGTCATGAAAATGAGCAATGAGCGTCAGATTGAAGTCCAGTGGAGTAAAGACTTTACAGAATCATATCCTGCAAATATAAGGGTCAGGACAGAGGACAGGTTTGGACTTTTAGCAGATATAGCTTCTGTGATCAGCAAATATAAATCAAATATATTAAATGCTAAAACAGAAACAAATGAAACAGGCCTCGGTCTATTTTATTTTACCATCCTGGTTGAAAGTACAGCCCAGCTTAGAAAAATTATGATAGATATCAGGAAAGTAAAAAAAGTGACAGATGTCAAACGAATTGTCAGAGCTGAATAAATTATAACAATATTAAAAAAGGTATGCACTTTCGAATTTGCATCAAAATTTTTGTAATCAGATTACAAAAATAAAGGTTCGAGCAGTCTTACTTAACGGCCCGAACCATAAATATTTTTAAAATAAGCAAGCAGTCTTAAGAGGCTTTAGTTACTTTTCCTGCTTTGATACAGCTTGTACAGACATCTATTTTTCTAACACAACCTTCTTTAATTACTGCACGAACTCTTTGAAGATTGGGATTAAATACTCTCTTATTCAAATTATGGGCATGGCTGACATTATTGCCAACCATTGGTTTCTTTCCGCAAATTGCACATTCTTTCGCCATTTTTATACTCCTAAAAGAAAAATCTTTTTAACAAAATAATAACCTTGGATAGATATATTAAAAATAAATAAAAGTAAAGAAATTTTTAAATTTTGTTTGCCAATGCCCTGCACTCAATAATTTTATTTAATGCTTCTTTACTTTCTTTTGAGTTCGGGTAATTTGTGACAAGAGACTCATATCTTTTTAATGCCGATTTATATTTTTTTGTTTTATAATAGAAATTGGCCACATAGAATTCATGTGCTGAAAGGTTTTCAACACATAGTTGAATTTTTTCCTCTGCTTCTTGGACGTACTCACTTTCAGGATATTGGTCAATAAGCCTCTTGAACTGATCCATGCTGTTTTTAGCAGGGGTTTGATCTCTGTCTACAGTATCAAGTTGGTTAAACCAGCAGAGCCCGGTTCTGTATATAACATAAGGAACAGCATCATTTTTTGGATGCATTTTTTCAAAAGCTTCATAGGCAAGTACTGCTTCATCATATTTTTCAAGATGATAATAGGAATCTGCAATTTTCAGCTCAGCTAAAATGGCATACTTACTGAACGGATACCAATCCTTTAGATCAGTATATGCTTTTATCGCATTTTTATATTTTTCATCCATAAAGGCTGAAGAACCTTCTGAAACAAGTTCCTCAGCACTTTTTTCCATTTCATGTGAGCTTTCAAACAGAGAGCATCCTGAAACCAGCAAAACAATCGTAAATAATAATAATAATTTTTTCATCATTAAAGGTTCTCAATAAAATGTTCTGCAGATAAGGCAGCAATAGCAGCATCTCCTACGGCAGTTGTTATCTGTCTTAAGGGTGTATCTCTTACATCCCCCACAGCATAAACGCCGGGAACAGATGTCTGCATTTTAGTGTCCGCAAGAATAAAACCGAACTCATCTGTTTCAACTGCATCATTTAAAAATGATGTGTTTGGTAAAATACCAACCCATATAAAACAGCCGTCAGCCTTTAAAACTTTTTCTTCATTGGTTTTAATATTTTTTATCTTAACGCTCTCTACGCCGAAAAAGCCTTCAATACTGGTTGCAACACTGTCCCAGACAATTTCAATCTTATTATTTTCAAAAGCTCGTTCCTGAAGTATTTTTGCTGCTCGAAGCTCATCTCTCCTGTGAATCAGATAGACTTTTTTTGCAAATTTTGTCAGGAATATGGCTTCCTGGACTGCAGTATCTCCTCCGCCTATGGCAACAACGGTTTTTCCCTTAAAAAAAGGTGCATCACAAGTGGCACAAAAGGAAACCCCCTTTCCGATAAATTTATCCTCGCCAATGCCAAGGTTTTTTGGGGAGGCCCCGGATGCAATAATAAGACTTTTCGTGATAATACTCCTGTCTTTTAAAACAATTTCTTTTAATTCCTTGGAAAGATTAAGAGAATGAACCTCTGCAATCTCAATTTTCAATCCCATTTCTTCGGCCTGGATTCTCATTTTTTCAGAAAGATCAAATCCTGAAATGCCTTCGGGAAAACCAGGGTAGTTTTCTATCCAGTCAGTTACCAGGATCTGACCACCGGGTACGGCCTTTTCCAGTAAAAGTACATTCATTCTTGCCCTTGCTGCGTACATACCAGCTGTCAGACCGGCAGGACCTGCACCAATAATTACAAGGTCATAGTTACTTTTTGACATTAAACCTCTCCTTACAAGACCCCTTTGATTGTTTCTTCAAGTTTTTCTTTGGCAACCATTCCCGTGATCTGGTCTGCTATTTCGCCAGCTTTGAAGAAAATCAGTGTAGGTATTGCCTGAACACCATATTTACTGGGGGTGATTGGATTTTCATCAACGTTTACTTTTGCAAAGATCATTTTGTCACCATACTCTTTTTCAAGTGCATCAATCGTGGGAGCAATGGCTTTACAAGGACCACACCAGGGTGCCCAGAAATCCACCATTACAGGCTTATCTGATTTAAGGACTCTTTCCTCAAAGGAATCATCTTCAAGTTCAATTATATTTTTTGTCATGACAACCGTCCTAAATTAAAGTTTATGATTAAAAAATATCCTTGTAAATATAGTGCTTATTCATTTTTTGTCAATTAATCAATTAGGTTCGAAATAAGAATAAGGGGCAATAGCTTTTGATGATTTACTCAAAGCAGTTTAACCCCTTAAATCCTATTACCAGCTAATACATTTTACCAGTTTTCAACCAGCAGCTCAAAATGAGCCTGGGGATGTAAACAGGCAGGACACATTTCAATGGCTTCTTCTCCTTCATGAACATATCCACAGTTTCCGCACTGCCATTTTGTATTGCTCTCTTTTTTAAACACGGTTCCCTTTTCTACATTGACAGCCAGCTGTGCATATCTTTTTCCATGCTGTTTTTCTGCCACGGAAATCATTTCAAAAACATAAGCAATGTCATCAAATCCTTCTTGCCTGGCAGTTTTAGCAAAGTCAGGATACATTTGTGTCCATTCAAATTTTTCTCCTGCTGCAGCCTCTTTGAGGTTTTCAAAGGTAGTTCCTATCATGCCTGCGGGAAATGCATTAGTGATTTCAAGTTCCCCACCTTCAAGAAATTTGAAAAATCGTTTAGCGTGTTCTTTTTCCTGGTTGGCAGTCTCTGTAAAAATGTTTGAGATTTGAACAAAGCCTTCTTTTTTTGCTGCACTTGCAAAATAAGTATACCGGTTTCTTGCCTGGGACTCACCTGCAAAAGCGGTTAAAAGGTTTTTTTCGGTTTGGGTTCCTTTTATACTTGTCATAAATTTTCCTCCTTTGTCATCTATTTAGGACCACAAAGTTTATAACTTGAACGAAATTGCTTTTCTTTTGGCCCATCTACTTTGTTGCGTCAAAGGCTGAATACGTACAGTATGCAACCTTTAATGCGCCTTGTATATGGGCCAAAATCCTGCGCTATTTCTGCTCAACTTATTTCATTTGCGGTCCTTATTTTTCAAAAATTGAGTATATGAATTTATTCATTTCATCAAAGCTGATTTTTTCAACCCCTGCTTTTCCGATTTGTTCAAGAAAAACGTAAAAAAGATAGTTGCCCTGTTTTTTTTTGTCTTTACTGGCAGCAAGTATAATCTCTTCTGCATTATAATCAAATTCTGTCTGAAGGTTAAGGTCACTTAAAACCGAAGAGATTCTTGAAACGTCTTCAAGGCTTATGAGCTTTCTTGCCTGTGAAAATTTGGCAGCCGCCAGCATTCCCACGGCAACAGCTTTCCCGTGGCCTTCCTTTTCGATCTTTTCAATGGCGTGACCAATGGTGTGGCCGAAATTGAGTTTTTTTCTTAAATGGGATTCTTTTTCATCCTGCTGGACCACTTGTGATTTTATTTTCACGGACTCTGCAACAAGCCTGAAAATTGTATCATAATCAAGAGAAAGTGCTTTCTGACTGTTTTCTTCAATAAAATCAAACATATTTTTATCTAAAATAAGCGCATGTTTGACGATTTCGGCAAGACCATTTGAAATTTCTTTTTTCGGCAAGGTGTTTAAAAGATCAAGATCGCAAATGACAAATTCGGGTTGGTTAAAAACGCCGACCATATTTTTATAAAAATCCAGGTTAACTCCGTTTTTTCCGCCAACACTGGCATCCACCTGGGACAAAAGAGATGTGGATACAAATCCAAAGTTTACACCTCTTAAAAAGACAGAGGCTGCAAATCCAACAATATCACAGACAATACCACCACCGATTCCTACAATAAAGCTTGAGCGATCGCAGGAATAATGCATAAGTTTTTTTAATATGGTCTCAATGGTGGCAAGAGTTTTAATCTCTTCTCCTGTTCCAATTGTTATGACTGGAACATTTGGGAATTCTTTTCGATAATATTTTTTTATATTTTCATCTGTTATGATAATGGTTTGGGAAGAAGGAAGATAGTTTTTCAAGTTTTTTAAACGTTCACCCACATAGATGGAAGAACGCCCATACTCACCTTTAATATGGAATGTCTTCATTTTTTTTCCTGATAATTGCGTGAATAGCCTTCATTTTTTCCATGACGGTGAAAAACTGATCCGGATATAAAGACTGTGGGCCGTCACTTAAGGCTTTTTCCGGATGATTGTGAACTTCAATCATCACCCCATCCGCTCCTAAAGCTGCTGAAGCATGAGCAAGTGATATGACCTGATCCCTGATGCCGGCTGCATGGCTGGGATCAACTATGACAGGGAGATGGCTTTCTTTCTTAACTGCCGGTACAACAGAAAGATCTAAAGTGTTTCTGCTGTGTCTTACAAATGTTCTTACCCCTCTTTCGCAGAGAATGACATTGATATTGCCCTGCTCCACGATATATTCAGCAGCCATGAGCCATTCGGCAAGCGTAGCAGACATTCCTCTTTTTAAAATAACAGGCCTTGCAGAATTTCCAGCACGTCTTAAAAGGCTGAAATTCTGCATATTTCGGGTACCGATCTGGATAACATCAGCATATTCTTCAACAAGATCAAAAGTTTCAACATCCATAACTTCAGTTGCGATTGGTAGTCCTATTTCTTCTCTCACTTTTGCTAAAAATATGAGGCCTTTTTTCCCAATCCCCTGGAAAGAATATGGAGAAGTCCTAGGCTTAAACGCCCCTCCTCTGAATATTTTAGCCCCGGCAGCTTTAACAGATTTTGCAATAGACAGAACTTGTTTTTCGCTTTCAACTGCACAGGGGCCGGCAATGACAGGAAAGCTACCATTACCGAAAACAGCATCACCAATTTTTACTATGGTGTTTTCCTGCTGAAACTCCCGGCCGACAAGTTTATATGTTTTTGTCACCGGAATAACCTCCTTTACACCACTAATACCCAAAAAATGAGTCACCTTAACAGAATTCTCATAATGCAGAACTCCAATGAATACCCGGTCCGCCACAACTAAGGACCGCAAAGTTCATAACATTGTTTCCTTTAATCTTGATTTGTATCAGGATTAAGCCTTTTGAGCAATAAAAAAGCGGTTAAGTCTTTTAAAGACCCGGGGAAGTCTCAATTAGTGTTTGATTTTAATATTCTTTTAGTTGAAATTAAAGACAAAGCACCAGGACAGGGTCAAAGGCTTGCTCTGGTGCTTTGTTATGTATAGGATTATTCTTCTATTTTGGATATTCTGATTGAAAGCTCCTGAAGCTGTTCCATTGAAGGTCTTGATGGCGCTTCGGTCAGAGGGCAGGTAGCTTTCTGTGTTTTTGGAAAAGCAATGACGTTTCTGATGGAGTCTTCGCGGCATAGCAGCATCATCAACCGGTCCAATCCGAAAGCAATTCCACCGTGGGGCGGTGCACCAGAGGACAGGGCATTTAAAAGAAATCCGAATTTTTCATTGGCTTCGGTTTCATCAATCCCAAGGCAGTTTAATACTTTTCGCTGAAGTTCAGTGGAGTGAATACGAATACTTCCACCGCCGATTTCAATCCCGTTCAACACCAAATCATAAGCCCTTGATTTGACGGCAAGAGGGTCAGAGGAAAGTTTTTCAATATCCTCCTCAAAGGGTGCGGTAAAAGGATGATGCAAGGCCTGATAGCGTTTTTCAGTTTCATCATAATCCAGCAATGGGAAATGGGTAACCCAGGTAAATTCATAGTTATCATCGGAAATCATCCCAAGCCGTCTTGCCAGTTCATTTCTAAGCTGGCCAAGAGCCTCGTTGGTAATTTTGGGCTGGTCTGCAACAAAGAAAACAATATCGCCAGGTTCAAGGTCGAGCCTCACCCTTAAAGCATCTTTTTCTTTGCTGGTAAAAAATTTGGCGATGGGAGACTGCCATTCATTTTCCTTAATCTTTATCCAGGCAAGACCCTTTGCCTTATATACAGCTGCAAAATCGGTCAACTCATCAATCTGTTTTCTGGTAAAAGAGGAACAACCCTTTGCATTAATGGCCTTAACAAGGCCGCCATTTTTTACTACATTGGCAAACACCTTGAACCCGGCATCTTTTACAATATCGGAGACTTCACACAATTCCAGACCAAATCTTAAGTCTGGCCTGTCCAGACCAAATTTTGACATTGCTTCATCATAGGTGATCTGTGGAAAAGGAGTGACAAGGTCAAGATCGAGTACTTTTTTGAAAATAGCGACAATCATACCTTCTGCAATTTCCATAATCTCCTGTTCATTAATGAAAGAAATTTCCATATCGATTTGGGTAAATTCGGGCTGCCTGTCCGCTCTTAGATCTTCATCCCTGAAACATTTGACAATCTGGTAATACCTGTCAAATCCTGCTATCATTAATAATTGTTTAAAAAGCTGGGGAGACTGAGGGAGTGCATAAAAGTTGCCCGGGTTGACTCTGGACGGAACCAGGTAATCCCTTGCACCCTCTGGTGTACTTTTGGTCAAAAAGGGTGTTTCAATATCCACAAACCCGTTATTGTCAAGATAGTTTCTGATAGCCATAGTGGCTTTATGTCTGGCCAGAATATTATTTTTCAGCTGGGGCCGTCTTAAATCCAGATATCTGTATTGTAACCGAATGGATTCAGATGCTTCCACTCTGTCTTCAATCTGGAATGCCGGGGTTGTGGCCCTGGAAAAAATATTCAATTCATCTATCAATACCTCGATGGCACCGGTTTCCATATTTGGATTGAGCATATCATCCGGGCGGGCAATAACTTTTCCTTTAACACCAATAACATATTCGTTCCTTATTTCCTGGGCTCTTTTATGAATTGCTTTAGAATTTTCCGGATTAAAAACAATTTGGGTAATGCCTTCTTTGTCCCTTAAGTCTATAAAGACTACACCTCCATGGTCACGGCGGTGCTGAACCCATCCCATTAAAACAACTTGTTTATTGATATCAGTATCTCTTAATTGGCAACAATGATGTGTTCTTTTTAAACCTTCTAGTGAATCAGCCACGTAGTATTTCCTCTATATTATTTTTTAAATATCTTGATCAGTTCTGGAATCATGTCTTCCATGGAGAGAGAAACCTGTTCTTTGGTATTCATGTTTCTAAGTATAATAGCATTTTCAATAAGTTCATTTTCTCCTGCAATCAATACATATCGGGCGGCAAGTTTATCTGCCCTTTTCATAAGTGCTTTCAAGCTTTTTCCCCTGAAGTCTATTTCTGTGCGAATACCTTTCTGGTTCAGCTCACAGGACCAGTGATATCCTTTTTCCATAGCAGTATCACCTAAAGAGATGATAAACAGATCAAGTGGGAGGGGTTCGGGTATTTTATCAATCTGTTCCATGACCTCCACCAGGCGGTCAAAGCCAATGGCGAATCCGATTGCTGGTGTTTGGGGGCCGCCCAGTTCCTTGACAAGACCGTCATATCTACCGCCTCCTGCAACAGCACTTTGCGCTCCAAGCGTGGTGGTCTGAATTTCCCAGGCAGTCCTTGTATAGTAATCAAGACCCCGCACCAGAGATTTGTCCACAATAAAATCAACACCCTGTGTTTCAAGGGCTTTTTTTACTGTATTAAAATGGTCTGAACATTCATTGCAGAGATGGTCCAGGGTTGCAGGGGCATGGGCAATCGCATTTCTACAATTTTCTATTTTGCAGTCAAGGATTCTTAAGGGATTTTTATCCATCCTTCTTAAGCAGTTTTCACAAAGCATGTCTTTTTTTGACTCAATAAAATCCAAAAGTACTTTTTGAAAGGAAGGCCTGCATTCAGGACATCCAAGGGAATTGATATGTGCTGAAAGTCCGGTCAGTCCCAGGCGTTTAAACAATTGGTTCAATAGAAAAATCAATTGGCTGTCAACATAGGCAGATTCCACCCCAAATATTTCTGCATCAATTTGATAGAATTGACGGTATCTTCCTTTTTGAGGCCTTTCACGCCTGAACATGGGGCCGACCATGTAAAATTTTCTGATAGGGTCTGTTGCATACATTTTATGCTGGATATAAGACCTGACAATAGAAGCTGTGGCTTCCGGCCTTAAGGTCAGTTTGTCCCCTTTTCGATCTTCAAATGTATACATCTCTTTTTCAACAATATCCGTTACCTCTCCGATACTTCTGGCAAAAAGTTGGGTTTTTTCAATGATGGGAATCCTGATTTCTTTAAACCCGAAGCTTTTAAATAAATGTGTTGCTTCCTTTTCTACTTTCTGCCAGAGAGAAATCTTTTCCGGCAGTATATCTCTAAATCCTCGAATGGTCTGCATTATGTTTTCTTTATATTAAAATTATTGGTAAAATTTAAAACAAGCGTTGTTTATATATTAAAATCAAGGTGTTAGTCAATACGTAAAATCATGTAATAAAAACCGGTGTTATCTTCTTATTTTTACGCAATTGGCATGGGCAGTCAGCCCCTCGGTCTCAGCAAGCCGGATCACATCATCAGCTTCCCTTTTAAACGCCGCTTTTGAATAATGTATCAAACTTGTTTTTTTTGTAAAATGGTCAATACTTAATGCAGAAGAAAACCTTGCTGTTCCGGCAGTGGGCAGGACATGGTTTGGTCCTGCAATATAATCTCCCATGGGTTCAGGTGTATACGGGCCTATAAATAAAGCACCTGCATTCTGTATAAGATCGATATAATCAAAGGGTTCCTTGACGATCAGCTCAAGGTGTTCAGGCGCAAGACGGTTTGAAAGTTCGATTCCGGTTTCAATGTCAGGTACCAGCATAATGGCACCGAAATATTTAATGGATTGTTTTGCAATCTCTTTTCTGGACAGGTGTTCAATCTGGTTTTCAAGGGCGGCAGCCGTTTTTTTGGCAAGGCTTTGTGAATCCGTAACAAGTATAGAAGATGCCATGACATCATGTTCTGCCTGGGAAAGAAGGTCTGCTGCCAGAAATTGGGGGTTTGCGTGTTTATCCGCAATTATAAGTATTTCGCTGGGGCCTGCGATCATATCAATTCCTACACTGCCGGCAACAATTTTTTTAGCAAGTGTCACGTAGATATTTCCGGGACCAACAATCACATCAACTTTTGGGACGGTATGGGTTCCATAGGCCAAGGCCCCTATTGCCCAGGCGCTTCCGGCTTTAAAAACTGAAGTAATTCCAATTTTTTGGGCTGCAGCAAGAATATGGGGGTTGATCTCACCGTTTTCCATGGGTGGAGTCATAAGGTTAATGGATTGCACACCAGCGGCTTTTGCAGGAATTCCCCCCATCAGTACAGATGATACAAGAGGTGTTTTCCCTCCTTTTGCTCCAGGCGCATAAACACCTGCAGTACCTACAGGCTTTATAAGCTGTCCCACCATGACACCATTTCGTGGTGTGTCAATCCAGGAGTTTTCTTTCTGTTTTAAATGAAAAGCCACAATTTGAGCTACAGATCTGTCAAGGGCTTTTAAAAATGATTTATCAACTTTTTTTAAAGCGGTTTCAAACTCTTTTGGGGTCACTTTTAAAGTATCAATGGTGACTTTTTTGGAATCAAATTGATTGGTGTATTCAACAAGGGCTTCATCGCCCCTAATTTTTACATCATCAAGATAGGCTTCAACAGTCTCATAATCCTGTTTTGAAAACCCCATACCTCTTTCTATGGTATCTTTCACTCTTTTTTCAGCAATTTTAGAAGGGTATTTATATAGTTTCATTCTTATTATTGTTCCAAAAAATTATGGTTTACAGGGTGACCACTATATGACGTTAAGTATGGATAAATTCCAGACATATATGTATGTGGCCTTTTTTATAGCAAAAAAGAGTTTATAAAGCCATTAAATAAATTCAAACAAGGTTATTTCAGGAAAGGTTCCAATCCTTAAGGGTGGGCCCCAGTATCCGGTCCCCTGACTGACATAAAGCTGTGTCTTCTGATATTGATAAAGCCCTTTCACAAAAGGATGCTCCATTTGGATAAAATAATTAAAAGGGAAATACTGACCGCCATGGGTATGGCCGGACATTTGCAGGTCAAATCCTGCCCGGGATGCCGAGTAGATGCTGGTGGGCTGATGAGCACAAAGCAGTTTGAAACTCTTTTCAGGACACCCCTGAATTGCCTTTTTCGGGCTTGATCGATGATTTTTAAAAAATGCTTCGGCCCTTATGTCTGTCACACCGGCCAGGGTTAAGAGCCCTTTTTTATATTTGATCACCCGATGTTCATTGATCAATGGTTCAAAACCCAGAATCCGAGCCTGGTGAATCCATTTTTTGGCGCCTGAATAATATTCATGGTTGCCTGTGACAAAATATTTTCCAAGGGGAGCATCAAGACCCTTTAAAGGGGAGATATCATGAGCAAGGTCCCGGGGAGAACCATCTGCAAGGTCTCCTGTAAAAACGATAATGTCTGCGTTGAGACGACTTATTATATCACAGGCTTGTTTAACATAATCGTATGTAATAGTAGGTCCCACATGAAGATCTGTAAATTGAACAATCTTAAAACCTTTTAAATTTTTATGGTTTTGGTTTAATCTAATATCAATTTTAACAACTTTTGGCTTCTGTAAAGCTCTAAAATATCCAAAGAAAGTTGTACAAGAACTTAAGGCAACAATTGAATACCCAGATGCTTTAAAAAGAAAATTTCTTTTTAAAGGGTTAAACAAAGAAATTTTCTTGGATTTTATAAAGAATTCTTTGATTTTTAATATTGTTATAATTGGTATAATAAGAAGATCACGGAAAAAAGAAAGACAAAAAAGAGTACTGACAAGTCCAAGTGATGTATATCCGATCAAGGCTAAAATCTGTGAAATATGAAAATAGATAAAATTGACCCGCAAATAAAGATGCAAAATCAAGGAAACAAAAGAAAGGATAAGAATAACCCAGCACCATTGTCCAGCCCTTTTTTTTAAAAGAGCCGGGATCAGTCTGAAACCCGTGTAAATATAAATTATGAAAAGTAAGCTGCTGAAAATGATAAAAAAGGTCATTTGGAATTCTTAATCCTTACAGATTAAAGTTAGAATTAAAAAAATAAGGGCAGAAATTCTGCCCTTATTTTAGTGCTATTCAGTTAAAATTTTAAAAATCGAGTGTTTTTGACAACTCTTCGGCAGTAAAATCCCAGGTTGTATTGTGGGGCGCAAATGTTTCGCTGAACATTTCTGGAAGCTGATCATCAACTTTTGTGAACCCGGCTTTTTTATTAAATTCCTTTTCATTGTTCAGTGTAGCTTTCCCAAGGGCAACCACATCATCCGGTGTTAGAGTCAGTCCATACATTGCGTTAAGCATATCCACAATGGTTGGAACTCCACCTGCATCGTCAAGAACAGCAAAGGCAATAAACAGGCAAAGCCCTGCAGAATCAATGGCTGCAGTTGCAATCTGAAGGTTTTGGGAAAGTTCAACATTTCCTTCTTTTTTGCAGGGGTCAATGGTTCCGCCAACGCTCAGAATATTTGCAGTAACTCCATATCCGGCAGTATGATCCGCGCCCATGGGTGTTGTGGCATAGGTGACTCCGACGCCTTTACAGGATCTTGGGTCATAGGCAGGAAACGCCTGTTTTTTGACCACAGGTACCCGGTCCACACCAAGGGCATCTCCTGTGAATAAGGCACCGTTACCAATGATTTTTCCTTCAGGGGCATATCCGCCGACTTTTGAAAGAAGATCGATAGCAGCCTTTCCGTCTCCCCATGGAATCATGCCGCCTTCCATGGCAATACCTAATGCAACACCCATTTCTATGGTATCAAGGCCAAAATCATCACACAACCTGTCCAGCATGGCAATATCATCAAGCTCTTTGATAGTGGTATGGGCACCAAATGCCCAGATGGTTTCATATTCAAAACCGGATGTGAGATATTTACCATCTTTGTCATGGTACACATTGGAACATTTAATGACACAGCCCGGATGGCATCCTTCCGTTGTAACACCCCCTCTTTCTTCAATCAGTTCAGCCATTTTTTCGCCGCTTATATCCTGGGCATGCTCAAACCGGCCGGAGCGAAAGTTCTTGGTCGGAAATGCACCGGCTTCATTGATTACATTTACCAGCACTGCCGTACCAAGGGCAGGCAGCCCTTCTCCTGAGACCGGATGACTTCTTAACATGTTTGCCCATTTCTTATTGGCAGCTTTAAAAGCATCAGGATCTTTAATTTCAACACGGGGCGCACCTTTGTCATCCACCACAATGGCTTTGATTTTTTTTGATCCCATGACGGCACCAAGACCTCCTCTACCATGGGCACGTCCCGGTCTTCCGTTTAAATCCGCCTGGTTCATACTGGCCCCTTTGAGACATTGCTCTCCTGCCTGGCCAATACTGATAACGGCAACATTTTTTCCATATTTTTCCCAAAGGATTTCCATGACGGCATAATTGCCTTTGCCGGTAAGATCTCCGGCTGGAAGGATTTGTACCCCCTCATTATTTATGACAAGAATGCTGTAATCAGCAGTTTCAGGCTTGTCTTCGAGAACCAGAGCGGTAATACCCAGTTTTGCAAGTTTCTGGGAAGCATATCCGCCTGAATTGCTCTCTTTAATACCACCTGTCAGTGGTGATTTGGCGCCTGCAGACAATCTGCCTGAATTGGCTGCAGGGGATCCTGTAAGAAGTCCTGGTGCGAAAATCAGTTTGTTTGATTTTCCAAGAGCATGACAGGTCGCAGGTACTTCATCCAGGATCATTTTGGATGTGAGTGCCCGGCCGCCGAGACCTTCATAAGCTCCTGGTACTCCTTCGAAAGCAAATGTTTTTTCTTTGGTATTTACCCTTAATAATTTCCCCATTTTTTCCTCCTTGGCTAAGTTGTCAAATAAAAATAGAGGAACATTCCCATCTATTTTTATTTGTCCCCTGGGTTAATAAAAAATAATAATGCCCATTTTTATCTTCGTTTTTATCTGCCGGATGGCGCCATTTTTACCAGCTTGGACTCAAATTTTGCCACAATTTTAACAAGACCCTTTTGTTGATCCATGACATCTTCTATATTTTTGTATGCCATGGGATTTCATCAATTCCAGCAGAAATCAACCTTACCTCTTTTTTTTATCATACAATGAATACTTTTTCTCTCTTAAGAAAGGCTTCCTGACTCTGAAAGGTTAATAAGCCCTTCAAAATCTTTAATTAAAATAGTTTTGGTCTGGACTTCAATAAAAGAAGATTCCATCATTTTTTTTAATATCCTTGAGACAGTTTCAGGCGTGGTTCCAATCAGGTTGGATAATTGTGCTTTTGATATGGGAAGTGTCACCTGGGTTTTATTTTGTTGTTCTTTGGAAAGTGTGAGGATATAGGCGGCAAGCCTTGCAGGGACTTCTTTTAAACTCAAGTTTTCAATCTGCATGGTAAAGTCTCGAAGCCGCTTGGATAAATCTGCCAGCATGATCATCCCCAGCCCCGGTGTTGCCGTAATCAAATCTACAAATTTATCTCTGGGAAGGAAAAGAATGACAGATTTTTCAAGGGCCATGGAAGAGGCTGGAAAATTTTTGCCTTCAAAAACCGGAACCTCTCCAAAGGTGTTGCCTGGACCATAAATATGAAGGATTTGTTCTTTACCCTCATAGGAGAGTTTAAAAACTTTAATTTTTCCTTTCTCAACCATATAAAATCCGTTTCCCTTGTCTCCTTCATGAAAAATTATTTCACCCTTGTCAAATTTAAGTGTTGAGGCAATGGAGGCGATTTTTTCCAGGTGTTCTTGGGCGAGACCGGAAAAAAGAGGTATTGAGTTTAATTTTTTAATAAAGTATAATTCTCCGATTAATATTCAAAAACAATTAAAAATTTTCTAAATCAAAAAAAATAAAAAAATCAGATTACTTGATCCAGGTCAAGGAGTTATATCCTTTTTTATAATAAGTTCAGGACAGGATGTAAAGATTAATCGTTCATCAACATAAAGATAAGGAGAAAGTTAAATGTTTTGTTTTCAATGTCAGGAAGCAGCAAAGGGCGAAGGGTGTACTATTAAGGGAATGTGTGGAAAAGAAAGTGATACATCTGATCTGCAGGACCTTTTAATTTATAACCTAAAGGGAATTGCTGTGATTGCAAGCAAGGCCCAGGCTGACGGTGTAGAGGTTCCTGATACAACAGGAAAATTTATTGCCCAGGGACTTTTTACAACCATTACAAATGCAAATTTTAATGATGAAAATCTTGTTAACTGGATAAACCGCGCTCAGACTCTTAAAAAAGAACTTTTTGAATCTGCAAATGGTAAAATCGGTTCAGATCTTCATGAAAGTGCTACATGGTATTCAAATGATGTATCCCAATTTAAGACTAAAGCTACTACGGTAGGAGTGCTTGCAACAGAGAACGAAGATGTCAGATCCTTAAGAGAGCTTCTCATACTGGGTCTTAAGGGAATTGCTGCCTATGCGGACCATGCAGCGGTCTTAGGAGTTACAAAGGATGAGATCTGGGATTTCCTTTATGAAGCACTTGCTTCAACAACACAGGACCTTTCCGTGGATGAGATGGTGGCCATGGTTCTTAAGGCCGGTGAAATTACTGTAACAACCATGGCAGCCCTTGATGAAGCCAATACCACTGCCTACGGCCATCCGGAATTAAGTGAGGTCAACATTGGTGTGGGATCAAATCCTGGAATACTGATCTCCGGGCATGATCTTAAAGATATGGAAGAACTTTTAAAACAGACTCAAGGAACGGGTGTGGATGTGTACACCCATGGAGAAATGCTCCCTGCCAATTATTATCCTGCATTTAAAAAATATGATCATTTAAAGGGCAATTATGGCGGGTCCTGGTGGCATCAAAATCAGGAATTTGAGTCCTTTAACGGCCCGATTCTCATGACCACAAATTGTCTGGTACCATTGAAAAAGACAAATACTTACCTGGACAGGCTTTATACAACAGGCGTTGCCTCTTATTCTGATACTCCCCATATCACTGACAGGGTGAATGAAGGAGCAAAAGATTTTAGCGCCATCGTTGAAAAGGCAAAAACATGCAGTGCACCCACCCAAATTGAAACCGGGACTATTGTTGGCGGGTTTGCCCACAACCAGGTACTGGCTCTTGCTGATAAAGTCGTGGATGCAGTAAAATCAGGTGCCATTAAAAGATTTGTAGTTATGGCAGGGTGTGACGGTCGTCAAAAAGGGAGAAATTATTTTACCGAAGTCGCTGAAAAATTACCAAAAGATGCAGTTATTCTTACCGCCGGATGTGCAAAATACAGATATAACAAGCTGAATCTTGGTGATATCGGTGGAATTCCAAGGGTTCTTGATGCTGGTCAATGCAACGATTGTTATTCACTTGCAGTCATTGCCCTTAAACTTAAAGAAGTTTTTGAACTTGATGATATCAACGACCTGCCGATTTCCTTTGATATTGGCTGGTATGAGCAAAAAGCGGTTGCAGTTCTTCTGGCCCTTCTTCATCTGGGAGTTAAAGGCATCCGGCTTGGACCCTCTTTGCCTGCATTTGTATCCCCAACGGTTTTGAACGTACTTGTAGAAAATTTTGATATTAAACCGATTACAGAACCGGATGCTGATATCGAAGCCATGATGCAGGGTAAATAAGTAAATAAAATTAACGCCGGTGTACGAATTAATCCTGCACCGGCTTTCACAATATAGGTTTGCAAGGAGGCTTAAAATGAAATGTCCGGGACAAGATACTCAATACTGGAGTGAAGATGCCATCTTTGAAACTGAGTGTCCGGAATGCGGTCACCCCATGGAATTTTTCAAGGATGATGCCACTCGAAGATGTGCTGGCTGCAAGAAAAAAATTGTGAACCCCAAGATGGATTTTGGATGTGCATCCTATTGCAAATTTGCCGAGCAATGTCTTGGCACTCTTCCCGAAGAGTTTGTTGCACAAAGAGACGACCTTCTCAAGGATCGTTTAGCAGTAGAAGTTAAAAGATATCTTGGAACAGATTTTAAACGGATCGGGCATGCAGCAAAAGTGGCAAATTTTGTAGAAAAAATAGGAAAAAAGGAAAAAGCAAATCTTCCGGTAATCCTTTGTGCAGCATATTTATATGATATCGGTGTAAAAAATGCCCTGGAAAAATATGATTCAGACAAGCCCCAAGATATAGAAAAAGAAAGCCCTGAAGTGGCAAGAGAGCTCCTGGGAAAACTGGGAGCCAAAGAAGAATTAATCAATGAAGTCATTGAAATTATCGGACACCATAATCGTCCTGCAGGCGAAGACAGTTTAGAGCAAAAAATCCTGCACGAAGCAGACATGCTGACCCATATGGCTGCCTGCGAAAAGAAAGAAGATGTGAATGAAGAAGAATTTAGTGCTAAAATTGACAAATTGTTTTTAACACCAGCAGGAAACCAGCTTGCAAAACAGGTTTTGCTGGAAACAAATTAAGAAATCTGATTGAATAATAGACAATATAAAGAAAGTATTACTCAAATTGATATAAAAATGAAGGAGAACACAAATGAAAATAACCAGAAAAATAATTGAAATAGATGAAGAATTATGTAACGGATGCGGTAATTGTGTGATTGCCTGTGCAGAAGGTGCTATCCAGATTATCGATGGTAAGGCAAAGGTCATTGCAGATAAGTATTGTGATGGTCTAGGAGCCTGTATCGGAGACTGCCCCGAGGATGCGTTAAAGATTATAGAAAGAGAAGCAGATGATTTTGATGAAGAAGCAGTGGAAGAACTTTTAAAAGAGCAAAAAGCTGCAAAAAAAGCAACTGAACCCATTGCCTGCGGGTGTCCGTCCACAACCCTGAAGACTTTTCCCACAGCGGGTAAGGCTGAGGCTTGTGGCTGTACAAACCATTCGCAAGTTGCAACATCCGGTGGTAGATCTTCACTGGGCCACTGGCCGGTTCAGATCAAGCTGGTTCCACCTGGGGCACCTTTTTTAAGAGATGCAGATCTTTTGATTGCAGCTGATTGCGTACCCGTGGCCTATCCCACATTTCATGCAGATTTTCTTTCTGGAAAGGCTGTTATGATCGGTTGTCCCAAGTTTGATAATGCCGAAGAATACGTTGAAAAACTATCCCAGGTGTTTAAAGTGTCAGGGATCAAAAGTATAACCTCGGTTATCATGGAAGTACCCTGTTGTTCAGCCATGCCAGTCATCGTTAAAAAGGCCCTTGCTAAAGCAGATGTTGAGATTCCTTTTAAAGAAGTTGTGATCAGTGCCCGGGGAGAGATCCTTTCATGAAATGGTCTGAAGAAGCAGACAGAGCCATTAAAAAAGTCCCATTTTTTGTAAGGAAAAAAGTTAAGAGAAAAGTTGAGGCCCATGCCCAGCAAAAGTCAAAGACATCTGTTGAATTCTCAGATGTGAATGAATTAAAGAAAAAATTTCTGTCCAAGGGCGGAATGAAAAAAGAGATCAAAGGGTATGAAGTCACCACCTGCTTTGGGAGTTCTGGATGTCCGAACACGGCGAATTCTGGAACAGGGCTTGCAAAGGATATTGAGAAAATTATTGAAAAAGAGGATATCCTTGGTTTTTTAAAAGAGACGGTTGAGGGGGACTTGAAATTTCATCATGAATTCAGGGCTGCGATTTCCGATTGTCCCAATGCCTGTTCAAGACCCCAGATCGTGGATATCGGTATTATTGGATCGGTTCTTCCCGGGATCTCAGATGAAGAATGCATACTATGCAATGCATGCGTGGAAGCTTGTAAGGAAAAAGCCATCACACTTGATTATGAAAATGAATTGCCTTTGATTGATTATGATCAATGTTTGATGTGTGCCAAATGTATCAGTGCATGCCCCACAGGAATAATTGTGCAAAAAGAAAAAGGCTTCCGGGTAATGCTGGGGGGAAGGTTGGGGCGCCATCCCAGGCTTGCCATGGAGGTTCCGGGACTCCACACCCATGGTGAAGTGTTGCAAATTGTTAAAAAATGCCTTGAATTTTATAAGGAAAACTCTAAAAAGGGTGAAAGATTTTCCCATATCCTATCTTCATTGGATCAGATCGTCGATAAAAAATATAATAATTAGATGTGTGTAAGAAATTTACCTACATCAGAATCAGAAATCCTCCAATTGATCCATTGACTCCATATTTAGTAGCTTAATAAAATGGTAAAAATGGATTTTTATGTTTTAACACTAACAAAATGGAGGATCGTATGAAGAGTAAACAATTATTAGTCATTGGGTTTATCGCTGTTCTCACTCTGGCATTTTGCCAGACAGCCTTTTCAAAAGAAAGACTCGTATTCGGAGGTGGTCCTGCCGGTGGTACATTCCAGGTGGTTGCAAACGCCGTTCAGGTCTATAAACCGGTAAAAGCGTCTGCTACATTTAAAGTGCAGGCACAGTCTTCAGCAGGTTCCGTGGAAAATCTGAGAAAAACAAATGCCGGTAAACAACAGTTTAGTGTTGTTTATTCCGGGCATGTTTATCTGGGTCGAAATGGCATGATGAAAAATGATACCAAAAAGTATGAAGATGTTATGGCAGTTGCTTGGCTCTATGGCGCGCCAGGTCAGTTGGTTACACGTAAAGGTTCTGGAATTAAAAGTGTAAAAGATCTTGTCGGCAAAAAAGTGGGTGTTGGTAATGCCGGTTCCGGTGCTTTTGCAAACTGTGAACTCTTTTTCTCCCACATGGGAGTCTGGGATAAAATTGAAAGAAATGCAATGGGTTATAATGATGCAGCCCAGGCATTTGGAAACAAACAACTGGATGCCTTCTGGCTGTTTACTGCTTTTCCGAGCGGTGCTGTCATCATGGCGGCTCAGACAAATGACATCGCCCTTGTAAACCTTGATGCAGATGCCATGGCAAGCGGATTTTATAAGAAATATCCATATTTTGCAAAATTGTCTGTTCCTGCCAATACCTATAAGGGTGTAGATTATGAATCTCCTTCCTTTCAGGATTCAGCCTTGTGGGTAGCCAATTCAAAAGTGTCTGCAGATGCTGTATATGAAATCCTTTCCCTTATTTATTCCGATGCGGGTCTGGCCCATATGCATGCTGCGAAAAAGACATTTAAAAAAATGGCCCTTGCAACCGGTGCTGACGGTGTTGTAACGCCTTTCCATCCAGGTGCTGTAAAATTCTGGAAAGAAAAAGGTGTTTTAAAATAGACACCAGCTATTTAATAGGTATATTTTATTGAAGATACGGGTTTTCTTTGTTTGAAAATCCGTATCTTGGCCACGCCGATAATCGTTAAAATTATTTAATTCAAGCAATAGGAAGGCAAATCGTGTACGAAAAGTTAAATAGATTTGAACAGATTGTGTTTGATGCATGTTCAGTGTTGTTAGTCCTTTTTTACTCCTATGCTGCGGTTATCCAGCCCGCGGCAACCCAGTATCACAGGGGTGTTTACATCATTATAACCTATGTTCTTGTCTTCCTTTTATACAAATCAAAATCAAAAATTATGAGGGTTGTAGATTATATCCTCATTTTTCTATCCATTATCTCCATCGGATATTGGATAGTTATGTTTGAAACAATTAATTATCGTACAGGTGCAGAAACATCAACTGATATGGTATTTGCCATCATTGGTGTCTTGGTGGGTATAGAACTTGCCCGCCGGGTGGTGGGCAAAATATTTGTTTTTTTGGGTGTTATAATGCTGAGCTATGGTGTTTACGGCTACCTGGCACCGGATCTGGTTTCCCATGCAGGAGCCCCTTTTACTGAATTGTGCATCAGCATTTTTTATAAAAGTGACGGTGTGTTTGGAATTATGGCCAATGTTCTGGCCACCTATGTGATTTTGTTTGTCCTTTTTGGTGCGTTCCTTGAAAAATGCGGTGCCCAGAAATTTTTTATTGACTGGCCCCTTGCTGCGGTAGGTCATACAATCGGCGGGCCTGCAAAGGTTTCGGTAATTGCATCAGGACTGTTTGGTTCGATCTCAGGATCAGCCATTGCAAACACGGTTTCCACGGGTATGTTTACCATTCCAATGATGAAAAAAGCTGGATTTAAACCCCATGTCGCCGGCGGAATAGAACCGGCGGCTTCCATTGGCGGAATGTTCATGCCCCCGATTATGGGTGCAGGTGGATTCATCATGGCAGAGCTGACAGGCGTGCCTTATTCAAAAATCATGCTTGTGGCCATATTTCCGGCTTTGATGTATTTTTTCAGTGTTTTCTGCATGGTCCACTATGAAGCCAAGAAACATAATATTGTGGGAGAAAAATCAAAAATTTCGGCCATGGAAATTTTTAAAAAACAATGGTTCTATGCCCTTCCATTGGTCGTCATCACCATTTTTATGCTGACAGGATATTCTCCAGGGTATTCAGCCATACTCGGCCTTGTCTCATGTATTTATATCAGTTGGGTCAGGAAAGAAAAACGGATGGACCTGACAATGGCATTAATCGTGACAGGCGTGTTCTTAGTCTCTTTAGTTAATATTGCTATGGGAGGATCTGAGGAAGCGATACCGCAATGGGTGGGATTGCTTGTTGGACTCTTGGTTTCAATAGCCGTCTATTTTAGGTTTTCCAAGACGGTAAAACCCGGTCTTTCAGCTTTTTTAGCTGCAGCCCGGTCCGGTACGGAAAATAGTTTGAAAATAGGTGCCACTGTTGGTGTCATCGGTATCATTATCGGTGTTTTGACATTCTCCGGCCTGGTACTCACCTTTGCTGATATCATGATTGAGCTGGCAGGCGGGTCATTATTGCTGACCATCTTTTTAGTTGCCTTGGCTTCTCTTGTACTCGGGATGGGCGTGCCAGTGACGGCAGCCTACCTGATTACAGCGGTTGTGGCAGTGCCTGCGCTCACCCATCTGGGAGTCAATGAAATTGCAGCCCATATGATTGTTTACTGGTTATCACAGGATTCCAATATAACACCTCCAGTCTGCATTGCCGCATTTGCCGGTGCAACAATTGCAAAAGCCAATATGTGGAAAACAGCGTTTACATCCTTCAAGTTTGCAAAATTTTTATACCTGGGCCCTATTCTTTTCGGATATGTGCCGGGATTTTCCCTTAATGGCAGTTCAACGGATATTATTAAGGCATTTGTCCTGATTCTGTTTGGAACCTGGGCTTATTCATGGTTTTTGAGCGGTATATGGATGAATTACATCAAGGCCTTTTTCAAGAAAAGCCCGACATAAAAGACCCTCTTTATAGCTTTTAGCCCATTTTAGTCATACAGAAATTTGAGTCACCCCTGATACCTATCTTTATCATGGGTGACTTTTTTATTTTTCAATTATCAAGAATAAAGTTGCATCATCAACGATTTTATACAATATTGAGTGAAAGGCTTAAATACAAGAATATTAGTAATTGTTCAGACCGTTAAAAAAAATTATCCCCAAAGCCCTGTCTGATGTATATTTGCAGGAGGTTAAGCGTTTAGCATCGAAACAAATATCCATAAGACAGGGCTGGTTCAAGCGTAAGAGCTGAATAATTACGAATATTATTAAGCTGGATGATAATAACCGCATTGATTTGATAAACCATTTAGTTTGGAAATAAGAAATCGTTATATGGAAACATTTGAGAAAGTCATTGATTCATCCATTGCATATTTAGTGGGGCGAACATCCCGATCAATCATAAAGAGGCTGACAAATAAATTTTCAGAGGCAGGGTTTGATGTGAGTTATGAACAATGGAGCATCCTTGTTCATCTCTACCGAAAAGATGGACAGACCCAGCAGGAACTTGCCAATATTGCCGTAAAGGATAAGGCCGCAATTACAAGGCTTTTGAATGGTCTGGAAAAGAAAAATATTGTGTTAAGAATTCCGGACAGGAATGATAAGCGAAGTAAATTGGTCTATATGACCCATAAAGCCAAAGCGTTTAGAGCAGATTTGATTGCTGTTGTAGAAGAATTGTTAGAAGAGGCGGAACAGCAAATTTCTTCAGAAGAAATGGCCCAGTGTAAAACCACTTTAAATAAAATATTTTCTAATTTTGACCGCCTGAATAATTAATTTACAATTCCACCAATTTATTTTGGATGGCATATCTGGACAGCTCAGCATTGTTTCTTATGTTTAGTTTCTTTAATATTCTGGATCTATAGGTATCAACGGTTTTAATACTGATATTATATGAAATTGCTATTTCTCTGTTTGTGGAGCCCATGGCAAGCTTTCGCAGGACTTGAAGCTCTCTCATGGACAGGGATTCTGTAAGTGTCTGGTTTTTATTTCCCCGGATTACTCTAAGAGCCAAAGCTTCACTAGCCTTTTCAGTCAAATACCGCCCGCCTGAATGAATTTTTTTTACAGCAGCCACAAGCTGTTCAGGAGCAGACTGCTTTGTAACATATCCCATGGCGCCTGCTTCTATTGCTCTGATAACATATTGCTCTTCATCATGCATTGTCAAAATAAGAACCGGTACATCTGAACAATAACTTTTAATCCGGGCCACCACTTCAAGTCCATCCATGCCCGGCATGGAAATATCTATCACTGCCACATCAGGTTTTTTAGTTATGGCCTCATCCAAAGCAGACTCTCCGTCTGCTGCTTCAGCAATCACCTCAATCTCTTTGCTGTCTTCCAGAACTCTTCTTAAGCCTTCCCTAACAATACTGTGATCATCTGCAAGGAGTACTTTAATCATGCCTTATCCTTTTACTTTACAGGTAATTATTGTTCCGTGGGATAAGTGGGAAGATATGTCAAGTTTTCCACCTACAAGATTGGCCCGCTCTCTCATTCCCTCAAGTCCAAATCCATTAGCTGCGTTGTTATTGACAGCATCAAAACCACAGCCGTTGTCTTCTATGTTGAGAATTATTTTTTCATAATCTGTTTTTAATTCAACTGTAATGGTTGTGGCATTTGAGTGCCTAAGGGAATTGGTCACAGCTTCCTGACCAATTCTATATAATGCAGTAGAAAGAGTGTTGCTTATTTTGGGGATCTCATTGTGCTTGAATACACATGATACATTAGACCGTTTTTCAAAATCAGACAGCAAGGATTCCAATGCATCGACAAGACCAAGATCATCCAGCACCCTTGGCCTTAACCTATAGGCCATATCTCTTACATCATTAATGGTATCATCAATTAATGAACACATTTTTCCTGCTCTGTTTCCAGAACTTTCATCAAACCTGTTTAAAATATTTTTAACCCATATCGCATCAATTCGAAGGGCAGTCAGCACCTGTCCAAGGTGATCGTGGAGTTCTCTTGCAACCAGTGCTTTTTCCCTTTCCTGGGATGCAATAATGTTTTTAGACAGACTTTTTAAATTATCCTGGGCCTTTTCAAGCTGGGCCGTTCTTTTTTTTACCTGCATTTCCAGGTCTTGAGAGTATTGCGAAAGTTTCTCCTTGGCGATTTGAAGATCTTTTTGGGACCGATTTTTTTCCGTTACATCCACACTCACTGCCAGGGATCGGATAACATTGCCATTCTCACCCCTGACTCCATAACAGGAAAGCAGGATATCCATTTTATCACCATTTTTTTTAACATAGGTATAGGGAACATCTTTACAAAAACCTGTTCTGAAAAATAGAGGGAAAATAACATTGATTGCATATTTTTTGGATTCAGGTGTAAAAAAAGAAGTTAGTTGTTTGCCAATGACATCTTCTCTCTTGTGTCCCATAACCTCTACCCAGTGATCAGAAACCCGGATGATCTGTCCTTTAATATCAATTGAATGAAGCATTACTGGAGTTTTGTGGTAAATATGTCTGTATCTTTCTTCCCGGATTCGTAGTTTTTTTTCAGCTTTTTTACGTTTTGTAATTTCCTGTATACCCAGCAGATAAAGAATCAACACAAGAATACCGGTCAGAATTAGCACAGATGTTGTAGCAGGTCCGATAATTCTGACAAAGGGCTTGGATACCTGCTTTGTAATTGCTTTATAATTTCTTAAATTAATGATTTTCCAGTCGGGATAATTTGTCACATCCAGGCTTGAAAAAATGTATTGGGTATTGTTTTTATCTGTTACATGACCTGCTTGATTCTTTGAAAATCCGGTCCATGCCCAGGGGCCATTACCAAATTGTCTGGAATTTTCAATAGTGTGAATTTTTTTTTGATCCGGCTTCCAGAGAAAATCAAACTTTAAATTGTCCTTGTTGGAGATAAAAATAACACCATCAGGATCAACGAAAAGAAGTGTATCATCAGATTTTGGAAACAGCTTTGCCTCAACAAATTCCACTGAAGCCTTGATTACAACAATCCCAAGGGCATTATGCCGGGGTTCATCATAAACAGGGTGAGAGTAATAAACACCTCTTTTTTTGGAAGTTGTTCCAAGCGCAAGATATGTTGCAGGCATACCATTAATAGCTTTTTTATAGTAGGGTCTGAAAGAAAAATCTTTTCCCACAAAACTGTCTTTGGCATTTCGATTGCTCGAGCACAAGGTAATCCCATTTTTATCCATGAGATAGCTGACTTCAAGATCAAGAGATTTTGTAAAATTATCAAGAATCTGATTGGCTTTGTAAATTGATTCAAGATTGGTATCTTTAAGCACTGTCGTCAATTCTTTTATACCTGAAAGAGTCTTAACCGGTTTGATATGTTCTGAAAGATAAAAGGATAGCTGATCTGTTAAAAGGTTCAATCTTGAATATGCATCAGCTTCTGTTTTTTGAAAAGCAGCCTGTCTATATGAGTAATAATACAAAAGTCCACCGGCTGAAGCTGATAAAAAAGCAAATAAAGCCAGTATTAATATTATGGTTCGAAGTCGCATGAAAATAATTATATCTGTATGGTCTGATTTTTTCAATGATTTTAAAAGGTTAATCATGCGGAAAAAGCAGTGTTGGTTTTTTTACTTGACCAGAACTATTCTTTTATATATTTTAACCAAACAGTTTAACTATTTGGTTAAAATATATAAATCCGGTTAGAAAGAAGCTATGGACAAGAAAAAAAGTACCAAAGACAAAATTTTTAGTGTTGCAGCTCGTCATTTTGCTGATTTTGGGTTCGAAGGAACAAGAATGGACAGGATCGCAAAAGAGGCCTGTGTCAACAAGGCAAGCATTTATTACAACATTGGTAATAAAGAGGTATTGTATGCCATGGTACTCAATCAATCCTTTAAAGAAGGGTTTGGTGCCTTCCATGAAGTCATTGGAACGACATTGCCGGCGGAAAAAAAACTTGAGGCGTATATACGACATATCGCAATCGTCCTTGAACAAAACCCAGTTATTCCAAAGATTTTGATGCGGGAGCAATTGTCCCAGGGAAGGCATTTACCAGACTCATTTGCTAAAAATATTGTTCAAATGCTGGATGGATTGACAGGGATACTGAACCAGGGAAACAGGGAGGGAGTTTTTTATGTTGTGGATACTGTGACCATCCACTTTATGATTCTTGGAACCATGCTTTTCCAGATGACAAGTTCTCCCATACGCAGAAAAAAAAAGGCATTTTTAAACAAATATCAACCAGAGCCAGGTCGTTTGCCACCATCAGTTATCGATCAAATTTGCCGGTACATACTACGGGCGGTTAAAAAGGAAAAATAAATGACATCTCTACGGAATAAAATAGAAACTGCCTTTGAATCTTTTGCATATTATCTATTTGATAACAAATATAAAATTTTTATTTCCATGTTGGTTTTTATCGGATTACTTGCATCCCAGATACTAAAAATTACCATTGATACTTCCACTGAAGGCTTCCTCCATGAATCAGATCCTATTTTACTGGATTATGAAGCTTTTCGGGACCAGTTCGGGAGAGATGAAATGGCCATCATTGCCCTTGAGCCGGAACAGGTATTTGATTTAAATTTTTTAAAAAAATTAAAAGCACTCCATCAGGATCTTAAAGAAAACCTTCCTTATCTGGATGATATTACAAGTCTTGTCAATGCACGGAATACCTATGGCAATAAAGAAGAACTGATTGTTGAGGATCTTTTGGAACCATGGCCTGAAAATGAAAAAGAACTGGCTATAATTGAAAAAAGAGCCAGGGAAAATCAAATGTATACAAACCTTCTGTTGTCTGAGGATGGAAGGCTTACAACAATTGTTATTAAAACTAATACTTATTCCGGCCAAAAAGAGACAATAGATGATCTTTCAGGATTTGGTGATGAGGAAGCCTTAAGTCAGCCTTTAGAGAAGCAAAACGCAATCTATTTGACGGATGAGGAAAATTCAGAGTTTGTTAATACACTTGAAAAAATTGTTGGCAGGCATAGAACAGAAGGGGTACCTATTTTTATTGCAGGGACGCCTGTTGTAACTGATTTTTTAAAGCGCTCCATGATGAAAAATATGAGACAGTTTATGGGGATTGCCCTGCTATCCATTGCGATATTTCTTTTTATTTTGTTCAGAAGACTTTCCGGTGTTTTTATACCCATCTTTATCGTGCTGGTATCCCTTGTTTCAACCTTGGGACTCATGGCTTTAAGTGGTGTTTCCATCAAAATACCCACCCAGATTCTACCTTCTTTTTTATTGTCTGTTGCAGTAGGGGCATCGGTTCATATTTTGGTTATGTTTTTTCAAAGTTTTGATAAACATCATTCCAAGCGGGATTCTATTGCCCATGCATTAGGGCATTCCGGTCTTGCCATAGTCATGACAAGTCTGACCACAGCAGGGGGACTCATGTCTTTTTCAACAGCAGCGGTTGCTCCCATTGCCGATCTGGGGATATTTGCTTCAGCCGGGGTGCTCATATCTCTGATTTATACCATTGTATTTTTGCCAGCTCTATTGGCTATTTTGCCGATAAGGTCCAAAAACAGGCCAAATGATAGCATAGTCCACGGTAAAGGACTGATGGATATGATATTGAATACCTGTATTCATATTTCAACCCGTCATCCCAAAAAAGTTTTATTTGTGGCCTTTATTTTAACTTTTGCAGCCTTATCAGGAGCTATACGAATAGAATTGTCCCATGATCCGGTCAGATGGCTTCCAGACAGAAGTGCTGTGAGACTGGCCAATGAAAAACTGGATCTTGCTTTAAAAGGCACGACAAGCCTTGAGGTGATCCTGGACACGCAAAAAGAAAACGGATTGTATGACCCGGATCTTCTCTTAAAGCTTGAAAACAGCAGTAAAGAAATGGAAGATTATTCAGATGAAAAAATGTATGTGGGAAAGGCTTTTTCTCTTACTTCGGTTTTAAAGGAAACAAACCAGGCACTTCATGGAAATAATCCTGAGTTTTATATAATTCCTAAAAACCGCGATCTCATTGCCCAGGAACTTTTTTTATTTGAAAACAGTGGGTCTGATGATCTTGAAGATTTTACCGATACACAGTTTTCAAAGGCACGGTTTACCATTAAAGTACCCTTTGTTGATACCATTGCCTATGCAAGATTTATTGACACTGCGGCAAGTCATTTCAAAAAAAATTTTCCTGGGGAAAAGATTAAACTTACCGGCATGGTAGCCATATTGTCCCAGGTAATAACAAATGCCATTCACAGCATGATAAAGAGCTATGGTTATGCTTTGACCGTGATCACCCTTTTGATGATTTTTCTAATAGGCGGGGTAAAAATCGGAATGTTTTCCATGATTCCTAATATTTTTCCTATTATTCTTATGCTCGGTATCATGGGGTGGTGTAATCTGCCCATGGATCTTTTCTGCATGATGGTGGGGAGTATTGCCATAGGCCTTGCCGTGGACGATACCATTCACTTTATGCATAATTTCAGGCGATATTATGAAACATTTCATGATCCAGAAAAGGCGGTTTATGAAACCCTTCATACAACGGGCAGGGCAATGCTTGTAACCACCTGTGTACTGTCCATCGGCTTTTTCACCTTTATGTTTTCTGAGATGAATAACTTATTAAATTTTGGCTTTTTAACAGGATTTGCACTTTTGGCGGCACTTTTGGCAGACTATTTTATTGCACCCGCTTTAATGGTGCTGTTGAATAAAAAATCACATCAGAAGAAGATGCAATCGATACATCAGTAAAAATTGGAGGAAAGAATGAAAAAAATTATCATATCTAGTATATTAATCAGCCTTTGTCTATTTGTAACCATCCCTTTTTGTATGGCAGGCGATGAAAATGCCCGGCAAATTATGCAGAAGGTGGAAGACAGGGATGACGGGGATAATATGACCTCAGACCTGGCTATGGTGCTTATTGATAAAAACAACAAGGAGAGGAAAAAAAATTTTCAAATTTTTTTAAAGGATTTTGGTAAGAACAGCAAACGCATCATGTTTGTTAAATCCCCAGCTCAGATAAAAAATACAGGTTTTTTGACCTTTGACTATGATGACGAATCAAGAGATGATGATCAGTGGCTATTCCTTCCTGCAATAGGGAAAACCAAGAGGATTGCATCCACTGATAAAAGCTCGAGTTTTATGGGATCAGATCTTAATTATTCGGATATGACAGGAAGAAATCTCGAAGATTATGATTTTAAGCTGTTAAAAGAATCAAAAATCAAGGGCCAGGATGTATGGATAATTCAATCTCTTCCAAGAACAAAAGAGGTTGAAGATGTAACAGGCTACAAAAAAGCGATTCTTGCAGTTAGAAAAGATAATTATGTGGTTGTCAGGGCAAAAATGTGGACCAGTGAAGGCGGGTATACAAAATATATGGATATCCAGAAACTTCAAAAAATCGATGGAATCTGGGTTGTAACCCGGAATCATATTATAAAAAAAAGGGGAAAGTCCATAACCCATCAAACCCTTTTACTATTTAGCAATATAAAGTTTAACCAATCCCTGGACGAAAATATATTTACCATAAGAAGACTGGAAAAAGGATTATATTAACGCTGATATGAAATGTCTTAATTCATTAATATGTAGGCGGTTTACCTGTTTTGTTTTCATTATTTCCATTGGGTTGATTCTTCTAAATACACCATTAGGTGCAGCAGATGATATACCTTTGAAGAATCAGGATAATATACACGCAGATGATGAATCAATTATGAAAAATCAAACAAAAAGCGTTGAAAAAGATCTGGATGATTTTTTTGAGGATGATCCCGGGCCGGACTCGTTGGACAAAAATGCTGGAGACCTGGATGAGTTTTTCAGTGATGGTGAAATACAAATTGATAGTATTCCTGATTCACAGACAGCTTTAATTGACAAAAATTATTCTTTAAATGGAAATATAAACATAAAAACAGGATATCGGCTTAATCATGACTCTCCATTACCGGGGTTCACTGATCACCGGGGGTTATTTGATTTAAAAGGGGAAATTGATATTGAATTCGGGTATAAAATTTTTTCTTCCTATGATTTTTTTGTTTCAGGCTCTGCATTTTATAATCTGGCATATGAACTCAATAATAGAAATCATTACACCAATAAATTCCTGGATGATAATGAAAAAGATTTGGAACTTGATAAATTGTTTATCAGAGGCAGTCTCACAAATGCCTTTGATATCAAATTAGGACGGCAGGTTGTGGTTTGGGGAAAATCTGATAACATCCGGGTGACAGATATTTTAAATCCTCTGGATTTAAGAGAACCTGGAATGACTGATATAGAGGATTTAAGGTTACCGGTATTCATGACCCGCCTGGATTATTATTTTTTTAACCTGTCTTTATCCGGCTTTTTGATTCATGAACACAGATCGCATAAAATGCCTGTTTTTGGAAGCAGTTATTTTTATCTTCCCAATTCATTGCCAGAGGACACAGATCCTTCAGACCGGATTGAAAATACGGAATTTGCACTTTCATTATCCGCTACCTACCCTGGATTTGATATCTCTTTTTACATGGCAGATATCTATGATAATTCAGCCTATTTAAATGCTAAAAATCAAAGGGTCCATGGAAAAATATCTATGGCCGGGGTTGCTGCAAATAAGGCTTTTGGCAATTTCCTTTACAAGGCTGAAGCAGCCTTGTTTAAAGGCATCCGCCTTTCTGCCTTGCAAAAGAATTTTATCTTTGTGGAAAATTTACATGATTATTCCAGATTTGATTTTCTTGTAGGTGTTGAATACTCTGGACTTAAAGACACCCGTTTAAGTTTTGAAGCGGCTGACAAATGGCTTATTGATTATGATGATGATGCCCAAAAAGGTGGCAATCGGGAACATATGGTTCAATATGCCCTGAGGGTGTCGAGAACCTTTCTTAACGAGGTAATGGAATTTAGTATACTGGCTTCCCTTTATGGAAAAACCGCTGATGATGGCGGCTTTCTCAGAACCCAGGGGGTTTATGATATGTCAGATGATATTAGCTTTACTCTAGGCGTTATTTTTTATAAGTCCGGGTCTAATGCGATGCTTTGGCAGATTGGTGAAAATGATTCCATCTTTTCCAGCATCGTATACAGCTTTTAACTTGATATAAAATTCATGTAATTATTAAGCTCTTAGGATTGAACCCGCCCTGTCTGATGAATATTTGTTTCGAGGCTATTCGCTTAACCTCCTGCAAATATCCATCAGACAGGGCTTTGGGGATATTTTTTTAACGGGCTGAACAATTACAAATTCATTAGGGTATTCTTGCTGCAGATTATCTGATAGATTTAAAAAGCATTGTTAATATGCAAAATTCTTTATACTATAGGGGTTAACCATACATTACAATAAAAGGGGCTGTTTATGCCGGTCATCACATTTAATGCGTTTTCATTTTTACAGAAAAAGCTTAAGGAAAAACATATTGAATATTCTAATGTGACTCTGACGCTGAAGCAGGGAAGTTCTGCAAAAGATTTAATTCGACGGGTTCAATTAGACTCTGAAGAGGTTGAGGTAGTTTTTATAAATGGCAAAGTGGCCTCTGTTGATACCATTATTCAAGATAAAGACCGGGTAGCACTGATACCACCTGGGACTCCAGGGCCTTACCGGGTGCTTCTCGGGTTTAAAAATAAAAAATTAAAGTGATTAATGGTAAGAAGCATATTCAAGCCTTTATTGCCATATCCCTTCCAGAAAATGTAAAAGTGTTTTTAGATGACCTCCAGGGGCAATTGCGAAAATCAGGCATTAAAGCTTCATGGCCAAAGCCTGTCACAATGCATTTAACTCTGAAGTTTTTTGGTAATTTAAATGCCGACAAGGTGGGTGATATTAAGGCATGCATGGGCAAGGCGGTAACAGGAATACCTGTTCATTCTTTATTTGCGTCAGGGATAGGAGTCTTTCCATCTGTAAAAAATACCAGGATTATCTGGTCTGGAACAAGAGGGCAGACAGATATTCTGGAAAAACTGGTAGATCGCTTAGAACACTCTCTTTTTAAAAATATGGGAATTAAAAAGGAAAATAGAAGATTTTCACCCCATTTGACTATGGCAAGGATAAAGCAGCCAATTCATCCAAAAATAGCTATTAAATTATTACAGAAATTTGAAAAATTTCATTCCAATGATTTTGTTGTTTCAGATATTAAATTTTTTCAAAGCAAATTATTATCATCTGGCGCAATTCATAAAAATTTATTTTCAATACCGTTTATAAATTAATTGGTTTATTAATTTTTCAAACTGATTCAATTTTTTTTAAGGACAAATTAGAGAAAAAAAATTTTTTAAATCTCTTAAATAATTTTAAATTAAAATAATTTGTGTTCTTGTACTTAATGTATTTTCAGCACAAAGATTTTATCAATTAATTTTTAAATTTTTACAAAACAGGATGTGCTATGCTTATTTGTTCATCTAATAATGCTTTCTAAAATTTTTTATCGTCATCAAGTTATTTTAAAATTTTAATTTTATAACTTTATAAGCATAACCATTTTTTTGATGCTTATCCATTTACAACTATCTTTTACAAGATACCATCCATATCAATATAAGTTTCGAAATGTTCTTTTAAAAGCAGATAGTCTCTTTCTTTTAAATTGTGCATATCGTCACACTGATAATTGCCGTCTAATCCAATTGTTTTTAACCATTTTGACAAAATTTGGGATGAATCAAAAAAACCGTGCATGTAGGTTCCGGCAACTCTGCCGCCATTTGATACACAGCCATCCGTGTCAGCACAGGAGATGGAGTTTCTGGAATTAATTTCAATTAGGGAGGCACCTGCACTTAAAGTTGTATATCCCATGTGAATTTCATACCCTTTGCCTTTTGCATCTGCCCATTGAAACTCGCTTACAGTTGTTGTTTTCGGTGCCTTTAATACGGTTTGTACAGGTAAAAGGTTGAGCGCCTCAGTCTTTCCCGGTATGCCTTCAAGCCCATCAGGATCATCGACAAATTCACCCAGCATTTGATAGCCCCCACAAATTCCAAAAATCCTTCCCTTTGACTGATAATATTTTTGAAGTGAGCCTTTAAAATTTTTAGTTAACCACTCAAGATCTGCCCGGGTATTTTTTGATCCCGGAATAATGATTGCCTTGCATTTTGACAAATGATTTGCCTGGTCAATGAAAATCGTTTGAAGTCCTTTTATTTGTGCCAGGGCATGAAAATCCGTAAAATTTGCGATATGGGGCAGCCGGATGATGCCTATTGCCGGTATATCAGGGTCGAATCCTTTAAAATTAGTGCACTCTTCAATTTCAACAGAGTCTTCAGCATCAATTTTAAAATGCGTGTACCAGGGTAGAACGCCCAATACCTTTTTATTTGTCTGCTCTTCAATCCAGTCAACCCCATCTTTAAACAAGGCGATATCCCCTCTGAACCGATTGATAATAAATCCTTTTACCATATCCCGGTACTTTTTCGGGAGACACGCCAGGGTACCGATTATCTGTGCAAACACACCTCCTCTGTGGATATCCGCCGCAAGGATGACATCTGCATTGGCATATTCAGCCATAGCAAAATTTACAATGTCACTGGGCATCAGGTTGACTTCAGCGCAGGACCCGGCGCCTTCCAGAATTATTCGATCATAGGTCTGTTCAAGTCTGTTAAATGCTTCGCAGGATTTTTTAAAATAGAACCCTTTATTTCTGTGGTAATCCATTGCAGTATGATTTCCATGGACTTCCCCATTGAGAATTACCTGGGACTGCTTTTCTCCTGTTGGTTTTAAAAGTATGGGGTTCATATTGACATGGGGAGCAATCCTGGCGGCTTCTGCCTGTACAATTTGGGCACGCCCCATTTCAAGTCCTTCCGGGGTAATGCCCGAGTTATTTGACATATTTTGAGATTTGAAAGGTGCAACCTTAAAACCCCTGTCTGCAAGGGATCGGCAAAGAGCTGCTGCAAGAATACTTTTTCCTACATCAGATCCGGTCCCAAGAATTGCAATATTTTTTTTCATCATTTCTCGATCCCAACCCGGGCTGTAACGCCTTGCTTATAATAGTGTTTGATATCTTTAATTTCCGTAACAAGATCCGCTTTTTCAATCACTTTTTTGGTGGCTCCCCTTCCCGTGATCACCAGTTCAACATTTTTAGGCTTCATATCAATCAATGCCAGAAGGTCTTTTTCTGTTATAATATTGAACAGAACCGCAATATTAGCCTCTTCAGCGATGACCACATCATGGTTGTTCTGTTTTAAAATGTTAGATAGTTTTTTGTATCCTTCAACACCCGCTGCAATATCCTCATCCGATGGGGTTCCTTTAATAAAGTGCGCCAGGCCGTATTGCTCAATCGTAATATTTTCAAATTTGGCTAAAGCTTTTATCTCTGAGAAATTTCCTTTTTTTAAAAACTGGCCAATATAGACATTGAGGCCGGCACCATGCGCCCTGAGTGTAAGTCCCAGGCTTGCTGTTGTCTTTCCTTTGCCATTGCCCGTGTATATTTGAACATATCCGTCCATTAATGATCTCCCAAAGTGTTTTCTGCGGTTTTTTAAATCGTGTATTTTTTTGAATATCCCCTTGGAGTAAACAGAAAATCAAGGTACCTTAGTGAAGCACTGGAACCGATAAATACAACGGTCTGCATTCCAACCTGTGCCGTATCCATTTTGTCCAGAGTTGTAAATGATATATTCTGATTCTCTCTCATGGCACCGGTGATGATTCCAACAGGGGTTGTATCTTCCCTGTGCTCCAATATAAGCTGTTGTGCTCTTTTTAACTGCCAGTTTCTTTTTTTACTTTTTGGATTATATAAAACAATAACAAAGTCGGCCATGGCAGCGCAAGTCAGCCTTTTTTCAATTTTTTCCCAGGGGGTTAGAAGATCACTCAAAGAGATAGCTGCAAAATCGTGGGTCAATGGTGCCCCGGCCAGGGCAGCACCGGCAGCTAATGCTGGAATCCCGGGAACAATTTCAAGAAAGAGGCCTTTTTCACTATCAGAAAAGCTTTTTTTGTCCTGCACCCTCATAAGTTTTATATTTCTTTGTTTGCAGATTTCAAACACAAGACCTGCCATGGCATAAATTCCCGGGTCTCCACCTGAAACAAGGGCACATGATTTTCCGGATAAGGCTTGTTCTATAGCTTTTTCAACCCTCTCAACCTCTTTCATCATACCTGTTGAGATAATTTCCTTGTCCTGGATCAAATCAGCAATTAAATCTATATAAGTTGTGTACCCTGCAACACAATCCACTTTTTTTATAATTTCAATGGCCCGCTGCGACATGTAAGAGCTGTCTCCAGGGCCTGTCCCGATAACATACAGCATCATTTTTTTATTGCCACCGCCAGGGTGACATCCTTATTTTTTTTCTTTGGAACAATTAGTTTTCCATTGTCGGCTGCCAGAATTGCAGCAGCTTCACATACACTCTTAACTCCTAAATGCTTCTCCACCATTTTTGATGGTGTCTTAATCGTTTTTACCGAATTTAAATTTTTGTTGTCATAAAAAAGAATTCCAATTTTCAGCTCTTCTGAAAGTGCTAATAACCCTGTTTCATCTTTTTTGATATCTGCTGTTGCAAATTGACAAATGCTTTTAATAGAAAGACTCTCTTTTTTTAGAACCATCAATAAAAACTGTTTAATTTCTTCACAACTTGTTCCTCTGTTGCATCCAATGCCGATGCTTAAGACAGGTGGTCTTAAAATTAGAGTTTCACGTGAAACGTCTTTGATTTTAAATGAACAAAATATTTTCTTAGTTGAACTCTTCCTTGGGTTTTCACTCGTCCAGAAATGTTTTGGCAGATCATTCTTAATAAAACCAAAAGGGTCAAATAAGCTAACCGGTTCCCCCATAAGAAATGCCATATTAATATGTTTTATATTTTGAGGGGTTTCAATAAAAACTTTTCTTTTCTTTGCTATTAAATCTATGGCCGGCAATTTATTTGTGTCCGTTGCCGTGGTTATGACAGGGGTGCCGGAAATGATGCCGGCAATCTTTTTTGCAAGTCTATTAGCGCCCCCCAGATGACCTGAGATAAGACTGATGGCATGGGTTCCATTGTCATCCACCACCACAACGGCCGGGTCGATAATTTTTGACTTCAACAAAGGTGCAATGATTCGAATCGCGATGCCTGTAGAAAAAATGAAAACATGTCCGGAAAATTTATTAAACTGATAGTGGATCTCCGCGGATAGTTTTTCAAATGTAATTGTATTTTCTTCACAAGTATCCTTCCCTCCAATTTTTGCAGAAACAAAAAGGCTTGAACCCTTGATGGCGAGCAAAATTTTTTTACCCAGGATTTTTCCATTGGGAGTTATGCTCCATATGGCAATGGAATCAGGAATAATTTTATTTTTCAGCAATTCTATATCCATGGGAAAATGTCGAATCATATAATTTTGATTTTACAACAGCCCGGTTGTCAATGCTTGCCTCAACAGATTTCCCGACAATGATCAGGGCATGCCTTGTAATAGAATTCTCTTCACAGGTTTTCATAAGCTTTTTAATTTTTGTATAAACAATTTTTTCTTCGGGATGGCTTACTTTATAGGCCACTGCGCATACGGCATTTCTGCCATAATGTTTTTCCAGTATCAGCTGAACTTTTTTGGCATGACCGATACTCAAATAAATGGCCATTGAAGATTGATGATAGGCAAGTTTTTCAAGGCTTTCCAATTCCGGAACCGGTGTTCTACCGGAGATTCTTGTTAGAATCAGGGTCTGGGTTACCTCGGGAAGGGTATATTCCATATTCATCTTGGAAGCTGCGGCAAATGCCGCTGTAACACCAGGAATAACCTCATATGGTATTTTGATTTTTTCAAGTTCCCTCATCTGTTCAAAAATTGCACCATATAAAGAGGGGTCGCCCGTATGGAGGCGAACAACCTTTTTCCCTTTGGCATGATAGGTTTTTATGGCATCAATAATCTGGACAAGATCCATACCGGCGCTTGATTGTGTCTCCGTATCTTTTCCCTTCCAGCAGAGCACGGCTTCGGGCACCAGAGATCCCGCATAAATGATAAGATCGGCCGTTTTCAAGGCTTTCATGGATTTAACAGTGATGAGGTCAGGATCACCTGGGCCTGCACCTGCAAAAACAACTTTATTTTTATTTTCCTTCATATACTTTACCTTAGTTTAGAATTTTGATCCTGAAATGATCCAAACCGGGTTTAATGCTTCAAGCCGATCTCCAAAGGGTAATCCTTTTGAGATCGATCTGGAAACTTGAATTTGCACGATCCGGGGATCAAATTGATACTCTTTTAAAAGCCTTAAAGCGGTCTCAAGGCTTTGCAGTAAAACAGTATTAATCACAATAATTCCAAGGGGAGCCAGCCTTTCGCAGGAGGCTTTAATAATTTGCTCAAGGTGTTTACCCCCGCCACCAATAAAAATTCGATCCGGGGTATTCAACTCTTCAATTCCTTTGGGGAAGTCTGTGTTTAATACATGAACGTTCTGGCAATTAAAACTTTTAATATTCTGAAGAATATCAGGAATTCGACCCGGGTGTTTTTCTATTGCATACACCCGACCCTGGGGAACCTGAAAAGAAGCTTCAATACCAATGGAGCCGGAACCTGATCCAATATCCCATACCACATGATTATTATGGATCAGTTTTAGTTTAGATAATGCTATGCAACGGATTTCAGATTTTGTAATCAATCCCTTTGAATGTTTGAATTCGGATTCGTCCATGCCGATATGGGTTTCACGTGAAAACCGGCTGTTTTCTTTTAACCGGGCTTGCAAAATGACGATATTGGGTTGAGAAAAGGCTTGTTCTCCGACCTGGTCAAGGGTTTTAAACCATGTGATCTTCTCTTTTTTATTCCCAAGATTTTCGAGAACACAAAATTTGAAATTTTGCAGCCCTTCTTTTATCAGACCTGCGGCAATATATTGGGGATCCATTTTCAGATCGGTTAAAAATACTATTTTGCTCTCATTAGCAAGGCATGCAAAGGCAAATGTTTTTTGCTGTCTGCCGTGAAGACTGATGATTTTTGCATCATGCCAGGGTTCTTTTATGGCTGCAAAAGCAGCCGAAACCGATGAAATATTTGAGTGGATATGTAATTGATCTTTTTTAAAATGTTGAATCAGTGTGGAGCCAACCCCATAAAACAGTGGATCTCCAGACGCTAGAACAACAATTTTGTTAGAGTCCGTCTTTTCTTTGATAGCCTTAACAAGACTGTCAATGCGAGCCGTGATAAAAATTTTCTTCTTATCCGGGTAATCAAAGAGGTCAAGGTGGCGCCTGCCGCCAACCAATACATCGCATGCTTTGATTAGGTCCAGGTGTCTTAGGGTAAGATCATCTTTTCCCTGTCCGATGCCGATAATGTTTATTGGATTCATATTATACCACTATATAATAAAGGGTTCCCATTAATATGATGCTCAGTACTCTGAATAACTGACCTGATAATAACAGCTGCAGCCCCATTTTGGGAGAGAAAATTCCCATATACCTGGGAAGCTGATGACGAAGGGCTCTTATCGGAAAAGCAAGAACATTTCCAAGCAGCAGCGCAATGACGGTTTGTTTAACAGTGATAACACCTGCATCCATCAATGCCCCGGCTGCTGCAAATCCTGATGTGAACTCGGCAGCAAAACTCAAAATGACAACAGATAAGGACTCAACCGGCATAATGGTAAGGGTTATAACACCTGCCAGAGATTTGTTCAAATAATCAAAAAACCCATTATAATTAAGTATAAAAACAAGGGTATAAATAGGTAAAACCCAGATAATAATGTTGATAATACGTCGAGGAAGTTTTGATTTAATTTTTTTTATTATAATCGCAAAATCGTTTTTAGTTTCTTCTCCAATTTTACTGTTTTCCTGGTGTGACAGGCTATGGATCTGTTCTTGACATGATTTTCCATACTGTTTAAGATATATTTTGCCAAAAATAAGAAAACAAATTGTCCTGAAAAGAACGGCCAGAAAAGTTATAAAAAAATAAAGTGCCCCGGCAAAACCGGTTAAAGGTAAAACAATAAATACGGTAGTGGGAAGGTGCAGAAAAAACGCCGGGAACTGGTTGATATAATTTGACAGGAACAATTGCATTTTGCTGATTTTATTATCTTCATAAAAATCCAGAAGCATTGCATTGGCAACTGCTCCGGATATAAAAGCACTTGTAAAAGCAGCACTGCACCGATTTCCAAGATTTGAGAATCGGAAAAAAGGTCTGGCAATGACAGCAACCTGTTTTGTCCAGCCAAAGCTTTCAATCAATTGACCTGCTAAAAGCCCGATGGAAATGAACATAAGAAGTCTGAACAAGGGTATTCCAAGTTTTTGCAAGCAGATTGCAAGGGTAATCGGCTCAAAATAATTCAGGCTGAAAATCAAACAAACCAGCGTGAAAAGGACAGAAGCCCCAAGGTTTTTATATTTTATATCACGGTCTTTCATTTAGAGGCAAGTATCAGTGTCCAGTAATCGGGAGATCTTTTTTCAAGTTCATCAAGATCCTCTATGATCAGCTCATTTTTACGGCCGCACTTTGATACAGCCACGCTTTTGTTGACAAGACCAGTTTCTTTCAATGCTTTATTGATATCCTGAATATTTTTATAGGCCTTTACAATGGCAACATTTTCAACTCCGTTGATATGTCGTATCCGATCGCCGCCATAGGCTCCTGAGGTCACAAGTAATGACTCTTCCCCTTCCACAAGTATCCTGTTCAGCCGGGCTGAGGCTGCATGAAAAGAGGTGATTCCCGGAATGGTTTCAATATCTGCTTCCGGCATAATGCAGGCCATTTTTTTCAAAATATAACCAAAAGTGGAATAAGTTGTAGGATCTCCAAGGGTCAGAAAAACCGCATTTTTCCCCTTTTGCAACTCCCTGGCAATCTGTTTTGCATTATTAATCCATGCGGCTTCCACCTCTTTGACATCCTTGGTCATGGGGAAAGACAATTTTTCAACCCGGACTGAGTCCGCAATATAGGGCGATGCAATCTCGACTGCAAGGCTGTAAGTATTTTTCGTGGATGCAGCCGTGAAAATAACATCAGCTTTTTTTATGACCCTGACAGCTTTGACCGTTATCAATTCCGGATCTCCAGGTCCAACACCTACACCGAATAGTTTTCCAACATTTTCCATTATAACTCCTTTGTAAGTTTTAATTGATTGAAAATATCTGGATAAAGGATCGTTCCAATTGCAATAATCCCTTTGTAAAGCCTGGGAACAGGACGTGAAACGATATTCTCATCAATTAAGTATATCTGATTGTTCTTTACAGCCTTAATAACACCAAATCCTGGTTCGTTTTTTATCTGTTTAATACTCACAGCGTTCATTACGCCTTTTTGTGAGAGAAAGACATCTATCTGTGGACCTTTTGCAAGTATCTGCTCCTTACCATAGACGGCTATATTTGTATTTCTTGATGGCTTTGCATCCCAGGCCACATTGATACCACCGGCGGTTTCAAGGGCAAAAATAGGCATGGCACCCTGTGTGAATGTTTTCATCCTGGTATGGATCGCCTGGAAATAAACCTTTTTTTTGACCTGGATTTTAAGGGTTTTTGTTTTGATATGGTGTATTTTTTTTTTAAAATCCAGCATCATTTTTTGCGCCTGCAGGTCTTTTCCAGTCAACACGCCTAATTTTAACCAATAGTCATACATTTCATTAATTCCGCAAGGTTGAAGTGAAACCACTGTAATTCCGGATTTTTCAAGGCGGCTCATTAATCTTGGATACCCATTGTCAATCATTGGTCGAACCAGAACAAGATCAGGCATAAAGGCTAAAAATTTTTCAGGATCATCATGGTATGAAAATTTTGGTTTTTTTTCCACCTGCAAAGGAAAACTATCATTAATGGACACTCCTATGATCTGTTCTTCAAGGCCTAAATGATAAAGATTTTCAGTATGTGCACCATAAAGAGAAATAATCCGGGTAAAGGGTTTCAAAAAATTTATCTGTCTTCCTTTTTTATCTGACAGGGTTAAGGCAGAACACTTCAGCGAAAAAATCAAAATAATAAAAAGAATGATGCCTGTTATATTTTTAAATTGACGGATAATACACCTGCTTTGCTTGAGCATGCTCATTAAACTCAACAATGGATGTCACACCAAACACATCTTTAATAGTGTGTTGTGTCAGGACATCCTGGGAATGACCAGATGCTTTTATCTCTCCCTTTTTAAGCATCAGCAGTTCATCAGACCAGCTTGAGGCAAGGTTTAAATCATGTAAAACGCTTATCACAAGGGTATTCTTTTCTTTTACAGATCGTTTTACCAGGCCAAGCATTTGTAAAGTATGATTTATGTCCATATTGGAAAAAGCCTCATCTAATAAAAGAACCTTAGTATCCTGACAAAGAGCTCTGGCAAACACGCACCGCTGTCTTTCCCCTCCTGAAAGTTCATTAATTTTTCTATCTGACAAATGTTGGATACCACATGCTTTCATCACTTTACCCACTTTTTTTATATCATCGCCACCTGGATGTGAGAATCTGGGAATATATGGGTGTCTTCCCATCATAACCACATCTTTTACACTGAACGGGAAATTAATTATGTAGTCTTGGGAAACCAGGGAAACTTTTTTTGCAATCTCTTTTTTTGAAAGGGACAAAAGCGGTGTCTCATCAATATTGATACTACCTTTGCAGGGGTTAAAAAAACCTGAAATTAAATCTAAGAGAGTGGTTTTCCCACTGCCGTTGGGTCCGATAATGGAATAAAAATTGCCGGAAACAAAAGAACAATTGATATTCTGAAGTATCATATCATGGTCATAGGCAAAAGAGATGTCGTGTAGATGCAGTTTCATTTTCCCCCTATTTAAACCTGTTTTTTTTAAAGATCCAACAAAAGACAGGGCCACCTGTAAGAGCAGTCAGAACACCAATTGGTATTTCATGTGGAAGAACCGCCCGGGTAATGGTATCGGCAAACAACAACAAAAAAGCACCTGCGATCATGGACAAGGGGATCAGTTTTCGATTGTCAGGTCCTGTTATAAATCTGATCGTGTGGGGTACCAAAAGACCGACAAAGCCAATGATACCTGATACGGATACACATACGGCAGCCAGCATTGAACCTGTTACCAGCAAAATAATGGTAATTTTTTTTAGATCCACTCCCAGGCTTGTGGCGGATTTGGCCCCAAGAGAGATCAGATTCAGGTCGCGGGCAAAAAATATTGAAATAAAAAGACCGATCATCAAAAAAATCAGAACAACCCAAAAATCAAGCCAGGTTTTAGAAGCAAAACTGCCCATGAGCCAGAAAATAATAACAGAGACTTGTTCATTGGCAATAAACTTTAAGAAACTTATTCCAGCAGAAAGAATTGCCGCAACAATGATTCCGGATAAAATCAGGTTATTGGATGAAAGTCCGGACATCGGATTCTTTGAAGAATAGGATAAAAATAGGACCAAAAACAAAGTTGTGCAAGCACCGGTAAAAGCAAAGGCTGGAACGGAAACAAATGCAGCACTTAAATTTAATAGAATGGCAATGCTTGCTCCAAATGCAGCACCGGCAGATACGCCAAGAGTATAAGGATCGGCAAGAGGGTTCAATAATATTCCCTGGAATAAACTTCCAGACACAGCTAAGGCCGCCCCGACAATAGCACAGGTAAGTATTCTTGGAAGCCGAATATCAAATATTACTGCCAAATAGGTTTCACTTGTATTGTCCAGTATCTGAAGGTTGCTAATTGTTTTCCCATAAAGAATGCTGATGATATCCATCATTGGAATATGGATATATCCCATGGATAAAGATATAAGAATCATTAAAATAAGAAAAAATGAAAATAGAACTGCCAGATATATAGTTCTGTCTTTTAATATGTTAATGGATGTATCCAAAATCTTACCATATTCTACAGGTCAATGCCTGAATCTTTTGCAGCATCTTTTATATGGCTTATAAAAAGATCGGCAAAATCATTATTAGATCCAAGACCCTTGAGAATTGTTTCAACATGAAATCCGGCTTTACTTAATACAGTTTTCCAGGAGTCTTCTTTATCTCCGGCCATGTCATTATTTGCATGGTCGCCGGCAACGATCATCAATGGTTTTAACAGGATATTTTCAATTTTTGGGGTATAATGGCCAAGTCTTTTCTTAATATCATCAAGACCGGGATACCCTTCAACACTCCCTATAAAGGTTTTGATTAAAGGATAAGTTTTTCTCATTAATTGCTGGAGCTCAACATAAATACCTGTTGACCACAACTCATTTCCGTGGCCTATATAAACAAGAGCAGCATCTTTCTGTCTGGCAAGGGCAACATCATCAGCAAATGTTTTTACAGCCTGTTTAAGGTCATCGTGATAGGGATATGCATCCCCAACAGTTCCAAGGGCCGGCCTGCCAAGGGCTATTTTATTAAAGGGTTTCCATTTGTCTCTGATGGTTCTAATTGACTTGACAGCATTTACATATTGCATCAAGTCATGGTATTGTTCCATGTGGAACAAATGAGTTGGTTGCACAATAACATCCTTAAATCCTTGGCTTTTAAGATCACCAAAAGTACTAAGTATGTTTTTTGTAAAAAGAATTTCTTCACTGATTCCCTTGTCTATCCATTCTTTTGGATTCCTGCTTCTTTTTTTCCAAATCGACCGGATAATATTGGACGTAAAAACAACCCGGACTTCAGTACCAGGAAAAGCTGACTTTACCCTGGATGTTATATTGTCTATGGATTGAACTGCTAAGGGTTTAGTGGTTCCAAAACTTGCTATTATGATTGCGGTTTTGGCCTGCAGGTGTGTGCATAAAATTGCACCAAGCAAGAGGAACAATATAGTAAAATAAGCTTTTTTCATAGCATTTCCTCGGTTATTATTCATTAAAATAACACGGGATCGAGTATAAATTAAAAAATCCCACACCAGACTATCTGATATGGGAACCGTTTTTATCTTCATTTTATAGATCTGCCTACGTCCTCGTAAGCAATACGATCAAATTTCCAGGCAGGTTTTCTGACTTCCGGATTTTTTTACTTATCACGCCTTCCCATTAAAACAGCTTAATTTAACAGTGGTCAATGTGACGTTCATCCCCGGTTACAGCGGCGGGCCCGTTCCTGACTTTAACAGGATTCCCTTTTAACTGCATATGCAGCGCCTAAAAATATTTTCTAAAATAGACATATTGGAGCCCTGTGTCAAGAAAAAGTTTTGACTGCCAAAGATGAGAACTCCAATAGATTAAACCACTTATTTTAAAAATGAGATTTTATCCCTTTGAAATAAAAATATCCTGATTCAAAATATCAAGTTCATTAAATCCTACTTTTAAAGAAAATAAGACAGATAAGATTGTGCTAAAATATTCGGTGTAGAAAATGGCAAGCATTATGGCAATCTGGTATTTTATAGCTACAATCGGAAGGGAGCCCCCTAAAATTTGACCGGTCATCATGCCTGGCAAAGATACAAGCCCTATAGTTGCCATGGAGGCTATGGTCGGAGAGATAGACGCTATAATGCTTTCTTTAAAATAGGGTTTTAATGCCTGGATGCGGCTGCAAAATAAAGATAAGGAATAAAGATACACTTTCTCATCTTTATTTATTCCAGAGTAAAAATTATTTAATCCGATAATGATACTCCTAAGGCAGTTGCCAAGCAGCATGCCACCAATGGGGATTATGTATTTTGCTTCGAACAGGTTATCGATTCTTACCACCACGGAATTAAAAAAAAATAGAATGATGGCAAAAGGTAATAATAGTGAAAAAAACACAGGGATGAAAAATTTTAAAATTTTAAGATTGCTGGACCTTAAAATAGACTGGCAGGCTATGGATATCATGAGTAAAAGATAGGCAGAGTTTAAAACCGGTGAATTAAACTTGAAGAGAAATTCAAGATAAATTCCTACAAAACTGAGTTGAATGCACATTCTGATTATCGAGAAAACCATGTTTTTATTAATGGTGAGTTTCAAATATCTGTTGATATAGAAAACAGGGATAATAAAGATGAATAATGAAGCAAGCGAAAAAAGGCTAAGATCCTGAGCACCCAATTGATCACCACCTTTCAATTTTAATAGTTTTGTTTTTTTCCCAGACATCATCATGAGAAATAATGATAATGGTTTTCTCCAGACCAAGGATATAATCCATTATTTTATTTTTCATTTTTTCATCAAGAGATGAGGTGGGTTCATCCAGAAGCCAGACTGGTCGGTCAAGAAGAAAACCAATGAACAAACCAATCCTTTGACGTTCACCACCGGACAATTCTTTTACAGATTGATTAAGGATAATTTCATTGAGGTCTAGAAAATTCATCAGCACGGGAAAACGGGTATTATCCAGAATTTTTAATAAGTTATGTTTCCAAATTTCATCAAGAAGGGTTTTTACCTTTTCATTTTTAAGATCAATATCCTGGCTTAAATAAAAAATCTGCTGCCGGATATCCTTGATATGTTCTTTAACTATATCAAGACCATTAAAAGAGACTCTTCCTTTATCTATTGGTTCAAAACCAAGAAGAATTTTAAAAAGCGTGGTTTTTCCAATACCTGATTTACCTTTAATTAAAGTTTTTTCATTCTTTTGAACGGAAAAATCCAGATCGGAAAAAATTTCTTTATCTTTTCGCTTTATATATACCGATTCAAATTTTATCATTTTGTTTGCCTCTAATTTCAAGGAAAAGCTGATCTGCTTTTTCTTCGGCGTCTTTGAAAACTTCTATACCCAATTGTGTGATGGAATAATATTTTCTAATTTTGCCGTTAACAATTTGGTTTTTTTTTATAAGCAGACAGCTCTGTTCCATCTTATTCAAAAGAGGATACAGGGTTCCGGGGCCAATGTTATACCCATGTGTTTTAAGCTCTTCCATAATCCAGGCACCGTAAACAGGAGCCTTCTTGGTATGGTACAGGATATGCATCTGGACAAAACCCTGATAGAGTTTTTGTAATATTTTATTTTTCATTAAATTATTAACCTTCTTATTTATCGATTTCCGATATCGATTCTTAATATTGCGATTATTTCCAGTTTTGTCAATAAAAAATTATCATATAATTATCATATAAAATAGTATCAGAGGATAAAAATAAAAAATTAGCTTTTTAATGCAATTATCAAGACCAAGAAACCAGAGCCAACGCCTGAAAAATAATATTTTACTCTGCTATCCGCTACAATGATTGTAATTGTAGTCACAGCAACTATTTCAGGTCAATTTGCCTTGGATGAGCATTTTGGGGCGTATTTTTACAGGCTCTGGCGGGCGTAACCATAGGTCGCGGGAATAGTCTGAGAGAAGCTAAGTTTTTCCGCCACAGTTGTAGCCTGACATTGAGCCTGTCAATATGCCCCATCCAGTTATGGAAAGGTAAGCTGACCTGAACGGGTATGGACGAATCATAAAGAAATTACATGCTATTGCCCTGGGTCAAGAAAGTTCAGATATTGCATTTTAAGCAAATTCTCTGTATTTTAAGGCTTTAATCTGAAATATAATAGGAATTGTATGAAATTTGATAAATATCATATAGCGTCACAAATAAAGAGAAATCTGTCAGATCTCGGCTTTAAACGGCCTACAGACATCCAGTTTAAGGCCATTCCTTCAATTATGAAGGGAGAGGATGTATTGGCTATCGCCCAGACAGGCACAGGTAAAACAGCAGCATTTGCCATACCCATAATTGATAAAATTCACAGAACAAAAAAATCTAAGCAATCATGGGGAATTAAATGCATTATCATGGTACCCACAAGAGAACTGGCTGCTCAAATCGGTAATGTATTTAATCAACTCTCAAAACATACCAAGGCAAAGGCCTTTGCAGTTTACGGCGGTGTGGAGCAGGACCCACAGATCAAAAAGCTTGCCGATGGAATTGATGTGCTTGTGGCCACACCCGGGCGAATGTTTGACTTGATCAGCCAGGGGTCTATAACCTTAAAACAGGTGGACACCCTTGTTATAGATGAAGCCGACCAGATGCTGGATCTTGGATTTATCAAAGATATCATTGCTGTGAAGAAAAAACTTTTTCAAAAACACCAGACCCTATTCTTTTCTGCAACAATCAATAAGGAGATTAAAAAACTTGCTTTTTCCCAGGTAAAATCTTCTGCTATCAGAATTCAAATTTCTCCGGAAGACCCGGTTTCGAAAAATGTATCCCATTTTGTCATATTCATTGAAATGGATGACAAACGTTTTTTTCTAAGAAGATTCATCACAGACAACTCAAAGGCAAGGATTATTGTTTTTGTCAGAACCAGAGTCCGGGCGGAACGTGTGTCAAAAGCCCTTGAAAGAGGCGATATTAAATCTGCAACCATTCACGGGGAAAAAGATCAAAAGGACAGGACCGATGTGATGGACCGGTTTAAATCAGGTGAAATGAATATCTTGATTGCTACGGATGTAAGCGCCCGGGGCATTGATATTGCCGATGTTAATTATGTCATTAATTATGACCTTCCTGAAAAGAGCGAAAATTATGTCCACAGAGTGGGACGAACAGGCAGGGGCATTAAAAAAGGCATAGCTATATCCTTTTGCAGCCCGGAAGAGAAAGAACGCCTTGATGCCATTCAGGGGTTTTTAAATAAAAAAATTGAGATGATTCCCATCAGCAAAAAGGAACACAAGGATACCATCGCTTTGACCAATGAGACAGACAACATCCAGGATTTAATCATGGAGCAGGAAGAGTGGGAAAAAAAGAAGAGGACGAAACGGAAAAAGAAAAAATAATTGTATTTATTCAGCTCTTACGCTTGAAACCGCCCTGACTGATGGATATTTTTGTTCGATGTTAAACGCTTAACCTCCTGCAAATATCAATCAGACAGGGCTTTGAGGATAATTTTATTAAAGGACTGAACAATCACAAATAATTTTTTATTGAGACCCAGCTATTTTCAGTAATGCCTTGTCTGACAGCCGGTATCGAATCCATTCAGTCTGGGGCTTGGCACCTAAAGAATTATAAAATCCAATTGCCTGGGCATTCCAGTCCAAAACAGACCACTCCACCCTGCCGCAGTCTTTTTCAAGGGCCAGACAGGAGAGATGTTTTATGATTTGTTTTCCAGCCCCACAATTTCTGTATTCCTCAAGAATATAGAGGTCTTCTATATAGAGCCCGTTTTTACCCTGCCATGTGGAGTAGTTAAAAAAGTACACTGCATGGCCAATGGGGACTTTGTCGGCTTCACAGATGACGGCATGGGATGTTGATTTTTTTTCCAATAGTGTTTTTATTAGTTGTTCCCTGTCGGTTTCAACTTCGTGTTCAGCCTTTTCTTCTTGGGCAAGTTTTCTAACAAAGCTCAATATCAACTCTGCATCTTCAATGACGGCTTTTCTAATGGTTATTTTGGACACGCTTTGTTTCCTTTACGTGGAGATTTCTTTTTTAAGCAGGCAGCAGGCAATCTGATATGCCGGATTCCCATTTTTGACATAAGAAAGGTTTTGAGGTTGAATCATTTTGTTCATAACGCAGCCTTCCGGGATGTTGAGATCAAATAAATTTCTTTCATTAATTTTGGGAGCTAAAATTAGCAGATTGTCTTTTATTTCATAGGAATGTAAAGGGAAATCTTCACAAATGGGGCATTGGTATACCCTTCCATTGGGGAACACAAAATAATTGTCAGCCACTAAGCCTGCGCACTGGAAAGATTCGTCGTTGTTCAGAAAAACTTTTGGAAAGGTTACCATTATTCCATGGGAAGCAATCGTTTCTGCAACTGTTGGAATGGTGTTCAGCCAGGTGTCTTTTGATACCTGGAGTTTTTCATCTATTTTTAGGGATTCCCCTCTTATGCCGATCACCTGGATAAAAAATCGTTTGATACCCAGTGTCTGAACCAGATCCGGCATCAACTCAAGTTCATGAAGATTCATATCAGACACAGTATAAATCATTGAACAGGAAAAACCTTTGCCACAGGCCTTTTGAATACCCTCCATTACCTTATCATAGCTTCCCTCGCCTCTGATGGCATCATTGGTTTGTCTTGTGGCCCCATCCAGAGAAAAAGAAAAAAAATCAAGCTCATCACAGGAAATTTTTTCCAGGATGTTATGAAACAAGTACCCGTTGGTATCGATTGTGATGGATTTGAACCCAAGTCGTTTAGCCTCTTTCACAGCCAGGTAAAGATCAGGATGAAGGGTGGGCTCACCCCCTAAAAAAATAACATTGGTCTGACTGGCGTTATTGGACTTTCCTTTATTTAAATCCGGCCTGTTTGAAAAAAGAGCCAGCCAGTTTTTTATGGTTTCAATATCAAGGGTGTTGGTCCCATGCTGATCTTTATTAATATAGCAATGGGAACAGGAAAGATTGCACTTTGTTAAGATGTGAAAAAATAGATTGGAAGAATCCTTTGAAAATGCCACGGTCCTGTTTGTCATCTTATCCCATACACTGCTTGGTGAATTTCGGATCAAAAGGAACAGGATAATTTCCGTCAAAGCAGGCTTTGCAAAAGTTTTGTTCAGGGTTTTTTACTCCCGAGGCGTCCAGCATCCCTTCAATGGTAAGATAATGCAGAGAATCAAGACCCAGGTGGTCCCTTAAGTCATCCCCTTCTTTCTGGGCGGCAATCAGTTCTCCTTTGGAAGAAAAATCAATTCCATAATAACAGGGAAATTTATGAGGCGGACATGAGATTCTCATATGGATTTTTTTAACTCCAAGCTCCCGCAATGCCTTGACCCGGGTCTTTGCAGTGGTACCGCGAATGATGGAATCTTCAATAATTATAATATCTTTGCCTTTTATTAATTCTCTTACCGGATTGAGTTTCACGCGCACGGCAAATTCCCTCATGGACTGGGTGGGCTGGATAAAGCTTCGCCCCACATAATGGTTTCTAATCATACCCATTTCAAAGGGAATACCCGATTCCCTGGCATACCCGATGGCAGCATAATTGCCTGAATCAGGAAATGGCATGACAAGGTCAGCTTCCACAGGGGCTTCCTGGGCCAGTCTCCGGCCAAGGGCTTTTCTCATTTCATAGACATTTTTCCCGTCAATGGTGGAGTCGGGTCGGGCAAAGTAAATATATTCAAATATGCATAAGGATTTATGCTTGGCAGCCTTGGGGTGTTTGATACTCTTAATACCGTCTTCATTAATGATGACGATCTCTCCCGGGTCAAGCTCCCGGATGAATTCTGCCTGTATCAGATCAAAAGCGCAGGTTTCAGATGCCAGGACATAATGACCGTTGAGTTTTCCAAGGGCTAAAGGTCGGAATCCATTGGGGTCTTTCATGCCTATGATTTCACCTTTACAGGTCAAAAGGATCATGGAATAGGCGCCTTCAATTTTTGAAACTGCCTTTAAAACAGCACTCTCAACATCACCTTTAATAAGGTTTTTGATGAATAGATGAAGGAATACCTCTGAATCCATAGTGGTCTGGAATATGGAACCTTGCTCCTCTAATTCTTCTTTTAGGAGATGTGCATTCACCAGATTTCCGTTGTGGGCAACTGCATAGGAACGGTGCCTGTGGTTGACAACAAAGGGTTGGGCATTGGATATTACAGACTCCCCTGTAGTGGAATATCTGACATGACCAATGGCGGAACCGCCTTCAATTCTTTCAAGATCCGCCATGTTAAAGATTTCCGGGACAAGCCCCATGCCTTTGTGAGAGAAAATTTTATCATTTTCTCCCCGGTTTACGGAAATACCGGCACTCTCCTGGCCCCTGTGCTGGAGGGCATAAAGGCCAAAATATGTTATTTTTGCAGCTTCAGTATGTCTATAAAGCCCAAATACACCGCATTCATCTTTAGGTCTTTCGCTCTTAATCATTGGATTATCCATGTTTATTTTCCAGGTGATAGTCTTGAATGGGTTTAACACTAAGGCCTTCTTTTTTCAGGGCCTGTATGGCACTGCAAATAGCCCTTGTACCATCTGTTGTGGTGGCATAAGGGATCTTATATTTAATAGCGGCGCGCCTTATTTCATATCCATCCCGTTTGGTCTGGCTTGATGCACCCGTGTTTAAAATCAACTGGATTTCGTTATTTGTAACGGCATCCACCACATGGGGCCGGCCGGCGGAAACTTTTTTGACACGTTTTGTGGGAACATCATTCTCCTCAAGAAAAATGCCGGTTCCCCGTGTGGCCATGATAGTGAATCCCATTTCATGAAATTTTTTGGCAACGGCCAGGGCAGCCTTTTTATCTTTGTCCTGTACACTGATAAAGACAGTGCCCTGAGTGGGGAGTTTTTGTCCTGCTCCAAACTGGGCTTTTGCCACGGCAGCTCCCAGGTTTTTATCAATCCCCATAACTTCTCCAGTGGATTTCATCTCAGGCCCCAGGACTGGATCAACATTATCAAATCGGTCAAAGGGCATGACCGCTTCTTTTACACAATAGTAAGGAGGGATAACCTCTTTAGTGAATCCCAGTTCATCAAGTGTTTTGCCCAGCATGACCTTTGTTGCAAGCTTGGCTAATGGAATGCCAATGGCTTTGGATACAAAAGGAATAGTTCTTGAGGCCCTGGGGTTTACCTCTATAATATATACTTTTCCTTTCATGATACCAAACTGGATGTTCATCAGGCCTTTCACCTTCAGTTCTTTGGCAATGGCCCTGGCTGCATCTGTCATTTCATCAATATGCTTTTGAGAAATGGAGTATGGCGGCAGCACGCAGGCAGAGTCACCGGAATGGATACCGGCCTCTTCAATATGTTCCATCATGCCGCCAATAATGGTTTTTTCACCGTCTGAAATGGCATCCACATCCAGTTCAAAAGCCTCTTCAAGGAATTTGTCAATGAGTACGGGCTTATCAGGAGATGCCTGTACAGCCAGATTAAAGTATTCTTCAAGATCGCTTTCATCATATACGATTTTCATGGCACGGCCACCCAGAACAAAAGAAGGACGAACCATGACAGGATATCCAATATCCCTTGCCACCTTTATTGCTTCTTCATAGGAAAAGGCAATACCGTTTTCAGGCTGCAAAAGTCCCAGTTTGTTGAGCATTGCCTGGAACAGATCCCTGTCTTCGGCCCGGTCAATACTCTCCGGACTTGTCCCTATGATGGGTGCACCGGCTTTTTGAAGATCAGTGGCAAGGTTTAAAGGGGTCTGGCCACCAAATTGAACGATGACACCATAGGGTTTTTCCTTTTCCACAATGTGAAGAACATCTTCCCGGGTTAAAGGTTCAAAATACAATTTGTCCGAGGTGTCATAATCAGTGGACACGGTTTCCGGGTTGGAGTTGACCATGATGGATTCCACTCCTTCTTCTTTTAAGGCAAAAGAGGCATGAACACAGCAATAGTCAAATTCGATCCCCTGGCCGATTCGATTGGGTCCACCGCCCAGGATAATGACCTTTTTTTTGTTGGATACCCTTGCTTCGCATTCTGTTTCATAGGTGGAGTAGTAATAAGGGGTGGCAGCCCGAAATTCTGCAGCACAGGTATCCACAAGCTTGTAAACCGGTATAATACCAAGGTCTTTTCTTTTCTGTTCAATTTGATTGTCTGTAAGATGGGTAAGGTGTGCCAATTGTTGATCAGAGAAGCCATACTTTTTGGCTCTCTCAAAAAGTTCAAAGGGAAGGTCTTTGCCAGCTAATTTTATCTGTTTTTCAAGATCCACGATTTGTTTCATCTGATTGAGAAACCAGGGATCAATCCCGGTCATTTCATATATCATGGTAATGGGCATACCGTGCTCAATGGCATATTTTAAATAGAACAGTCTTTGAGAATTGGGTGTGGATAGCTTGTACTCTAACTCGTTGCCGGCAACACTGCCGGGAAGGGGATCTTTTCCATCACCACCAAACCCTGCCCTGCCGATTTCAAGGGAGCGGATTCCTTTTTGGAATGCTTCTTTAAAGGTCCTGCCGATGGCCATGGTTTCCCCCACGGATTTCATGGCCGTGGTCAGAATATCCTGGGCTTCGGGAAATTTTTCAAAAGTCCATCTGGGGATTTTTACCACACAATAATCAATTGAGGGTTCAAAACAGGCAAGGGTTTTTCCTGTTATATCATTGGGAATTTCATCCAGAGTATACCCTACAGCCAGCTTGGCTGCAATTTTTGCAATGGGAAATCCCGTTGCTTTGGAGGCTAGAGCTGAACTTCTGGACACTCGCGGGTTCATCTCCACGACAATAAGATCCCCATTTTCAGGGTTGACGGCAAACTGGACATTTGATCCGCCTGTATCCACACCAATTTCCCTTATAATAGCGATGGAGGCATTCCGAAGTTTCTGGTATTCTTTGTCAGAAAGAGTCTGAATTGGGGCCACTGTGATTGAATCGCCGGTGTGTACGCCCATTGCATCCATATTTTCAATGGAACAGATGATAACCACATTATCTGCATGATCCCGCATAACCTCAAGCTCAAATTCTTTCCAGCCAAGGACGGATTCTTCCAGCATCACCTGGGTGATGAGGCTGGCGTCAAGTCCTGCCTTTGAAAGGAGGGCAACTTCTTCCATATTGTAGGCTACCCCTCCACCTGTACCACCAAGGGTGAAACTGGGTCGTACGATAATGGGAAATCCAATGCGCTTTGAAACATCTTCAACTTCCTGCATATTGGTGGCAAATCCGCTTTTGGGAATTTTCAAACCGATTTTATCCATGGCATTTCTGAAAAGTTCCCGGTCTTCGGCTTTATTAATTGCGTCCACTGAAGCACCGATCAATTCAACATTATACTTTTCAAAAACACCTGTTTTAGAAGCTTCAATGGCTGTGTTCAAAGCCGTCTGCCCGCCCAGAGTGGGTAAGAGCGCATCGGGTCTTTCCTTCTCAATGACCTTGATAAGGGTTTCAACGGTTACAGGCTCAATATAAACCTTATCGGCTGTTTCAGGATCCGTCATGATGGTGGCTGGATTTGAATTGATCAAAATGACCTTATAGCCTTCCTCTTTCAAGGCTTTACAGGCCTGGGTGCCTGAATAATCAAACTCACAGGCCTGGCTGATAATGATAGGACCTGCACCAATGATCAGGATTTTTTTTAAGTCTTCACGCTTTGGCATTTTCAATCACTTTTACAAATTGGTTAAAAAGATAGGCTGCATCGTGTGGGCCCGGGGATGCTTCTGGATGATACTGCACTGCAAATACCTGAATGGCATCATTTTCAAGACCCTCAAGGGAATCTTCATTCAGGTTAATATGTGTCATTGCACACTGATTTTTGCCAATGGTATTTAAATCCACGGCAAATCCATGATTCTGAGATGTGATTTCAACCTTGTTGGTTGAAAGGTTTTTCACAGGCTGATTACCGCCCCTGTGACCAAATTTGATTTTCATGGTTTTTCCGCCCATGGCAATGCCTAAAAGCTGCATACCAAGGCAGATACCGAATATAGGAACAAATCCAAGAAGACCTTTTATTGTGTCAACGGCATAGGTAACAGGTTCAGGGTCTCCAGGGCCATTGGACAGAAAAATACCGTCGGGTTTTAAATTTTTTATGGTCTTAACATCTGTTTTTGCCGGAACCACGAGAACTTCGCACCCGGCTTTTTCAAGACATCGGATAATATTGTATTTAATACCGAAATCAAGGGCAATAACAGAATGTTTTTTGCCCTTAAAATGCCAGATTAATGGGTCTTCCAATTTATTGATATCAACGTAGTGAGGTTGGTTATATCTCCAGAAATATGGTTTTTTTGTGGTGACCTTGCCCACAAAATCGCTTCCCTGCATGGAAGGAATCTGTCTGGCCTTTTGAACCAGAACGTCGGGATCTAAATTCGATGTGGAAATAACAGCCCGCATGGCACCTGATTTTCTAATATGCCGGGTTAAGGCCCTTGTATCCAGATCTTCTATGCCCAGGACATGGCCTTTGATCAGATAATCTGCCAGGGTTCCTTTGGACCTGAAATTGCTCGGGAAATCCTGGTATTCTTTCACAATAAATGCTGCTGCCTGAATTTTATCAGATTCAATGTCCTCGGGGCAGACGCCATAGTTTCCGATTAAGGGATACGTCATGGTAACCATCTGACCATAGTAGGAAGGGTCGGTCAGAATTTCCTGGTATCCGGTCATACTGGTATTGAATACGACCTCCCCCTTTGCTTCACCTGGACCGGTAAAGCTCCTGCATGGAAAAATTCTGCCGTCTTCAAGGACTAATAATGCTTTCATAAAAATTTACACCTGTTTACCATTTATTTTATATTATTTATCCGGGTTATCCCCGGATCGTTTTATGACCTGCATAATTTATTTGCAAATCAGGTTCGCTTTATAACACAATTGGTGTAATTTTGGCAAGTTAGTTCTATGAAGCGCGGGACCAACCCATGTAAATAATATTTGGTTCTGGTAAGGCTACAAGGATTGTAATTTTTGGCACAGCAACTGGTTCAGGTCAGTTTGCCTTGGATGAGCATTTTGGCACAAGTGTAGCCCGATATAGCGCCTGCCAAACTGTCCCATCCAGCTATGGAAAGATAATACTGTCGGGTTTTTAAAAGTTCAGCCTGTAAGGGCTTAAGGCAAAGATTCTGTCTCAAACGAGGCCATGTGTACACCCCGTCTTTCCAGCAGGCTGCCCTCGGCCAGATAAAGCATAACAAGCACTTTATTATAATCAATGATGGCCTCCACTTCCAGGATATGAGAGGCCAGAAGATCACGCTGGGCCTGGGCAACTAGAAGACCCGTGCTGGTCCCTGCCTCAAACCGTTCCTTTTCAGCCTTCATGGCTTCCTCCTGGTGCATGCGCGTTACCCGGGTTGCATCGATCTGCTGTCTAACACGGTCCAGGTCATTCAGTGCAATGCGAACATCCCGTTGAATGATCTGTCTCATGTTGTTTAATGCTTCCTGTGCCTGTTTCAAGGTAATTCTTGCCCCACGATCCTTTGCCCGGGTGTTCCGATTGCCAAGTGTACGGCTGAAATTGATACCAAAGGAAAGGTCATAGGTGGAATCCTTCATGGCCTTGAAAGAACCGGAAAAGGAGTCAGCATACCCTGTTTTTCCCAGGCTGATGAACAGATCCAGCCGGGGAAGGATACCGTTGCGGGTTTTCACGATTTCCAGCCGGTGCTGTTTCATCTGCAACCGGGCTTCCTGTAAATCTGATCTGGACTGATCGGCCAGCTTCAGGTGATCTTCAGGTCTGACCATGGTTTCAGGCTCGGATACAGGAGTGGTTATCGTATGGATCTCCAGTTCATATTGTCCGTCCCGGCCTTGGTTGGTATAAAAAAGCAGGTTCAATCGACTTTCTTCAAATCTGCTTTTCGCATTTATCAGGGCCTGCTTACGCAGGGCGACTTCAACTTTGGCAGCAGCAGATTCGATAGGGGGGTGGGTTCCGATTTCAATGCATTGTTCAACCTCAGACAATTGCTTTCTGGCAATGTCCAGGGAATTTTCAAAAATGTCGATTTTCTGCCGGGCAAGGACGTGGTCCCAATAGGCGATCTCTGTATCCGCCAGAACTGCTTCAATGACTCCCCGTAGTTCATAGATGGAGACAGCCGTATCCAATTGAGCCTGGTGGATACGGGCCAGATTCACGGAAGAGCCGTACCCCCTCAACAGTGCCTGGGTAATTGTCATTCCCATTCTCAATTTCTGTTCTTCAGGCGCATCATAAGCATCATCAACGCTATGCTCAACACCGACCTCAATATCGGTTCCCAGGGGAAGTTTTTGAGAAAGACCGATAAGGGCTTGTTGGCCCTGTTCCTCGGATCTGTTCCATATGCCGGTATTAGAATTAATTTTTTGTGCCCGGTCCCTGGCATAGCTGAATTTGGAAAACAGTTCCGGATCAAACCTGCTCCGCTCCATCTGTTCGGAAAAGCCGGTAAGAACAGGATTGTATCTTTTCACCCGGATGCTTGAATTTGTTTCCAGGGCCATGACAAGGGCCTGATCCAGAGACAGATTAAGGCTGTTTCCTTTGGAAACGGCAACAGGCAAATTTTTTACAGGCCCATTTTCAATCCCTTCCTGTTCTGACAAAGGGAGTTCTTCTATAGCTGTCTGGGTTAATGGCTGTTCATATACAGGCCAGTGATCGGGCCGGATGCAACCGGAGCTTTCAGTCAGGATCACCAGGGCTGCAATAAGGGGTATCAATCTGATTTTTTGCGGAGATTCCATTTTCATTTGTCGTTTATAACCTCCTGGGGGTGGAAAAGGGAATAAACAGCTGGAATCAGCACCAGCGTGATGAGTGTTGAGCCGGTAAGTCCTCCGATGACCGCTCTTGCCAGAGGCGCCTGGGCTTGTGCTCCTTCACCCATACCCATAGCCAGGGGAACAAGGGCCAGAATGGTGGTGAGGGTCGTCATCAGGATGGGGCGAAGTCGCCTGCGGCCAGCTTCTGCAACCGCATCCCTTACCAGGGAACCTTTCTGAACCAGGCGATTGGCTTGATCCACCAGTAAAATGGCATTGTTTACCACAATGCCGCCCAGCATGATACAGCCGATATAGGACTGAAGGTTCAGGGTGGTCTCGGTCAAAAACAGGGTGATCAACACACCCACAGCTGCAAAGGGAACGGATACCATTACGACCAGAGGATTAATCAGGGATTCATACTGGCAGGCAAGGACCATGTATACAAGTATTAGGGCAAGGACCAGGGATACCATTAGTTCGTTAAAAGATTTCTTCTGTTCCTCCCAGGCGCCGGACACCCTGAGATCATACCCAACAGGCCTGGGAATTTGATCCAGGCGCATCTGGGCCTCGGTTGCCACAGATCCCATATCCCTGCCGGCTATATTGGCCACAACCCGAACCTGTCTCTGCTGGTTTCTGCGATCAATGAGAATCGGACCTATACCGGGCTGTGTGGTCACAAAGCTTTTCAGGGGAACAAGATTACCGCTGGCAGTTGTCAAGGTCAAGTCAAGGATTTCGTCAATGGATCGTTTTTCTGCATCCTTGAGCTGAACAAAAATCCTGTAGGAATTGCCGTCTACCCTGAATTCACCGGCATTTGACCCAGCGACTGCTGTTTCGATGGCCTTTGCGACATCACTGACACTTAGACCCAGATCCCCTATTTTGTCCCGATCTATGCGCACTTCCTGCCTGGGGATGCCGTCCAATTTGTCGGTTTCCACATCCGTAATACCCGGTATGTCGTTAATGGCTTCGGACACCTTCCGGGCCAGCGCTTCCAGGATGAAAAGTTCAAAACCGATCACCTCTATTGTCAGCCCGTCATTGCCGCCCAGAATCCGTTCCAGCAGAAACTGTCCCTGGGGAGCCCGGGTTCGTATTTTCATGGCTGGAATTTTTCCGTCCAGGCTTTTGCGAAGATCAATAGCAATCTGGGTATTGGAACGCTGCCGTTCCATTGAAGGCGTCAGAGAAAGATTGATTTGTGACCGGGACATGGCATTGGGCCGTCGGCCGCTTGCCCCTACGCTGACAACGGATGACACCGCTTCCGGTACGGAATCCGATACAATGCGTTCCATGATCCGGCTCTGCCGGTCGATGAGATCCAGACGGGTTCCAAGCTCCATCTCACCTGTCACCCGGATCTCGCCTTCATCGCTGGGGGGTATAAATTCCGTGCCGATATAGGGGACAAGAAGAAGGCTGCCAGCCAGGGCTGCCACCGCTGTAAGAACCGCTATAAACCGGTGGTTCAGAACCCCTAGAAGAAAATCCCGGTACTGGTTGGAAAATTTTTGGTATAAACGGTCCGACCCTTTGGACAGCCGGCCCACAATAGTGGATTCAAAATCCTTGTTCCGGTTTTGGGTCGTCATGAACCGGGCCGACAGCATGGGCACCAGGCTCAAGGCAATCAGCAGGGAGCAGACCAGGGAGAACATGACCACATAGGCCAGTTCCTGGAAAAGAATACCTGAGACACCCCGAACAAATACAAGGGGCAAAAATATAACCAGGGTGGTAAGGGTACTTGCAACAATGGCAGAACTGACCTCCATGGCACCCTTCACCGAACCCTCAACCGGATGTTCATTGTATTCATTTTTTCGGCGGTAGATATTTTCAAGAACCACAATGGAACTGTCCACCATCATCCCGACACCCAGGGCAAGACCGCCAAGGCTCATGAGATTCAGAGTGAATCCCCCAAAGTAGATAAGGGCAAAGGTTGCAACAAGTGAAATGGGTATGGACAGGGAAATGATCAGGGTGCTGGTGATGCTTCTCAGAAAAAAGAGCAGCACCACAATGGCAAGACCACCGCCATAAAGAACCGATTTGGTGACATTGGCAATGGACCGTTCGATAAAATTCCCCTGATTGATAACAGGAACGATGCGAATCCTTGGAAAGGCTTTGTTCGCAGATTCAATTTCTGAGAGTATCTGTCTTGAAACTTCCACTGTATTGGCATTGGCCTGTTTCCGTATAGCCACGCGAATACCCCGCCGGCCATTAACCCGGATGATACGTCGAAGTTTTGTATACGTGTCTTTGACCTCGGCAATCTGGCTCAGACGGATCAGTGTTCCATCCTGATTGGAAATGATCGTATCTCGGATCTGGTTCATGTCCACAAACTCAGAAGGCAGAGAAAGGGTTACTTCAAAACGTCCCATCTCAATCTTGCCGGCAGGCAGTTCCAGATTGGCATCGCGGATCGCTTTGATAACTTTGTCAAAGGGCAGTCCCAGGGCCTTTATCCTGTCCGGGTCCAGTTCAATGCGGACCTCTCGGTCAAAACCGCCCCAGACGTCGACCTGGGCCACCCCTGGAATACGGGCAAACCGGTACCGGATTTGGTTCTCGATGAGCTGGGTCAGTTCGACCGGATCCAGATCGCTTGATATTCCCAACAGGACCACGGGGAAACTGCCGATATCAAATTTCCTTATTCTGGGCCGGACAATATTGTCGGGAAGCTCATTTATCTCATCTTCGATTTTTGAGGTGACATCCAGAGCAGCTGTGTCAATATCAGTGTTCCAGACAAATCGAACACTGATGCTGCTTCTGCCTTCCGAGGATTGGGAACTCATCTCTTCCACACCCGGCACCGTGGCAACGATCTCTTCCAGAATCTGGGTAACCAGACGTTCCATGACCTCGGGGCTGGCTCCCTCATAATTGGTTCGGATATCCAGTGTCGGCAGTTCAATGGTGGGAAGATAGTCTATCCTGAGGCGATCCAGGGACACACTGCCGATGGTGATAATGATCAAGACAACCATGGTGGTGAAAATCGGACGTCTGACACTGAATCCGGGCAGGTTCATTTGTCCTTCCCTGCGGTGTCTGGATAATTTTTAATGTTTTTTGGATCAGGAATGCTGATGGCAGAGCCGTTTTCCAGCAGGTGCTGTCCAAGGATGACCACCCGTCCCGACAGGCCGTTGCCTTCCACCTGTGCCTGTCTGTCCTCGATAATACCCATGGTAACCGGGTGCCAGGAGACAGTCAAACTTTTTTCATTGACGATAAATACCCCGGTCTGGTCCCTTCGTGATGTAATGGCCATCTCAGGGACAAGGGTGGCATTGGCAATGGTCCTGACATCAATAGTTGCCCGAATGAACATGCCGGGTTTAAGCTTTAGCTCCGGGTTGGCAATGGCCAGCTCTATCCTTGCCTGGCGGGTGGTTTTGTTGAAAACGGGAGATATTCGGTCGACCTTCCCGTAAAAAATTTCTGTTGGATAGGCGTCTGTGGTCAGCGAGACTGGTTGACCTGGACTGAGGCTTGCATAATCCTTTTCCGTGGTATGGACAATACCGGTAATCGGCTCAAGTTTGGAAATGAGAAGCAGGGGCGTATTGGCAGAGACAGTCTGCCCCTCATCAACATACCGCTCGGCCACCAGGCGCTGATCGTCTTCGCCGGGCCAGTCTGCCGTCACCTTGGAATAACCAAGACGGATGTTGGCCGCCTCCAGCAAAGATTTCTCCCGCATGACCTGGGCCCGTGCCACCTCAAGCAGGGATCGCTTTACCAGCTGGTTGGACATGGCTGAATCGTACTGAGAATCCGATGCAATACCCTTTTGTTTAAGACGGTTTATCCTTTCAAACTCCCGGGCAGCTATTTTCAGTGAGCTTTGTTTCTCTATCTGTGTGGCCCTGGCAACGGCAAGATCGGCCCTGGCCTGCAGAACTGCCTGGAAAGCCTCATCACTGTCAAGTTCGGCAACCAGCTGCCCTCTATTAACTGTATCCGACAAATCAACGCCCAGAGATAGAAGTCTGCCTCCGATCTTTGGAGCCACTACAAACTCTGCCCTGGCTTCCAGGGAGCCACTGAAGGTCAGTCGCAAGTGGATAGAACCCTGCTTAATGTGACCCACCTCCACTGGTACCGGGTTCAGGCCTTTGCCCTTCTTGACCCTTGCTTCTGAGTTCCCGGATGGATAAAGATAAAACCGACCGGCAAAGACAAGGCCTGTCAATACAACAAAGAGGGTTATCAACGACCATGACGTATGTTTCACAAGGGGTATTCTCCTGTACTTGCCAGATAATTAGCCTGTCTGCATCTCAAGGACCTATGTCCGAAAGGTGAGTAAATTATTATTTGGGTACAAACCATTCATTTTTTCTATAAGCCTGATCCTGACTCTTTGCAATCAGTTCACCGTTGTTTTTATTATAAATTTTAATATTATACAATGCTGTTTTCCTGCCATTATGTTCCTCTTTTGCCTCTGCCACCAAATTATCCCCCGGGTATGAGGGCTTTAAAAAACATATACTCACATTCAGGGCTACTGCAATTTTTCCATGGGAATTACAGGCAGCTGCAAATGCCATGTCACTGATAGCAAAAATAATACCACCATGGGTGGTGCCGTGGAAATTGGTCATATGATCTTTAACTATGAGAGATACACGGCTTTGCCCCGGCTGAATGATCTCTACTTTTGCGCCAAGATAATTGGCAAAGGCATCTTTTTGAATGTGATCACAGATTGCTTGCCAACGTGTAATATCTTCCATGTAATCCTCCTTTAGAGGGGATGCCCTCATATTAAAAATTTTCAATGGGTTTTTTTAAATAAAATGAAAAAATCATCCCCACAAAAGAGATGCCCCCGGCTATAAGAAAGGGAAGGGTAAAAGAGTGGCTTACGTCCGCAAGATACCCTCCCAGAGCAGGACCAATGGATTGGCCAATGCCAAAGAAAAGTGTTATAAAGCCCAGTCCTGCAGGAGCTAATCTGGGACCGACAAAATCGCCTGCTGCAGCTGCCATAATGGTTGGGATACTCCATGCTGTTAAACCGAAAAGAAAGGCAGATAAATAAAACCCTGCATCAAACTTGAGCAAGGCATAGACAATATATGATGTTCCAAGGACAAGATAGGCAAGAGCGGCTCCTTTACCACGTCCGATCCGGTCGGAAATGCTACCCCAGAGCACACCGCAAAAAATGCTTAGTCCGCCGACTGTGGCCCATAATCCTCCTGCCCATGCCTCTGTGTGGCCCATTTCCTTTACCAGGTAAGCTGCAAAAAAAACCATGTAAATAATATAGGACAGGCCATAAAAAAAATAAACAATCCCCAAATACCACATGCCCTTCATCCGGTATACTTTTTTCCAGTCCAGAGAAGAGACCTTATTCTTTGAAGAGACGGTTTGGGTCTCTTCTTTTTCCTGTTGGCCCACGGGAAGCAAGCCTTTGTCCCCGGGCTGGTTTCGTAAAAATAATAAAACAATGACGGCGATAACCATAACAATGGTTCCCAGAATGTACCATGAATATCTCCACCCATCTGCTCCATATGATGTCAGAAGAAAGGGCACAATGATTCCTGATAAAAAAGTTCCCAATCCAATCCCGCCGGAAACAATCCCCGTGGCAAAACCCCTTTTTTGAACAGCAAACCAGGCTGAACCCAGGGCCATGGCAGGCACAAAGGCTGATCCATTGCCCAGACCTGTTAATAGCCGCATGGCAAATGCAAATCCAAATGATTCGGCCAGTCCGGTCAGTATCATGGTAATCCCCATAAGAAGCAATGCAGATGAAATAATGGTTCTTGTGCCAAAACGGGCTGCCAGAACTCCCCCAATAATTGCCATGGATAGATACCCTATAAAATTTGCCGTTCCCAAAAGTCCAAGCTGGGTGTAATCAAAATGAAGTCCGTCCTGCATTGCGGGTAGTAAAATGGTATAGGCCATTCGTCCAAAACCATGGGCTGCAACAGTTGTAACCAACCCCATGAAAATTATAATCCATCCGTAATGTATTTTTTTTCCCATCTGCCCTCCTTACAGGACCGAATCCCTTCCAGACACGGTAACCTGCGTAAGCATTACACCTGCATGGTTTTTTTTAGCCTGGATATTCTTGAGCCAGTCCTGGTTATTTTCTTCAGGATAATCACTTCTGAAATGAGAGCCACGGCTTTCGGTCCTTTCAATGGCTGACCGGCAGATCAGTTCAGCAACAAGACCCATGTTCCTGAATTCCAGGAACCGGATCAGATCCTTTGGAGTTGTGACCAAAGCCTTTGTATCTTTTGACGTCATAACGGTTTCTAAAGCCCTGTCAAGGGATTGCAGGTCCCTGACAATTCCTGCATTGAACCACATGGTCTGTTTGAGTTCTTGAATCAAGTTTTTGGGAAGCACTCCCTGATCCATGAACATCGCATTAAGACGCTTCTTCTCATGCTGGACTGCGCTGTTAAACCCTGGAACAGGGTGGTCAAGGGACATTGCCCTTTTTGCCGCAGCCCTGCCCACCAATGCTCCCATGGCGATCACCTCTGCCAGGGCATTGCCTCCCAGACGATTGGCTCCATGGGAACCGGCAGTGACTTCTCCTGCAGCAAAAAGTTCAGGAAAACAGGTTTGACCCTGGGTGTCAACACAGATACCGCCCATACAAAAATGAGTGGTGGGGGTAACCTTGAATACAGTGGTCCCCTTTGAAAACCGGGCCGGAAGCAACATGGCCAAAGATCTGGCTGCATCCTGTGACAAGCCCGAAAGGTCCATGTCCATAGTTCCCCTTTGCTCCGGATCCTCAAGTATCTCTTTCATGATGAGCTGGGCCAGCATATCCCGGGTGAGATCATCTGGTTCAGCATATCCATTTTTTTTCAGTATATCCTTTCCATTGTTGTTTTTCAGTTTCACTCCTTTTTGGCCTAGAATCTTTTCGTACAATAGAATCCGGCTTCCATGTTTTCCACGGGCAGTAGGGTAGAACTGAACAAATTCCATGTCCTGGAGAGGCACACCGGCTGCATATGCTAGAGCATGGCCGTCACCAGTAATGCCCGGCGCATTATTGGTATTTAAAAAAACCTGACCAAATCCACCCGTGGTAAGAACAATAGTTTTTGCCCTGACTGCAAGAAATCTTCCTTTTTGTGAAATTCCGGTTATACCACAAATTATGCTGCCACAAACCATTAAAGCGGAGACAAATATGTGTTCCAGGAATCGGACACCGCTTTCTATTGCTTTTTGCTTAAGGGGCAAGACGATGTCACTGCCTTTCCAGTTGCTGCCATAAAGGTGGCGCGCATAACTGTGGCCGGGAACTTTCATGACCGCAGGTCTGCCATTCTCATCCGAGGCAAATTTTACGCCCCACTTTTTCAGCAGTTTTGTCTCAGACCGGATGGCCCCGGTAAACTGTGCTACCATGTCTGGATTGTTAAGGTATCGACCTCCCTGGCGGGTATCTTTGCCATGGATCGTGCTGGAGTCATTGAGGTCGCCATATCCCGACGATGCAATGATGGCCTTGGAAAGAAAGGTATTGCTGGCATGACCCATTCGTGTTTTTGAGACCATAAGAACATCAATATTACTGGATGAAGCAGCAATGGCCGCCCTTAACCCGGCTCCTCCGCCCCCTATGATGAGGACATCGCAATTGATATCTTCCTGTGTTTTAAATGTCATTGTTTTTCCTCCCTGGGGTTTTGTAAAAAAGCCCTGTGATTATAAGCATATCGGTATCACACCAAAGCAGTCATGTGCAATGCATTTTTAGGTACTTATGTAGGGGTGTTTCCCCTACCATTAAATACATTGGCGGTTTTTGAAAGAGGGACAATTATTCTATTTTCATGTCCTACGTCAGGAGTCCGGAATCTAACAGGGTAAAAAGATGTCAGTATTGAAATTTAAACGATAGGGAGATCTTTTTTGCTATTTGAAAATTATATACAGTCCTCACAGCTTTAAGAAGATGTGGAAGTATCAATTAAAGTTTGGTATATACGTATGAATAGTATTGAGAACAATCTGTTTTCTTAGGGGGGAAACAGCCTGCCAACTAGGGAAGAATTACAATATGGCCATTATTGATTTTACTTTTTATGAACTTGAGACTTTTTGTAAGGTTGTCGAGTTGGAAAGCTTTTCAAAGGCAGCTAAAGCCACTTTTCTGGCGCAGGCATCTGTTAGTGGAAGGATCGCCTCTCTTGAACAAAAGATTGGTGTCCAACTGCTGGATCGCCTGGGCAGGAAGGTGATCCCCTCAGCTGCCGGCGAGCTTCTGTACAAACATGCTATTCTTCTTCTTGAAATGAAAAAAACAGCCCGATTGGAGTTCGAGAGTTTTCTGGGGATGGAACAAGGAGCTATTTTAATAGGCGGTAGCACCATCCCTGGTGAATATATTCTGCCAGGTCTTATAGGAAAATTTCACAGACAATATCCGAAAATTTCGGTGAATCTGACCATTGCTGACACCAGTAAAATTAAAAATCGAGTCCTTTCAGGTGAGCTTGAAATCGGTGTTGTCGGATCAAAAAGCCCACATCCCAGTCTATTGGCCCACAAACTTTGGGAGGACGAATTGGTGCTTGCTGTTCCAAACCGGCACCCTTGGGCCCGGCGAAGGACAATCTCACTGCAGGAGCTGAGAACAACTCCATTTATACTGCGGGAAGAAGGCTCCGGCACACTAAAAACTTTAGATTCTTTTCTGCATGCAGCCGGTATTGAAGGCACCAATGCCCTTCAAGTTGCTGCACGATTCAGTTCGTCAACAGCTATTAAGGAAGGCATTAAATCAGGTCTCGGCCTGTCAATCCTGTCATCAAAAGCCATTGACACAGAGTTAAATGCCGGACTTCTCAAATCATTAAAGGTCAAAGGACTTTCTATGAATCGTAGTTTTTTTTTGATCCGAAATAAGCTACGGATCGCCTCACCATCGTGCCAGGCCATTCTTGAATTTTTACTGGCCACTGCCGGTGATCAGAAAATTTAGACTATTAGTAACTATAAAGATTCTTCACATCTTGTATTGCTATAAAAAACCATTCTCCAAACCGAAGTCCATTTATGATTTTTAGTACTACCCCGCCGTCAATTCATAATTTCAAAACATTTATTATTAATCGGAAAAAGTTTAATAACACTTGATTTCTATCGGAATATCCTGTTTGACATATCGGTTTATTTGATTGTATTTTACTGCCGCTGTATATGAAAAGACCATGAGTTTGATGCAAATTAGATTAAAAAAAGGGAAAAGAAAATGAACAAACGATTTATATTGATAAAGTGTTTAATGGCTATGACCGTGATAATATTTTCTTATGGCATTTGTTCTGCGTCAGGGTTAGATGCATTTAAAGGAGAAAAAGGAGTCCTGCGGATTTCAGGCGGTACAGCTCACATCCCCGTAATTATGGAGGTGGCCAAAAGAATCATGACTGCTAACCCGGATATCCAGATCACCATTGCAGGGGGGGGATCCGGTGCTGGAATCAAGCAGGTGGGTGAAGGGCTTGTTAATATAGGTAATTCCGGCAGGCTGCCCACTGAAATTGAAGTGGAAAAATATAATCTTGTCATCTATAAATGGGCTATTGATGGTGTTGCACCTGTAGTGAATCCGAAAAATTCAATTCAAAAGCTATCAAGTAAAGAACTGCAAGATATCTATTCCGGAAAAATCACAAATTGGAAAACCCTTGGCGGAGAAGACAGATCTATCAATATCTATACCCGGGACAAATCCAGTGGCACCCGTGAAGTGTTCTGGAAAAAAGCTCTGGGCAAAGGGGATATATTCGGGAGGGCTAATTTTGTAGCTTCAAATGGGGCCATGAAATCAGCCGTCACCAATGACCCGTATGCCTTGGGGTATGTTTCAGTCGGGTATATCGATAACAGTGTTGCCCCTGTTTCTTTGGATAATGTGGCCCCAAGCCTGGACACCGTAAAAACTGGTGAATACAAAGTTGCAAGAGGCCTTTTCAGTAACACAAAAGGGACGGCTACAGGGCTTGCTAAAAAATTTATTGACTATCTGTTAAGCTCTGAGGGTCAAAAACTTGCTGCTGAAAAAGGATTTATTCCTGTCAACTAATGCTGTTTAAGGAAAATATTGCACGGATCGTTTTTTTAAGTGCCTCGATTTTAAGTGCAGTGGCAACTCTTTTGATACTGGGTTTTATGATCCTGTTGAGTCTGCCCGTACTGGAAACAGGTATGATCTGGGGGATCTTGACTGATCCATGGTCACCTGATCATGGCCGGTTCGGTATACTGGCAATGATTGTCGGAACTGTTTATATCTCCTCTTTCAGCCTGTTGATAAGTTTTCCCATAAGCCTTGGCTGCTCATTTTTTATTCAAATTATCCATCCTGATAGCCCAGGCCGATTTCTAAAACTATTGGTTCAGCTCATGACAGCTATCCCAACGGTTATTTATGGGTTTGTCGGTGTATTTTTGCTGGTGCCCATTGTAAGAAAAGTATTTTCTTATGGGTCTGGGATGAGTATTTTATCGGCGTCCCTGATGTTGGCAATATTAATCTCGCCCACAATGATCCTGTTTTTCTCCCAAAGTTTCGCAAGGGTTCCGAAACGCTTTCTTGACGCAACGGAAGCACTGGGCGCAACGTCTTTTCAAAAATTGTTCTACGTGATCTTACCCAATGCCTGGACAGGTGTTTTTACAGGGCTTGTTCTTGCATTCGGAAGAGCGATGGGAGACACCTTGATCGCACTGATGATAAGCGGTAATTCTGTCGTACTGCCATCTTCCATACTGGACTCGGCCAGAACATTAACGGCTCACATTGCCATGATCATTGCTGCTGATTTTGACAGCATTGAGTTTAAAACCATTTTTATTTGCGGTGGTGTATTGTATATAATGACAAGCTGTGGCATCCTTTTGGCACGGTTTTCAGTCAAAAAAAGAGTTAGATGAAAAAATCACTTCAGGACAGGATACTTGTCATGTTTTCATGGTGTTGCGCCTTATTGCTTGCCACTGGATTCATGTTCATTGTAGGCTTTCTTGTTGTTAAAGGATACAGGGGAATTAACCTGGAGCTGATCTTTGCTGATACCCGCCTGTTGGATGCCTTTTTTTTAAAGCGACAAGTTTTTGGCGGCCTTTTCCCGGCCATCATCGGCACCCTTTCGTTGATACTGCTTTCAATTGGTTTTGCACTACCTTTGGGGCTTGCCTCAGGTATTTTCCTTGCTGAATATGCCTCGCCTCGATTGAAATCGTTTTTCAGCCTGATGGTTGACATCCTTGCTGGAATACCATCTATTGTTGTTGGGCTTTTCGGGTTTTCAATAACTATCTTTTTGCATCACTTTTTCAGCAGTCAGATTTTCCCCTGCCTGCTGATCTCTGCCTTGTCTTTGGCGTTTCTGATACTTCCATATATCATTAAAACCACCCAGGTTGCCATTGAAAGCCTGCCGCTTCAGGTTAGACTGACAGCACCCAGTCTTGGTGCTACAAAGCTTGAAAATATTATTTTTGTGTTGCTGCCATCCGCTCTTTCCGATATTGTCAGCGGGATTGTTCTTGCCATCGGTCGATGTGCAGAAGATACAGCCGTTATTATGTTAACAGGAGTTGTAGCCACGGCAGGAGTTCCAAGATCAGTTTTTTCAAATTTTGAAGCCCTGCCATTTTATATTTATTATATTGCATCGGAGTATTCAAATTCATCTGAGCTGATGAAAGGATACGGTGCGGCTCTTATTCTGCTTTTAATCAGTGCCGGGCTCTTTGCCCTGGCACATTGGATCAAACTTAAGATCGAACAAAAAACAAGATTCGGTTACTAATTGGTTATGGAAAATAATATAAAAATACAGATCAGAAATTTGTGGTTTTATTATAAAACAATCTCAATGCTGGAAGGCATCAATGTTGACTTCCCAGAAAATACCATTACGTCCATTACAGGTCCGTCCGGCCAGGGAAAATCCTCCTTTTTGATGACAATGAACCGACTCTGGCAATGCATTGATGGTGCAAGCGTTAAGGGGGAAGTTAAGATAAATTTTGGTAATGGATTCGAAGATATTAATCATCAAAAATATCCACTTCCCATGCTTCGCCGAAAAGTGGGTATGGTCTTCCAGACCCCCAATCCTCTACCCATGAGTATTTTTAAAAATATTGCTTTCCCATTTAAACTTATTGGAGAAAAAAACCAAAATAAGACCTTTGAGAAAGTTGAATATGCCCTGAAAAAAGCATTCCTATGGCAAGAAGTCAAGAACCGACTCACAGAAGATGCAGGAGTGCTTTCCGGAGGCCAGCAACAGCGGTTATGTATTGCAAGAGCTCTGGTTTTAGAACCCCAGGTTCTGCTGTTGGACGAACCTACATCCTCACTGGATGAGATCTCAGCAGAAATGATTGAACAGCTGCTTTTAAAATTAAAAAAAAAATGTACAATTATCCTTGTCTCCCATTATATGGACCAGGTAAAGCGAATTGCTGACACAAAATTTATCTTATCAAACCGGCAGTTAACGCTTCAAGAAGAATAGCCATTAAATATATTAAAGAATATCAATAGTGACGAAAAAAATTGAGATCGGTCAAGACTTTTGAAAGAAATATTCAGGACCCCTGGACTATCCTCATTTAGTCCGCATTGTTATTCAAAAACAATCCATCACAATAGTATTTCTATTTGTATTCTTGATAAAATTTGTCGGCAATATTATGGTGCTATCTATTGTTTAATTTTAAAACTTGGCAGTTTTCAGTCAGCACTATTTATTTAACCTGTAATGGCAGGATATAATGGATTTTAACCAAATTGGCACAGTGTTTCCTAACCTTGATAAACAGCTTTTAAAAATTATAAAAACCAGGATTGATTCATTTAAGGAAAGCCTGAAAGAAGCTGGCTTGAAGCTCAACATATCCACTGAATTACAATGTGATCTTATAAAAATTTTTCTATTCAGCGAATTTATCGCATCAAGTCTTATTAAAAATCCAGGTATTCTCAAAGAACTTATCGAGTCAAAAGATCTGTTCAAATCTTATTCAGATTATACGTATAAGGCAAAGCTTGAAAAAAAAATTGCCAAAAATATGGAAGTGGAAAAGGTCAAAGGAATCCTTTTACAGATCAAATTGTATGAAACCATCAGGATTGCCTGGCGTGATCTGGCAGGAAAAGCCCTGCTTGAACAAACCCTTTGTGACCTGTCCAATCTTGCTGATGCCATAGTTGATACAGCCACAAAGGTTATCTATGAAGATTTTTGTAAACGCTATGGAGTCCCTGTTGACTATGAAGGAAATTTTCAGGGAATGATAGTTCTGGGCATGGGTAAGTTAGGTGCCGGAGAATTGAATTTTTCTTCGGATATTGATCTTATCTTTGTTTATCCCAAGACAGGTTATACAAACGGGGAAACAATGATTCCCAATGAAGAATTTTTTACAAAAGTCTGCCGTATAATTTTAAATTTTTTTTCAGCAGGCTCTGGTGCAATTAATTTTTACAGGGTAGATACCCGGTTAAGGCCCTATGGTGATGGCGGCCCTCTGGTAATGAGCAGTTCCGCTTTTGAAGAATATTATCAGGCCCAGGGGAGAGAGTGGGAAAGATATGCCATGATAAAAGCAAGGCCGATTGCAGGTGACATCGAAGCCGGAGTAAAGCTTTTAAAGGTTTTGAATTCTTTTATTTTCAGACGGTATTTTGATTATGGATCTTTTGATTCATTCCGGGATATGAAGCAAAGAATTACCCTGCAGGTAAAAAATAAAAAATTAGAACACAATATCAAACTGGGAGCTGGAGGAATAAGAGAAATAGAATTTTTCGGCCAATTGTTTCAGCTGATCAGAGGCGGTGTAGAACCCAAATTCCAGGAGCGAAAGATTTTAAATGTCCTGGATCTGTTACAAAGCCATAACTGCATTAACAAAGTAACCAAAAACGACCTTAAAGATGCATATGTTTTTTTGCGGATGGTTGAAAATAGACTTCAATCTTACGCTGATCTTCAAACCCATGATATTCCCGTAAAAAAAGATAGAAGACAAATTCTGGCACTTTCCATGGGATATATGGCGTGGGATGATTTTATTAAGATTTTAAATCATCATATGCAAAAGGTTCACTATCATTTTAATCAATTGCTTGTGTCTGAAAAACAAGAAAAACCAGATAAAGCGATTCAGGACCTTAAGGAGTTATGGATCAACATAAATGATCCACAATATGTAGCAGATGGCATGGCAATTGGTGGTTTTAAAGAACCTGAAAGGGTATTAGGCATTTTAAGATCCCTTGAAGAACATCCAAATACAAAGCGATTAACACCCAATGGTCGAAAAAAACTGGCAAGACTGATTCCAGTACTGATCAATAAGATCGGCCGGCAAAATGACTCTGATGCAGTCTTTGTCAAGCTAATTGATCTGATCATTACAATTGAGAGAAGAACCTGCTATTTGTCTTTGCTGATAGAAAACAAAAATGCTCTTGAAACATTGATTACTCTTGCCCGGAAAAGCCCCTGGATAATTACATTCCTTTCAAATCATCCTGCATTACTGGACGAACTCATGCATCCTGCCACACTCTATTCTCCTCCGGGCAAACTATCCCTTGCAAAAGAGATGCAAATTCGAATGGCAGCTATTCCGCCGGGAGATCTGGAGTTTTTGCTTGAAGAACTGTGTATCTTCAGACAAATAAATTATCTGCGGGTTGCCGCAGCAGATGTAAGCGGGAATTATCCATTAATGAAAGTCAGTGACCATCTGACCTATATTGCCCAGACAGTTATGGTTCAAGTACTTCAAATCTCATGGGATATTGTTATACAAAAATATGGTACTCCAAAGGGCTTATCAGATGAATCCATAGAAAACTGCGATTTTGCCATTATAGCATATGGAAAAGTGGGCGGACTTGAAATGGGGTATAAATCAGATATTGATATTGTTTTTTTACATAATGCAGATCCAGGAGTTACAAAAGGAAAAGAAAAAAGTATCGATACAATCCGGTTTTATTCAAATCTGGGCCAGAGAATTATCAATGCCTTAACCATGCATACTCCCGCAGGTAAACTTTATGGAGCGGATATGAGGTTGAGACCGGGTGGGAACTCCGGGATGATCGTTTCCCATATCGAAGCCTTTGAAGATTATATGAACTCTCAGGCCTGGACATGGGAACACCAGGCCTTGATAAGGGCCAGACCTGTTGCCGGAGATAAAGCGCTTTGTTCAAGATTTGATGAAATCAGGAAGATAGTTCTAAGAAAGAAAAGGGATGCCAAAGACTTAAAAAAAGAAGTAAGTGATATGCGGGAACGGATGCGGGAAGAGCGCTTAAAGTACAATAAGGATCTTTTTGATTTAAAACAATCAAAGGGCAGTATTGTAGATATTGAGTTCCTGGTTCAATATTTAATTTTAAAAAATGCACATACCTTTCCTGATCTAACTATTTGGACGGATAATATGAGACTTTTGGAGAGTCTTGATGGGGAGGGAATCATAACAGGATGTGAGAGTGAACGACTTCAAAATGCTTATATTATAATGAGAAAGGCCATACACAGACTCAATCTACAGGAAAAAAATCTTGAGATTCCCAGGGACCGATTTTTAGAAATAAGAGAACATGTTATAGAAATATATGATAAATATTTAACGGATTAACTTCCGTAATTATTCAGCTCTTGCGCTTGAACCCGCCCTGTCTGATGGATATTTGTTTCGATGCTAAACGCTTAACCTCCTGCAAATATCCATCAGACAGGGCTTTGGGGATAATTTTTTTTAACGGGCTGAACAATTACTAACTTCCTTGATAAAAAATCTGAAAATTTTGGAAGTATTTGTTCCACAATCAGAAAAGCCGGCGATTTTTCATCAATCACTAAGAAATAAACACCAGACTCAGCCAGGGCAGGTAAGTGATTATCAGGACAGCTAAAAGAAGTACCAGCATAAATGGAATAGTAGCTTTATAAATTTCTATAATGGGTTTATTAAATCTGTATCCAGCTATAAACAGGTTCATTCCCACGGGCGGTGTAAAATATCCGATCTGCATATTGGCAAGAAAAATGATACCCAGATGGACGGGGTCAATGCCATATTCCAGTGCAACGGGCAACATTAGAGGGACCATAATAATAATGGCTGAAAAAATATCCAGCATGGCTCCTAGGATCAAAAGGAAGATATTTAAAAGAATTAAAAAGACAAGTTTACTGCTGACATAGGTCTGACAGATATCAAACAACTTCATAGGCGCTTCAGCATCAATCAAAAAATTTGTAAAGCCCAGTGAAACCCCAAGTATTAAAAGAATACCTCCCACCATTACCATTGACTCTTTGATTATGGAAACAAGCTGAGACAATTGGATTTCTTTGTAAATAAAGACTTCTACGATTAAGACATACATGGCTGTCACTGCAGCGGCTTCAGAGACAGCAAAAATTCCTGAGTAAATTCCTGTAAACACGAATATGGGCAAAGGAATTTCCCAAATTGACTCTTTAACAGCGGACAAGGCTTTTTGTAATGAAAAGGATATTAAGGGGACAGAATTTTTCCGGTTGGTCCAGATACTCCATAATGAGAGAAGGAGTATCATTAAAATCGCAGGCAGGATACCGGCAATAAATAATTTTTCAATTGAGATTTCTTTTCCTGAACCCATCTGCTGGGCTATGATCCCATAGAGAATCAAGGGAAGGGAGGGGGGAAGCAAAAGCCCTAAGCTCCCTGAAGTTGTCACAAGCCCAAGGCTGAACTTATCTTTGTATCCTGCCTGTTTCAGCGCCGGATACAATAATGCCCCCATGGCCACGATGGTGACTCCTGAGGCTCCTGTAAAAGCTGTAAAAAGAGCACAGACAATAAATGCAACAATGGCAAGCCCTCCGGGCATCCATCCGAACAAGGCCTGGGTCAGCCTGACAAGGCGTTTTGAAGTATTGCTCTCTGCCAGAATATATCCGGTAAATGTAAACAGGGGCAATGCCAGGAGAATCGGGGTGTCGGATATGCGAAATAATTCTATTGCCATGACGGAAAGATCAATATTGCCAAAGTAAAACCCTGTCATGGCTGCGGCTATGATAATACTAAAAAGCGGTGCACCTAAAAGCGCAAAAAGGATCAGTATTGCTATGAGTAAAATTATCATCGCGGGATGGGTTTAAACAATTTTGTGATAGAGGTTAAGGAAAATAAAATATATCTGAAACTGATAATTGCAAATGATACCGGGATAATGCTTTCACAGATCCAGGCAGGGACAGCTGCAAAGGATAAGGCCCCGTCATTTTTTTCCATTACCACAAACACAAGGCTGTAGTATGCCATAACAGCACAAACCAGCGAGGTAAAAATAGATATAATTATGTCTGTCAGTTTTTTTATATTATCCGGAAGGTAGCGTGATATAACGTCAATACTGATGTGATGGTTGTTTCTGCTGGCAACCATTGCACCGATAAGACCAATCCATAAGACCAGAGTCCTTACCAGAGGGTCACCCCATAGAATCCCGGAATCAAACAGGTTTCTCAAGAAGATCTGCAAAACAGCTACGAAGATCATCAAAAGTAGTAGCCCGATCAGAATACCGTCCTCGATTGTTTGAAGAAGCTTAACGATATTTTGTGAGAAGCTTTTTCTTTTACTGGTCATTTTTGTTTTGTATGTTTGAATGAAAATCACTTAGATGGGTATCTAGTTGATCCACCACGTCCCTCGGAAGAATACCGGATTCGATCATTCTTTTAGATGCAATTGCTGCTACTTTGTGCCATTCAACCAGGGCATCCTTGGAAGGTGTGATAAATTTTATCCCTCTGTTCTTTAATGCCTGGATTGCATTGATGTCATCCTCCCTGTTTTGGATATCAATCTGTTTTAATGCTTTGGTCATGACCTGGGTCACGACTGCCCGATCCTGTTCCTTGATTTTTAAAAATTTCTTTTTATCAACGGCAAGGACTGCATGAAGATAAATCAGGGGTATGTCCATTATATATTTTATCTGGGTATGCCACTGAAGAACAACAGCTCCGACAGGAGATGTCACCACAGTGTTAATCAAACCGGTCTGGAGGCTGGTTCGCACATCTGCAATGGATAGAGGAATAGGTGTAACACCAAAGGTCTTAATGGAATCCTGGCTTATTTTATCGTTATCAGGAATCCATACTTTTTGATTTCTTAAGTCATCTACCGTATTAATGGGGTTTTGCGACATAATGTATGCAAATCCTCCACCTATGATTCCGAAAGTTACAAATCCTGCATTATTAAGCCCGTCAATGATATACTGATCCATATGTTTTCTTACATAGTCCACTTCTTTGATACTTGTGAGTTTTAAAGGCTGAGCATAGAGCTGGTTTGCAGGGAAAAACTGGGACAGGCTTCCACCAACAACAGCACCGCCTTGTAACTGGCCAATTCGGATTTTTTTTAAAACAGTTTTATCATTGCCCATGACACCGCCGGGGTAGAATTTAAATGTCACACGGTTACCTGTTTTTTGAGCAACCATGTCTGCCCCGGCTCGCATTTTTTCCATCCACATGGACCCTTCCGGCGACAAGGTGGCAATTTTGAGTCTGACAGCATAAGCATTTTCAGTTGTGAACAGAACAAACAATATCAATAATAAGCTTTTAAGGATATGTAAAAACATGGATATCTCCGGGTTAACAATATTTAAAAATAATCATCAGCACTATCTATCAGTTCCTGGGCCTGTATTTTAGCCCAGGTATTTACAAGGGTATATCCCTTTATCTTAGGATCGGTAGCGATCACTTCTTCTAATAATTGATCATGAAGTTTTCTGTCAAATATCATCTTTGCATATAATTTGGCAAAAATAACTTTTACCATTAGGTTTTTCCCATGGGATGAAGCAACAGCCTTTTCAAAATATTGTTTTCCTAATTCTGGCTTACCGCCAAGAGCAGGCGGCAGCAAAGTCGCCAATGTCCCAAGATAGAGATATGCCGCACCCTCTTTATACGCATCATCAAGTTCAACCACTTTTTTCATGATCATTTCAATATGTGCCATGTCTGCGATGGCATTAAAATCGTCCTTATTGGCCATGATCCAGGCTGACCAGGCATTGCCCAGGGAAAAAAGAAGGGGAACCTGTTTTTTTTTCATTTTTGAAATGATTTTTTCAAAATCTTCAAAGGTTCCTGATTTCAGCATGCATGCATCTTTTTTTTCAAGACAGATGGCCTGATTAGCATAATTTAAAGCTTTTTGGGCCATTTTTTTTGATCTAATTCTGTCTTTTACAAACAGATCTGAATAAGCTGTATATAACATTGCAGCATTGGCCAGTAGGGCTTTATTTTTCGGGTCTTTGCTTATCAGACTGTCGATCATCAGCAAATAGGCCGGTGCACCTGCTTTTACCATGGGCAAATCATCATTGTTTAAAATCGTACTGGAAAGATGTTCCATCATGTCTGATGTTGCAGATGACATTATGATGGCACATCCTGATGATAAAAAAAGATTTATTATGCAAAAAACAAAGATAACAATAGTTAAGAGGAATCGTCTTAAACTATGGTTTGCCATCTGGTGAAGAATCATCAATAAATCAAATCCTTTATCTGTTTGGGATAAATGATAATATCCAGGTAATTATTAATTTTAGAAAATTAACGTGTTTGAGGAAAAAAAGCAACTAGGGATTTACACCAAAATATTTGCAAGGTGATAATTTTTTTTTGTACAACTTAAAGACAGAAAATCTGGAGATCGGAATAAATGTTTATGCTTTTTCCCCAGTGATCATCTCCCTTAAGAAAGTTATTGAAAAACAGGTTCCCTTTTCAAGTTTAGAATCTACATAAATTTTGGCCCCATGGTCATGGATGATTCCATACACCACAGAAAGACCCAGACCAACACCTTTGCCTTTTTTCTTTGTGGTAAAAAAAGGTTCAAAAATTTTTGATACAATATCTTTAGGAATACCAGACCCCGTATCTTTAATCTGCATCTCAATTGCATCCTGGTCTTTTTTCCTGAGAGTTTTTATCGTCAGGCGTTTTTTTCTGGAGTTTGCCATGCTTTCCACGGCATTGGAAAACAGGTTCATGAGTACCTGTTTTATCTGGTCCTCTGATCCCTTGATTAAAGGCAGATTGTACTCAAGTTCTTCTATAACACGGATATTGTTTAATTTTAAGAGATTGGCATTTAATATCAGGGTCTGTTCAATAAGATCATTAAGATCAAATTTAACCAATGCGATTTTTGATTGGCGTGCAAACACCAGAAGATTCCTGACAATACGGCTGATTCTTCGTGTTTCAGTTTCCATGAGGTCCAGGTATTGTAAAAACTGATCAATGGTTTTTTGATGAATTTCGTCTTCTTTTAATATTCGTTTGCAAAGCATCACCAAATTTAATATGCCGGCAACAGGATTGTTGATTTCATGGACAACAGACGAGGACAATTTACCCAAAGAGGCCATTTTATCCTGATGAAGAAGCCTTTCATGGCTTTCTTTCAATTGAAGAGTTCTTTCTTCCACTTTTTTGACAAGAACGTCCTCTTCCAGTTTACGTTGCGTAATATCCCGGCTGATTTCAATAAATTTGGAAATTTTGCCTTTTTTTTCCCAGATGGGAAATACTGTCAATTCCGTATGGCGGGGCTTGCCACTGCTGTCCAGCCTTGTCAATTCGACCTGGCAATGTTTTTTGTTCTTTATGGCTTCTTCAAGTGGGCATATGCTGAGGCAATTACTATTTTCCCTTTGATCTTCTTTTAGTACCTCATAACATTTGCGGCCTATAACTTCTTCCCTGGAGCATCCCACTTGATTTAAAAAAGCTGCATTTGTTTCCATGATTTCTTTTTCAGGTGAAATTATTAATACAAAATCTTTGATACCGCTTAGAATAGTTTGTATCTCTTTTTCAGGCAGGTTCACAATCACATCCTTATAAAAAAGGTTATAACTATTTGGCCTTTGATGCAACGCAGTAGATGGGCCAAAAGACAAGCAATTTCGTTTGCTTTATAAAATTTGCGGTCCTAAGCAATCGGAAATATTATTAATTTCTAACACAGGATGAATTATGAATGCAAGGTTCAAATGTTTTTCCCATCAAGATCCATTATATTATCAGCCAAAAAGATATTGCAATATCGGCAGAACTGGCTTGATTTTCTGTCAACATCATCTATTCTTCTGCAATAATGCATAATACATCTTTGATCTTCACAATGGCGAAGATCAAAAGTATGCCCGAGTTCATGAATGGCTTCTTTTATTATTCTCTTGTATCCCTTGGAAGCAACCATGGCTTCAAGACCGGTAATCAGCCTGGCAATGGAAATAATGCAGGCTTTCCCGCCAAGCTGAGCCTCTCCATAGACATGTGTGAGGATGGGGATAAAAAGATCCTCCTTTGTCACTGCAATAATCTTGATACTGTCACTGGGCGCTTTCTTTTCCAGTGTCTCAAGAATTTTTGTTGAATGATATTGTTTACGTTCTGGATCATAAGCAAATAAAATATCATCTAAAACCTTTTCCTCCCTGGCATTGAACCCGAAAAATTCTCCCGCATCCCTTGCAATGGTTTGACTTATCCATTGCGGAATATCTCCAATTGGGGAAACAATAATGGTTCCACTATTATTCATTTGCCGCTGCCGGGATCTTATCTTCGCTATTCGCCACGGTGGTCATTCAATTCATATAATTTGATTTTATTGTACAGTGTTGATCTGTCAATACCGAGAATGGCAGCACTTTTTGAAATATTCCAATTATTTTCATTTAATATTTTGGAGATATGATGTTTTTCCACGTCATTCAAGGAGAAATATTTATTTTTTAATTCGTTTTCAAGCTTTTTTACAATGGGGAGATCAAAGGGTGTAATGGTACGGGTTTTACAGACCACCACCGCCCTTTCAATGGCATTGGAAAGCTCCCTTACATTTCCCGGCCATTCATACAGCATGAGTTCATCCATGGCATCCCGGCTGATTCTTTCCACACCCCTGTTGATTTCCTGGGTGGTTTTAAGTAAAAAATGCTCTGCCAGCAAAGGGATATCTTCTTTGCGCGCCCTTAACGTCGGCATGGTAAACGTGATTACGTTCAAGCGATAATACAAGTCCTCCCGGAATGTTCTATTTTTAATGGCCTGTTCAAGGTGTGCATTGGTGGCGGCAATCACCCTGAAGTCAGCTGTAATGGGTTGGGTACCTCCAACCTTGTAAAATATTTTATCTTCTAAGACCTGCAGCAGATCAATCTGCATTCGCATACTTATTTCACCGATTTCATCCAGAAATAATGTTCCGCCAGCGGCTAGTTCCAGACGGCCTTTCCTTGTTTCCTTGGCATCTGTAAATGCTCCTTTTTGGTGGCCAAAAAGCTCGCTTTCCATGATATGCTTTGGAATAGCACCGCAATTCACACTGACAAAGGGTCCATTGGATACCATGCTGTTGGAGTGAATTGCTTTTGCAGCAAGACCTTTCCCCGTTCCGGTTTCACCTGTTATCAGAACAGTTGTGTCCGTGTCTCTGATATCTTCTATCAGATTGAAAATTTCCTGCATCGGCCTGGATTGACCTATCATACTTTCAAACCGGTTTCTATGTTCGTATTCTTCCTTTAAAAACAGGTTTTCTTTAATTTTAGCCCTGTGATGGACCAGTTTTTGGATAAGAACCTCCAGTTCCTCGGGATCAAAAGGCTTTAGAAGATAATCAAAAGCATGATATTTCATGGCCTTTACAGCTGAAGGGATGGAACCAAAGGCTGTGATCATAATTACATCAATATCAGGATAGTTTTCTTTTACATGCTTGAGAACATCCATTCCACTGATGCCGCCCATCTGAATATCCAGTAAAAGAAGGTCAAAACTTTTGGTTTTGAGAATGTCTATGGCTTTTTCACCACTGGACACGTTTTCTACATGATACCCATCTCTTTGCAACCATCCTGTAAGTGATTCACGAATAATCAACTCATCATCAACCACCAGAATCCTTGTCCGTTCCATTCAAAGCTCCTTTATTGTTGACAGGATTTGAAGATAAAGAAAAATTGTACAAATTAATTTAATGTTTCTGTTATTTTATAGCTCTTTTTTTTTTAACTTATCTGAGGTTGAATTATCCCAGCGTTTAAAGAGATGATGCGTTATCCCCATATAATCCATAACCTTTCCAACGGACTGATTGATAATATCATCAATGGTTTTTGGATGATGATAAAACGCAGGCATTGGCGGAATAATTTGTGCCCCCATATCTGCAGCCTGGGTTAAAAGGCGCAAGTGGCCTTTGTGCAATGGAGTCTCTCTTAAGACTATGGCCAGTTTTCGTTTTTCTTTGAGCTGGGTATCAGCAGACCGGATCAATAGATTATCTGCATAGGAATTTGCAATTCCAGACAATGTTTTTATTGTACAAGGCATAACCACCATGCCCATGCATAGAAAAGAACCACTGGCAACGGAGGCTGCAATATCTTTGTTGGTATAGGTAAAATCTGCCATGGCAAGGACTTCATTAACATCATAATCCGTCTCTATCCTGATATTAAGTTTTCCAGGTTCTGAAATAATCAGATGGGTTTCAATGTCTCTGGTTTTAAGCACCTCAAGCATTCTGACACCATAAATCACGCCGCTTGCCCCAGTTATCCCTATAATTAATCGATTTGTCATCCATGACTCCTTTGGTTGCAACTTTATAAAGCTATTGCATGTGATTCACTACGTCAATTAAATTGTAACTTTTTTTAAAATTAAAGAGAAAAAATTTTTCAAATTTATATAGATTGACAAAAAAACCATCAGTCCATATACATTTGAAAAATAGATAAGTTTATTAATAAGGGGTTCATGGAAAAAAAAATTAAAGATAAAGCAAGATGTCTTATTCATGATACAATGGTCATGACCCTTGCTGTTTCAGATAAGGATATCCCATGGTCATCCCCTGTCTACTTTGTATTTCATGGCAACAGGTTTTATTTTTTTTCCAATGAAAAATCCAGGCATATAAAATATGCAAAAAATCAGAAAATTATTTCTGCTTCTATTTTTCAGGATTCTGACCAGATGGATTTAATTTTTGGATTTCAGATGTCTGGAAAGCTTGAGAAAATATCTAAAAAGGCTTTATATATGATCGTTGTTAAAAAATATGTCACTAAATTCAATTTTTTAAAACAGATATTTGGTCCCGGGATAATTGAAAACAAAAACTTTTTTTTAGAGAAATTTAAAACACAGCTCTATTGCTTTAATCCTGATATTACTTTTCTGTCAGACAATTCCAAAACAACAGATAAGAGATCAAAAATCAGATTGAGCAGCATAGCCTGAAACTTTTTTATGATTACTCCATACCCGTTCAGGTCAGTTTACCTTTCCTTCGCTGGATGGTACATGTTGACACGTCCCAAAATTCTCATCCAAGGCAAATTGATCTGTAATTCTTCAGCTCTTACGCTTGAAACCGCCCTGTCTGATAGATATTTGTTTCGACGCTAAACGCTTAACCTCCTGCAAATATACATCAGACAGGGCTTTGGAGATAACTTTTTTAACGGGCTGAACAATTACATTGACCTGAACTAGTTGCTGTGTCGACAATTACAACCATTGTAGCGGATAGCTGAGCACCAAATCCAGCATCAAATTTCCATTTACCTGCTGGCCCATGGGTTGTGCACTATCCCTGGCCCTCAGCAAGGTGCTGGATGCAAGGCGACAAGTAGTGACGAAAGAGGCCTAAGTCATACTCCTCAGGGAGGAACGACTGCAGTCAACGCAGCAGGTGGTACCTTGATGGTGGATCCGGGGAGCAAAATATTGTTTACATGCGGTAGCCCTGAGGATAATATCACTTTAACTTTCATATTTAAGTTGGTAAAAAATAAATAGATTAAATTAATAGTATACTGAGAGGATATGTATATATGCGCATTTTTAAACCTTTGTTAATTCTTGTCATCATAACCTGCACAATGGCTTATAGTGGTGAGCAACCTCCTGCCAATGTGGTTATCTCAAAAATTGTCTTGCAACAATCTGCACAGAATCAATCTTTTATCGGCACGCTTTATTATGACAGGATCAGCCATGTTTCTTCGGAAGTGTCCGGCCTTGTAGTAAAAATCGGTGTCAGGGCCGGTGATCGGGTTAATAAGGGGATGCCTATTGTAAACCTGGATACTGAAATACTTGAAAAAGAAATTTTAATTCACAAAAATCAGATTCACCAGGCCCGGCTTCATATAAATCATTCAAAAAAAAATTATCAAAGAATGGATTCTTTGTATAAAAAAGGCGGTATCAGTGAAAAAGATTATGATGATGCCAGATTTGTTCATGACAATGCCCTTTTAAAAAAACTGTATAGCGAAACAACCTTGGAAAAACTGCTGATTCAAAAACGAAAAAGCGTTATTAAAGCACCTTTTGATGGTATTATTCTTGAGAAAAATGTGGATTCGGGGGACTGGGTTAACCAGGGAAGACAGCTGGTCAGGATTGGGTCTGTTAATGACCTTTTTATAAAAGTACCCATAGCCGAAACCTTGTTGAAATTTATTTCTCCAGGCGATAAAGTACGGGTTATCATCAATGCCTATAACAAAGAAATGACCGGAATAGTAGATAATCTGTCTCCCATCGCAGATGCAAAAACCAAAAATGTTTTTATAAAAATACGGATTCCCATGTTAACCAAGGTGGTGCAAAACATGTCGGCCACTGTATTTATTTCCACGGGCATCAGTCAAAAGCTTGCAATGATACCACGGGACGCATTATTCAAGTCTCAAGGGAATGATTTTGTTTATACGATCAAAGAAAACAAAGCAGTTCAGCTGCCGGTAAATATTGTTACCTATCTTGGGAACTTAATTGGTGCGGATAATAAGCATTTTACAGAGGGCATGTCCGTAATAGTAGAAGGAAACGAAAGGTTACGTCCTGATCAGAGCCTTGTCATTGTTGGAGAAAAATAGATGAACATTATCCGTTTTTTTGTCCATAAACCCGTAACTGTAGCAGTTGGCGTCATCCTTTTGGTCATGTTCGGTCTTATCGGGTTTCAAAAACTTGCTATACAGCTTACACCTGATGTTGAAACTCCTTTGATTACTGTGAATACTGCCTGGTATGGAGCCACACCCTATGAAATTGAAAAAGAAATTATTGAAAAGCAGGAAAAAGTTTTAAAGGGTCTGCAGGGGTTAAGCAAGATGGAGAGTTCCAGTTATAACGGCCTGGGTGCGATCACCCTGTCCTTTAAAATCGGAACCAACCTTGATGATGCTTTGCTCCGGGTATCCAACAAAATGTCTGAAGTGGGCAATTATCCGGAAAACGTAACCAGACCGACCATAGAGTCTTCCGGAGCTAATAGTTCACCCATTATCTGGATGATCCTGAAGACAGCAAAAGGCAATAAAGGACATATCAATGAATTTAAGACTTTTTTTGAAGATAATGTCCGACAGCATCTGGAACGGGTTGAAGGAGTCGGGTCCCTTCTGGTTTTCGGCGGCACAGATACAACCCTGGATGTGATCATTGATGCCCAGAAAATGGCCCGTTATAATGTGTCCATAAACCAGATCATTGCATCTATTCAAAGAGCAAATCAGAATATTTCAGCGGGTATTCTGGGTATGGCCAAGAAAAATTATCGCATCAGGACCATAAGTCAGTTTCAAACCCCGGATGATGCCCTTGATGTGGTCATTTTTGATGATGGCATAAACAGGGTCTATCTAAGGGACGTGGCCCGGGTTGAAAAGGGTTATAAAAAAGAAGATGCATCAGTACTGCATAGCGGTGTACAGGTTGTTGTGGTTGCCGTGCGAAAGGAAAAGGGAGCCAATGTTCTGAGCATGACGGATGCCGTGGAAAAAGAGGTGAGTCATTTGAACAAAACGATACTTGCCGACAACGAGTTGATCTTGAAAATGGTTTATGATCAACGGCCATACATTCATACGGCCACCAACCTGGTTAAACGCAATATCCTCATCGGCAGCATTCTGGCAATTGGGGTTCTTCTCTTATTTTTAAGAAGTTTAAGGACCACATTGATCACGGGTATTGCCATTCCCATTTCTGCCATTGGATGCTTTGTTTTTCTATGGCTGCTGGGAAGGAACCTGAATGTTGTGAGTATGGCAGGGATTTCATTTGCAGTGGGCATGCTGGTGGATAATGCTATTGTGGTTCTGGAGAATATTGACAGGCACCGCAAGACAGGCAAAAATGCCTTTGATGCTGCCTATGAAGGGACAAAAGAGGTGTGGGGTGCAATTTTTGCATCCACAGCAACAACAGTGGCTGTCTTTTTGCCGGTCATCTTTATCCAGGAAGAGGCAGGGCAGTTATTCCGTGATATTGCCATTGCCATTACCTCTTCTATTTTCTTAAGCCTCATTGTTTCCATTTCAGTGATTCCAACCCTGTTTAATTTATTTTACAGGAAAAAGAACAATATCAGCAACGGGAGAATGCAGCAAAGTGTTGTAGGCCGGTTTCTGGCCGGTGTTATTTTGAAACTGAGTACCTTTTGCATGAAAAACACCCTTACCCGGCTGGCAACTATTATTTTGTTTACAAGCCTTTCCATTGGTTTGACTTCCTATCTTTTGCCAAGTGCTGAATATCTACCCCAGGGCAATAGAAACCTTATTTTAAATATTCTCATCCCGCCGCCGGGGTATTCCGTAGAAAAACTCAAAAGCATGGGCAAAAATATATACAAAGCAACGGAACCCTATTTCAAGGAAGATGGCAAAGATGGTTTTCCCATGATTAAACATATGTTTTTTGTGGGTGCAGATCGTATCACCCTCTTTGGAGGGATTAGTACCCATGAAACCCGTGCCAGTGAGCTGATTCCCCTTTTTAGGAGGGTAATGAGCTCAATCCCCGGCGTTTTTGGTGTCAGTATCCAGGCGGGGATTTTTGAGTCTGGTATTGGTAAAGGAAGAACAGTGGATGTCAATATTTCAGGAAATGGTATGGATGATATTATCCAGGCGGCATACGCTCTTTTCGGGACCATAACCAAAAAAATGGAAAACACCCAGGTTCGCCCCGTACCAAGCCTTGAAGCCAGTTATCCTGAAGTGAAAATTGTTCCAAACAGGGAAAAACTGGCTGCCAATGGTCTGACGGCCCGGGAACTGGGTATTTATGTGGATATCCTGATGGATGGCCGTAAAATTGAGGAATACCGCCCCGAGGGAATCAAACAGCTTGACCTGGTACTCAAAGGCAGGCCTTCTTTTGGCAGTTCGCCGGAAGATATTTTGAATAGTACCATTGTCAACAGATTTGGAGACCTGATCAGGGTCAGAGATGTGGCAGGGATTGAATATGGCCAGGGTATGCCCCAGATAAACCACCTGGAGCGGGACCGCAACATTACCCTTCAGGTTACGCCACCCGCTGACCTTGCTCTGCAGACTGCCATGGAGTTGATTGAAAATGATATTCTCCCTGCTCTGGAAAAAACAGGAAAACTTAAAAATGTCAATGTGAGCGTTGGCGGTAATGCAGACAAACTTGTGGAGACACGGCAGGCCCTTCAGTGGAACCTTCTTCTGGCTTTGGTCATTACCTATCTTTTGATGGCGGCTCTGTTTGAAAACTTTTTGTATCCTTTTATCATTCTTTTCACTATACCTCTGGCTGCAGCCGGCGGTTTAGTCGGACTTTTTGCCGTTAACAAATTTATTGCTCCCCAGGGTTTTGATGTCCTGAGCATGCTGGGATTTATTATTTTAATCGGTACTGTGGTAAACAATGCAATTCTCATTGTTCACCAGTCATTAAATAATGTCCGCTATAATGGACTTATTGGAAAACACGCAGTGGCAGATGCTGTGAAAACCCGTATCAGACCCATTTTTATGAGCGCTTCAACCAGCCTTCTGGCCATGCTGCCTATGGTATTGTCAACGGGATCGGGCAGCGAGCTGTATCGGGGCTTAGGTTCTATTTTGCTCGGAGGCCTTGCCATGTCAACTGTTTTTACCCTTTTTGTAATCCCTTCTCTGCTGGTTTTTGTTATTGGTTTTGAAACCAATAAAATCAAGAACCCGGTACAGCTCTCTTGACCTTAATGGAAAAATTATTTATCCTGTGAAGTAAGATAATCTTTTATTCAAAGAGAAACACTTAAATGAAACCAACTAATATCTTTATTTTTATTCTACTCCTGTCTTTTATGCTTTTTTCGGGAGATCTGTCATATGCTTCCCAGAAAAAACAAAAAGTCTATATCATTCCTGTTGCAGGGACTGTGGAACCGGGCATGGCAGCCTATGTTAAAAGGGCTCTGGAAGAGATCAAAGATGAAACCGATGCTGTTTTTGTTTTTAAAATGGATACATTTGGCGGCAGAGTGGATGCGGCCCTGGAGATTGTGGACACAATTTCTAATATCCCAAAGGGGAAAACCATAGCATTTGTTGAAAAAAGGGCCATTTCCGCCGGTGCCCTGATAGCGCTTTCCTCAAATCTTTTATTTATGAAAGAAAATACCATCATTGGAGATTGCGCACCCATTATCCAGACCCAGGAAGGTCAGAAAATGGCTGGAGAAAAAATTCAAACAGTTCTCAGGGCAAAATTTCGTGCCCTGGCAAAGAAAAATAATTATCCCGTTGTTCTGGCAGAATCCATGGTCACCATTGATATGGAAGTCTACAGAGTGGTGATGGACGGCCATACGAGTTTTATGGATAAAAAAGCCTATGATGATCTGACGGAAGATGAAAAAAAAAAGATCAGTTCTAAAAAGACGATTATTGCCAAGGGAGAGCTTTTAACCATGGATGATGAAGAAGCCGTTGACCTTGGGTTTTCTCAAAAAAGTGTTAAAGACATAGATGAAGTGCTCTCAATTTTAGGCTATAAATCACCTGAGATCATTACTATTGAAGAATCCTGGTCTGAAACTTTTGTAAGGTTTTTGCAGCCGTTTTTACCAATACTTATGCTCATCGGAATCGGTGCCATATATACGGAAATTAAGGCCCCGGGGTTTGGTATCCCGGGAATTGCCGGAATTATATGTCTTGGCCTGGTCTTTTTTGGTCAATACCTGGTGGGTCTTGCCGACTATACGGAATTGCTGCTACTGATGATCGGTGTTCTGCTTCTTGGTGTGGAGGTGTTTGTCCTTCCCGGATTCGGTGTGGCAGGTATTTCAGGTTTGATTGTGATTGCGGCAGGTCTTGTTCTATCTTTTCAGGGGTTTGTGATTCCAGATCCGTCCTTTCCCTGGGAAGGCGCCTTATTGATGAAAAATCTGGCCCAGGTGCTGGGTTCTTTTATGTTTGCCTTTTTAATTTCTTTGTTCATGATTCGGTTTGTTTTGCCAAGGGTTTCAAAAATATTCAAAGGGCCCTATCTTGAGGAAACCTTATCTTACTCCCATGTTGACGTCACAACAGAGTTAGGTTTGAAACCGGGAGATACAGGGATTGCCCATTCATTTCTTCGCCCGTCAGGCAAGATAATGATAAACAATAAAAAAATCGATGCCATCACCCAAGGTGAATTTATTGAACAGGGAACACCTGTTATGATTGACAAGATAGAACAGAATCGTGTAGTTGTTAAACCTAATTATCCTGAAATGTAAAGGCTTGGAATGAAACCCTATATTTTACCCATTATTCTTCAAGTGATCGGAATTCTGGTTGTCTTTGCCGAGATTTTTATACCATCCTTTGGGCTGTTGACCGCAATTGCTCTTGCCGTATTTTTTTATTCCATATACCTTGTGTTCACAACCATATCCACAACAGCCGGGATGATTTTAACTGGTCTGGATATTGCGCTGGCACCTTTTTTTATTGTTTTCGGGATGAAGATGCTGGCCAGATCGTCATTGTCCCTGAAGCGGGAATTATCAAAACAGGCCGGGGTGGTTTCACAAATACAGGGGCTTGAAGGTTACATGCACATGACAGGAAGATCTGTAACCGATCTTCGACCTGCCGGCATTGCAGAGATTGATTCTCAGCGCCTGGATGTGGTGACGGATGGGGAGTATATTGACGTTGATACGCCCATTGTTGTGATCGGCGTCAAGGGAAACCGGATTATCGTAGAAAAAACTCTAATATAGGAGATAGGTTCAATGGATTTTATGTTTATTTTGTTAATTATTGCAGGTGTTATAGGCCTGGTGCTGTTTTACTTTATTTTTTCATATCTGGGCCTGTGGTTACAGGCTTTGGTGTCTGGTGCAAAGGTAGGGCTGCTCAATATTATTTTCATGCGGCTCAGGAAGGTTCCGGCAAAACTGATTGTTGAATCCAAAATCATGGCCGTCAAAGCCGGCATTGAAATTCCCACGGACAGTCTTGAATCCCATTTTCTTGCCGGTGGTAATGTCAGCCGGGTTGTCCAGGCACTTATTGCAGCAGACAAGGCCAATATTGACCTGCCCTTTAACCGGGCTGTTGCCATAGATCTTGCCGGCCGGGATGTACTTGAGGCAGTGAGGATGTCTGTTAATCCAAAGGTTATTGAGACCCCGCTTGTAGCTGCCATGGCAAAGGATGGTATCCAGTTAAAGGCCATTTCAAGGGTCACTGTTCGGGCCAATATTGATCGCCTTGTGGGCGGGGCAGGAGAAGAAACCATTCTCGCGAGGGTGGGAGAGGGTATTGTCACAACCATCGGATCAGCCAAAAACCACAAAGAAGTGCTTGAAAATCCAGATATGATATCAAAAACCGTTCTGAAAAAAGGCCTGGATGCAGGAACAGCCTATGAAATTTTATCCATTGATATCGCTGATGTGGATGTGGGCAAAAATATCGGAGCTGAACTTGAAACGGATCGGGCAGAGGCAGACAAGAAGATTGCCCAGGCAAAAGCCGAGGAAAAGCGTGCCATGGCCTATGCCCAGGAGCAGGAGATGAAAGCCCGTGTCCAGGAAATGCGGGCCAAGGTGGTGGAAGCCGAGGCCCAGGTTCCCCTGGCAATGGCAGAAGCCTTTAGAAGCGGTAATATGGGGATCATGGATTATTACAGGATGCAGAATATTTCCGCAGACACCAAAATGAGAGACCAGATTGCAACACCTGAGTCAGACTCAGACCCAGACCTTAAGAAATAATTCAAACAAACCGGTCCCTTCACCTTTTCAAAGGGAGGGGACCGGTGCCTCATAAAGGATTGACCCATGGATTTTGATTCAATCATACCGCTTCTTTTTGTTATTGCCTTTTTTGTCTTGCCTTCACTTTTAAAACAGATTATGGCCAGAAAGAAAAAGACAGGTGACCCAAAAATCATCAAAAAAAATCCGTCTATATTTGACCGGATAGGTGAGAAAATTCAAAATTTTGTCAAGGATCTTGAAGAACAGGCCCAGCAGCAAAGACAAGGAATCAAGGAAAAGGATCAAGGCTGGGAAGAATTTGCTGAACATGAAAACACGCATTCTGACTTTGAAACTATAGAAGAAGATGCTGATTTTAAAGACCCTTCAACCATAGTCTCCCAAAAAAAGAGTGCTTTTGAAAAAGCTGTACCGTCGGAAAAAATAATTCCATCCAGGAAAAAAGAAATTTACAGTAAAGAACAAAAGTGCCAATTGTCACAAGGTCGTCGTTTGAAATCTGATCCATTGCAAAATGCAGTTATCTGGTCTGAAATTTTGTCCAAACCTTTGGCGTTAAAAAAAGAATAGTAACCGACGTAAAGTCGGAATTTTGCAGAGTAAATCGTTTTTTTAAAGCCTTTATGCAATTTTTTTTATGAAGTGATTCCGCTTAAAATACCGGATTGTGTCGGTCCCACAAAAGCAAGCCGCTGAATATTTTTTACATCGTGTGCTTTGAGCATATCTGTCAGCTGACGCTCTGAGTATGACTGACCATTGGGCGTTCCTAAAAACATATTGATGGAAAAAAGAGCCGGAAATAAGGGGCCGTCCATAGTGTCATTCAAGATAAATTCATGGATAAAAATTTTGCTTCCGGGTTTAAGAGCTAAAACAGCTTTTCGAATTATTTCTTGAGCTTGTTCAGAGCCTTCACCGTGAAGGATGTGGGATAGCCAGGCAGCATCAAAGGAATCAGGCTCAATAAATTCATCGTCAATATAATTTCCCGATAAAAAATCGATCCGGTCTGAAATATTAAATTTTTTAATTGTTTTTTCAGCAAAGGGGCGGGTGGTCTCAAGATCATAGACACAGGCCTTTAACCCAGGATTTGCAAGACAAAAATGAATGGCAAATGTCCCGGGGCCGCCGCCAAAATCAAGAAGCCGTTTACAACCTGACAGGTCCAGCTCTTTTGATAACCCGGGAGCTGCGGCCATGCCAATGTTAAACATGCCCATTAAAAAGCTCTCCCGCCGTTCTTCATCGGAAAATGAGGACCGTCTTCTGGTTTGCTTTCCCTCAATAATGGCCTTATCCATTTTATGCCATGACTCCATTAAATGATGGTGGTGCATGATCATAAATCCGAGATATTGGGGGGATTCTTTAGAAAGAAATGTTAAAGCCGGAAGAGAATTGGAATATTTTTTGCCATCTTTTACAAGGAGCTCTAATGCAGACAGGCTGTTTAAAAGCATGGTCAAACCCCTTTTGTCCACTTTCAGTTTTTTATTGATTTCATTGCAGGATAAGGCCTCTGATCCGATTGCCGTGAAAATATCAAGTTTTACTCCAGTATGAAGGGTGCATGTTTTCCAGTAATATCCTGACATTTCAAGAAGACTTCCCGGGTTCCAGTTAAATGATTCCATGTTGGCTCCTTTCCTTTTAAAAAAATGGGTACAATATTGCTTCGTCCATACCCGTTCAGACCAGTTTACCTTTCCATCGCCGACTGGGACAGGTTGACAGGCTCTATGTCGGGCTACACTTGTGGCGGAAAAACTTAGCTTCTCTCAAACACTTCCCGCCATTTAACGTTACACCCGACAGAGCCTGTATCAACAAGTCCCAAAATGCTCTTTCAAGGCAAACTGGCTTGAACTAGCTGCTTTGCCAATAATTACAATCCTTGTTGAGAATACTAACCAAATATTATTTACATGCGTTGGCCCTGTGGGGTCCATATTCTGCCTTGTTTTATTTAAATTTGAATAATAGATTCAATACGTAATTGATATCTGTTGATGTATGGCAGGCATTGACCTGGAACCGAATCGTTTCATCCCCCTTTGGAACAACCGGGAAGGCAAGCCCCACGACTAGAACACCGTTATTATAAAGATACTTGACAAGATTATGCGTTTGTTGAGTTTCCCTTACCATTAGTGGAACTACGGGATGTGGACCGGGAATGGATTCCAGTCCTAAGTTCTGCAACCCGTTGCGAAACTGGGTGGTTCGATCTTTCAGTGTTTTCAGCAATGTTAATCCCTCGTCACTGTCACAGATATCAATGGCAGCTATGGCTGCAGCACAGTCTGCCACGCTTAAAGGGTTGGTATAGATATAGGTGTCTGCTTTCTGGCGGACACATTCAATCAAGGCCTGGCTGCCGGCAATAAAACCTCCATTTACCCCGAATGCCTTACCAAAGGTACCGATAACGATATCCGGCCATGCATTGCAATAATCCGGAGTCCCCCGCCCTATATCTCCATAGGCCCCAATACCGTGGGAGTCATCCACTACAGTGATGATCCCATCCTTGAATTTTGATTCATATGCCCTGCAGATTTCAGCTATTTCATTGATGGGTGCAAAATCCCCTCGCATACTGAAAATCCCGTCAAAAATTACCACTACTCTTTCTATTTCAGGACTGATCTCATCCAGGCACCGTTTTAAGTCTGCCATGTCATTATGATTGTAAATCCCTTTGTTCTTACTGGGAATATTTGTGATGCGCATGGCCCGGATGATGCTGTTATGGTTTAGTTGATCCCCGATCCAATGTGTTTTCTTATTGGAGATACTCAAGGCCAGGCCACAATTTGACGTATAGGCCGAGTTAAATATTTTAGCCGCAGGCTTATTCACAAATGCTGAAATTCGTTTTTCCAAATCCGTATGGTGTATAAAAGTTCCGTCTATAAACCGGACAGCTCCCGGTCCCACTCCAAAATTGCGGGTTGCCTTGTCTGCCTCGGCCATAAGTTTTGGATGGTTGGATAATGAAAGGTAAGAATTTGAGTTCAATCGTATAAATTCTCTATCGCTGTCCTTGAGCCGATACCGGGGACCAATGTCTCCTTTGGCTGCAATATACCCTTCAATAACTCTTTCCGGTGATTTCATTCTGCCTTCTGAAGATAAACTTTCAAGTTCAATGTTTAGTGCCTTATCAAGTTTTTCTGTACTCATTGTTTATCCTCCAATAAAAAAATCAATATATTTTTAAGACTTGTATTTATTGTTTGGAAGTCAGTTCTTTAACGCCCGCCTCGCGTATAGCTATGATTTTATTCAAAACTTTTTCCTCTAAAGCAGCTACTTTATGATTTTCAAGTATATCGGCCAGGCGTTCCTGAATTCGTTCTGCCATATCTTTTTCCCCTTTTTCCTTCCAGAGTTCATATGGCTCGCGGGCCAGCAGTTTTGAACCCCATACAGCCTCACGACAATGATCCAGGGTGTGTTTATGAGCCAGATAATGGCCTCCGGGGCCGATATCTTCAATCACCTGACGAGCAATACTTTCCTCATCTATCCGGATACCTTTCATGAACTTGCGGGCCATTCCAATAGCTTCATTTCCCAATACCAGTTGCGCAGTTGAGCAGACCATAGCCTGATCAAGATATCCAACATCATGGATCAGGTTAAGTCCGGCAAGCGCCTGGGTGATGATGGAAAACCCGCTTTCAAGTCCGGCCTGGGCATCCAACACTTTTGAGTCGCTACACCCGGCATATCCCCAGGTTGGCAGCTCAAAGGATTGGGCGACTTCTGCCTGAGCACAGATTCCAAGGCTCATTTCCGGGTACCCAACGCCAAAAATACCTGATGACAGATTTAATATCTGGACATTTCCGCTAAGGCAAACCGGACATCCGGGTTGTCTTAACTGAGCCAATACCAGACACATCAATGACTCTGCAGTTATCATTGTGATAACGCCCGCCATTGTCACAGGGCCTGTGGCACCCATCTGGACGGCAGGACCGGGGACCTGGGGAATAAAATTGTCTGCAGCAGCAAATATACGATCAATTGTCTCGTCAGGCTGAACAAGTGGGCTAATTGGTTCAGGATAGACAGCAAGGAACGGCTTTTGTCTGAGTTTATCCATACCACCGGCAATTTCAGCAGCCATTTCAAAGACCAGCTGAGTCCCTCTGCCAGAATAACCCAGAAAGACCACAGGCTTAATCGTATTAGTAACAACGGCTTCAAAATCGTAAAGATCTGAAACAATTGAAGGAACATCCTGGGAAGATCCCATGGGCATAACCCAGTCAATGTTTTCGCAGGCATCTGCAACCAGTGCACCGATACCGATATCTTTAACCGTAGTGGGGTGAATCTCACCGGTTAAAGCATCTTTTGTCCTCGGGCTTCCAGTGGAGGTGCCATAGTAACTTTTACGGCCTTCTACTTCAAGAGCCCGATTACCTAAGCGATCATAAAGCGTAAAACCATTTGGTGCAGTAACCAGGCATTGTTTAACAATATACTCAGGAACTCTGACAAGTTCTCCTTCTACTACAGCACCTGCCTTTTTGAGCATATTTCTGGCTCCGGCATGCAATACCTTGAATCCTACGCTGTACATAATATCAAAAGCTGCACGCTTTATTTCAAAAATTTGATCTTCGGTTAAAACTTTTAAATACGGCTGGCCTGCCTGTGTTGATGCTGAGTTGATCATATTCTCTCCTCATGGCCTGAATTTTTATATTTAGTTAAAATAAAATCTATCTTTATGCAAAGCAATATGCATTTTAATTACATGGCTAACAAAGTAGTTTTTATGTGTCAAGTATTTTATCATAGTTAAATTTAGATATTATTCAAAAAAAGATCTTTTTTTTAATGAATAGAAAGTATATACATTGAATAATTATAGTTTAGGCGAAAAGATTTTGTTTATTTCCAATACAATGAAAAATTAAATTTTTTTGGAGGGAATATACGTGACATTAACTGATAGTAATTTGGATGATTTAGAAATACAGATCATAAAGACCTTGCAGATCGACGCAAGACGATCATTTAAAAGCATTGCAAAAGATCTGGACGTATCAGAAGGTACTATCGGCAATAGGGTGAACCGACTCGTGAAAAAAAATATCCTTAAGCTTGAGGCCCGTGTTAATCCTTTTGGCCTCACAAATAAAGTAGCGGCCTTGTTTGGTGTAAATTTAAAAACCAGATCTCATACCAAAATAGTCAAAGAAATAGAAAAATTGCCCCAGGTTACTTCAGTTTGGGTTACAACCGGCAAATATGATCTCTTTCTTGAAGTATTGGTTGATTCAATCAATGATTTGAATGATTTTATTTTTGACGGAGGATTAAGTAAAATTGAAAATATTTCTTTTACGGAAACTCATATTATGCTCCATTCTGATACCAAATATTTTAAAATTCCTTAAGGTAAGTTGAACAAATAGTTTCATGGTGCGTGCATAGGATAACATTTGCGAATGCACATTTAAGTGAGTTTAACAATTTAATATTGGATTTTGATTTAATTTGCTTTGAGCTATAGCATATTGTATGTTCAGCATATGTTAAATTTAATCAAAGATGATCCTGAGTTGGCCGAACTTGTTTACAATGAAGAAAATCGGCTTGAAACCACTTTAAATCTTATCGCAGCAGAGAACCATTCTCCACAATCAATTCTGGAGATTATGGGGTCCGTATTCAATACAAAGACCATTGAAGGGTATCCCGGAAAAAGGTTTCACGCTGGATGTATTCAGGCTGATATGGTTGAAACTCTGGCCATCGAAAGAGGGAAAAAACTTTTTAAGGCGGAATATATCAATGTTCAGCCTCACAGCGGCACATCAGCAAACCTGGCTGTTTATTTCAGTGTGCTGAAACCAGGAGACCGGATTCTTTCAATGAGCCTGCCCCACGGGGGCCATCTTTCCCATGGACACAAGGCCTCTATTACCAGCAAGTGCTTTGATTTCAGCCATTATAAAGTAAATCCTGATACCCAAATGATTGATTATGATCAGGTTAGACAAATGGCCCATTGCCTGACACCCAAAATGATTGTTGCCGGTGCCAGTTCATATCCAAGGCTGATTGATTATGAAAAAATGTCTCAAATTGCCAGGGAGGTATCTGCTTTTTTTCTAACTGATATGGCTCATTTGGCAGGTCTTGTGGCAGCTAAATTAATTCCCAGCCCTGTGCCTCATTCTGATTTTGTCACATTCACCTGTTACAAAACAATGATGGGTGGAAGAGGAGGTGTGATCCTCTGCAAAAAAGCTTTTGGGGAAAAAATAGATAAAGCAGTTTTTCCGGGATGCCAGGGCACAAGCGCCGTCAATCTTATGGCTGCAAAGGCGTTGATTTTCAATCTTGCCATGGAAGATAAATTTGTTCGAATACAGAAAAAAACTATTCAGAATGCAGGGATTATGGCCCGGGCATTAATGAAAAAAGGATACCATATTATCAGTGGAGGAACGGATAATCACCAGGTAGTGATTGATCTGACGGCAAAAGGGATTTCAGGTAAATCTGCTGAAGAGACTTTAGAATCTATAGGAATTATCTTGAATCGTAATGTAGTACCCAGGGATGAAAATATACCCGGCAAAGTCAGTGGCATCAGGCTGGGAAGCTCTGCAGTATCTGCAAGGGGGATGGGCGAGCCCCAGATGCAGAAAATTATTGAATTAATGGATATGGCATTAATGAATCAGACAAAAAAGGTAATATTAAATCAGGTCAAAGATATGGTATTAGATCTGTGCCGAGAATTTCCCATCAATGGGATAGTTTCAAAAGATAAATGAAAAAAGCGTGAAAGGACCGCACTTTGGTTCGGGGGTTGTTTTAGAAAATTTTTATTGTTGAAATATAGATAAAAGGCTTGGTAATTGATACAAAGGATCAATTAAAAAGGATTAAAAATATGGAAATCAATCCGGATTTTATTTCACCATGCGGACTTTATTGTGGAGTCTGTGCCATTTATATTGCACATCGCGATAATAACCAGAAATTTAAGGAAAGATTAGCAGGCCTTTATTCTGGAGAAGTTTTTGGCAAAGGAACGCTTCCAAATAGTGAATATCTATCAACAAAAGATATTCGATGCCGCGGCTGCTTATCTGATGATTTGTTTATGCATTGCAATCAATGTGAGATCAGGGACTGCACGAAAAAAAAGGGATATACGGGATGTCATCAATGCGATGAATTCCCCTGCCAGTATATTGAAAATTTTCCCATGACTATTGGAAAAAAGGTAATTTTACGATCTGTTCCATATAGACGAAAACACGGTACTAAAAAATGGGTTCAAGATGAAGAAGCCCGCTATTTTTGCCCTGAATGCGGTAATAAACTCTTCCGGGGTGTTGTAAAATGTAACCATTGTAAAACAAATCTGGACCAGGATTAGTTTTCTGGTTTATTAAAATATTTGTAATATGTTCTTATATAATCTTGACATAATTTAAATAGAAAGGGTATACAAGCCGTATCTCCTTTTGCAAGACTAAGATAAGGATAAGTCAATGAAAAATATCACTATATTTACTATTGTTGCCATATTGGTGTTTTTTACAAATGCATGGGCTCAACAGCAAGTAGGGTTATTAAAAAGTGTATCCGGTGATGTTAAAATCAAAAGAGGGGAATCTTTTGTAGAGGCGAATCAGGGTTTGCAGATTATGAACACTGACACTTTGATCACAAGCTACAACGGTTATGCCGGTATTATATTCGATGATGGAACCACCATAACAATAGGCCCGGAAACTGAATTTATTATCAACGACTATAAGTTTGAACCTGGAATTGAAGCATACGCTTTTTCAATGTATTTAAAAAAAGGGGCTGCCATCTACAATTCAGGAAAAATAGGAAAACTTTCTCCAGAGTCTGTGAATCTTTCCACACCAAGAGGATCAGTAGGTATCAGGGGTACACGATTCATTATTAAAGTTGATTAGAAGGAGATTATCATTATCCAATATCTTCATATTTTTTTTATTTTAATATTTCTTTGTGCCTGTGGGCCAAAAACCATAGTTATACTTTTACCGGATGACGATGGAAAAACAGGTTCCGTGGTCGTAAAAAGCCAAGGTTCATCAACAACACTTGATGCCCCTTACACTTATACAGAAGTCAGTGATGATAAATCGGATTTCCCAATCAAACCAATTGATAAAAAAAAGGTGACAGACGAATATCAACTCCTGTTAAACGCAGAGCCTGCAAAACCTGCACATTTCATACTTTATTTTGAAGAGAACTCCATCAATCTGACAAAAGAATCATTGACACTTATTCCAGAAATCCTGCAGGTTTCAAAAAAACGCAGTCCTTCAGAAATCTCTGTAATAGGGCATTCCGACACTATGGGATCTTCAGAACATAATAATATATTATCCTTGCAGCGAGCAGAAAATGTGGGAGAAATATTGAAAAAGCATGATACAAGCCTGAAAAAACTAAATATCAAATCTCATGGAGAAAATGATCTTTTGATAATAACCGGAGACAATGTACCTGAAAAAAAAACAGAAGAGTTGAAATAATGATAAGATAATATCGAGGACTCTTTGAGAATAAATTTTAAAATTGATGAGGGGCAGTCAAAATCAGCACATTGGTTGATCTTGATATTTATAATTCTTATCTCTTTATTCTTTGGTTTTGGATCATATTCAAATAATACCTTTCTAAAAAGTTTAGACTTTTTCTTTTATGACCAGTTCATGAAAATCTCTGATTCAAAAGAGATATCAAATAAAATTACAATCATAGATATTGATGAAGCAAGTCTTTCAGCCATAGGGCAATGGCCATGGCCACGATACAGGTTAGCCCAGATTATAAAATCAGTATATGATATAGGGCCCAAGGCAATTGGACTTGATATTATTTTGCCGGAGCCGGATCGTACTTCATTAAAAAATATTCAGGCACAGTTTAAAAATGACTTTGATTTAAATCTTGAATTTACAGGAGCACCTTTAGCTTTAAGTGATAACGATGGGTATTTGGCTTATAATTTAAAACAAAGCAATATCGTCGGCGCAGGATATTTTTATTTTGATCATTTTAACAAAAAAATTATCCCAAAATACAACCCGTTTAAAATCACAGACAATTCCGGTTTACTTCATTTGCACAAAGCAACAGGAGTTTTGGGTAACACAGCTCAAATAGAAAATTCACTTGAATTTACGGGATTTATAAATAGCAAGCAGGATGAAGATGGCATCATACGCAAGACCCCATTATTGATTGAATTTCAAGGGGATATTTTTACGCATCTTTCTTTGTCCACTTTTCTGAAAGCAAATGGAATAAGGCAAGCACAAGTCTTAAAAGATCAATATGGCCCTTACATAAAAGCCGGCAAACATAAAATTCCTATTACAAAAGATGGATATATTCAGATGCGATTCAAAGGTCCTGCAAAGAGTTATAAATTTATATCTGCTGTGGATATTTTAAATAACAACTTCTTACAAGCTGATATCCAAAATAAAATTATTCTTATTGGCTCCTCTGCAGTCGGTTTAAACGATATCTACCATACTATTTACGATTCAAAATTCCCAGGCGTTGAAATTCATGCTGTAATCATAGACAATATTTATAAAAATCAGACTATTATAGAGCCGATTTGGAGGCAAAATTTAATTTTTGGAGTTTGCGTTGCAACGGGAATTTTTATGGCATTTCTGTTCTTTAATTCATCAGGCCCAACAGCACTTTTTTTTGGTACGCTTACTTGGATTTGTATAGCTTTTATTTCAAGTATTGTCTCCTATATGAAGTTATTAATATTTATTTCTCCCATCCAGCCTGGTTTAATAAGTATCAGCCTTTTTTCCTTTTTCTCCTTATTTCGCTATGCCATATCCAGAGAAGCTTCATTTCTCTGGTTAAAAAAACTTGAGGCCAACAAAAAAGAACTCCAAGAAGCTTTGAACAATCTTTTGACTACACAGGTAACTTATGGGGTCTACTGGATCCAGATACCAGAAGCCAAGCTTAATATTTTGTGCGGATGCCCAGGGGAAATCGTTAAGCATTTAATGATCAAAGGATATATAGCAAAAGTGTGCCAGGGAGATATATGTTTTGAAACCGGCCCCAATGCAATCCTTTTGTCAGATGTATTGGTTCAGAATGGCAGATTTTCAAATCTTTCTGAATTTCCCATATTACAAATTCTGTACAGGCAGGGACTCATCATACCCAACCATCCCAATAACAAGGGGGAAAAACCTATTTTAATCGGTACCCGGGAACAGGTGGAGTCCCAGAAACAATATATCTTTCGCGGTAATTTTGGCCTGGCAACAAAGCAGGAAATCCTTGAAACAGGGGTAAACAAATCTTTGGCCGATGAAATGATGCGGTTGAAAAATAAGTTCAGGTTTGGAATGGAACCATCCATTGAGGATCTTCTTGATTCTGTTATTGTTGGAAAAGAACCTGTAGAAATCAAAAACAAGGTGTTTGTCCAGAGACTCCGCCTCAATGTTTATGAATTTTCATATAAAGGCAGAACCACCCAGGTCAATTTGAATCTAGATTCAAAAGATACTTATACTTCTCCCTATTCACTTGGATACCATAAAATTAAAAGGGAGGATTTTGCAATAATCCACTCGGGCGAAGGGGATGGATGGAACATGTCCCAGCCCAGCATGGGAAGTATTATTTTTTTCAAAGGAGGAATTTATCTCATTGATTCGCCCCCAAATCTTCTTCACATACTAGAGTCCCTGGGAATTGATATCAGTGAAATTGTCGGTATTTTCCATACCCATGCCCATGATGACCACTTTGCCAGTCTTCCTGTTCTTCTGCAATCAGATCACAGGATCAAGTATTATGCTACACCACTGGTCAGGTCATCTGTCAGTAAAAAATTTTCAGCCCTCCTATCCCTTGATGAAAAGGCCTTGTCCAGGTTTTTTGATTTCCATGACCTTGAATTTGACAAATGGAATAATTGTGACGGCCTGGAAGTCAAACCTATTTTTTCTCCCCACCCTGTGGAGACCAATATCTTTATTTTCAGGGCTCTTGGGAATGCCGGCCACAAAACTTATGCTCATTATGCCGATATTATTTCCCTTGACCTGTTGTATGAAATGGTTGGAGATGACCCTGACAGTATCAGCCTGGATACCTACGATCATATCAAAGAGGCCTATCTCATGCCTGCAACTTTGAAAAAACTTGATGTAGGCGGTGGTATGATTCATGGGCAGGCCATGGATTTCAAACATGATATGTCTGAAAAAATCATTTTAGCCCACACTGAACAAGAATTGACGGATGAACAAAAGGAAATCGGATCAGAATCAAGTTTCGGCCAGTGCGACGTCCTTATCCCAAGTAGCAAAGATTATTTAATGAACTATTCCGCTCGATACTTTAAATCCTTTTTTCCTTCTCTTGATAAAAAAGATTTTACCCAGCTTTTGAACACACAGGTCATTGATTTTAACCCAGGCTCAATGATTTTGAAAAAAGGGGACGTACCTGAGCATCTATACCTTATTTTAACTGGCATAGTTGAATACATTGATGCGGGTTCAGATATTAAAAACAATCTTTCCAATGGTAGTTTTATAGGTGAATTCAATTTGTTTCAAGACAACTTGTCTTCAGGAGTATACAGGACCCTTTCCCATGTTTCCGCTCTCTGTTTTACCTTTGATTTTTTCCGCAGCTTTCTTGAGAAAAATCATATTTTTGATCAAACCGAAAAGATGTTTGCAAGGATTGATTTTTTAAAGTCAACCTGGCTTTTTGGTGAGGAAAGTTCCTATGCTGTCCAATATAAAATTGCCCAGAGCATAGAGGAGATTGAGCTAGATGAAAACACACCAGCTTTTGAACAGCAATCCTCTGGTCTCTATTTAATTAAAAAAGGAGAAATTCAGGTTAAAGACAATGACAATACTCTTTTGGAAACCTTGAAATCCGGAACATTTTTTGGAGAGAATCATTTTTTTGAGCCAGAGAAAACCAGTCTGCAATTTATAACCACCAAGCCCTGCCGATTATTTTTTATTACAGATCCAGGGTTATTGGAAATTCCCATTGTCCATTGGAAATTATTAGAGATATATGAAAAGCGCAGGAAAAAATTTGAATGGAGTTAATCCCAACCTAAAGAATTAATGGATAAATTTAATTTCTAAAAAGAACGAACCTTGCCCTTACCTCTATTGCAGAAGCAAAATCAATTCCCTGTGATTCAATTTTAAAAATATACTATTTCATTAATGCATTGGTGGCATTTTGTATCTGTTTTAAGTTGTATTGTTTTAGAATAGCCATACTCTCTTTGCCTGAAATACCTGAATATCCAAGAGAAAATATGGCGGAATTGGTTTCGGTTTCTCCAAGGAGAACCATTATATTGCCTTCATTTTCATTGCTGTCATGGGTATGCATTATCTTAAGTCCATCCATTTCAGAACTTTCAATTTTAATCCCACCCGAAGACATGTTCATTCCCTGAAATGAAGCCATTCCCATTTGCTGTGAAGTAACCATGATAGCTGCATCAATGGTATTGTCTCCTTTTTCATAGGATCGGGTAGCATTTAGCATTTTTACACCATTCATGTTCATCTCCATTTCCATAGCAGGTTCTGCCTCCCATCCAGATATGTCAATCAATGGTGTTTTTAAGGATTCGGCAGCAAAGAGTGGGGTATAAATCATTAACGAAAAAAGAAGGGTAATTAGAACATTCAAAGCAATTTTTGGGTATGATTTCACAATAGTCTCCTCAGTGATATTCATTTAAGTTGGGCTATCTCTATTTGATATGTTGCATCCATAATTTAGTATCTTTCATAACATAATATGTTCGTGCCCGTAAATAAAAATTGAAATATAATAAACGCAATGGCCAATAGCGGCGGCGGTTATCCGATTTGGCTTTTCGCAGCTGTTTTGAGTGGCTTGGCCATCGCTGTGGCTCTGCTATTGAGCAGTCATTGTTTTAGGAGGCAACGCTATAAGTATTTAAAACCGACAAACCGATTTTTTCAAGTCAAATGGGTGTAAAAAAGGGCCAGAAAAAAGGTATCAACAGAGCAGAAAGTACAACCACCATTATATTCAGCGGCAGTCCAAGTTTCATGTAATCTGAAAATCGGTACCGCCCTGGACCATACACAAGCAAATTGGTTTGATACCCGATGGGGGTTGCAAAACAGGCACTGGCTCCAAAGCAGATGCCGATTATAAAGGGCTTGGGATCTGCACCAAGTGATGCTGCAGTCGTTACGGCAATGGGCAGTAAAAGAACGGCCGTGGCATTATTGCTCAATATATGAGTGCAGAGACTGGAAAGAAGAATCACCCCGAAAAGAACTGTATCTGGATTCTTGCCGTCAAACAGGCTTAGAAATGCATCGGCATACAGCCTGGTTGCACCGGTCTTCTGCATGGCAAGCCCTAAGGCAATCGTGCCGACAATCAGCAACAGCACTTCGGATTCCAGGGAGCGGTAGGCATCTTTCAAGCGGAGGCAATGGGTGAGTGTCATTAAGAATACACCCGTGAGAGAACAGATAAGGATATCTGCAAAGCCGGTTGATGCAAAGAGCACCACGCCGACAAAGATAATCGCTGCCATTCGCGCTTTTTCCGTATCGATCATGGAATGGTGGATATCTTCAATCACAATAAACTCGTTGGAATTTCGTATTTTGGAAAGTTTTTCCCTGGGGCAGCGCACCAGTATGGTATCACCGATTTTAAGTTTTACCGATTTTATCTTTCGGTATGAATAATGGTGACGACGGCTCCGGATAGCGATAATCTTAATTTCCGGATCATTTTGAAGTTTGGTGGACAATAGTTTTTCCCGGAGTAATCTTGACATGGGCGGTACGATCAATTCAATAATCAGATCGTCCTTGAGGCCATGGCCGAAGGCCATGCCTTCCTCTCCATGTGCCAGTTCCAGGGTCTGCTTTTTCAGGCATAAAACAATATCTTCTGCCGATCCCTTAACCAGAAAAATATCCCCCTGTTTGATAGCAATCAGACTTCGGACAGGATCAAAGATATTTCCATTCCGAAACACCTCAATAACACTCAGGCCCAGTTGCTCCCGGGCATGTTCAATGATGTGTTCTTCACCGATCAGGGGACTGTTCCGGGAGACAATAAGTTCGGCAATATATCGGTTTAATTTGGTTTCATCCATTTCACAGACCGGAGCTGTCCGGCCGGGTAATATTCTGGGAGATATAAAAAATAAAAAAATACCACCAATAATTGCAATGGGAATGCCGACCCGGCTGAGTTCAAACATGGTAAGCGGTTCAAAGCCAAATTGTGTTGAAAGGTCACTGACAATAATGTTGGTGGACGTACCTATCAGGGTACAAGTGCCGGCAAGTATCGATACATAGGATATTGGAATCAATAGCTTGGATGGTGAAAAATCGCATTCGCAGCTGAGCCCCATAACAATGGGGATAAACAATACAACGACTGGCGTATTGTTGATAAAGGCTGAGGCTATAGCTACTGTTGAGAGGATAAGAATTATAGCACGGGTTTTGTTCCCTTTTGAAAAATGCAGAATGCGTTCACTGATAAACCCAACCGCTCCTGTCCGAATCAGAGCGTGAGTCAAAAGAAACATGGCCCCCACGGTGATAACGGCCGGGTTGGCAAAGCCTGAAATCGTCTCAGCAGGGCTTAGGATGCCCGTAATTGCCAGGGCAACCATTATGCCCATGGCTGTCTTATCAACTGCTATTATCTCAGTTATCAGAAGGCTTAATGATGCTATCAGAATAGCGGAAACAATTATAATATCCAGGGTCAGCTCAGGCATAATATATCCCGTCTTTGTCCAAGTTCGGCCAGACATTCCGTCAAAATATACTCTTTACTGAATATAAGCATTCTTTTTTCAATATACAAAGCAAAAAATCAAGATTGTATTAAATTTTTCAGTTGGGACCTAAAAATAATCCAGGATGAAAATCATTACCAAATGATTGGAAACGGTTCTACCATTCCAATTTTGAGTTAATTTTGAACGTAGTTTACCAGGAATCCGGCAAAGAAATTAAAATATATTGGTACAAATGCGCTATTTTTCAAATTATACTTTTGACAAAAAGTTAGGTTGTGCTTACTTTTTATGAAAATCTCGGTTTTTTGATTGAAAACAGCAGATTTTGCATATTATAAAAAACATTTTAATTGTGGAGGTGCCATGAAAAATATAAAAATTAAAGAAGTGATGACCCCCATTAATGAATATATTAATATTTGTGAAAATTAGACATTATATGATGTTTTCCACTTGATTGACACGGAAAACAACTCAAGCGGAACCGTTCATCGGGATCTAATTGTCATGGATGAATCAGGTGTTTTTAAGGGAAAAATCACCATGACAGATCTTTTCAGAGCGCTTGAGCCAAATTACAAACAGCTCGACACTCTTTCATCAAACGACACACTAACAAAAGAATATTTACTGGATGCTGTTAAAACATATGATTTATGGCTTGCTCCGGTTAGTGATCTATGTGAAAGAGGCAGTGGTGTTATGGTCAGTGAGGTCATGCACACACCCTTTAAAGATGAATATGTCCATGAAAACGATTCCCTGGAAATTGCGTTGCATAAATATGTCATGGGCAGCCATCAGCCGCTGATCGTTAGAGATGACGAGCAGGTAACGGGTATCCTTCGATTTGAGAAGCTGTTTGAAGTGATTAAAGATCATATGCTGACATGCAGATTAAGGGCCACAGGATAATAATTCATGCCACATCCAAATTATTGAACCGGCCCGATTTTATGCACAGTTTGTTTGATGAACCACAACACCACTGTCAGCATGATAAAAGGAAAGGACAAGTAGCCGAATTTTTTTTATAGATCTAAAAATATGTCCCAGCAACGGGAGGGACACAACCTGTTGCTTTCCTCCTTGTGCTGGGTAACGAGCTATTTGGGAATAAAAATAGACGTGGGTTGTGATTTTTTTGTTAAAATAGACCGGGGAAATCGCCTGCCCTCCAAATGAATTTTTTCTTCAATAATTTCGGATGACCCGTCTTGCTTTTCCCATTTTGGTCCGTTCAATTGAATCGGGTTTTACAAGATCGACACTTCCTTTAAAGTTCAAGGTATCTTTTATTTTTTGTTCAATTTTTAATTTCAGGTCAATCATTTTGTCAGCCGTGATATGTATACCGTGTTCCACTTTTATAGCAAGATCAGTGTACGGGGAGGGATGGTCCAGAATGATCTGAAACTCCCCCGTGACTTCTGGCACAATATCTTCCAGGACCATGGAAATTCCATTGGGGAACACATTGATACCCTTTACGTGGAGCATGTCATCGGCTCTTCCTACAATCTTGAACCGGAACCCTGTTCTGGAGCAATCACAGGGCCCTGTTTCAAGGACTTCCATGAGATCGGATGTACGATACCTGACAAGGGGCTGGGCTTCTTTTTTCAGATGGGTCAGAACCATTTCCCCGACAGCTCCCTGTGTAATCGGAATATCTTCCAATGTCGCAGGATCAATTAACTGGACAAGCAGTGCACCCTGCCCCAGAAAATGAAGCTTGTAATTGCCCTGGCAAACGGAAGCAAAATTGCACAGAACATCTGAAACCCCATAGTTGGCGTTCTGAGCCTTCATCCCCCAGGTGGATTCTATTCGCTGCCTGTATACGGGATTATCAAGCCCTGGCTCTCCCCCAAACAATCCTATCTCCAAACCCAGTTCTCTTGGATCCATATTAAAATCATTTTTAGCTACTTTTTCCAGGTGTTTGGGGTAAGAAGGGGTGGATGAGATGACATTGATTCCCGCATCTTTAATGACCTGTATCAATTGTTTGGCATTGCCCACTCCAAAGGGAATAACAGTGGCTCCGGTTGCCTCCAGGTTTGCATGATCAGTATAACCGCCCATCCACATGCAATAATTCAGGCAGTGGACGACACGGTGATTGGGTCGCAGCCCTGCTGCCCAGAATGCCCTTGCCCCGCAATTGTGAGTCAGGTCCAGATCATTTTTTGTCAACGCTGTATAGATAAATTTGCCGGTGATACCGGATGTTCTATGGACGCGGTTGACTTTTTCAGCAGGTGCTGCCAAAAAATCACCAAATGGTGCCAGTCTTTTCTGGGAATTTCGCAGCTCCTGTTTGGTGGTAAAGGGAAGCATGGCAAGATCCTGTACATGATTTATTTTATCTTTTGTAATGCCTGCTTTTGCATATTTATCCCGGTACATTGTACTTTTTTCGAATACATATTCAATCTGGTCGGAAAGAAGGCGTTTCTCCATTTTTTCCTGGTCAGTTAAAGATATGGATTCCATATCTGGATTAAACATTGTCTGTTCCATCTTCCTCTCCTATGGCACCTTATTTTTTGTCCATTTCTTTTAGTCTTTTTTCCACAAATTCTGTTCCGCTTTGAGCGCAGATGAGTAAATGGCTTTTTTCAAGCTCCAGGATCTGATCAAAACTGGCCTCCATGCCCTGATCAATTGCAGTTCGTGACAGGTTGACGGCAAGGGGGGATCGACTGGCTATTTTTTTTGCCATGATCATTGATTCATCCATAAGATTTTTCAATGGCACCACCTTGTTGACAAGGCCTATTTTTAAAGCTTCTGCCGCATCAATAAAATCGCCTGTAAATATCAGTTCCTTGGCCTTACCGAGCCCCACAAGATGAGTGAGGATCTTTGTGCCGGCATTGGTGACAGTCATCCCCACCGTGGTTTCGGGAAATCCAAACACGGCGGTTTCTGCTGCAATTCTGATATCGCACCCCATGGCATATTCGCTCCCACCGCCCAGGGCATATCCGGGCACAGCCGCAATAATGGGTTTGCCCAGTTTCATGGTCATTCTCTGGATTTCCTGGAGCCTTTCCGCTTCATCCACCCATTGTTCAAAGCTTTTGCCTGAAGCCGTATCTTTTAGATCTTCGCCCGCACAAAAGGCGGTTCCCGCTCCAGTCAGGATAATTACACGGGCATTTGTATCCTGTTTTGCCCTGTCAAGCTGTGCCATAAACCCTTTCAGTAGATCAATATTAATAGCATTGAGGCGGTGGGGGCGGTTAAGAGTAATAATTCCAACATTTTCGTTACAATGGTACAATACGGTTTCATTTTCCATGGTTACATCCTCAAAATTGAGTTATTAAAAATTATATCAAATAAAATTAAATCAAGCCCAGGTATATAGTACCTGATCGGAAGAATCAGATACAATGCACAGAATATCATGCAATATCCCGTCGTGACGATTCTCTTAACAACTTTGTTACAACAAGTTCTTCATATATACTGGAAATCTGGTTTCCGGACAGACGTCCTTTTGGTTTGAACCAGCCGGCCACGGCCGTGCACATGGTGAGTATTGCATAGGATATCACCTTGGCATCCCCGGATGCAAAATATCCCTGGTCAATTCCTTGAATAATCATATCCTGGAATTTTTTTTCATAGGCATCCCTTTGGATTACAAAGGCCTTATAATTGCTTGCAGTAAGCCCTCTGAGTTCACTGTCGGAGATTAACACCTCTTTTTGACGATCACAATGGAATTTGACGTGTGCTCTTACTGCGGCCCGCATTCTGTTATCAATATTTTCAATTCCTTTAAGGCAGGTCTCTATATAGGCTGTTAATTCTTTCATTGTTGTCATTAGAATATCAAAAAGGATGTCTTCCTTGCTGTCGTAATGATAATAGATACTGGCTTTTTGTATGCTGCTGTCAAGTGCTATACTGCTCATGGCCGTGGCAAAGTAACTTTTTTTATAAAACAAATTAATAGCGGCTTTTTTGATAATTTCTTTTGTGGCATTCACAGATAAGTTCCTTATTTGTTTCGGTGCTAAATGCTTAACCTCCTGCAAATATCCATCAGACAGGGCTTTAGGGATAACTTTTTTTACGGGCTGAACAATTACAATTATTGATATATTAAAAGTTTAAATTGAAATATATCTACCTATCGTACGGTAGATTTTATATATTAGCTGGGATTTTATTTGTCAATAGAATTCTTAAATTTTGCTCTGGAATTAAGGACCGCAAATTTTATAAAGTAAACGAAATTGCTTGTCTTTTGGCCTATCTACTGCGTTGCATCAAAGGCCAAATAGGCCTGCTTGCGGGTTTATCTTTCAAGGTGCCTTTATAAATTCAACATATTTTCAAGGGCAGTAAAAGCATCCTTTTTTATAGCTTCATCAATGGTAACAATATTTTCTTTTCCAATGTTTTCAAGGCAGCTTAAAAGATTATTTAAATTGATTTTATACATATTGGGACACAGTGAGTCTTTTAATGGGAGTATTTTTTTGTCTGGATATTCCGTGACAAGCCTCTTGATCAGATTGATCTCCGTTCCAATGATAATGGTTGAGCCCTTTGGAGCCTCGTCCACATAGTTAACGATAAAACTTGTGGAACCCACTGCATCTGAAGCTCTGACAACCTCCTGGGTGCATTCCGGGTGTACAACAATTTTTGCATCGGGGAAGTTTTTTCTCATGTTATCAATCTCATGGGTTGTAAACCGGGTATGAACCAGGCAATATCCTTTCCATAAAAAAACTTTTGCTTTTTTAATATCCTGTTCCGTATTTCCACCCAATGGTTTTTCAGGGTCCCACACAATCATTTCATTTGAAGGGATGCCCAGATTGTTCCCTGTATTTCTGCCCAGATGTTCATCTGGGAAAAAAAAGATTTTTTCTCTTTGCTTAAATGCCCACTCAAAGGCTTTGGGTGCGTTGGACGAGGTGCAGACAGCGCCATTGTTTTTTCCGCAATGAGCCTTGATAAAGGCATCAGAGTTCATGTAAACCAAAGGTGTTACACTATTTTTTCCAACAATGGCTGTTACTTCATTCCAGGCTTTTTCAACCAGGTAGGAATCCGCCATGTCCGCCATCCAGCAACCTGCATCCATATCAGGAATTTGCACTGTCTGGTGATCTTTAGCAAGAATAGCTGCACTTTCCGCCATAAAATGAACTCCGCAAAAAACAATATATTTCGCATTCTCATCCTGGGCAGCTCTTTGGGAAAGGCCGAAAGAGTCTCCCCTGTGGTCTCCTAAATCAACGATTTCTTTTCTTTGATAATGATGGGTTAAGATGACAAGCTGATTTCCAAGTTTTTGTTTGATGTTGATAATTTTATCAATCATGTCTTTGTTAGCTTCTATGTCTGTCATGTTTATTCCTTACCAATTAAAAATATGCCATAGGTGGCAAACAGGTTGGGCAAAAAAGTTACCATTTTGCCATGGTGTTGAGTTCTTGTTGTGTTAATAGCAGCCTTTTTCAGAATTTTGAATCCGACTTGGTTAGAAAATTTTTGAAAATCGTTCAAGCTTAACACCCTTATATTAGGTGTATCATGCCATGAATATGGAAGCTGCCTGGTCACAGGGGCACGGCCGGTAAATGCCAAATGCATGCGGACATTTATATGACCAAAGTTGGGAAAACTGACTACACCCATTTTTGCAATCCGCATCATGGAATGGATCAGGTTAGACGGTTCATAGACCTGCTGAAGAGTCTGGGAACATATGGCATAGTCAAAGGCATTGTCAGGGTAATCTTCCATTTCTTCATTAATATCCCCCTGTAAAACCGAGATTCCCTTTTCAATACATTTTACTACCTTTGATTCTTCAATTTCTATGCCCCTTTCCTGGACATTTTTTTCTTTTTTAAGCCAGTAAAGAAGATCTCCTTCACCACAACCCAGGCCCAGTACTTTTGATTCAGGCTCAATCCATGAAGCAATGATTTTCAGGTCATATCTAAGTTTCTCAGGTTTCATTGGAAGCACTCCTTAAAAATCCTCTAATCAGATTATCAAGTCTGTCATTGGGGAGTAAAAAGGCATCGTGTCCCCATTGGGCATCAATTTCACAAAAGCTGACATCCATGTTGCTTTTTTTCATGGCTTTGACCATTTCTTTTGACTGATATGTAGGATAGAGCCAGTCAGAAGTATAAGATACAACGAGAAATTTTGATTTGCATTTTGAAAAGGCATTTACAAGAGAGCCTGAACCATATTGTCCTGCCAGGTCAAAATAATCTGCAGCTTTGGTGATATACAAAAAAGAATTGGCATCAAAACGCTCAATAAATTTGTTGCCCTGGTGCTGAAGATAGCTTTCCACCTGGAACTCTGCACCAAATTCAAAGCTTAAGGCAGATCTGTTTTGAAGTTTGCGTCCAAATTTCAGTCGCATGGACTCATCGGAAAGATATGTGATATGTCCTATCATCCTGGCAATGGCAAGACCCATATCAGGCTTCTTACCCGAATAATAATGTCCCTGATTCCAATTGGGATCAGCCATAATAGCCTGTCTTGCAACTTCATTAAACGCAATGGCCAAAGCCGAATGTTTTGTAGTTGTTGCAAGGGGAATGGCGGATTTAACCATATCCGGATATCGAACACACCATTCAAGCACCTGCATGCCTCCGACTGATCCGCCGATCAATGATAAAATGGATTTAATTTTCAAATGATCTATCAAGGCCTTTTGGGTTTCAACCATATCGCCAACGGTTATATGCGGAAAAAGGGTTCCATATTCTTTGTCAGTTTCAGGGTTTATGGATGAAGGACCCGTTGATCCGGCGCAGGAGCCGATAATATTGGAGCAGATCACAAAGTACTTGTCCGTATCTATCCCTTTTCCCGGACCCACCATGATATCCCACCAGCCCGGCTTGGTATCCTTTGGATCATAATACCCAGCCACGTGTGAATCTCCGGAAAGTGCATGGAGTACGAGAATAACATTGCTCTTTTCCGGATTCAAGGTACCGCAGGTTTCATAGGCAATGATTACAGGGCCGATACTGGACTTGCTTTCAAGATTCAGCAGGTCAGGAGGCTCAGCAAAGGTAAAAAATTGTTTTGCAACAATGCCGACGCTGCCCCCGGTCTGGTTTTGTTCAATATATTCGCTCATCAGCTCAACCTTTTCCTAAACAGAATCCAATGCCTGTGCAAGATCATTGCAGATATCTTCAACATGTTCGACTCCAAGGGAAAATCTTAACAGCTGGGGATCGGCAAGCTGATTTTTAAGATCTTCAGGAAAGGATACGTACTGGGAAGAGTAGGGGTGGATAATCAGGGTTTTACAGTCCCCGAGATTGGCTATGTTTAAAATCATTTCAAGATTATCTATGAGCCTGAAGCAGGCATCCTGATCCTTTAGGCCAAAGGTAAGCATTGCACCAAATCCTTTGTTGTTAAACTGGATTTTGGCAATTTCATGGCAATTATGATCTTTAAACCCTGGAAAATTTACCCATTCAACTTTTGGTTGTTCTTTTAGAAAGGCAGCAACCTTTATGGCATTTTCCATATGGCGTTCCATTCGCAGGCCCAAAGTGTTTAGTCCTATTGCGGTAAGATAGGAATGCAAGGGAGCTGGGGTTGTTCCAAAATTGATATGATGCTCTTTGAACAGTCTGTGGAGAAACGCAAGATTTCCCTTTTGCTCAACAAAAGGAGCAAAATCAGAAAATTTTTCATTGGCCCAGTTAAAGTTTCCGGCATCCACTACCACACCCCCCAGGGCTCCGCCGTGTCCTGACAGATATTTAGTGGTTGAATGCAATACAATATCCGCCCCAAGTTCAATGGGCCTGCAAAGCCAGGGAGAAGCCAGTGTATTATCAATAAGAAGCGGGATGCCGTTTGAGTGGGCAATCTGGGAAATGCTTTTGATATCGGCAATTTCCATGCCTGGATTTGTAATGGTTTCCATATACACAAATCGTGTCTTTTCATTGATGGCCTGCTCAATATCTTCAAGACGTAAGGGGTCAACAAGCTTTACATTAATCCCGTATTTTTTAAAGACAGCTGTAAAAAGAGCATAGGACGACATGAATAATGCTTTACTGGCTACAAATTCATCTCCAGAACGAAGCAGGGTCATGCAGGCATTGTTAATGGCAGCCATGCCGGAACCTGTTACAACAGCTCCTGCTCCTGATTCCAAGGAAGCCAGCTTTTGTTCAAGAAACCTGCTTGTGGGATTACTCAGCCTCATATAAATATGTTCCTGGGTTTGACCTGCAAATGTTTTACTCAGGCTTTCCGCGCTTTCATGGTAATGGGCAGCATTTTGAAAAATAGGCGGGAGAGTTGCGCCTTTCCATGGAGTATCTTTTAATCCTTCATGAATTGCTCTTGTTTCAAAATGATAATCAATTTTTTTGTTCATGCGGCTCCCCTTTAATGCATCTATTAGTTTTAAGAAACTTTAAATATCACATTGTGGTATGTGTTTGTCAATATTTACTTTGTGTTCGCTTCAATAAATTATGTGACATTCTATTGGAAAAATAGTATACTAAATTCATATGTTATTGAATCTATAAATGATTTTGTTTCTCTAACAGATTTCATGACAATAATGGTCTGAATTATTCTCTTCTTTTTTCTCTATTAAAGACTCAGAAACCTTAGTTTAGATATCATGTTGAACCGGTAATGCAGCCCCTGACCCCCGCAGTATATTATAGAGAGGTTTTTATAAATTGCAGGATAAGATGTCAGCCTTAAAACAGGCTGAAAAGGAGGAAGTAATGAATATTAAACAAATATTAAACCCTGTTGACGGGTCAGAGCATTCAATCCATTCAACACGGTATGCCATTGATCTTGCAAAACTTTTAGATGCTAAAATCATCTTGATGCATTGCCATGCAAGATTCCCTATTGTCCTGTCAGAGCCCTATTTTCAGCAGGCAATTAATGAAATCAGCAAAACAAGTGAAGAGCTTGTTGAACCATTTATAAAAATTCTTGAAAAAGCAGATGTTAAATTTGATATTCGTATTCTTGAAGGGACTCCTGGAAACAAAATACCGGAAGTGGCAAGAATCGAGAAAATAGACTTGATTGTAATGGGATCAAGAGGGGTTACTGATTTTACAGGATTGCTTCTCGGCAGCGTTGCCCACCAGGTGCTAAACAAAGCAGACTGTCCTGTTTTTATTACAAAATAGGAAGGATAAAGATTCAATAACCATATAGGCTGTCTCAATAATGGATGTTTAATCATACCGGGTTATTCTTCAGGGCAATCGCAGGTAACTTTTTTATGATTACTCCATACCCGTTCAGGTCAGTTTACCTTTCCTTCGCTGGATGGGACATGTTGACATGCTTTATGTCGGGCTACACTTGTGGCGGAAAAACTCGTTTCACTCAGACAGTTCCCGCCACTTAACGTTACACCCGACAGAGCCTGTAGCAACAAGACCCAAAATGCTCATCCAAGATAACCTGACCTGAACTAGTTGCTGTGACGACAATTACAATCATTGTAGCGGATAACAGAGCAAAATATTGTTTACATGCGATTGCCCTGAGGTATTCTTTTTATCATATTGACAAATGTCTGCATTGTTTTTATTACAGATGTTGTTGGTGTTACAATGAGATTTTACGACTAGCAAAAAGAAATATTATTCAATTTTAAAATAGAGGCAGATACTTATGGTTTTATTGGCGCTCTTTTATCTTTTTTTCCCTGTTATTGTTATCATGATGTGCCTGAGGTTTGAAAAAGTGAATAAAATTGGTGCCGTATTTGTCTGCTATGTGGTTGGGGCTGTCCTGGGGAATTCTTTGAACCTGCCCAATGGTGTACCCGCACTTCAGGATACCTTAAGCAGTGCATCCGTTGCTGTTGCCCTTCCATTGCTTTTATTTTCCATGGATGTGAGAGCATGGCTGAAAACAGCAGGCAAGGCCATATTGTCCATGACAGGAGCAACCATTATCATCGTTGCCGTTGCAGGACTCGGAAGCGTGATTATTGCAGATCACGTGGAAGAAAGCTGGAAGATGGCCGGACTTGCCATCAGCGTGTATACGGGTGGAACCCCAAATATGGCTGCCATAAAAACAGCCCTTGATGTAGACCCGACAACCTATATCATCATGCACACCTATGATACATTGATCAGTCTGGTCTATATTATTTTCTGCATTACCATAGCGCAAAAGCTTTTGAATCGATTTTTACCCCGATTTGAAAAATTGAAAGATTGTATATCGGTCAATGAAGATGGCGAAACCGAGGATATTCATTCATACAGGAACATGTTGAATGCGCAAGTTTTCAAAAGGCTTGGCATTGCCCTGATTTTATCTTTTCTTATCCTTGGGACAGCCCTTGGCGCATCCGGACTTTTTCCCAAAGCATATTCAACGGCCATCACAATTTTATTGATCACTTCATTAGGCATTGGTGCTTCCTTTATTACAAAGGTCAGACAAATTGAGAAAACCTACCAGCTGGGCATGTATTTTATTCTCATTTTCTGTCTTGTGGTGGGATCAATGGCCAATATAAAGGATCTTATTCATATCAACTGGATACTGATGTCTTATATATCATTCTGCATCTTTGGAACTGTTGTTCTCCATGCAATTTTCTGTAAAATTTTTAAAATTGATACAGACACCTTTATTATTACATCCATATCCGCCATCTGTTCTCCACCTTTTGTTCCCGTTGTTGCCAATGCACTGAAAAATAAACAGATTATTTTGTCTGGACTTACCACGGGGATTATCGGCTATGCCATCGGCAATTACCTTGGAATCAGTTTTGCGTATATTTTTAAAATTATCATAGGTTAATCTTTATCTTTTTTTATATGGCCTGGAGAGAAAATGAGCACTATCCCTTTAATCGGTAAAGCATATGATGAAATTCTGGAAGAAATGGCATCTTTTCGCAGCAAGGATGCAGATTTTTTAAACGGGCGCACCTGGTCCCTGGTGTACCATTTAAACCATGAACACGATTCATTCTTAAAAAAGGCCCATAACCTTTATTTCAGTGAAAACGCCCTCAATCCAATGGCATTTAAAAGTCTTAAGCGCTTTGAACATGAGGTGGTTAAAATGACGGCAGACCTTTTAAACGGGGATGAAAATGTTGTGGGAACCATGACATCGGGGGGAACTGAATCATGCCTGCTGCCTGTAATGACTTACAGGGAACAGGCCAGATCAAAAAAAAGGTGGGGTAAATTTCAACCTGAAATAATCGCCCCTGAAAGTATCCATGTAGCCTGGGAAAAAGCAGCTAAATATTTTAATGTTAAAATGGTCAGCATTCCTTTAAAGGATGATTTTATGGTTGATTTGGATATCCTGAAAAAAAAAATCAGTAAGAATACTATCCTGATAACGGCATCAGCGCCCTCATACCCCCACGGGTTGATTGATCCTATAAAAGACATTGGTCTCATTGCCGATGAAAGAAACATTCCTTTTCATGTGGACGCCTGTCTTGGTGGATTTTTTCTGCCCTTTGCCGAACAGATCGGGTACCAGATTCCAGAATTTGATTTTCGATGTAAAGGCGTAACATCCATATCAGCGGATGTCCATAAATACGGTTTTGGGGCTAAGGGCGCATCTATACTGTTGTATAAAAACATGGCCCTTTTGAAACATCAGTTTTTTATTCATCAAAACTGGCCCGGAGGTGTTTTTGCTTCCCCGGCCCTTCTTGGAACCCGTCCCGGGGGCCCCATTGCTGCGGCATGGGCAGCAATGAATGCCATGGGGGAAAAGGGTTATCAGGATATGGCCCAAAAGGTAATGGTAACAACACAAAAATTGATCCAGGGTATTAATGATCTACAGGATTTAAAGGTAATGGGAAAACCGCAGATGAGTGTTTTTGCATATGCTTCCACAAATCCAAAGATTGATATTTTTGCGATTGGTGATGTCATGGAAGAAAAAGGCTGGCATATTGATCGCCTGCAAAGGCCCGAAGGCCTGCATGCAATGGTCACTCCTGCCCATGAGGCTGTGGCGGATCAATATCTTGTGGATTTAAAAGATTCTCTTGAGTTTGTAAAAAGCCATCCTGATTTGGCATCCAAAGGAAATGCCGCCATGTATGGCATGATAGCCAATGTTCCTTTCAGGGGATTGATTAAAAATCAGGTTGGAAAAATGATGGAAAAAATGTATGGTCCCGAGTGTGAAATGCCTATGGATAATCAGGGCAAAGAGTCATTGCCGGTTCGTATTGGCACCCGTATTTTAAAATGGATTTCCAAACGAAAATTTTATAAAAAATAGTGTAAATTAGTTTTTTGGAGTGGATAAATCAATGGTTAATTCATAAATGCCCTGTTCCATCCTGGCCTGGACGGGAAAATTTCCTTTTTCAAATACTTTGAGCATGGCCCGGTTGGATGCAAGAACATCAGCTGTCATACCCTGTGCTCCTCTTTCTTTGGCAAGCTTTGTAAGCATTTGATACAGATAGGTGGCAATACCATATCTCTGATAGGCTTCATCAACAACAAAAGCGACATCCACCAGAGGTTTGTTCTGATGTTTTACAAACCTGGCTTCAGCAATAATGTTCTGTTGTTCCGGGTCTCCAACAAGGGCAACAACAGATAACGTATCCCGGTAGTCAACATTTACATATTCCTGGATTTTTTCATGGGGCATGGTTTTTATGGGACTGAAATACCGATAGTAGATAGCCTTATCGGAAAACCGGTAAAATAATCGCCTCATCTGGTCTTCGTCAGAGGGTTTGATGGCCCGGAAACGAACATCAACTTTATCTTTGAATGTATGCCGGGTTTCAATATCAACAGGATAAAAATGAGCGCTGTCTGCCAGAAATATCTGGTCTTTATAAAGAAGATTGGCTTTTTTTGCCCCATCAACAAGTCTGGGCCTGTCCCCGGGATGGGCAATTTCAATGAGGGCCTGGGCTCTTTCCCTGATTGTTTTCCCCCTTAAGTGTGCAATTCCCTGTTCCGTTACCACAAGATCAATGGATTCGGGAAGGCTCAGTAAATCAGGAGCATTTTCAGAAGAAAGGCGGATATTGGGATTTCCCTGGCGGTTTCTGCTGGGAAGGGCGACAATGGTGTAGCCGCCACGGGAGATTTCCGCTCCGTTAAAAAAGTCGGCCATCTGTCCCGGGCCTGCAGTGACATGGCCTTTGCTGTTGTGAAGAATCACTCGGCATGAAAGATCAACCCTTCTTACCGGGATAATAAAGACGAACCGATGGTTTTGCCCTATTTCCAGGGGATGAAAAACTTTGTCAATGCTTTGAAATTCCACGATTGGGTTTTTATCAAGAAATTGCATTAATTTTTTACTGCCAAGGGCATAAGCAGTCAAGGACTTTCCCCTGAAAGGACCTTTTTTTCGATTGGTAACGGCACCGCTTTCAACAAGTTCCATTAATGCGTCAGTAAAAAACGGGGTATGAATTCCCAGGTCTTTTTTATTGGCAAGATGTTTGGGCAGGGCCTCGAAAATAGGACCAAAGGTAAAGGCCAGACAACTACCGTTTTCAATGACGGAGGCGACATTGGCGGCCAGTTTGTCAAATATCGGGTCTACAAGAAATCTAGGGAAATAAAAGGGAGGATCAAGGGATTCAATAACCATGTCAAAGGCATCAAAGGGAACAAAGGTATCCCCCAGGGTAAAAGGTATTTCCTGGTTGATTTCACCCACCACAAGATCAGCCTGCGCCATTGCTCTCCTTGCCACATCAACACCGACTCCCAGGCTGCAATATCCTGCTTTGTTGGGCGGTGTTATCTGAATAAAGGCAACATCAATGGGAATTTGTCCTTTTTTCATAAGCAAAGGTATGGCTGAAAATCGGGAGGGGACCAGATCCACCTGGCCGGCTGAGATGGCTTCGGCAGACACCCATCCGGAAAAAAAGGTTTTAAGACGATACCTTTTGGATTGTAAAGCCTTGTATGAAATGGCATCCCCGAAACTGACCAGCTGAATCAGGGTCAGGTCCTGAAGCCTGAATCCCTCTGCATGCATGAGACAGTTTACAAGGGTCCGGGGTTCTGCGGAACCAGTTCCGATGAAGATGTTCATCCCCGGATCAATTTTATTTAATACATCCCGGGGAGAAACTGTTTTTTTCTTCCATGATGGTTTATTTTTAAACAAAATAACTCCCATATCTTAAACGTATATCATCTGAACTCATAATTTTCATAGTAACATATAATATCAATAAGTGAATCTTTTTAAAGCATCCCTACAATTTTTTCCGATAATACAAGGTTAATATTTTGTTTGTCTATGCAGATCTATGACCCAAGTACAGGTGAACGGCGCAAAGCTGTAGCGATAGAAATATGATATTTTTGCTTGATATTACAGTAATACTGTAATACTGTATGTCCATAGTGTTAATTAAGAAAGGAGACAAAATGGAATTTGCAATTAATACAAGCAAACTGACAACGAAGAGTCAAGCCACTATACCTGGGCAGATCAGAAAATTATTGGGGCTGCATCCCGGCGATTCTGTGGCATTTGAAGTCAATGAAAACAAAAAGGTTATTATCCGCAAAGCAACACCAATTGATTTTGAATTTGCTAAAGCTCTTGAGGGTACACTTTCTGAATGGTCTTCTAAAAACGATGAAGAGGCATATTGTGGCTTATAAAATTTTTGACGTTGTTGTGGTTCCTTTTCCATTTACTGACCAAGATACGGATAAAAGACGGCCAGCTTTGGTGTTGTCAGACCATGCTCGATTTAATGATGAAACTCAAAATTGCGTTATGGCCATGATTACCAGTGCTAAAAATCCTGATTGGCCGCTTGATGCGAAAATAGGAGGTATCAAAAAAGCCGGGCTTCCTGCACCTTCTAAGGTTCGCATGAAATTGTTTACACTGGATAGTCGCCTTATTGTAAAAAAAATTGGTGGTCTTGCAGTCAAAGATCAAAAGATTGTGAAAAAAAATCTTAAAAAATTAATGAATCTTGAGACAGAAGAGGAATTATGAAACACGTTTATAGCTGCACAGGGCATGTATTGAAAATCCCGAATATCACAGCCAGCCAGGGAGCATATTTGTTTGATGATAAGGGAAAGCGCTATATGGACTTAGAATCGGGAGTCTGGTGCATTTCCATGGGACACACAAATGAGCGCATTAACAAGACCATAACAAAGCAAATGGGTTCATTAATGCATGCTGGTTTTTGTTATTCCAGCAGTATCCTGGAAGAATCCGCCAAATCAATCCTGGAGATCACTAATTTTATTAACGGCAAGTGTCTTTTTCTTTGCTCGGGAAGTGAAGCCATCGAAATATCCAGGCAGATATCAAAGCATGTTTCCGGCAAAAAAATTTCCATGACACTCCATGATTCATATCTTGGTGCCTACACCTCTGTGACTGACAGGGATAGAGGGTGGCATATCTTTAACTGGGAAAAATGCAATACATGTGTGAAAAATGATGTTTGCGATCCTTTTTGTGAAGTATTGCAGGAAATACCCGAAGAGATATCAGACTTCATATTTGAACCGGGCAGTTCATCCGGGTTTGTCAGGTTTCCTCCAAAGGGGCTGATCCAGAATATTGTCAGCATTGTTCGGGATAACGGTGGAAAGATAATCGCAAATGAGGTAACGACAGGTGTTGGTCGAACCGGGAAGTGGTTTGGATATCAGCACTATGATATTGAGCCGGATCTGGTTGCAACTGGAAAAGGAATCGGAAATGGATATCCCGTCAGTGTGGTATTAATAAATAAGTCTACAATCAGCGAATTGGGAATCAAACCCTTTAAGTATTCCCAATCCCATCAGAATGATCCATTAGGGGCCGCTGTCGTTCAGGAGGTTATACAAGAAATCGAAAGCACTGGACTCATACAAAAAGCAGAACACAAAGGCTCCATATTTTTGTCCCAGCTCGAATCTCTTGTAGATAAAAAGATTGTTCTTGATGTGAGGGGAAGGGGAATGATGTTCGCAATAGACTTATCAAACAAGGATGTTGCAGATGAAATTTATAATGATCTTATTCATCATGGATACATCGTGGGGAATAGAGGGACTACATTTAGAATTGATCCACCTCTTATATTAACCAAAGCAGAATTTAATGAATTCATTGATGTTTTCAAGACAGTATTATTATCCATAAAAAATCCTGCATAATATTGTGCTTCATCATATTATCTTTTTGCAGACTTGATGAAAATTTTCAATATTATTTGCTTTATAAAAGCGAATCTTGTATTGTCAGATTTTTTTAATTTTAGAACAAGGGTAAATTCATGAAAAAAATAGTAATCACCATCATATTAGTCTTGAGTATCAGTTCAGCCTGTTTGGCAGAAAATGAAGTTACAGTTGACCCTAATACCTTTGAAATAACCATTCCCACCCTGGTTTATCTGGGCCAAAACTATTCAGTCAAATTTAGTTATAATGGTTCCTGCTTTACAGTTAAAGAACTTATCCCTAAGAGTAACACTGCCGCGACAGGAACCAAGGTAACACTAACCCATGATGGTTTTGACTTTTCTGCCGGAATAATTAGCAGTAGCTGGGATGAAATAGATGGCTATATAACCGTCTGGGCACCCCAGGATTATCCCGCGGGATATGAGTACGGGAAAGCGTTCTGGTGGACACCGGCGGCTTACGACAACTCCATCACACATATACTGGATATGGGTGAGGTGGCTCTGTCTTCCATTACCTCAGTCCCTGGCGACTGGTCCTATGTTAGTGGCACAGGAAACTATCCATTAATAGTCAACCACGCCTATGTCATCAAGGCCAAGGATGGTTACGCAAAATTCAAGGTCAGCTCATTAAACGGCTTAAACTCTGCGACAAATTCGACTTGGGATCCCATGAAATGGGAGATAAAAGGAGAATACGAATTTACGACCGGGGCAAGCTTTTAAAAGAAAAATTCCTTTAGCTTAATTTTGTGGGCGGCATTATAGTTTATTTGGTCTTAACTATGGGTGCTCATATTTTTTGACAGGTTATTGTCTATAGCATCCAAAAATTGTTGAGTATTCAGATAATGATGCTTATCAAGACTTTTACCATGAATGCAAAGCGCCAGATCCTTGGTCATCTTACCGCTTTCCACCGTCTCGACACAGACCTTTTCAAGGGTGTCGCAAAAATCGATCAATGCCTGGTTCCGGTCCAGTTTGCCCCGGAATGCAAGTCCCCTTGTCCAAGCAAAAATTGATGCAATGGGATTGGTGGATGTAGGGTTGCCTTTCTGATGCTCTCTGAAGTGCCGGGTAACAGTACCGTGTGCAGCCTCAGCTTCCATTATTTTTCCATCCGGTGTAATCAGGGTGGATGTCATCAACCCTAAAGAACCAAATCCCTGGGCCACGATATCAGATTGAACATCACCATCATAATTTTTACAGGCCCAGACAAACGCACCCTCCCATTTAAGAGCTGCAGCCACCATGTCATCAATTAATCTGTGTTCATAGGTGATACCAAGTTCATCCATCTTTGTTTTGTAGTCTTCCTGGTAAACCTGCTCAAAAATATCTTTAAATCTGCCGTCATATTTTTTAAGAATGGTGTTTTTTGTAGAAAGATATAAGGGCCATTTTTTATTGATGGCCTGGTTAAAACATGAATGGGCAAACCCATATATGGATTCGTCCGTATTATACATACCCATGGCTACACCACCCCCATCAAAGTCAAAGACATCAAAAGTCTCTTGATCACTACCATCCGCAGGTGTGAATACAAAGGTGAGATTCCCCTTTTTCTTAACGACAAAATCAGTAGCCCTGTACTGATCTCCAAAAGCATGACGGCCAATACAGATGGGATATTTCCAGGTTGTTACAAGTCTTGGAATATTTTTTATGACAATAGGTTCTCTGAAAACCGTTCCGCCAAGAATATTTCTGATAGTACCATTGGGAGATCTATACATCTCTTTGAGACCGAATTCATCCACCCGGGCTTCATCAGGTGTAATGGTTGCACATTTGATTCCAACCCCTGTCTTTTTAATGGCTTTGGCAGCATCCACGGTAACCTGGTCAAGGGTATCATCTCTGTTCACTACACCCAGATCATAATAAAGAGTTTCAAGTTCCAGATAAGGAAAAATAAGTTTGTCTTTAATATTCTTCCAGATGATCCGTGTCATTTCATCTCCGTCTATATCCACCACGGGGTTTGCCACAACAATTTTTTTCATTTTTTGTCCTTTAATTTCTCAATATTATCCTTGGCAAATGTAATGGATGAATCTATTTCCAGGGCCATTTCATAGTATTTGATTGCAAGTTTAATTTCTCCCAGTTCCCTGTAATTTGAACCGATATTGGCATAGTTGATAGCAAGGGAAGGGTCTACCTCAAGGGCATTTTCAAAACAGGTGATAGCTGTCTTATGGTTCTTGAGCATAAAATGGCAGAATCCCATGATATTAAACATATCCGGGCGCTGCGCATCAATTTCTATGCCTTTTTTGCAGATTTCAACGGCCCTGTCATATTGTTCAAGATCCTTTAAACAAGATCCCATATGGGAATAGATATCGGGCATATTCAGTTTTACAGGATTTCTTTTCAGGGCAGTTTCAAATTGGGTTAAAGCAGTTTTGTGGTCATAAATGGCGTTGAGCATCAAGCCTTTATAAAAACTTGTATAATATTTGCCGGGCAATGCTTTTTCCAGTTCATCCAGTTTTGACAATGCCATTACAGGGTCAAAACTTTCCGTGATTAATCTGGCAGAAAACATTCCCACGCTTGCGGCAACTGCTCTTTCCCTAAAATGTGCTCCTGGAATGATCGCATAAAATGCCGGAATTTCAAGCTTTTCATGCTTGGTGTTGATCACTATAATCTGATACTCTCTTTTATCCAGCGTATGGATCAGGTTTTCCACTTCCGTCTTAATATTGTTACTTGAAAGGTCGGGTAATGCATTGATATTGATCATCCTTTCAGGCTGGGTGATAAATTCGGCATCTTCAATCCTAGTAAATTTGGGCAGCCCGCTTGCCACATAATTTGAGCCTGAATTAAAATCTCCTGCAAGCTGGGCTGTCTCAGTGAGAGCCCGACTCATGGCCTTTTGCGGATCGGGCGCTGTTCCTGCTGTCCATACAATTTCACTTAAGTCAGGGAAGGTTGCGGGGTCCCAGGCAAGAACAGCAATTGTCGGTATGCCTGTATCCAGGGAAAAATCTGAAGCATAAACCTTAATACCTTCCTTTTTATATTTTTCAAGCATTTCAATGACCAGGGGGTCAGTAAAAGAATCAAGGTTGATTCCAGGGACATTCAAGTTTTCATGGCTGATAATGGAAGATGTATGGCGTTCGATCAGCTCGCAAATTCCCTGGCTTAAAGCTTCTTCCGTACAATTACCGGCACTGGGTCCGTTAAATTCATTAATCATGTAAAACCAGTTGAATGGGATCAGGACCTCTTCTTTTTTTGCCAGATCATATCCTTGGGTCCATTTTAAGGGCAGCGCATCAAAGATTGGTTTTACTTTTAAGGCCTCTTTTTTATTATCGTGGACGGATTTAATGATCTGTTCATAGGAAAGGGCTTTTTCCACCAAAGCCTTTGGAGTTGAATAAAAAAAGTTTTCTTCTTTTTTTACAAAAGAAAAAAAACTGAATCGTTCTGCAAGCTCCATCACTGCACTGGCTTCTGACTGTTCAGGAGTTCCGCCTTTGCCCATCTGCTTTTTTGTTCCGATAACATTTTTAGCATCCGTACCGCATTCACTGAAAAAGATCGGTATGTCAAGCCTTCCGTTATCAATCCTTCTGGTCCTGCTTAAAATATCAAGATTCAGTCTGGCTGTTTTTTCCTTAAATTTAGCAACAGTCTCCTTAGGGGACATGATCTTGTCCTGGTCATATGTATAGCCTTTCAGGGCATCTTTTAACTCAATTTTATAACTCATGAATGGTCCTTGAAATAAATCCTGTTTTTCCTGTTAAACATTATAATGTTTCTTTACTTATCCACACGCCCGATTTTGTCCCCAACCTTAATTGTTCCACCTTTGAGGATCTTAGCAAATACACCTTCTTTGGGCATAATGCAATCCCCTGTCCTATAATAAATAGCACATTTTTTATGGCATTCTTTTCCGATCTGTGTGACTTCAACCAGGGCTTTTTCCCCTAATTTGAAAACCTGGCCCACGGGCTGGTTTTTCCAATCAATCCCGGTTGTTGCTATATTTTCAGCAAAATCCCCAAAGTTTAGTTTAAAATCCTCAGTACTGGCATTTTCAATGCTTTCCGAAGCCAGAAAACTTAATTGCCTGTGCCAGTCACCTGCGTGGGCATCCTCTTTTATTCCGTGGTTTTCGATTAATTCTGCAGCTTCAACACATTTTTTAATAGTGCCTTTTTTTTTACTGATGGCTATGGAGACTATCTTCACAATCCTTCTCCTGAAAAATAATAAATGTAATAAAAAAATTTTAACTTACGCATGCTTTTATATCACATTGTAGTATAAAAATACAACCCAAATACTAACCTTTCAATATATTCCAAAATTATCTATACTCATTTAATATGGAAATAATAATTTATATTGATTGCTCTCCAAAGGAAGGCATTCCTGTGCTTGACAGGCAGGTTGAAAAAATGCAATGCTTTCCTGATTTCAATTGTATTTTCAATATGTTTAGAATGTACAAATACAAATTTATGAGTGGTTTAAATGAAGCTTTCAACAAAAACCCGCTATGGAACAAGAATTTTAATTGAACTTGCATTGCAGGCAGATCAGGGACCCATTCAGGTCAGTAATATAGCTTCCAAACAAAAGATACCTGTAAAATACCTTGAACAGATTTTACGCACTTTAAAACAGGCAGGTATTGTAAAAAGCGTCAGGGGGCCTAAAGGCGGGCATATGCTGGCAAATAATCCCGACGGAATATACCTTGGCCAGATTGTCCGGCTTTTTGAGGGGCAGACAGACCTTGTAGCATGTGTGAGCTCTCCTGAACAATGTGAAATGTCGGCAGACTGCCTTGTCAGGAGTGCCTGGTATGATGCAACGGCAGTGTTGTATGAAAAATTGGATGGTATCAGTATTGCAGATTTGATCCACAGCGATGGTAAAAATAATCTGGCGGCCTGCCCAACCCTGTAACCCCTGCATTCAAATTTTAAGCTCTATATATTATATACAGGAATGCCAAAGAATGGCTTCTGATGCTGACCTTAGTCCATATAGTTTAATGCCTGGCTACAAAAAATTATACTCCTCAACCACAAATAATAGTGGTTGCCCTTAATTCAAAAAAAAGGATTGCCATTATTGTTCAGCTAATGTTTTTTCCAGCAATTTATTAATCCCATTCACATAATCTTTATTCTGGCAAGGCTTTGACAGATGATCAATATATGCATCTTTTTGTTTCAATTCTTTTATGGATTCCAAAAATTCGATATTGCCGGAAATAAACAGCACTGGAACGGTTTGATTTGTTTTTCGGATATGATGATAAACATCCATGCCGTTAATTTTTCCAGGAAGCATATAGTCCAAACTTACAAAATCATATGTATTTCTTTCAAATAGGTCCTTTGCCATCTGGCCGTTGTGTGCAACATCAACCTTGTGATTACAAGGTTCACTTGTCAATATTCTGTATTGAACATCCGAGATAGCTGTTTCATCTTCAATGAGAAGAATACATTTTTCAAATTGTGTTATTTCTTTTTTCAGTTCTGCTTTTTCTTTAGTGGTTAATTCCTTTTTAATGATAGGTAAACAGATTGTAAACGTAGCCCCTACACCTACTTCTGACTCAACTGAAATATTGCCTTTGTGTTGCTCAACATATTTTTTTACATTCGCCATTCCATACCCAGTTCCCTTAACATTAGACTTATATGAATCTGTTACATCCTTATTTCCTTTTAAAGTAAAAGAAGGTTCATAAATAGATTCAAGATGCTCTTTAGGAATTCCACATCCATTATCCTCAATTTCAAAGCAGATACTGTCATCACGGCTGTAAGTTTTAACTGTGATTCTGGGATGTTCAACCATACTTAAAGCATGAATTGAGTTTTGTAAGAGATTTACAAGAGCATGCTCAATCATTCCAGGATCGGCGAGAAGTTCAGGTATCCCTGCTTTTTCTTCCTTTATGACTTCAATTCCTTCCAGATCCTTTTTTAGAAGATTTACGACAAGATCCATTTTTTCATTAATCATGAAAAATTCCTGTTTGGGTTCCTGATCTTTAGCAAAGGCAACCAGGTTTTTTGTTAAATTTTTACCCCGTATGGTCTGTTCAAATATTAATTCAAGTGTTTTTCTTGTTTCGGGTTCCTGACAATCCAACAAGGTGAGCTCGGTATTGCCCAAAATAATACCCAAAATATTATTAAAATCATGGGCCATTTTCCCAGCAACCTGACCAACCAATGCCAGTTTTTTCTGTTCCCCGGCAATTTTCTGGGCTTTTATTTTTTCTTCTTCTGCTTTCTTACGCTCGGTGATATCTGTAACGATTCCTTCAATAGCAACCGACTGTCCTTCGTCGTTGGAAATGAGAACATTGCGTTGATGGAGCCAACGAGTTCCCTTTGTTTTTCCGTGAACTATTTGATATTCATAAGTAGGGGGCATGTTTCCATCAAGCAGCGCTTTCCATTGTTCGTTGAAGTAATCCCTCCAATCGGGATGGATTGCATTTTGGATTAAAAGCGGCGTTTTGATGAATTCTTCCGGAGTGTACCCAAACACATTAATTGATGCCGGGCTGACATATTCATAGAGTCCCTCAGGTAGCGACATGCGATAGATCATGTCCTTAGCGTTTTCGGCCAGACGTCGAAATCTTTCTTCACTCTCCAGCAGCTTATTTTCAGATTGCATTCTATCCTTCAGCATTTTGTTTGTAGATATGGCTATTTCTCTGAATTCCATTAATTGAATGTTGTCCGGATTTATTGTGACAGATTCCGTGGCTGCCTTATTTAAAAATGATAAAAAAGTTTCAACCGAGTTTTCAATTTGATTAGAAATACGTTTTGACCAGAAATAGATCAGGCATAATAACCCTGCCAGAATCCATATAGTTCTTATAATTCTCTTTTTAAGTCCACTCATTAATGCAGCTTTCTTTACTAAGATTGTCTGTTCAATCGTATCAAGATAGACACCGGCTCCTATGGTCCATTCCCAGTCATGAATTCCCCTGACATAAGAAACTTTTGGGGAAAGCTTGGATGTGTTCAATTTGTTCCAGGAATAATAAACAAAACCACCTTTTGGATTCTCAGCTGCTTTTTTTTGTTCCTGGATAATTTTTACACCCGCAGGGTCTGTAAGATTCCAGATATTACCTGACCCGATAGTAATTTTACCATTAGAAAAAAGCGAATCTCCCTGATAGGTGCTTCCAAAAAAATATCCTTCTGTTTCAAATCTTAATTTTGCAATGCTGATTAGAGCTTTCTTTTGAAGTTTCTTTACGAAATCATCAAGATAATCGCCAGTACCAATATACCAATCCAATGGCTTAAAAAGTTTTACAAATGTTATTTTGGGAAATCGAACTATCGGGTCTTCATCTGGTTTTGTCCAGAAACTTTTAACAAAACCCTCACCAGATTGTTTGATAGTTTTAATTTCCTCCTGAATAACAAAACTCCCCTTTGAATCTTGCAATCCAATCAAATTTTTTCCTTCAAATTCCGGACGAACAGGATACAATTGTTCAATACCATCCATTGAAACAGCAAAATAATATCCACGTCCATCACTAAACCGCACGGGTCTTAATGCGTCTTTGATCATTTTTTTTATTTCAGGAAGTTTTTTTGAACCATAGTTTTGTTGATATATATTCGAGGTTATCTGATGAGCCTGATTAACTTGATCGATGATAGTACGCTTGAGTTCCTGTTCGGCCTCTTCCCTTAAATTGTTTATATCATTGACAACATTAGTCACTTGGTTTTTGATCATATTTTTTTGAGATTCAACATATTCTAACCGCAAAGATTCTGCTTCAGATTTAAAGGTGGAAGTTTCATCATATATCCAGACAAAGCACCATAACCCGATGGAAATAAAAACCAGATAAATCATCTTATTAAAAAATTTAGTCTGTATGCTTAATTTATCTTTCCCCATGTTAACTCCTGGCAGACTTAATTTTAACAATTAATGCCTTTTACTCTTCAAGTACTTTGTACTATAAATGGTGGTGCCAGGCAAATAATTTTCCAAAGAAACATAATTGGAGAGTAACCGGAGTTTTCAAAATCCATATTAGATTATTCTATAAAAATGTTTTTTTTATAGAAAATTTATCCAATAAAAAGCTTTCAAGAAGCACCACGTTGTGGTATTAATGTTCTATTGACAGAGACCTTTCTATTTTTTAAGGGCACCTCCACTGTTGATAAACGCACTTTGAAAGGCTCGACTCATCATCGGGTCTTTCATTGTTAATATTATTTAAAACCCCCATGAATTATTCATGCTCAGATTTAAAAAGTCAATTATATGGAAACGAGAAGGATCAAATTAATCAAGCTGCCATTACAGCATAATTGGAGACAAAGTTAAGCGACGTCGATTTTGATATGGTGTGAGATCTGTATCTGTTTATATTGCTATTTCATATCACCATGCCCCGGATTATTGGCAATTGTCCCGGGGGTTTTTGAATCAAAGTCTGACACAAGGCCGCAAACGCACCGGCTAGTATTTGACCATTTAGGGAAAATGGCGACATCGCCAAATTCCCTAAATGGATATTTTTAGAAAATTTATTATCCCGTCGGTTACTCAAAAACACGTCAGGCATAGACTTATCCTACAGGGCCCGGCACGGGTTGCCGGTATTTTTTTCAAACAAGGGTCCGGCTTTGAAAAATGCAACAGAAAGGATTATACATAGGATTGGATTGTAGGCAACGGAAAAGTCATTGTGGATCTATAAAACCCTTACAATTGTTGTCTGAACACAATATTTGTAAGTATCGGTTGTTTTAGTGAAATTGAAGGTACCACATCTAATATTAAGAACGCATGCAACCGACAACCATTGTCGGCTGCATGCGTAAGGTAGGATGGGATATTTAATCAGTCCCGAGAAGGCTTTTAATCTGCTTAAGTACAGTTGAATCACTATTCTGTATCATTTTGACAAGGTTTTCCTGGTCAGATAAAAGTTCTTCATCTTCAGCAGTAACGGTTTCAGGTTCAACGTCCAGGATCTGACAAATGGTATTTAACAAAACTTTAGGGGTAACTGGTTTTTCTATAGTCCGCCTTGGCTTAAGCCCGGATGTGAATGCATTGAAGCTTTTTATGTCTTCACTTGCAAATTCATTCCGGGCATGGGCCGTAATAACTATGACAGGCAGTTTTGACCATTTTTCATTCTTTCTTAATGTTCGAATCAATTCAATTCCGGATTTTCTCGGCATGACCATATCAAGGGTCATAAGGTCTGGAATTTCCTTTTCAAGCTTTTCAAGCGCATCCTGACCGTCAACTGCTGAATCTACCATGAATCCAGCATCCTGAATACAAGTGGTCAGAAAATTTCTTATATCGGGCTCATCATCCACTACAAGTATTTTTTTTTCAGAAGCTTTTCCCATAGATTCTTCCTCTTTATTTAATGGTTATTCAATTTCTCTGCCTGTTAATCGTTATCAGGGCCGATTTTTCCCATGGCTTTGGTCAATTCCATGAGAACTCCAAGTCCTTTGCCTATTTCAGGGTTAAATCCTGCAGATGCAAGTCCAAAAATACCCATACTCTTTGCATTTTCAAGTTCAACATTGGATGGTATCTGAGACAGTTTTTCCAGGAGGGCAATTGCCTTGGGATCTGAAAGACTCTTTGCCAGGCCCAGAAGTGCAACAATGCCGTCACCCATTACATCTATGTCTTCACCCGTATAAGCCGCAGCAACCTTTGTCCTCAGATCGACAGTAGCCTGTATCATCCTGAAGACACCTTTCTGCTCAAGTTCATTCAGGTACTTGATCATTTGGGGAACAGCCGACTTAAGAAGGGGTTCCAGATCTTTTAAGAATTCTATGATACTGGCCATCTGCTTTAAGGCAAAAGTAAAATTTTCAGTATTTCTCATGGCCTCTTTGATCAGAGACATAAAATTTTCAAGCTGGAAACCGGCTTCAACCTCAGTTAACTCATTGATTAAGAGAGCTGTGGCATGGTTTCCTATGGGAATCAGATCGTTTTTTAATTCCGCAAATTTTTCACTGGTCTTAATCAAAGGCTGTATCTGGGTTTCAAGGCGTTCAAGCTTTTCGAGTATCAACTCTTCATTTGTCATGTCAGCCTCCTATTCTGTTTCAACTTTGGGCCAATGTTTTCCAGCCATTGCCATCTGAGGCTCAAGCGGCATTTCCTGTCCAGACAATAGAAGGTTCCAGTATACCCACTTAAACATCATTTTTCCCCAGTAGTTTGCATTGCTTTCGCCCACAAGTTCAAAGGGTCCTATACCCGGGAATGGAAATTTGCCTGGAAGCGGTTCTGTTTTGTAGTTAAAGTCAAAGAGGAATGCTTTGTCATAACCTGAGACGATAAAACAGGTTGAATGACCGTCAAAAGAAGGTTTGGGATCTTTACCATCAATTTCAAGGAGCAGGTTTTCAACAATAATATCTGCTTCATAATGTGCAACAGAGCCTGCCTTTGAAGTTGGAACATTGGTTGCATCCCCTACAACATAAATATTTTCATATTTTTCCGCTTGCAGAGTATGATGGTCTGTCAGCACATAGCCCATACCATCTCCCATACCTGAGTTTTCAATATAATCCGCACCCAGATTCGGCATTGTGGAGATAAAAAGATCATAATTTATCTTGTCACCTCTGGCCGATTCAATATATTTTTCTTCCGTATTCACGGTGTCAAGGTCAAAGTTAGGGGTCACGAGAATTTCTTTTTCTTCAGCAGTAGCCGTCATAACCTTGGTTGCGATGGGTTTTGTGAAAATACCCGTGTTAGGAGTAACAAATTCAATTTCAATATTGTCCCTGCAGCCATTTTTAGCAAAAAACCAGTCAGCCATAAAAATGAATTCCATGGGGACAACGGGACATTTATGGGGCATCTCGGCAATATTGAAGATCATCTTGCCTTTTTCAAAGTATTTCATTCTTTTGTAAAGGGCACAGGCGCTTTCAAGGGTGAAAAAAGTATGCTCATTGGACTTTGAGTCGGGTTTCCAGTTTTCAAGTCCTTCAACTTCCTCTGGTACAGGATGGCAGCCCGTTGCAACAATCAGATAATCATAGTCATATTTTCCTTTCTCGCATTCAACGACTCTCTTGTCAGGATTCACACCTACAACTTCATCCAGTATAAAATTTACACCTGGGGGGATAAAATCACGCTTGGGTTTCTGGCAGTCTTTGGCAGTATAAATTCCAAATGGAATAAACAGCCATCCTGGTTGATAATGGTGCATTTCATCATTATCAATAATTGTGATTTCCCAGTCCCGACCCAGCTCTCTTCTCAGTTTAGCAGCACACATGGTTCCGCCGGCACCAGATCCAAGTATTACGATTTTTTTCATTTGGTTCTCCTTTTTAAATAAAAATTAAAATTGTAAAATTTAACAATAATTGTCCTTTATAATCTCATCACGTAAAAATTAATAAATCCGAACTTTTCCAAAGTTTTTTGGTTGTTCCAATGGACAGGTCTGCCAGGCTGACTTTTTCCAACCGGGAATAAAATGCTTCAACTGCTTCATCCCACGCCTCTTGTATAAGAAAATCCTGATGCTCTGAATAATTTGATTTATCATCTATGGTTTCTTTGGGCGCATACCCTTTTTCAAACACGCGGATAATCTGGGCCAATGTAATTTGCTCCGGGCTTTTAGATAGATTATGTCCGCCTTTGGGTCCCCGCTTACTGGTTACAAATCCTGCATTTTTAAGGGGTATGATAAGCTGTTCAAGATATTTAATGGAGATGTTCTGTCGGGTTGCGATGTCACCCATCTGCACCATCCCTTTGCTCTGGTGCATGGCAATGTCAAGTAACATTCTTGTTCCGTATCTGACTTGTGTTGCAAGTTTCATAATGTTAAAAAGAAAAATATTTATTAAGGTTGTATTCTCTACCAATATGATCTATATCAATTTAGTATAGATTAGGAAATGGATATTAAATTGTCAAGAGGGAAAATGAAAAAATCATTCAATTTTTTTAAAAAAATAGATAACATACTGAAATCAAACTTTTTTTATAACAACATTTTTTTAATTCAATTTTTTTCATCTTTTTTATAAAATTTTTATGCAACGTTAGGGTCTACCTGAATCAATATGAATTGGAAAAGGAAATCGAAATGAAAGAGCCTCCAAAAGATCTGAAAAACTGGATTGAAAAAGAACTTTTTCATGCTGCCCCCGTGTTCATTGCAGCCCTGGATAAACAATTGAATATTGTTTATGCCAATGATGCGTTTAAAGCAAAATTTGGAGACTGGGAAGACAAAAAATGTTTTAAAGTTTATAAAGGTCGGGATTCCGTTTGTGAAGATTGCACCAGCCGTTTTGCCTTTTCAAAAGGTAAAACCAGTGTAAGTGAACAGACAGGCTATGATAAAAACGGAAAACTCATCCACTATATTAAATATACGGTTCCTGTTTTTGGTGAAAACAATATAGTGGACTATCTGGTTGAAATCAGCACTGAAACAACCCGGTTTAAAAAAGTTGAAGAAGAATATAAACTTTTATTTGATCAGGTACCCTGCAATGTCATGATCATCGACAGGGATTTTAAAATAGTCAGGGCCAATAAGCAGGCCCAGGATATGTTTGAAAGCCTTAAAGGTGAATATTGTTATTCAGCACTAAAAGACAGAAAAGAGAAATGCATCGAGTGTACAGCAAGACAGACTTTTGAAGACGGGATGCAACATACAGGAAATCATGCCTGGAAACTGGCCGATGGAAGAACCTTGAATATGCACGTCATTACCATTCCATTGAAAAATGAGAATGGACAATATGATCTGGTCATGGAGATGGCTGTTGATATTTCCAAAACTATTAAACTGCAGGACAGCCTTGCGGCAGCCCATAATTATCTTGAATCATTGATTAATACATCAATGGACGGTATTGTAGGGATCAGCAAAAGGGGCAGGGTGGAAGTGTTTAATTCTGCTGCCAGAAGCCTGTTTAATATTGATCAGGGACAGATTGTTTCCCAGGAGGAAATTACGACAATGCTTCCCAAAGGATTCCTTGCCCAGGTGTCTGAGGGCATGGGTCATGTATACCTGCCTGAAGCAGAGCTGAAAAAAAGCAATGGAGAAAAATTTTATGGCCGGTTAAGCGGGAATAAACTACAGGGTCACGGTGAAAAAATTGGTATGGCATTTTCAGTTCATGACATCGGCCAGATGAAAAAACTTGAGAAAGAAAAAATTGAAGCTGAGCGGATGGCCATTGTAGGGCAAACAGTTGCAGGGCTGGCACATGGTATTAAAAACTTGATAAATGCCCTGGACGGGGGAATATATTTTCTTAAATCAGGAATAGGGAAAGGAGATATTAAAAGAATCCATAAGGGTATTGAAACCCTGGTCAGAAATATAGATCGAATCCGGCTGTTTTCAAAAGCATTTTTAAATTATTCCAGGTTCAGAACCATTACACCGGCATTGAGTAAACCCGGGGATATTGTAACGGAAGTTGTTGAATCTTTTGCCGCTAAATTTTCAGAAAATAAAATTTCAATCAAGGTGCAGATTGATGAGCATATGGCGTTGGCACCGATTGATTATGAAAAAATACATGAATGCGTGACAAATCTTTTCGGTAATGCCATTGATGCCTTTGTCGATGTGGATAAAGACAGGAAGAAAAAAATATGGGTTAAGGTATATGAAGAAGAAGGCAGCATTTATATAGAAGTCAGGGACAATGGATGTGGTATCGACAAAGATCACAAGCAAAGGCTGTTCAGTAAATTTTTCACCACTAAAGGATTGGAAGGTACGGGCATTGGCCTTTTAATGACAAAAAAGATCATCCAGGAACATGGCGGCACTATCAGCGTACTCTCAAAAAAAGGAGAGGGTTCTATTTTTAGATTACGCCTCATCAGGGGACGGCTGCCAAAAATTTTAGACTGATTTTTTTAAATAAAATTCGGTCGTTCAATTTTAAAAAATCAGTTTATCAGAATCAGTCACGGGGAGCCTGCAGATTTTGCCCTCGCAGGGATAAGCTGTAGTCTTGCCGTTGATAGCCGTTCTGTCCCTGACTTGGGGAAGAACCTTAGAAACGGCATCAAGCTCTTTTCCTTCCTGGGTCACAATGATGATCTGCCCGGCTGCAAACCGCTTGCGAAGGATATCCAGAAAAGGCCCGGCCTCATGTTTTTTCCCTTCCGGAGTAATGATAACCATTTCTTTAACAGGCCCTTCCAGAAGTTGGGTTGCGGGCAGCATACCGGACATATATGCAGGGGATTTTAAAAGAGGGCTGGAAAAATATTTTAATGTGTTTTCAGCTCGTAGCCGATAATTTTTTTGATCCGTATACAAATAAAGACGTGAAAGATTTATGGCAGCGATTGCATTGCCTGAAGGGATGGCACCGTCATCCCCTGGTTTTTCTCTTGAGATCAAATCTTTCTGGCCTGCAGGTGTCATGAAAAATCCGCCCTGGGTTTTGTCTTCAAATTTATTTTCCATTGATACATCAATCTTTATGGCTTTTAACAGCCATTTAAAGTCAAAGGTGGCTTCATAAAGATCAATGAGTGCTGCGGTCAGGAAGGCATAATCATTAAGAAACCCAGGATGCCCCTTTTTATCATCTTTAAAACTATGGAAAAGGTTTTTATCCTGCAAAAGATTTTTAAAAATAAAGGATTGGGTTTGTATGGCAGCATCAATGTATTTTTTTTCGTTAAAAGCAAACCCGGCTTTTGCAAGAGCTGAAATAACAAGGCTGTTCCATGAAAGCAGAATCTTGTCATCAAGTCCTGGAAGGCTTCGGCTTGATCGTTTTTCATAAAGCGTTTTATTGGCTTTTGTGATGATGATTTCAAGCTCTTCGGGTGTGATGGTAAATTTTTGTGTGATCAAATCCTGCTGCCCTGAAATATACAGGATTTGGCGGTTGTTTTTTTTGCCCTTTAGACCATAATATAATTGGACAATGGTTGAGGTTTTTTCATCAAAAAGGGCATCTATTTCATTGATGGTCCAGGTGAAAAAATAACCCTCTTCCTGTTCACCGGAAGGTGTAAGGCTGTCCGCATCCGTGGCGGAATAAAATCCTCCACCCGGGGACTGCATTTCTCTTAAAAGATAATCCAGGGTTTTTTGTGAAGTTTGTCTGTAAAGTTCATTCCCGGTTAATTGATAGGCCTCGGTGTAAGCTATTGAAAGCAGAGCATTATCATAGAGCATTTTTTCATAATGGGGCGTAAGCCAGATGGAGTCAGTGGTATACCGGTGAAAACCTCCGCCCACATGGTCATGGATTCCGCCGGTCATCATTTTACCAAGGGTAAGATTGATCATATCAAGAATTTGATCATCCTTGGAAGTTTGATAATGTCTCATTAAAAGCCCTAAGGGAAGAGAAGATGGAAACTTGTTTTGACCCATAAGTCCACCGTTTTCCCAATCAAATCCCTTTTTGAATGTGTCCATGCTTTTTGATATCAATTCTTTTGTCGGCAGTTTGCTGCCCCCATTTTTCCCTGCTGTCTTGTTAAGAATATTCGTGATCTGCTCCCCGACATTTTTAATGGTTTTATTGTCTTTTTGATAGACGTCATCAATCCTTTTTAAAAGGGATAAAAATCCCATTGAAACTCCCCGATCCCCATCTCTTGCAGGGAAATAGGTGCCCCCATGGAAGGGCTTTTTATCCGGGGTCAAAAACATAGTCATGGGCCATCCCCCGCTTCCCTGGATTGCCATAACTGCCTTCATATAAATGGCGTCAATATCAGGCCTTTCTTCCCTGTCTACCTTTACAGCAATATAATTCTCATTCAAATAGGTTGCGATCTCTATATCTTCAAAAGATTCCTCTTCCATCACATGGCACCAGTGGCAGGTGGAATATCCAATGCTGAGCAGGATGGGCCGATTCAGTCGTTTAGCTGTTTCAAAGGCTTCATCACTCCATGGATACCAGTTTACCGGATTGTGGGCATGTTGAAGCAGGTAGGGGCTGGATTCCAAGGCCAGCCGGTTGGTAAATTTGGGGTTTCCACGGGCATCTAAATGCCTTGTTCTTGGCGGTTTATTTTTATGATTTGTTTGTTCCATTTTATTTATCCTTTTCACCAGGTCATTATGATACGGCAGGGCGCCGGGAAGTTTATCGGCAACGCTAAGAGATGTGAAAAACAAACTTAAGAACAAGAGCGGAAATATAAATATATTCGTACAGCATTTGAAAAACAATGGCATAAATCGATATAGAAAAATAGCTCTGGCATCAAAACCAGCACCGCAATACACAGGAATCACAGTGTATAACTGCTTCATATGCGGATAGATCAGCTTTTTAAACGCCTGCTCATAGGTTGTTTTTTTAAGTATCATGTCTCCATATCCTCATGTATCCTCTTGTTTTAAGATAATCAGGTTATGGAGCAATTCAATCGGTTGTTTTTATTTAGTGTTATAAAGGCCTGGGTTGTTCTTTTTCAACTCAAACTCAATTTTTTTTGTAAAGTCATCAAAGTTTCTGGGATTGATTCTTTTTCCATTTATAAACATTGTCGGAGTTCCGCCAACTCCTATTTCTTTGCCATTTTGGATATCTCTATCGATAATTCGCTGAATATCCGGCGAAATTATATCGATGTTGAATTGGTCCATATCAAGCTTGAGCTCCATTGCGATTTCTTCGATTTTACCATCGTTAATAGAATCATAATTTTCCAATAATTTGGTATGGAATTCCCAGAACTTTCCCTGCTTATGCGCAGCAAGACTTGCCTGGGCAGCTATGCGGGCAAATTTATGGTTATCAAGGGGAAAATGTTTAACAACTATTTTTAAGCTGTCCTTATACTTGTCCGACAACTGCCGGAAAAATGGCTCTAGGCGAGCACAATAAGGTCACTGGTAATCATCAAAGACTGCAAGGGTTACAGGAGCATCAAAAGCTCCTTTAAAAGGAAGTTCAGATAGTGATATATCGTATACCTGCTCAACATGGATGATTTTGAGAGATTTGGAAGACCTGCTTGTCAGTATAAGGGTTCTATTTTTTCCAGAATAAGCTATTTTATCGTAGATAGGATTAATAGCAGATCTGTTGATAATCTCATCATTTTTTGATGAGTAAATGATCAACTCTCCCAAAGAAAGAATAAAGACCAAACTTCCGTCCTCTGATGAGGCAACATCAAGGGGTTGAACATCAAGGTTTTTTTGTCTGATCGTAGTTAAATCAGCCTTTCCATATGCAGTCTGGCATACAAACAATGATAGAAAAAAAATGAAAAGACATAAAAGTTTTGTTTGTTGTAATTTTTTCATAGAATTCACTTTGCTATATTATTTTGTTTCAGTTGTGCACAATAACAAGTTTTCATTTACTTTGCAGGTGTAAATGAAAATTTTTGTCCACCAATGGACATTTCATACATGAGTCCGCCAAGAGTATGGATAAATACTGCCATCCCCTTGGTATAATTTGCCTCGGCCTGTGTACCTGTAGCAGGCCCAAGACTTACCCCTGCACTACTTCCCTGGGTACCTGCCTGTGCCTGTGCTGCAGTTGTGATGAGTACTGCTGATAATGATCCGTCAAATTCAAAGGTTCCACTTGTAAATTCATTATAGGCTCGTTTATCCTCGAAAAAGATAATTTCGCTAAAGGCCTGCCCGCCCAGTTGAAACCCGACACTGATTTTCATGAGTGCTGCTGTTCCGGAAATGGACCTTTGTTTGAAGACACGCCCTGCTCCATAGGCACCGCCTAAAATAATGCCGCCTTTTCCAACCCTTGGAAAAACCGCATATCCATAGGCCTCGTTAAAAAAGGGTTTAACAGCATCAGATTTTATAAACACGTCAATGGTATCAGAGTATTTATCTGCCATTGCATTACTTGAAATTAATAATAAAAGAATAGTAAAGAGCAAAGCTAATTTAAATGGAATTAATTTCATTGTTCATCTCCCTGTGCATTGATTCTAATTTAATATACTTCTTTTTAACAGTCTTATGACTTTAATTCCAGCTATTTTGATGGCAAAAGATAAATTAGGGGGTGTTTGCTTGAATGCTATTGTCTTTTTATTCAAAAGAGTGTTTGATATGGGATGGCTGCGTGGAGAAAAGATATCACAGCTTTAAGTTTTCTGGAACTGATATGAAACCAAACAGGGAAATATTTTTATTTGTATTGCTGGTCATATGTGTTGCAGTGATTGGTATCCTTCACACAATTACTCCCGGGCACATGATTTTATACCATGATACTTATAGGAGGCTTAGTTATTTTCCCATTACCATCGGTGCTATCCTATACGGTATATGGGGAGGGGTTTGTCTTGCTATTTTATCCTGCCTGTCATTTGTTCCTCATCTTTTTATGTTCTGGGCAAGTGGGCCTGAAGCCTACTACAGCGAATTGTCAGAAATATTATTTTATCTTGCTGCAGGAATAGTGATCGGGCTTATTTCCAGCAGGGAAAATAAATTAAGGGAAAAATATAAAACGCTTTCGGAAAAACTGGGCAGATCCTATAAAAGGCTTCATGAGAATGCTTCCCAGCTTGTTGAAGCTGAAAAACAACTGGGACAAAGCCAAAAACTTTCCCTGTTAGGCAAAGTGTCAGCCTCCCTTGCCCATGAAATCAAAAATCCTTTGGCATCCATAAAAGGCGCAGCTGAAATCCTGGCCGATGAGGTACCCCTTGGTCATCCCAAATATGAATTTATAGAAATCATGCGCTCTGAAATTTCAAGGCTGAATCATTCAGTTGAAGATGTCTTAAAATATTGCAGAGGCCAACAATATCGTGACAAAGGCCGGCAGGAATCCATTGAAAAAATTATTAACAGGGTGGTTCTGCTTCTTGACGCAGGACTCAAAGAAAAATTAATCCAGGTGTCCATCCGGCCGGAACCTGGCAAAAATCTGTTTTTGACGGACGAGGCAGTAATGATTCAAGTCTTGATGAATATTATCATCAATGCGGTTGATGCAGTTGAAAAAAACGGCAGGATCATTATTGAATCTGGTAAACATGAAAAAGGTTTTTTTATCCGTGTTTCAGATGACGGGCCAGGTATTGATAAAGATTTGGTAAAAGAAGTTTTTCAGTCATTTGTGACATTCAAGGAAGATGGAACCGGACTTGGGCTTTCCATTTCAAAAAGGATAGTTGAAAGCTTGGGAGGAAAAATTGTTATTGGAGAATCAACCCTTGGGGGTGCAGCTTTTACAATCTATTTGCCGGATAAAAATTTGTAACCTATGCCTGACCGAAAATCGGAAAAATTATCGGTTTTTGGGTTGGTAGTAAATAATGAGAGTATCAAATATGTCTGAAATAATATTATTGATTGATGATGATCAAAGTTTAAGACGGGTAACAGAATACAACCTGACGGCAAAAGGATTTAATGTTGTAACTGCAGCATCAGGTGCACAAGGCCTTGAATATTTTGAAACAAGTGCTCCGGATCTTGTGATAACAGATGTTAAGCTAGGGGATATGAACGGGCTTGATATCCTGGCAAAGATAAAAAAAGATGCACCGGATATTCCTGTAATTGTCATGACGGCATTCGGCTCCATTGAAATGGCTGTCCAGGCAATGAACAAAGGGGCGTTTAATTTTATCACCAAGCCCTTTGACCGGGAGACCCTGATTTTATCATGCAAAAAGGCATTAGAGCTCAGGAGACTGCGATCTAAAACAAAGCTTTTGGCAAATGAAATCAACCGTCTTACGGGTACCAAAGGCATTGTATCTGCAAGTTCTGTCATGAAAGAACTGCTGGAAACGGCATCCAGGGCTGCAAACAGTGAGGCAACTGTTTTAATTACGGGCGAATCCGGTACAGGTAAAGAAGTTCTGGCACGATTGATTCACCAGAACAGTCCCAGAAGTAATGGTCCCATGGTTGCTGTCAATTGTGCAGCGATTCCAGCGGGATTGCTGGAAAGTGAGCTTTTTGGTCATATGAAAGGATCTTTTACCGGTGCCATAAAAGACAGAAAAGGGCATTTCCAAACCGCATCCAGTGGAACACTTTTTTTAGATGAGATTGGAGAACTGGCAACGGATACCCAGGTAAAACTATTACGGGCAATCCAGGAAAGAGAAGTCCAGCCCGTGGGATCTGAAAGACTGGAAAGTGTCGATATCAGGATTGTTGCAGCCACAAACCTGGATCTCCAAAAAAGAATTGCCCAAGGAAAATTTAGGGAGGATCTATATTATCGCTTGAGTGTAATCCCTTTGTTTATACCTCCTTTAAGAGATCGGATCGAAGATATCCCTGCCCTGACAACTCACTTTTTAAAGAAATTTGATGCGCCGCAGGATGTGATTTTCTCCCACCAGGCCCAGGAGGTGTTAAAAGCGTATCAATGGCCGGGCAATATCAGGGAAATGCAGAATATTGTAGAACGATGTATTATTTTAAGGAAAAAGACAGTAATTGAACCCGAAGACCTTCAGCTGATTGTTAATGAATCATCGGCTGCAACTTTTACGCCTTTTATTCCTGATAAAGGGATTGCTCTGGAGGATATTGAAAAAAGTTATATTATTAAGGCCCTGGAAAAGGCCGGGCAAAATCGCTCAAAAGCCGCCAGGTTGTTAAAAATACCCAGGCATGTTCTTTTATACCGCCTGGAAAAATATAAAATATAAAATTGTAGACTATTCTACACCTGTATGTGGAATAGTCTGTAATTTTTTTCTTTTTTGTTAACCCCTTCCTTCCCACAATCAAATATTTTTCTTATCTTTCCAGACTGTTAGCATTTAAGCCAATTAAATTGAATCCCTGGCACAGGTTTTGAAATAAATATTTGAAATAAATTCTTGAATCAGAAGAATAAAAATATTTAAAATCGTGGGGAGATAATGTGAACAAAATAAATTATTTCATAATGGGATTTGTCGGATTGGCTCTGGTTTTAACTGCAAACCTGGTTATAGCGCAAAAACCTCAGACCCGGGAGTTGAGCCGCGCTATTTTGAAAATAAACGGCCTGTCCAATGGGGAATGCTTTCCCACAATCCATGCAGGGCTTGCAAATCTGGAAGGGTATTCAGGCATGGGAGCCAATTTATTTAGAAAATTGCTTGCCATTGATTTTGAGGCACCGCTGACGGCCCAAAAAATATCCAGCAAGCTTATTGAAGTTGGGTATCCGGGAACATTGGAGGCGGTTGATGCCATTTCAGAAAAAGAATCCTTTGCATACATTGAATCCAGGCGAACAGGCTTGGCATCTGTCGGAGGCGGCTGCTGTGGCGGTGGTCCTCCTCCTGATAACACTAATCTAAATCAAGATTCATCCAACCCACTATCACCGTCCGGCGGTTCATGCTGCACACTTCCGGGCGTTACTCAATAAACAAAAAATTTCTAATTTATAAGGAAGCGAAAAATGAAATTATTTCAGAAAATATTCACCTGCATTACCATCCTTTCAATCGTATTTCTGGTTGGTTCAAATGCTAATGCCCTTTTTGGCGGCAAATTTAAAACCATGAAGTCTGAAGACGGGAATGTGATAATTCCCATTAACAAAGTCAATGATGGTAAGGCTCATTATTTTAAGACAAAATCAAAGGACGGAACAATTGTAGACTATTTCCTGGTTCAAAGTGAGGATGGTGTTATTCGTGCCGCTATTGATTCCTGTGATGTCTGTTACCGTTCCGGTAAAGGGTATGTCCAGGAAGGCAATGTTATGGTCTGCACCAATTGCGGCAGACGGTTTGCAACGGACAGGATCAATGAGATTAAAGGCGGATGCAACCCGGCACCTTTAAAAAGGTTGGTTGACGGGGAAAATCTTGTGATTTCCATGAAAGATATCAATAGCAACGCCTGGTATTGCAAGTTTAAATAAAGGGTATTCACATGGCATATGATCCGGAAAAATATCGGGATAAAAGAGAGAAAGTTCTTGGGATAAGAAAAAGAGGCATGGGGTTTGGCACTATTGCAATGGTCGTATCCTTGGTAATTATCGTGGGTTTAAGTTTTGTAACGGTTCCCCAGGCGATTTCTTATATGGCCACTCGTCATCTGGATGATGCGATTTTTAAGCTGGAATCAGAGTCTAAATGGCCAGAGGGGGCCATTACAGGGATAACTGCCATTGATGGTGTGAAAAATACGCTTAAAGATTCTCATACAACACGCCTTGTTGTAACCTTTGACCGTCGCAAGGTAAAAATTTCCAATATTAATGCTTTGTTTGATCAACATAATCTGGATGTAACCTTGCTCAATCAGGTCAACCATCGTCAGCATCAGAATACATTGAAGAATGAGGAGGAAGAACTTGAAACTCCATAATATCTCTTTTGGAAATATTAAACGCAGAAAAGGTAAAATGCTTTTTCTGGTATTAGGCCTTGTGATAGGCATTGCAACTGTTGTCACCCTTCTTTCCATCACGGAAAGCATGACCAAAAATATTGAAGAAAGGCTCAACCAGTTTGGTGCCAATATTGTAATGGTTCCTAAAAGTGAGAACCTGTCCTTAAATTACGGCGGTATTGATGTGGGGGGTGTCAATTACCAGGTTCAAGAATTTGACCAGAAAAAGTTGCCTAACATAAAAACCATAAAAAATTATAAAAACCTTTCTATTATTGCGCCTAAAGTCCTGGGACCTGTCAAAGTAAACAATAAAAATGTCCTTTTAATGGGAGTAATATTTGAAGAAGAACTTGCCTTGAAAACATGGTGGCAAAAAACCGGCGGCTCATTTCCCCAAAAAGAAAATGAAGTTATCCTGGGTTCGGCCGTAGCATCTTTATTCGGGTTTAAAATTGGCGATACCATAAACCTTTCAGGTAAATCCTTTAAAGTAGCAACAATTTTAAAACCCACGGGCGCTTCAGAGGATGATGCTATTATTGCAAGCCTTAACCCGGTACAAACGCTTTTGGGGAAAGAAGGCAAGCTTTCAATGGTTGAGATATCGGCCTTTTGTCAGGGATGTCCCATTACAGAACTGACATTGCAGATTGCAGAGAAATTTCCAGATGCAAAAGTCACGGCAATGAAACAGGCAGTCATGTCTAAAATGCAGTCCATTGACATGTTTAGATCTTTCAGCCTGGGTATATCCATTATCGTTATTTTTATCGGTTCTTTGCTGGTTCTGGTCACCATGATGGGATCAGTAAACGAAAGAACAAGGGAAATCGGAATTTTCAGGGCCATCGGGTTCAGAAGAGGTCATGTCATGCAGATTATTCTTCTGGAGGCCATGCTGCTGGGTATCATTGGCGGTATTCTGGGATTTGGTATTGGAAACCTGATTGCTTACGGAATTATCCCTGTCGTGATGAAAGATGGGGTATTTGCCGGAATTAATGCAAACCTTGGAATCATCTCCATACTCATGGCAGTGGCCCTAAGTCTTCTGGCAAGTCTTTATCCTGCGTTCAAGGCAAGCAACATGGACCCCAGCGAAGCATTAAGAGCGCTTTAAATTACGAAAGAGAATAAAATGACACAGGTTAATCATTTAATTGAAATTCAAGGATTAAAAAAAACATATCAAAGTGGTGACACTAAAGTTACTGCCATAAAACAGATGGAATTTTTTATTGACGATGAAGAGTTTATCGCCATTATGGGACAGTCAGGCTCTGGCAAGAGTACCTTGTTATCCATCATGGGTGCACTCAACCAGCCGACCCAGGGAAAAGTTCTTGTGGATTCCCTTGATCTCTATTCTTTAACGGGTGAACAGCGTGCTGATTTCAGGAGTGAGTATATTGGATTTATTTTTCAGTCTTTTCAGCTCATTCCCTACCTGACGGTTCTGGAAAATGTCAAACTTCCCATGGCTGTAACCGGTCAGAAAAAAAAGGTTAAAAATGATATGGCTTTGGAGGTGATCAAACGGGTGGGACTTGAGACAAAAGCATACCGGCTGCCGGATCAGCTGTCAGGCGGAGAACAGGAAAGGGTGGCCATTGCACGGGCCATTGTAAACAAACCTCCTATCATACTGGCTGATGAGCCCACTGGAAATCTTGATACAAAAACAGCAAACGAAATCATGATGCTGCTGCAATCTTTGAATGAAGAAGGGCATACCATTATTGTGGTTACCCATAACTCGGATATGGGAGCCTATGCAACAAGAAGTATCAAGGTTCAGGACGGGGAATGTTTTGCTTGAAAAAGGAATAAGAATTTATACCAGGCCATGACAATGTATTGTCATGGCCTGGTAGTATCAAATTTTATTGAGCGTCCGCAATGCCTACCTCTTCAAAGGTTTTAATGTCCGCAAGAATTCTTGTGGAAAGATCTAAAAGTTCCATGCACACAGCAGCACCCGTTCCTTCACCCAGCCTGAATTTCAAATCAATCAAGGGTTCAAGCCCAAGTCTTTCATGCATATATTGATGTCCGATCTCCACTGATTTGTGGCTGGCAAAGAGATAATTTTTTGCAGCAGGGCAAAGTTCACAGGCAATCAAAGCTCCGGCAGTGGAGATAAAACCATCACAGATAACAGGAATGCCTTTGGCAGCAGCACCCAGCACAAGGCCTGCAATACCTCCAATTTCAAGGCCGCCGACTTTTGACAGGACATCAATGGGGTCATTGGGGTCTGGTTTATGAAGAGCCAGCCCTTTTTTTATCACGTCAATTTTGTTTTTTAAAGCCTGATCATCTATGCCCGTGCCGCGACCTGTGAGTTTTTCAACTTCAATGCCGGAAAAGGCGGCAATAATGGCTGAAGAAGGTGTAGTATTACCGATCCCCATGTCACCGGTACCCAAAAGATCAACAGGCGCCTGGGCATCAAGTTCGTTTACAATCTGGATCCCCGCTTCAATGGATAAAATAGCTTCTTGCCTGGTCATAGCAGGTTCTTTTGTAAAGTTGGCAGTCCCTTTTCTTATCTTTTTATGAAAGATGGGAAGATCAGGTTCAAAATCATGGTTCACTCCTAAGTCAGCTGCTTTTACAACGGCTCCGGCATGTTTTCCAATGACATTGACCGATGCCCCATTATTGGCAAAATTATAAACCATCTGGGGGGTGACTTCTGCAGGGAAAAGGCTCACCCCTTCCTGGCACACACCGTGGTCACCGGCACAGGTCACAATCTGTTTGTTGGTAAGTTTAACATCAATAGTGCCTTTTATTGCTGCAAGTCTTGCTGAAATTTCTTCCATGACACCAAGGCTTCCGGCAGGTTTGGCCTGGTTGGCAAGGCGATCCTGCGCTGCCGCCAGTGCTTCCTGGTTAAGTGTTTTTGAAATTGCCGAAAGGGTTTGTTCTAATAATGACATAATATCGTTTCCTCGCTATTGATTTTCCTGCAAGAACCAAAAAAGGGTTTTGCAAGAAATAAATTCTTACAAAACCCTTTACCATCGAGCTTTACAAATATTGTTACCTGGCACGTCTTCTGGCTTCCGGCATTAAATCCTTTTTTTTAGGCCTTCCCGTTTTCACAGTGGCAATTTAAAAAAATAGATATTTCCGGTTACAGCGGCGGGACCGTCCCGGAGTTTCACCGAGTTCCGTTGGCCTAGGTAACCACAATAAATTATTAGACTTATTTACAGAATAAATGGAATCAAGTCAATACCCCTTTGGTTTTTTTGAATTGATGATCAAGGTTTTTCGGGAACACAAATCAAAAACCATCTGAA